>ENA-UOUZ01000005-UOUZ01000005.1-mixed-culture-metagenome-genome-assembly--contig:-NODE-5-length-235730-cov-30.153767_pt1 | contig 235730 bp, 218 predicted proteins | sample MGYA00238154_ERZ761575 | MGnify/ENA primary metagenome ERZ761575 (study PRJEB28896, sample SAMN07631632) | mixed culture metagenome | isolation source: Freshwater growth medium | place: USA...
CTGCATTCCAGACCGCCTAACAATCGTCACCACAGCCGAGTTTTTCAACAGAATACGCCCAATTGCAGACGTTCACGCTGCTAAAATTTCCCCCAAAATTGGACATCACGTTATATTGAAATTCTTCTTCGAGATCTTAGCTATCATGCCTGCCGGTCATAAAGGATGCTGCTATCGCTTCAGTTCATACGTGCCGCTCTCAACTGTTTACTGCACTTAACCCGATGGCTGATATACTCCAGATTATAAAGGTTAAACTTCTCCGGTTCGACAGTTCTCAAAAATGCAAAAGTTAGTTTTGCCTGTCTCGCATTAGAGAACCAATTCCCTTTTTTACACGGGCCATAAAAACTAAAGGCAGGGGCTAGTCGGGTTTCGAAAGCATGTGTCAAGCCATCTGTGACCCACACGAGAACATCTTGGGATTTTGTGACGGGTGGGTACAGCGGGGTTAGATCCGCAAAGGCGTTGAGAAGGTGCTCAACGTCTTGAAGTGCAGCCGAATAATCGCAGTGTTTTTGCACTTCTTTAAAGTTACTGTTCAACCCGCTTTTGAACTCCGGATCCATATTTGCAATAATATAGCTTAGCTTTTTTGCATATCTCTGCGCCCCATGAAGTTCGGCCTGAGCAGCTCGTCGTTTCGCGCGATTTTCAAAAACGGCTCGGTCCCAAAAAAGAACCAACGCAGCACGCTCAAATTCTATCGCAATGCTATCTCTTAACTGCTCGGCCGGCGGATGACATATAGCAACAAGTTCGTCGACCTGTATATCCGTCATCAGCTTATTGCTGGTAACCTCAGCAAGTCTAACGTCGAGGACAAAATCAGCGACAGATGGCAGATCCAACACTTTGTTTCCGATCAGGTCTGACCTGTGCCAACGACGAGATCCAAACTCCTATTACTGCTTGGTGATTTTCACAAATACTGGGTTGCCGCAGAGCCACAGATCTTACCATGGATATTCGCTTTTAAGATCGGCCGTTGGTTTGGTTTTATTTGTGTTTGTACCCCCAACCCGCAAAGGAAATGGATCCCAAACGTTCCGTATCGTGCGACGCATCGTAAGCTCTTGCCTCCAATCAGTGTAAGTAAAGCTCTTCTCTACACGCGTGCTTGAGATTGTTTGGACTAATGACATGATTTGAAACCCGAAATACTTCACAATTCGTGGGTGCGCAGCTCTCTGTCAGTCCGGCAAACAGATTTTGGGTTATATGGATCATCCACAACTCGGTATGAAGTCGTCCAATGACGGCTGCTGACATCAAATCGACAATAGCCACGTTGGCGCGCATTGAGGTGACGAACGTGAGGGTTGGCATCACGAAATTTGTCCATCTCGTGCATCCATCCACAATCTGATGAGATTGATGTGCCTGCAAACTCATGCCCGATAGGCTTTGAACGGAAATTGTTTGGATCTGCGTGAATTGTCATCGCTGCAGCGCAATGCCAATCTCCGCTGAGCACGATTGGGTTTGCCACGCCATTACCCATTGTCTCAAGTAGGCGACTTCGGGCTGCAGGATAGCCATCCCAAGCATCCATGTTCACTCTGGCAGGGGCATCAATGGGGCTAAAGCGGTAAGGTGCCATCCAAATCTGCGACGCAAGAACATTAAACTTTGCATCAGACTGCTTCAACTCCCTTGTTAGCCATTCTTCCTGCTCTTTACCCAGCAAGGTCCGACTTGGATCATCCCGGTCGACGCAGGTCTCTTGGCCCGGAAAACCAGAGCCGCAAACCTGATCGCTGCGATGTTGACGCGTGTCGAGCAGATGTACCTGCGCCGGACCAAAACGATAAGCTCCGTACATTTGCAGCGATGTCTCTATACCATTGAGCACAGGGGGGCGTTCTACCGGCATATGTTCGTACCAAGCCTTGAAAGCCGCAAGCTTACGCACCTTAAATTCAAGCTGAGTTTGCGCCCAAGGGTCCTGAGGCACACTAGCTGCCCAGTTATTGTCAACTTCGTGGTCGTCCATAGACACAATCCACGGGCTGGCAGCGTGCGCGGCCTGCAGCGATGGGTCGCCCTTGTATAACGCATACCGATTGCGGTAATCCCAAAGGGTGGTAATTTCTGCGCTGTTATGTTGCCGGACTGTTTGAAAAGTTTGCAGTTCTCCCGGTTTTGAAACCTGGCGCGATCCTAAGGTACCCACTCCACCTTCATAGATGTAATCGCCCACGTGAATAACGCAATCCGGAGCCCAATCGGCCATGTCGGCATATGCCGCAAAATATCCACTTTGCCAGTTTTGACAGTTGGCGAGCGCAAGCTTGGTAGATTGTGCACCGCGGCTGATTGTGCGTGTTCGGCCGACCGTGCTCTCATAATCGCCCACCGAAAAACGATACCAATATTCTCGGCCAGGCCTTAACCCATTAAGTGTCAAGTGCACCGAATGTGCATCTGCCTCGGGGGCAGCAACAGTACCTTCGCGCAACAATCGGCGCATCTCAGCGTCTTCCCATACCCGGTAACGAACCTCGACATCTCCTGAAGGCATTCCTCCACCTTGCAAAGGATCGGGAGCAAGGCGGGTCCACAAAATGACGCTATCTTCACGCGGGCTGCCGGAGGCTACCCCAAGAGTAAACGGGTCGCTGCGGATCTGTGCGCGAGCCAAAGATGAAGGTATGACCAGACCGATTCCAGTCAAACCAACAAACAAACGCCTTGAAATCATGGAGCTGTTCCTCAGATTCAAACTACATTTTCGCAAATGCATCGGTCCCAAACTAACTTAATTGTCTTTATATTCTGACACACCGACAAAGACATCATGCTTGACCCGACATGTTTACGTTACTTTGAAGCGGAGTTGTTCGGTGCATTTGGCCGTGTTAGAGATACGTCTCGGGCCAAACCGCCCACATCAGCGATTAAGGATCCGCGTAGATGTTCACGTGGGCGGACCTGAGTGTTCAGCACCGTGAAGTCGAGTTGAAGACTTTTCGTCTCATCGTTCATGCGGATTTGCAGAAGTTTGTTATTGTAACGTTCGACACGCACCACATCGGTGACGTTATGAAACGTTCTAACGCCCTCATTTTTTAGCGTAAAGGCAAGCGGGCAGCTGTTCACCAGACTGACTTCCATCACGCTTGACTTCGGCAGGTAGGCCATTGGTTTAATTGTCAGACATGACTTAAAAACCTGGTCAACATTCTCGGAGCGGCCAATCAAATCATCATTGATCCATGCTACGGTGCGACCCGCAAACAGCGCTTTTTTGAGCGCAGCTGGCGAACGATCTTTGGCAAGAACTAGAGTAAGCGGGCGATGACCTCCATTCCCGGCGTTGTGTGTCCAATCTACCAACCCGTGAATGTCGGAGGTGCCTAAGATTGTAAGATTGTACTCGAGTGCAATCCCAAGCGCATGTTCGGAATAGGCATCTAGTGTGCCGTTTGCGACTTCAACGCCATGCAGTTTGCCGGCACGGATCAACTTTTGATGGAATGGAAAGATTTTAGCAACGCCATCTGGTGCCTGCGGAAGCCAATTAGGGTGGTTCCAGAACACAAAAGCACCTTGATCATTCGCCGCAAGAACTGCGCCTTCAGCGTCATCAACGCGAAGTTTATTCGCATCCTCCAAAAAAACTGCATTAACATGTCCAGGCGGCATACCGCGTGAAATTTCGGCTCCATTAATAAGCATTACAGCTTCGGTCTTGTTAGCCGCCGCTTCGCGCTTAGCTACCTGATACGAGCGATTGCGGTCCGGGTGAGGAATGTCGGCTGATTTTGGCTGATGCTCTAGATGCTCAGTCAAGGCAAGGGCATCAAGTCCGTCACGATCAGCCTCTTCGACGCGAATGGATGGCCATACATGTCCGTCAGAAAACACGGAATGAGTATGAAGATCTGCACTAAGAATGCGGCTTCCGTCCGGCGCGTCCGGGAAGTTCATTGGCCTTTTCTTGCCATGATCATCGTAGACCCCGTGCTGCGGTTCGTCGGCGCGCGCGGCCCCCGGAGCGGTTTCGGGCGTTCCAGTTGGATGCAAAAGTAGCATGGCAATGACGAGGTGTGATGACATGAAAGACATAAGCGCGTCTCCGCAAATTTAAGACATAAGAAAACCCGACGCCACGAATAGCGGCGTCGGGATCACGATTTAGAAACGGTATTCGTACTGCATCCAAAACGACCGCGGCTTACCATTCCAGCCATATTGGCGGTAGTACGCGCTGTTTTGTGGACCGATCTCACCGCGCACGGCACCGCGCGAAACTTGCAATGTCGAGCCACCAGAAGCACGTTCAAAATAGTCTTCGCCCAAAACATTCACGGCACGGAGCATGAACCGATGCTGCTTCTCGCTACCCAGGTAATACTGAAGCGACGCATTCAGAACGAAGTAATTACCAAAATTAATGTCTTTGACGACACGTTCCCCAGCTGCGTTTACTAAGCGTGCCGCAGCCGAAGAGGCATAAGCGTATTCCGGACCTTGATAGCGTGGGTTGAACGAGAGTGCCCAGCGATCACTTGGCGTGATAGTCACAAGGCTAGAAAGCGACCACTCCGGCCGTTCGGCCGACTGACGCTTTGTATTGATACCCGCCGGGCCTGGAACGACGTAGCCAAGATCGGCTGTTGTCCCATCGGTGCGGGCACGCAAACCCAACACCGGGTTTGGTTCCAAGGATTCTGACTTGGTGAATGTTAAGTCAGCTTGAACCAGATCTGTGTCAAAGGACAAATCGACGGTGAAGCCCTTAATGTCCTGCAATGCGCGAGTGTTCACTGCAACAGTTTGTATCCCCGGCAAGTTGCTTGAAGCAGCCGTAGCACAGAATGCATCTGGTGTTACGATCGAAGCCCGGTTGCGCGTGATTTCGTCAAGTGTCCGAGGCTGGCCCGCACGAGTTTCGCGAGCATACTCCAGGCAGACTGAGTCAACGGTAGGCCTCGAAAATTGATTTTTGATCTCAGTATCAAAATAGCCAAGCTCAATGTTAAACGTCCCGCCAGAAAACTCTCCATTGATTCCAGCCCCTAGATTGTAGGCTTTGACCGACTGCGACTCCAGACCTGGGTTGAGGTTCTGGGTTGGCCCAAATGCACCGATCTCATTGATCTTAGGTGCGCTGTAAGAGGTGCCGCCGCTAGCGCGCAGATAGAAACCTGCAGGCAGTTCTTGCCGAAGACCAAATTTCCAGACCGTCGCGTCTTTGAAACTGGTGTTAAAGTCGTGGCGCCCAGCTAGCGACACTTTAAGACCTTCTAGCAAAGGCACGTCAACGCGGAGATCGCCATAAACGCCAGTTGAACTCACAGTTACGTCGCGAACCCCAAAAACCGGGTCTGAGTTATCTTTGTAGGACGTATTTTGCAGACCGACTACAGTTTCCAACCACGGAGCCCAACGATATGTTGCGCGACCATTAATACCGTAGTCAACGTAACCGGAAACGAATTGGTCAACGTCGCCAATGCCTTTAGTAGGAATGCCTGTACCGAAACCTGCAACCGACTGGATCACAAACCCCATCGGGTTGCCAATTGGAAATGGGTTGTCGAAGGTACCATATGGTTTTCCATTAGCAGGATTTATATAAATGCCCTGCTTTGCCGAAACATTGGCCCTGCCAAAGTTGAATTGAGGGTTAGTAACACAACCACGCGGCAACCCGTTGGCCGCAGCGAAAGCCTCAAATGCTGATGCTGTAGCAAAGCCTGAAGAGGGAGCCAGGGCACGAACATTCGACGGAAGGTCTGCCACGCGCGGAATTGAACAGACCATTGGGTCGAGTTCCGTGTTCGTTAGCTTTGGCGCCTGATAATGGCCTTCAACCTCTACACGCAAATTTTCCGTAACCTGAGAAGCAAACGATGCGTTAAAAATCGGAAACTCAGTCTTGTTCGGGGCATAGGGCGAGGAATCTGGGAAGGTATCCTCAAAGTCAACAGTAGCAAACTGAACACCTGCCCGGAACTTAGTGTCTGGATTAATGCTCCAAAGATATTTGGCGCCGAAGTTGGTATAGTTATAAGGATATTTACGGAAACCGCCGAGTTCTAGTAAGGTGTCGGCAAAAGCTTCACGATTAAACAGTATATTGGAATCGGTTTCATACGAACGGCCGTAGAAGAGCACCGAGTGCGAACTTTCATCCTCATTTGATAACGGCACAGAGACATTTCCGTAGATCTCACGTGTCTTGAACGACCCAGCGTAAAATCCAACCTCGCCGCTAAATTTACCCTGAGGCTCTTTCGACCGAACGCTAACCACACCGAGGCCACCATTCGAACCGAAATACAAACTTTGGCCGCCACGGAAGATTTCAACGCTAGCAATCATGCGCGGGTCGATAGCCGTTGCCGGCCAAATATCCTCAGATGGCGATGAGCGGTCAAAATAGGGTACGCCGTCGACCAACAACAGCGTGTCGCGATCCGTACCGCCATCGATTCTGATAGTAAACTCACCCTCATCCGGGGAGTATCCAACATTTGCGCCGCGGATAAGACCAGCCGCGAGCTCTCCAAAATTTGTAAAGCCACCGGTCTTGATTTCTTCGTCCGATATGATCTGGACCTGAGTTCCGTAGTTCACAAAATCTGCCGCAAGCGCGGTAGATTTATCTTTCGTGATGCGCTGCCCTTCGACGATGATTGCATCTTCTTCAACAGCATCATTGACCGGCGCGGTCTGAGCTTGCGCCAAGGCAGCGGACGAACAGCTCATTAATGCAACGGTCACTGCCAAGCGAAGTTTAGTTCTCACGATCATTTCTGCCCCCAAAGTTAAACAAATAAAAAACAAGTTTTTAAATTGTAAAAAAGTAAATCAACAAGTTAAAATTTCTAGAATAATGATCTCTTTAATTAGCATGAAAAAATCATTCATGTACGAGTCACATGGGCCCCGAATCGAATTTTTCACTTGCCTTTTGGGTCCTAGGCATTGTGTATTTCAAAATAATTACAGATTAATATTTCACTTTTTATATTTTATGTTTAATTTTTGCTTATTATTTTTGACATTTTTATGAATTTACCCTTTGCGCGACCCTACGTCTGAAAATTTAAAGTGCGAATTTCGTAACAAATCTATCGGGGGGAGCTCGGATCACTCTCTTGAGGCTCGCCTTAAATGCGCTCTCGGACCGCCCTTTTAATCCCGCAATTTAGCGTCCTCCGTGGCGCTTTCGCTGGGAACAAGCAGTCATCAACTTTTGTAAATGATTTAAAAGATAGCCATGCTTTCGCCGCCACCAGTGACGCGGCTACGTTCGCATAATTGAAGCCTGCAGCGGTAAGGAAAGGTCGCTCTCGTCAGCTTAAACGGATAATAGCGGACTATCCGGTCTCGGCCCAAATGCTACCGCAAGCTATTTGAAGAAATGAAAGCATGGCGACGAAACAACTGAAGCAGTCTTGCTAGCTTTGTCGTTCACTTCTTCGATGATGATGTCCGCCGGATTCATACGGATTTTCGGGATTTTTGTTTGTAATGTTCATCCGCCGAACGTTTATGCCACTGCTCAGTGAATGCGAGAATCTCGTCAAAAGGGACGTGTCACCACGTGCTCTAGTCTTCAAAAAACAGTTTATACCTGTTTATACCTTTTGAGTGAGATTTTCACCAAGGGCTGAACTCACATAAACCCTTGTAAAATAAGGATATTATGGTGAGCCCTGCTGGGTTCGAACCAGCGACCTACTGATTAAAAGTCAGTTGCTCTACCGACTGAGCTAAGGGCCCCCGACCTGAACCTTGACTGGTTCAAAGGAGAGCGCCCCCCCCTAATGGCGGTGGGGGGTGCGGTCAAGCGCCTTTGGTCGGTTTAATCGCGATTGCAGGTGACGAATGTTAAGCCGCGACACGGGGTCGCGCCAATCGGGGGCGATCATGGCGGCGGGCGTCAGGACAAAGCCGCGCGAACGCAGGCCCGGATGCGGAATGGAAAGCGCTGGGTTGCTGCCGGCCCACATGCCGCCGGACCATAAGAGAATGTCGAGGTCCAACACCCGTGCGCGCCAGCTTTGGCCGCGACGGACGCGTCCGAAATGGCTTTCGATTTCATGCAGGCGGGCAAGCAGCGCGGGCGGTTCAAGTTCGGTCGCCACGACCGCAGCCGCATTGGCAAAGCGGCGTGACGATGGCCCCATCGGACTGGATTGAATGATGGCAGAATGCGCGAACACATCAATGTCATCCATCTCCAACGCAGCTATTGCCTGCGGGATGATGCGGTTTGGCGCGCCAATGACGGGATGTGGCTGATTTGAACCTATGCCAAGGAGATAGAGATGCGACAGATCAAATATCCTGGGCAAGGCGGGTGTATAATGCTGGCCTACGGTCGCGGAAGAAGCCCATGCTGGCGCGGTGCGCACGGGCTTGGTCTAGGTCAAAGGTCGACACTAATATGCCGGTTTCAGCGTCGTCCAGGTCGCAGACCACATCGCCCCATTCATTGGCGATGAAGCTGGTGCCATAGAATTTCTGCGCTGCCTGTCCGTGATCATCTTCGCTGCCGACCCTATTGGCCGCAATGACGGGCATACAGTTCGATACGGCATGGCCAATCATCGCCCGCCGCCACATGTGCCGCGTGTCCAATGTCGCATCCTGCGGCTCTGCACCGATGGCTGTGGGGTAAAATAAAAGCTCAGCGCCCATCAATGCCATGGCGCGAGCGCATTCGGGATACCATTGGTCCCAGCAGATACCAACGCCAATGCGCGTGCCAAAAACGTCCCAAACCTTGAACCCCGTATTGCCGGGACGGAAATAATATTTCTCCTGATAACCGGGGCCGTCGGGAATATGGCTCTTACGATACACACCCATGATTTCGCCATGCGCATCGATCATGGCGATGCTGTTGTAGAAATGTGCGCCGTCGCGTTCGAAGAAGCTGGCGGGGATAGCAACATTAAGGCGCTTGGCCAGTTTTGCCATAGCCTTAACCGCAGGATGTTCCAATGTTGGCCGCGCGAGCGCGAAATGGGCTTCCTCCTGCGTTTTACAGAAATAAGGGCCGGAAAAAAGTTCAGGCGGCAGGATAATTTGAGCGCCAAGGTCGGCTGCCTGCGACACAAGGTCGCTGACGGCACCGATGTTTTCGGCTTCGCTAGCCGACAAAGGCAATTGCAACGCGGCTACAGTGATGTTCCTAGTCATGACCCGTCTATAGCCGCACGCAGAAACACGCCGCAATCACCATTGTCGTCAGAGCGCATATTTTGCATGTTTTGTTTTCGGATAATATTTGATGCTACACTTAGCATATGGGCGGCAGCGACACGCATTTGCGTCGCTGCCGCCACAAAATCATCAATCCCGCTTTTTGAACAACAATGTCATCCTGTCTGTTTCGCCAATCGCTTCATATTTTGCGCGATCAACATCCTTCAAACGCAGCGCGGGCGGTAATGTCCACACGCCATCGGGCCAGTTTGCACTGTCCTTGGGGTTGGCATTCACTTCGCTCTTGGCGACAAGTTCAAAACCATGGATTTCCATGAAGTTGATGATGTCAGCTTCGCGCATATAGCCTTTAGTGCCATTGGTGTAGCTATAGGGTGCGTCAGCTTTCGCACGGTGCTGCTCAATGCCGAGCAGGCCGTCTGGCTTCAACAGATCACGCATGGCCTTTATTTCGGCGTCCGCGATGTTCCAATTGATAAGGTTGTGCATCATCCGCATCACCAAAATTCGATCAAAGCTGCCCTTGGCACCTTCTGGAATTTCGCTGAGGGAAAATGCGTTGAAGTCGGTTGCTGGACGACCGGATACCGCCGCTACATCCGACGGGAATTTGGTAATTCCTGCCGCTATGCCTTGCTTTTGCTGGTCGCTGAAATGTGTTTTTGTTCCGAAATACAGGCCAGTATATTTGCCATTCTCGTTCACGTAACGGCCAAGAATCCGCGACACCCATGCCCCGCCGGGGGCATATTCACCAACGACATGATTGGGATGAATACGAAAAAATTCAAAAGTCTCGGCAGGATGACGATACTGGTCGCGCTTTGCATCATTGGCACGGGCAGGGTCGGCAAGAATGTTGGCAAGGCGTTCCTGATGCGCCTTATGCATCTTGTCATGGTCGGCCTTTTTGGCACCATGGTGGTCCGCGAGCGCGGGAACTGCCAAAGTGGCGGCTGCAAGGGCGAATAGAAACGCTTTTTTCATGGGAAATCCTCTTCTTGGTTGCGTGCTCCGGATATGGGTATGTGCGCTTAAAATTCCAATAGAGTTATGTCGGCACTTGTTGGCTGGAGCAATGAAAGCTGCCGCCGCCGGTCAATACTGCGTCCGCCATGACACCGACAACCTTTCGGTCGGGGAACAATGACGCCAAAACGGCAATAGCTGCATCGTCATTGCGCACGCCATAAATCGGCACCACAATTGCGGCATTGCCGATGTAGAAATTCATGTAGCTTGCCGGAACGGCTTCCCCATCCTGCAAGAAGCGCCCGACCGAAGGCATGAGGCTGACCCGGCACCCAAATGCTTCCGCGCGTTTCCGGGCATCTGCAAAAACGGCTTCATTGGGGTCATCGAACCCTGCGCCTTGCGGAATGAGGATATGGTTCGAACCCACAAAGCGGGCGAGATTGTCGATGTGCCCATCGGTGTGATCATTCGCCAAGCCGTCGCCCAGCCATAGCAGGCGTTCGATCCCAAGGTCGTCGCGCAGCCGCGATTCAATCGCCTCCTTATCAAGCGAAGGGTTACGGTTCGGGTTCAACAAGCAATCGACAGTGGTCGCGGCCAGGCCATCACCGTCCACATCTATGGAGCCGCCTTCCAAAATCCAATCCGCCTTCGTGACGTCAAATCCCGCAGCAATAGCGAGGTCATGGCCAATGCTTTTGTCGCCGGGATATTCGAAACGGTCCCCCCAGCCATTAAAGCCAAAATCGCGGGCGATACGATGATTGCCGTCCTTTACGATGATACAAGCCGTGTCACGTAACCATATGTCGCCGATGAGGCGCTGTTCTACATGAACCCCATTGTCCACAAGGTCCTTGGCAACCTTGGCGGCTTCGGCGCTGCCTGCGATCACATGGACAGCCTCTCCGTCGCCTGATGCGTGGACGGCGTTGGCAAATGCAGCAATCTGCAACTGGGCGTGATGCAGCGGTTCACCCCAGGCATCGGTCGAACTTGGAAAGCCGATCCAGACCGATTCATGGGGGGCCCATTCTGCGGGCATGCGAAACGCCATGGATTATTTCCCGCTGCGGCTTTTGTCGCGAACGGCGCGGAATTCATCGCCTTCGTTCCAATTTGGCCATGCATTGGTCATCGCAAGCATCCGGCCAACACGGTAATATAGTTTTAGATCGGACATAACGCCGGACCAATCCCATTTTTCGTCAAATTCATCGCCGGGGGCATGATAACGATTCTTTTCATAGTCGTCTGCAGCTGCTTGGGCCGCTGCTTTGCCGCCAATGATCAAATCATCGCCACCTTCGAAATAGACCATCGGCACGCCAAGCTTTGCGAAGCTGAAATGGTCAGAACGATAAAAGAAACCTTTTTCGGGGGTCGGTTCCATTTCGGGCGTGCGACCTTCCGATTTCGCTGCTGCTTCCAAATAGGTATCAAGTTGCGACTTGCCTTTGCCAATAACGGTCAGGTTCTTGGCAGGGCCGGACATCGAAAACGCATCCATATTCACGCCGCCAACGGTCTGGGACAGCGGGAATACAGGGTTTTCTGCATAATATTTGGAACCGAGTAGGCCGCTTTCTTCGGCAGTGACCGCAAGAAACACGACCGACCGGTCTGGTGCGCCAGCTTTGGTATAGCCCTCCGCAAGCGCAACCAGCGCAGCTGTCCCCGTTGCATTGTCAACGGCGCCGTTGCAAATATCATCGCCATCCGCCGCCGCAGTGCAGCGCCCCAGATGGTCCCAATGCGCGGTGTAAAGCACATATTCGTCGGGCCGTTTGCTGCCCTTCATCACACCAATCACATTCTTACTGGCCTTGCGCGTAATGTCGTTTTCAAAGCTTAAAGAGGCGGTGAGGTTCAACGGCACGGCCTTGAACCCCTTTTGCTTTGCTGCAGCCATTTGCTTTTCCAGGTTTTGGCCTGCTGCGGCGAAAATATCCTTGGCGACCGATTTCTGAATCCAGCCATTGGCCTGGGTCTGGCTTTTACCGCCATCTTTGGATTGTGCGAGGAACTGCGTGCCCGTCCAACTGGAATTGACGACATTCCAACCATAAGCGGCTGGCGCAGTGTCGTGGATGATCAAAACGGCAGCGGCTCCCTGACGGGCAGCTTCTTCATATTTGTAGGTCCAGCGACCATAATAGGTCATGCCTTTGCCGCCGAAGGGGCCATCAAGGCCCTCGTTTTCAAAATCGGGGTCGTTGACCATCACAACGACGGTCTTACCTTTCACATCTACGCTGGCATAATCATTCCATCCCTTTTCAGGGGCGACAATACCATGGCCGACGAAAACCATATCGCTTTGCTTGATGTCGGTTTTGGGCGTTTCGCGATAGCTACCGATGACATATTCACTGCCATAGGCAAAAGACATGGCCTTTCCGTTCCGGTCGGCAATCCTTAGGGGCGAAACGTTTTTCGCGGTGATTTCGATCAGGGGGACGTCCTGTGTCCAACTGCCATTATTTCCCGGTTCGAGCCCTGCCGCTTTGAACTTTGAAATCAAATAGGCGACTGTCTTTTCTTCGCCAATAGACCCGGGCGCACGACCTTCATACGCATCAAGCGACAATTCGCGGGTGACGTCCTGCATTGTCTTTTCCGACAAAGCAGGAACCGTTACGTCAGGCAGCGCTGATAGCGCCATATCCGGCGATGCCGCCTTCTGGCACGCGCTGGTCAGGGCAAGCGCGGAAACAAGGGCCAAGGAAAGCAGGCGCATGGAATTCTCCTAAAGTGAAATATTATTGCGCGCCTTGTGCCAGACCCGTTCGTGCGGCTCAAATGAAAAAGGCTTTGCGTTGGGAATGCGTAGGCCTTCGCTGGCGCGACAGTAGTTTATTGAGAAACTGCAGCGGGCCGACATGGTTTGCGCGCAAAAAAAAGGCGGCCACATCGACCGCCTTTTTTGTAATCTTTGCGTGGAAGATTAACGCGAATAGAATTCGACGACCAGATTTGGTTCCATCTTCACAGGATAAGGCACTTCATCAAGCGTAGGGACGCGTGCGAAGGTTACCTTGTCATTGCCATCAACGGCAACATATTCAGGAATGTCACGCTCAGCGAGGCCTTGAGCTTCGATAACCAGAGCCATTTCCTTAGCTTTCGGTCCAAGGCTTATGACGTCGCCAACGGCGACCTGACGGCTGGCGATGTTGCACTTCACGCCGTTGACGCGGATATGGCCATGGCTGACGATCTGGCGTGCAGCAAAAATGGTTGGTGCGAACTTGGCGCGGTATACGACCATGTCCAAGCGACGCTCCAGCAGACCGATAAGGTTTTGCGACGTATCGCCCTTCATGTTGCTGGCTTCTTGATAGGCGCGCTTAAACTGCTTTTCCGTTACGTCGCCATAATAGCCCTTGAGCTTTTGCTTGGCGCGCAGCTGGATGCCGTAATCAGACAGCTTGCCTTTGCGGCGCTGACCATGCTGGCCTGGGCCATATTCGCGCTTGTTTACAGGGGATTTTGGACGGCCCCAGATGTTTTCACCCATCCGGCGGTCAAGTTTATACTTCGAGCTTTTGCGCATCGACATATTCAGTCTCCAATTGCTAACAACGTTGTTTCCGGTACCGCGCGACACATCTGGGATGTGCCGGACACCTGCTTCACCGGAGTGCAGGGTCGATTGCGAAGCGGCGCCTATGGCCGTTGATGGGCGTTATGTCAACATCTGGCTCGACTTTACGAAGGCTGAATCGTAAAGGCGCTGCCATGAGCAGAACAGTCAGCCCAATTGAACCCGCCAAATGCAATGATATGACCGAAGTGCGTGCGGGCGTTGATTCGGTGGATGCGCAATTGGTCGAGCTTCTGGCTGTTCGCTTTGCGTATATGGATGCCGCCGCCCGGATTAAAACAGAACGCAACGCCGTCCGTGACGAAGCGCGCAAGCAACAGGTTCTCAAAAACGTTCAAGATGCGGCAATTGGCTCGGATATTCCGGTTAAGGTGGTTGCTGACCTATGGGAGCGTTTGGTTGAAGCTTCTATCGCCTATGAACTCGATAAATGGGATGCCATTCGCGTCCGATAGTCTGACCAGCGGTGGGCTAAGAAGGCACAATTTCAACCTTCGGGCGGTCTCCGTCTATTTAACGTTGTGAGCACGCCGCGTAATGTTCTGACCTCAAGGGCATTCCATGCTGGCTTCGTCAGCAAATTGCGCAATGTGCGGCGGGTGACTGGCGAGCGGTCAATGGGCGTGAAATAATTCAGCGGCTCGAGCATGGCGTCCAATTGTGCAATAAGGCCGTCTAGTTCGAACTGCGTCGCAGGTGGCTCCAAATCCGTTTTTGGCGGACTCGCGAGCGTCTGCGTTTTCGACCATTCATACGCGCACAGGATGACCGCTTGCGCCAAGTTCAGCGAACCAAATTCAGGATTAATCGGCACTGTAATGATAGCGCGGGCAACATTGACTTCGTCGCTTTCCAGGCCTGATCGTTCGGCGCCGAATAATATCGCGCTTCGCCCTGTGTTGCCGAATACCTCTCGGGCGGCCACTTCTGGGGTTATAACCGGTTTCGTCACACCGCGCTTGCGCACCGTTGTCGCATAGACATGGGCAATGTCCGCGGTTGCCTCCGCAAGTGTGGGAAAAACTTGGGCATTCGCCAACACAATGTCCGCGCCCGATGCCGCTGGACCTGCATTGGGGTTGGGCCATCCGTCACGCGGCGCTACTAAACGCATTTCGGTAAGGCCAAAGTTGAGCATGGCGCGCGCCGCCTTGCCGATATTCTCGCCCAATTGCGGACGACACAGGATCATGATGGGTGGCGCGCTCATTTCAGCGCCGCTTCAACCACGCTTCCGGCGAAATCCTCAAAATCCTTGGCTTCGCTAAACTCCTTATACACGGACGCGAAGCGAATATAGGCAACGCTATCAAGCGCCTTCAAACCATCCATGACGAATTCGCCAATGCGTTTGGTTTCGATTTCGCTTTCACCCAAGGTTTCAAGTTGCCGCTGGATGGCAGAGGCAAGCTTTTCTATTTGCGTACTATCCACCGGACGTTTTCGGCACGCGACGGACAGCGAGCGTTCCAGCTTCTCTCGGTCGAACGGCTCGCGTTTGCCTTCGCTTTTGATCACAACCAACTCACGCAACTGAATGCGCTCGAAGGTTGTAAAGCGCCCACCGCAACCCTCGCACTGCCGCCGACGGCGGATCGCGCTATTGTCTTCGGTCGGACGGCTGTCCTTTACCTGACTATCGTCATGTCCGCAAAATGGGCAGCGCAATTATTTTTCCTGATTCTTTTTCTTGTTCACATGCCTGTACGCGACGATGCCTGCACCAATCAATGCACCGGTGGCAAGTCCGATTGGAGCGATAATGCCTGCGGCTGCGCCAATGGCTGCGCCGCCAGCGACTTTTTTAACTGTGCCTTGATCGGCGAGATGCTTGCCAGTGTGAAAAGCGTCCTTGGTCGCGCCCCACAATTCGTCCGCAGCTTCACCGACATAATGCTTGGCTTGGTTGGGGAAGCTTTCGGCCGCAAGCTGCTCAGGCGTTTTGGCGCCACATTGCGGGCAGAACTTCATCCCTTCGCTATATTCAGCATTACACTCGTTACAAAATCCCATGGTTATTTCCCTTCTGTGTATTAGATGGGTAAATCACCTAGATAATTCAAGATGGGTAAATTGGGAAGCGGCTGCACAATTCGCGGACACGCAGACGGACCTCGGCCTCGACCGCTGCATCGCCATGCTCGCCCTTTTGGCGCAAACCTTCAAGCACGTCAGAGATCATGTGCCCGATCTCCCGGAATTCAGCGACGCCAAAGCCGCGTGTCGTTCCGGCAGGCGACCCCACGCGGATACCGCTTGTTTTCATCGGCGGCAGCGGATCGTTCGGAATGCCGTTTTTGTTGCAGGTGATAGCCGCGCGCTCCAATGCTTCGTCGGCATCGCGTCCGGTAATGCCGAGTGGGGTCAGGTCTACCAACGCCAAATGCGTATCGGTGCCGCCGGAAACCAAGTTTGCGCCGCGTTCATGCAGCGTTGCGGCCAACACCTGTGCATTGGCGATTGTCGCTGCGGCATAGGTTTTGAAATCGGGGCGAAGCGCCTCACCAAAGGCCACAGCCTTGGCAGCAATAACATGCATCAATGGACCGCCTTGGAGGCCCGGGAAGACCGCAGAGTTGATCTTCTTGGCGATAGCCTCATCATTGGTCATGATCATGCCACCACGCGGTCCACGGAGCGTTTTATGCGTAGTGTTGGTTACAACATGCGCATGCTCAAGCGGGTTGGGATGCACGCCGCCAGCAACCAGGCCGGCAAAGTGGGCCATATCAACATGGAAGATCGCGCCAACTTCGTCAGCAATGGCGCGGAAGCGTGCGAAATCAATAATCCGCGGATAAGCGGAGCCACCGGCAATAATGATTTTCGGACGATGTTCCTTGGCAAGCCGCTCGACCTCGTCGAAGTCGATAAGATGGGTTTCTGGATTGACGCCAAACTGCACCGCGTTGAACCACTTGCCGGACATGGCGGCCTTTGCGCCATGCGTCAAATGGCCGCCTGCATCAAGGCTCATACCCAGTATTGTCTCGCCCGGTTTTACCAGCGCCAGCATCACCGCGCCATTGGCCTGCGCGCCGGAATGCGGTTGGACGTTGGCAAAGCCAGCGTTGAACAGTTTCTTGGCGCGTTCGATAGCTAATGTTTCAACTTCGTCTGAGGGCGCACAACCCTGATAATAACGCTTGCCGGGATAGCCCTCAGCATATTTGTTGGTGAAGACTGAACCCTGCGCCTCAAGCACAGCCTTTGAAACAATGTTTTCGGACGCAATCAGCTCAATCTGGTTCTGCTCGCGGTCCAGTTCATGGGTAAGGCCGGCAAACACTTCAGCATCGGTTTCGGCCAAGCCGCGTGTGAAAAAGCCGTCGGGCTGAACATCGGAAAGATCGTGTGCGGGGCGCGTGCTCATGCTGGTTCCTTAGTCATGATGGGGTTGGATAATTTATCAACGCGCCGTTGGTGCCGATCGCCACCAAATTCGGTTGAGAGAAATGCATCAATACAGGCATTCGCCATTTCGATCCCGATTAGGCGCGCGCCCATGACAATTACATTTGCGTCATTATGTTCGCGCGACAGGCGTGCCGAAAGTGGTTCAGACACCAACGCGGCGCGCGCTGCAGGATTGCGGTTTACGGCGATGGAAATGCCAATGCCGGACCCGCATAAAGCCACACCGCGTTCCGCCGACCCATCGGCAATCGCGCTTGCAAGCCTGTATCCATAATCGGGATAGTCCACTGAAGCTTCGTCATGGGGGCCAAGGTCGGCGACGTCATGCCCGGCAGCGCGCAGATATTCAGCTAGCGCTGATTTCAACGCGAGAGCAGCATGATCTGAGGCGATGGCGATACGCATGGCACATCCTGTAGCAGCTTGAGTCGGAATAGGCTTCCCCTATGGGACCACGCCGCAAAAGGCTATGCCGAATTTCCGTGATTGCGCAGCTTATCCACCGTCTTTATGAGGGCGATCATGCTTAATGCCATATTGTCCATCGCGATGCTGTCTGCTTTCCTGCTCCTATATGGTGCATGGAAACGTTGGCGGCGGGACGGCGCTAGCCAGCAAATGTGGCTGATGTTTTCGGCGGCCTTAGTAATATTCGCCAATGTGGCGATTTGGGTGGTGCCAGATGAAAAAGGGCAGTCTTTGGTCACTGGGGCGGTTGAACAACGCTAATTTTTGCACGCGGAGGCGCAGATGGCGCGGATATTGCAAAAGCTGATGTCATTCTGAACTTGTTTCAGAATCTTAATAATTGGCGATCCCAGAAGTAAGGCCCTGAACCAAGTTCAGGGTGACGGATGAAAACACGTTCAGAATGACGTCAGCTTTTAAATTTTTGCGCGTTCTCTAAGCCCTTGCGTGAACACGTCACTTAATAGGACAGTTCGGGTCCAACCGGAAATCAAGATAGCCGTTCACGGATGCCATCAGCAGTTCCATTTCATTTTCGAAGAAATGGTTTGCGCGCGGAATTTCGTCGTGATGAATGGTGATGTGCCGCTGGGTGCGAAGCTTGTCGACGAGCTTTTGCACGGCATTTGGGTTCACAACTTCATCATTCACGCCTTGAATCATGATACCCGATGAAGGGCAGGGCGCCAGAAAGCTGAAATCATACATATTGGCTGGAGGCGCAACCGAGATGAAGCCACGAATTTCCGGACGACGCATCAAAAGCTGCATCCCGATCCACGCGCCAAAACTGAAACCGGCGATCCATGTGGTGGATGCTTCGGGGTGGAAGCTTTGGACCCAATCGAGCGCGGACGCTGCGTCGGACAATTCACCGATACCATTGTCAAATTCGCCTTCGCTTCTACCAACGCCGCGAAAATTGAAGCGTAAGACGCCGAAACCACGCGCCACAAAGGTTTTGTAAAGTTGTTGCGTGATCCGGTCGTTCATTGTCCCGCCGGCTTGCGGATGCGGATGCAATATCATTGCAATTGGTGCTCGTGGGCGCGGTGGCGGCGAAAAACGGGCTTCAAGGCGACCTTCTGGACCGGGAATAGCAATGGCGGGCATATAAAATTTCGATTCTAAGAATGTGTACCGAGCTTTACCCGACGGTTCGGGCTTTGCAGGAATAGGAAGCGCTATATAGAAGCAGTGACGATTTTCGCAACTGTCATGGAAATTATGCCCGACCAAAGCCGCATCTATCTCGATCATGCCGCCACGACGCCCGTCATTCCGGCGGCGCGCGCGGCGATGGCTGAAGCCATGGTGCACTGGGCGAATCCGTCATCGCCGCATCAAGAGGGAAGGGGCGCCCGCTTTGCTCTAGAGGACGCACGCAGGCGGATTGCAGTCGCGCTGGATTGGGATGGAGAAGTCATCCTGACGAGCGGAGCCAGCGAAGCAATTGCACTTGGGCTTCGGGGCACGGCCGCGGTGGCGAGTGCGGTGGAGCATGATGCGGTGCTGGCAGTAGCTGGGCCGAACCGTTTGCCGGTAGGGGCTGGTGGACAGGTCGATGTCGGTGCGATTATTGGCAACGCACGATTTGCCGTTCAATCCGTGAACAATGAAACCGGCGTTATCCAGCCCGTAAAGGAGATTGCGGACGCCGTGCGGGACGTTGGCGGCATATTCTTCGCCGATTGTTCGCAGAGCGCGGGAAAACTGCCGCTCCCCGATGCGGATATGATTGCAGTCTCGGCGCATAAATTGGGCGGGCCGCCGGGCATGGGCGCATTGCTCGTGCGCAATCTTGGATTATTATCTCCAACCGGTGGTCAAGAGCAAGGCTATCGGCGCGGGACGGAGAATTTGCCTGCTGCGATTGGGTTTGCAGCTGCGCTTGAGGCGGGGTTTTTGTGGATGGAAAACGCAGTCCGCCTCCGCAAAATATTGGAAGCCGCGGTTGTCGACGCTGGCGGTATTGTCATTGCATCGGAAAGCAACCGGTTAGCGACCATCGGCAGTTACCATATGCCAGGCGTTGCCGCATCGAGCCAGCTTATCAATTTCGATATGGCAGGGGTCGCGGTTTCTGCGGGCAGCGCCTGTTCTTCGGGAACGCTGAAAACCAGCCATGTACTTGGCGCGATGGGATGGGATGATAAATCCGCGTCCGAAGTCATCAGGGTTAGTTTTGGCGTTGATACGAATGACGCTGACGTCGCGCGCTTCATCGATGTCTGGCACAGCATTGTCGCCCGTGCAAAAGCCGTATGATATATCTGGACTATCAAGCTACGACGCCACTCGCTCCCGAGGTCTTTGCGGCAATGGAGCCTTGGCTAAAAACAGGATTTGCGAACCCGCATAGCATGCATGCAGCGGGCAGAGCAGCGGCAGCGGCGGTTGAGGTCGCTCGTGATCAGGTGGCGGCTTTGTTGCCAGCCGGCGGTCGCGTTATCTTTACCTCCGGCGCGACAGAAGCAATAAATTTGGCGATTATGGGAACTGGTCTGGCGGTGAGCGCCGCTGCGACTGAGCATGCGGCGGTTCTGGATTGCGTTAAGCATTTGGGTGGTGATGTGTTGCCAGTCAGAAGCGATGGCCTCGTCGATCAACTGAACACAGATGCGGCGTTGCAGGCGGTCATGCTTATCAACAACGAAATTGGAACCATTCAACCTATCGCCGATCTCGCCGCCGCCGCCCACGCTCAAAACAAGCTCTTCCTATGCGACGCTGTGCAAGCTTTTGGCCGTATGCCTATTCCAGAAGGTCCGGACATGATCGCGATTTCTGCGCATAAAATATTCGGACCAAAAGGCATCGGCGCTTTGTGGGTGCGCGATGGCGTTTCACTGGCCCCACAAATGCTGGGCGGTGGACAAGAGCAAGGCATGCGCTCGGGCACGCTCTCACCTGCTTTATGTGCCGGCTTTGGCGCTGCTGCAAAATTGGCGGCAGAACGGATGGAAATGGACGCCATACATGTCTCTGCGCTGTGGGACCGCGCTACGGCCGCGTTCGTTGACTGGACCATTAATGGCGCGACGACCGAACGCTATAAAGGCAACCTCAATATTCGCCGGGAAGGCGTTGACGCGGCGCGGCTGATCTCGGAGTGCCGGAACATCGCCTTTTCTGCAGGGAGCGCTTGTGCCAGTGGCTCCGGCCGCCCAAGCCATGTGTTACGCGCGATTGGTCTGACTGACGCACAGGCAAAATCTTCCATCCGCTTGGGCTTTGGCCGCTATACGACGGCTGAAGAGATTGATATTGCCGCAGACGCTATCAACCGAGCAGCAGAGGCGATGTTATGATCACAGTCACGTTCATCAGTGCCGACGGCGAATCCCAGGAGGTCCAAGCAGTCGATGGGCAGAGCTTGCTCGATCTCGCGCAAGCCGCCGGACAGCCTTTGGAGGGCACATGCGAAGGCCAGATGGCCTGTTCTACCTGTCATGTAATCATCGACAAGGATTGGTTTGATAAACTCCCGCGTGCGATTGAGGATGAAGAAGATATGCTCGACCTTGCCTCGGGTGCACGACGCACGAGCCGCTTATCGTGCCAAATCAACCTGACGCCCGAACTTGACGGGTTGGTTGTCCATGTTCCGGCCGAAAGCCGAAATATGCAGGGTCTTTAACCGCCTTCACTTCCCATTCACGAAAAAAGGCCTATATGGGTTCTTGCCGAGTTCGCTCGGCTATGGTGATAAATTGCGATGTGCAATAGGTGCAGCGGACCCGGGGGCGGTACCCGGCAGCTCCACCAAAATCTCTGTTTGTCAGAGGTCTTGGAGGGGCTGAACTAGGATCGACGTGCGTTGAAAAGCATTGTTTTTGCCCGGCATGAATAAGCCGTGAAATGGTTCATAACCAATAGGTGCAAACGATAACTCAGCACTTGCTCTCGCAGCGTAATTTTGGGCCTCACGGTCTGAATTTACACTAAAAGAACGCGGCCGAACCGGCCGGGCAACAGAAAGGTTACAGCGGCCCCCCGGAGCCGGGCAACAGAATCCGGGACCTTTTTTATACGCGCGTGCCGGCCAACAGAAACGCCCCGCTTCTGCAGCAATGTAAGGGGCAGCGATGCTCTAAGGCCTGGTCTTTATGGTCCAAACCGAGGTGTGTTGATAAAAATCTTGGCCGTTAGGCGAGCGCAACGAGATCGGTGGCCTCCAACAACGCCAACCGCGCCAACCGGACCTTATCCAGCAAATCGGGGTCACCAAGCTGGTCTGGCGTGATGGTTTCGGGCCAATGCGTGGCAACGACTTCCTTTATGGTGTCCAGCTTTGTCGCATCAGCCATGAAGCGTTGATCAACCGTCGCGGGATCGGCAACAACGCGCAGACGCAAGCAGGCCGGACCGCCGCCATTTGCCATCGATTGGCGCACGTCCACAGGCACAAGCCTGCGGATGGGGCCATTACCGTCGATCATTTCGGTCAGCCAGCCCCAAACCCGCGCATTTTCTTGCGCTTCATTGGGCAGGATAAGCGCCATGCCGCCGTCGGGCAGTGTCACCAACTGCGCATTGAATAAATAGCTTTGAATGGCGTCTGCGAGGCTAACGCGGTCTGCTGGTACGATGATGATCTCTGCCTCAGGCATAAGTCGTTTGACATCGGCATAGACCTGTTCTGGGTTCTCAAACGCGTGTTCATGCGTGAAAAGCACGCGTTCATTTGCCACGGCGACGACATCATTGTGAAACGCGCCAGCGGCGATGGCGATTTCGGATTGTTGCACGAACAAAGTTTTGGCCGGATTAAGCCGGTGCGCGCGCGCTATAGCCTTTGACGCCTCAATATGTTGCCGCGCAGGGAAGGGGCCGCCGGTTTTGCCATAGACAAATATTTCGATACCCGCTGCATCATGCGATGCGCATAAGCGCATGAAATTGGCTGCACCTTCGTCGCCAAATGGCGTTGGCACCGGTCCATGCACGGCAAAATGTCGTTCGTTCGCGAAAGCCAGCTGCAACTGCGCCAATGTTCCTGTCCACTCATGGCTTCGGTGAGCCATGGTGAGCAGGTTTGCCGCCGAAAGATGGCATTTACCATCGGCTGTGTCCGGTGCAGGCGAGACGGTAGCTGCGTTTGCCGCCCACATCGACGAAGCCGAAAAAGCGGCAGCCTGAATATGTCGCTCTGCCGATTGCATATCGGTCGCAAGCCCGCTGAGCCAATGGTGATTTGGTCGGTCGAGCGGCATGAAGAATCCTTGTGCCAGCCCAAGACCAATGTTGGCGCGCATCTTCTCAATGCCCTGCAACGCCGCAGCTCTGGGGTAAGACGTTGCGCCAGCGTTGTTTGACGATGCCAAATTTCCAAGGCTGAGCCCCGCATAATTATGGGTTGGACCTATGATTCCGTCAAAATTGATTTCGACCAAAGCCATTAAGACCGCTCCACATAAGTCACCTGATCACCTACCGAAATATTCAGCGCCTGCGCACATTCTGCATCCATAATGACGTCATCGCCGCGATCATCAATCCAGCCATAAGCTGCCTTAAATGCGTGCAAGTGGCCTATGGTAAGCAACTTCTTTTGGTCGATCTTCTGTTCGCCTGCGGAATGGCTTATCTTCGTTATCGTCACATCCTTTGCCTCGCGGATGCTCCGAATTTGGTCAGTGCGGGCGGTCATTGTGGGGCCACCGTCAAAAATGTCGATGTAATTTTCCCACGCGAATCCCTCATTTTCCAACATACGCATGGCCGCGCGGCCAGAAGGATGTGGCACGCCAATAACGGTCTTTGCGCTTTCCTGAAGCATGGCGATATACACTGGGTGCTTGGGCATGAGATCGGCGATGAACTGGTTGCCGAACTTCGCATTAAATTCGTCGGCCTCTTGAAAGCTCATTCCGAAAAAGCGTCCGGCAACACCATCCCAAAAAGGAGAGCCTCCCGCTTCGTCAATCACGCCGCGCAATTCGGCAATAGTTCTGTCGGCGAACCTTTCGCGATGGTTGCGAATGAAAAGATAACGGCTGCGCGCAATCAGCATACCTAGCCCGCCAGCACGTTCTCCGGGGTGCAGGAACAAACCGCCGACTTCCGTGGTGCCCTCAAGATCAGTTGAAAGGTTGAGAATGTCCGCACGGAATGTGCGTTCCAATTCCACACTATGCTGGGTCAACGCGCCGATGCGATAGCTATAAAATGGCCATCTCTGGCCGACTTTACCGAAGATCTGGCAGGTGCCGCGCACTTCGCCGGTGAGGCTGTTCTGCAATACAAACACATATAGGTCGTCGGCAACATCATCCCCCACACGGTCAAATCCAGCGGCAGACCGTTCCAGCTTTTCGGACAACGCTTTCTTGTCCGGTGGTAAGTTCGTGAAACCACCGCCGGTGCGTTTCGCCATTTCGTAAATCGGTTGCAAATCGCCCATATTCGCTGGACGGATGAGGAAAGTCATAAGGCCCCTTTTTCTGATAAACGCATGATGGTCAGTGCGGACAATTGTGCGCGCTCGGTCAGGCTTTCGACGATGAGGAATTCATCCTTGCTGTGAATATTGCCACCGCGGACGCCCATCGTATCGACTACTGGGACGCCGCAGGCCGCGATGTTGTTACCATCGCACACACCGCCGCTGGAGCGCCAGGCGATGGATAGACCAAGATCAGCGCCACATTGTTTGACGAGGTCAAATAGCTTGGCGGCTTCGTTGTCGATTGGCTTGGGTGGGCGACCAAAACTGCCATGCAGATGGGCGCGCACATCATGTTCGCGTTCTATGTCGGCGATAATCCGATGCAAATCAGCCTCGGTTTGTGTCACAATCTCCGGAGTGCGTGGCCGGAAGTTCACGCGCAATATTGCGTGATCGGGCACGACATTATTCGGACCGCCACCTTCGATTTTGGCCGGGTTAACCGATAGCCCTTTGCGCGAGAGCCGCTTGAGGCGAAGCGCGAGATCCGCTGCCGCCAACAACGCATTGCGGCCATCATCGGGGTTGCGGCCGGCATGCGCTGACAAGCCGGAAAAAATGACGGAGAAATTGCCACTCCCGCCACGTGCCCCGGCGAGCGTGCCGTCGGGCAGTGCAGGTTCATAGGTCAACGCTGCCAACTTGTTCTGCGCAAGCTTGGCAATCAGTTTTGCAGATGAAGGTGAGCCAACTTCCTCATCGCTGTTAATGAGGACTTGGTATCCTGTACGCGAAAAATTTGTGGAAAGTTCCACCGCGCGCAATGCGGCGAGCATGACGGATATGCCGCCTTTCATGTCGGCAACACCGGGACCATTTAGGACGCCGTCATCTAACCAGCGCAGCTTCTGAAATTCATGGTCCGCAGGAAAAACCGTGTCCATGTGACCCGTAAACAACAATTGTGTTGGCGCATCAGGGCGCACCGTGACCAACAGATGCTGCCCGTGCGCCACAGTTTTGATGGATCCGTCGGCTAGCACGCGGTCGACCGGTTCGGGATTAACCAGAGCAACTTCGCCAGGAAGAACCGAAAACGCATCAGCAAGCATTTTCGCGGTCGTCGCTAAGCCATCGAGATTGCTTGAGCCGCTGTTCACCGCGCACCAGCTTTGCACTTGGTCAAGCATGGCGCGCTGTTGAATTGTTTCAAGAACCTGTCGTTCGCTGTCGATTAGCGTATGCATGATCTGATCTTAGCTTTGGTCGCTTAAAAGGACCACCCCTAGCGTATGGGATTATCCAACTTCCCGTGCGAGCGCGCACCATTCGGCTATATTTATGGTTTCAGGACGGCGATCTTCGGCAATGCCGGTTTTATGGAGTGCCGCTAAAGCGCCAGGGACGCCTTTCAGGCTTTGTCGCAGCATTTTGCGCCTCTGACCGAAAGCGGCACCCGTCAGATTTTCCAAAACGGACATTTTGACGCCACTTGCCGCGTCCTTGGGCGTGATGTGCACTACGGCGGACATGACCTTTGGCGGCGGGGTAAAAGCGGAGCGATGGACTGGCATTGCAATTGTCGCATTCGAACGCCACTGCGCCAAAATCGCTAAGCGGCCAAAAGCGCTGGTGCCAGGGGAGGACACTATCCTGTCAGCAACTTCGCGCTGGAACATAAGCGTCAGGCTTTTCCACATTGGTGGCCATGCATTGCCGCTAAGCCAGCCAACGGCGAGCGCCGTCCCCACATTGTAAGGCAGGTTGGAAACGATGTGAAATGGCGTGCCGATTTCGGCAAAGGGATCGATTTTGAGGGCGTCGCCTTCAATAACGCGCAATTGACCGGGAAATGCTTCCGCTAGCTCGGCGAGCGCCGGTAAGCAGCGATGGTCCCGCTCTACGGCAACAACATTTGCGCCAGCGCGTAACAGAGCCCTTGTAAGACCACCGGGACCTGGTCCTACCTCATACACATGCTCGCCCGCCAACGGGCCGGGAATAGCTGCGATACGATCCAGCAGCTTCTCATCAAAAAGGAAGTTTTGGCCAAGTGCCTTGCTGGCAGACAGGCCATGGCGGGCAATGACGTCCCTAAGTGGGGGCAGCGAAACCGTCATCAACCCACATCGGCGGTGGCAAGGCGGTGTAATGCCGCTGATTCCGCCATTTTGATTGCTGCGATCATGGAATATGGCAGTGCTTTGTTCTGGCCAGCGATACTGAAAGCCGTGCCATGATCTGGTGATGTCCTAACGACGGGCAATCCAAGAGTGATGTTAACAGCATCATGGAAATACAGCGTTTTTAGGGGTATAAGCGCTTGGTCATGATAAGCGCATAAAGCGGCGTCATATTGTGCGCGCGCCTCGGCATGAAACATCGTGTCGGCGGGCAGGGGACCAATGACGTTGAATCCTTCGCTCCTGATCTGCGCAATGGCGGGCTCAAATATTTCAAGCTCTTCGCGACCCATATGGCCAGCTTCTCCGGCATGGGGGTTGAAACCAGCGACCGCGAGCCTTGGATTTTCTATGCCAAAATTGCGTTGCAATCCCTTTGCCGTGGCGCGCAGGCGTTGCCGGATCAGCCGAGCGTCCAGCGTTGTTGCTACATCGGCCAGCGGGATGTGTGTCGTCATCGGGACCACGCGCAGGTCCGGGCCAGCGAGCATCATAATCGCATTATTCTTGGCTACGCCGCAGCGTTCGGCAATGAATTCAGTCTGGCCGGGATGCGTAAACCCAACGGCATAAAGCTGCGATTTGGAAACGGGGCCAGTGACCAAAGCGGCGGCGCTCCCTGCCCGAGCAAAGCCGATTGCCATTTCCAAGGCTTGGTAGGCACAATGCGCGCCGTCCAAGTCCGGAACGCCTGGTACGACCGAAAGGCAGTTGTGCAGTTGAATAACGGGCAGTGCCGTGTCGAAATGTTTGAACGTATCCGCCGGGTCTTCAATGCGGACAACCGGGCCGTGCCAGTGCGGGGCGAAACTTCCAATGTCGCCAATGGCAAAGAAAGGCGCCAAGCCAGAGGCGTGGCGGGCTTCCCAGGCTTTTCCGATAATCTCCGGCCCGATACCAGCCGGATCACCGACCGAAACGGCCAGCGGCAGTTCCAATCGGCCCAGCGGCATCAGTTATATTCGATAACAGCATCACGGCGCAAATCGCGCAGGTAGATGCGGGCGCGTTTGTTCACGCGCTCTTCTTCCAATCGCGACATGATTTCGTCAAAACTCTCTGACGCGGCCTCTTGTGGCGCGTCGCGACCACATAGGACGAACACGCGAACGCCATCTTCCAAAGAACCATAAGGTGGCGTTGATTGGCCAACCTGTAAATCGAGCATAACCTGCTGTAATGGAGCAGGTAATTCGCGGATTTTGATGCCGTCTCGGTTAACCACATCGGCACCAAGTTTGCGTGCCATCTCGTCCGCGACACCGCAGCCCGAGATACGTTGCGTTTCCTCGCTGAATGTCTTGATCAATGGCGTCACCTGAGCTTCAGTTGTGCCCTTCGGAAAGTTGATTGCAATTTGCTTCAAACTTAACAGGGAGTCGCGCGGATCAGAGGTTGCCACCTGGCGTTTATCGATCAGTAACAGGATGGAGATACCACCAGGCGATGCCACAGCGTTCACCTCGTTACTGTTCATGCCAGCTGCTGCCGTGGCCAGCGACTGTGGTAATTGCGCGAGCGACAACCAACCGAGATCCCCGCCGACGGATGCAGTGGACGCTTCAGAAAACTGACGGGCGTAAGCTACAAAATTGCCGCCTTGGCGCAATTGATCGATTATTTTTCGCGCGTTTTCTTGCACTGACGGCAAGGTTTCGGGCGTGGCCGCCAGATAGATTTCGCCCAAGCGATATTCCGTCGTACCCTTGGTTGCCTTAATGCGTTCAATGATGGCGTTCACTTCGTCGTCGCTTACATTGGCAGATGGGCGTACATTGCGCGAAAGCAGGCGGCTCCAAGAAAGCTCGCCCTTAATTTGACGCTTGAGTGTTGCGACCGAGGCACCAATGGATACCAGATATTTTTCGACCTCGTTTGCTGGACGGTTGAAATTCTGCTGGGCGACACGGTCAAAATATTGGTTTACTTCAGCATCTGTGACTTCAATTTCATTGGCCGCTGCCTCTTGGATCTGCAGTGTTTCATCAATCAAATTCGTCAAGATTTGTGCGCGAAAACGGGCCAATTCTTCCGGTGGTAATTTATTGTCATTCGCGGCTACGATGAGCGCAAGGCGATGATCAATGTCCGTGCCGGTGATGATTTCACCATTTACCTGCGCAGTTGCGCGACGCACATTGGGGTCGTTTTTGCCGAACAACTGCTGTCCTTCGGGTATATCCAAATTGGGCTCAGAGGCCATAGCATCAGAGGCCGTTTGCGCAATTAATGGTGTCAATGCCGTGGCGGAAACGAGCACGGCAGCTAAGGACAGGCGCGTGAATAACTTCATTGCTATTGATCCAATACAGTATCAGTTTCGGACAGCTAGATAGCCAATGCCTGCTGAACAACAGATGATCGGCCAGAAACCCGTCAGAATATTTCTTAACGACGCCTTACACACCCAGATTACGAAATGCCAGACGGAACAGGAAGCTGTTGCCGCGCTGGGAATCGCCCACAGGCTGATAGTCACGCCGCCACGTTAGGCTTAACGATAAGCAATCATCATCATAAGAGACGCCAAGCCTATGCCGGATTGGGTCGAAGCCATCCGAGACGATTGTGGGGTCTTCGTTAGTGCCGGTAAGGTCAAGAATGGTCGATCCAAAAACCGACCAGAAGCGCGCCAAACGGACACGACCAGCGAGCCGAATTTCTTCGCGGTCATTCAAATCTTCTAGCGTCGGACCAATGTTGCGGTTCAACTTAAGATAGCCAGCTTGCAAATACGTTCCGCGCGAACCTACTGTGGCGTCGATTTCGTTACGCCGGATGGCCAAATTGTCCTTATCCAGTCTGAAACGGTGGGTTAGCTTTAGGATGTTTTTAAAGCGAAATTCTGAACGGCCGACTATGTCTGATGCTTTGTCCGAAAGTCCTGTCCCATCAGGGAAGATCGAAGTTCGGTTGGACAGGTGATAGCTTTGACCCAAATTGACATCAGCCGTAAAATCGGTCTTCCTTAAGGCCCAGTCGAAGCCATATGTCACCCGATAACCATCTTCGAACCGGTCATAGCCCGGAAACCGGTTCAGCGCGAAAAGGTTGCTATCCTCAAGGTCGACGGCACGCGAATCTTCGTTTGGAATCTTCAGATTGCTAATGGCCGGTGCTGCCACGACCTGAACGCGCGGCGTGAAAATCTGCGTACCGCCAAAGGCTTGTCCTACGAAAGGCCATTTAACGTCTGCCGCCGCTAAAAATATGCGGCGCGTTTGCCAGCCGGTTTCACCGCGGTAAATCGCTGTAAGCGTGCTTGCATTATCATTACTGTTGTAGACATCACCGCGTGCAAGCACATTAAAGCTTACTTCTTGACCAAGGCCATTAATTGTCCGCAAGTCCCATTTGGCAGAAGCAAAGGCCCGTTGCGTGTCTTGTCCCTCTGTGCGGGCAATGGCTAGGCTGTTCGCCTGAAGCTGGAAACTTCCCCCAACCACCGGCGCATTGATACGCAAGCGGTAATCTATTTCGGGCAGCGCAATCGGCGCAAGCCCTTGCGGGTCACCCGTACGCAAGGTCTGCACAGCCCAGCCTGACAATGAAAAGTAGCTGTTCGCCCCGATGCGCTCTGCCGAAAATGTCGAACGCAGCCTATCGTCGCGGCTTATGTCATAGCGCCGAAGGAATGTCCGGTCGGATGCATAGCGACCGGATGCCGAAACTGACCAATAGGGGTCGAATTGAAATCGGCCAGCACCCTCTAGATATCCGCGAAATACACTCGACCCAACAGAGGTTGCGACTTCGCTCGTGCTAATACGGTCGCTATATGTGCCATATGCCGTCAGGTCGACCGCGCCATATTTTTCCAATGATCGAAAATTCACGCGGCCCAAAGGTGCCGCATCGGAAAATGCGGTGACTGAACCGGTTAAATCCCGATTTTGGGTGATGCGCCAATAATAAGATTGCTCCAGCTCAACGCCGTTGTTGCGGGAGAAACCGATGCTTGGGACGAGAAAGCCGCTGCCAGCCTTTGTGCCGACAGGGTGTGACAAAAACGGCAGCGGTATAACGGGCAACCCGAATAGCTCAATACGCGCACCTTGGTAGACGACGCGTTTCTTGGCGGGGTCGTATATCACCTTTAAGGCCTTTACTTCCCAGCTTGGCTTTTTCGGGCAGCCATCAGCGGTTTCGACCTTGCACGCCGTATATGCTGCGTAATCGAGCGTATACACGCCATCTTTGCGTGCGCCGCGATTGGCCGCCAAGCGGCTTTCGTCGGCCAGCACCACAAGCATATTGTTAATGACGCCGTCTTTGAGGGCATCGGTAAGTTCAATTTTATCGCCATAAGCGATATCGCCATCCGGCCCTATGGCCCGAATATTGCCTTCGGCCAAAACTTGACCGGTGGTACGGTTCCAAACGATGTTATCCGCGTAAATCTTATAGCCTTCTCGACTGGCAATTACGTTGCCTTTGGCGGTCACCATCTCTGTGTTGGAATCATATTCAACGACCGCCGCGGCAAATCCGATCTGGTCGCTGGTCTGCTGCGGCGCGGCAGCAGGAGCATCGCTTTGGGCCATTGCAATGGTCGACAATGAGCCGCATCCGAGCAATATCGGTATAAGCAGAATGCGAAGAAGGGTGGGCCGGGGGGCGGGAATAATCATAAAAACCAATATGCCCTTTATCGCCGCTATTGCCGTGGGTCCACCCATGTTGCCACGCACAGCATTATTTGCGGCTAAGCGCTGGCATATTTGCACCATCTTTTGCTTTAATCGGAACGGATAATAGGCCTATAGAAACGTCAAACATGACACCCAGCGGAAAGGCTGTTTATTTCCATGAAAATCAATTTTATCGATGCGCGCCCTCAAGCTGCCGACGTGCTCGCCTTTATCGTTACCAAAAGCAGCTTTGCCGATTTTGAATTTCCGTTGGAAAAAACGGAGATGATCCACGCGACTGCAAAGCTTGCGCGGTTTGAAGGCGTGGCGGGGCAAAGCTTCCTGTTGATCAACGAACAAGATGGTAAGTTGGTCCGCATCATGCTGCTTGGCGTGGCAGAAGGTGAGGCGGCTGATTACCAGAAAATTGGCGGAGACATTATCGCCAAGGTGCAGACATCGGGCGCAAAGCATATTGCCGTTCATGGGGCTAATTTGACCGCACAACACGCGGCAGAGGTTGCTTTTGGCGCGACGCTGCGCAACTGGCGGATGGACAAATACCGCACCAAATTGCCCGAAACGTCAAAGCCGACGGTGGAGTCGTTCACCGTCGTTGCTGCGCCTGCAGAGGCCAGCGCGCGTTGGACAAGTTATCAAGCGATTGCGCAAGGCGTTGCCCTGACTAAGGAATTGGTCACTGAGCCTGCAAACATCATTTATCCAGAGAGCTTTGTTGACCGTTGCCAGCATTTGAAAGAGCTAGGCGTCGAAATCAGCGTGCTGGATGATAAGGATATGGCGGCGCTTGGCATGGGGGCGCTGTTGGGCGTGGCGCAAGGATCTCGTCGCCCCGCACGGCTGCTGGTAATGAAATGGGATGGTACTGGTGGCACTCAGGAACGGCCAGTCGCCTTGGTCGGCAAGGGTGTGACGTTCGATACAGGTGGTATTTCCATTAAGCCAGCCGCAGGCATGGAAGATATGAAATGGGATATGGGTGGTGCGGGCGCGGTTGCAGGTGCCATGAAGGCATTGGCGGGACGTAAGGCCAAGGCCTATGTCGTTGGCGTCTGCGGCCTTGTGGAGAATATGCCCGACGGTAATGCGCAACGTCCCGGTGATATCGTGACGTCCATGTCGGGCCAAACGATTGAGGTGTTGAACACCGATGCAGAAGGCCGCCTTGTTTTGTGCGACGCGCTCCATTGGGTGCAGGAGAATTATAACCCAGAATATATCGTCGATTTGGCGACACTGACAGGCGCAATCATTGTGTCGCTTGGCAGTGAATATGCAGGGCTATTCTCGAACAGTGATGAACTTGCCGATAAGCTGACGGCGGCGGGTAAGGCATCGGGCGATCCCCTGTGGCGCTTCCCCTTGTCAAAGGCTTATGACAAAATGATCGACAGCCCGATTGCCGATATGAAGAATATCGGCGGGAAAGGCGCAGGTTCCATTACCGCCGCGCAATTCTTGGGTCGCTTTATCAAGGACGGCGTGAAATGGGCGCATCTTGATATCGCTGGCACGGTGTGGGCCGACAAGCCGGGTCCCGTGTGGGACAAGGGCGCAACCGGATTTGGCGTGCGTTTGCTTGATCGCTTCGTCGCCGACAATTTCGAAGGCTGATGTAGCCGCATCATGCAGGTCGATTTCTATCAGCTCACCCGCGATCCTGCTGAAAAAATACTTGCCCTCATCGCCCAGCGTATATTGGACGATGACGGACGGTTATTGATTGTCAGTGACGACGAAGCGCAATTGGACGCCATATCGTCCGCGCTTTGGACAGCAAAGGCGGACAGCTTTCTCGCGCATGCCAAGGCAGGCGAGGGGGAGGATGCCCTGCAACCCATATTGCTGTCCCATGATGTCGAAGCTGCGAATGAAGCGCGGTTTGTGGCCATTGCCGATGGAAACTGGCGCCCGATTGAAAAAGAATTCGATCGCATTTTTTACCTCTTTCCGCCCAGCCACACCGACAATGCGCGCGCGGCATGGCGAAGCTTAGGCGATGGGGTGGAGCGGCGTTACTGGAAACAGGACGGTGGTAAATGGGTGCAAGGCCCATAAAGCTTGCCAAAAAGAGCAAGCGTCGTTAGACGCGCGCCAAATTCACCCCTATATATTTGGAGCATCTCATGGCGGTTACGCGCACATTTTCGATCATCAAGCCTGACGCAACACGCCGCAACCTGACGGGTGCCGTGACCAAGATGCTTGAAGAAGCTGGCCTGCGCGTTGTGGCTTCAAAGCGCATTCATATGTCGCGTGCACAAGCCGAAGGCTTTTACGCCGTGCACAAAGAACGTCCGTTCTTTGGTGAACTCGTCGAATTCATGATCAGCGGACCAGTGGTCGTGCAAGTGCTTGAAGGCGAAAATGCCATGCAGCGCAACCGCGACATCATGGGCGCAACGAACCCTGAAAATGCGGAACCCGGCACGATCCGCAAGGAATTGGCCGAAAGCATCGAAGCCAACACCGTCCATGGTTCCGACAGCGACGAAAACGCCGCCATCGAAATCGCCTATTTCTTCAAGCCTGAAGAGATTGTTGGGTAACCCAGCCGTTATACGCGATGCCCCGACTTGCCTGACGTAATCAGGTAAGTCGGGTGTCATTGCCATGGGATGATACTTGATCCGCTTCAGGCTGTGCGAGGGCGCGGACTTGCGCCTTCGGATATTACGTATTGGTATCGCGCGCGACAAAATCGGCCAGCGTCTTGGGGTATAATTGATACTCCGCCATTTTTACGCGGTCGGCGAGTGTATCTGCGGTGTCGCCGGGCAGAATCGCCACCTCAATTTGGCCAAGCACGGGGCCATCGTCCAGTTCCGCCGTGACCAAATGCACGCTGGTCCCCGCGACTGTGTCTTTGGCATCAATAGCTCTTTGATGGGTGTGCAGGCCCTTATACTTTGGCAGCAAAGAAGGGTGGATATTGAGCATGCGTCCATCCCATTTTGTGACGAATTCTGTGGACAATATCCGCATATATCCAGCCAAAGCGACATAGGCGGCACCGGCTTTAACGATCGCGTCATGCATGACCGCGTCATGCGCGGCACGATCAAGGCCGATATGTGACGCCGCAAAGGTCGGAATGCCTTCTGTTGCGGCGATTTTTAGCCCTTCTGCATCTGGATTGTTGCTGGCGACCAGAATGATTTCATAGGGGCAGCTTGGCAGTTTTGCGGCATATAACAACGCGGCCATATTGGTGCCCGCGCCGGAGATGAGGACGGCGACTTTGGCTTTCATTTGCTCTCCCCTCCCGCAGGCGGGAGGGGTCGGGGGAGGGCTTCCACATTAAACGCTGCAAGCGAACCTTCGGTTCGCCCCACCCCTAGCCCCTCCCGCAGGCGGGAGGGGGATAAAGGTAGTTTAGCCCACATAAGTCGCAGTCCAATCGGATTGCGCGCTCCATGTTTCGACAGAGCCCGTGACGGTGCAGCCTTTGTCGCCTGCTGCAATATGACCGATGTTGAACACCGTCTCACCAGCGGCCTCAAGCGCAGTTATCACATCTGCTACATCGCCTTGCGCAACCACGATAGCCATGCCGATACCACAGTTAAATGTGCGCGCCATTTCCTCTGGCTCGATATTTCCCTGTGCTTGCAAAAACGCCATCAGACGCGGCTGCGTCCAAGCGTCCGCGTTGACATGCGCATGAAGCCCAGCTGGCAAAATACGCGGGATATTCTCAAGCAAACCGCCGCCCGTAATATGCGCCATCGCGTGGATTTTGCCCGTGCGTACCAGTGGCAGCAAGGATTGCACATAGATTCGGGTTGGCGCCATCAGCGCGTCAATCAGGATGATATTCTGGTCGAACAGGGCGGGGCGATCCAGCTTCCAACCCTTGTCCGCCGCAAGCCTGCGCACCAAGGAAAAGCCGTTGGAGTGCACACCCGAAGATGCAAGGCCCAAGATGACGTCGCCCGCTTCAACTTTGTCTGCGGTCAGAACCTGGTCGCGTTCCACCGCGCCGACGCAAAAGCCAGCAAGGTCATAATCGCCATCGGAGTACATTCCGGGCATTTCCGCGGTCTCGCCGCCGATTAGCGCGCACCCAGCCAGTTTGCAGCCCTTAGCGATACTGGCCACGACGGATGTCGCAACCGCATTGTCCAGCTTGCCGGTCGCATAATAATCAAGGAAAAACAGCGGCTCTGCGCCTTGCACGATCAGGTCATTTGCGCACATCGCGACGAGGTCGATGCCGACGCCTTCATGCCGTCCCGATTCTATCGCAAGCTTCAGCTTCGTGCCGACACCGTCATTTGCGGCCACAAGCAAGGGATCATTAAACCCCGCTGCTTTCAAATCGAAGAACCCGCCAAATCCGCCAAGGTCCGCGTCCGCACCTGCACGACGCGTTGCTTTGGCCAGTGGCGCAATGGCGCGCACCAGGGCATTGCCGGTTTCGATGGAAACACCCGCCTTGGCGTAAGTGTAGGATTCTGAGCTTTGATCTTTTGCGTCCATTTGTCGCCGTTAGCGAGAACAAGCTTGGAATTCCACGTCTATGTCGCCTAAAGGTGACGAGATGACAAATTTGCGTAAGAATTGGTTCCGCATTGCAGCAATCGGCGTGCCTTTGGCGCTGGTCGGCGGTGGCATCGTCGTGGCGCAGATTGAAGGGCCAAAGCGCGGTATTGCGCCGATTGCGAGCGCCGGCGACTTTGAAGTTACCGGCGTTTCGGTCAACGTGGTTGGCGACAATGCCTTTGAAGCACGAAAAAAGGGGTGGGAGCAGGCGCAGCGCATTGCATGGGCGGCGTTGTGGCGCAAAACCCATAATGAAGTAGGGGCTGGCCTGTCCGATTCGACATTGGACGGCATCACTGCCGCCATTGTGGTGGAACAGGAACAAATTGGCCCACGCCGTTATGTTGCAAAGCTGGGCGTCTTGTTTGACCGAGCGCGCGCCGGTCAGTTGCTGGGCGTCAGCGGCGTTGCGAGGCGATCTGCACCATTGATGTTGTTGCCCGTGACTTATTCCGCAGGTGCACCCACGGTGTTTGAACAGCGCACATCATGGCAACGAAGCTGGGCCAAATTTCGGACCGCAGACAGCACGATCGATTATGTCCGCCCAAGCGGGGCAGGCGGCGAGTCGCTTTTGTTGAACGCAGGCCAACCGGAACGCCGTAGCCGCATTTGGTGGCGCACGATTCTTGACCAATTCGGTGCGGCGGACGTTATCATTCCCATCGCGCGGATTGAACGGCAATGGCCGGGTGGTCCAGTCATAGGGCGCTTTTCGGCGCGTTATGGTCCCGATAACAAGTTTCTGGGTGCATTTACGCTGCGCACGACGAGCAGCGCTGGCATTCCTGCGATGATGGATCAGGCGGTGATGCGGATGGATCAATTGTTCCAATCAGCCTTAGCCTCAGGGCGCCTGCGGGCGGATGCTTCGCTGGTCCTTGAACCCGAAGTGGTTGAGGGCGAGGATTTGGAAGGGGAAGTCGAAGACGCTTCGGCTTTGGATGAAACTGGCGCGCCATTGCAGGATTCCGCCGTGCCATCGCTTGATGACGTTGTCAGATCGATTGTGCCAGAGGGGCAGGTCCCTTCCGCGCCTCAACCCCGGCCATAAGCGCATTTAGCGGTTCGATGCGTCAAATTGCTTTGCCCTTGGATGAGTTGCGCAGTGGCGCTTCGTCCAGCCTCATCATCACGGATTCGAATGCAGCGGCCTTTGCTGGACTGTCCAGTGCGGCTGGCTGGGCAAAGCGTTGTGCGATCTTAACTGGGCCAGCCCGCTCGGGAAAAACACTTATGGCGCGGTATTTTTCGGGACAGAATGGTACGGTCATTGATGAAGCCGAAGCCAGTCCCGACGAAACACTTTTCAATGCGTGGAACCGTTCACAAGAAAGCGGCGTGCCATTGTTATTGATATCGCGTTGGCAACCGGCGGAATGGAATATTGCTCTGCCCGATTTGCAGTCGCGATTAGGCGCTGCAATGTTGCTCGACATTGCGCCGCCGGATGACGAAATGATTGAACAATTGCTGCAAAAACAGCTCGCCGACAGGGGCGCGGCGATCAGCATCGATGCCTTAAGCTATGTGAAGCGGCGTATTGAACGCAGCTATGTTGCCATTGAGAAATTTGCGCGATCCGCAAACGCCATGGCGCTCTCGGAAAATGCGCCCGTAAATTTGACGTTGGTAAAAAAAGTTCTCGAAGGCTGATTTAGGGGCAGTATCTAAGCCGGTGTTTCGCGCACCATGTCTTCTTCATGCGTGAGGGTCATCTTGAGCTTGCCATTGACCACGGCGAAGGCCAGCCGACCTTCGACAAGATCCAGAGCATCGCGCCCGAATTGGTCAAAACGCCATCCCGTTAACACTTCAAGGTCTTCGCGCTCGCCAGCAGCCAAGCGCTCAAGCTCTTCCGTCCGCACAATCAAGCGTGGGGCCACGTTGATTTCGCGTGACCGGATTTTGAGCAATAGCTTCAGCAGATCCGCGACCAGCGAACCGTCTTTGCCACCGCCAGGGGACGAACGGGCACGGTCTGGCAAATTGTCACGTGCCATAGGTTGGCTGGCTTCAATTACCCCGATCAGGCGCGCACCTATGTCATTGTCGCGCCATGCGGGCGAAAGGCCGCGTACTTTGGGCAAATCCGCCTGACTTTTGGGTGGATGCGCGGCGATATCGGCCAGCGTTTCATCCTTCATGATGCGTCCACGCGGGATATTCTTGCGCTGCGCCTCTTTCTCGCGCCAGGCTGCCATGGCTTGAAGCCGACCAAGCACGTCGGGTTTGCGCGATTGCACCTTAATCCGTGCCCATGCGTTTTCGGGGTCATTGCGATAATTGGCGGCGTCGGAAATGCGCTCCATCTCGTCATTCAACCACGCGCCACGACCAGTGGTCTTAAGCTTTTCCAACATCATCGGAAAAATAACCGACAAATGCGTCACATCCGCAATGGCATAATCGATTTGGCGTTTGTCCAACGGACGCCGCGACCAATCGGTAAAGCGGGCGCCCTTGTCCAACTGGATACCCATCCACAGGTCGACAAGGTTCGAGTAACCGACTTGTTCACCCTGACCCAGCGCCATGGCGGCAATTTGCGTGTCGAACATGGGGTGCGGGGTTTTACCGGTCAGGTTGAAGAATATCTCAATATCCTGTCCACCTGCGTGGAAAACTTTTAACACATCCTCATTTTCACATAGCAGCTCAAGCATTGGCGTCAGGTCAAGACCTTCGGCCTTGGGGTCAATTGCTGCGGCCTCATGGGCGTCGGCCAGTTGCACCAAACATAAGTCAGGATAATATGTATTTTCCCGCATAAATTCGGTGTCGACCGCAATAAACGGCGATTGTGCAAGGCGTGCGCACAATTCGGCGAGGCGTTTGCTGTCGGTGATAAGTGGATGAATCTGCATTGGGTGTCGCCGTAGCACCCATTCACGACTTGACAAAGTGCCGCTGCACTGTTGACAGGCCCGCTTTCCACAGCTTTTTTGAATTGAGTAAACAATGCACGCTTATCGTACGCACAAATGCGCCGAACTCCGCGATTCCCATGTGGGCGAAACCGTCCGCCTGTCGGGCTGGGTCCACCGTAAGCGCGACCATGGCGGCGTGTTGTTCGTCGATCTGCGGGACCATTATGGCATGACGCAGATCGTCGCCGATACCGATAGCCCCGCTTTGCCAATATTGGAGGCGTTGCGCCTCGAAAGCGTCATCACCATTGATGGCGAGGTGAAGGCCCGCAGCGCAAGTACGGTCAATGCCCATCTGCCGACTGGGCAGATTGAAGTTTTTGCCCGCAGCGTCACAGTGCTGAGCAAGTCGGAAGAACTGCCATTGCCAGTTGCCGGTGAGCAAGAATATCCCGAAGAAACGCGACTGAAATACCGCTTTCTTGATTTGCGTCGCGAAACGCTTCACGCCAATATCGTCAAGCGCACGCAGATTATTCGCGAAACGCGCCGCCGAATGGAAGATATCGGCTTCACTGAATATTCAACGCCCATCTTGACCGCATCCAGCCCTGAAGGCGCGCGCGATTTCCTCGTGCCAAGCCGCATCCACGCCGGAAAATTCTTTGCGCTGCCGCAAGCGCCTCAGCAATATAAGCAGTTGTTGATGGTCGCCGGTTTCGACCGCTATTTCCAAATCGCACCATGCTTCCGCGATGAAGACCCGCGCGCCGACCGTTTGCCGGGCGAGTTTTACCAGCTTGATCTGGAAATGAGCTTTGTCACGCAGGAAGAAATCTGGGACACGATGGAACCCGTGATGGCCGGCGTGTTCGAAGCATTTTCTGACGGCAAAAAAGTGACACCAGCCGGACAGTTCCCGCGCATCCCGCATTCCAAGGCGATGTTGGATTATGGCACTGACAAGCCGGATTTGCGCAACCCGCTGATCATCCACGACGTTACTGACCATTTCAAAACCTCGGGCTTTGGTCTGTTTGAACGTATTGTCGAAGGCGGCGGCGTTGTCCGCGCCATTCCGGCGCCAAAAACAGCGGATAAGAGCCGTAAATTCTTCGACGACATGAACGAATGGGCGCGCAGCGAAGGTCACGCCGGACTTGGCTATGTCACCCGTAAGGGTGGCGAGTTTGGCGGCCCAATCGCCAAGAATCATGGCGAAGAGGGAATGCGCGCGCTGTACGATGCAATCGGCCTTGGACTTGATGATGGTTGCTTCTTTGCCGCTGGCAAGGAAGAGCAAGCGGCAAAGCTGGCTGGCGCGGCCCGCACGCGGACGGGCGAGCAGCTCGACCTAATTGAAAAGGACGCGTTCCGTTTTTGCTGGATCATCGACTTCCCATTCTATGAATGGAGCGAGGAAGACAAAAAGGTCGACTTTGCCCATAACCCCTTCTCAATGCCTCAGGGCGGGCTACAGGCGCTCGAAACGCAGGACCCGCTCACCATCAAGGCATTTCAATATGACATGGTCTGTAACGGCTATGAGCTTGCCTCAGGCTCGATCCGGAACCAGCACCCAGATTTGATGGTCAAGGCGTTTGAACTCACGGGTTTGACGCAGGCCGACGTTGAGGCGCGCTTTGGCGGCATGTATCGCGCATTCCAATTTGGTGCGCCGCCGCATGGCGGCATGGCCGCAGGGGTGGACCGGATGGTCATGCTTTTGTGCGGCGTTCAGAATTTGCGCGAAATCACCTTGTTCCCGATGAACCAGCGGGCGGAAGACCTTTTGATGGGTGCGCCGTCACCTGCGATGGCCAAGCAATTGCGCGAATTGCACATTCGCGTGGTGGAGCAGCCGCCCAAGGCCTGATTTCAGGGACAATTTGAGCAGCAGGATCTGTCCCTTTTGGGGACAGAGCTGCGCTTTCGCTTGTTTGTCTGCGCGATAGATGCTGGGAAGCGAGAATGTCTATCGACCTTTCCCAGTTTGAAGCCGGCAAGATATATGCCGGCACATATGACACGGACCTGAAAAGCCTTCAGGATCGCTTGTCCGAGCTTCAGGCACTGCACATTCTGCATGAAGCGCGCACTTTAATCATAGTCGAAGGCTGGGATGCCGCAGGCAAGGGGGGTGCAATTAAGCGCATGACCTCTTTGCTTGACCCGCGATTTTATCAAGTCTTCCCGATTTCTGCGCCAACTTCAGAAGAAAAGGACAAGCATTTCCTGTGGCGCTTCTGGAATAAATTGCCGGGCAAACGGGAAATCAGCATTTGGGACAGAAGCCATTATGGTCGCGTACTTGTGGAGCGTGTCGAGGGATTTTGTACCGAAGCCGAATGGCGGCGCGGCTATGACGAAATCAACGAATTTGAATCCCGCCAAGGCGAGATTGGCACGAAAATTATCAAGATATTCCTGCATGTGACTGCGGAAACACAAGACAAGGTTCTGATTGAACGGCTGGATGATCCAACCAAAAGGTGGAAAGTCACTGCAGAAGATTTTCGCAATCGCGAAAAGCGAGACGAATATCTCGACGCGCTAAAGGATATGTTCAAGCGCACGCATACGCATTGGGCACCTTGGACCGTTATCGATGGCAACAATCAAAAGGCGGCGCGGATTGCGGTGCTTACGCATGTTATCGCGGAATTAGAGGCGAGTGTGCCGCAGGAATTTCCGGATGCCAACCCAGCGATCGTGGCTTTGGCGCAACGGACGATTGGTTATTCTCCCAAGGGATAGTCTATATTCAAAACTTCCCATTCCTTTGGTCCTGTGGGCAAATTCACGGTTTTGACATCCCCCACGCGCGCGCCGCGTAAGGCGCGGGAAAGCGGCGCATTCCAGCCGATTCGGCTATTGCTGGCATCGGCTTCGTCATCGCCGACGATTGTGATTATGCGTTGGACGTCGTCAACATCTGCGATCGTCACGCAAGCGCCGAAGAATATGCGGCTTCGGTCCTCTTGCTTAGATGGGTCGAGTATTTGCGCGACTTTCATCTTTTTTGATAATTGGCCCAGTTCCCTGTCAATCGCGCGGAGCTTTTGGCGTCCGTAAATATAATCGCCATTTTCACTGCGGTCGCCATTGCCTGCGGCCCAGTGAACGATTTCGACGACTGCGGGGCGGTCGATGGCGAGCAGCTGTTCATAGCGTTCGCGTAAGGCCGCGAATCCGGCAGGGGTGATCGGGTTGGTACGCTCGGCCATGCAACTGCCTTAGCCTTTCAGGCCGAAGAGAGTCGAGAGACCCCAAAAATGCGGCGTGACCTAGCGATGCCTTGACCCCGCTTGAGCCGAAAGGGTGGGCATTAACCCGGGGTAGATTTGCCCAAATAGGTGCTGAGCGGCGTTGCCGAGCGCACGCGCGCCTTTTCGGGGTGGAGATGGTCATACATCACCGCATTTTCCAAAACGCGGTAAACATAATCGCGGGTTTCGCTGAGCGGGATTTTCTCAATCCAATCCATGATATCAATGCTGCCCGTGCGCGGGTCGCCATAAGCACGGAGCCATTTGTTCACATTACCTGGACCGCCATTATAAGCGGCGATGGCCAAGGGATAACTTCCGTCATAATAATCGAGCATGCGTTCAATATAGGTGGCACCCAAGGCGATGTTGTAATCGGTATCAACGGTCAGCGCATCGGGACGATAGGCCATTGAGATTTTGCCTGATGTCTCCCGCGCGGTTCCGGGCATTAACTGCATCAGGCCGCGGGCCCCTGCGTGGCTGACGGCGGCACGGTCAAACTGGCTTTCCTGACGCATGATTGCATGAGCGAGCGTCCAAGTCTGGCTATGCGCCGCTGGAACATTGACGGTGGGGTAGCTGTTACCCAGCAAATCTGGAATGCCATCGGCGCGCGCTGCTCTACCTGCCATAACAGCCAGATCCGGACGGCCAAGCTTCTGCGACAGGCCAATCGCAGCTGTATATTCCTCACGGTCATCCGCATGGCGGGCAATAGCCCTGAAAAAGTTGCTCTGGTCACGCCAACTGCCATATTTTGCGGCCAGCGCCGCTGCCAAATGCACGGGGGGAACATTGCCGTCCGCCAAAGTTGGCGGGGTAGCTGCCACGCGCGGAACTTGCGGCAAGGGACGACGCAGCTGCTCCAAGGCCAACTGGCCAAAAAAACTCTCATAAAACGCGGCTGCTTGTTCATGATAGCGCGCCGCGCTTGACGGGTCGCCAGCCTTGGCTGCGGCCTTGCCAGCCCAGTAAAAACCCTTTGATCGGGTTTGAGCGGTTTTTGCGGCAGTCGCATAAAGTTCGAACATGTTTACAGCATCACGTGGGCGGCCCAAGCGGTCCATAGCCACCGATCCGGCCAGCCAAGTGAGGCTGGTATATTGATCGCGCGTAGCAAGATCCTGATCCGCCAATACAAGGCCTGCAGGGACGGCGTCGTTCACACGCGAGCCAATGCGATAGGCCAGGTCATATTGGCCATCATTTTCAGCCGCGCGCGCATGCGTCAGCAGCAATTGATACCAATCCTTCAGCACGGGCGCGGGTGCGGCTAGATTCCGTCGGTTTGCAAGCAATTCACGCACAGCCAAGCCGTTACCAGCGGCCCGCATTGCGTCCGCTTGGGCCACCAGAAGACTGGCTTCGCTGCTTGCTAAAGCGCCGGCTTCTTGCAGCTTCAAGTCGGCATCGGGCGCCTTTATCCGCATGGCCAATGCCGCCGCAAATGCAGGGCGACGCTGTGGCGAGGTAAAGGCGATCCAGCGTTCGGCGCCGCGCGTTGATCCTGACCATAATAGCCGGTCGACTCGGGTATCATGGTCAGCAGAGGTCAGCGTGCCACGGGCAATACGGAAAACCCGTCCTTCATCTTCGTCGCTCAGCGCGCCGCCGCGCCATGCCGCACGTGCTTGTGCTTCAGCGCGGGCCTTGTCGCCAACGCTATCCAGCGCCAAAGCAAATTTTGCGCGACCTTCATTGCTGACTGGCGGCAACCGGTCAAAATAAGCCACAACTTGGTTAGGGGAGTAAGAGAGGGGATTGATCGTCTGTTCCGCCTTTTTGCGCATGTCGTCGGCATTTGGCCAATCAGGGTACAGCATCAAAAATGAGGCGTAATCGTTAAAGCTATAATTGCCAGGGGCACTTAACATTTTCCAACGCTGCAGCGCGGCGGGGATTTTACCCTCGCTTGGGTCGTAAATGACGGGTGCAGACAATATTTGTCCGGATGGCGTGGATATTTGTCCGGTGCCGGTGCCGCTTTGCCATATAATCCCGTCGGATTTCTGTGCAGATGCGGACGCCATAAATGGAATAATCAAAACGGATGCGGAAATGAGATGCTTTACCATGCTGGACATATTATGAACCCCAACCTTATCATTCGCTGAACAAGCGACTATAGTAAGCTTAGCGTTCAATTTGGATCAGAATGAAAGTCATATAATATGTTTTCCGGATCAATACCGGCTCTAGTGACTCCTTTTTGCGACGGAGCGTTTAGCGAAAAGCATTTTCGTGCGTTAATCGATTGGCAAATCGAGCAAGGTTCGAGCGCGCTTGTGCCCGCAGGAACCACTGGAGAGGCCTCGACACTGTCTAACGCGGAGCATCATCGTGTCATTGAGATATGCATTGAGCAAGCTGCTGGGCGCGTGCCAGTTATCGCGGGTTGCGGTTCAAACGACACGAACAATGCTATTCTGCACCTCAACTTTTCCAAGAAAAGCGGAGCTGCCGCTGGGCTTGTGGTTGCGCCTTATTACAACCGGCCAAACCAAGAGGGTATTTACGCGCATTTCGAACATATGACCAAAAAGAACGATTTGCCGATATTGCTCTACAATGTGCCGGCGCGCACGGTGACGGATATCAAGCCGGAAACCGTCGCCCGTCTGGCAAAGTTACCGACCGTAATCGGCATTAAGGACGCCAGTGGCGACATGCCGCGCGTTACCGACCATCGTTTGGCTTGTGGGCCGGATTTTTGTTTGTTGTCCGGGGTCGATGAACAGTCGCTTGCGTTCAATGCGGCGGGTGGAAAAGGTTGTATTTCCGTGACGGCCAATGTCGCGCCGAAACTATGCGCTGAATTTCAAGCGGCCTGTGCCTCCGGTGACTATGATTTGGCGCGTGCACTGAATGACAAGCTCTACCCCCTCCATTTGGCATTGTTTTCTGATGCGTCCCCCGGTCCAATCAAATATGCTTTGTCTCGGGTAATCGAGGGATTCCCGACGGAGTTGCGTTTACCCATGACGCCGCCGAGTGAAGCAAGTCGTCATCAGGTTGATGCCGCTTTGGAGAATGCAGGTCTCATTTAATGACTCGTCCAAAGCCGGAAGCATTTAACAAGGTCAAAACGGTCGCCGAAAACCGGCGGGCGCGGTATGATTTTCATATTGATGACAAATATGAAGCTGGCATTGTCCTGACCGGTACGGAGGTAAAGTCCTTACGTTTTGGCGAGGGCTCAATTGCCGAGAGTTATGCCGAAGTTCGCGATGATCAAATTTGGTTGATTAACGCCAATATTCCCGAATTCAGCCATGGAAACCGTTTCAATCATGAACCGAAGCGCCCGCGCAAATTGCTCCTTAATGAACGTGAAATAAACAAGCTACATGGAGCGGTAATGCGTCAAGGCATGACGCTTGTTCCGCTTTCGATTTACTTCAACGGCCGGGGCAGGGCGAAAGTGGAACTGGCTTTGGCGAAGGGTAAAAAGGCCCCAGACAAGCGTGCGACAGAAAAAGAGCGCGATTGGAAGCGGGAACAAGGACGAATCATGCGGGATCGCGGATGAGCAAATTCAACGCCTGGTTGCATAAGCAAGCGCCGACGCGCGATAGCTTTGAACGCAGTCGTTTTCTGCGTCCTTTTGCGCAACGCGTTTTCCACCCGGCATTGTGGCGATTTACGCGCCGTTCGGTGCCGCGCGGCGTCGCGCTTGGGCTGCTGGTCGGCATTTTTCTGCTGGTACCCGGTGTCCAAATTGCGGGCGTCGCATTATTGGCGCTGCCGTTCCGTGCCAATATTCCGATCGGCGCGGCGATGACTTTTCTCAGCATGCCCGCGACCACGCCGTTCATATTGTTTGGGTCGATCTATGTCGGTGAATCCGTTTTACGGTTAAACAACGGTTCCGGGCGTTTTTATGAACTGATTGAAACGGCCGCCCCCCTATCGGCTTGGGGCGACTATGTCTGGAACGAAGCACCGCTCGCAGTCGTTCAGGGGCTAGCTGGGCTCGCCATTATTTCAATCGTTGCTGCGCTCCTTGGTTACTTTGTAGCTGCTTGGTTTTGGCGTTGGCGCGTAAGTGCCAAATGGCGCCGCCGGTCGAAGTCACTTTCGTCGGGCAGATAAGTTTCGGTGGGTTAGAGGAAGGCCCTGCATGGCGATCACGAAATCTTGACAAATGGTCCGATGCGTTCCAGCCCCAAGCTATGGAAAACTGTGCCTTAAGGCTGAACTGCATGATTTTATCGGATAAGGGGCCATTTTGAACAAGATATCGCCGCCGACTGATTTTCAGATGCTTGGCGGGGATGTCGAGACATATCCGCGGCTGGATTTTCAAAGGCTCGGGGGCGTGGTACTGGCGACCATATTGTCGCTCGCAATCATTTGGTTTTCAACCGAAAATATCATTTTGTTGGGATCTTGTGCAGGAGCGATAATCGCCTCCGCCGGCCTGATTTATTTTTTCCGCAATAATCATGCCGCCGAGAGCGCGTCAGAATTGTCCCTGCCCGACTGGTCGATAACCCATGCCGCGACTCAGATGAGCAATGCTGCCATCGCGGTCAGCGACCGGGCTGGTCGTTTGGTCTGCGCCAATGACCATTACACAATTGCCTTTCCCGGTTTGAAAGCGCCACCAGATCTTGGCGTCGATGACGCCAACCGCGCGTTACTTGTGGCCGCAGGTCGTGCGGCATGGCGCGACGGAAGCACAGATAGCATAACGATCGTAAAACAGAACCGAAGCTATAGCGTTAAGGTGGCTCGGGCAGGCATGGCCGACGAATATCTGTTGTGGCATTTGGCGGCATTAGAGGAGATCGCCATTGAACACCGCGCGATTGAGATGATCACGGGGCGTATTGGTAGAGCGATGTCCAGCAGCGGCGTAATGGCGGTCGCCGTGAGCGCCGATGGCCGAGTGCGTGCGGCCAATCCCGCCTTTGCATTGCGCGCGACGGGTACGGATCCAGAGCCTATTCTTGGTCAGCTCTTTGCCGATTTTGTCCGGATGGATGAAAAAGGCAGCGTGTATTTTGAGCATGAGGGGCGTCGGGGCTTGCCGATCCGGTTGCTACACGTGCCTTTGAACGAAGAAAATGCGGAAAGCACCGCGCTTTTACTCGCAGTCGATGAAGAAGGTGCGAAAGTTGATCGTGGCTTGGCATTGGCGCATGTGGAACAATTGCTGTCGACGCTTCCACTTGGGCTTGCGTTGGTTGATCGCGACGGACGGTTCCTGTTTGCCAATGACGCCTTCGCGAGAGTGCTAGATCTGCAAGCAGGTAAATTGCCACCTTATCCGGGCGATCTTGTCATCAGTGAGGATAAGGGCGCGGTCCTTGATAGTATTCGGCGATATGGCAGCGGGGCAGTAACTTCGGGCGATATCGCCATTCGGCTGAAGGAGCGACCCGATGAGGTAATCGCTTTGTCGATCGCAGGCGTGCGCGGACTTGGTGAGGCTGCGGTGCTACTTGGGCTGAAGGACAATAGCGAAGAGATTACATTGAAACGCCAAGTCGCGCAGCAGACTAAGATGGAATCCATTGGTCAGCTTGCAGGCGGCGTCGCGCATGATTTCAACAATATCCTGACTGCGATCATCGGCTATTGCGACCTTATGCTGTTGCGACATCAGCCGGGCGACAGCGATTATGACGATATCCAGCAGATCAAGAATAACTCTAACCGCGCGGCCAGCCTGACGCGCCAACTCCTCGCCTTTTCGCGTCAACAGACCTTACGGCCGCAAATCCTGCAACTGGCCAATGTCGTTGCCGATGTCTCCAGCCTGTTGAAGCGCCTTTTGGGCGAAACCGTGCGGCTCGAGGTGCATCATGGGCGCGGCGTTGGCGCTGTGCGGGCTGACCCAGGGCAGCTTGAACAAGTTATCATCAACTTGGGCGTGAACGCGCGTGACGCAATGCCCAAAGGGGGCGTCGTACACATCCGCACTGCGGCCGTCAGCCAAAGCGAAGTTGCCGCAATGGGCATAGAGTTTTTGCCAATCGGTGATTATGTTCAACTGTCCGTCGAAGATAGCGGCGTTGGTATCCCGAGAGAAAATCTGTCGAAGATATTCGAACCGTTTTTCACAACCAAAGAAATGGGCAAAGGCACAGGGCTTGGCCTGTCGACGGTATATGGCATCGTCAAACAATCTGGCGGATTTATTTTTGCCGACTCCCAGCTGGGAAATGGCACGCGGTTTGACATCTTTTTACCGCTCCACCGGGGCGAAATTCCGGCGCCCGAAGTCACCAAGCGCGAATTGTACAAGCCAAAGGACTTATGGGGCAGTGGCCGGATTTTAATCGTTGAGGACGAAGACATGGTGCGTGCCGTGGCTGAACGGGCTCTGGTCCGGCAAGGTTATGTGGTGGAAACCGCGAACGACGGTGAACAAGCGCTTGAGCTCTTCGCCGATGGGAAGCGTTACGATTTGGTCGTATCCGATGTCGTCATGCCCAATTTGGATGGGCCATCCATGGCACGGCGATTGCGCGAAAATTATGGCGATATCCGGCTGCTGTTCATATCTGGCTATGCCGAGGAGCAATTGCGCGAAACGATCAGCCTCGACAATGTCGCTTTCTTGGCTAAGCCGTTTTCCGTCCAGCAAATTGCCGAGGCGGTGCACGACGCGCTTGCGCAGGGCAATTAGGTTAGGTACTGAAAAACAACATGTAAATTTATTTGTTCCACTCTTGTTCTTTTGGAACAGAAGGCGTACATAGGTTGCGTTCCGGGGAAATCCTTCGGAGCAGGCATGACGCTAAGGAGTGGAAAAATGGCAGCAAGTCTTAAAATAATTGATGGGAATCAGGCAAACGGTATGAAAAATTCGGAACGTGAAAAGGCCCTAGAAGCAGCTTTGGCGCAGATTGATCGCGCATTCGGCAAGGGTTCGGCGATGAAGCTTGGCAGTCGTGAAGCGATTAGCATCGATGCTGTATCGACGGGTTCGCTTGGGTTGGACATCGCGCTTGGCATTGGTGGATTGCCCAAGGGACGCGTGATTGAAATTTACGGCCCAGAAAGTTCGGGTAAGACGACATTGACCCTGCACGTAATTGCAGAGGCGCAAAAGGCAGGCGGTACAGCGGCCTTCATCGACGCAGAGCATGCGCTTGATCCCGGCTATGCCAAGAAGCTTGGCGTAGACGTAGATAATTTGATCGTGTCGCAGCCGGATACCGGTGAACAAGCACTCGAGATTGCTGACACTTTGGTGCGTTCAAACGCAGTGGACATCATCGTCATCGACTCGGTCGCGGCACTTGTTCCGCGCGCAGAAATCGAAGGCGAAATGGGCGACAGCCATGTGGGTTTGCAGGCGCGGTTGATGAGCCAAGCGCTGCGCAAGATTACCGGTTCAATCAGCCGGTCGAACTGCATGGTCATTTTCATCAACCAGATTCGTATGAAGATCGGGGTGATGTATGGTTCGCCAGAAACGACAACGGGCGGCAATGCGCTGAAATTCTATGCATCGGTGCGTTTGGACATCCGCCGCACGGGCCAGATCAAGGCAGGCGAAGATATTGTTGGCAACACGACCCGCGTGAAGGTTGTGAAGAACAAGGTTGCGCCGCCATTCAAACAGGTCGAATTTGACATCATGTATGGCGAAGGCATTTCCAAAACGGGTGAGCTGCTCGATCTGGGCGTGAAGGCGGGATTGGTCGAAAAATCGGGTAGTTGGTTTAGCTATGACTCGATCCGTATTGGCCAAGGTCGTGAGAATTCGAAAAACTATCTGACCGAAAATCCTGAGGTTGCAGCGCGGTTGGAAGCAGCCATTCGCGGCAAAACAGAGGAGGTCGCTGAAGTCCTGATGACAGGGCCAGACGCGGACGACGACATTTAAGATTTTACGGACAAGCGCAGTCTTGCCTGAGACTGCTGCTTTCGGCCCGCCCTGGTCCACCCCGGGGCGGGTCATTTATATGATGGTCGGCAGATGCTTTGCTTTGCGTGCCGCATCGGCGGGCGCACGGGCGCTAAGTTCTTGACAGGCACAATGGCTGGGGCACAACGGTCGGTATGAAGCCCGTCATTCACCTTATCGGTTTGCCGACTGATCAAAACAGCTCGTTTGCGCGCGGTGCCGCATTGGCACCGCCTGCGATACGCGCGGCATTGTGGAGCGACCGGGGCAATCTATCCGCACAATCCGGCCTTGAAATTGGCACTGACGTTATGCTCACGGACCTCGGTGATTTGCCCCTATCGGACGTTGACTGCGCCGCCGATGACGCCTTGATTCTCCAGGCGGTGACCGAAACCGTGAACGCAGATGCTATCCCGTTGTTGCTTGGCGGTGATCATGCGGTGACATACCCCATCGTTGCGGCGCTGGCGGCGCGTTATGGACCGCTCAACATTCTGCATATTGATGCGCATCCGGATATATATGCTGATTTCGAAGGCAATCCGCGCAGCCATGCCTCGCCCTTTGCGCGCATATTAGAAGCGGGTCATGCAAAACATATTGTGCAGGTCGGCATTCGCACGTTGAATAGGCACTGCCGCGAACAGGCGGATCGGTATAATGTGGACATTCTGTCGATACTCAATTTCGAAGTCGCGATGGTGCCCATTCTTGACGGCCCGTTGTATATCAGCATCGACCTTGACGGCATTGATCCTTCCGAAGCGCCCGGTGTGGCGCATCCAGAGCCCGGCGGCTTAACGATCCGCGAAGTCCTGTCCATTATCGCTAAGCAACGCGGGCAGATTGTTGGCGCAGATATTGTTGAACTTAACCCCGCGCGGGACGTAAACGACATTACCGCCATCGTGGCCGCCAAGCTGGTGCGCGAAATCGCCGCACAAATGCATCAAAATTACGACTATCCATAAGGAAGCAGCCATGACTATCATCGTACACCATCTCAACAATTCGCGTTCGCAACGTATCTTGTGGTTGCTCGAAGAACTGAACCTCCCTTATGAAATTCGCCATCATGCGCGTGATGCTGTGACCAATCTTGCGCCCGAAGCGCTTTTGAACGTGCACCCTTTGGGCAAGTCGCCGTTGATTGAAGATGACGGCAAAATCATTTCCGAATCTGGCGCGATTGTCGAATATCTGTGCGAACGGCATAATGGCGCACATCTTGTTCCTGCACGCGGCACTGATGCACATATCCGCTATCTGGAATTCATGCATTTTGCCGAAGGCTCGGCGATGACGCCGATCTTGCTGAACCTTTATACGGCCCGTCTGGGCGATGCTGCTGCGCCCTTGCATCCGCGCATCAATCAGCAGCTTGAAAGCCATTTTGCGTTCATGGATGACAGTTTGAAAGCGACGGGCTGGTTTGTTGGCGATAGCCTTACGGGCGCTGACATTATGTTGAGTTTTCCGGCTGAAGCTGCGGTTAAAATGGGTCGCGCTTCGAACCTTCCAAACCTCATTGCTTTCGTTGAAAAAATCCATGCCCGTCCAGCGTATCAGGCCGCTCTGCAAAAGGGCGGACCTTATGCCTATGCATGATGGCGACCGCAAACTGCATATCCGGCTTGCAGCGCGGCGAGTCGTTCCCTAAGTCGCAGTCATTATGACCTCGACCAATGACATTCGCCGCGGCTTCCTCGATTATTTCGGTGGTGCCAATCATGACATAGTGCAGTCTGCACCGCTCGTGCCCTATAATGATCCGACATTGATGTTCGTCAATGCTGGGATGGTGCCGTTCAAGAATGTGTTCACGGGCCTGGAAAGTCGCGAGACGCCGCGTGCTGCCTCAAGCCAGAAATGCGTGCGGGCAGGAGGCAAGCATAACGACCTCGATAATGTGGGCTATACGGCGCGGCACCACACGTTTTTTGAAATGCTAGGCAATTTTTCGTTCGGCGATTATTTCAAAGAGCAGGCGATTACCCATGCATGGACATTGTTGACCAAGGAATGGGGGCTTGACCCCGCGCGGTTGACAGCCACCGTCTATCACACCGATGATGAGGCGTTCGACCTTTGGCGCAAGATTGCCGGACTGCCTGAAGAACGGATCATCCGTATCGCCACGACGGACAATTTTTGGTCAATGGGCGACACTGGACCCTGCGGACCATGCAGCGAAATATTCTACGACCATGGCGACCATATTTTCGGCGGGCCTCCGGGAAGCCCTGATGAAGATGGCGACCGTTTTGTTGAAATCTGGAACCTTGTGTTCATGCAGTTTGAACGGCAGGACGACGGCACCGACGTGCCATTGCCCAAGCCGTCTATTGATACGGGCATGGGGCTGGAGCGCATTTCTGCGGTTATGCAGGGCGTAACGGATAATTACGACACCGATACGTTCAAGGCGTTGATTAACGCGTCTGAGGAACTCACCGGCACAAAGGCAGTTGGCGAACAAAAGGCCAGCCATCGCGTCATCGCGGACCATCTGCGTTCGACCAGCTTTCTGCTCGCCGATGGCGTGATGCCGTCGAATGAAGGTCGCGGCTATGTCTTGCGGCGGATCATGCGCCGGGCCATGCGCCATGCGCATATTCTTGGCGCGAAAGAACCGCTGATGCACCGTCTGGTCGGAAGCCTTGCTGCCGAAATGGGTGCGGCTTATCCGGAACTATTGCGCGCGCAGCCCATGATTGAGGCGACGTTGAAGCAAGAGGAAACGCAGTTCCGCCGGACGCTTGATAAGGGCATTAAGCTGCTCGACGAAGCGACCGCTGGCATGACGCCGGGCGATATTCTGGCGGGCGACACCGCGTTCAAGCTATATGACACTTATGGTTTTCCTTATGATCTGACCGAGGACGCTTTGCGTGCCCAAGGTTTTGGGATTGATCAGGCGGGTTTTGAAACCGCGATGAACAGTCAAAAAGCGATGGCGCGGGCCGCATGGAAGGGCTCGGGCGCGAAGGCTTCGGACGATGTCTGGTTCGATATCGCCGAACGCGTCGGCAGCACAGAGTTTACCGGCTACGCCGCCCATGAGGGCGAGGGGCAGGTCGTTGCACTCGTCAATGACGGCGTTGAGGTGCAATCGGCGGTCGCCAATGACACGGTTACGGTCATCACGAACCAGACCCCATTTTACGGCGAGAGCGGCGGACAGATGGGTGACGCGGGCGTAATTTCTGGCGGCAATATGCGCGGCGAAGTGACCGACACGGCAAAGCCCTTGGGCCGTTTGCACGCGCATCAAGTCACGATTGGCGCAGGCGAGATTAAAGTTGGCGATTTCGTCACGCTGAAAATCGATACCCAGCGTCGTGACGCGTTGCGCGCCAACCATAGCGCTACGCACTTGCTGCATGCGTCATTGCGCCACCGTTTAGGTGAGCATGTGACGCAAAAGGGCAGTATGGTCGCACCCGATCGCCTGCGGTTCGATTTTTCGCATAACCAGGCAGTGACGCTGCAAGAAATTGCGATGATCGAGGCCGATGTAAACGCGCAAATCCGCGGCAATGACGCGGTGACGACGCGGTTGATGACCCCCGATGATGCCGTCGCCGCGGGCGCTTTGGCCTTATTCGGCGAGAAATATGGCGAAGAAGTCCGCGTGCTGACCATGGGCAAGAGCGAGAACACGCATTATTCGTTGGAACTGTGCGGCGGCACCCATGTCAATGCATTGGGCGACATCGCTTTGTTCACGATCATCTCCGAAGGCGCAGTGGCAAGCGGCATTCGCCGTATTGAGGCGCTGACGGGCGAAGCTGCGCGCTTATGGCTTGTTGGCCGCGAGACACAGCTGAAGAATGTGGCCGCAATGTTGAAGACTGCGCCGGACGAAGTGGGTGTGCGTATCGAAACGCTCATGAGCGATCGCAAGCGGTTGGAGAAGGAACTGTCCGAAGCCAAGACCGCGCTCGCTTTGTCCGGTGGCGGTGGTCCAAAGGCAGAGGCCGAACATATCGGTGACATCACCTTCATGGGACAAGTTATCGCGGGCATTGAACCAAAAATGCTGCGCGGCCTTGCCGATGACCAGATGAAGGCCATTGGCACGGGCATCGTGGCCATCATCGCCGCCAATGAAAACAGCAACACGGTTGTGGTTGCCGTATCGCCTGCCTTGCATGGCACCATAACTGCGCCTGACCTTGTGCGTGCGGCGACGGAGGCCATGGGGGCGCAAGGCGGCGGCGGACGCCCTGACATGGCGCAAGGCGGCGGTCCTGCAGGCGCCGAGTTGGCCCAAGCCGCGCTGGATGCGATTAAGGCAAAAATTGCTGGTTAAGAGGTAAGTTTGAGCTTGGGGGCCTCTTCAAGACCCCCAGCTTCTTTTATCTGTCGGCGGAATTCGTCGCGCTTTTCGTGAATCGACGCGATCACCGGGCCCATGGCAACACCCAGATCAACGAGCACTGCTTCTGATAGCTGAAGCGAGCTTTCCAGTGTTTCGGGCACGGCGTCAGTGACGCCCGCTTGATAAAGTCGCGCGGCATGATCCGGATCACGGGCGCGCGCGACAATCGTGATATCGGGCAACCATTTACGAACGCGCTTGACGATATGTTCGGCCAATACCGGTTGGTCCATGGTCAGAATCAATGCCTTGGCATGGCCCAAGCTCAATTTATCCAGCGTTTCGGGCCGTGATATGTCGCCATATACAACCTTGTACCCCGCACGCCGCGCGGCAGTTACGGCGTCGACATCGGATTCCACGGCAACATAAGGCTGGCCGTGCATGGTCAGCATGTCGGCCACCAGCTTTCCGACACGGCCAAAGCCGATCACGACCGTTCGTGGATCCTGCGTGGGGTCTTGTTCATAGGCCTCCTCATCGCTCTCGCGCAATTCCAGACGGCGGGCCATATCATGACCGATCCGCGCCAATATCGGCGTGATCGTAAGGCCCACTGCGGTGGCCACTTGCCAGAAATTAACGGTGGCAGCGTCGATGATCTGCGCTGCGCCCGCGACGCCTAAGACGATGAGGGTTGTTTCGGACGGGCTGCCCATAAGGACGCCTGTTTCGGCTGCGGTGCCCGTGCGTGCCCCGTTCAACTTCAACAAACTTGCCGTCACAGCGGCTTTAACAAGTACCACCGCCGCCACGGCGCCAACCAAGGCGGCCCAATTGGCGGCGACGAAACGTAAATCGACCTGCATGCCAATGCTGATGAGAAAGACACCAAGTGCCAGCCCTTTGAAGGGCGCAGTCATAACCTCAACTTCTGCATGATAATCGGTCTCGGCGATTAAGAGACCAGCGATCATTGCACCCACGATGGGCGAAAGGCCAACCGCGCCCGTCGCCAGACTTGCAACAATGACGACGAGCAAGCTGACCGATACAAATAATTCAGGGCTTTTTGTGCGTGCGGCTTGTCCGAATAAGCGGGGCAGGAAAAATCGGCCGAGCACAAGCATGGCGATGATGACAAGGCTTCCTTGCCACAATACGGTGAAAAGACCTGACCATGAATCTGCACCGGCTTGAGGCGCCAACGCACCCAAAACGAATATAATCGGCACAATGGCCAAATCTTCGAACAGCAACATGGCCAGCGCGGACTTACCAACGGCGGAATGCGCACCGGATATTGGGATTACCAAAGCCGTCGATGAGAGCGCTAATGCAACGCCAATGCCGATGGCCGCGGTCGCGCCATATCCGAAGGCATACAAACCAGCCGCGATAATCAGGCCAGCGCCGAATAACTGTGCCGCACCGACGCCGAATACCAAGCGTCGCATCTTCCATAATCTGCGGAAGGATAGCTCAAGACCAATGGAGAACAGCAATAATATAATGCCATATTCGCCTATGGGGTGAATAGCCTCTGGATTGGTGATGGTCACCCATTCGAGCATTGGGTAAATTGGCACCAAGGATCCAAGTCCCATGGGGCCAACCATTATCCCGACCAGTATAAAACCAATGATGGGCGTAATGCGAAGTCGGGCAAAAGCAGGGATTACTATGCCCGCTGCACCCAAAATGACGAGCAGATCGCTAATGCCTTCGGTTTGTAGTTCACCTGCCATGGCCTGCATTTACGCACAGGTGGCATGAGAATGAAAGGGTGGGGCAATAAAAAAGCGCGGGAGTTGCCCCCCGCGCTCTTACCTATTCAAATGCTCTGGATTTACATCCAGCTGCCCATTTTGATTTCGAGATTGGCACGAACTTGCTCAAAAAACTGTTCTGTGGTCATCCAAGCCTGATCTGGGCCGATAAGGATCGCGAGATCCTTGGTCATATGGCCGTCTTCAACGGTTTGAATGCACACTTCTTCCAGCGTTTCGGCAAAGCGCGTGACTTCGGGCGTTTCGTCAAACTTCCCACGGAATTTAAGGCCGCCCGTCCATGCGAAAATCGACGCAATCGGGTTGGTTGAGGTTGCCTTACCTTGCTGATGCTGGCGATAGTGGCGCGTAACCGTGCCGTGCGCGGCTTCGGCTTCAACGGTCTTGCCATCTGGTGTCATCAGAATGGAAGTCATCAGGCCAAGCGAGCCAAAACCCTGCGCAACCTGATCAGACTGCACGTCGCCGTCATAATTCTTACATGCCCAAATGAACTTACCCGACCATTTCAGCGCCGATGCGACCATGTCGTCGATCAAACGGTGCTCATAGACAATGCCCAGTTCCTTGAACTTTGCCGCGAATTCGGCTTCGTACACTTCTTGGAATAGATCCTTGAAGCGGCCGTCATAATATTTGAGGATGGTGTTCTTAGTCGACAGATATACGGGCCATTCGCGCGTTACGCCGTAGTTCAACGACGCACGGGCAAAGTCGCGGATAGAATCGTCGAGATTGTACATCGCGAGCGCCACGCCGGGTGAAGGGTAACGGAAAACCTCTTCGTCAATTTTCTGTCCATCATCGCCATCCCATACGAGACGCAGCGTTCCGGGGCCGGGCACTAGGAAATCCGTAGCGCGATATTGGTCACCGAAAGCATGACGCCCAATGACGATGGGGTCCGTCCAGCCCGGGATCAAGCGTGGTACGTTGTCGATGACGATTGGTTCGCGGAAAACTACGCCGCCCAAAATGTTACGGATGGTGCCATTAGGCGACTTCCACATTTTCTGCAGGCCGAATTCTTCTACGCGCGCTTCATCTGGCGTAATTGTGGCGCACTTTACGCCGACACCGAATTCGCGGATGGCGTTGGCAGAATCGACGGTGACCTTATCATTGGTCTTGTCGCGATATTCCATGCCAAGGTCGTAATATTTTAGATCAACATCGAGATATGGCAAAATGAGTCGCTCACGGATCCATTCCCAGATGATCCGTGTCATTTCGTCGCCATCAAGCTCGACGACTGGGTTTTTGACCTTAATTTTTGCCATGGTAGAAAGCACTTTCCATTAGGGAGATGGGATGTTGAGCGGTGCCATAGCAAAGTTTGTCATATGTTCAACTGCATCCCCCAAATTGTCTGAAAAGGGCTGAAATGGCATCTTAGGTTGTAAGATGGCGGCGCATCCCCTAGCTAAGGCTCATGAGCAGACAAGAATTGACAAACCGGGGTGCCGGGGTTGCGAAATGGTCGTTTCCGCCCATCCATCCTGAAGGCCGCAAGTTCGGCCTTATCGCCGCAGGTATAACCCTGCTTTTTGCCTTCATGGCATGGGAAACGCTGGCTTGGCCTATGGCAGCCGTCACCGTGTGGACACTGGCCTTCTTTCGCGATCCTGCGCGTACGACGCCAATCGACGAGCGGTTTATCGTGGCACCCGCCGATGGGCTTGTCACGTTGATCGAACAAGTCCTTCCGCCACTGGAATTGCGCGGACCGGATGGTTTGGGTGACCAGCCCATGACGCGCGTTTCGATTTTCATGAGCGTGTTTGACGTGCACATCAACCGGACACCCATTCGCGGCACTATTAAGCGCGTTGTGTATATCGCGGGCAAATTCCTCAACGCCGACCTTGATAAGGCCAGTGAAGAAAATGAACGCCAACATTTTCTCGTGGAACGCAGCGATGGCGTGCGCATTGGCTTTACGCAAATCGCTGGCTTGGTCGCCCGCCGCATCGTCGCTTTTGTGAAAGAAGGTGACAGCGTCGCCAATGGGCAGCGGGTCGGCTTGATCCGCTTTGGCAGCCGCGTTGATGTGTATTTGCCGCATGGGACGGCGTCGCGGGTCATCAAGGGCCAGCGTTGCGTTGCCGGGGAAACCGTGCTCGCCGAAATCGGCGTTGATCAAGACTTGATCGCCGTCGCGCATTGATGGACGCGCATCCTTCCCGTCCTGGCATATCCTTGCGCGCACTTGCGCCGAACGCGGTCACCGCGCTTGCGCTGTGTACGGGATTGTCGGGTGCGTGGTTTGCCATGCAGGGCCGCTGGGAAAATGCCGTTGCCGCAATCGTGATTGCTGGCGTGCTCGACGCCATGGATGGACGTATCGCACGGATGTTGAAGGGGGAAAGCCGGTTCGGGGCTGAACTGGATTCGCTTTCGGATGTGATTGCTTTCGGCGCCACGCCTGCTTTGATTATATATATTTGGGTCATGCAGGATATGCCGCGTTTTGGCTGGACCATATCGGTTTTCTTTGTGCTGTGTGCAGCATTGCGTCTGGCCAGGTTTAACGCACAAATTGATACCGAGAACCAGCCGCACAAGTCCGCTGGATTTAATACAGGTGTTCCATCGCCACCGGGTGCGGCGCTGGCTTTACTGCCAATGATGGTCTGGTTTGAAACTGGCGCAGATTGGGTGCGCGATTATCGCTTTCTTGCGCCATGGCTGTTGCTGTGCGCGCTGTTAATGATTTCCAATGTTGCGACTTATAGCTGGTCTTCGATCAAAGTGCGGCGCAGCCTGCGCTTTATGGCGTTGGCAGGCGTGGGCCTGTTTACCGCAACCTTGGTTGCGGCACCATGGGTTGCGCTCATCGGTGTCGGCGTCATTTACGTTGCCCTGCTGCCGCTGAGCATGATGAGCTACGCCCGGGTTAAAAAGTCGCGCCGGAACTTTGCCGAAGCCACTTGACCTCCGCCCTGCACGGGCTATGTTCTATTTTCGTTCTAATTTGGGAGGTGGCCGTTGGAGCCGTTGATTGTCATTGCCGTGGTGATTTTTGCCTTGCTGGGCGGGCTGCTGCTGGGTTGGTTTGCGGGCAGCCGCGCTGGCAAAGCAGGGCATGAAACGGTCGCGCAGTTGCGGGCGATGCTGGATCAGGTGGTGGTCGAACGGGACAGCGCAAAGGATCGCTTGGCGCGGCTTGAAACCAGCCTGGAAGAACGCGAGCGGAGCTTTGAAGAGCAAATCGCGGCGTTGGGCGATGCGAAGGAAAACCTGTCCGCACAATTTGGCGAGATTGGGCAGAAATTATTGGGCGAGGCGCAGGCGGCGTTCCTGCAGCGCGCCGATGAACGTTTCCACCAAGCTGGCGAGAAGAATGAGGAAAGGCTGAAGCAATTGCTTGGCCCCGTAGGCGAAAAGTTGAAGGCCTATGAAGAGCAGGTCGGCAAAATCGAGAAGGACCGGACCGAAGCTTATGGCGACCTGAAGGGGTTAATCGGCGAAATGCGCTTGGGGCAGGAACGTGTGTCGAGCGTTGCGTCAGGCCTGATGAACTCCTTGCGCAATGCGCCCAAGGCGCGCGGTCGCTGGGGTGAGCAGCAGTTGAAAAATGTACTCGAAAGCTGCGGCCTGTCTGAACATGTCGATTTTGATTTGGAAACCAGCATCGATGTTGGCGATGGTTTACGACTGCGGCCCGACGCGGTCATCCATGTCCCCGGCGGCAGGACGTTGGTAATCGACGCGAAAGTGTCGTTGAATGACTATCAGGACGCCTTTGATTCGGTGGACGATGATGTGCGTGCGGTTGCCATGGCGCGCCATACGCAATCAATGAAGAACCATATCGATGGCTTGTCGCGCAAAGCTTATTGGGATCAATTTTCCGAAGCGCCCGATTATGTGATCATGTTTGTCCCTGGCGAACATTTTCTGGCGGCTGCATTGGAGCATGAGCCCCAATTGTGGGACTTTGCCTTTGACAAAAAAGTGTTGTTGGCAACGCCGACAAACTTGGTCGCAATCGCCCGCACGGTTGCCAGCGTCTGGCGGCAAGAAGGGTTAGCGCGCGAGGCCAAGCAAATCGGGGCGCTTGGTAAGGAAATGTACGACCGTATTGCGGTTGCCGCGCAGCATTTGAAATCAGTCGGCAGCGGGCTGTCGTCGGCGGTGAATAACTACAATAAATTCGTCGGTAGCTTCGAACGCAATGTCATTTCAACGGGCCGAAAATTTGCCGATCTGAACATCGAAACCGGCAAGCGTGAGTTGGAAGACATCCCTATGGTCGAGGCTTTGCCCCGTTATGGCGAAGGGGAAACGTCGCCACCGATTGAGGATCAGCGCGAAGCTAATGCGTGAGGCTTATCCGGCTTCGGAATGCCGAAACTGGTTTAGGACCTCATAAGCCATAACGGCGGTCGCGACAGCCGCGTTTAAGCTGTCCGCCTTGCCACGCATCGGCATTTTGACGCGTAGGTCGCATTCGGCTTCATAATCATCGGGCAAGCCCTGCGCCTCATTGCCTGTCAGGATGAAGCATGGCGCGCTGTAGCGGGCAGCTTGATAGTCAGTGTCGGTTTGCAGGCTGGTGCCGACCAATTGGCCTGCGCCCGCGCGCAGCCATGCCGTGAATTCTTCCCACCGGCATTGCACGACCTTTTGCGTGAAAATGGCGCCCATGCTCGCGCGGACGGACTCAACAGAAAATGGATCCGTGCAATCATCAATCAGGATCAGTCCGCCAGCCCCCACCGCATCGCCCGTACGCAACATCGTGCCAAGATTACCCGGATCACGCATGGATTGCGCTACAAGCCAGATCGGTGCTGCCGTGCGGTCCACATCTGCCAAAGCAGTTCCATGGTCCCGATAGACGCCAACCACGACCTGGGCGTTATCCTTGCCTGACAGTTTTGCCATGATTTCGGCGCTGGTTTCGATAACATCGCCGCCGTTGCCGAGCACTTCGGCTTCCAATGCAACCTCAAGTTCATGCACTGGCCGATCTTTAACGCGAAACAGCATTTCGGGAAGAAATCCCGCCTCCCGCGCCTCGGTCATAATGCGCAGCCCTTCGGCAAGGAACAGCCCAGCACGTTTGCGGAGCTTCTTTTCACGAAGCCCGCGTATTTCCTTTAACAGCGGATTGGAGAATCCGGTAATTTCACGGCGCATCAATCTTCGCCAAAACCGTCGACAACCAACCCGACCAGCTTTTCAATCGCGAGTTCGGCCTGTTCACCGTCGACATGAATGATGATTTCGCTGCCCTTGGCCGCGCCAAGCATCATGAGGCCCATGATGGACGTGCCAGCCACGGACTGCCCATCTTTCTCGACTTCAACCTTGATCCCCTCGGGTAAGCGGGACACGAACGTCACAAATTTGGCGCTGGCGCGGGCGTGCAGGCCCTTTAGGTTAACTATAGTGACGGTGCGGCTAATCCGCGTCATCGTGAAGCTTCAAGCACTTCAGAAGCAACGCTGATATATTTGCGTCCAGCTTCACGCGCGGCAGCGACCGCCTCTTTTACGTCTAGATTTTTGCGCGCGCTATCAAGCCGAATGAGCATGGGTAGGTTGACGCCTGCGATCACCTCAACACGTCCGCTATCGAGTAAGGAAATGGACAGATTTGACGGCGTTCCACCGAACAGATCGGATAAGATGATAACGCCTTTGCCGCTATCCACCTTTTTGATGGCAGCCGCGATGTCATTGCGGCGCGCTTCCATGTCATCATGCGGGCCGATGCAGATGGTCGCAACGTCCTTTTGTGGCCCGACAACATGTTCAAGCGCAACAAGAAACTCGTTCGCCAGTTTGCCATGCGTGACTAAAATCAAACCGATCATGTGATATAGCTGCCTTGTCGCGACGTTAATCTGTCTGCGCCGTTAGCAGGCTCCTCCAGCGCGTCAATTGGTCTTGATGTCAGATCGCGATGTGCAACCGTTAAGGCAAAGCCATCTTCACGCAGCCAAGTGCCAAAAGTTTCCGCAACATGCACAGACCGATGACGCCCACCCGTGCACCCAAAGGCGATGTTGATATAAGCTTTCCCCTGCGCATCGTAGAGCGGTAGCAGGAACCGCAGCAGATCACGGATTTTAAGCATAGCTTCATCATATTTCGGATCGGCAGCAACATAATCGGCAACCGCCATATCCAACCCTGTCATGGGCCGTAAATTGCTGTCCCAATGCGGGTTCCGTAAAAATCGCAAGTCAAATACCAAGTCGGCATTGTGCGGGACACCGCGCGAAAAGCCAAAGCTGGATACCGTGATATTAGAGTGCGGAGACGTATCGCTGCTGAATCGTTCGCGGATGACGACTTGCAAATCATGCGCCGACAGCTTGCTTGTATCAATCACGGCCTCCGCCCATCGCCGCAATGGCTCCATCACAGTCCGGTCAATGGCGATGCCGTCGAGCGCGGGTCGGTCTTGGGCCATGGGGTGACGGCGGCGGGTTTCTGCGTAGCGACGTTCAATTTCGGCGCCCGCGCAATCCAAAAACAGCGTCATTATTTCGAGATTAGGTTGCGCCTGCAGTTTTCTGATTTGTCGGATCAGCGCCTCGGCATCAAAACCGCGTGTCCGACTATCAAAGCCCAGCGCCAGCGGAATATCTGGTCCATTTTCACCGCCCGACGCAGGAATTTTCAGCAGCTGGCCTGCCAGCTTAATCGGAAAATTGTCGACCGTTTCCCAGCCCAGGTCTTCCAGTGTTTTCAGTGCGGTTGTCTTGCCGGCCCCGGACACACCAGTAATCAGCAGGATTTTCTGCGGTTCGGATGTTGTGTTCTGGGTCATATTGTTACGCTTTCATTGGACGCGACAACTGCGTTTGCCACCGGCTGCAATGCAGCGTCAATGACCGACCGGAGCGCCCATTCCACCTTTAATGCACTGCTCGCCTGAAATGGATCCAGCTTGAACATCGGCACCGAAAATCGCGCTATGGTTGCGCTCTGATGTTCCGGCGGCATGCGGTCCACGTCCTGCGCGAATTGCACTATGAGGCGCAATGGTGCGGAATGGACGAAATCGACTGGGCATATCCCGATACCACGCACTTCTATTTTTCCGGCTATGTTGGGCGCAATGGTCAGTTGCGGCAAGCCATATCTGTTTTCGATGAGTATTATATCGTCGCAGATCAGCTTTGCGCCGCGGTCAATCAGGCGAAGCGCTAGGTCTGATTTTCCGCTGCCGGAGGGTCCCAGCAACAGCACCCCGTTTCCATCAATTGCAACGGCGCTTCCATGTACCATGTCCGACATTAGCCTGTTGCCGCCGCCGCGCAGGGTAAGGCGATTTCGAAGCATGCCCCGCCTTTGCCATCGACCCGGTCACGCACCTCAATGCGTCCATGATGCCCCTCGATAATTGTTCGCGCGATGGCAAGGCCAAGCCCGCTATGCTGACCAAAATTCTCGGTGGCTGGCCGTTCGCTGTGGAAGCGTCGGAAAATGGCCTCCCGCTCTTGTGGGGGCACTCCAGGGCCTTCATCGCTGATCCAGATGATGACGTTTTCATCAGCAAGCGTCGCGGATATTTCGACGACTGCCCCGGGAGGTGAGAAGGACACTGCATTGTCGATCAAGTTGGTCAACATCCGTTCAAGGCGGACATCTTCACCCATCACGGTTGCGATTGTTCGGCGTGGCCGCGCAAAGGCAATGTTGACGTCTTTGTCGCTGCCTCGGTCTTCGCGTGCCTGGAGCAATTGTTCAATCATGTCGCCAAGGTCGATGGGTTCAAACTTCGCTTTGGCCAGTTGCGAATCCACACGGCTGGCGTCCGAAATGTCGCTGATTAAGCGATCCATGCGCTGAACGTCGGCCTTTGCAACATCCATCAATTGTTTGCGCAATTTGGGGTCTTCAATCCGGTCTGCGCCATCAAGTGCGGAACGCAAAGATGCCAGCGGATTTTTAATTTCATGCGCGACATCGGCGGCAAAGGCTTCTGTGGCATCTATCCGTTGGCGTAGCGCTATGCTCATATCCGAAAGCGCGCGAGCCAACATGCCAATTTCGTCGCGGCGCGAGGGCAGGCGAGGAACGGTAACCTCTTGCGCGCGCCCAAGCCTAACTTTTACGGCGGCACGGGCCAGATGGCGCAACGGACGCACGATAGTGCGGGCGAGAAATACGGAAAGCATAACGCCAATGGCCAGCGCAAATAGGAAAAACATGCCGACGTTGAAGCGCTCTGCCCGGACGAACAAACGGATATCGCGTTCATTGGCGGTGGTAAGAACGGTAAAGCTGCGGTCGCGCGATGTTGAGGCTGCGCTAATCATGTGCGTGAGGTCCGGTGCAAAACGGACCATCGAAGCGGCTTTTAAAGGCGTTGCCGCGCGCATTTCTGGCCAAGCGGAAGGCGTGTCTTCTACAGGCTCAACATAGCGTTCCAGCTTAGCCGCGCCGACGAGGAAATCGAATAAGACGTCGATCCAGCGTGCCGCAATTTTGGGCCAAGGTTCGCGGTCGGGGTCGCGAAAGACGTAAACGGGTTCACGGCCTGCAAAGCTATCTAATATTTTCGCCCCATCTTGGTCATAAACGCGGATCCGCGACAGGTTTAATTGACCGAATTTGGCGATATAATCGTCCCGCTTTTCCGTGGCGATAAATGGCAGGCTGGATACCAAGAAGCTCGCCTGAACACGTGCTGCGTTTTCGCGCTCTGCAATTAACCGAACACGATAGCTGTCGAGAAAGAACAGACCGGCACCCAGCAGAGCAATTACGAAGAGGTTAACGGCAAGTATTCGGGCGGTCAGCGATAACCCCCGGCTCCATCCCAACTGAAGATCAGCGGGCTCAGCTGTCTGCGAAGCGATATCCGGCCCCATAAAGCGTATCAATAGCAGTGAATTCAGGGTCAATTTCACGGAATTTGCGTCGGAGCCTTTTGATATGGCTGTCAATGGTGCGGTCATCCACATAGACATCGTCCTGATAGGCCGCGTCCATTAGCTGATCACGGGTGCGCACGACGCCGGGTCGATTGGCCAGCGCCTCAAGGATCATGAACTCTGTCACTGTAAGTGTCAGCGAACTGCCGTCCCATTTTACGTGATGCCGTGCTGGGTCCATTTCCAGCTTGCCGCGCACCATAGGTTCTGGTTCCGGCTCCGCCTCGCCATTGCCAGCGGCCTTGTCGTAGCTTGCGCGCCGCAAAATCGCTTTTACGCGTGCAATCAATAGGCGTTGCGAAAATGGTTTGGTTATATAATCGTCAGCACCCATGGCGAGGCCGAGTGCCTCGTCCAGCTCCTCATCCTTTGATGTCAAGAAGATGACAGGCATATCGCTTTTTTCACGCAGCCGCCGCAGCAGCTCGAGCCCGTCCATACGCGGCATTTTAATATCGAAAATACCGAGGTCTGCTGGATTTTCGAACAATGCCTTTAACGCGGTTTCGCCGTCCGCATAAATCCGCGTCACAAATCCTTCTGCCTGCATCGCAATCGATACAGAAGTCAGAATGTTCCGATCATCATCAACCAGGGCGATATTGGCGCTCATCCCCTAACTATAGGGTGGCAATGTCGGGGGTTCAATCTATTGCTCATTCTATGCAAAGTCTGCCGTGGATAACCTTTGTCCCTTAGGGGCAGGACCACTTAGGTTCAGGACCACCTAAATGATGTTGCCCCTATTTGACCTTCTATGACGCATCGTATAACGGCAGCGCCATAAAAGTGCATACGTATGCACTAGATTCGCAATTTTTGCCGGAGCATGTAATGTCGACACCACTGAATATCTCACTTTCGCAACAGGGTTTCGGCACGGATGCCACACTGTTTTGTAATCTTGGCACGGCGCCATTGGTGGAAGCCGCGCTCGCCAATTCAGAAGGCATATTGGCCAAGGATGGACCGCTTGTTGTCAAAACTGGCACGCATACTGGCCGCTCGGCGAAGGATAAATATATTGTTCGTGATGCCGAAACTGAAAACAGCATCTGGTGGGGCAAGACCAATGTCGCGATGGACCCCGCGCATTTCGCCGCGCTGAAGGAAGATTTTATTGCGGCGCTTGGCGGTAAAGACAAGTTATACGTTGCGGACCTGTTCGGCGGGTCCCAGCCTGAGCATCGCGTCAATGTGCGCGTTATCAACGAATTTGCGTGGCATAATCTGTTTATTCGCACCTTGCTGGTGCGCCCGTCGCCGCAGGAATTGGCAAGCTTCATACCCGAATACACCATCATCGACCTGCCAAGCTTCCGCGCTGATCCCGCGCGCCATGGCTGCCGCAGCGAAACTGTGGTTGCGGTAAACTTCACTGAAAAGCTGATCCTGATTGGTGGCACCGCTTATGCTGGTGAAATGAAGAAGTCGGTGTTCGGCATCCTCAATTATTTGCTGCCGGTAAAGGGCGTCATGCCCATGCATTGTTCCGCCAACATTGGTGCGGATGGTCATACCGCCGTGTTTTTTGGCTTGTCAGGCACCGGAAAGACCACCTTGTCGGCTGATGCCAGCCGAACATTGATTGGCGATGATGAACATGGCTGGTCTGACACCGCCGTTTTCAACTTTGAAGGTGGTTGCTACGCCAAAATGATTCGCCTGTCGCCCGAAGCCGAGCCGGAGATTTTCGCCACAACCAAGCGTTTTGGCACCGTGCTCGAAAATGTGGTGATTGATCCAGAAACACGCGAATTGGATTTCGACGACAATAGCCTCGCCGAAAACAGCCGTGGTTCTTACCCTATCGAATTCATCCCGAACACGTCGGAAAAGAATATGGGCCCTGTGCCCAACACGATTATCTTCCTGACCGCTGATGCCTATGGCGTGCTGCCTCCTATCGCGCGGTTAACTCCCGATCAGGCGATGTATCACTTCCTTTCGGGCTATACAGCGCGCGTTGCCGGGACCGAAATTGGCGTAACCGAGCCGGAGGCGACATTCTCCACCTGCTTTGGCGCACCATTTATGCCGCGTCACCCAAGTGTTTATGGCAATTTGTTGAAAGAGCGTATTGCCAAGGGCAATGTCCAATGCTGGTTGGTCAACACCGGCTGGACCGGTGGCAAGGCAACGATGCCCGGCATCAGCCGCATGCCGATCAAAGCCACACGCGCGCTGTTGAACGCGGCGTTGGATGGCAGCTTGAACAATGCCGAATTCCGCAAGGATCCCAATTTTGGCTTTGAATTCCCGGTTGCGGTAAAAGGCGTCGATAGTGGCATCCTTGATCCACGTGCGGCATGGTCCGACAGCGCGGAATATGATGTGACCGCGCAAAATCTGGCGCAGCAATTCATCGATAATTTCGCGCAATTTGCCGACCATGTTGATGAAGGTGTAAGGCAGTCGGCACCTCAGGTTCGTTAACCTGTCCAGATAGGCCGGACCCGTTAGAGGGTCCGGAAAATGTCCGGTTTTGACGTTCGCTGGCTCGACGATAATGTGTTCATAGTGCTTATCGGAGACGGCTAGCTTGCCGCCACTTTGCCGCGTGCGGCATGGACGCATGCTGCGCATTTGGCGGCGTGCTGCCGACGATACTATAAACGACTAAAGACTTTAACAATATTTACGAAACTGTATGATTTGAATTTTTTAATATTTTCGATAAAAATGAGGGAGTTAACACTCCAAGCAAAAATGCTGCCGATGTTGATTGTATGCCATCGTCAATTTTTGCAAAAATTACTCCAATTGCAAAAATATAGCAAAGTATACAGCATATTTTTAAAATCATATTTAAATCTCCTAAAATAGTAGATACGGCGTTCGTGCACTATATACATGAACGCCGTAAGATTTTAGTTAATCATCGCAGGCTTGTTCGGTGTCACCACAAAGGTTGGCATTATCAATAATGCCTGCTGCCGTGGCAAATTGTCTTACACTCTTATTTTTTGAGAGTTCCCTGACACCCCTAATAATCCAACTAATCCAACCGGATCCTTCGACCATTTCAACCTCGTCAAAATTCAGCTCCTGAATTCCGCCAGCAGGTGCAAATGCTGTTTGATCCATATACGACATAAACTCTCCTTTCTTTGAGATTAATACGAGTCGGCGAAAAGCCAACTCAAGCATTACGTCATTTACCCCCCCCCTAGGTGTCAAGAGGGTGAGACGAAGATTTTACGTAGTATAAAGATTATAATACAAAGACATATAAGCATATCTATCAGTTGCGGCGTTGCCTTCGGCCCGCGCCCTATGCGCTTCGCCCACCGTGCCGATTGTCTCGGCCATAAGCCTGCCCCTGCGGAGCCAAGGGTGACGGTCGCTAACGCGAAAGGCTGGGGCGTTGCCTCTAGCGCACGGCGAACCACCTGCCGCTTTATGAGGCGGTCAATAGATTGCTGCTGTCCGCACGGTTACAATTTCACCGGCCATCCGCGCGCCGCGATCATTCAGATTGGCATCTCCGGTTTCAATGCGTCTTTATGGCCGAAATTTTTTGCCCGCAAAGACGGTCAAGACGGACAATATGAGGAACATTGCGACTTGATAGGCAAGGGTGATGGGCAGGAAATAATCCAATATGCCGACAATCAAGGCGGCAAGGCCAAGCCACATCAGGAAGCGTCCCCGCGCAACAAACTCGGCCACCACAAAGGCGAGCCCAAGCGCGAGCCAGAACCAATGCGTTGATATTGTGTCGAGCCATGCAGCCATTTTGTCATTCCCAAAGCTAAGATGAGTTATCATAGTCATTTGTGACCCCCGCGAAAGCGGCAATCTTTGGATTTGCACGTCTGTCTTAACTTATTCGCAGAAAATTGCGGCGAGTTGAGGCGCGTGTCGATCATTTAAGGGTCGCATCAATGCATTGATGGATGTAGGACGTGCAGTTGACGACAGAGCGTTCCCGACATGCGACGGGTGACGTCTATTCTTAGTCTGGAGCGAACCCTAATGCGTCTTGTCCATTCGCCAATTTTCCTCGGTCTTGTCGTCTTGGCTGCAAGCCCATCTTTTTCCAAGGCGGTGACCGAAGCGGATTTGCGCGGGCATATCGAAATATTAGCCAGCGATGCATTTGAAGGGCGCAAGCCGGGCACGGCGGGTGAGGCCAAGACGGTAAAATATATTGCCGAAGCATGGGCTAAAGCGGGGCTGAAGCCTGCGGCATCTGATGGTAGCTGGTTTGACCCAGTGCCGCTTATTCAACGCGGGCAGGGCAGTTCTACTTATGCGTTTACCGCAAAGGGCCGCAAATTGCGGATCGTGTCAGATGATATTGTTTTGATCGGTCAGCAAGCGACCTATGCGCGCAGCAATCTGCCATTGATATTCACAGGCGCAGGCGTGACATCGAACGGTAAGGTGGCCGCTGACGTCAAGGGCAAGGCGGCTGTTGTGCTATTTGGTGCCGACAATGTGCCCGACAATATGAAATCACCGCGTGCGCGCCGCGAGGCCTTGATTGCGGCGGGCGCAGAAGCGGTCATTTTCGTGGGCGATAGCCAAGGCAATTGGCCGACATTACGCCGTCAGCTTTTGTCGCGACCCATCGCGCTGGAAAGTCGCGAAAAGCGCGCGCCATTGGAAGGCGCCATCAGCAGCGAGTTCATGGTCGGTTTGGTGACAGCGGCTGGACAGGATTGGGACACGTTGCGCGCCAACGCCAAACAGGCCGATTATGCGGGCGAAGCGCTTGGCATTGACGCGGATCTGGATGTGAAAACCGATCTGTATCGTTTCAACAGTTCAAACGTCATCGGCAAGATTGCTGGGCGCAAAAAGAACAGCGGTGCGCTGTTGTTCATGGGGCATTGGGACCATCTGGGCATTTGCGGCCCCGAAGGCGCGCCCGACCGTATTTGTAATGGCGCAGTCGATAACGCCAGCGGCATTGCGGTGATGAACGAAGTTGCCGAAGCTTTGGCAAAGAAGAAGCATGACCGCGATATCTATTTTCTGGCGACCACAGCAGAGGAAAGCGGTTTGCTGGGCGCTTATGCTTTTGCCGATAAACCCGTGCTGCCTTTGGACCAGATCATATTGTCGTTAAATGTCGACACCATCGCGATTGCTCCGCGCGGGTCGAAGGTGGCGATTATTGGTCGGGGAACAACGCCGCTCGATGCCGAGGTTGAAGCCGTGGCAAAGAAGATCGGGCGTGCGATTGACGGTACAACCGATGCTAATGCCTTCCTTCAACGGCAGGACGGATGGGCGCTGACGCAAAAGGGTGTTCCTGCGTTGATGGTGGGCGGTTCATTCGCCGACTTGAACCTGTTGCAGAAATTTTTGGGTAGTGACTATCATGGCCCCAATGACCAGTTGACCGACAGGACGGAATTGGGCGGTGCAGCCGAAGATACCGACCTGCATATTGCGCTTGGCCGCCACTTTGCCGACACGCGAAAATATAAATCGAAGAAGGCTGGCGAATAAACGGGTTACTGTTTACATGGGCCGCCACGAATCAAAGCTTATAGCGGTGGCCCCATGAAAGAAATTCCCCTCGGTCTGACATTTGACGACGTGCTGTTGCAGCCCGGTGCGTCCGACATTTTGCCCAGCCAAGCGGACACGCGGACGCGGCTGACCAAAAGCATTGCATTGAATATTCCCGTTTTGTCATCCGCCATGGATACGGTGACCGAGGCGCGTATGGCCATCGTCATGGCGCAGTTGGGCGGCATTGGCGTTCTACACCGCAATCTCAGCATCGAAGAACAATGCGCAGCGGTGCGTCAGGTAAAGCGTTTTGAAAGCGGCATGGTCGTCAATCCCATCACCATTGCGCCAGATGCAACTTTGGCGGAAGCGCAGGCGTTGATGTTGGCAAATGCCATTTCTGGCATTCCGGTGGTCGAGGCGAGCGGCAAGCTTGCAGGCATATTGACCAACCGCGACGTTCGCTTTGCGGAAAATCCGGCGCAGCCTGTGTCCGAGCTGATGACGCACGAAAATTTGGCGACGGTGTCGGCGTCGGTCACTCAAGAAGAAGCCCGCCGTTTGCTGCATCAGCGACGGATTGAGAAATTGTTGGTTGTCGATGAAGCCTATCATTGCATTGGGCTGATTACGGTCAAGGATATCGAAAAGGCCGTTCTTTACCCCAATGCCACCAAGGATGGCGCCGGACGGTTGCGCGTCGCCGCAGCGACCACAGTGGGTGAAAAGGGCTTGGCCTATACAAAGGCGTTAATTGACGCGGAATGTGACCTGATCGTCGTTGACACCGCGCACGGTCATAGCGCGATGGTTGCCGCTGCGGTTGCCGAAATCAAGCGCATGGCGCCAGAGGTTCAGATTGTTGCTGGCAATGTCGCAACCGCCGCTGCCACCCGCGCTTTGATTGATGCGGGCGCAGATGGCATAAAGGTTGGCATTGGCCCTGGGTCAATCTGCACCACCCGCGTGGTTGCGGGCGTTGGCGTGCCGCAATTGACGGCGATCATGGAATCGGCAGCCGAAGCCGCAAAATCCGGGATACCGGTGATCGCCGATGGCGGTTTGCGGACGTCGGGCGATGTTGCCAAGGCGCTTGCGGCGGGTGCATCTTCGGTGATGGTCGGATCTTTGTTGGCGGGCACCGAAGAGGCACCGGGCGAGACATTCCTATATCAAGGCCGCGCCTATAAAAGCTATCGCGGCATGGGCAGCGTCGGGGCGATGGCGCGCGGATCCGCAGACCGCTATTTTCAGCAAGATATCAAGGACCAGCTTAAGCTGGTTCCCGAAGGCATTGAGGGGCAAGTGCCCTTTAAAGGGCCCGCACGTGATGTCATTCATCAGCTTGTCGGCGGCGTAAAGGCTGCCATGGGTTATACAGGTTCGCGCACGATCGCTGACCTTCAGGAACGCGCGCAATTCGTGCGCATCACCAATGCCGGATTACGGGAAAGCCATGTTCATGACGTTACCATTACACGCGAAGCACCTAATTACCCGACGCGTTAAGACATGAGGCCCGCTGCGCGCCTACAATCGGCGATTGAGCTGGTGGACCAGATCATCCTTGCGGCCCGCGATGGCGGTGCGTCCGCAGACCAGATTGCCAAACGCTTTTTTGCCGAGCGTCGCTATGCGGGGTCAAAGGACCGCCGCGCTGTGCGCGATTTGGCATGGGGTGTTATCCGGCGCTTTGGCAAGCGACCGGCAACCGCGCGCTCGGCCTTCGCCGCGATGGCGGATGTGGACCCAGAATTGGCCGCTTTGTTCGATGGCAGTGATTATGGCCCGGCAGTTATTGACCCGGCGGAGGCGCGATCAACGGGCGGCGCTTTGCCCAAATGGATAAAGCCTTTATTCTCTGAACATGTCGATGAAGCAGAGCAAGCATCCTTGCTGGACCGCGCGCCGATGGACCTGCGCGTCAATGCGTTAAAGGCCCGCCGCACGGAAGTTGCAGCTTTGTTGCCAGAAGCGGAGATTTTGCCAGCACTCGACTTTGCGCTGCGCTTACCAGGCGGCACGGCGATCGACAGCCACCCTGCGGTTGAAAATGGGCAGGTCGAAATTCAGGATTTGGGAAGCCAGCTTATCGTCGAGGCCTGTCAGGCCAAGGGGCTTGGCACGGTGCTTGACCTGTGCGCTGGTGCAGGCGGCAAGACGCTTGCTTTGGCTGCGGCGATGGGCAACGCTGGACGCTTAATTGCCACCGACACCAACCGCAATCGTCTGGACCAGCTAAAGCCGCGTGCCGCACGGGCAGGGGCGACAAATGTCGAAACACGATTGCTGAACCCAAATAAAGAGAAGGATATGCTGTCTGACCTTAAGGGCGGCTGCGACCTTGTGCTGATCGACGCGCCTTGCTCTGGCAGTGGGACGTGGCGGCGGAATCCCGAAACGCGCTGGCGTTTGGACTCTGCACGGTTGAAGCGTGTGGTTGATGAACAGGCCAAGCTGCTGGACATTGGGTCGGAAATGGTCGCGCGCGGCGGGCATATAGTCTATGCTGTATGCTCGCTCATCGAAAATGAGGGCAAGGGGCAAGTGGCAGCGTTTTTGAAATCGCATAATGGCTGGCGGGCGGTGGAAACCGGCGTTTCCATGGGCCGTGCCGATGGCGATGGTGTGCTGCTGACGCCTTTACATGACACTAGCGATGGATTTTTCTTCGCGAGGCTTCAAAAGCTGTGATAGCGAAGCGAGTGAAAAATATTTGGATACTGATTATGCGTTTTTCTCCCGCGGCCATTGCCCTGTCACTCACGCTCGCTGTTATGTCGAGCGCCAGCATTAGCGGACGGGCGGATAAAGATATTGATGCGCGTTCAATCGCTTTGGTGAAAACTGGCGATGAAGAAGCCAGCGCTGGCCGAGTCGATAGCGCCATCGGTTGGTATGAAAGCGCGCTTGCCGTCGACCCGCGCAACCGCGCCGCTTATGTCGCCATGGCGCGCGCCGTAAAGGGCCAAGGGTTGAACGGGAAGGCTATCGGATTTTATACAGAAGCGCTTGAGATTGATCCCAACGACCAGATCGCTTTGGCGGAGCAAGCCGATGCCTTTATTGCAAAAGGCGCGCTGGAACAGGCACGCAAGAATATGGCCCGTCTGACCAATGTGTGCCGCGCCGATTGCGGTTCTGTAGACAGGCTTTCGCTCGCCATCGACGCTGCGTCACGCAAAGAACAAGCGCAGGCAAGTGCGGTTGACCTGAAAGCGAAATTAGGCGCAATAGCAGAGCCTAAATAGGGTCGTGACCCTAAATCAGGTCGGAAAATTCGGCGAGAATATTTTCGTACAACCGCTTTTTAAACGGCACGATAAGTTGCGGCAAACGGGGGGCGTCCACCCATTGCCAACTACTAAACTCCTGATGTTCGGTTTCAATGTTGATATCGCCGTCTGTACCCTTGAACCGCATAAGAAACCACATTTGCCGCTGACCGCGATATTTGCCCTTCCAAATCCGGCCAATCATATCGTCGGGTAGGTCGTAAAAATGCTCATCCTTGCTACGGGCCAGAACATCCACCAAATCAGCGCGAACGCCCGTCTCTTCGAATAATTCGCGTAATGCGGCGGCTTCGGGGTCTTCGCCGTCGTCAATGCCGCCCTGCGGCATTTGCCATGCGTCAGTGTCTTCGGGCTTGTCCAGGCGTTGCCCTACGAATATCTTGCCTTGCATATTTGCAAGCATGATGCCCGCGCAAGGGCGGTAAGGGAGTTCATCAAATATAGCGGTCATGCGGCGAGCGTTACTTCAGCGAGCATGATTTTCAAAGCCTTGATATAGCCGTCAACATCATTTTGGACCGAAGGAATGGCTTGGCGAATGTTGATATGGCCGTGGATATTGCCATCGGCGCTGATATGTTGGACGCGCACACCCGCTTGTTTCAGCTTTTCGACATAAGCAAGGCCCTGATCCCGCAAGGGGTCAAGGCTGGCTGTGGTCACCAGGCTGGGCGGCATGCCTTCTTGTGGGAAGTTTAGCGGTTCGGAGCGATAGTCTCCCGGCACCGCTGCATGGCCTTCGCCGAAATAGGTCATGGCTTCTTCAGTCAGCAAATAACCATTGGCAAATTCGCGCATGCTTGGCCAGTCGGGGTCAAGTGTGACGACGGGGTAAATGGGAAACTGCACCAGCACCGGTACAGCAGCAGGTTTGTCGCGCAGGGCCATGGTGGTCACAATGGTCAGGTTGCCACCCGCGCTATCGCCTGATGTGATGAGGCCTGTTACCGTAAGGCCCAATTCCGCTGGGCTAGACGCGATCCACCGCGTTGCCGCTTCGCAATCTTCCGCAGGGGCGGGAAAGGGATATTCCGGCGATAGACGATAATCGATGGAGATGACGGGTAGGTCGAGCAAACGCGCAACTTCGGCGCAATAAGGCGCATAGGTATATAGGCTGCCAATCACAAAGCCGCCGCCATGGTAAAACACCATGACCGGGCCAGGGCCACGGTCGGGGCGGCTGTCATAAACCTGGGCGGGGATCGTCCCTGCAGGACCGGGAATGTCTATATCGCGCATGACGGCCAGTTCACCCACTGGCGCATCGGCGACATCGCGCATCGCGGACGTGATAGCGCGGGCTTCATCGGCGGAAACCTCCCAAAATTTAGGACCGGGAACGGCATTCAAAAATTGCAGGAACAAGGCCACGTCGGGGCGAACAAAAGATGTGGTTTCAGGCATTTGTATCTCCATGTTCAAAGCCTAATAGGTCGGCTGTCGAGGCAGGTCCAGCATATTGGGTCGTGAGGCGATTTGGTTCGTACAAAGACAGGCAGAATAGAAGAAGTGGCAAGCGCCGCGTCCGTTCGGGTCATGTCCTTCGATAGGGTCGGGATGTGGGATACGCCTGAGCGGCGTGCAGCCTTGATATGGCCGTTTACCCTGCGTTATCTTCGCCTTTTTTTGGAATGATGAGGTAGGGCAATCTGCCCAACCTTGTTTATTTTGTCTCTCCGCGTCCTCTGCGCCTCTGCGTGAGCCCATTTTGTGTGCACAAAATCCGCATAGCGATAACGCCGTATTGCCATTCTGGCACCATTCCGCCAGCAGCGGGGATATGGATAATCTCACACATAGCCTTGTAGGCGCGCTCATTGGGCAAATGGGGTTCAAGCGGAAAACGGGACTTGCGATGCCGACGCTTATCATCGCGGCGAACATCCCGGATATCGACGCCGTGGCGACCTTGCTTGGCGGGCAACAGCATCTCGCCTTGCGGCGGGGGTTGACGCACGGGCCGATTGCGATGTTGGTTCTGCCGCTTTTGCTTTGGGGTATCATGCTGTGGTTTGACCAGTGGCAGGCAAAACGCCGTAAACGGCCGGAAAAGCGGTTGCCAGTACATAAGGGCTGGCTGCTGGTCTTGGCCTATATCGGCTGTCTCAGCCATCCCTTGTTGGATTGGTTCAACAGCTATGGCATTCGTTTGCTGGAGCCGTTTTCTAGTCAGTGGTTCTACGGCGATACTTTGTTCATTATCGATATCTGGTTGTGGGCCGCGTTGATTGCCGGTGTCTGGATGTCGCAACGTCGTGAACGTCTTGGCACAAGCTGGCGCGCGCCGGCCTTGGTGAGCTTCACGGCCATTTGTGCGTATATTGTGGCCAATGGCCTGATAACTGGCCACGCGGAGCAATTGACGGTGAAGGCCGTGCGGCAAAAGCATGATCTTGTCCCCACTTTGGTGGTCGCAAACCCCGTTCCCGTGAAATTCTGGAAACGGGAAATGCTGTGGCGCGACGACAGATATTATGGGCAGGGCATTTATACGGCGTTCGATGACGTCCGCATCGATGACAATGCACGCGCGCATCACATGGGCGTGGACGATAAGCGGTCGTTTGCGGCAAATGTCGTTGATCAGTCACCTTTGCTTTTCTGGTCCCGCATGCCCGTCGCGCAAATCCTAAGTGCAGGCGATCAGAAGATGTTGAAAGTGTCCGACCAACGCTTTGTCGACCCGATGGTTGGTGATCGATTTTCTGTATCCTTTCCAATCGGAGATGAGGGCAAATGACCGCACCTATGATAGTCTGGTTCCGCCGTGATTTACGCCTATCGGATCAGCCAGCATTGGCGGCTGCGGTAGCTAGCGGCGCGCCGATCATTCCGGTTTATATCCTCGACGACGACACGCCAAAGCATCGCAAGATGGGGGCTGCTTCGCGCTGGTGGCTGCACCACAGTCTGACGGCGTTGGATGCGGATTTACGGGCGCTTGGGTCAAGGTTGATCCTGCGGGCGGGCAAATCTGACGAGATTTTGTGCGCATTGGCCGAAGAGACCCAGGCTGCGGCGATTCATGGCATCCGCCATTATGAACCATGGTGGCGCAATGCCGAAAAAGCGGTCGCGAACGGATTGCGCGAGGGTACGGCCTTTGTGTGTCATGATGGCAATTATCTGCTTCCTGCCGGCAGCGTGACCACGGGCAGCGGCGGGCAGTATAAGATTTACACACCGTTCATGCGCGCTTTGTGGCAGCATATGCCCCCGCCAGCGCCATTGGCACCGCCCACGCAACTCGCTGCGCCGGAGCACTGGCCAGCGAGCGAGGATATCGTTGCATGGAACTTGCTACCGACCAAGCCCGATTGGTCGAGCGACATGGTTGGCATGTGGACGCCCGGTGAGGCGGGAGCCAAAAAGCGGCTGGAGGATTTTGTCGACAAGGCAAAATTCTATGATGAGAAACGCAACCTGCCATCGGTCGAGGGCTCCTCCTTTCTGTCCGCGCATTTGCACTTTGGCGAGATTTCGCCTGCGGCTTGCTGGCATGCAACCATGCAGGCGGGTGGCTCGGTGGATGTGTTCCTCAAAGAACTGGTCTGGCGGGACTATGCGCAGAATGTCATTGTCCAGATGCCGGAATATGGCGGAAAAAATGCGCGCGAGGCTTTCGACAGGCTGCCGTGGCGCGATCTATCCGATCCATCGGTAAAAGCCGATTTTGTCGCATGGACGAAGGGCAAAACAGGCTATCCCATCGTCGATGCGGGGATGCGGCAATTATGGGCAACAGGTTGGATGCACAACCGCGTGCGCATGATTGCGGCATCGTTCTTGGTCAAACATCTGCTGATTGACTGGCGCGAAGGCGAGAAGTGGTTTTGGGATACTTTGGTTGATGCCGATTATGGCAGCAATAGCGTCAATTGGCAGTGGACCGCTGGCACGGGTATCGACAGCAACATGTTCGTGCGCATCATGGCGCCGTTGTCGCAATCGGAGAAATTCGATGCCGCACGCTATATTCGTGAATGGGTGCCTGAATTGGCGGAGCTGCGCGAGCCCTATATCCACGATCCCGATGAATATGGCGCGCGCCCGAAAAGCTATCCGCGCAAGATTATCGGGCATAAAGCGGCGCGTGAGCGGGCGTTAAAGGCCCATGAGACGGTGAAGGGGTAGAGCGGAGGCATCCCCACCGATTTATCGTCGTCATCCTGAACTTGTTTCAGGATAATAAGCGACCGTGGTTCGTTATCCTGAAACAAGTTCAGGATGACGACTAGTAAAGCTAACCCTCAACCACCAACCTGTGCCCGGTCGTGAACTCGCTCGCTAGCAAAGCGCAAATCGCATCCGCGACAATCGAGGGCTCTTTGACCGTTGATGGGTCTTCGCCCGGATAGGCCGAAGCGCGCATTTTGGTACGTGTGCGGCCTGGGTCGACGATTGCGGTGCGGACTTGCGACAGGTTTTTGACCTCATCGCCATAGCATTCGACCAGATTTTCCAAAGCCGCTTTTGATGCCCCATAGGCGCCCCAAAACGCCCGCGGGTTTGCGCCAACGGAGGAGGTTAGCGCCACTAATCGGCCTGCTTCGCTTTTGCGTAACAAGGCATCAAATGATGCAATCATCACTTGTTGTGCCGTGACGTTCAATGTGAATAATCGCGCAAATTCTGCGCCATCAATCGCGGGCACTGGGCTTAAGGTCCCAAGCATGGCAGCGTTCAATACAAGAATATCGAGCTTACCCCAGCGTTCGGTGACGGCAACTGCAAGCCGCGCAATGCTGTCACCATCGGTCAGGTCTAAAGGTGCTATTGTGGCATTGCCGCCGGCGTTAAAAATTGCGTCTTCGACAGCCTCAAGATGTTTTGCCGTCCGCGCGGTCAGAATCACATGTGCGCCTTGGGCCGCCAGCGCCGTTGCCGTCGCCGCGCCAATCCCGCGACTTGCACCGGTTACCAGCGCAATTTTGCCTGCAAATGCTTTCGTCATGGTTATGCCAGTTTTTGGTCGCCAAGCATCATGAGGTCGCTCGCCTCATGCTCCTCATGGTCGGTCAGGGTGGTGGGATAATCGCCTGTGAAGCAGGCATCGCAATATTGCGGTTTGTCCGTATGGCGCGAGTCTTCGCCAAGCGCGCGATAAAGGCCGTCAATGGACAAGAATGCGAGACTGTCGGCCTGAATAAACTGTCGCATTTCTTCGACATCCATGTGGCTGGCGAGCAGTTTCGAGCGCTCGGGGGTATCCACGCCATAAAAGCAACTGTTCATCGTTGGAGGACTTGCAATGCGCATATGCACTTCAGCGGCCCCTGCTTCACGCATCATCTGCACGATTTTCAAAGATGTTGTGCCGCGCACGATGGAATCATCGATCAGGACAATGCGTTTGCCCGCGACGAGATTACGGTTGGCGTTATGCTTTAACTTCACACCCAAATGGCGGACGCCGTCGCCGGGTTGAATGAAGGTGCGGCCGACATAATGCGAACGGATAATGCCAAGTTCAAACGGAATTTTGGCAGCTTCGGCATAGCCAATGGCCGCAGGCGTGCCGCTATCTGGCACTGGAATGACATAGTCTACATCAATGCCATTTTCGCGCGCAAGTTCAGCGCCAATCGCCTTGCGGACCGAATAGACGCTGATGCCTTCGACGATCGAGTCGGGGCGTGAGAAATAGACATGTTCAAAAATGCAGGGGCGTTGTGAAATGGGAATGAACGGCTTGTGCGAGTGGATTTCCGTTCCACGTACCACAACCAGTTCGCCCGGTTCGACCGAGCGGATAAATTCGGCGCCAACAATATCCAGCGCAACGGTTTCCGAAGCAAAGATGATGGTGTCGCCAAGCTTGCCCATGACCAACGGCCGAATGCCCAATGGGTCGCGGCAGGCAATCATACCCTCTGTCGTCAGGCACAGGAGCGAATATGCGCCCTCAACCCGCTTCAGCGCGTCAATCAATCGGTCTAGCAACGTCCGGTAACCGGAGGTCGCGACCAGATGGATGATGACTTCGGTGTCGGATGTGGACTGGAAAATTGAACCACGACGCACAAGGTCGCGGCGTAGGGTCATCGCGTTCGAGATATTGCCGTTGTGCGCAATAGCGAACCCGCCCGTGGCAAGATCGGCATATAAAGGCTGCACATTGCGCAGTGATGTTTCGCCGGTCGTTGAATAACGCACATGGCCAATGGCGCATCGCCCGACCAAACCGCCGATGATTTCTTCACGGTCAAAATTGCCCGCGACATGGCCCATCGCCCGATGCGTGTGGAAATCATGCTCATCAAAGCTGGTGATGCCCGCTGCCTCTTGGCCGCGATGCTGCAGCGCATGAAGGCCGAGCGCCACCATCGCAGAAGCACCTTCCGTGTCATAGACACCGAAAATCCCGCACTCCTCACGCAGTTTGTCATCATCAAAAGGGTCGGTGGTCAGCATATATCGAATCCCGCTGCGCTTCGCTGCGTCGCCTATAGGCATGGCTGTTACAATTGTCTCCCCCTTGTCGTGTGATTGTAACAAAGAAAATGTTGGCGAGGCAAAGATGCTTGGGTTACGAACCCAATATGACCGACGAACGAGAGAGCGGATGGACGCTTGGCCCCAAATATGACGCCAATGGATTGGTGACTGCCGTCATCACGGATGAGGCCGATGGCACCGTGTTAATGGTCGGGCATATGAATGCAGAGGCGCTTGCAAAAAGCATGAAAAGCCAATGCGTTACATTCTTTTCGCGCAGCCGACAGCGGCTATGGCAAAAGGGTGAAAGCAGCGGCAATGTCTTGCATATTGTCGAAATGCGCATCGATTGCGATCAAGACGCCATATGGATAATCGCCCGTCCCCAAGGTCCGACCTGCCATACTGGAGCAAGGAGCTGCTTTTATCGCAAGGTGACCGATGGGGGCTTGGAGCCCGTTTGAATGCGGCGGCAATGCGGCGGGGCGGCACTGGGTGCCTAAGCCTAGATAAGCTTCCCGCCCTTTAACATGTGCCGAACGCGGCCTTGAACGGGCAAGCGGTCGAAGGGTGTGTTGCCAGCCAGCGCGGCCATGCGGTCACCATCGACCTGCCACGGTGCATCCGGATCGATCAGAATCAGGTCCGCCTCTTGACCTTCCAATATTTGGCCTGCGTTTAATCCCAATATCTTTGCCGGGTTTGACGCGAGTAATTCAAACATACGGCCCATCGAAATCACATTATCGCGCACGAGGTTGAGCGACAACGCCAGCAATGTCTCTGCTCCCGCCATGCCGGGCGCGCTTTCGGAAAAAGGCAGGCGCTTGTCCTCAGGTCCGCGCGGGTCATGGCCCGACGCAATGACGTCAATCGTGCCATCGGCAATCGCGGCAATAGTTGCCAGCCGGTCGCTTTCGGATCGCAGCGGCGGTGAAAGCCGCGCAAAGGTGCGGAAATCCGAAATCGCGTTGTCGGACAGGAACACATGCGCGGGCGTGATTCCGCAGGTGACGCGCAGGCCCTTCGCCTTTGCCGCACGAATAAGGTCAAGGCCGCGTGCGGTGGTGACTTGCCGGAAATGGACATGCGCGCCGCTTTCTTCCGCCAACATCAGGTCGCGGGCGATGGCGAGTGTTTCGGCAATGATTGGCGCGCTTGAAAGGCCAAGCAAAGTGGCCGTTTCGCCCGCCGTAGCTACCGCATGGCCGGCTATTCCTGAATCCTCATTATGCAAGATGACGGGAAGGTTTAAAGCGGCGCAATAATGCATGATGCGGAGCATAACGCCGCTGTCGGATATCCATTTGCGGCCCGTCGCCACACCCACAGCGCCCGCTTCTTTCATCAGCGCAATTTCGGCCATATGAAGCCCATCAAGGCCTTGAGTTGCGGCGGCAAGGGGGTGAACCCATAGGTCGGGCTTACCCTTCAATGCGGCAAAGCGGACGGTCGCTGGATCGTCATGCACAGGCGATTGATCTGGCATCAATGCCGCGCGGGTTATCCCGCCAAATCTGAATGCCGGTTTATCGGTTTTGAACACACCCAAATCAATGATGCCTGGGGCAATGATCAACCCGCTGGCGTCGATATGTTCGGCCATCGGTGCCGCCTTGCCGAGCGAGGCAATTTTGCCGTCCTCGATATGCACATGCAGTGGCTCTGCTCTATCCGCGCCGGGCAGGATGACATTGCCTTGAATGATGTTCACGCCCGTCATGCCCAGCCCTCCTGACCGCGCGCCTTGCGGGTCAATATGTCGAGACAGGCCATTCGCACTGCAACGCCCATTTCGACTTGCTCCGTAATGGCCGAGCGCTCGACATGGTCAGCGACGCTACTGGCAATTTCGACGCCGCGGTTCATGGGGCCGGGGTGCATGACGAGCGCGTCGGGCTTGGCCAACGCTAACCGACGTTCATCGAGGCCATATAAATGGAAATATTCACGTGGCGACGGGATGAAATCGCCCTGCATCCGCTCGCTTTGTAGGCGCAGCATCATGACGACATCGGCCCCGTTCAGTGCGGCGTCGAAATTACTAAAGGGAATGGCTCCAAATGCCTCAATCCCGCTGGGCATGAGGGCAGGGGGCGCAACCACGCGCACGTCCGCGCCAAGCGATTTGAGGCAAAACAGATTGGATCTTGCCACACGGCTGTGCAGAACGTCGCCGCAAATGACGACGGTTTGACCTTCGATCGTGCCCTTGCGGCGCAGGATGGTCAGCGCGTCTAACAAAGCTTGCGTCGGATGCTCATGGCTGCCGTCGCCAGCGTTGAGGACAGGGCAGTCGACCTTGCTTGAGATTAATTGGACCGCACCGGAACTGCCGTGGCGAATCACAATGGCGTCGGCACGCATGGCGTTCAGCGTCATGGCCGTGTCGATAAGCGTTTCGCCCTTTTTCACGCTCGATTGCGCCGCGTGCATATTCACCACGTCTGCGCCAAGCCGCTTTCCGGCGATTTCAAACGACAACAAGGTGCGCGTTGAATTTTCGAAAAAGGCGTTGATGATGGTCAGGCCGGACAGCGTGTCAGAATGTTTTGCCGCGCCAGCGCGGTTGAGGGCAACCCATTGCTCCGCCTCTTTGAGGATGTAGAGAATTTCCCACGACTGAAGTCCAGCGATACCAAGCAAATGCTTGTGCGGAAAGGCATCCGACCCGCTTGGAAAGCTGTCGGCTGCGAAGGGTGTTGTCCATGTCATTAAAGCGATGCCCTTAATGGGAATTTGGCTGAGACTCAAATGATTTGTCAGCGTGTTCCCAGCCGAATAATAATTCATCCGTCATCCTGAACTTGTTTCAGGATAACGCACGACAGTTGGCTGTTATGCTGAAACAAGTTCAGCATGACGAAAGTGGGGTGGTAATTGCATCGTCATGCTGCAGCCGTAGGCACCCATATGCCCGCCAACCAACATCACCCACTCGTCAGTGCATCAATCGCGCCTTGCAGGATGAACGCAGCTGCGCCGCTGTCGATTTTTTCGGCGCGTTTGGCGCGGCTCATGTCGGCGGCGATCATGTCGCGTTCGACAGCTTGCGTCGACCAACGTTCGTCACGTAGCAAAATCGGAAGGCCCAGATCTTCGATATTTTTCGCAAAGGCGCGGCTGGACTGGCTGCGTGGGCTTTCGCTACCGTCCATATTTAACGGTAAACCAATCACAATCCCGCGCGTTGGCCGCGTCGCGATAGTGGCCTTTAATTCGAACTTATCCTTGGTAAACTTGGCACGTTTGATGAGGTCCGCGGGCGAGGCGAAGGTCCAGCCAGCATCACAAAAGGCCGTCCCAATGGTTTTGCTGCCGACATCAAGCCCGATTAAAACACCGCCTTCAGGCAGTTGATCGCGAAAGCTGGCAACCGATTCAAAAATCATTTCTGCAGATATTTCTGCACGCGCCATGTCGCATCCGCCCGCACATTGGCCCAAAATAAGGGGAAGTCATATACATGATAATTGTTGCCGGGCAGGACATAGGGGCCAATTTCCGGCGGATCGCCAATCATGAGGAACCCCTTGTTATCGCATCGTGCTGGCACCGCACCAACAATCATTTCGCCGGTTTTCAATTCATTATCGGGCTTTAACGTACCCAAATTCGCCTCCATCAACGCAGCAGGCTCTGCACCGCCATTCAACGGGTTGGTGCATAGCATCGGCGTGTCCTTACGCGGCGTACCGTCAAATCCGGTTGTGGCGTTGTAGACTTTGACGATCCGGTCATATTCGGCAGGCTCGGCAAAGCTTTGCCACGCCATGATGCAGCCAGTGTCATCGGGATCCTTACAAGCGGGAAAGCCCATTTGTGGCATGTCAGCCGTCACTGAAATCGGCCAGCCAACGGCGTATACGGCGACAATGCGTTTGGCGATTGGCTTTCCTGCTACGCGGTCCTTTAGCAAATGTGTGAGGTGTAGCGCACCTTGGCTATGCCCGGCCAATATGATCGGGCGGTCCTTTTGTACCTTTGCCGCAAATTCATCAAAGGCGAGAAGAACGTCTTGATAAGCGGCATTCAGCGCTTGCTGGCCCTCCGGCTTAGTGGTCAGGAACGCGCCAATCGCCGCCTGACGGTAACGCGGGGCCCACATCTCGCCTGCACTCGCCAGTGGCGAAGCAAGGCCGCGTAGGAACATGCGCGCGCGGTCCTGTGATTCTGCATCATTTAGGGGGGCGTTCCAATAATCCCTGCCAATGTAAGATGTCGGATGCACAAAAAATATCGCAGCAGAACCGGGCATTTCCGCCTTTGCTGCGCCCATCGGTAACCAATCGGCAGGATTGCCTGTTTTACCGGGGCGCGCAAACCACATGTCATTGCCTGCATATTTGCTAGGTTCAAAGGCCGGTTGCTGTTCAAATTTGGCCGTCGGGACAAAGGCGAGCTCCGTCAACTCGCTTTCATAGATACGAATGACAAAGCCGCCCGCAATAACGAGGACGATAAGCGCTGCGACGATATAGAGAAATTTACGTGCCAATTTTATGTCCTGAGATTTTGTTGCGATTTACCCGATTAGATAGAAATAGCATCGGAAAATTGAATAGGGGCTGAAAGATTAGCATCAAAACTACTTAAATCTGCCATTTTGCTTATAAAGTCTTTGGCAAGCTTCGACGTGAAAGCGCCTTTCTTGTGCGTTTAATTGCGGCACTGGCCAATAGCCACAGCCGGTCTTGCAATTCGATGAGGTCGCGGCCATATGCGGCGTGGGAGTCGGATGGACGTGGCACTCGCCAACCTGGTCAGATCCTGACGGAAGCAGCCACAACGAATTCGCTGCGGGTCATTCGGCTCCTACTTTTCCCCGTGTTTCGGTGGAGAAGACTTCGACAAAGGTCGGTGATACCTCTAATAAGATGATAATGCCCGACTCCGACAGCCCAGATTTCACCGCACGCGACCCGGATATGCCCGATGATGCATTGGGGCTGGGGCTGGATTTGCCGCCCGTTGCCCCATCGCCAGTCGCTTCCGCGCCCGTCCCGACCGGCGGCGCGGCCTATCGCGTTTTGGCACGCAAATACCGGCCACAGACCTTTGCCGAGCTTATCGGGCAGGACGCCATGGTGCAGACTCTAGGCAACGCCATTAAGCGGGATCGGCTGGCGCATGCATTTTTGATGACTGGCGTGCGCGGGGTGGGAAAAACATCAACCGCACGGCTGATTGCTAAGGCGCTGAACTGCATTGGAACCGACGGGCAGGGTGGGCCAACGATCGACCCGTGCGGCCGATGTGAGCCCTGCGTTGCTATCGCCGAGGGTCGGCACATTGATGTCATCGAAATGGACGCAGCAAGCCATACCGGCGTTGACGATGTGCGTGAGATTATTGAAGCTGTGCGTTATTCCGCTGTTTCCGCGCGCTACAAGATTTACATCATCGACGAAGTGCATATGCTGTCGAAAAACGCGTTCAACGCGCTTTTGAAAACGCTTGAAGAACCCCCAGGGCATGTGAAGTTCCTATTCGCCACGACTGAGGTGAACAAGGTTCCCATTACCGTCCTGTCGCGGTGCCAGCGTTTTGATCTGAAACGCATTTCGACCGAGAAGCTTTCGGCGCATTTTGCGGAAATCTCTGCAAAGGAAGCCGTTGCCGCCGAAGCAGAGGCGCTGACCCTGATCGCGCAAGCGGCGGAGGGGTCGGTTCGTGATGGCCTCTCGATCCTCGATCAAGCCATTGCCCATGCCGATATGGAAGGCGATGGACAGGTCACCGCCGCGCAGGTGCGCGACATGTTGGGGCTTTCTGACCGTGGCGCAATCCGCCGTCTGTTTGGACTTATTCTTACAGGCGACGCGCCTGCAATGCTGGCAGAGGCCAAGAACCAATATAATTTGGGCGTTGAACCGCTGGCCATGTTTGCTGGGCTTTTGTCCGAGGTCCATCGGCTCACGCTCGCAAAAGTTGGTGCGCCGCGTGATAAAGCTTTAGATGCCGAGGCTGCAGCGGTGGTTGATGATCATGCCGACCGTTTATCCTTCCCTGTTTTGCACCGCTTGTGGCAGTTGTTGCTGAAGGGGCAAGAAGAGGTTGCCCGCGCTTCAGTTCCGCTGGATGCAGCGGACATGGCTCTGCTGCGTGTGGTTCATGCTGCAACACTGCCTGATCCTGGGGAATTGGCCAAGATGATTGGCGAAGGGGTTTTTACGGCTCCATCAGCAGCATCCGCGCCCACGCCCACGGCGCATGATGTGTCACCAACGGCAAATGTGCAGTCATTGATGCCAGCGAATTTCAATGCATTGCTGGAACGATTAGCGCGGGATGGGTTTGTCAGTCTTGAGATGACTATGCGTGACGTGGTCCGCCTCGTGGATTATGCGCCGCCTTTGCTGGCGTACCAATTGGCCGGGCCTGTTGCGCCGACCTTCTTGGTTGAATTGCGCGATGCATTGGCCAAGGTTACTGGCACCCGTTGGGACTTAGAAGAACGCGTTGGCGAAGCGCAGCCAAGCTTGCTGGAGCAAGAACAGGCGGCAGAAGAAGCGCATAAAAAACTTATATTGGATTCACCTTTGGTCAAGGCTGCTTTTGCCGCGTTTCCAGAGGCGGAGCTGCTCGACAGCGACGAGAATGACATGAAATGGAGCAAGAGCGCATGAAAAGCATGGAAGAGATGATCAAGGCCGCGCAGGAAGCCGCCCAAAACATCCAGCAGCAGATGGAACAAGCGCAGGCGATGCTTGACGTTATTCAAGTTGAGGGCGTTTCCGGAGGTGGTCTCGTGAAAGTCCGCGCAACCGCCAAAGGCCGTATTTTGAACGTTGCGATAGATGACAGCCTGATTGTGCCAGCGGACAAGGGCATGTTGGAAGACCTGATCACAGCAGCCCTTAACGATGCCCGCGAAAAAGCCGATGCCGCCAGCAACGCCGAAATGAGCAAGATGTCTAGCGGCATGGCGTTGCCGCCCGGGTTCAAACTGCCTTTTTAATAAACCGAACGGCTTTAATGCCGTATTCCAATACGGCTTTTCCCCAATTAAATGCGCTCCACCTAAGCACATGCATTGAAAGCGCGTGCAAAGCGCTCATATTGGGGAGGAACAGGTGGTTCGTCGTTTTTGGCGACTGCCAATTGGAGTATCTATGGATCTGAACCTTCCATTATTGCCTTTGCGCGACATTGTTGTTTTTCCAGGCATGATTGTGCCGTTATTTGTCGGACGCGACAAATCGGTGGTTGCGCTTGAAAAGGCGATGGCCGCCAATAAAGAAATTTTTCTGGTAGCCCAGCTCGACCCAGCCGAGGATGATCCTGACAAGGACGATCTGTATAATATCGGTGTGACTGCCACTATCATGCAGTTGTTGAAACTGCCCGATGGCACAGTGCGCGTGCTGGTTGAGGGCAAGCAGCGGGCGGAATTGCGCGATCTTGTCGAGCGCGGTAACGATTATGTCGAAGCCAATATCAGCCTGATCACCGAAAAGAACGCTGAAGGGCCGGAGGCCTCTGCATTGATGCGGTCGGTTACCGAGCAATTTGAGAGTTATTCGAAGCTGAATAAGAAAATGCCTGCCGAAACGGCGGTGCAACTGACCGAGATCGACACACCCTCTGCGCTGGCGGACGCGGTGGCGGCGAACATACAATTGAAAGTCTCGGACAAGCAGGCGCTGTTGGTGGAGGGCGACCCGTTGCGGCGCTTGGAGATGGCCTTTGCTTTCATGGAAGGCGAGCTTGGCGTTTTGCAGGTGGAGAAGAAAATCCGTGGCCGCGTGAAGCGGCAGATGGAGAAGACCCAGCGCGAATATTATCTGAATGAGCAGATGAAGGCTATCCAGCGCGAGCTTGGAAATGATGATGGCGAAGGCGGCGACGAGATTGCCGAGCTTCAATCCAAGATCGACACGATGAAGCTGTCCAAGGAAGCAAAGGCGAAGGCCAATGCGGAATTGAAGAAGCTGCGCGCCATGGCGCCCATGTCAGCTGAAGCAACCGTGATCCGAAATTATCTCGATACGTTGCTGGGCATACCTTGGGGCAAGAAATCGAAGCTTAAGCGGGATATCGCCAAGGCGCAGGATGTTTTGGATGCCGACCATTTTGCACTGGAAAAGGTGAAGGATCGGATCATCGAATATCTTGCGGTGCAAGCCCGCACGAACAAGCTGAAGGGGCCGATATTGTGCCTCGTTGGTCCTCCCGGCGTCGGCAAGACGTCGCTTGGGAAATCGATTGCCAAGGCCACGGGCCGTGAATTTATTCGCCAATCCTTAGGCGGCGTGCGTGACGAAGCGGAAATTCGTGGTCACCGCCGAACCTATATTGGTTCGATGCCCGGTAAGGTCGCGGCAAATTTGAAAAAGGCAGGCACGATGAACCCGTTGTTCCTGCTCGACGAAATCGACAAGCTTGGACAGGATTTCCGAGGCGACCCAGCGTCGGCTTTGCTGGAAGTGCTTGACCCGGAACAGAACAACAAGTTCAACGACCATTATCTGGAAATCGATCTGGATTTGTCAGACGTCATGTTTGTGACGACTGCGAACAGCTTAAACTTGCCGCAAGCCTTGTTGGACCGGATGGAAATCATCCGTCTTGAAGGCTACACCGAAGACGAGAAGCTTGAGATCGCCAAGCGGCATTTGATCGAAAAGCAAATTGAAGCCCATGGCTTGAAGCATGATGAGTTTTCCATCAGCGACGACGCCATGCGCGATGTGATCCGTTACTACACACGTGAAGCCGGTGTCCGTACTCTGGAGCGTGAAATTGCAAAGCTGGCACGCAAGGCGCTGCGCCGTATCTTAGAAGGCAAAGACAAAAGCATTACCGTTACTCCGGAAAATCTGGCGGATTTTTCGGGTGTCCGCAAATATCGTCATGACATGGGCGAGGAAGAAAACCAGATTGGCGCGGTGACGGGCCTTGCCTGGACCGAAGTGGGCGGCGAATTGCTCACGATTGAGGCGGTTACGGTGCCCGGTAAGGGGCAGATCAAAACCACGGGCAAGCTTGGCGAGGTCATGAGTGAGTCCATTCAGGCGGCCTTGAGCTATGTGAAGGCACGCGCGCCGAGCTATGGCATCAAGCCCAGCCTGTTTGCCCGCAAGGATGTGCATATTCACCTTCCCGAAGGCGCAGTGCCAAAGGATGGCCCCTCCGCCGGTATCGGCATGGTCACCTGTATCGTGTCTACCCTAACTGGAATTGCGGTGCACCGCGATGTCGCGATGACTGGTGAAGTGACCTTGCGCGGCCGGGTGCTGCCCATCGGGGGTTTGAAGGAAAAATTATTGGCGGCCTTGCGCGGCGGGATCAAAACAGTTCTCATTCCGCAAGAGAATGAGAAGGATCTCGTAGATATTCCGGCAAATATCAAAAATGGTCTGGAAATCATTCCCGTCAGCCATGTTGACCAAGTGCTGGCGCGTGCGCTTGTGGCGCCATTGGTGGCCGTTGAGTGGACTGAGGCCGATGATCTGGCTGCGGCGTTGCCAGCGGGAATCGGCGGGGAAAATGGAGCTTCGGTGACACATTAAGCGGGTGCGTTCTGCCTATAAGTGTATTAAATAGGCAGGACGCGCTGTTTTTCACAGAAAATGACGGTTTTAGGCCGATATTTCCTTTGACCGTGTCAACAATGTCCTCATTATCCGCGCACCGGCTTCGGCCGCGACTCAATTTAGCAATAAGTGAGTTTCATATAATTTAAAGAGGGGGTTCCCACATGAACAAGCAAGATCTCGTCAGTGCAGTTGCCGACGCTAGCGGTTTGACAAAGGCTGATGCTGGCAAAGCTGTTGAAGCAACATTTGAAGCCATCACTGGCGCTCTGAAGAGCGGCGGCGAAGTGCGTCTCGTTGGTTTCGGCACTTTTGGCGTTGCAAAGCGTAAGGCATCGACCGGACGTAACCCACGTACTGGTGAGCCAATGACCATCAAGGCATCGACTCAGCCAAAGTTCAAAGCTGGCAAGGCTCTTAAGGACGCTGTCAACTAAGACACAGGCCAAGAAATTGGTAAAAAGGGCGGGGCGAAAGCACCCGCCCTTTTTTGTGAATTGAGGGAATTGAGGGAAGGGCCTTGTCTCTCGTTATTGTGCAACTTGTTCGCACAACGCATGTTGGCGATGCGCCAGCCTTTAGGGTCAGGCGGCAACTAGGTCCATTTTGATACCCATTTATATTAAAGGGTGACAGTGCCGCCCGTGCTGCATGTGTTACGCGGCCAAGCGGTCTGCGTTTTGCGCGCGGGGCGCATTTGGAAAAGCGATGATCGCGGCAGGTGCCAAGCGGCGCATATCGCCGAGAATGATCCGGCGCTCTTGCTGCATCGCTGGTGCAAATTCCATATCGATAATTTCTTGGATGCGCGGCATGGCGTTGTGAATGGACAGCATTATCACGCCAATGGACGCAACCAGCGCAGTGAGGAAGAGAAGGGAAGCAATGACAGTCATGGCACTAATCCTTTTGATCTCCGCCCCAAATTGGGCGGCGTGTTGATTCGGGTTTTCCACCGTATGTGCGTCTTTGTTCACCATTTGTTCTTATCTGTCAAGCGGCATGACGCAGCCGGACTAACGCTAGGCAAAATGGGGCATCAATATTGTGTAAATTTGGCAGCGGCAAAATGCAGCTAGAAGGGTCAATTGCATTTTCATGTTGTTTCGCCGTCCATCCCATCGCCTTGATGCAGTTCGACCCAAACCTTTTGTTATTGCCGCTATCACGGGTTTTGCATGGTGAAAAAAGCATTGGTGCTTGACGAATCTAGCCATCAACGGTAACGGCCCGCTCATTCCACATGGGAAACGCACATACCGGTGCTGATCTTTGCCTTTCAGGCAATAGTGACGTTCTAGTTTCCCAGAGGCTCAACCGGAAGGAGAAGTACCATGGCGGCACCTGTCGTAACCATGCAGCAATTGCTTGAAGCTGGGGCCCATTTCGGCCACCAAACACACCGTTGGAACCCGCGTATGAAGCCGTATATCTTCGGCGCGCGCAACGGCATCCACATTCTCGATCTGTCGCAGTCCGTGCCATTATTTGCACGTGCGCTTGATTTTGTTGCCCAGAGCGTTTCGTCTGGCGGCAAGGTTTTGTTCGTTGGCACAAAGCGTCAGGCTCAAGGCCCAATCGCCGATGCAGCCCGCGCATCAGGTCAGCATTTCGTTAACCACCGTTGGTTGGGCGGCATGCTCACCAACTGGAAGACCATTTCAAACTCGATCAAGAAGCTCAAGACGCTTGAAGAGCAGCTTTCGGGCGACACGCACGGTTTCACGAAGAAGGAAATTCTTCAAATGACCCGCGAGCGCGACAAGCTTGAAATGAGCCTTGGCGGTATCCGCGACATGGGCGGCATTCCGGACGTCATGTTCGTCATTGACGCCAACAAGGAAGAACTCGCCATCAAGGAAGCCAATGTTTTGGGTATTCCAGTGATCGCAATCCTCGATTCAAACGTATCGCCTGACGGCATTGCATTCCCCGTTCCTGCAAATGATGATGCCGCGCGCGCCATTCGTTTGTATTGCGACGCTGTTGCCACTGCGGCAACCAAGGGCAATGTAAATGCAAAGGTTGCCAAGGGCATCGACCTTGGTGCGGAAGTTGAGCCAGCGGCTGAACCAGCGTTGGTTGAAGAAGCTGCGCCAGTGGCCGAAGAAGCAGCGCCGGTTGAAGAAGCCGCCCCTGCTGCTGAAGCCGCTCCAGCTGAAGCGCCTGCCGCAGAAGCGTAATCAATTTGTCGTCACCCCCGCGTATGCGGGGGGGCAACTCCGGACGTTCATCAAAAAGTTGAGCGTTGGTGTTGATCCCCGCTTTTGCGAGGATGACGAACTTAAATGAGGTCTGTTGGCCTCCTGCACATTTCGAAAGGACACATTTATGTCTGCAATTACTGCTTCAGCCGTCAAGGAACTGCGTGAGCTTTCCGGCGCTGGCATGATGGACGCCAAAAAGGCACTTGAAGAAACCAATGGCGATATCGAAGCTGCCGTTGATTTGCTGCGCGCTAAGGGTCTTGCAACCGCTGCCAAGAAATCCAGCCGTACTGCGGCCGAGGGTCTTGTCGGTGTTGCTGTAAACGGCACCAAGGGCACCGCGATTGAAGTTAACAGCCAAACCGACTTCGTTGCCAAGAACGAACAATTCCAGGAATTCGTTGCCGCCGTGAGCCAAGTTGCTCTTGGCTTGGCTGCTAACGAAGCTGAGGCCGTTTTGGCTGCGCCTTATGGCGACGGCGAAACGGTTCAGGATCGTCTGACCAACAATATCGCAACCATTGGTGAAAACCAGGTTATTCGCCGCGTTAAGTCACTTTCGGTTAGCAATGGCCGTGTAGTTTCTTATGTGCACAACGCCGCTGCGCCCGGCATGGGCGGCATTGGCGTTCTGGTGGCGCTTGAAAGCGAAGCCGACGCTGCGACGCTAGATGGCCTTGGTAAGCAATTGGCGATGCACATCGCGGCTGCATTCCCGCTGTCGCTGGATGAAACCGGTCTCGACGCCGAAACGCTTGAGCGTGAGCGCGGCATTGCCCGTGAAAAGGCATCGGAAAGCGGCAAGCCTGCCGATATCGTCGAAAAGATGGTTGAAGGCGCCGTAAAGAAGTTTGCCAAGGAAAATGCATTGTTGAGCCAGCCATTTGTCATGGACGGCAAGACACCCATTTCTGACGTTGTGGCCGCCGCTGGTAAAGAAGCTGGCAAACCCATCGTGCTGAAGGACTATGTCCGCTTCCAGCTTGGTGAAGGCATTGAAAAGGAAGTGTCCGACTTTGCGGCTGAAGTAGCTGCGGCGGTCGGCGCATAAAAACAAAAGTGCTGTTCGCATCTCGACCAAGCGAGATGTGCGCGGAGTTTATGTGCTGCCATTAAATTACGGCATAAGCACTTGGCGATGTGGCGCGCGGCTTCTATAGCTGGGCGCCATTATCGTATCAGGGTGAGGGACATTATGGGCGCGCACGGCTATCGTCGCATTCTGCTAAAATTATCAGGTGAAGTGCTAATGGGCGATCAAGCCTATGGCATTGACCCCGCCACGGTTGCTCGCGTGGCCGAAGAGGTAAAGGCGGCGCAGGATACTGGCCTCCAATTGTGCTTGGTCATCGGCGGCGGAAATATCTTCCGTGGTATGTCCGGCGCTGCAAAAGGCATGGATCGCGCGCAGGCTGACTATATGGGCATGCTTGCGACCGTTATGAACGCGCTCGCAATGCAAAACGCGCTGGAACAGCTTGGCGTTCCGACCCGTGTCCAATCCGCGATTGAGATGGATAAGGTTTGTGAACCGGTCATTCGCCGCCGTGCAGAACGGCATTTGGAGAAGGGCCGGATTGTCATTTTCGCTGCTGGTGTTGGCGCACCGTTCTTCACAACGGATAGTGGCGCTGCGTTGCGCGCTGCTGAAATGCAATGTGACGCCTTGTTTAAAGGCACATCGGTTGATGGCGTCTATGACGCTGACCCCAAAAAGGTTTTAACTGCAAAGCGTTATGAAACATTAAGTTACAACCGTGTCTTGGCAGATAATCTCAAGGTTATGGATGCCAGCGCGGTATCTTTGTGCCGTGATAACAATATTCCAATCGTGGTGTTCTCTATCCGTGAGCAGGGCAATTTATTGAAAGTGCTCGACGGAAGCGGCACTTCAACTGTGGTAACAAGCGAAGGAAACTAACCCATGCCGCAATATGACAAAACCGATGTAGAGCGCCGCATGAAGGGCGCCGTCGATTCATTTAAAAGCGACCTGTCAGGCTTACGGACGGGCCGCGCCAATGTGACCTTGCTCGATCCGGTGGTGGTTGAAGTGTATGGATCGCACATGCCGTTGAGCCAAGTTGCAACCGTCAGCGCGCCAGAGCCGCGCCTGTTGTCGGTTCAGGTATGGGATCGGTCAAATGTGACCCCAGTGGAAAAGGCGATTCGTTCGGCAGGCTTGGGCCTCAATCCGATTACCGATGGCCAAACGCTGCGCCTGCCAATCCCCGACCTTACCGAAGAACGTCGCAAGGAACTCGCCAAGCTGGCGGGCCAATATGCGGAAAAGGCAAAAATTGCGATCCGCAACGTCCGCCGCGATGCCAATGACGGGTTGAAGACCGATGAGAATAAGAAGGTCATCAGTGAAGATGACCGCAAAAGGTTGGAAACTGAAGTCCAGAAAATGACCGATGAAATGATCAAGGCTGTCGATGACGCGGCCGCGCATAAGGAAAAGGAAATCCTGAGCCAGTGATTTTGGCCAAGCCTGTAACTGCATCGGGTTTAGCTAACTGATGGCTGTCGCTGACGATCAAGAGCGCATTGCCGCCGGAACGGGCAAAATGCCGCGTCATGTTGCGATCATCATGGATGGCAATGGCCGCTGGGCGAAAAAGCGCATGTTGCCGCGGGCGATGGGGCATAAGCGGGGTGTGGAGACTGTCCGCAATATCGTCCGTGCGGCAGGTGAGCTCGGGCTGGAAACGTTGAGCCTATACGCCTTCTCCAGCGAAAACTGGAAACGTCCTGAGGATGAGATCAGCGACCTGATGGGCCTGATGCGCCAATTTATCAAATCTGACTTAGATGAATTCGCCGCTAACGATGTGCGCCTTAAAATTATTGGGAATTATAAAGCATTAGCGCCCGATATTGTGGACATGCTTGAAGAATCTATCGCGCGGACGTCGCAGAACAGCCGGACGACATTGGCAGTCGCACTGAACTATGGCGCGCAAGATGAATTGGTCCGCGCGGCCCGTGCTGCCGCTGCGCAGGGCGAAATTAATGCGGCGCGCATTGAGGCCAATCTCGACACGGCTGGCTTGCCGCCGCTGGATTTGCTCATTCGCACGTCAGGGGAGCAAAGGCTGTCCAATTTCATGCTGTGGCAGGCGGCTTATGCCGAATTGTGGTTTACCGAAACCTTATGGCCGGATTTTAGCAAAGACGAGCTCGCTGCCGCCCTCAACGAATTTGCGCGGCGTGAACGGCGCTATGGTGGTCGATGAACGATAAGGTCGCGCCGCTGCTGAAACCCCGCTCGGACCTTGGCATACGAACCTTGTCGAGCGTCGCCATGATGTCGGTTGCGATACTTGCGATCTGGCTGGGCGGCTATGCCTTTATGGGCCTCGTTATCGTTATAGGCCTTGGTGTGTTTTTTGAATTTACCAAATTGGTGCTTGGTTTTGCGCAAAGTCTGCAGGCGCGGACATTGTGGCTGTTGGGCGGCCTGGGCTATGTTGGCCTTGCATGTTTCAGTTTGATACTGTTCAGCGCGCCTGTCTTCGGCATGACGCCCGCAATCTTATTGATAGCAGCTGTCATTGGCACAGATGTCGGTGCGTATTTTGCGGGACGAAGTATCGGCGGAGCCAAGATCGCGCCGCGCATTAGCCCGTCCAAAACATGGTCTGGCCTTTTTGGCGGCATGATTGGCGCGGGTCTTATGATGGTTTTTATGCAAGCAGGCATCTACGCCTTCAGGGGCGGTGAAGCTGGCGATGGCGATGTTTATCTGGCCCAAGGCTGGTTTCGCCTCATGCTGACGGGGGCCGCGCTTGCGATGGTCGCGCAAATGGGCGATTTCTTCGAAAGCTGGATGAAGCGGCGGGCAGGGGTAAAAGATTCCGGCCGATTGATACCGGGCCATGGCGGCTTATTTGACCGGACCGATGGCCTGATTGCTGTTGCTTTTGTCGCGGGTGTCATCATGATCTTTCAAAATGTGACGGGTAGCTGATCCCATGACCCGCAGCGTTTCCATCTTTGGCGCAACAGGTTCGGTCGGGCTGTCGACATTGGATCTCATTCGCCAGCATCGCAGCCAATATCGCGTTGTCGCGCTAACGGCGAACGGCAACGCTGCTGTGATAGCGCAATTGGCGCGGGAATTTGATGCCGAACTGGCGGTCGTTGCGGATGAAACGGCTTATGCCGAACTCAAGGATGCCTTGGCAGGGACAGGCATAGAAGCCGCAGCAGGCGCAGACGCGCTTGTGGATGCCGCCAGACGCAATGCCGATTGGACGATGGCCTCCATCGTCGGTTGTGCTGGATTGCCCTCTACGATGGCTGCAATCGAGGCTGGCAAGACCGTTGCCTTAGCCAATAAGGAAGCCTTGGTTTCCGCAGGCGCGTTGATGATGGCTGCGGTGCACCGGTCGGGCGCAACACTTTTGCCTGTAGACAGCGAACATAATGCGATATTCCAGTGTCTGGCGGGCGGAAAAATTGACCAAGTACGCAAAATCACCCTGACCGCAAGCGGCGGGCCGTTTCGCTCTTTCTCACTTGAGGAGATGCGCAGCGTCACGCCAGCGCAGGCGGTGGCGCACCCCAATTGGGACATGGGCGCAAAGATCAGCATCGATTCTGCGACCATGATGAACAAAGGCCTTGAACTGATTGAGGCCTATCATTTGTTTCCAGTGGGCTTGGATAAAATCGAAATTCTTGTGCATCCACAATCGGTCATTCATTCGATGGTCGAATATGTTGATTGTTCGACCTTGGCGCAGCTTGGATCGCCAGATATGCGCATTCCAATAGCGAGCGCGCTGGCATGGCCCGAGCGCATAACGACGACGTGCAAGCCGCTGGATCTAGCGACCATTGGGCAGTTGACGTTTGAACAGCCGGACATCGCACGTTTCCCGGCGTTGCGGCTTGCAAGGGCAGCGATATCCGATGGCGGCGCAAAGCCGGCAATCATGAACGCGGCCAATGAAGTCGCCGTGGCGGCGTTCTTAAATGGCCATATCGGTTTTCTTGATATTGCAGCTTTGGTGGAAGACACGCTGTGCGGTTACGCACCGAATAATCTGCCAACCTGCATCGATGACTTGTTCAGCATAGATGCAGCCGCGCGCGTTTATGCGCAGACGCTCATTCAAAAGGTCACCTAATGCCCATGGAATCGCCAAATATCATCGTGACTGTTCTTGCGTTTCTTGCGTTGATCGGCAGTCTGGTTGTTGTCCACGAACTTGGCCATTATCTCGTCGGCCGCTGGTTTGGTGTGAAGGCGGAGAAATTCTCGATTGGCTTTGGCCCCCAAATTTGGGGCAGGGTAGACAAGCGCGGAACGCTATGGCGCATTGGCCTGCTGCCTTTGGGCGGCTTTGTCCAATTTGCAGGCGATATGAACCCGTCGAGCCAAGCCGACGAGAGCTGGAAACAGTTGCCAGATGAGGAGCGCAACCAGACGTTCCAATCCAAGGCATTATGGCAACGTGCGTTGATTGTTTTTGCCGGGCCAGCGGTGAATTTCATCCTCGCCATCCTGATCGCGATGGGTTTCCTGTTGGCATTTGGGAAATCGGTGACGCCACCCATAATTGACGTGGTGCAGCCCAATAGCCCAGCTGCGGTGGCGGGCCTGACGGAAGGAGACCGCATCCTCACGTTGAACGGCCGGACGATCGAGACATTCGACCAAATGGCGCAAGAAATTGTAATGATTCCCAACGAACGGGTCGTGATCGAAATCGAACGCGACGGCGCGCGCATGACAAAGGACGCCACGGTCGCTGCAGTTATCGAAGTTGATCGGTTCGGCAATGAATATCGTATTGGTCGGCTTGGCCTTGGCACCAGCAAATTGGAAGTCCGCGAAGTGGGCCTGCTTGAGGCACCTTGGGCTGCGGTTGTGCAAACCGGAAATATCTTGCGGCAGCAGGTGATTGGCCTTGGCCAGATTATTTCCGGTCGTCGGCCAATTTCCGAACTTGGCGGTCCGTTGAAAATCGCAAAAGTATCCGGCGAGGCGATGAGCCTTGGTATTTTAACATTCATTAGTCTTGCTGCGTTGATCTCGATTAACTTGGGGTTCATCAATCTGCTGCCAATCCCGATGCTCGATGGAGGTCATTTGTTGCTCTACGCCGTGGAAGCAGTGCGTCGGCGCCCTGCCACGCCAGTTGTGCAGGAGTGGGCTTTTCGTGCAGGATTTGCGATGCTGGCGGCATTTATGATTATGGTAACATTCAACGACCTTGCGTCTTTTGGTCTTTTCGAAAGCAGTTGAGGGCATTGCATACTTGATTGCGCGCGCTGCATGGGGCAGGGACACAAAACTATTTTAGCGGCAATATGCCAACGCCCAGTGGGGACGGACATCAGATCGGATGACAATGAAAAGTAGACCTCGCGGCAACTTCAAAAGCTTTGGCATGTATTTGATGGGTTCGACCGCGCTTGCCGCGACGGGCACGATGGCTCCCGCTTTTGCGCAGACGGCGCCGGCGACGCCCGCTGCGCAGCCTCAGGTAGCTGCTCCTGTCGAGACCATTCAATCGATCACTGTCGTCGGTACGCAACGACTCGAAGCTGATACCGTTCGATCATATATCCGCTTGCGCACGGGGCAGCCATGGACTCAGGTGTCGGCTGACCAAGCTTTGAAGGACCTGTACGCGACCGAATTGTTCGCGGACGTTGCTGTCCGCAATAATGCCGGCGCAGTTGTTATTGAAGTGCGCGAAAACCCAGTGGTGAACCGCATCATTCTTGAAGGCAACAAGCGCATCAAGAATGACAAAATTGAACCCGAAATCAAACTTGCCCCGCGCCAGATTTATTCGCGATCCAAAGTGCGCGCCGATGTTGCGCGCATCATTGAGCTGTACAAGCGTCAGGGGCGCTTTGCCGCGGTCGTTGAACCTAAATTGGTTCAGCTCGACCAAAACCGCGTAGACATTGTTTTCGAGATTACCGAAGGGCCCAAGTCCAAGGTTCAGCAGATCAACATCATCGGCAACGAAAAGTTCTCCGATGGCCAGCTGCGCGGCGAAATGGTCACGAAGCAAGCCCGTTTTTACAAGTTCTTCAGCTCCGGCACCAGCTATGATCCGGATCGCTTGGCGTTCGACCAACAAAAGCTGCGTCAATTCTACCTGACACAAGGCTATGCCGATTTCCGCGTGGTTTCCGCAGTCGCCGAACTGACGCCTGATAAGCAGGACTTCATCATCACTTATGTGGTGGAAGAAGGTGACCGGTACAAATTTGGTGACGTCAAGGTTGAGAGCCAAATTCGCGATTTTGATTCAGAGCGCCTGACGACGACTTTGCGCATGAAAAAAGGCGACTGGTATGATGCCAAGATGGTGGAAGACACAGTCGAAAGCCTGTCGGAGACTGCCGGTCTGTTTGGCTATGCCTTTGCCGATGTAAACCCGGATTTCCAGCGGGACAAAGATACGCTGACCATGGGCATTACGTTCAACGTTGCGGAATCCCCGCGGGTGTTTGTGGAACGGATCGACATTAACGGCAACACCCTGACGCAGGATAAGGTTGTCCGCCGCGAATTTCGCCTGAACGAAGGCGATGCTTTTAATAGCATTCAGGTAAAGCGAACCGCAGAACGTATCAAATCGCTCGGATATTTTCAGGAAGACCTTGAAGTCGAACAGGAACAGGGCAGTGCGCCCGACCGCATCATCCTTTCGACCAATGTAGAGGAAAAAGCGACGGGCGAATTGTCCTTGTCCGCAGGATTTTCTTCGATCGAAAACTTCATTTTCCAAGGTGCGATCAAGCAACGGAACTTCCGCGGCTTGGGGCAAGAATTGCGGACGAATATTTCGTATTCATCTTATTCAAAATCAGCGGAAATTGGATTTACCGAACCCTATTTGTTTGATCGTTCGATTGCCGTCTCTGGCGATATCTTCCGCCGGGATTTGAACAGCTTCAACTTCTTTAACAACCAGCGCAACACGACCTATGAGCAAGCTACCACAGGTATGCAGGTGCGCGTAGGTGTGCCGGTCAATGAATTTATCTATTTTCAGGCGCGTTACGGGTTGAGCCAAGATGATATTTCTCTTGATGAGAACACCTTCTTCTCCGACCCGGATGGCTTAGGACCGCTTCTACCGTCGTGCGACCCCATCATTGCCGGACGTTTTCTGTGCGATGCGCTGGGTAAGCGTTTGACGTCCTCCATTGGATACACGTTGCTTTATGATGATCGCGACAACCGTATCCGCCCGACACGGGGCCAAAGCATCGGTTTAAGCCAAGACATTGCCGGGCTTGGCGGTGATGTGAAATATATTAAAACGCGGATTAATGCGGACAAATTTTGGAAGCCGTTCGGTAACTTCGTTTTCGGATTGTCGTTTGAAGGGGGCTACATCCACTCGTTGGAAGACCGCGGCCTGACCTCTCAAGGTATTGACGATGTTCGACTGACTGACCGTTTCTATCTCGGCGAGCCGCAAATGCGCGGGTTCGACATTCGCGGCATCGGCCCACGGGTGCAGCGTGTGTTCTTCCAAGGTGAGGTTGTTAACGGGTTGGCTGTTAACACGCCGCTGACGGATCGGAACCAGATACAGGACGATGCTATTGGCGGACGTTTCTATTATCTTGGCCGTGCCGAACTGCAAATTCCGCTGGGCAGCGGCGCAAGAGAGCTGGGCTTACGTCCTTCCTTGTTTGTAGATGTGGGTTCTGTGTTTGATGTGACACGCCCCATTTTACAGACGGTGGCGCAGCGCGAAGTGCTGGCGAATGGCGCCCAAGGTGCCCCATTATATTATTTCGTGGATTCCGCTGGTGCGCTTCAAACATCTACCACGGCTCTCAATGCCGATGGCTCGACCCGGGTTGCCGCGCTGCGTTTCGAAGAGCGCTTTTTTGGCGACAGCTGGAAGCCGCGCTTGTCGGTTGGCTTTGGCGTCAACTGGAATTCACCCTTTGGTCCGTTCAGAATCGATATAGCCCGCGCTTTGCTTAAGCAGGAGGGTGACGACACCAAATTATTTACATTCAACGTAGGAACGCAATTCTAATGAAAATTCGTAAAAACATTCTCGCCGCTGCCTGTTTGTCAGTTGCTGCCATTTCGGCACCCGCGTCTGCCCAAGTTGCAGGCATTGCTACCGCTGACACGGCAGTTGCAATCACCCGTTCAAAGGCGCTTGGTACAGCCTATCAACAAATCGGCACGCAATACGCCAGCGTGGCGCAGCAATTGCAAGCCAAGCGCGTAGAGATAAACAATCTGAATGCGCAGCTTGATATCAACAAGGATAAGGAGCTGACGCAGGCCGAGCTTGACGTCGCTATCAAGGCGAATAACCCCTTGCTGAAGCAGATCGACACAAAGCAAATGGAACTGAACACACTTCAGGATCCTATCGTGCTTGCGCAGCTTTATGCCGTCGAACAGATTGCGTTGAAATATGACGCGGCACAGCAGGCGGTCATTACCGCTAAGAAAATCAATGTCATCCTTGCGCCCGATGCGTTTGTATGGGCTCCAGATGCTGTCGATGTGACTGCCGCGATCACGGCTGAATTGGACAAGGCCGTTCCAGCCGTGACGGTAACGCCGCCTGCTGGCTGGCGTCCGTCGCGTCAGATTGGCGCCTTATATCAGCAGATCCAGCAGTTGATTAACGCAGCAACGCAGCAGGCCCAAGCGGCTGCTGCTGCGCAGGCACGGCCAGCTGCAGCACCAGCAGCGCAGCCTGAAAGCCGCTAGAATTTATGTCGGGGGGCGATTTCAGCAACTATGACGTACGTCGGGTCATGGCGGTGCTTCCGCACCGCTACCCCATGCTTTTGGTTGACCGCGTAGAGGAGCTTGTCGTTGACGAGCGTATTTGCGCGGTCAAGGCCGTAACCATGAATGAAGGGTTTTTTCAGGGGCACTTTCCCGGAAGACCCATCATGCCGGGTGTTATGATTGTCGAGGCACTGGCCCAAGCGGCTGGCGTGTTGGCGATGGAAAGCCTTGGGTTAATTGGTTCGGGCAAGCTTGTGTATTTCATGTCGATTGACAATGCCAAGTTCCGTGCGCCGGTTGAGCCAGGATGCCTGTTGCATTTGCACGTTGAATTTGTGCAGAAACGTGCGCGGGTCTGCAAATTTGCCGGACGCGCCATGGTTGGCGACCAAATCGCTGCTGAGGCGGAATTTATGGCCATGATTGCCGAGCCACCTGCTTGATATAGTGGCGTTTGGTCTGTTTAAGTCCCTCCCTCTCTCTCGTCATCCCGACGCTGCAACCCGTCATCATGAACTTGTTTCAGGATAACGCACGAACTTGGCCTGTTATCCTGAAACAAGTTCAGGATGACGCAATTGGGCTTAGGATGGCGAATGGGGGCACGAGTTAAAGTGTCAGTATGACGAGGCGTGGGCGTGAATGGCAGGGAATTATAAATCACGCACACCCGCCTTCTGTAATATTTCCATGTTGCTATCGCGCTCGCTCCCCGCTATGCGCGGCGCTTCCGAATTTAGGGTTACCGGTCGGAAACCGGCGACTGAACAAAGGATTTATGTATGAAAGCCGACATTCACCCCGATTATCACATGATCAAGGTGCAGATGACCGATGGCACCGTCTTCGAAACGCGCTCCACTTGGGGTAAGGAAGGCGACACACTCGCTCTGGATATCGATCCGACATCGCACCCAGCATGGACGGGTGGTTCGGGCCGTATGCTTGACACTGGTGGCCGCGTTGCCCAGTTTAACAAGCGTTTTGGTGGCCTCAGCCTCAAAAAATAAGCTATCTCATGTGCCGGGCGAAAGCTTGGCACATGAAAAATTTACGGTCTAGGGTTAGACCGAAAAACGGGATCGCGCCTGCCTCAGTGGCGCTATGGCGACCGTAGCTCAGTTGGTTAGAGCGCTGGTTTGTGGTACCAGAGGTCGGGGGTTCAAGACCCCTCGGTCGCCCCAGTTCTTCCACGCCAAAATTTGTGTGACATTTGCTTCGCGTAATATTATTACGTGTGAGCGTAATATCATGCTGAACGCCCCAGGGCCATTTTCGCACAAGGAAATATATCATGCCCGCCATTTGGGACCTGCCTGATTTTGACTCGCACGAGGCCGTGCACGTCTTTGACGACCGCGTGACTGGGCTAAGGGCGGTTATCGCTGTGCATTCTACGTATTTGGGGCCAGCAGCAGGCGGAACACGTTTTTGGCATTATGGCGATTCACAGGCCGCGGTTACAGATGCGCTACGTCTGTCGCGCGGCATGAGTTACAAAAACGCAATGGCGGGGCTTTCTGCCGGCGGTGGCAAAGCGGTGATACTTGCGAATCCTGCGCGCACCAAAAAGCAGGAGATGCTCGACGCCTTTGCGCGGGCGGTAGATTCGCTGGGTGGGAAATATATCACGGCGCAGGATGTGGGCATGTCTGAAGCAGACATGGTTTCTTTGTCGAAGGTTACGCCGCATGTTGCGGGCCTGCCCGGACAGGGCGGTGATCCGGGGCCTTATACAGCGCGCGGTGTATATCTGGGTGTTGAGGCGGCAGCAAAGCATGCCCTTGGCGCCGACAATATGTCGGGTGTCCATGTCGCTATTCAGGGCGTTGGCAGTGTTGGCGGCGGTCTGGCGCGTTATTTGGCGCAGCAAGGGGCAAAGCTGACATTGGCCGATGTCGATTCGCAACGTGCCGCCGACTTGGCTGCGGAACTTGGCGGCAATAGCGTCCCAGCCGACACGATCATGAACGTCGAAGCAGATATCTTCAGCCCCTGCGCTTTGGGAGCCATTCTTACGCAAGCGAGCGTGCAGGCTTTGAAAGTGCGCGCCGTTGCTGGCGGGGCGAACAACCAATTGGCCTTAGGACCAGAGGGCCGGCTGCTGGCGGATAGGGGTATCCTTTACGCGCCGGACTATGTCATCAACGCAGGCGGCATTATCAACGTGTTACGCCATATCGAAGATGCCGATGATGCGGAAATCAACCGTCGCATTGATGCCATTCCGGATCGTCTTTCCACTATCTGGACCAAAAGCGATTCGACCAACATGACGCCAGCAGAAGTCGCCGACAATATGGCACAAAAGCTTATTGGCAGATGATCGCAAATCCGTTGGCGTAACGCTTTTGCGGTGCTAAAGGCGCTGCCTAATCATGCATCGCTTTGCCAATCCTGCCCGATTCTTGCGTATCGCAAAGCCGCTTACGCCAGCATTATTCTGGCCGGGCCTGTTTCTCACATTGATTGCTTGCATATGGGGTTTGTTTTTCACCCCGACCGAACGATTGATGGGTGATACCGTCAAAATCCTTTTCGTACATGTGCCCGCCGCGTGGCTGGGCATGGGGGGATGGACGGGCATTGCGATTGCCAGCATCGTGCAATTGGTATGGCGGCATCCGTTGGCGGGCGTTGCTGCCCGTGCGATTGCTGTTCCCGGTGCGACCTTCGCGGCGATCTGTCTGATCACGGGGTCTATCTGGGGGCGGCCAACATGGGGCACCTGGTGGGTCTGGGATGGCCGATTGACGTCTATGCTCGTGCTCTTTTTCTTGTATCTGGGATATATCGCGCTTTCTAATGCTTCAAGCGAGAAGGGCGACACCAGCCGCGTGGCGGCGGTCTTTGGCGTCATTGGCGCGGTCAACATCCCGATCATCAATCGTTCGGTTATCTGGTGGGAAAGCCAGCATCAAAAAGCGAGCATTACGCTGGGCGGATCGTCGATTGATACGGCGTATTTGGTGCCCTTGTTTGTGGCCGTCGCGGGTTTCAGCCTGTTGTTCGGCGCGCTCGTCCTGATGCGGATGCGCGCAGCATTGGCAGAGATGCGGATTGAAGCGCGGATGCGCCGGATGGCGCAAGGCTAATGCCCCACGCACCTTTCATTTTCGCGTCATTTGCCGCCACGGGCGTCGGTATGATTTGGCTTATCGTTTCTAGTTATCTTTCCATGCGCCGTGCGGAAGCTTCGGCAGATGCATTTAAGGAACAGCCATGAAACCCAAACATCAGCGTTTGTTGTTGGCCTTGATTGCCGTGGTAGCATTGATAAGCGCGGGCCTGATCGCGGCGTCTGCTTTGCGCGAAGAGGCATCCTATTTCTATACGCCTACAACCTTGGCTGCCGCTAATGTCGAACCTGGAAAAGCTATAAGGCTTGGCGGCATGGTGCAGAAGGGGTCCATTGTGCGCGCCAGTGATGGCGTTTCCATAACGTTCATCGTTCAAGATCAAAGCGGCACGCAAAAGGTCGCCTATCGCGGCATTACACCTGATTTGTTTGTGGAAGGCTCCGGCGTCGTCGCGGATGGCCGCCTCCGGCCTGACCGTGTGTTTGTAGCGGAAAGCTTGCTGGCCAAGCATGACGAAAATTACGTGCCGAAAGAACTCGCCGATATCGATATGAGCGCGGCTGAAAATACACAAAACACGGTTTCTCAATGAAGGCTTTGACATGATCGCAGAAGCAGGATTGGCCGCCCTTTGGCTTGCGGCGGCGATGGCGTTGCTGCAACTTGCAGGCGGCCTGACATTGCTGCGCGGGGGGGTAGGGCAGTTAGCGCCGCTAATTAAGCCCGCGGCCTATATGCAGGGCGCTTTGTGCACATTCTCTTTCTTCGCGTTAATGTGGTTATTTTATGTGACCGATCTGTCGGTGCTGTTGGTCGCAAGCAATAGCCATATCGACAAGCCGATGATTTTCAAATTGGCTGGCACTTGGGGTAATCACGAAGGCTCGATGCTGTTGTGGGTTGCGGTGCTGTCTGTATCTGGTGCGGCCATCGCGTTTTTTGAAAAGCGGATTGATGCAACAACATTATACGCGACGCTTGCGGTGCAAGGTTTCATTGCGCTTGGTTTTTTTGCGTTCCTCTTATTTGCATCGAACCCATTTGAACGGCTGGTGCCAGCACCTTTAGAAGGCGTGGGGCTGAACCCGTTACTTCAGGACGTTGGCCTCGCCTTTCATCCGCCGACGCTGTATATGGGCTATGTCGGCCTCTCCATCGCATTTTCCTTTGCGGTTGCCGCATTACTGACGAACCAAGTGGGGCCAGCATTCGCGCGGGCCATGCGGCCATGGGTTTTGGCTGCTTGGATTTTCCTCACCATCGGCATCGCGGCGGGCAGCTATTGGGCCTATTATGAATTGGGCTGGGGCGGTTGGTGGTTTTGGGACCCTGTTGAGAATGCGTCGCTGATGCCATGGCTTGCGGCGACAGCCTTGCTGCATTCGGTCAGCGTATTGGCGACCCGTAACGCCCTGCGGGCATGGACTATCATGCTTGCACTGGTCGCTTTCGCCATGTCGATGGCAGGTACGTTCCTTGTACGGTCGGGGATATTGACCAGCGTTCATGCCTTTGCCGTTGATCCTGAACGTGGCGCGTTCATTCTGGCGCTCATGCTGCTATATACTGGCATCGCTTTCGTCATTTTTGCCTTGCGCATCGGGACGGTCAAGCAAGGCGAACCCTTCCAATTGGTCAGCCGCGAGGGCGGTATAGTCGCGAACAACATCTTCCTCAGCGTCATCTTGGCGGTCGTTTTGATCGGAACGCTCTACCCTCTCGCCGCAGAGGCGATGGGTGACAAAATTTCCGTTGGGCCACCATATTTCAACAAGGCGACTGTGCCTGTCATGCTGCTTTTGATGCTCGCTTTGCTGATTGGTCCCATGTTGCGTTGGCGGCGGGACGAATTGATGCGGATAAAATATTGGCTCATCGGAGGGGCTGTTATCCTGCTGTGCGGCGGGTTGGTGGCTTGGAAACTAGCCCCGGACTCGGGTTTATTCCCGCTTTTGGGTATCGCTTTGTCTTTTGCGCTTGGGGTGGCTGCATGGCTGCCGCTGCGGGGCCGCAAATTGCTGCGAACGCCTTTGCCCATTTTTGGCATGGTTATTGCCCATTTCGGGATAGCGGTTAGCGTCTTTGGTATGGCCGCGGAATCTGGGTTTTCCAAAGAAACACTGACTGCGCTTGCGCCCGGAGAAAGCGCGCAGATATCCGGCTGGAACGTTAAGCTTGATGACGTCAAGCCGGTGGTCGGCGATAATTGGGTCGCCGTCGAAGGTGAAATGGTCGCTGGCAAAAATAACGATGCTTTTGTGATGCGTCCTCAATCGCGGTACTTCTTTAAACCCGAAATGCAAACGAGCGAGGCAGCATTGCTAACCCGCTGGAATGGCCAATTATACGTCGTCATCGCGCAACCGGATCAAGAAGGCGATGGCCGTTGGCAAGTTCGTTTGTGGTGGAAGCCATTTGTGACCTTTATCTGGTATGGCGGGATATTGATTGCGCTAGGCGGCACGATATCGCTGTTCGGGCGGATGTTCCGACGCGCCAAGAAGCCTGCAATCAATAAGTGGGAACGCGCATGAATCGACCTTGGCTGTTATGGATACCGCTTGCGGTTGTTGCCTTCATTGGCGGGCTTGCGATCTATGGCCTTGCCGTGCCCAAGGACGACCGAGTCCATTCGGGGATGATTGGCAAAAAACTGCCCGCATTTTCGCTGCCCGCGGCAACGGCTGGCGTTCCCGCTTTATCCAGCGCCGACATGGCCGACGGCAAGCCGCGTTTGCTCAATATTTTTGCAAGCTGGTGCCTGCCTTGCAAGGCGGAAGCACCCCATTTGGAGACATTGAAGGCGGCTGGTGTCGAGATTGACGCTATCGCTATTCGTGACAAGCCGGAGGATGTGGCCGCCTTTCTCGCCGAGTTTGGCAATCCGTTTCGGCGCATAGGTTCCGACAATGAAATGGCGGTGCAGTTGATGCTTGGGTCGTCTGGCGTTCCAGAAACCTATGTGATCGACGGTGACGGCACTATATTGTTTCAGCATATTGGTGATATTCGGGCAGAACATGTGCCGATGCTGATTGAAAAAGTGAATGCCGCGAAATGAGAGCGTTTGTGCCCATTTTGCTTTTGCTTTCCGCGCCTGTTTGGGCGCAAGGTAGCGGCCCAACCCCCGCGCTGGCCAACCGGCAACTCGCCGATCCGGTAAAGGAGGCAGAAGCCATGCGTCTGATGCACGGCCTGCGCTGCATTCAATGTCAGGGGCAATCTATTGCAGATAGCGATGCCGCAATGGCCGGCACTATGCGTGCCGAGGTGCGTCAACAAATCGCCTCGGGTCAGAGCCCACAAGCCATTCGAAGCTGGATGATCGACCGTTATGGTGAATGGGTCAGTTTTGAACCAGATATGAAGGGGGCAGGACTTTTGCTCTGGATCGCGCCCTTTTTGATATTCTTTGCCTCAATTTGGCTTGCCCGCGGGTTGTTTCGGAGGCGCACATGAACGGTTGGCTTGCACTTGGTTTGCTCTCGCTCCTCAGCCTGTCTGTGCTGGTATATTATGTACGGTCGTCAAAGGGGTTGTGGCAGGTCGCCGCCGCAGCAGTGCTGTTAGGAATGGCCGGATATGCCCTGCAGGGGCGTCCGTCGTTACCGCCCGCGCCAGCACAGCCGCTGGAGGCCAGTGCAGCCGGGGCAACGCAGCTGGTCGATATCCGTGCGGATATGGACGAGAGCTTTGGCAGTGCGAAGCGCTGGCTTGTGACAGCGGATTCCTTTGCCAAGCAGGGTGATTATCCTTTGTCTGCCTCCTATATTAAGTCAGGCTTACGCATTGAGCCGAAGAATGCCGATTTATGGTCCGCGCTTGGCCTGCAATTGATGCTGGCAAGTGAGGGGCAAATGTCCCCGCCAGCACAGTTGGCGTTCGATAAAGCGCGGGCCATTCAGCCGAAACATCCTGCGCCTTATTATTTTGCGGGGCTCGCGCGTTTGTTTGCAGGCGACCTTGATGGGGCGATTTTGCACTGGGAGAAAACCGTTTCTGTGGCGACACCAAAAGCCAAGTGGAAAACGCGGATTGAGTCGCAACTGCAGGCGGCAAAGGCGCTGCAAGCCCAGGCGACAGAATCAGAATTAAATATCGATCCTAAGTAATTGATTGTAAGTTAGTTTGTTAGAATTCGAACACAGAATTGCTGTGTTGTGAAGGGCAGTGCTCCATGCTATTGCCCGCGCCCCAGTCACGGGAAAGGTGGCGTTTGGGGGCATAAGCCGGGGAAACAATATGGTTGGACCGCAAGCAGACGATTTCGGTCATAGCGACCAAGATCACCATCACAGCCATGCCCCAAAAGGGTCACTGCTGGCCTTATGCGTCGGCACCATTGGTGTTGTTTTTGGTGACATCGGCACCAGTCCGATTTACGCGTTCCGTGAAACTTTTGCCGGCCACCACCCGATCACCCCCGACCCGATGCACATCAAAGGTGTGTTGAGCCTTGTGTTCTGGTCGATGATGATTGTCGTGACGTTCAAATATGTCTTCACCATCATGAAAGCCGACAATAAGGGTGAGGGCGGAAGCCTCGCCCTCTTGGCGCTTATCAACCGGCAGACGGCTGGCGCGAAATGGACTGCGCCGTTTGTCATGCTTGGGGTGTTTGCAACCGCGCTGTTTTATGGCGATTCCATGATTACGCCCGCTATGTCGATCTTGTCGGCGGCGGAAGGTCTGAAATATGTGAACGAAGGCTTTAGCGCATGGATATTGCCGATAGCTGTTGTGATCATCGGTGCGTTATTTGCATTTCAGTCACGTGGGACCGCGAAGGTGGGGGCTTGGTTTGGGCCAATCATGCTGGTCTATTTCACGACATTGGCAGGCTTGGGTCTGATGCATCTGGTTAAGATGCCGTCGATTATATTCGACGTTTTGAACCCCATGAATGCGTTTTATTTTTTCTATATTGATGGTTTTCGAGCTTTTGTGGCGATGGGTACCGTCGTTCTGGCAGTGACGGGTGCGGAGGCGCTTTACGCCGATATGGGGCATTTCGGACGGCGGCCTATTAAGTTTAGCTGGCTGTTCTTCGTTCTGCCTGCGCTGATGCTCAATTATATGGGGCAGGGGGCAATGATATTGTCCATGACCCCCGAAGAAGCGCAGGTTGCTATTCGCGACCCGTTTTTCCTGATGGTACCCGAACTGATCAGCACGCCAGTCATTTTTCTCACGATCATGGCCGCCATCATCGCCAGCCAAGCCGTTATTTCCGGTGCGTTTTCGTTAACGCAGCAGGCAATTCAGCTGGGCTTCATGCCACGCCTCAGCATATTGCACACAAGCGAGAAGGCCGCTGGGCAGATTTACATTCCGGCGATTAACTGGGGCCTTGCGGTGATGGTTTTGTTGCTGGTTTTATTCTTCCAGTCATCGTCCAACCTTGCCGCAGCTTATGGTATTGCGGTGACCGGCGCGATGTTCATCGATACCTGTTTGATTGCGGTTGTCCTGCTGTCATTGTGGAAATGGCCAAAGTGGAAAGCGCTGCCGATCCTCGCTTTGTTCTTCATCGTCGACTTTGCCTATTTGGGCGCCAATTTGTTGAAGGTGCCATCGGGCGGATGGGTGCCTTTGGTAATCGGCTTAGTGATCTTCACATTATTGACGACGTGGTCGCGTGGCCGCGCTTTGATGCGCGAACGCATGGCAGAAAGCACGATGCCAATGGAGATTTTCATAAAGTCTGCCGCCAATAGCGCGACCCGCGTTCCAGGTACGGCGATATTTATGGCGTCGGCAGCGAGCGGTGTCCCTTCGGCTTTGCTGCATAACATTAAGCATAATCGTATTTTGCACGAGCGCGTAATCATCCTGACGGTGCAGATTGAGGATGTGCCTTATGTTGTGAGCTCTGACCGCATAATCTGTAAGGATTTAGGCGAAGGTTTCTATCGCGTAAAAATGCGCTTTGGCTTTTTGGAAGAGACCAATGTGCCAGCGACGCTGGACTTAGTTGATTTGTGCGGTCCTAAATTCGACATGATGCACACCAGCTTTTTCCTGTCGCGTCAGACGTTGATTGCATCCAAAATGCCCGGCATGGCGATCTGGCGGGAAAAGATATTTGCGTGGATGTTGCGCAATGCAGCCAATGCGATGGAGTTTTTCAAACTGCCAAGCAATCGGGTGGTGGAGTTGGGTAGCCAAGTCGAAATTTGACGCAGCGTGCTGCGCCGCTTTTACGGGGCAGCATTTTGCAACAAAATGGATGCCATGCATTTTTGCACTGGACGGATGTTGTTGCAGTTGGCTATCGCAGGACCATAATGAACCTGCGCGGTCACCTTTCGCTTCTACTTCGACTTACACGCCCTTAGGCGTGCCTGTTTGCTGACCTCGTTCGGCAACCCGCCTAAGGGCCACATCACCGCAAATTTTAATAGTCCGTAAATCGGGCGTCTTAGCGAAGTTGCCACTTATCATGATGCTTTCTGACCCATCACGTAAATACCGACCTTTTCCCCAAGTTGATCTGCCCGACCGGATATGGCCGACGCGGACCATAGACCGCGCGCCGCGCTGGCTTTCCACCGACCTGCGCGATGGAAACCAAGCGCTTATTGACCCCATGGGGACGGAAAAGAAGAAACGCTTTTTCGACCTGTTGCTGAAGGTCGGCGTAAAAGAGATTGAAGTTGGCTTCCCAAGTTCGGGCGCCACGGATTTCGACTTTATTCGCGGGCTCGTCGACAGCGGATGCATTCCCGATGACGTTACGATCCAAAGCCTGACGCAGTCACGGCGCGACCTGATTGAAAAAACGTTCGAAAGCATGGCTGGCGCGCCGCGGGCCATTGTCCATCTCTACAATGCGGTCAGCCCGGCGTGGCGCGATATCGTCTTTAACCTCGACAAAGCAGGCGTGAAGGCGATCGCTATCGAAGGCGCGAATATCCTGAAAGAGCAAGCGGCGAAATATCCGCAAACCGACTGGCATTTTGAATATAGCCCAGAAACATTTTCGACGGCGGAGCTCGAATTCAGCCTTGAGGTGTGCGAAGCGGTGATGGACGTGTTGCAGCCCACGGCGGCAAAGCCACTGATCCTCAATCTGCCAGCGACGATTGAGGCCGCCATGCCCAATGTCTATGCCGATCAAATCGAATGGATGTGCCGCAATATCAGCGCGCGCGATCATGTCGTCATCAGCCTGCATCCCCACAATGACCGTGGCAGCGGCATCGCCGCCGCCGAGCTGGGCTTGCTGGCAGGCGGTGACCGTATTGAAGGTTGCCTGTTCGGCAATGGTGAACGCACCGGCAATGTCGATTTGGTGACGCTGGCGCTGAACATGTATACTCAAGGACTGAATCCGGGCCTGGATTTCAGCGACATTGACGAGGTCATTCAGACGGTTGAATATTGCAACCAGTTGCCCGTTCACCCGCGCCATCCCTATGCTGGCGAATTGGTATTCACCGCCTTTTCAGGGTCGCATCAGGACGCGATTAAAAAAGGGTTCGCGGCGCAAGAACGGCAGAATGACGAAATCTGGCGCGTGCCCTATTTGCCGATTGATCCCGCCGATTTGGGCCGCAATTATGAAGCCGTCATCCGCGTCAATTCGCAAAGCGGCAAGGGCGGCGTGGCTTGGGTGATCGAGCAGGACCAGGGTTTGAAGCTGCCCAAACGGATGCAGGCGAATTTCTCGACCACGGTGCAGGCATTGTCCGACACGACTGGACGCGAACTGACCAGCGTTGACATTTGGGAGGCGTTTGAAAAGCGTTACTATCTAAAGGGCGATGGCCGGTTCCGGTTAATCGATTTCCACGAAACCCAAAGCCAGCGGCAAAAAGACGAGCGCATATTTGCGGGTAATATCCGCATAGATGGCGTTGAACAAAGCGTCAGCGGACGTGGTAACGGCCTGATTTCCAGCCTTGCCAACGCATTGGAGGACGCGCTGGGCGGGCGGCTGGATATCATCGACTATAGTGAGCACGCTATTGGTCATGGCACAGATGCCCGCGCCGCCGCTTATGTCGAATGCCGCGTGGGTGACGGACAGATTATATTTGGCGTCGGTATCAGTCAGGATGTGGCCACAGCGTCCGTCAGGGCCATTCTGAGCGCTGCTAACGGCGCTTAGGACAAAATCCACCGCAGCGAAGCAGTGTATCTGCGCTGGGGCGCTCCGGTGGTATTTGCCTTCAGGCCTTGCATCTGCAGCTATGGCAAACATTGGGGCGGGGTAAAGCACGCGCACCGGAGCACCTTACCCTACGGCATAGCCCGTTCAAAAAGGTGGGTTTGACAGCCACTACGCGCTGTGGCTAACCCGTGTTTAACCAATAAATTAACAAGGGATTCGACGCATGGCACTTCCGGCAATTTTCGATAATCTTCGGCTTCCAGTGATCGGCTCACCGCTGTTCATCGTGTCGGGGCCGGAACTGGTCATCGCGCAATGTAAGGCCGGCGTGGTTGGGTCGTTTCCGGCGCTCAATGCGCGCCCTGCAAGCCAATTGGACGAATGGCTGCATCAGATTACCGAAGAGCTGGCGGCACATAACCGGGATAACCCTGACCGCCCCGCCGCGCCTTATGCGGTGAACCAGATTGTCCATAAGTCGAATAACCGATTGCAGGAGGATCTTGCGGTATGCGCCAAATGGCAGGTCCCAATCACCATTACCTCGCTCGGTGCGCAGGAAGAATTGAACAAAGCCGTGCATAGCTGGGGCGGGATTGCCTTCCATGACGTCATCAACGACCGTTTCGCGCATAAGGCGATTGAAAAGGGCGCCGATGGCCTCATTCCCGTTGCGGCGGGTGCTGGCGGCCATGCGGGCGTGACGTCGCCTTTCGCGTTGATGCGTGAAATCCGTGAATGGTTTGACGGGCCGGTCGCTCTGTCCGGCTCAATCGCGCATGGTGCGTCGGTTCTCGCGGCACAGGCGATGGGCGCAGACTTTGGCTATATCGGCAGCGCGTTCATCGCTACGAAAGAAGCGAACGCGGTTGATGGCTACAAAGAGAATATCGTTGAAGCGAACGCCGCCGACATTGTCTATTCAGACCTGTTCACGGGTGTGAGCGGAAATTATCTGCGCCAGTCGATCGAGCGCGCTGGGATGGACCCGAACAACCTCCCCAAAGGCGACATTTCCACGATGGACTTCGGTTCCGGCGGCAACAGTGAAGCCAAGGCGTGGAAAGACATTTGGGGTTCAGGCCAAGGCATTGGCGCGGTTAAAGCTGTCAAAACCGTTGCCGAATTCGTTGACCAGCTTGAGGCGGAATATCGGGCAGCGAAAGCCAGCCTTGATGCCCGCTATTTGGGCTAATCGCGCGCCAGCAGTTTAATCACCTACCACTGTCATCCTCGCGAACGCGGGGATCGATCGCCTGCGGTAATATCTGGTTCAAACCACGCCAGTGCTGGTTGAATGAGGCAAGCCACAGAAATTTTTATCACGCAAAGCCGCAAAGGCACAAAGATAAGGAAATTAGATAATCTTCTTCTTTGCGCCTTCGCGGCTTTGCGTGATAATTTTTGGACCTTAGCTGGCTTTTTCAAAGGTGGATTTACGTAATCCCGGCCCTAATTCTCTCGGATATATTCCACCATTGCTCCTCTGAGGCGCTTTTGCTGCTGCCAGATGGGTCTGTCTGGAGCAATTTTATACAGCGCATGCAAATACGCGCGATCCCAGATAGTCAGGTTACGTAGCGCCTCTATTCGTGGCTTATCATTGTTGAACATGCCTAAAATCGATGAGTTGCTGCTGGCTTCCTGCGTTGCGCCGTTAATTTGCGCAAATGCGACCATGGAGATGTAGCTCGCCACAGATTCCAAAGGATATCCATTGGACTGATTTATATCGACAATGATAACGGTGGATGTAAGTTCAATTTCAATACCGGTCGAAATCAAGTTGGCAGTATATCTCTGATATGTCGGCACTATACCATCTGAAACGGGTTCACCGTTGGCGCCCTCCATTTTGGTGGCGTACCACCACCGTATAGGCTTTTTTGACTGCATAAGCTCGTCAATTTTCCGGATTGGTTGCGCGCCGATTATGGCAGAATATCTGCGTTTCAAAGCCGCCATAAGTGCATCGCCGTCCTTTGAAAACATAACATGTATATTGGGCCGACATCCCTCCGATGCCTCTTTGGGTGCTCGTGCTACTGTTGCAGTTTCCCGAATTTTTTTTCGTATCAAGTCATGATATGCAGGATCAATCCCCGTGATCTTAACGCAAAACGGATCATCACGGCGGGAGAATTGGTTTTGTTCCTCTGTATCTGAAATAGTTCTTACAAAATTCAGCGTTTGTTTTTTGAGTTCTTTATTTGCACGCGCTGGCGCAGTGACGATTATGTCAGTCGGCTTTTGATCCGGCGGGGTATTTCCGAGCAAAAGAAACAATAGGGCTGTTCCACGAAACGCGTAGCGCATTGATCGCTCCCAAGACCCCGCTCTTGTCATTGGGATACCCGCTTTGATATTGCACCGCGAACGTCGGATGCCGAATGGCCATATCCTTGCGAGACCGTTCCTGTTTCGGCTTCACACAACACAATCATAGGTTTCCCTCTCTGATTAGGCGTTTTGTGGACCGGATGACTAAAATGTTGTTATTTTAGGTTATTGTCAATTCTTTTCGACAGGGTGAGGACGACGTAGCGCATTTCTTGCGCTCCTTTTGCGGCAGCCGACCACTCAATATTTTTATCACGCAAAGCCGCAAAGACACAAAGAAGAAGGGCGCTTCTTATCTTCTTCTTTGCGCCTTCGCGCCTTTGCGTGATAGTTTTTAGACCTTAGCTGGCTTTTTCAAACGCAACGCTGATGTCCAATGTCACATCATCCGAAATCATCGGAACGGCATAGCTTATGCCGAATGCGCTGCGTTTGATGACGGAGGTGGCGTGAAAGCCGACGGTGGCTTTCTTGTTGAATGGGTTATTGCCGGCCCCTGAAAATGTGGCGTCCAGAACGACTGGCTTAGTGACGCCGTTCAGCGTGAGGTCGCCGGTGATTTTGGCGCTGGTGCCCGATGCCACGACGCGGGTTGAGACGAATTTGGCATCGGCTGGGGCAGGGCCGAAAAAGTCCGCCTTGCCGCCGTCCTTGCCCGCGCGCAGCAGATGTCCCGTCAGGCCAGCACTTGCGGTCGTGACCTTGCCGACAGGAATAGTGATATCCACCTTGGCGGCATTCGGATTGGCGGGGTCAAGTGTCAGCGTTCCCGTCGCATCGCCGAAAATGCCGAAATAATCGTTGAAACCAAAATGGCTCACGCGCCAGCCGATCAATGTATGGCCGGGGTCGGTGTTGTAGGTTCCAGCGGTAACGCGGGCGACGTCCATTGTTCCGGGCATTTGCGGGGCGCTTTGCGCGATCAATGGCACAGCGAACAAGAGGGGAAGGGCACATAAAAGCTTACGCATGGGTCTGCTCCAGATAGCAAAAAGGGGAAGCATCAGTGTCGATGCCTCCCCCAAATGAGTCAAGCTAGGAAAAAGCGATTAGTTCTTCGCCTGATCCACCAACTTATTTTTGGCAATCCACGGCATCATGGCGCGCAGCTTTGCGCCCGTTTCTTCGATGGGGTGCGCCGCTGCTGCCTTGCGTGCGGCCTTCAACTCTGGCTGGCCAGCGCGGTTGTCGAGCACGAAATTCTTGACGAAACGACCCGATTGGATGTCCGCGAGAACGCGCTTCATTTCGGCCTTAGTTTCGTCGGTGATGATCCGTGGCCCAGTAGTGATGTCGCCATATTCTGCGGTATTCGAAATCGAATAACGCATGTTGGCAATGCCACCTTCATACAAGAGGTCCACAATCAGCTTGGTTTCATGCAAGCATTCGAAATAGGCCATTTCTGGCGCATAGCCCGCTTCGGTCAAGGTCTCGAAACCAGCTTGGATGAGGTGCGTGATACCGCCGCACAACACGGCCTGTTCGCCGAACAAATCGGTTTCGCATTCTTCGCGGAAGTTGGTTTCGATGATGCCGCTGCGTCCGCCGCCCACGCCGCTGGCGTACGCTAGAGCGATGTCATGGGCGTTGCCGCTCGAATCTTGTGCAACCGCGATCAGGCAAGGGACGCCGCCACCTTTTTGATATTCGCTACGCACGGTGTGGCCGGGGCCCTTGGGTGCGATCATGATCACGTCAATGTCGGCGCGCGGTTCAATCAGGCCGAAATGAATGTTAAGGCCATGGGCAAAGGCCAAAGCCGCGCCGGGTTTCATATTTGCGTGCAGATCATCGGCGTAAATCGCGGCCTGATGTTCGTCAGGCGCAAGTACCATAAGGATATCCGCCCAAGCGGCCGCGTCGGCATTCGCCAAGACTTTGAAGCCAGCAGCTTCTGCCTTTTTGGCCGTTGCCGATCCAGCGCGCAGTGCGATAGCAACATCCGCCACGCCGCTATCACGCAGGTTTTGTGCGTGGGCATGGCCCTGGCTACCATAGCCTATAATTGCGACCTTTTTGTCTTTGATAAGGCCCAAGTCGCAATCTGCGTCATAATATACTTTCATTCTTCCGTCCTTCTTCGTTGCCGTCACCCTGAACGTGTTTCAGGGTCTTACTTTCAACGGCGTATTTTCAAAACCCTAGAACGCGTTGTGCTCTGCACGGCTTCGGTTCCGGGGTGACGATATCTTCATTAACTCGCGTCGGCTCCGCGCATTAGGCCGACAATGCCCGTCCGACCAACTTCGACCAGCCCAACTTCGCGCATCAATTTTACAAAAGTGTCGATCTTTTCAGGGCCACCCGTGATTTCGAAAATGAAGCTGTTGACCGTGGCGTCGATAACGCGTGCACGATAAATGTCGGCGAGGCGCATCGCCTCAACACGTTGGTCGCCAGTGCCGTGGACTTTGACCAATGCAAGTTCCCGCTCCACATGTGGCCCAGCTTCGGTGAGGTCAGTGACTTTGTGCACGGGAATGAGGCGTTCGCATTGCGCAATGATCTGGTCGATCACAGGCGGCGGGCCTTTGGTGACGATGGTTATCCGGCTTGTCGTATGGTCTTCGCTGATATCGGCCACGGTAAGGCTATCAATATTGTAGCCGCGCGACGTGAACATGCCGGCGATGCGGGCCAACGTACCCGCTTCATTATCGACCGTGAGCGTCAGCACATGCCGTTCGGTAAGTTCTTGCTTGATATGCATTATACGAGCGCCTTTGCTTCGTCATCCATGGTGCCCGATACTTGGTCTGCACACAGGATCATGTCCGTATGGGCTGCGCCCGATGGAATCATAGGGAAACAGTTCGACGTTTTGTGCACGCGGCAATCGAACATTACGGGCCCGTCATATGCCAGCATTTCGGCGATGGCATCATCAAGCTTGGCGGGGTCATCGCACCGAATGCCTTTCCAGCCATAGGCTTCGGCCAAAGCGACGAAATCTGGCAGGCTGTCCGAATAGCTTTCGGAATAGCGGCTTTCATAGGTCAGCTCTTGCCATTGGCGCACCATGCCCATCCATTCATTGTTGAGGATGAAGACCTTCACCGGCAAGCGATACTGCGTTGCTGTTGCCATTTCTTGGATGTTCATTTGGATCGATGCCTCGCCGGCGATGTCGATCACAAGCGCGTCCGGATGGCCCATTTGCGCGCCAATCGCGGCAGGCAGGCCATAGCCCATGGTACCAAGGCCGCCGCTGGTCAGCCACTTGTTTGGCGCATCAAAATGGAAATGCTGCGCCGCCCACATTTGATGCTGGCCAACTTCGGTTGTGATAATCGGCGCTTTATCCTTTGTGGCTTCAAACAGACGCTCAATCGCATATTGCGGCATGATTTCCTGCGTGCTGCCGGGATAATTGAGGCAATTAACGGCCCGCCAGCCAGTGATGCGTGACCACCATTCGGTCAGCGGCTGTTTTTTGGTTTTCCGGCCTTTCCAGACATCGATCATCTGCTGCATGGCCGTGCCAACGTCAGCGACAATAGGCAGGTCAACGCGCACGGTCTTGTTCATCGAACTGCGGTCGATATCGACATGGATTTTGACGCTATCGGGTGAAAATGCGTCCAAGCGGCCCGTTACGCGGTCGTCAAAACGTGCGCCAAGGCAAACCATGACATCGCATTGGTTCATCGCCATATTGGCCTCATATGTGCCGTGCATGCCCAACATCCCCAACCAAGCGTCGCCAGAGGCGGGATATGCGCCAAGGCCCATCAGGGTGGATGTCACGGGCGCTCCGGTCAGTTCGGCCAGCTCGCGCAGTGCGGCACTTGCGGCGGGCCCCGAATTGATGATGCCGCCGCCTGTGTACAAAATCGGCGCCTTGGCATTGGCAATCAATTCGACCGCCCGGTTGATTTCGGCATAGTCGGCTTCGCCCGCATAAGTGAAGCGCGATCGGGCAGGGCGCTTTACATCGGTATTCGCCGTCGCGACCTGCACATTTTTGGGAATGTCGATGACAACTGGGCCGGGACGTCCTTTGGTGGCAATGGCAAAAGCCTCTCGCACGACCGTTGCGAGTTCGGCTGGGTCCTTCACCAAATAATTATGCTTCGAACAATGGCGCGTTATGCCAACGGTATCGGCCTCCTGAAACGCGTCCGTGCCGATTAAATTGGTCGCAACCTGACCTGTCAGGACGACCAGCGGGATGGAATCCATAAACGCATCGGCAATGCCGGTAACAGCATTGGTGGCGCCGGGGCCGGATGTGACAAGCACAACGCCGGGCTTACCCGTTGCGCGGGCATAACCCTCTGCTGCATGCGCAGCGCCCGCCTCATGCCGGACGAGGACATGTTTGATTTTCTTCTGCTGAAATAAAGCATCGTAAATGGGCAGGACTGCACCGCCGGGGTAACCGAATACGGTGTCCACACCCTGTTCAATCAGGGTATCAATCAAAATTTCTGCGCCGGATTTTTCGGGCACTGGGCAATCCTTATGTGTTAAGCTGCCTGCCTATGTTGCACTGCAATAAGGTAAGCAAGAGCGGGCTAGCTAGTGATTAGAAAATGACTTGTCAAATACAATCATTGAAATATTATTTCAAAATCATCAATATTTGAATCATTTACTGTTGTAATTATCCGCTGCCAATCCGCCGGGGATTGATTGCGGAACCAAGTAAACTGCCGCTTTGCATATTGCCGGGTGGCGATTTGACCGCGCTCAATTGCTTCCGCCCGCGAAATGGTCCCTTTCAGATAGGCCGAAATCTCAGGCACGCCGATGGCGCGCATAACGGGTGCATCTTGCGGCAGATTGCGGGCAAGCAATGCTTCTACTTCATCAATTGCCCCGCGCGCCATCATCTGTTCAAAGCGTGTGTCGCAACGGTCGTATAACCAATCGCGCGGGGGCAAGAGCAGTAAAGGCCGTAAACGGATATCATTGGATATCCCTCCAGTCTTGGTTGCGCGCCATGCCAATATGCTGCGCCCAGTGCTTTGCACGACTTCAAGTGCGCGGGTGATGCGGCTGACATCAGTGGGGGCCAAGGTTGCGGCTACTGACGCATCATATTTTTGAAGCGCAGCATAAGCTTGATCCACCGGCATCGCGCGTATCGTAGCGCGCAGTGCAGGATCGACCTCCGGAATGGGCGCAATGCCGTCAAGTAAGGTGCGGATGTAAAGACCGCTACCGCCCACCAATATCGGGGTCGTGCCTGCGGCATGGGCCCGGGCAATAATGTTCTTTGCATCTTGTGCCCAGCGCGCGGCGGAGCAGGGTGTCACGCCATCGATATAACCAAAAAGATGGTGCGGAACGCTGCGTTGCTCGTCGGCTGTGGGCTGGGCGCTCAATAGGGGCAAATCTGAATATACTTGCGCGCTGTCGGCGTTGATGATCTCGAAATTACCGGATCGGGCCAGATGCAGCGCTAATGCCGTCTTGCCGCTCGCTGTCGGACCCGCAATAAGCGCGACCATATTTTGAGGATTCGTTATGCCCATTTGCACTCTGATAGCAGCAGACATTCTGGAAAGCGGCAACTTTTCCGAAGCTAAGGATCGATTGGCCGAAGCGGGCTGTATTCCCAAGGCTTTTGACTGGCTCGCACAGGGTAAGGCGGTCGACATATCGTTTGAGGGCGACCTATCTGATGCACGCATGGCCCTAGAGGGTCTTGAGGACCGCTTCGACATTGCCTTACAGGATGGAGCAAACCGCCGCAAAATGTTGTTGGTGTCCGATATGGACAGCACCATGATTACGGTCGAATGCATTGATGAACTGGCGGACTATGCGGGTATTAAGCCGGAGATCGCCGCGATTACCGAACGCGCAATGGCAGGTGAGCTCGATTTTGCCGACGCGTTAAAGGCGCGGGTCGCTCTGCTGGCGGGGCTGGACGAGAATGTCATTGCACAGTGCCTGCGCGAACGCGTGCAGCCAATGCCAGGGGCCGAAATCCTTGTGCGTACGATGACCGGATGGGGCGCGCATGCGGTGCTTGTGTCGGGCGGATTTACCAGCTTTACTGGCCCTGTGGCTAATATGCTGGGCTTTCATGAAGTGCATGCCAACCTTCTGGAGATTAAAGACGGTCGACTGACCGGCGCATTGGCGGCTGATATAGTGGATGCTTCGACAAAGCGTGTGGTGTTGCACGCCGCCGCGCAAACGCGCGGTGTTGCCCTTGGATCGGCGTTAGCGGTTGGTGATGGCGCGAATGACTTGCCTATGATCGCGGCAGCGGTGTCCGACGGTGGCCTTGGTGTCGGCTATCATCCGCGTCCGCAATTGGCGCAAGCCGCCAACTTTTCCGTGCGGCATAATGATCTGACAGCGTTGTTGTTTGCACAAGGCGTTAAGCCCCATGAATGGGCTGATTGAAGGCGTGAAACAAATTGTTTGCCGCTCGGTTGATGTTATACTTTGCCCGCTATTTCTAGATTCAGGAGAAGAATATGCTTAAGATTTTGCCGATTTTTATCATTCCGGTCCTCGCAAGCTGTTCAACCCTGCAATCGGCAAAGACAGCTGAAGTTTCCGAAGTGCTGACGGCTGATCTCGCCCGTGCCGATGGCAGCTGGGCCGGCGTTGCGACCATTTCGCAGCGGCGCGATGGCGTGTTTTTGAACCTATCTGCGCAAGCACCCGCTGCTGGAACATATGGCATGCACCTTCATGCTGTTGGTAAATGCGAAGCACCCGACTTCGCCAGCGCGGGGCCGCACTGGAACCCCGATATGAAACAGCATGGTCTCGATAACCCCATGGGCGCGCACGATGGCGATTTGCCGAATGCGAATGCGGGAGATGATCTTAAAATCACGCTGGAGTATAAATTGACGGACATTATGCTGTCAGGGCCAACCGGTCTGTTGGATGCCGATGGCGGCGCGCTTGTCATTCACGAAAAAGCCGATGATTATAAAACCGACCCAAGCGGCAATAGCGGGAAACGGATCATCTGCGGCGTGTTTAAGCCGTGAACTTATAAATATCACCTTCGCGGCCTCAATCCGGAAACCGGAGCTGAGCTTAAACCTTATCGGCGTATAACAGGCATCCGGGGGCCACACGCTCGAGGATTATGTTGATGTCATCCTTGGCAAAGGCGAAGCAGCCTTGGCTGCGTCCAATCTTGCCTTGGTCGTGAATCAACGACTGGTTCACATACCAAGCAGGGTGAATGACGATCGCGCGGGCCTCGGCTTGGTCATTCTGCGGATCAAGCCCGATTAAACGCCGAGATTCGCCATATTGACCAAAATAGGTCTCGCCGACCAGATAGCTGCCTGCTGAGGTGGCTTCCGAACCATGCACATTGGAGAAATGTTGTACCCAGCCGCTATGGCTTGGGTCCGAACCCTTGCCATGGGCGACAAGGAACGTGTCGGATGTATCGTTGCGTAGATCGACAATATAAAAGCGTGGGTCGCGCGATGGCTTGGAAAAGTCAGCTATTGCAAGCAAGTCATGGTTACGAATGCGCTTCTTATGCGCGGCCAATGCCGCCTTTGCGCGGCCAAGCAATAACGGCGATGGGCCGCCCGTTTCAGCGCCCGTGCCCGAGCGAAAAACGATGTCGGTTGCCTTGGACGGAACCGTGAGCAAGCTCGCCCCTAAAACCGCTGAATGAATAAATTGCCTGCGTCCGATGTTCATGAGGTCAAGATAGGGCTCAACTCTGTAGATAAATAGGGCTGAAAAGGCATTTGAGCGCAAAAGGAGGACAGTTAGGCGCATCATATCGGAACTTATGAGCCGAAGCCTAATTATATAAGGCTGCGGGAAAATTGACGTCGAATTTTCATGTTGATGATGGTATGCTGAACCAGAGGTCGTTTAGTGCGGCACATTATCCGGCAGTTAGGGCAATTTCATGGGTTTCGGCGCGGGCATCCGCAAAATGCAGGGCTTAGTTGCACTTTTGTTGATGAGCGCGGTGCCGGCCATGGCTGGAGCGCAGACATTGGGGCAGGCGCAATCTGCGCCTATCCAGCAAGGTCCATTGCCTGAAGTCCGTCCGGCGGATGCGGCTTTGGCCACGCCACCAGCGCAAACGCAATCAGGCGCTGTGCCGCCTGCGGCAATTCCACCCGCAATTGAGCCTCCGATTTCAACGCCCGCACCAAAACCCCGCAAAAAAGGGCCTGTGGATGCGCTCAAGCCTGGACAGTTTGTTTGGGCGAAGCAGGACGTTTATGAAGGACCAATGAAAATCGTTATCGTGCTCGACACGCAGCGAATCTATGTGTTTCAGAACGAAAAGCTTATTGGTTTTAGTACGATTTCGTCAGGGAAAAAAGGCAAGGAAACGCCGACGGGTATTTTCAACATTCTGCAAAAAAATGTGGACCATAAATCCAACCTCTACAGCAACGCACCAATGCCTTTTATGCAGCGCCTGACATGGGATGGTATTGCTATCCACGGGGGTGATTTGCCAGGATATCCAGCGTCGCATGGTTGCATCCGTTTGCCCATTGTCTTTGCCAAGACCTTGTTTGGCGTCACGCAAATGGGGCAAGAGGTCGTCGTTCTTCAAGACACTTCAACCCCTGTTAAGCGGCCAGCACCCCAGCCACCCTCAGATTCTGTGGTCGCGGCAACGGATGCGGCCGCTGACCCGGCGCCGTCCCCGCCGGTACTGGCACCAAATTCCGCAGAAGCATCCCCGCCCGAGCCATCTGTTTAACCTGCTATATTTCCTACCGCAGTTGTAACTTCCCCGATTGACGTTTACGCTAACGTAAACTAGTGACGTTAGGGCAACCAAGAGGGAAGGCGCTATGGAATCTGTAACGCGCGACGAAAGGCGGGCCGATGCGACCATCGACACGCCCGACGCATATAATCGGGATTCGTTTACGATATCCGACCTATCAGTCGAATTTGAGGTAACCGCGCGGGCACTGCGTTTTTACGAGGATCAGGGGCTGATTTCGCCGGAACGTATGGGCTTGGCGCGCATTTATTCAAAGCGCGACCGAGCGCGGTTGGCGTGGATATTACGGGCAAAGCGCGTCGGTTTTAGCCTGGCCGAAATACGCGAGATGATCGATCTTTATGACCTCAATGACGGCCGCAATATTCAGCGCCGCGTGACTATTGAAAAATGCCGGGACCGGATCAATCTGCTGAAAGCCCAGCGCGACGATATCGAAAGCGCAATTAACGAGCTGACCGAATTTGTTTCAACGGTGGAGCAGGTCGAAGCGGCGGAAAAATCCGCTGCGGCCTAAGACCACTTCACTGCTATTTTAAGGACCGAAAATGCCAAGCTACACCGCCCCCGTTCGCGATATGCAGTTCATCCTCAACGAAGTTCTGGGTATCGAGCGCTATGCCAATCTGCCCGGGTTTGAAAATGCCAGCGCTGACATGATCGATGCGATCCTGACCGAAGGCGCAAAGTTTGTGGAAAATGTGCTTTTCCCTCTGAACCAAGTCGGCGACCTACAGGGCTGCACCCGCCATGAGGATGGCAGCGTGACCACTCCTGATGGGTTCAAGGAAGCCTATAAGCTATATTGTGAAGGTGGCTGGGGCACTTTGTCTGGCCCCGTGGAGTTTGGCGGGCAGGGCATGCCGCATATCGTTTCCATGGCCTTTGAAGAGCTGATGTCGAGTTCCAACATGGCGTTTGGTATGTACCCCGGTCTGACGCATGGCGCTGTATCCGCGATTTTGGTCAAGGGCAGTGCGGAGCAGAAGGCCAAATATGCCCCGAACATGATTTCGGGCAAATGGGGCGGGACGATGAACCTGACGGAGCCGCATTGTGGAACGGACCTTGGCCTTATTCGGACCAAGGCAGAACCCAATGGAGATGGCAGCTTTGCCATTTCCGGGACCAAGATTTTCATCTCGTCGGGTGAGCATGACCTGACTGAGAATATCATTCATTTGGTGCTCGCAAAAACACCAGGTGCACCGGACAGCGTAAAAGGCATCTCTTTGTTCATCGTGCCGAAATTCCTTGTAAATGATGACGGATCGCTTGGTGCACGCAATGCGTTATCCTGTGGTTCGATTGAACATAAAATGGGCATTCACGGCAACGCCACCTGCGTCATGAATTATGACGGTGCCACCGGCTATTTGGTCGGCGAAGAGCATAAGGGCCTTGCGGCGATGTTTATCATGATGAACATCGCGCGGCTTGGTGTGGGGCAGCAGGGCTTGGGCGTTGCAGAAGTTGCTTACCAAAATGCGGTTCATTATGCGCAAGACCGCCGTCAGGGCCGTGCACTGACTGGCCCGCAAGATATGGACCAAAAAGCGGACACGTTGTTCGTTCATCCGGACGTCCGCCGTATGCTGATGGATGCAAAGTCGTTTACCGAGGGCATGCGCGCTTTGTGCCTATGGGGCGCGTTGCAGGCCGATTTGTTGCATCATGCGCAAACCGAAGAGGAGCGGCAGACCGCTGATGATTTACTGTCTTTGCTGACACCCGTGATCAAGGGATATGGCACGGATAAGGGCTATGAAGTCGCGACCAATGCGCAGCAGGTCTATGGCGGCCATGGCTACATCGCCGAATGGGGCATGGAGCAATATGTCCGCGATGCCCGCATTGCGATGATCTATGAAGGCACAAACGGTGTTCAAGCCATGGATCTCGTCGGCCGGAAACTCGCGCAAAATGGTGGCCGCGCCATTCAGGCGCTTTTCAAGATTGTGGATGAGGAATGCGCTGCTGCCAAGGATGGGCCGTTGACGGAGCTGGCCGGCCGTCTTGAGAAGGCCAATGGCGATTTGAAGGCGTCAACCATGTGGTTCATGCAAAATGGCATGGCCAATCCGAACAATATCGGCGCGGGTGCGCATCATTATATGCATATCATGGGCATCGTTGCGCTTGGCTTGCAATGGCTCCGCATGGCGCAAAGTGCGCAAAAGGCATTGGATGCAGGGGCTGGAAACGCGGCATTTTACGAAACCAAGCTGGTGACTGCGCGTTATTTTGCGGAGCGTCACATGCCAGATTGTGGCGCGCTGCGCCGTAAGATTGAAGCGGGCAGCGAAGCGATAATGGCGCTTACACCGGAAATGTTTGCAGCGGCGTAAACAGCCGCTGCACCGCCAGAAAATTAGGGTCCTGACCCTAAATGCCGGGAACGTGATTCCCGGCATTTTTGGTTTATTCGACCGGCAAGAAATCCGGAACGGACAGATAGCGTTCGCCGGTATCATAGTTGAAACCAAGTACGCGGCTTCCGGCGGGAAGTTCGGGCAGCTTCTGGGCAATCGCAGCAAGCGTTGCGCCCGATGAAATGCCTACCAGCATGCCCTCTTCGCGTGCGGCGCGGCGGGCGGTTTCTTTGGCATTTTCGGGATCAACCTGAATGACCCCGTCAAGCAAAGCCGTATGTAAGTTTGCCGGTATAAACCCTGCGCCAATCCCTTGGATCGCATGTGGACCCGGTTGCCCGCCGCTGATGACGGGGGACAATGTTGGTTCAACCGCAAACACTTTCAGATTTGGCCAAGCCTTTTTCAAAACTTCTGCGCAACCCGTGATATGCCCACCTGTACCGACGCCCGTAATCATGACGTCGATGGGGGTATCGGCAAAATCTTCTAATATCTCTAGCGCGGTAGTGCGGACATGGACATCGATGTTGGCGGGGTTTTCGAACTGCTGTGGCATCCATGAATTTGTGATTTGCGATACCAGTTCAAGCGCGCGTTCAATCGCGCCCTTCATGCCCTTTTCACGCGGGGTGAGGTCAAACGACGCGCCATAAGCGAGCATCAAGCGGCGACGCTCCAGCGACATGGATTCAGGCATGACCAGAATGAGCTTATAACCCTTGACCGCTGCCACCATGGCAAGGCCGACGCCCGTATTGCCGGAGGTCGGTTCAATGATTGTGCCGCCAGGTTTAAGGCTGCCGTCTTTTTCGGCTGCTTCTATCATGGCCAAGCCAATGCGGTCCTTAATCGACCCACCGGGGTTTGACCGTTCTGATTTAATCCAGACCTCTGCATTCGGGAACATACGTCCCATGCGAATATGCGGACTGTTCCCAATGGTTTCGAGGATCGATTGTGCTTTCATGGACTTTTTCCTCTATATTGTGGTTCGAATGTGCGGGCGTTTTTAAGCTCGGGGAATAACCCAGCCCAAATGGCTGTAACGAATATGGCACCAGCGCCACCAAATACAACTGCGCCGACGGGGCCAAGCACCGCTGCGGCCAAACCGGATTGCAATTCGCCCAATTCGTTGGACGCGGAAATGGCAAGGCCGGACACAGAACTCACGCGGCCGCGCATGTCGTCCGGTGTGTTGAGCTGCACGAGGGATGAGCGCACATAAACGGACAGCATGTCCGACGCGCCAAGCACGATGAGCATGACCAAAGCCACTGCCATGCCGGCACCCATGTTCAAGAAGCCAATTTCAGCATTGCCAAACACGCGCGCACCGATTTCATGGCTCAGGCCGAAGCCAATGGTCGCAATCCCGAAGATGACCACAGCCCATAACATTTTTGCACCAACATTGTGGCGCAGCGGACGGAAGGTGAGCAGCAGTGCCACCACTGACGCGCCCACAGCAGGCGCCGCGCGCAACTGCCCAAGTCCATCTGGCCCAACCATCAATATGTCGCGCGCATAGACAGGGAGCATGGCCGTCGCGCCCGCCAGCAACACCGCAAACAGGTCAAGCGTTATGGCCCCCAATAAGAAACGTTCCGACCACGTATAACGGATGCCATCGATCATTTGGCGGATGGGATGAATTTTCTTTTCCATCGGCGGCGGGTAGACTGGACGAACGCAGCTGAGGCTGATCGTCGCCATCAACATAAGCCCCGCCGAGGCAAAATAGGGCAGTGACGGATTTGCGGCGAACATCAGGCCGCCTGCCGCAGGGCCAATCACTGAACCGATCTGCCAAGCAATGGAGCTTAAGGCAATCGCGCGGGGCAGGGATGCGGGTGGCACGATGTTGGGTGCAATCGCCGACATGGACGGCCCGACAAAAACGCGTGCGACGCCGTGCAAGGCTGCAAACAGGAAAAGGAGTGGCAGGGTAAGCCCGTCAATGTAGGTGAACCAACCCAAAGCAATTGCGACCAGCATATCGATGCTATTGGCGAGCCGCGCTACAGTCCGCCGTTCCCAGCGATCTGCGGCCCATCCCGCCACCGGCGTTAGCAGCGCAAGGGGAACAAACTGCACCAGCCCCAACAGGCCCAGTTGCAATGATGCCTCGCGAATGGACATGCCATAATCGCTGCGCGCGATGTCATAGGCCTGATAACCGATTACAACGACCATCCCCATGGTGGCAAGCACCGCCATAAACCGCGCCATCCAATAAAAGCGGAAGTCTGCAATTTTAAGCGGGTGGATTTCAGCAGGCGTGTCGGACATATTCTGTGGGCCTATCGGCTTATGTTTCTAAGCGCAATGCGCAGACTAACCCGCATCTTCCGGAACGCCGTGATAATCATTGATTGTTTCGAATATCGCCGTCAACGCCGCGCGTTCGTCCAACGATATTTCAGGACGCCAGATTTCAAATAGCAAAATCACGCGCGTTGCGTCGCTTTTATTCCATGCCTCATGTTCAAAACTGTCATCGAAAATCAACGCCTCGCCTTCACGCCAGCTTCGCGTTTCATTACCGACGCGAAGGGCGCAACCCTGCGGTACGATTAACGGAATGTGGCAGATGAGGCGGGTGTTCAACAGGCCATGATGCGGCTGAATATGCGTATCTGGTTTCAGTAAGGACCATAAAGCAATCGGTGACCTCTGGTCGATCAGTGGCATCGGCGCATGTTGGAGCGCTTGCATGGTCACAGGGCAGCGCGCGGCGTTTTCGGGAACTATTTCCCCGTTGCGCCAAAAATAATATGCCCCCCATTTAGGATCGTTGATCAGCGGATTGGCCGCGATCGGTCGATCCGCATGTGCTTCCACATAAGGTGCAAAGTCGTTGCCATCCGCCAACACAGCGCGCAGTTCCGCCTGCATTTCTGGCACCGCGGCCTCGATTTCCGTTAGCCACGGAAATTCATCGCGTTCGTAAAATTGCCGTTGCGGCAGTCCTGGAAAATAAAAACTTGAAGGCTGCTGGAGATAAAGCTGCTTTCGGCCCAGCAGCATATCGACAGCAGTGCCGACCCTGCCATCGCGCGTGAGGCCGGCCTGTTTTAGGCCATCAATCAAATGCTGTTCAAATTTGACCTGCACCTGCCCGATAAAATCGCGCGCACGGTTGAGCATTGGGTGAAAAGCGGCCGGCACGTTCGGGGTGGTTGCCGCTTGATTGAGCGCAGCTTGAAAGAAAGCATTGGCGGCGCGGTCATCACCCATTTTGGCCTTTAATTCGCCCAACAAGATCAACGCAGGTAAGTTGCGTGGTTCCAATGCAAGCAGGCGCTGTAATGCTGCCTCTTCGTCTATCACGTTGCCGAGTAGGTTGCATGCCTGCGCCATTAGCAACCAAGGCATTTCACTTTCCGGAAGCTCTGCCAGCAAGCGTTGCGCAAGCGCGCCGTCGCGCCGTTGAACCGCCGCTCTGGCGTCATTGATGATATTGGAATTCCCTGCCATGCGTCACTTTAACCGCAAGGAACGCGCCTTTACCAGCCTTATCATAGCGCTACTCACCCCAGGCTGACAAAGCTGTCCATTACCCGCTTACGGCCAGCTTGTTCAAAATCGATCTCCAACTTGTTGCCCTCAATCAACATAATTGCACCATAGCCGAATTTTTCATGGAAAACGCGCAGACCAATGCTGAGATCGCTTCGGCCCATGTTCCCAAGACTGATGGCGCTACGGGTATTTTCGGCTATGCGCTGCGGGCGGGGGTTGAAGCCGCCCGAGGTGGCGGCGCGTTGCCAGCCTGGGCCTCGCGCATTGCTTCGGCCTTGGTTGGCGGCCGCCAGATGCGCGAACGGGTCGGTCTGTTCACTCCAATTCGCCCGCCATAAGGATGCGCCGCCCGTCATGGTCTGTTCTGCTTCGATATGGTCGAGCGGCAATTCTTCAATAAAACGGCTGGGGATGCTGCTGGTCCATTGGCCATATATCCGGCGATTTGCGGCATGGATGATGGTGCATTGGCGCTTGGCGCGGGTAATCGCGACATAAGCCAAGCGGCGCTCTTCCTCCAATGACGCAAGGCCGCCTTCGTCCAACGCGCGTTGCGATGGGAAAATGCCTTCTTCCCATCCTACCAAGAATATATTGTTATATTCTAATCCCTTGGCGGCATGAATGGTCATGATGGTGACGCTTGCGCCTGTGTCGCCGCGATCATTGTCCATGACAAGGCTGACATGTTCAAGGAATTCGCCCAGGGTCTCATATTCTTCCATCGCGCGGGCAAGTTCGCTCAGGTTTTCTAGGCGACCCGACGCCTCAACGCTGCGCTCGGCTTGCAAGACGGCGGTATAGCCGCTCTCGTCCAATATCAGGCGCGTCAGATTGGCAGGCGACATCGTCGCGGCCTCGTCCCGCCAGCGGGCAATGTCGACCACAAGGTCCGCAAGCGATTTTCGTGCCTTGCCAGTCAGTTCGTCGGTTCCAACCAGACGCGCGGCGGCAACGGACAAAGGCGCACGTTCTGCACGGGCCACGATATGGATTTTTTCGACTGCTTTGTCGCCAATGCCGCGCTTTGGCACGTTGACAATCCGTTCGAACGCAAGGTCGTCGGCGGGCTGATTGACGATGCGCAAATAGGCAATGGCATCACGAATTTCGGCACGTTCATAGAAACGAAAACCACCGACGATCCGGTAATTAACGCCGATTTGTATGAAGCGGTCTTCAAATTCGCGCGTCTGGTGCTGCGCGCGGACGAGAATGGCGACGCTGTCTAGACTTTCGCCCTTATACTGGATGGCCTCAATTTCTTCACCGACGCGGCGGGCCTCTTCGGGGCCGTCCCAAACGCCGATGATCCGCACCTTTTCGCCATCGTCCAATTCGGTCCATAACGTCTTGCCAAGCCGTGTACTGTTGGCATCAATTAAGCCCGATGCAGCCGCAAGAATATGGGGTGTGCTGCGGTAATTCTGTTCCAGCTTGATTGTCTTTGCGCCCGGGAAATCTTTTTCAAAGCGCAGGATGTTCGCAACTTCGGCGCCGCGCCATGAATAGATGCTTTGGTCATCATCACCGACACAGCAGATATTTTTGCGCTTCTGCGCCAGCAATCGAAGCCAGAGATATTGGACGGCGTTGGTATCCTGATATTCGTCGACGAGGATATATTTGAACTGCGCCTGATATTTTTCGAGAATGTCTCGGTTGTTCTTCAACAGGTTCAGGCCATGCAACAACAAATCGCCAAAATCGCAGGCATTCAACGCCAGCAACCGCGCCTGATATAGCGCATATATATGCTGCCCTTGGCCGTTGGCGAAAGCTTCATTATCGGCGGCATCCAAATCAGCAGGGGATTTGCCCGCATTCTTCCATTTGTCGAGCAAGCCTGCAAGTCCGCGCGCGGGGAAGCGTTTTTCGTCCAAATCCTCAGACTGAATGAGCTGCTTTAACAGCCGAAGCTGATCATCTGTATCGATGATCGTAAAGTTGCTTTGTAGGCCAATGACTTCGGCGTGGCGGCGCAGCAGTTTTGCGCCAATGCTGTGAAAGGTGCCAAGCCACGGCATCCCCTCGACTGCGGAACCCACCATTGCGCCAATGCGCTCCCGCATTTCGCGCGCCGCCTTATTGGTGAAGGTGACGGCAAGAATTTCTGACGGCCATGCTTGGCGTGTATATAATATCTGCGCGATACGGGCGGTCAGCGCGGCGGTTTTGCCCGTGCCTGCGCCCGCCAGCAGAAGCACTGGTCCTTCGGTCGTCAGCACAGCTTCACGCTGCGGCGGATTTAACCCACGCAACCAAGGCGGTTCCGTTTGCGACGGTTCGGGCTGGACCACAATTTCGGACATGAGCGAACAGTTAGGGAACAACGCGACGAACCGCAAGCGCTGTTCGATCACATCGCGCAACTATAATGCGCCGCAAGGCGCGCGCGCGGTTAAATGCCCGCAGGCCGCAATAATGTCAGTTTTGCCTTGCCGACATTACGGACAGTATCGATTGTGAAACCCTTCACATCAACATCCTCTTTTATGCTGGTTTCGACGCTGATCCAGGCAGATGGGGCGAACCAGCCAAAGCGGACCAATTTATCGAGCGCGACTGAACCCGCGCCGCTCAAATAAGGTGGATCCATAAGGACAATATCAGCTGGCTTTATTGCGGTGCCGAGTGACAACACGGAGGATTTACGCACGTCGCTTTGGTCTTTTGCGCCAAGTTTGTTGATATTCGCGGCAAGCGCGTCGAGTGCGAGTGCATCCTGCTCCACAAAGGTGCAATGCGCCGCGCCGCGCGACAAAGCCTCAAGCCCAAGCGCACCAGACCCGGCAAATAGGTCCAGCACACGCAAATCTTCAAACGACCCCAGCCGACTGGTCAGCATGGAGAATAATGTCTCGCGCGTGCGGTCTGCGGTTGGGCGGGTGGTATCGCCCTTTGGTGCTATTATTGGGCGAGAGCGCCACTGGCCGGAAATGATCCGCATTATTTCAACGTCTTTCGAAATTCGATAAGGTCCACGCGGCGCACTTCGCCGACGGTGCCCGGCGCAAGCTCGCCCAGCACGAACGGGCCATAACGCGTGCGGATCAGGCGGCTGACCTCAAGTCCCAGATGTTCCAGCACGCGGCGGACTTCGCGATTCTTGCCTTCGGTCAACGTCATTTCGACCCAGCCATTGCGGCCTGTACGGCGTTCCAGATTGGCGTCGATCTTGCCATATTTCACGCCCTCAATCTCGATACCGTGAATGAGTTCCTCAAGCTGTTCTTGACTGACATCGCCAAAGCAACGCGCGCGATAGGTGCGCTCAACACCGGTGGACGGCAATTCCATCTGGCGTTTGAATTCGCCATCATTGGTCAGCAACAACAAGCCTTCGGTGTTGAGATCGAGCCTGCCAATCGGCATCAGACGCGGCAGATCTTTTGGCAGAACGTCATAGATTGTTTTGCGCCCGCTAAAGTCGCGTTCGGCGGTTAGGCAGCCTTCGGGTTTGTGGAACATGTAAAGCTGCGTTGGTGCAGGCTGCCCCACGGCCTTGCCATCCACCGCCACGCCACGCAGCGATTTCAGCAAGGTTGCAGGCGTTTCCACCTTCTCATCATTCAACGTGACTCGCCCATCGGCAATCATGCGTTCGATTTCGCGCCGCGACGCAACGCCCGCGCGCGCGAGCAGCTTTGCGATGCGCTCTTCGCCATCCTTACGTTCCAAAGCGCCCTTGCTAGGGGCCGCATTTGGGTTGGGTTTTCGCGACGGTTTGCTGTCCCAACGCAGACGCGGTGGCTTGGCGGGACGGGCAGGTGCTTTTGACGGAGGTTTAACCATGTCCGCGCCTTTGACGCATATTGCGTCAAAAGTCACTGGCCATTCAGGAAAATGGCGTTAGTCATCGTCGCAATAATTTCGGAGGGGCCAAATGTCAGTCGATTTGCTGCGGTTTATCATTTTTGCGGGTATTTTGCTTGCACTGCCATTGATCGCGCTGACTGTTCCGGCTTTCCGGCCCTATTTACGCAAAAACCCCGTCATTACGTTTCTGCTCGGCATTTCCAGCGGCTTTCCGTTGACGTTGCTTGTCGCGACAATGACATTTTGGTTGGCAAAGGTTGGCATTGATACCGCGACCATCGGTTTTGCGGTGGCATTGGGCATTCCGTACACGATAAAATTCCTCTGGGCGCCGTTGGTCGACAAATTGCATCTGCCGGTTTTGACTAAATTATTCGGCCAACGCCGCAGTTGGCTGTTTTTCATCCAAGCGTTGCTGTTTGTTTCGATCTGGCAGTTGGGCGCGAGTAACCCACAACCGGGTGATATGGGGATGTTCGCGATTTGGGCGCTGATCACCGCGTTTCTATCGGCCACGCAGGATATCGTGATTGACGCCTATCGTATCGAAATTTTGGAAGAAGAAGAATTCGCGCACGGCACGGCGACCAACCAATTTGGGTATCGCACGGGCAATTTGATTGCGGGCGCAGGTACCATCTATTTTGCTTCGCAAGAGGGGTTGGGCCTTGGATGGTCGACGGCTTATGGCCTGACCGCATTTTGCATCATTCCGGCGATCATTGGCGCGTTATGGGCAGGGCCAGGCAAGTTTGTGGATCGTTTCGCCCATGTGGAGGGCATGAAGCCTAAGCAATGGCTGACCGAGGCGGTAGTCAATCCGTTCCGCGAATTTCTAACGCGGCATGGCGCGTTCCTCATCCTTGGCTTTGTCCTTGTGTATAAGGTGGGCGATGCGATGGGGCAGGCGATGTTAAGCCCGATGATTGTCGATCTGGGCTTTTCCGATCTGGATTATATTTCCGCCAATAAATTATGGGGCTTCGGCGCGTTGATTGTCGGTTCTGCCTTGGGCGCGCCTTTCATCTTGTGGCTCGGCATGGGCCGCGCTTTGCTGATTTCGGGCCTGTTGATGATGTTCTCCAACGTCATGTTCATGATATTGGCCGCGTCGGGCAATAATTACTGGATGATGGTTGCTGCCATTTGCACGGAGAATTTGACCAGCGGTATTGGCCTCACCGTGTTCGCTACATATTTGTCTGGCTTGTCCAGTATCGCCTACACCGCGACGCAATTTGCTTTGCTATCCTCCTTCGCAGGCGTTGGCCGAACATTCATGGCGGGGCCAGCAGGCATTGTTGCGGAAAATGTCGGTTGGGTTGGCTTTTGGGGCTTCACCGTCCTTGCTGCGATCCCAGGCATGTTTTTGTTATGGCTGCTGTGGAGCAAGGGCTATGTGGTCCAAAGCATCCATCAGGTTGAGGCTGTCGATGAAAAGGCGTTGAAGGATCCGGTCGGGCCAATACGTATCCTTGGCTTCTTGCTCGTGGTGGCGGGAATGATTGGGTTGCTGCTGGCCAAGCCGCTGGATTTAGCAACCAATCTCACATGGGCTTTTGCTGGCGTGTTGGTTGCCGGTGGACTGCTGGCATGGAAGGGGCAGCCCAAAAGGGCAGCAGAAGGCTGACTAAGTCTCGCACAGCATTGTCTTCCCCGCCTTCGCGGGGATGACAAAATCTAGTCAGGGATCTGATCGTTCAGCCGTAACACTTCGCCAGCGAGATATAGCGATCCGCAGATCAGGACATTGGCTGGTGCTTGCTGCCCTGCCAACCGCGCTAGCGCGGTTATGATGTCGCCTGCTGTCTGTGCATCCGTGACGTGCAATTTGGAACGCGCGAGGTCGCACAGTTCGCTTGGGCTATGATGTTCATGCCCGGGTATCGGCACGGCGGTCAGCGTTTCGATCTTGTGCGCAAATGGGGTGAGGAAACCAAGCGCGTCCTTATTCTGCAACATGCCGATGATGACAATCACGGGCGCGCCGTTTTCCAGTGTTTTGGCAATCGCTGCCCCTGCGTCGGGGTTATGGCCGCCATCCAGCCAGACATGCGAACCATCGGGCAATGATTTGGTCAGGGGCCCTGCCGCCAGTAATTGCATCCTTGCGGGCCAGCGCGTCCACTCCATCGCGGCGGACAAGGCGGCTTCGGGAACCGAAATTGCGGATTGATGCCGCAGCATCGCCACCGCCAAGGCCGCATTATCGGCCTGATGCGCGCCCGGCATGCGGGGCAGGGGCAGGCTCAACTTTCCAGCCGCGTCACGATAATGCAGGCGGCCATCATATACCGCCGCATCCCAGCCTTCGCCGCGCGCGTGCAAGTCTGCATCGTGCAGGGATGCTTGCGCCGCAACGGTATTGGCCATCGATGCGCTATATTTCTGCGTCACTAAAGGCGATCCGGACTTCGCAATGCCCGCCTTTTCAAAGGCGATCCGGTCCAGCGGCGGCAACTCTGGTACGCCGTCTTCTGCCGCTAACAAAAACGCCTCATGATCCAGGCCGAGTGAAGATATGCCGCACGCCACGGGCTTGGTCAGAACATTGGTCGCGTCTAACCGTCCGCCAAGGCCAACCTCAATGATGCAGGCATCGGCTTTCGTCCGCGCAAAGGCGCAAAAGGCAACGGCGGTGGTGACTTCGAAAAAGCTGGCCTCCAACCCTTCTGCATGGTCAAGAACTTCGGACAGGAGTGCGGACAGAGTAAAATCATCAATCAACCGCCCTGCCACCCGTATGCGCTCGTTAAAGCGCACCAGATGCGGGCTGGAGTAGACATGCGCAGTCAGCCCAGCCGCCTCAATCGCGCCGCGCAGAAAGGCGCAGGTGGAGCCTTTGCCATTGGTGCCCGACACATGGAAAACGGGCGGGAGATGATGATGCGGGTTGCCAAGCCGTTCGAGCAAGGTGGCGATACGTCCAAGGCCCAAAATATCCTTGCCCGGGGACAACATCGTCAACCGATCAAGCTGCGCCTGAACGGCAGGGTCAGTGGAGGTAGCGTGGTCAGGCATGCACTCGTCCTTTGTCATTCCCGCGCACGCGGGAATCCATGGTCTGCTTTATCGGTTCAAATCGAACCATAAGTCGCGCCATTGGGGGTTGCTTCGTTCAATGAGCTCGATTTTCCATGCGCGGTTCCACTTTTTCATCTGCTTTTCGCGCTTGATTGCCTCTCGGACATCAGCATATGGTTCAAAATACACCAGCCTTTTGGTCCGGTTGCGCGCGGAAAAGCCGGGGCGTAAGTTTTCCCTATGCTCGTAAACCCGACGAATTAGGTTGTTGGTAACACCGATATATGTGGTACCGTTTCGCTGACTGGCCATGATGTAGACATAGTATAAAATTGGCATATCTCAGACCATGGATTCCCGCTTTCGCGGGAATGACAATGATGGGTTTGCAGGAGTGTTTCTAGGCCGCCTTCTTCTCCGGCGCGAGATAGCCGATGAGTTGCGACAAAACACCGCGCAGGTCGTGGCGATGCGTCACCATGTCGATCATGCCATGTTCCAGCAGATATTCGGCGCGCTGGAAACCTTCGGGTAGTTTTTCACGGATTGTCTGTTCAATCACGCGCTGTCCAGCAAAGCCAATCAAAGCACCGGGTTCCGCAATCTGCACATCGCCCAGAATCGCATAAGATGCGGTCACGCCGCCGGTGGTCGGGTCAGTCAACACAACGATATAAGGCAGTCCTGCATCATGTAGCATCTGGATGGCAACCGTCGAACGCGGCATTTGCATCAGGCTCAATATGCCCTCCTGCATGCGCGCGCCGCCAGCAGCGGTGAAGATGACATAAGGGCATTTCGCAAGGATTGCGGCCTTAACTGCCTCGATAAATGCTTCACCAACCGCCATGCCCATGGATCCGCCCATGAAGGCAAAGTCTTGGACGCTGACAACGGCGGTTTGGCCATTGATCTTGCCCCGCGCGGTTTTCATGGCGTCGGTCTCGCCCGTGGCGACGCGCGCAGCCTTGATCCGGTCGACATATTTTTTGGTGTCTCTGAACTTCAACGGGTCTTCGCCCACAACAGGCGGTTTGAGAATGTCATAGCGTTCGTCATCGAACACAGCATCAAACCGCGCGGCAGGGCCAATGCGGCCATGATGGTCACATTTGGGGCAGACAGACTGATTTTGTTCAAATTCCTTTAGGAAGATCATCGCCTGACAGCCCTTGCATTTATGCCAAAGCGTTTCGGCGGTCTCGCGCTTGGTGATGAAGGGAATGGCGTTACGGACGCGGGTGACCCAATTCATGAATTTGTTCCTGTAATATTATCGTAGTGCTGAGCCTGTCGAAGGGCGCTTCTCGATGAAGACGTTGACCTAAGAGGCGTGCTTCGACAGGTTCAGCACTACGGTTTTGTTATCATGCTCTTACTGAAATGATAGCTTCTTTCAAAGAGGCGACATAATCACGGACAGGGCCAGCGGCGCGCGCGCCATGCTGCGCAACCAGTTCAACAATGGCAGAGCCAACGACAACGCCATCGGCGACACGCGCGATGTTGGCGGCTTGTTGTGGCGTACGCACGCCAAAGCCGACGGCGATGGGCAGGTCGGTGTGCGCTTTGAGGCGCGCGACGGCTTCATCAATGCTTGTCTGTGCCGCGACTTGCAGGCCCGTGATGCCAGCCACGCTGACATAATATAGGAAACCCGACGCGCCATTTAGGACCGTGGGTAAGCGTGCAGCGTCCGTCGTGGGGGTCGCCAAGCGGATGAGGTCAATACCAGCATTGCGCAAAGCAGGGCCAAGCTCGGGGTCTTCTTCGGGCGGAATATCGACGCAGATGACGCCGTCAACGCCCGCTTTGTTGCATTCGGACGCAAACCAGTCACCGCCACGGATCGTCATCGGGTTGGCATAACCCATCAACACTAAGGGCGTGTCAGGATGGCGTTTGCGAAAGGCGGACGCGATTGCGAAAATATCCGCCGTTTTGGTCCCCGCATTCAAGCTGCGGATATTTGCCTCTTGAATAGCTGGGCCGTCGGCCATTGGGTCGGTGAACGGCATGCCAAGTTCAATGACATCTGCGCCGCCCGCGACGAGCGCGTCGAGATTGGCAGCGGTGTCGCCATCACCAGCGGTGATGAATGCGACGAGCGCGGGATAGGGTTTGGAAAAGGCGGCGGAGAGGCGAGTCATACAACCGCCTTTTCGTCATCCCGAACTTGTTTCGGCATAACAATCAACGGTATCGCATTATCCTGAAACAAGTTCAGGATGACGAATATCGGGGTTTTCATATCTTCGTCCCCAAAGCCTCAGCCACAGTGAAGATATCCTTGTCACCGCGCCCGCATAGATTGGCCAATATGATCTGGTCGCGGTCCATTTTCTTCGCTTCGCGTTCCACGGCGGCAATGGCGTGAGCTGGTTCCAGCGCGGGAATGATACCTTCGGTGCGGCAGAGCAATTGGAAGGCGGCAAGTGCCTCTGTATCGGTCACGCTGTCATAGCGCACACGGCCAATTTCCTTGAGCCAGCTATGTTCTGGGCCAATGCCGGGATAATCGAGGCCAGCGGAAATTGAGTGCGCCTCGGCAATTTGGCCGTCATCGTCCTGCAGCAAATAAGTTTTGTTGCCATGCAGCACGCCGGGGCGACCGCCGGCAAGACTTGCGGCATGTTCGGCGTCAAGGCCGTGGCCTGCCGCTTCGATACCCAGCATTGCAACGTCCTTGTCATCCAAAAACGGATGGAACAGGCCAATCGCGTTCGAACCACCGCCGATGGCAGCGACAAGCAAATCGGGCAGGCGATTGATGCGCGACAGCATTTGTGCGCGCGCTTCCTTGCCGATGACGCTTTGGAAATCACGCACCAGTTCAGGATAAGGATGCGGGCCAGCGGCAGTGCCGATAATGTAGAAAGTGTCATGGACATTGGCGACCCAGTCGCGCAGCCCTTCATTCATCGCGTCCTTTAACGTGCCTGCGCCGCTGGTGACGGGAATAATCTCTGCGCCCAACAAACGCATGCGGAACACATTTGGCTGCTGCCGCTCAATGTCTTTTGCGCCCATGTAAATAAAGCAAGGCAGGCCAAAGCGTGCGCAGACGGTTGCGGTGGCAACGCCATGTTGGCCAGCGCCGGTTTCTGCAATGATGCGCGTCTTGCCCATACGAATGGCAAGCAAAATTTGGCCAACGCAGTTGTTGATTTTATGCGCGCCGGTATGGTTCAACTCATCACGTTTGAACCAGATTTGCGCGCCTTTGCCCGCTGGTGCATCCTTGCGGACTTCCTCGGTCAGGCGCTCCGCATAATATAGCGGCGATGGGCGGCCGACATAATGTTCCAGCAGATCATCGAACTGCGCGGCAAAGGCCGGGTCCTGTTGCGCGGCGCGATATTCGCGTTCCAGATCGAGCACGAGCGGCATAAGCGTTTCGGCGACATAGCGCCCGCCAAACTGACCAAAATGGCCACGCTCGTCGGGTTGGTTGCGGAAGGAGTTCGGGGTGCGATCAGTGATTGTCATAGTCCCGCACCGCTTGGCAGAAGGCCGCAATCTTGTCCACATCCTTGATGCCCGGCGCGGATTCTACACCCGAAGATGTGTCGACCAATTGCGCACGTGTTTGGCGCAAGGCTTCCCTTATGTTGTCGGCGGTCAAGCCGCCCGCAAGGCCCCATGGAAGCTTGTGTTTATGCTCAGTTAGCAAGGACCAATCAAAGCGCATGCCCGTGCCGCCCGGCAAAGCTTGCGCAGGTGCATCAAACAAGATGAGATCGGCGGCATCAACATATTCATCTGCATTTTTAAGCGATGCCGCGTCCCGAACGCCAAAGGCTTTCCAAATATCGATGTCCACGGTGCTTTTAAGGGCACGGAGCCATAATGCGGTTTCCGATCCATGAAATTGCACGATATCGGGCTTGATGACTTCAATTGCCTTGGCAGTAAGGTCGGGCTCGGCGTTCACCAGTAACAGGACGACCTTCAGCGAGGCTGGCGCGCGCATCCGCAGGGCGGCGGCTTGTTCCAAGCCAACATGGCGCGGGCTCTTGTCGAAATGGACAAGGCCAATGTGCGATGCACCCGCTTTGGCGGCGGTATCGACGGCATTTTCGTCATTAAGTCCGCAAATTTTGATTTTTGTGTTCATACTCGGCCAATAGCCGACACATTCCTTCCCGTCATGCTGAACTTGTGTTGGCTGTGCCAGCCTTCGGCTCCAGCATAACGAGCTGCCGCTGTTACGTGTTATCCCGAAACAAGTTCGGGATGACGATATCTGGGATGGTCCACGCAACTTCCCCAAGTTTAGGGGCGCACAAATGAACGAGCCGTAACGGCTAAAGCGTACCCATAATCGCGCGTGCAGCGTCGTCAGGGCTCTCTGCTTTCGTAATCGGCCTTCCGATGACCAATATGCTCGCGCCGTCGTCACGGGCCTGTCTGGGCGTTACGGTGCGTTTCTGGTCGGCGGCAGTGCCGCCAGCGGGGCGAAGGCCGGGGACAACGAAGAAGCCATCCTTCCACGCCTTTTTCGCGGCTTTCACTTCATGTCCCGAACAGACAATACCATCAAGGCCAGCCTCTTGCGCAAGCGCGGCCAAGCGGGCGACCTGCAGTTCTGGACTGTCGGGTACACCCACACGGTTGAGATCATGATCATCCAAACTGGTGAGCACAGTCACCGCAACCACTTTGGTATGCAAGCCCGCAGCAGCCTTGGCATCCTCCATCATCGCGCGGCCACCGGCGGCATGGATCGTCACAATGGCGGGTTCAAGCACGTTGATCGCCTGCATCGCTTTGGCAACGGTATTGGGAATGTCGTGCAATTTGAGGTCGAGGAAAATTGGTAGGCCCAATTTCTGCACCTCATGCACGCCATGATGGCCATTGGCGCAGAAAAATTCGAGGCCGAGTTTCACTCCGCCAACCTGTCCCTTGATCCGGCGGGTCAATTCCAGCGCGTCTTCCAGATAGGGCGTATCGATGGCGACGAAGATTGGGTTGGTCATATCGAATCCACAGCAGTGTAAGCAGGGGGAGGAGAGGCTGGTGGCGGCGGTAAAGCCGATGCGCGCTGGTTGCCCTCAAGCGTTAATATGCGCCGCTTCATGCGCCATATTTGTGTGCGGTGCACAAGGTATAACGGCAAAAACCCAAGCAGGAATGCGACAATAACCAAGGCTGACAATTTGGTGTCCAAGCGCAGGCCGCCCCATAGGCTGACCGACACAGGGGCCCAATTGTTGGTAGCGAACACAATCAACCCGATAATGATCGTTACCCAAATCAGCGTTTTTAGAAATCGCATCGTGCGGCTTCTCCTTTATGCGCGTAGCTTAAGCAAACTTTCCCCCTTTGGGTAGGGGATAGTTCTTATTCGTCACCGCGCATTGAATAGGGGCGGTAAGCTTAGCCGAATACCCGTTCAAAAATTGTGTCGATGTGCTTGAAATGATAATCAAGATTGAAACGCTCTTCGATTTCCGACGCGGTCATTTTTGCGGTAACGTCTGGGTCGGCTTTCAACAATTCCATTAACGATTCTGCGCCATCCGACTCCCAAACCTTCATCGCATTGCGTTGCACAATGCGGTAGCTGTCTTCGCGGCTGATACCCGCTTGCGTCAGCGCCAACAGGACGCGCTGTGAATGCACAAGCCCGCCCATGCGGTCGAGATTCTTTTGCATCCGGTCGGGGTAAATCAGCAACTTGTCGATGACACCGGTCAGGCGGCCCAATGCAAAATCGAGCGTGATGGTGGCATCAGGTCCGATATAGCGTTCAACGCTTGAATGGCTGATATCGCGTTCATGCCATAAAGCGACATTTTCAAGCGCGGGTGTGACATAGCCACGGACCATACGAGCAAGGCCTGTTAGGTTTTCGGTCAAGACTGGGTTGCGCTTATGCGGCATGGCTGAGCTGCCCTTTTGACCCGGCGAAAAATATTCCTCTGCCTCCAGCACCTCTGTACGTTGCAAATGGCGCACTTCGGTCGCCAGACGTTCAATGGACGAGGCGATAACACCCAGCGTCGCAAAATACATGGCGTGACGATCACGCGGGATGACTTGAGTCGAGACAGGCTCAACCGCAAGGCCAAGCTTAGCGGCAACATGCGCCTCAACCTTTGGGTCAATATTGGCAAATGTACCGACAGCGCCCGAAATCGCGCAGGTTGCGATTTCGGCGCGTGCCGCAACCAGACGTTCGCGGCCGCGTGCAAATTCGGCATAAGCTTGCGCTAGCTTCATACCAAAGGTGACAGGTTCGGCATGTATGCCATGGCTGCGGCCAATGGTCGGTGTGAACTTATGCTCCATCGCGCGGGTTTTGATAGCGGCGAGCAGCGCATCCATATCCGCAAGCAACAGGTCGGTCGCTTGCGTCAATTGGACGGCTAGGCAGGTGTCGAGCACATCGGACGACGTCATGCCCTGATGCATGAAGCGGGCCTCATCGCCGACTTGTTCGGCAACCCATGTCAGGAACGCAATAACGTCATGCTTGGTGACGGCTTCGATGGCGTCGATAGCAGCGACGTCAATTGCGGGATTTGTCTCCCAATATTTCCACAGGGCTTGGGCGGCTGATGCAGGCACAACGCCAAGTTGGGCCAGTGCGTCCGTGGCATGCGCCTCAATCTCGAACCAAATGCGGAAACGGTTTTCCGGCTCCCAAATCTTGACCATTTCGGGGCGGGAATAACGTGGGATCATAAAAAACGCTTTCGGCTGATATCGGGAGTCGTGGTTCCGTTAGCAGGCGTAAGGTTGGGCGTCAAAACGCGCGGCAAAAAAGAAGGGCGCGGGTTTTACGCCGCGCCCTTCTTGTTCAAATTTTTAAACGATTAGAAATCGATTGATACGCGGCCATATAGGAAGCGACCGCTGAACCCGAAGGGCGATTGCGAGCTATACGGCAAGAACGAGGTGTTATTGCCATAATTGACGCCATTCACTGTGCCAAATGGCAGGCGGTCTGGATAGGTGTCGAGCAGGTTGTTCGCGCCAAATGCGACGGAGACAGACTCTGCAGGCTTAAAGCGGAACTCGAGATCTGTGACCCATTTTGGCGACAAGAAGATGTCGCCTGGAACAGAGCCGGGCGCTTTTGTAATATCGCTGATGGGGTTTGTTCCAGTTACGGTGGTGAAACCGCTTGGCAGGAACACTTCACCATAACGGTTGGTGCGCAGCGTTAGGCCGAAATTATCATAATCCCAATCAAGACCTACGTTCAGCTTGTTCTTGGGCTGGCCTTCGGTGAGACGGAAGCTTTCCTGACGGGCAAACAGGCGTTGCGCGGTGAAACCGGAAAATACGCGGCGATCGGTGATTTTGGTATCATTCAAGTTATAGCCAACGCTCACCCGGAATTGGCCGAGGCCAAAGTCAGGTACGCGGTAGCTCGCGACGACATCAAGACCAGTGGTCTTGGTATCGATACCATTGATGAAGAAGCGTGCCGAGCTGACGCCAGTGACGCCTGCTGCGGTCAGCAATCCCAGAACGTCTGTACCGGTAAGGTTTTCCGTCAGCGTGATGCGGTCGCTAATTTCAATATTGTAATAATCCGCCGTGATGCTCAATCCGTTAAACGGCGTAAGCGTAACGCCTGCGCCCAGATTGATCGATTTTTCTGGCTTGAGAGGCTGTGCACCCAAAGCGATAGCAACTGGTGATGAAACAGGGAATGTCCCGATTTCAATCAAGACACCGCCGACATTGTTCGTGGATGTCGCGGCATAGGATTGTTGCGCAAGGCTTGGGGCGCGGAAGCCGGTCGAAACCGAACCACGCAAAGCAACGCCGTCAATCACTTCAAAACGCGCGGCGGCTTTACCATTGATGGTGTCGCCAAAGTCGCTGAAATGTTCGTAACGGCCAGCCAATTGAACCGTCAACTGGTCTGTAAGATCCGCATCGAGTTCGGCGTAGCCAGCAAAGCTGTCACGCGATACGTCGGTTTCGTTGGCCGGACGGAAGCCTGGGAACACTTGCGCGCCGCCAGCCGCGTTAAATGGCGCTGCTGAAAACGGCCCATTGACGTAGCTTTGCAGTTCGCCAGCAACGATCTTGTAGTTTTCGTTGCGATATTCACCACCAAAAGCGAACGAGACGCTCTTGCCGATGCCGATGTTCAAATCACGGCGCATATCGAGGTTAATCGAAGTCTGGCCGGACCGCAGCCCGCCTGAATCGAAACGACGGGCGCTGGCTATGCCACCGAGCGACGTGTTGACGGTGTTTTCAATCGTGTAATCCAAACGGTTGGATCCATAGACCGCCGAGATGTCATAGTCCCATCCCCCTGTGGCACCACGAAGGCCCGCCGCAGCAGAAATGTCGACAATATTGCTGGCGATCAACGGCAAGAAGCCGTCAGCGTACAAAGGAACGAAGCTGGTGGTCGATGCCGCCCAGTCGCGGTTACGCACGTCGGAAGAACGGCGGTAGAAACCTGCGCCATTACCGTCGCGGACGCCATAGCTGCCGAAAGTATAGAATTCGGCGGAATCGGAGAATTCATAACCGGCGTTCACGAAGAAGTTCAGGTCTTTGGATACGCCATCGCCATAACGGTGGGCATAACGGTTGAACGTCGCTTCGCGTGGGTCGCCCGCTGCGAAATAATTGCGGCGGATATCTGGGCCGGAACGGTTTGTGGGCGAACGATCCTTATATTCCGCCGTAAGGTTCACATAACCGCTTTCACCCAAGGGCAGGCCAAAGTTTGACGCGAATGTATAAGTGTCGCCATCGTTGCGTTTGCGGTCTTCGCCGGTGTACGTAATAGTCGGATTGTCAGACAGCCCAGTCGTCAACTGCACGGTATCGACCTGACCAACATCTTCCATTTTAGTTATATATTTGCCAAATGTTGCCTGCGCACGGCCGCCCATGCCTTTTTTCAATTGGACGTTGATGACGCCAGCAATAGCATCGGAACCATATTGCGAGGCTGCACCGTCACGCAGCACTTCGATGCGCTCAATGGCCAAGGGCGGAATGGTGTTGAGATCGACGGCGGTCGACCCACGGCCAACCGAGCCGTTCAAGTTCACGAGCGCCGATTGGTGACGACGCTTGCCGTTGATGAGGACCAGAACCTGATCGGGCGCAAGGCCGCGCAATGTTGCAGGGCGCAGCGAGTCCGTTCCATCCGTCAGCGACGGCTGCGGGAAGTTGAACGATGGCACAAGCTGGTTCAGCAATTTGTTTGTTTCGGTCTGGCCGCTGTTTAACAAGGCATCTGCCGAAATGATGTCAACAGGAACTGTGCTGTCGGCGACGGTACGGTCGGTACGGCGTGTGCCGGTGACGATAATGGCGTCTACGCCAGTTGCTTCTTCGGCCGCCGCGTCTTGCGGTGCGCTGTCCTGAGCAAAGGCTGGATTTGCCGCAGCTACAAAAAGAGCAGTGGTCGAAACCGTCACTGCCAGTGCTGAAATGAACTTAAGCGTCTTCATATAAATTCCCCGAATATATTCGCATATTTTATTGAATGGGCTGAATCTGGCACCTTAATATGTAAAGTCCAGTAAAGTCGTATAAATGAAATATTTTGCCATGCATGTGTGGCTTTGCGGCAACGCACTTTATATTCGCAAAATTACATTTAGCTGTGGATTGCTGAAATCGTTGCTTTGCGACGGCGGGCTGGCCCGCTATCGGCTTGTGCATGTCTGATATTGTTGATGCTCCAGCAGAAGATCCGTTTGATGCGATAGTCGATGCGCCGTTTGATGCGGCTTTGTCGGAACGTTATCTGATCTATGCAATGTCGACTATAACGGCGCGCTCTTTACCAGATTTGCGCGACGGGCTGAAACCAGTGCATCGGCGTCTATTGTGGGCGATGCGCCTGTTGAAGCTTGATCCGGCCAGTGGCTATAAAAAATGCGCGCGGGTCGTCGGCGATGTGATCGGTAAATATCACCCGCATGGTGACCAGTCGGTATATGATGCGATGGTGCGCCTCGCGCAGACATTCTCCCTGCGCTATCCATTGGTCGATGGACAAGGCAATTTTGGCAATATCGACGGGGATAATGCCGCTGCTTACCGTTATACCGAGGCGCGGCTGACAAAGACGGCGATTGAGCTCATGAACGGGCTTGACGAAAACGCGACCGATTTTCGGCCAACCTATAATGGCGAAGATGAAGAGCCAGAGGTCATGCCCGGCCTATTTCCGAACTTGCTGGCCAATGGGGCAAGCGGCATTGCCGTGGGCATGGCGACAAGCATACCGTCGCATAATGCCGCCGAGATTATTGACGCTGCTATGCTGTTGATTGACAGCCCGCAGGCCAGCCATGACCAATTGATGGAAATTGTACGTGGTCCGGATTTTGCGACCGGTGGCGTATTGGTGGATAGTCATGCCGTCATTAGCGCCGCTTATGCAAGCGGTCGTGGCGCCATGCGTGTACGTGCGCGTTTCTCGAGCGGTTGGCAGGATGACAGCGGCTGGGAACCAACCGGCGTTGAAAAACTACCCGGCGGCACATGGCAATTGGTTGTCTCTGAAATTCCCTATCAGGTGCAAAAGGGCAAGCTGATTGAGCAAATCGCGCAGCTGATTGCCGATAAGAAATTGCCCATTCTCGATGATATTCGCGATGAAAGCGATGAGCAGGTCCGCATTGTGCTTGTGCCGAAAAGCCGCAATGTGGATCCCGAAGACCTGAAAAACGCCTTGTTCCGCCTGACCGATTTGGAAACGCGCTTTTCGTTGAACATGAACGTGTTGGATTCCGACCGCACGCCCAAGGTCATGGGCTTAAGCGAAGTCTTGCTGCACTGGTTGCGGCACCAGATTGAAGTGCTCGTTCGCAAATCCCAGCACCGGCTTGAGAAGATCGACGCGCGGCTGGAGCTGCTGCAAGGCTATATCATCGCCTTTCTTAATCTTGACCGTATTATCGAGATTATCCGAACGGAGGATGAACCCAAGCCTGTGATGATGGCGGAATTCCAATTGAATGACCGTCAGGCTGAGGCCATTCTTAACATGCGTTTGCGGTCGTTGCGCAGACTTGAGGAAATGGAACTGCGCCGCGAGCTTGAGGCGTTAGAGGCGGAGCGTGAAGACCTTGTAAAATTGATCGACAGCCCGGCGCTGCAAAAGAAGCGTTTGAAAAAAGACCTGTCGGCACTGCGTAAGAATTACGCCGAAGAAACGGCGCTTGGTCGCCGCCGGACAAGCTTGGAAGAAGCAGGGCAAGCGCGGGAGATTTCGCTGGAGGCCTTTGTGGAACGCGAACCTGTGACAGTCATCATGTCAAAGCGCGGCTGGATCAAGGCGATGAAGGGCCATGCGGACCTTTCCGCACGCGCGGACTTCAAGTTCAAGGAAGGGGACGGTCCTGCTTTCGCCTTCCACGCGCAAACCACGGACAAGATCCTTATTGCCACCGCCAATGGCCGTTTTTACACCTTGGGTGCGGATAAACTTCCCGGTGCGCGCGGTTTTGGGGACCCTGTGAGCACGATGATCGACATGGAAGCTGGTAACGATATTATTGCCGTTTTCCCCGCTGTTGCCGATGGCCGGATGTTGCTGGCTGCGACCACCGGAAAAGGTTTTATTGCACGGATCAGTGACGTTATTGCGGAGACACGCAAAGGACGCGGCGTTGTGACGTTGAAGCCTGGCGCGCGGCTAAAAGTTGTCCGCCCTGCGCCACCCGAAACGACGAACGAGGCCGCCTTGCGCGATCAATATGTCGCGGTCGTGGGCGATAACCGCAAACTGGTCGTTTTCCCGATGATCGAGATCCCCGAAATGCCCAAAGGGCAGGGCGTTACCTTGCAGCGGTATAAGGATGGCGGGCTTGCAGATGCCATTTGTTTCCGCATGAGCGAGGGTCTTAGCTGGGCCATGGGCGGCGACAGCGGGCGGATGCGCACAGAGAATGACATGTCATTATGGCGTGTCGCGCGCGGTGCCGCTGGCCGATTGCCGCCGCAGGGATTCCCGCGAAACAATCAATTTGATTGATTAAGACCTGTCAAAACCGCGTCGACCATTTGCGCCGCCAGCGCGCCTTGGCGTGCGGCATCGGGAAAGCCCTCCTCTATCCAGGCCGCTTCAATGGCTTGCAGCGTTTTTGCCACGAGCGGACCGGGCGGTAGGCCCATATTGATCAATTCGCCGCCCTTGATCGAAAGCGTTGGAATGTCCCATTGCTCCAGCTGCGCAAGACATTCTGGCACATCTGCATCAACGGCATAGAGCAGCACGGCGTCGCGTGCAGTGTCGATATCGGCCCGATAAGCGATAGCGCGGACATTAAAGGGTTTTGGGACGCCCGCGCGCAACCTTTGGGCAAAGCCCTCGCGCATTTTGTTGGACAGCTTCAACCGCGCTGCAACCTTATCGACCGCAACAATGTCATGGGTTAACAGCGCCAGAAAGCGCGCAGGCAGCGAGACAGGCTGCGCATATTGCACTTCGCGTTCCACAAGGTGCAGCAGGTCATCGGCGGCACTGCCGGACAATTCGGGTAGAAACGGCGTAAAAATGCCATTTGCGATCATCAGTTCGATTGATGCAACGGGATTTTTCAATCCTAATATGCGGGTGAGTTCCTGCGCGATGCGTTCGCGCGACAAGGCGGTCAGCCCATGCGCGCCCATTGCGCACGCCTGGATCGCGTCTGTGTCAATCTGCCCGCCGCCATAGCGGGCGAGGAACCGGAAATAGCGCAATATCCGCAAGAAATCCTCAGCGATCCGTTGATTGGCATCGCCAATAAACCGGAGTCTGCGCGCCTCCAGATCGCTGAGCCCTTCAAAATAGTCGAAAACTTCCCCGCTTTTAGGGGATGCATATAAAGCGTTGATCGTGAAGTCGCGCCGTGCCGCGTCCTCTTGCCAATCTGTAGCAAAAGCAACCGTGGCGCGGCGGCCGTCGGTTGCAACATCGCGCCGCAATGTGGTGATTTCGTAATTTTTACCCTCTACAGCGGCGGTCACGGTGCCATGTTCAATGCCAGTCGGAATGGCTTTAATGCCCGCAGCTTCCAAACGGTTGATGACTTCATCTGGCAATAACGCCGTTGCGATATCAACATCGGATACCGGCAAACCAAGCAGCGTGTCGCGCACCGCGCCGCCCACATAACGCGGACCGCCATAAACATCATCCAGCGCAGCCAAAACCCGTTTCAGGCCATCATTATGCTGCCATTCGGCATCGGGCAAGCGCACCGACGTCATGCCAGCCGCCGCACAAGATTGGCGATGATCCCCGCTGTTACGCCCCATATCCGTCTTTCGCCCCATTGCATGTCATAATAGCTGCGTTGTTGCCCATTCCAAGCGGCCTCTTTTCGAACCGAATTGGCAGGATCAAGCAGGAAGGCAAGCGGCACTTCGAAATAGTCTTCGACCTCTTGCGGGTTGGGCCGCATGATAAGGTCAGCAGGAATGAAGCCGATAACGGGCGCGATGCTGTATCCGCTGCCGGAGAAATAGGTGTCCGCCACGCCGATGACCTCAACTCTTGTTGGCGGGATGTTCAATTCTTCATGCGCCTCACGCAAGGCCGCCGCGATCGCGCTTTCGTCGCTTTCATCGACCTTGCCTCCCGGAAAGGCCACCTGGCCTGCATGGCTGCGCAACCATGTGGGGCGCTGGGTCAAGATGACACCCGGTTCCGCCCGATCCGTTATGGGGATCAGGACGGCTGCTGCGCGGTGGCTGTCGACGGCAAAATGCCTTTCGTCCTCAATTTCTATGCTGAGCGCTGGATCCAGCGCCGCTTGCAACCTGTGCCGCCAATTCATACAGGCGCCGCCAGTTGGAATTGCGCACCTTTGCTCCAAATGCTTGGATTTTCCGGATTTTCGGCCAGCGCCAAATTGGCAAGTTCATAATAGACTGGACGTGCAAGCTTCGCCATCATCCCGCCGCGCACATGCACATATAACATCCCGTCGCGCATTTCGATGGCGTGATCAGCATCGGCAAAAATAAGGTCGTCGCTGTTGAGGCGGAACGCCAAGCTGCGCTCTGGTCCTTCGCCTTCGCTTTGCAATTCGACCGCGATGAACGGGACGTCGTCGACCATGATCGACAGCTTTTGCTGCGGCGTCACAAGCCAATATTGTCCATCGGCATCGCGGCGCAATAGGCTGGAAAAGGCGCGGACCATGGCCGGTCGCTTAATTTCTCCGCCCTGATGAAACCATTTGCCGTCCGACGCGATCCGCATTTCACTGTCGCCGATATTGGCAGGTTCCCAACTTTCGACAGGTGGCAATTTTCGCGTCGCAACAAGCGCCGCAATATCGGACAGGCTAAGCTTTGCTAGATCAGGTGCTTCATAAGGCATAAGAACGCGATACGTCCAAACATGCCAATCGTCAAAGTTTAGTCAGTTGGGCCAAGCATGCCATGTGTTGGCAATGCAACCATTTCGACATTGCGCAGAAGCAAACGCCGTGGTTCCCAAGGTCCGGGTAAGGTCCAACCAGATGTGTCCCTGGCTTCAAAACCAAAACGGCCATAATATTCCGGATCCCCAATCATCACCATTGGCGCATCCTGCGGCGTTGCCGCGTTGAGCATCAATTGCATCAATTCTGTTCCAAGCCCTTTATTCTGGCAATGGGTGGCAACGGCGACTGGCCCGACCAAGATCAGATCGGCCATTCCAACGCGCACTGGCCAACATTGGATGCTTGCCAGTAATGCATTATCGTCCAAAATGCCAAAGGACAGATGGTCGATCGCCGTCATGCCTTTGCGCAGCAGATAGGCCGTGCGCATATGCCGGTCCGTCCCGAATGCATCATCGAGTAAAGCGTTCAACGCATCGGCGGATATGCCTGAAAGGGGGGTGTTATGCATATTAAACTGGCCGAGACTAAGACATATTAGCGGCGTCCCCTGTCATTGCGCACGATGTTTGTCCAATCGAATATCATGTTGCCGACAATAAAGCCGCCGTAAATTGCCTTTCAACGGAACTTCCATTAGCATGCGCCGCTTAGACGGTTTCGCCACGCAGGAGAGAGAATTTGACCGATCAGCAAACGCCCCATGCGGCAACAGACGCCACATTGCCACATGCTTCGGCGCAACCGCGGGCCCAAAAAGATATATTTGGCTATCTGGTTTTGATTACAGGTGTCGGGGCTTTGGTCTGGGGCGCGGTTGCGGCAGTTGGCACAGGTTGGGGTTTTTGGGCATATACATCGGGGCTGAAGGGCGTTGCGGGGGCCTTTCTTTTGGGGGTAGCTGCCCTTTTGATGGGTCTTGTGCAAGAGTGGCGCGTGCGTAAATCCACCACCCCACCCTTGCGGGCACGGCGCTGGGTCGGGATGTTGGTCGCTTTGGTCTATGTTGGCTGGGTCGGAACCTTCCTTGTGAAGGCGCTAACGGTGCCTGCTATTCATGACATATCGACTGACCTTGCGGATCCTCCGACCTTTCAGACATTGCAAATGCGCGCCGATAATCTTGATGATGTTCCCGGTGCGGACGATGCGAAAATGCGCGGCATGACGCCAGAACAACGTTGGGCGATGGTGCATCAAAAAGCCTATGGCGATGTCCGTTCGGTGCGCGTGAACGAACCGGTGGCTTCCGTCGTTGCCAAGGCGGAGCGTCTGGCCAAAGCACGTGGTTGGGATGTCGCTATTTCCTTGCCCGAAGAGGGGCGGTTGGAAGCCACTGAAACCAGCGCATTTTTCCAATTCAAGGATGATGTTGTATTGCGCGTCCGTCCATCGGCCACGGGCGCGGGGAGCATTGTCGATATGCGCTCTGTCAGCCGCGTCGGGCAAAGCGACTTGGGCATGAATGCCAAGCGCGTCCGGTCGTTTCTGGCAGACTTAACCGGAACGGTAACGGCGGCGCAATAAAGCACCGCCGCCCGTTTGTTACTTCTTGGGGGTCAGCTTCAACAAGCGGCCCTTTGAGCCTGCACGTTCGTCTTCCAGCAACCAGATAGCGCCATCTGGACCCTGTTCGACTTCGCGGATACGCGCGCCCATGTCCCATTGGTCTGCCTTTGTCGCCTTTTCGCCGTCCAGCTTCACGCGCACCAACGCCTTTGAACTAAGGCCGCCAATAAACGCGCTGCCTTTCCAAGCTTTAAACATGTCGCCAGAATAGATCATGAGGCCGCCCGGAGAAATGGCGGGGTTCCATGAAACCTTTGGCGCTTCAAAACCATCGCCTGCCATATGGTCGGGAATGTTTCTGCCGTCATAATGATCGCCATTGGATACGGTCGGATAGCCGTAATTGGCGGCCTTTTTGATTAGGTTTAATTCATCACCGCCAGCGGGCCCCATTTCTTGGTTCCACAAACGGCCCTTTGCATCAAAGGCAATACCAAGCGGATTACGATGTCCGTAAGACCAGATTTGCGACTGTACACGGCCTTGGTCATAAAAGGGGTTGTCTGATGGGGCCATGCCGCCGTCGGTCAAGCGCACAATCTTTCCCAGATTTTGGTTGAGATCCTGTGCGGGGTTGAACTTCTGTCGCTCGCCGCTGCTGATATACAACATGCCGTCCGGACCGAAGGCGAGGCGATGACCATAATGGCCTTGCCCCGAAACCTTTGGTTCCTGACGCCAGATGATCTGCACATCGGTCAGCATCGGCTTTGCACTTGTGACATCCAACCTGCCGCGGACCACTGCCGCGCCAAAGCCACCTTCGCCGGCCTCTGCAAAGCTGAGATAGACGAATTTGTTTTTGGCAAAATCGGGGTGGAGGATCACATCACCAAGTCCGCCTTGACCACCATAAGCAACTGCGGGAACGCCTTCTACATCGACAATGGGGCCTTCATTTTGCCACAGCTTGAGCTTCCCTTTCTTCTCCGTCACGAGGGCATATGCCGTACCGGGGACGAATGTCATGGCCCAAGGTTCTTCGAAATCGGCAAGGACGGCGATGTCAAATGGCGCACCTTTGGTGTCTGTAGGGGCGGCATCACTGACCGAGGGCTGGCAGGCGGCGGCCAGAAATGATGCGCCTAGCAGAAAAGACAATTTTGACATGATCCAAAACTCCATTTTATATTTGCCCCAATCAATTGGTGGGTGAGGGCGCGATGTGCAAGACACTTGCATATGAAAGTTTTCGAAGCTATACGGATGGCATCCTTACATTGTGAGAATTTGGAAGGGCTGGCGCCGCTGGGGCCGGCGCGGAATTTCATTGCATGTCGAATAAGAAAGTCTGATTTTGCCTGATCTGGATAAACTGAGCAGTTTGATTGCGCCCGAGGCTGAAGCGCTTGGCTTTGCCTTGGTTCGCGTGGCGTGGTTTTCCAACGGCGCGCAGGGTAGCGACGAGCCTACCTTGCAAGTGATGGCCGAACGTCCCGAGACACGGCAGCTCAATATTGATGATTGCGCGGCGCTCTCGCACCGCATCTCTGATCTGTTTGACGAACTTGACCCCATATTAGAGGCTTATCGCCTTGAAGTTAGCTCGCCTGGGATTGACCGGCCATTGACGCGTCTTGCCGATTTTTCCGATTGGGTAGGGCATGAGGCTAAGATTGAGCTGAGCGAGCCGATGGATGGCCGCAAGAATATGCGCGGTGACCTTGCCGGAGTCGATGGCGAAAATATTCATGTCGATGACCGCAAGGCAGGTCGCCTTACCTTCCCATTTTCCGCACTTGGCCATGCCAAGCTGCTCTTGACAGACCGCCTGATTGCGTCGACTGCCCCCATCAACAGCGATGGGGCGGACGAAGTCGAGGCTGAACCCATTCACGACGAAGCACAGGAAGACTAGAACATGGCCAGTAGTATTGCCGCCAACAAGGCTGAATTGCTTGCAATCGCCAACGCGGTCGCCACCGAAAAGATGATCGACAAGTCGATTGTTATCGAAGCGCTTGAAGAAGCTATTCAGCGTGCTGCTCGGGCGCGTTACGGAGCGGAAAACGACATCCGTGCTAAGCTCGATACCCAAACCGGTGACTTGCGCCTGTGGCGCGTTGTGGAAGTTGTCGAAGAGGTTGAGGATTATTTTAAGCAAGTCGACCTGAAGCAGGCGGACAAGCTGCAAAAGGGCGCCGTTGTCGGCGATTTCATCGTTGATCCGCTTCCCGCTGTGGATTTGGGTCGTATTGATGCGCAGTCCGCTAAGCAGGTCATCTTTCAAAAGGTGCGCGATGCAGAGCGTGAGCGCCAGTTTGAAGAATTTAAGGACCGCACCGGTGAAATTATCACAGGCGTCGTAAAGTCGGTTGAATTCGGCCATGTCGTCGTTGATCTTGGCCGCGCCGAAGGCGTCATTCGCCGCGATCAGCAAATCCCGCGTGAAGTCGTCCGCAGCGGCGACCGCGTCCGTGCCCTCATCATGAAAGTGCAGCGTGAAAATCGCGGACCACAGATATTGTTGAGCCGTGCGCATCCCGATTTCATGAAGAAATTGTTCGCGCAAGAAGTGCCCGAAATCTATGACGGTGTCATCGAAATCAAGGCTGCTGCCCGTGACCCAGGCAGCCGTGCCAAGATTGGTGTCATCAGCTATGATAGCAGCATTGACCCCGTCGGCGCTTGCGTCGGCATGAAGGGTAGCCGCGTTCAGGCCGTCGTGCAGGAAATGCAGGGCGAAAAGATCGACATCATTCCGTGGTCGGAAGACACGGCAACGTTTATCGTGAACGCGCTTCAGCCAGCAACGGTCAGCCGCGTTGTCATCGACGAAGAAGAAGGCCGGATTGAAGTTGTCGTTCCTGACGATCAATTGAGCCTCGCCATTGGCCGCCGCGGACAGAATGTCCGTTTGGCCTCGCAGCTTACGGGCCGTGGCATCGACATCATGACTGAAGCAGAATCGAGCGAGAAGCGTCAGAAGGAATTTGTCGAGCGTTCCGAAATGTTCCAGCAAGAGCTGGATGTGGACGAAACGCTTGCGCAATTGCTGGTCGCCGAAGGCTTTAGCGAATTGGAAGAAGTCGCATATGTCGACTCTGCCGAAATCGCCGCCATCGAAGGCTTTGATGACGGTTTGGCCGAAGAACTACAGAGCCGTGCACAAGAAGCGCTGGATCGCCGCGAAGAGGCAAACCGGACCGAGCGCCGTGCGCTTGGTGTTGAAGATGCCGTCGCTGAATTGCCCATTTTGACCGAAGCGATGTTGGTCGTTCTGGGTAAAGCGGGCATCAAGACGCTTGACGATTTGGCGGACCTTGCCACCGATGAATTGATCCAGAAAGCGCGTGAGCCACGTCGCAATGAGCGGAGCGATCGCGAAGTGCGGCGCAACCGTACCGAAGATAAGGCCGGCATATTGGCGACCTTTGGCTTGTCCGAAGAGCAGGGTAACGAAATTATCATGGCTGCTCGCGCGCATTGGTTCGAAGAGGAGGACGCGGTTGCAGCGGACGACTCTCAATGAGAACCGACACTCCCCAATAAGGAAGTGTATATTGTCAGGTGAGCATGGGACACGCGCCCAGCTCATCAGGCTTGCGCTCGGCCCCGATGGCAGTATCGCACCTGACCTGTTCGCAAAAGCGCCCGGTCGCGGCGCGTGGATTGGCGTTTCTAGCGAAGAATTGTCCAAGGCTCTGGCCAAGGGTAAGCTCTCTGGATTGCTGCGTCGGGCGTTCAAAACGGACAAGATTGATATCATCGATGACCTGACGGGCCGCATTGATCGCGGCTTGGAAAAGGCATTTTTGGACCGGCTCGGTTTGGAAGCGCGGGCAGGGCATCTTATCTTGGGTGCCGAGAAGATCGATTCCGCATCACGCAGTGGGCAGGTGAAGCTGTTACTGCATGCATCGGATGCAAGCGCCGATGGTAGCGGTAAACGCGACCAAGCATGGCGGGTTGGCGAAGACGCCGAGGGCACTGGAAAAGGTGGCGTGAAGCTGCCTGTGGACCGAGATGCATTATCGGCAGCGCTTGGACGGCAAAATGCTGTGCACGTTGCATTGATTAACCAAAAAGCGGCGGAGCGGGTGATGCATCATCTTGGACGCTGGCTAAATTTCAAAGGATGCAGTAATGCGCCATTCGATTCCGCTGCTTCGGCTGCGGACTTGCGGGGCAATGACGCTGACATCTCCGCAATTGACTGAGTAAGGACGGGTTCTGTTTCGATGAGTGATGAAAATGATAATAAGCCGACTTTGACGCGCAAGCCGCTCACTTTGAGCCGCTCGCTTGAGTCAGGCGAAGTGAAACAGACCTTCAGCCATGGCCGCACCAACAAGGTTGTGGTTGAGGTGAAGCGCAAAAAGCTGGTTGGTAAGCCCGGTTATGTGCCTGAGCCCGAAGTGGCGGCACCCCCGCCGCCGCCGCCCGCAGCGGCGCCAGTAACTGCAGCGCCGGCACCTGCGGCCGCGCCAGAACCAAAGCCACGCCCCACGGGCAATGACATGCTCAGCCGTCAGGAGCGTCAGGCAAAGCTGCTGCGTGAGGCCGAAGAGGCGCGCTTGGCTATGCTTGAGGAAAGCAGCCGCCGTGAAGCGGAGCAACGCGCGCAGCGCGCCGAAGAAGAGCGCCAGCGCGCCCAATCTAACCGTGAGGAAGCGGCTGCATCGCCGCCATCACCACCAACAGCCGCCGTTGAAGTAGTTGTTCCGGCGGCAACCGATGTGGATGAGCCCGTTGCGGAAGAAAGCAATACAGAAGGTGCCGCGCCTGCGCCGCGCCGCTTTACACCCGTAGAAGCACCCAAGCGCCCAGAGCGCGAGCGTGAGGAAATCAAAAAGGCTCCGCACCGCCCAACCCGTGGTGCCGCCGATGACCGCCGCCAATCCGGTAAGCTCACCGTTACCCGCGCACTTGAAGGGGATGACGGCGCACGTGCACGATCACTGGCCGCGCTGAAGCGTGCGCGTGAGAAGGAAAAGCGTCTGCATGGCGGCGGTAGTCGTCAAGCCCAGGTGAAACAAACCCGCGACGTGGTCGTGCCAGAAACCATTACGGTGCAAGAACTTGCCAACCGTATGGCGGAAAAAGGCAGCGATCTGGTCAAGGCATTGTTCAAAATGGGCATGCCTATCACGATCAACGAAACCATTGACCAAGACACGGCAGAATTGCTGGTCGAAGAGTTTGGCCACAACATCACACGCGTGTCGGACGCCGATGTCGACATTTTCCACGATGACGATGTAGACAGCGCGGAAACCATGAAATCGCGTCCGCCGGTCGTGACCGTCATGGGCCATGTCGACCATGGTAAAACGTCGTTGCTGGATGCCTTGCGCGGTGCGAATGTCGTATCGGGCGAAGCTGGCGGCATAACCCAGCATATCGGCGCATATCAGGTGAAGGCAAAGGATGGCTCGGTCATCACCTTCCTCGATACACCGGGCCATGAAGCCTTCACGCAAATGCGTCAGCGCGGCGCTTCGGTAACCGACATCGTCATTCTGGTGGTGGCGGCCGATGACGGCCTGATGCCGCAGACGATTGAAGCCATTAAGCATGCCAAGGCCGCAAATGTGCCGATGATCGTTGCGATCAACAAGATCGATAAGGAAGGCGCAAATCCACAAAAGGTGCGCGAGCGCTTGCTGGAGCATGAGGTCGTGGTCGAAGCTATGGGCGGCGACGTTCAGGACGTTGAGGTTTCAGCGTTGAAGAAAACGGGCCTTGATACTTTGCTTGAAAAGCTTGCATTGCAGGCCGAAGTCATGGAGCTGAAAGCCAATCCAGACCGCGCCGCAGAAGCCGTTGTGGTCGAAGCGCAGCTTGATAAGGGCCGTGGTGCTGTCGCAACTGTACTTGTGAAGCGTGGAACATTGAAGCGCGGAGATATTTTTGTTGTCGGCGCGCAAAGCGGTAAAGTCCGTGCGTTGATCAACGAAAAGGGACAGCAAGTGGCCGAGGCAGGCCCTGCAATCCCCGTCGAAGTGCTTGGCCTGACGGGTGTTCCATCGGCAGGCGACGTTCTAACCGTTGTTGAAAACGAAGCGCGTGCCCGTGAAGTTGCCTTGTACCGCAAGGAACAATCGACCAAGGTCCGCACCGCGCAAGTCACGCCCAATCTTGAAAATCTGTTTGATAACCTGTCCGCCACACGGGCGATGGAATATCCAGTGGTTATCAAGGGCGATGTGCAAGGTTCGGTCGAAGCGATCGTTACCGCGCTCAACAATATCTCGACCGACGACATCAAGGTCCGCGTATTACTGGCGGGCGTTGGCGGCATCACCGAATCCGACATGTTGCTGGCGGCGGCGTCTAATGCGCCACTTATCGGCTTCAATGTGCGTCCTAATGCCAAGGCTGCTGCCTTGGCGAAGCGTGACCGGGTGCGTTTGAAATATTTTGACGTGATCTATCACCTGACCGCGGACATCGCCAAAGAAATGGCGGGCGAATTGGGGCCAGAAATCATCGAAACCGTTGTTGGACGCGCCGAGGTCAAGGATGTGTTCAAGTCCGGCAAACGCGACAAGGCGGCTGGTTTGTTGGTCACCGAAGGGACGATCAAAAAGGGTCTGTACGCCCGTCTTACCCGCGAAGATGTCATCATATCGAAAACCACAATCGCATCGCTGCGCCGTTTCAAGGACAATGTCGACGAAGTGCGTGCCGGTATGGAATGTGGCGTCGTCTTGGCAGACACCAACGATGTGAAGGCAGGCGATATGCTGGAAGTCTTTGAGGTCGAGGAGCGTGAACGGACGTTGTGATTTAAGTGATCCTGACCCTAAATCGGCCCTGAACGGGGAATATCATGGCTAAACATAACGACACTGGTCCCGAAGGCCGCTCGGTTCGTCTGCTGCGCGTGGGTGAGCAATTCCGGCATATATTGTCCGAATTGCTCGCGCGCGACGAAGTGCATGACGATGTCCTTAACAGCCATAGCGTTAGCGTGACCGAAGTGCGTATGTCGCCCGATTTGCGCCATGCGACGGCATTCATTAAGCCACTATTGGGTGCAAATGAGGAAAAGGTGCTTAAGGCCCTGCGCACCAACACCGCATTTTTCCAAAAGGAAGTCGCGTCGCGGGTCAGCATGAAATATGCGGCAAAGCTGAAATTCTTGGCGGATGACAGTTTTGACCAGGCAACGCATATTGAGGGTCTGTTGGCGCAGCCAAAGGTTCAGCAGGACCTGACCGATAGTGAAGATTGACACAGGTTTAGGTAAGACGTATCTTACTTCTCGTGAGTCAGCAAACTACCGTATCGTCAAAGGGCCAAGTCGTCATACCTAAGGATGTGCGCGATAGGCTTAAGCTGGTGCCCGGCACTGCCTTGGATATCATCGAATCTGGCGGCGGTATGTTCCTAAAAATAGCGTCAGGTTCCCAAAAGCGCAGTTTTGCCGAATGCGACGCGGCAGTCCGTCAAGCCATTCAATATGAAGGGCCCCGCTTTACGGATGAACAGGAAAAGCAAGCCATCGCGGACATGTTCAAAAAATCGCCCAATTTTGACGATTAATGGACGTTGTCGATACGAACATTCTGGCCAGATATTTTCTGGACGACGACCGCGAACAGTCGCCGCGAGCACGTGCAATATTGATGCACGGGGCATTTGTTAGCAATTCGGTCATATTGGAAACCGCGTGGCTTTTGCAATCCCGATACAATCAATCGCCAAAGGCGATTTCGACGGCATTGCTTGCGCTTATTGCGATGCCAGACGTCGTTGTGTCTGATCTTGCCCGCCTATCCTGGGCTTTGACACGCTATGCCGACGGCGCGGATGTTGGTGACATGCTTCATTTGGTTGAAGCGGCGGGTCATGATTGTTTCCTGACCTTTGACCGCAAGCTCGCAAAACAGGCTGGCGATGCAACGCCCATTCAAATCAAGGACGCTGGCAAATAATGGCAAAGCTCTATTTCTATTATGCATCGATGAACGCAGGCAAATCGTCGACCTTGTTGCAAGCGGCGTTTAATTATGGCGAGCGCGGCATGAAAGTCATGCTCTGGACGGCGGCCATTGATGATCGGCCCGGCTTCGGCGCAATCAGCTCGCGTATCGGCCTTGCCGGCGACGCCAGCCGGTTTGAACCGACGACCGATATCGAAAAAGCGGTACTTGCCCAGCACCATGAAACGCCCTTGGCGTGCGTGTTAATCGACGAAGCGCAGTTTTTGAGTAAGGAACAGGTTTGGCAGGCGGCGCGCCTTGCCGATGACGCTGGCATTCCCGTTGTGTGTTACGGCCTGCGTACGGATTTCCAAGGCGAATTATTTCCCGGTTCCGCTGCCTTACTTGGCATAGCAGACAGTCTTGTTGAGCTTAAAGGTGTTTGCGATTGCGGACGCAAAGCGACGATGAACTTGCGCGTGGACGAGTTCGGAAAAGCAGTGGTCGACGGCGCACAAACCGAAATTGGTGGGGATGACCGCTACATCGCCATGTGCCGCAAGCATTTTAATACGGCGCGGGCCGGGCGATAGGCCAATATGCATGGCTGGATCATCCTTGATAAACCGCTTGGGTTGGGTTCAACGCAGGCTGTCGCAGCCGTAAAGCGCAATTTGCGCAGCGCTGGCTTTGGCAAGGTCAAGGTTGGCCATGGCGGAACGCTTGACCCTTTGGCCACTGGCGTCCTGCCCATTGCGCTGGGCGAAGCGACTAAATTATGCGGGCGTATGCTAGACGCATCGAAAACCTATGATTTTAGGATCTGTTTTGGCACCGAAACCAGCGGTTTGGATGCGGAAGGGGAGATCGTCGCGACCTCCGACATCCGCCCGAGCCTGGCGCAAGTCAAAGCGGTGCTTGCTCAGTTTATCGGCCCCATTGAACAAATTCCGCCTGCTTTTTCGGCGATAAAGATAGACGGTAAGCGCGCCTATGACTTGGCGCGGGCAGGCGAGGCCGTGGAGATGAAAGCACGGGCCGTGACGGTGCATGACATCGCCATCCATATGGACGAGACCATGAGTGCGTTGGGTTCCGTCACGCTTAGCGCCGATGTTTCAAAAGGCACATATATCCGAAGTCTTGCCCGCGACATCGCCTACGCCCTTGGCACTGTTGGTCATGTCGCGATGCTCCGCCGCACGCGGGCTGGGCCGTTCAGCTTGGAAAGCGCGATTTCGCTGGACAAACTCAATGCATTCGGCCAAGGAGCCGCCCAAGAAGACATTATCTTGCCGATAGAGGCAGGGCTGGTCGACATCCCGGCTCTTAATCTTTCCCCGGAACAGGCAAGGGCGGTCCAACAGGGCCGCGTCTTGACCGGGATTGCCATGAAAGATGGGCTACATTGGGCGAGGGGCGCAGATTTGAGGCCTATCGCGTTGGTGCAGAACGTCGACGGGATATTGAAAACCGTCCGTGGCTTTAACCTTACTTAATGATGTTCGAAGGAAAAATATGTCTATTACTGCAGAACGTAAAGCCCAGGTCATCAAAGAGCACGCACGCGAGCCTAACGATACCGGATCACCAGAAGTGCAAGTTGCAATCCTGACGGACCGTATCAATGCCCTGACGTCCCATTTCAAAGACCACCACAAGGACAATCACTCGCGTCGTGGTCTTCTTCAAATGGTCAACAAGCGTCGTTCGCTTCTCGACTATCTGAAAAAAATTGACGGCGCGCGTTATGCCGCCCTCATCGCGAAGCTCGGTCTTCGTAAGTAAATTCACTCTCGGCCCGCTTCGGCGGGCCGTTTGCGTTTTGCGCCTTTCCAAAAATGAATTTCGGGAGCGCATGAAAAGGGCATCCCAGCAATGAGGCTGGACTGTCATCGGGGCGCGAAAATGCCCCATCCGCGGCGGATCGGTATTTCCGCAACTCAAGAGGCCCCGCATCGCATTGGGCATGCGGGTCAAAGGAAAATCTATGTTTAATACGAAAACTGTATCAATCGAGTGGGGCGGACAAACCCTGACACTCGAAACGGGCAAAGTTGCCCGTCAAGCTGACGGCGCTGTTATGGCATCGCTTGGCGAAACTGTTGTGCTTTGCGCGGTTACCGCTGCAAAGTCCGTGAAAGATGGTCAGGATTTCTTCCCGCTCACTGTTCACTATCAAGAAAAATATTCCGCGGCCGGCCGGATTCCCGGTGGCTTTTTCAAGCGTGAACGGGGTGCGACCGAAAAGGAAACGCTGGTTTCGCGTTTGATCGACCGCCCACTTCGCCCGCTGTTCCCAGAAGGTTTCTATAACGAAATCAACGCAATTGCGCAGGTTCTCAGCTATGATGGCGAGAATGAGCCTGATGTATTGGCGCTTGTTGCTGCATCGGCAGCCATGACTATTTCGGGCGTTCCATTCATGGGCCCCATCGGCGCCGCACGCGTTGGTTACCTGAATGGCGAATATATCCTGAACCCAACAGACGCGCAGGTTGCCGAAGGCGACCTCGACCTGGTTGTGGCCGCGACTTATGACGCGGTGATGATGGTGGAATCCGAAGCCAATGAGCTTTCGGAAGAAGTCATGCTGGGTGCTGTCCTGTTTGCGCATGACGCGTGTAAGGAAGTTGTTAAGGCCATTATCAAGCTTGCAGAGCAAGCCGCGAAAGAGCCTTGGGCAATGGCAGAGCAGGCTGATTTGTCAGCCGCTAAGGACAAGCTCAAGAAGCTTATCGGCAAGGATATTGCCGCTGCGTATAAGTTGACTGACAAGTCGGCACGTTCGAACGCTCTGAATGTCGCGCGTGCAGCGGCCAAGGAAGCTTTCACCGACGCAAGCCCGCAGGATCAAATGGCCGCAGGCAAGCTGATGAAGAAGCTGGAAGCAGAAATCGTGCGTGGCGCCATCCTGAAGGACGGCACGCGTATCGACGGACGTACCACGTCGCAAATCCGTCCCATTCTGGCAGAAACGCATTTCTTGCCACGGTCACATGGTTCGGCATTGTTCACCCGTGGTGAAACGCAGACCATCGCAACCTGCACCTTGGGTACCAAGGACGCAGAGCAGATGATCGATGGCCTTGGTGGCCTGCATTATGAAAACTTCATGCTGCATTACAACTTCCCACCCTATAGCGTTGGTGAAGTTGGTCGCTTTGGCGCACCAAGCCGCCGCGACATCGGCCATGGTAAGCTTGCATGGCGCGCGCTGCACGCCGTATTACCATCCAAGGAAGAGTTTCCTTACACCATCCGTATTACCAGCGACATTACCGAATCCAATGGTTCGTCGTCGATGGCTTCGGTATGTGGCGGAAGCCTTGCGATGATGGACGCTGGCGTTCCCATCAAACGTCCGGTTTCCGGTATTGCGATGGGCTTGATCCTTGAAGGCAAGGATTTCGCAGTTCTGTCGGATATCTTGGGCGACGAAGATCATCTTGGCGATATGGATTTCAAGGTAGCAGGTACATCTGAAGGCATCACCACGATGCAGATGGACATTAAGATTGCCGGTATTACCCGCGAAATCTTTGAAGCTGCATTGAACCAAGCCAAGGAAGGCCGCGCGCACATCCTTGGTGAAATGGCCAAGGCATTGGGCGAAGCCCGTGGCGAATTGTCGGCGCATGCGCCGCGTATCGAAACGATGCAGATCGACAAAGCGAAGATCCGCGACATCATCGGTACTGGCGGCAAGGTCATTCGTGAAATCGTTGCAACCACCGGTGCAAAGGTCGACATTGATGACGAAGGTCTCATCAAGATTTCATCGTCCGACATTGCGCAAATCGAAGCCGCTCGTAAGTGGATTTCGGGCATCGTTGAAGAAGCAGAAGTTGGCAAGATTTATGACGGCAAGGTCGTCAATCTGGTTGATTTCGGCGCATTCGTAAACTTCATGGGTGGCAAGGACGGTCTCGTCCACGTCAGCGAAATGCGCAATGAGCGCGTTGAGAAGGTTACGGACGTCGTCAGCGAAGGCATGGACGTTAAGGTCAAGGTTCTTGAAATCGACCCACGCGGCAAGGTTCGCCTGTCGATGCGCGTCGTTGATCAGGAAACCGGTGAAGAGCTGGAAGACACACGCCCGCCCCGCGAAAAGAGCGAGCGCAGCGATCGTGGTCCCCGTCGTGAAGGCGGCGGTGGTGGACGCGGTGAAGGCCGTGGCGACCGTGGCCCACGCCGTGATGGCGGACGTGGTGAAGGCCGCGGCGACCGTGGCCCACGCCAAGAGCGTTCAGAAGGCGAAAACAAGGGCGGAGGCGATCCCGACCATGTGCCAGCTTTCTTGAAGGATTAAACAAAAACAGCCAGCGAGCTGCACGGTGGGCCTGCCCACCGCAGCTTTAGCAAAGGCAAGAGAGAAAAGGGGCAGCTTCGGCGGCCCCTTTTTTTGTGGCCATTGGGGCTGCAGTTCATCGCCGATACACAATATTTCGGCCACGCTGTTTGCGTGTTTATGCGCCGTGCCAAGCAAAAGGCTTGGCGGGGCGGACAAGATTATCTAGGGAACATTCATGAACAAAAAATTCCTTATGCCCGTCGCGGTATTGGCCGCATCTTCCTTGCTTTCTGGGTGCGCTGCGCTCGGTCTAGGTGGTGGCGGGGCAAAGCCGGGTAGCAACACCCGTTATGTCGCACGCGACGTCAATACGCTGTATACGGCTGCAAAGGATAAGCTTGATAAGAAGCAATATGAAGTCGCAGCGGCGTTATTTGACGAGGTCGAGCGTCAGCATCCTTATTCACCATGGGCGCGCCGTTCGCAGCTTATGAGCGCATTTAGCTATTATATGGCGCAGAAATATAACGAGTCGATCCAATCGTCGCGCCGTTTCCTGTCGATCCATCCGGGCAACAAGGATGCGGGCTACGCTTATTATCTGATTGCTTTGTCTTATTATGAGCAGATCAGCGATGTGACGCGTGACCAGAAGATTTCGGAGCAAGCATTGGCCGCTTTGGGTGAGGTGCAGCGCCGTTACCCCAATTCGCGTTATGCGTCGGATGCCACGTTGAAGATTGACCTTGTTCGCGACCATTTGGCCGGCAAGGAAATGGAAATTGGCCGTTTCTACCAACGTCGTGCCTTGTGGCTTGCGTCATCCGTGCGCTTTCGTGAGGTGATCGATAAATATGACACGACGACCCACACACCAGAGGCGCTGTATCGTTTGACCGAAAGCTATCTTGCCATGGGTGTGCCGGAAGAGGCGAAGAAGGCAGCAGCCGTTTTGGGTGCCAATTATCCCGGCAGCGAATGGTATGCGCGTGCCTATAACCTGATACAGAAGAACGCGCCCGCCGCGTAATGCCATGCTAACGGGGCTTTCGATCCGCGATGTCGTGCTGATCGAGGCACTGGACTTGGAGTTTGCAGGCGGGCTTGGTGTGCTCACGGGTGAGACTGGGGCAGGTAAATCCATATTGCTGGACGCGCTTGGTCTTGCCCTTGGTGCGCGCGCCGATAGCGGCTTGGTCCGGTCAGGCGCGGACAAAGCGCAAGTTACCGCGAGCTTTGATGCGCCGACCCATGTCGCGGCCTTCCTTGCCGACAATGACATTGATATCGATAGCGATGAGCCTTTAATCATCCGCCGCTCGGTGAAGGCAGATGGCGGCAGCAAGGCATTTATCAACGACCAACCTTGCTCTGCTGCGCTATTGCGGGAACTGGGCGCTGCGTTGGTGGAGATTCATGGCCAGCATGATGATCGCGGCATGCTTAACCCGCGTGGGCATCGCGGATTGCTGGACGCCTTTGGCCGAAGTGATACCGCAACCGTGTCGGCCAATTTTGCCGCGTGGCAGGATGCAAAATCGCGTTTGGATATTGCCCGTGAGGCGCTCGAAAACGCCGCGCGCGACCGCGAATGGCTGGAGCATGCCGTGGCCGAACTCGCCGCGTTTCAGCCCCAACCCGGCGAAGAAGAACAGCTCGCTGGCGAGCGGTCGGACATGCAAAAAGGCGAGCGCATTGCCGAGGACCTGAAGGCTGTGCTGGAAAGTTTTGACGGCCCGAAAAGCGGCCTGTCGCTGATCCGGGGGGCGGCGCGCAAGCTGGACCGTCTGGCCGACGCGCACCCGTTATTGGCCGAGGCGCTGACCGCGCTTGACCGCGCGGTGATTGAGGCGAGCGAGGCCGAGGATAAGTTAAACGCCGCCGCGCGCGCGATTGAATATGAGCCTGCACGGCTTGATGAGATTGAGGAGCGCTTGTTTGAACTGCGCGCACTGGCCCGCAAGCATAATATTGCGCCCGACGGCATCATCGCGCTGCAGGAAAAAATGACGGCGCAGTTGCAGTCGATACAGGCAGGTGGCGAGGGATTGGCTGTGTTGGAAGCCGAAGTCGCGGCCAAGCACAACGCCTATGTCGAGTCCGCAAACGCCTTGTCTGCGGTCCGTAACGCGGCTGCGGTGAAGTTGGATGCCGCTGTGAAAAATGAACTTGCGCCCTTAAAGCTTGATGCTGCGCAGTTTCAGACGGCGGTGGAGAGATTGCCGGAGGACCGCTGGACGGCTTATGGCATGGACCGGGTCGAGTTTCTGATTTCGACCAACCCCGGTGCGCCCTTTGCGCCGCTGGCGAAGATCGCATCGGGCGGGGAATTGTCCCGTTTCATCTTGGCGTTGAAAGTCGCATTGGCCGAAGAGGGCGGAGCCGCCACGATTATCTTCGACGAAATTGATCGCGGCGTTGGCGGCGCAGTTGCCGCGGCAATTGGCGAACGCCTTGCGCGGCTTGCGACCCGCACACAATTGCTTGCCGTCACGCACAGCCCGCAGGTCGCGGCCAAGGGGAAGGCGCATTATTTCATCGCGAAATCGAGCCAAGGCACGGTGACACGGACAGGTGTTATCTTGCTGGATGCCGAAGCGCGCCGCCAAGAAATCGCCCGTATGCTGTCCGGCGCAGAGATAACAGATGAGGCAAGGGCGCAGGCTGTTCGGCTTTTGGAGATTGTATGAAGATATTTGGGATTTTGATGGCTTTGTCGGCAAGCGCTTATGCTTATGCAACGCCGCAAGCTTCGGCACAGCCGGCGGACCAGTTTTTTACGCAAATGTCGACGCTGTGCGGCAAAAGCTTCAACGGCACATTGGCCGCTGGCGATGACAGCGACGCGAGCTTTGCCACGGCCAAGATGCAGGCCCATGTCCGCACCTGCACCGACCGCGAAATCCAGATTTCGTTCGACGTTGGCGAAGACCGTTCGCGCACATGGATCATCACGCGGACCGACAGTGGCCTGCGCCTGAAACATCGCCATATGTTAAAAGACGGCACCGAAGACCCCGTATCGCAATATGGCGGCGACACCGCGCAAGTGGGAACGGCTATGCGTCAGGAATTTCCTGTCGATGCCTATTCCAAAGCGATGTTCACCAAAGAAGGCCGTACGGTTTCAAACACCAATGTTTGGGCATTTGAAATCGCTCCGGGCCAGACATTGACCTATGAATTGGCACGCCCGAACCGGTTATTCCGGGTGGCGTTTGACGTGGCTAATCCTGTCAATGGAGCCAGTGAGTGACATCTGAGGCGGATGCTGCCAACGAGCTGATGCGGTTGGCGAAACAGATTTCGTACCACAATAAGCGCTATCACGCCGAAGATGCGCCCGAAATTTCCGACGCGGAATATGACGCCCTTGTGCAGCGGAATAATGCGCTAGAGGCTGCATTTCCGCACCTTGTCCGCGCCGATAGCCCCAACACGCAAGTGGGGGCGGCGGTCGAAGGCTCTGGCCTCCAAAAAATCACCCATGCCAAGAGGATGATGAGCCTCGACAACGCCTTTGCGGCGCAGGATGTGTATGACTTTGTCGCGCGCGTGCGACGCTTCTTAAACTTGCCCGCTGACGCAGAGGTCGCGTTAACGGCGGAGGACAAGATTGACGGGCTTTCGCTGTCGCTGCGTTATGAGCATGGGGCGCTCAAACAAGCTGCGACGCGCGGCGATGGCAGTGTGGGAGAGGATGTTACCGCCAATGTCGCTTATATCGCTGACATCCCGCAAAAGCTGAACGGTGATGTGCCAGAGGTCTTCGAAATACGCGGCGAAGTCTATATGGCGAAATCTGACTTTGCGGCGATTAACGATGCACAAATGGCCAAAGGGGGAAAGCTGTTCGCCAACCCGCGCAATGCGGCTGCGGGGTCTTTGCGGCAAAAGGATGCAAAGGTTACGGCATCGCGCCCCTTGCGCTTTCTGGCGCATGGCTGGGGGGATGTGAGCGCGCTGCCCGCCGATACGCAAAGTCAGGTGATGGCGGCGATTGCGGCATGGGGCGTACCGATATCGCCCTTGCTGCGCCGCTTTGGAGACACCGCAGACGTTCTGGCGCATTATGCGGACATCGAACGCCGCCGCGCCGATTTACCTTATGATATTGACGGCGTTGTTTACAAGGTGGACCGTTTGGAATGGCAAGAACGGCTTGGCTTTGTCGCTAAATCGCCGCGCTGGGCGATTGCACATAAATTCCCCGCAGAGCGCGCAGAAACGACGCTGGAGCAGATCGATATACAGGTTGGCAGAACGGGCAAGCTGACCCCGGTTGGTCGCCTGATGCCCGTCACGGTCGGCGGTGTGGTTGTGTCCAATGTGACTTTGCACAACCGCGACGAAATTGCGCGCCTTGGCGTGCGTCCCGGCGATCGGGTTGTGGTGCAACGGGCAGGGGATGTCATTCCCCAGATTGTTGAGAATTTGACCCGTGAAACGGCGCGTTCGGCCTATGAATTTCCAGCGCATTGCCCAGAATGTGGTTCCGAAGCGGTGGCCGAAGAGGGCGAAGTCGATGTGCGCTGCACGGCCGGATTGATTTGCCCCGCGCAACGGGTGCAACGCCTCATCCATTTTGTCAGCCGTGGCGCGCTCGATATTGAGGGGCTTGGCGAGAAAACCATTCAGGAATTTTTTGATCTGGGCTGGCTGGAAAGCCCTGCGGATATATTCCGCCTCCGGCAGCGCCGTGCTGCCATTTTGTCGCGTGATGGCTGGCAGGATAAGTCTGTGGATAACCTGTTGGCAGCCATTGAGGCAAAGCGTGCGCCCGACGGCGCAAAACTACTTTTTGGTTTAGGAATCCGCCATATTGGAACGGTCACGGCGCGGGATTTGTTCAAGGCGTTTGGATCCGTCGAGGAAATCGGCAAGGTCGGCCTAAGGCTTGCACAGGCCGACGAAGCCGCGATCGCGGATGTCACCGCGATAGATGGGGTCGGCGGCGCGGTGGCCGAGGCATTGGGTGATTTTTTCCACGAACCGCATAATCTGTCCGTTTGGACCGACCTTTTGAACGCGGTGCAGCCGCCACCTTATGTTTCCAATATCCGCGAAAGCGCGTGGACAGGCAAAAATATTGTTTTCACCGGAAAATTGGAGACGATGAGCCGTGATGAAGCCAAGGCACAGGCCGAGGCGCTGGGGGCAAAGTCGGCCGGCTCCGTCAGCGCAAAAACCGATCTCGTTGTGGCCGGCCCCGGCGCTGGGTCGAAACTGAAACAGGCTAATGCGCTTGGTATTCAGGTTATTGATGAAGCCGAATGGGCAAATATCGTGCAAAACGCTTAATGCTGTCGGCATGGACCGGCGGCAAAACGTCCCGACCACATCCCGTCGCCTCCCCCCGACCGTAACCGCCCCCTAGCGTCACCCCCCCAAGACCGTCACCCTGAACTTGGTTCAGGGTCCATTTCACGCCTCCACCATTCGGTCTATGTGGCACGATGGATGCTGAAACGAGTTCAGCATGACATTTGGGAGAAACGTGCTCACTTATCACCGTCGCCCCAGCGCAGGCTGGGGCCCATCCCGCCTATCGTCCAAGCGCGGCGTTCACCGGGCAAGCGCGATAGGTTCCAGCAGTTGCTGTTGCCATAATATGGTTTCAAGTGTAACCAGTTTGCATGGACCCAAATAGCCACGTTTATGATACGCCGCCCGAAGGCGCGCTTGCCGACTGGACAGTGCCCCAAAATTGGGAAAAGTTCAGCGCGGATGAACATCGCATGTGGGACCGCCTGTTTGCGCGGCAAACCGCCATGCTGCCGGGGCGCGCTGCTGATGCGTTCATGCGCGGCATTGATGTGCTGAAACTCTCCCGCCCCGGCATTCCCGATTATCGCGAACTAAACGCGCGTTTGATGGCGGCGACGGGCTGGCAGATTGTCGCTGTGCCCGGCCTTGTTCCGGACGATGTGTTTTTTGACCATCTGGCAAACCGCCGTTTCCCCGCTGGCAACTTTATCCGGACGCCGGAGCAGCTGGATTATCTGCAAGAGCCAGATGTCTTTCACGATGTCTTTGGACATGTGCCGATGCTGGCGGACCCAGTGTTTGCCGATTATATGGTGGCTTATGGCAAGGGCGGGTTGCGGTCGCTTGGCTTTGGCGCATTAGACCATCTGGCACGGCTATATTGGTATACGGTCGAGTTTGGCTTGATCCAGCAACCCGATGGCTTGCGCATTTATGGCGCAGGGATACTCTCAAGCTATGCCGAAAGCATCTTTGCGCTGGACGACCCCAGCCCGAACCGGATTGCGTTTGATCTGCTTCGGGTCATGCGCACGCATTATCGGATTGACGATTTTCAGCAGAATTATTTCGTCGTCTCGAGCATCGACGAATTGCTCAATGTCACGGTGGAAACGGACTTTGCGCCATTATATGCGAAGCTAGAAACACTTACGGACATAAAGGCCGGTGAAATCTTGGCAGATGACATGCTGCGCACGCGCGGGACGCAAGCCTATGCGAAGGGGGCCCGTCGCTGACCAAGGGAGGCCGACTGGCAAACCCAATTAAGGATTAAGGTAGCAACAGGGCGCGCGGGTGGCGCAATGCTGCTTTTCTACCATGTTCCAAAATCTCCGGGGGGTTGGCTTGTGCGACCAGAGGCCCGAACGGGACGTTTCCAACCATAACTTCTGCGCTTTACCAGCCACAGACAGGGCCAGTCGCCGCAGTCAACGCGCCTTTCAAGACGGAAACCCTGCCGCTTATAGGCGCGCAACACAGATTTCGCCTGCGTATTCAGGAGCCCCGCCAATATCAATGAACCATTGTCGCACAGTATATTCGCAATGGACGGTGCAAGCTCAATCAAGGGGCCAGCAAGTATATTGGCTGTTACAAGGTCGTAGGGTGCCCGTGAGATGACAAGTGGGTGCGCGGTGCCTTCGGCCACACAAAGCGCGAGTTGCCCCTGAGAGACGCCACAGGGGACATTATTGGCATGCGCATTATCTGCGGTGACGTCGACGCTGACCGGATCAATGTCGGAGGCCGTCAGATAGGCCTTTGGCCAAAGCCGATGTGCGGCAAAGGCAAGCAAGCCCGTGCCCGTGCCAATATCGGCGATCATGTTGAACCGTTTGCCAGCCTGTTTCATGCTGTCGAGCATCATCAGGCAACCGCTGGTCGTTTCATGACCGCCCGTGCCAAAGGCGCGGCTTGCCTCAATCAGGAATGGCGTTGCGCCCTTGGGCACAATGCCCTTGTTGGAACTGGTGTGGACATAAAAACGGCCCGCATGGACGGGCTTCAAACCTTGTTGGCTCAACACGACCCAGTCGGCATCGGGGAGCTTTTCAATAACGGGTTTTGCCTTTGCAGCGCTGTTTAAGCGATTGTGGATTGCCGCGATAACCGCTTGGTCTGGTTCTACCGCAAAATAGGCGTCCAAGCGCCATTTGTCGTCATTAAACGCTTCTACCTCGTCCGCCACAATGGTGGGCATGGGATCGAGCGACGCCAGCCATTCATCATCCTCATGCATGGCTTCGGCTTCTGCACGAGTGCAGGGAAACCGAACCTTCCAATTACCGGACATAGCTTGCGCCATTTACGTCGAGTACCGCACCGGTCATGGACGGTGGCGCTTCCAAAGCGCAGAACTTCGCCATGATCGCGACCTCTTCGGGGTCGGCGACTTTGCCCAAGGGGATATCGGCCAGCAATTTATCGCCGCCGCGGCTTTCCAGATATTCTTCGGCCATGCCTGTCATGGTGAATCCGGGGCAGATGGCGAAGGCATAAATACCCTCTTTCGCATAAGCCCGCGCGATGGTTTTGGTCATGGCGACCATACCCGCTTTTGATGCGGCATAATGCCAATGGGCGGGGCTATCGCCGCGATGTGCGGCGCGGCTGGCGATGTTAACGATCCGGCCTGATGCGCCACTGGCCTGCCAATGCAGCACCGCGCGGCGGCATAAATCCGCGCTAGCGGTCAGGTTAATCTGCATGGTGCGGTTCCAGCTTGCCAGCCATTCATCGTCTGGCCGGCAAACGGCGTTCACTTCAAAGACGCCTGCATTGTTGATGAGGACGTCAATGCGGCCATCCAAGCCTTCAAGCGCCTTTGCCCAAAGCCGCGCGGGAACCGCCGGATCATTCAGGTCACCATCCTGACTGGACAGGGCAACCACCTTTATTGTGGCTGGGTCAAAGCTTGCGGCGATTGCGGCGCCAATTCCGCGCGAGGCGCCGGTGATAAGGATATGTGTTTTCATCGACGCTGCCTTTCACAGCGCAGATAAAATTTCAACTAAACTTATTAGGAGCAGGACCCGTTAAATCCACTTTTGAGGTTTGAGGCCATTTTGACGCCGCGATGGTGGATTTATCTGGTCCGGTGCTTAAACAAATTGGTTCGCCGATTGCGCGTTTCGCAATGCGCAGGTCTTGCACCACAGCATGAATTGATTAAAGAGCGTCGCAACGATGACCGCTTGCATATATGAAGGACGCTGAAAACATGGCGAAAAACCCGAACCGACCACTGTCACCGCATTTGCAGGTGTATCGTTGGTCGCCGCAAATGGCCATTTCTATCTTCCACCGTGCGACAGGCTTTGTTCTTGCGACGGCCGGAATGATGACTTTATTATGGTGGTTGTCGGCTATTGGAGGCGGGGCAGAAAGCTATGCCACGTTCCAACAATATGTCGTTTCGGCAGGTGCCGATGGTACTGCCTTGCAAATCGCCAGTAACTGGTTCTTCCGGCTCGTGGCTTTGGCCGTGACTTTCAGCTTCTTTCAGCATTTGGCGTCGGGTCTGCGCCACCTCGTGCTGGATATTGGCGCTGGCTATGAATTGAAGACCAATCGGTTGTGGGCATCGGTTGCATTTATCGCAGCCATTTTTGCAACTGCATTGGTCGCCCTGTTTGTGGCATCGCGCTTTCTTGGAGTTTTGTGATGGACAGTAGAACATATATTGGTCGCGTCCGCGGCCTGGGTTCGGCCAAGCATGGCGGTGAACATTGGCTGAAGCAGCGTTTGACCGCGATTGGCAATGTGTTGCTGACAACATGGTTTGTCGCGTCATTGTTGATGATCCCAAGTTTTGACCAAGCTGCATTGGCGCAGTGGTTGGCGCAGCCATTGGTTGCTGTTCCGATGATCTTGATGATCGCCAATATCTTTGCGCATGCCCGCTTGGGCCTTCAGGTGTTGATCGAGGATTATGTCCATGATGACGGCTTGAAATTTGCGGCTATGACGCTTTTGAACTTTTACGTCATCGCCAGCGCCGTGTTCGGCATTTTCGTCGTCGCAAAACTCGCATTTACCGGAGCTCCCGCCTGATGTCTGACGCTTATAAGATTATTGACCATATATATGACACCGTCGTTGTCGGCGCTGGCGGTTCTGGTCTGCGCGCTACCATGGGCAGTGCGGAAGCGGGTTTGAAAACGGCTTGCATTACCAAGGTCTTCCCAACGCGTTCGCACACTGTCGCGGCGCAGGGCGGGATTGCGGCATCGCTTGGCAACAACTCGCCGGACCATTGGACCTGGCACATGTATGACACGGTGAAGGGCTCCGATTGGCTCGGTGACCAAGATGCCATCGAATATATGGTGCGTGAGGCACCTGCTGCGGTCTATGAATTGGAACATGCCGGCGTGCCATTTTCGCGCAACGCCGACGGCACTATCTACCAACGGCCATTTGGCGGCCATATGCAGAATATGGGCGAAGGCCCGCCGGTACAGCGTACCGCAGCAGCAGCCGACCGAACGGGTCACGCGATGCTGCATGCTTTGTATCAACAAAGCCTGAAATATGACGCGGATTTCTTCATTGAATATTTCGCCCTCGACCTCATCATGGAAAATGGCGAATGCCGCGGCGTGATCGCCATGTGCATGGAAGATGGCAGTATTCACCGGTTTAAGAGCCACGCAGTCGTGTTGGCAACCGGCGGCTATGGCCGCGCGTATTTCTCCGCAACGTCGGCGCATACTTGCACCGGTGATGGCGGCGGCATGGTCTTGCGCGCTGGCTTGCCATTGCAAGATATGGAATTTGTCCAGTTCCACCCAACGGGTATTTATGGCGCTGGCGTGCTGATTACCGAAGGCGCACGCGGCGAGGGCGGTTATCTGACCAACAGCGAAGGCGAACGCTTTATGGAGCGTTATGCGCCGTCCGCTAAGGATTTGGCATCACGCGACGTTGTCAGCCGCTCTATGGCGCTTGAAATGCGCGAAGGGCGCGGCGTTGGCGAACATAAGGACCATATTTACCTGCATCTCGATCATATCGACCCTGCAGTATTGGCGCAGCGTTTGCCCGGCATTACCGAAAGCGGAAAGATTTTCGCTGGCGTCGATTTGACACGTCAGCCGCTGCCCGTGACACCGACCGTTCACTACAACATGGGCGGCATTCCGTGCAATTATCATGGCCAAGTTGTGACCAAGGTTGGTGACGATCCTGAAGTCATCGTTCCTGGCCTCTATGCCGTGGGCGAAGCGGCCTGCGTTTCGGTGCATGGCGCGAACCGCCTTGGGTCGAACTCGTTGATCGACTTGGTCGTATTTGGCCGCGCAACTGGTTTGCATCTGAAATCATCGTTGACGCCAGGTGCTCCGCACAAGGCACTGCCAAAGGACGCCGCAGACCTCGCACTGGCCCGCGTCGACAAGTTCCGCAATGCAAAGGGCGGATCACCGACTGCCGAGATCCGTTTGCAGATGCAGCGCACGATGCAAAAACATGCCGCCGTTTTCCGCGACACTGCGTTGTTGGAAGAAGGCGTGGTTGAAATGCAGAAGGTGAACCAGCGTCTTGCCGACGTACGCGTGACCGACCGTAGCCTGATCTGGAATACCGACCTCATCGAAACGCTTGAGCTTGATAACCTGATGGCGCAGGCGGTTTGCACGGTCGAAAGCGCCAACAACCGCAAGGAAAGCCGCGGCGCCCATGCGCACGAAGATTTCCCCGAGCGCGATGATGCCAATTGGATGAAGCACACCGCGTCATGGTTTGACGGTTGGGGTGGCTCCGGCGGGAAGGTCACAATCGACTATCGCCCGGTGCATGATTATACGCTGACCGATGATGTCGAGTATATTAAGCCAAAGCCACGGGTGTATTGAGGGTTCGATAGCGGGAACCGCAAAGGATACGTCGCCCCAGCGCAGGCTGGGGCCTATCCCGCGTTTCAGTGTAGCGCGTCGGCGGCTTGTGTAAACCGATAGGCGCGATAGGCACCAGCCTTCGCTGGTGCGACGGTGGTTCTAGAAATTCAACAGCGCGCAAAATCTCTACGTCGCCCCAGCGTAGGCTGGGGCCTATCACGCGTTTCAGTTTAGCGCCTTGGATCGCGGTGTAAACCGATAGACGCGATGGACCCCAGCCTGCGCTGGGGCGGCGTTGGGTTGGTGGCTATCTGTTCAGGTCTTCATACAAGTCCCGCCAATCGGGGTTAGCCCTGCTTATCAACTCTGTTTTCCATCGGCGCTTCCAAACCTTCATGGCTTTTTCCCGGTTGATGGCGTCTTCGATGTCATCAAAAGCTTCATAATAGACCAAAATCTTACAGCCATTTTCTTTACAGAATTCGGAGCCTAGGTCGCTCTTATGCTCCCAAATCCGGCGCGGGAGGTTGGCTGTCACGCCGATGTAGAGCGTGCCGTGCGGGCCGCTGGCCATGATGTAGACATATCCGCCCTTTGCCATCAGATAAGCTCCCACGTCGCCCCAGCGCAGGCTGGGGCCTATCCCGCGTTTCAGTGTAGCGCGTCGGGGGCTTGTGTAAACCTATAGGCGCGATAGGCACCAGCCTTCGCTGGTGCGACGTTGGGTTGGGAAAGTTACCCCTGTCAACAAACTCTAGGTCGCCCCAGCGGAGGCTGGGGCCTATCACGTAGTGAAGGCTTGCACGATGATTGTCGGCTTGCGCGGCAAAGCCTAATTAGCCCACCCCGTTATAGCCGCGCAAATACCTCCGCCGTAATCTCCAAACTCCGTTTGCGCTTTTCATGATCAAAAACCGAACAAGCGACGATGATTTCGTCGGCCTGTGTTCGCGCCTGAAACGCCTGCACCGCCGATTTTACGGTGTCGGCTGCACCAATCGCGCTGGCGGACAGAACATCATGCAGCGCCGATGCAAAATGCGGGGGAAGCGACGCGACATAGCCTTCTATGGGTGGCGGCAATTGGCGCGGGTTGCCGGTGCGCAGCGCAACAAAGCTTTGCATCAATGAGCTGGCCAGATATTCGCCCTCCGCGTCTGTGTCAGCAGCGATGATGTTGAACGCCGCCATCGCGTGCGGCGCGTCAAGCACGGCGCTTGGGCGGAAATGGCTGCGGTAGATGTGCAGGGCTTCATCCAGCATTTGCGGCGCAAAGTGGCTGGCGAAGGCGAACGGAAGTCCAAGTGCGGCGGCCACTTGTGCGCCATAGAGACTGCTGCCCAAAATGTAGAGTTGGACATGGGCGCCTGCCCCGGGCGTGGCGACGATACCCGTTTTACCATCATCGGCGAAATAGCTTTGCAATTCCATCACGTCGCGTGGGAAGGCATTTGGATCGCTATCAAGCGTCCGCCGGATCGCGGCGGCAACGCGCTGGTCGCTGCCGGGGGCGCGGCCAAGCCCCAAATCAATCCGGCCCGGATAGAGGGCATCTAACGTGCCAAACTGTTCCGCGATGACCAAGGGGGAATGGTTGGGCAACATGATGCCGCCGGAACCAACGCGCATGGTCTTGGTCGCCGCTGCAATATGCCCGATGACAACGCTGGTCGCGGCACCGGCAATGCCGCGCATGCCATGATGTTCGGCAACCCAATAACGTGTGAAGCCAAGTTTTTCGGCATGTGCCGCAAGATCAGCCGCATTGGCCAGCGCGCTTGCGACCGTTCCGCCTTCCACAACAGGCACCAGATCAAGAAAAGAGAAGGATGTCATAGCGCGTAGATGGTGGCTTATCCCAACAAAGCCAAGCGCAATCGACTATTTCTGCGTGCCGTGCGATATGCGGTGATGTGATCACCGAACTTTTCATACCTTTCCTCGTGACGACAATGCTGATCGAGCTAACCCCGGGCCCAAATATGGCGTGGTTGGCATTGACCAGCGCGAGCGAGGGCAAAAGGTCTGGATTTGCGGCAGTAGCAGGGATTGCGCTTGGCCTCGCGATACTGGCTGCGGCATCGGCAGTCGGCCTTGCGGCGTTGGCATCGCGTTCCCCAGCGATGTTTAGCCTGTTACGATATGCAGGTGTCGCCTATTTGCTCTGGCTGGCTTGGAAAACATGGGCGGGCAAAGATGAACCGATAACGGATAGCGTAAGCAAAAATGCGCTCGGTGCATGGTTTCGCCATGGGCTGTTGTTGAACATGTTGAACCCCAAGGCAGCGGTGTTCTTCATCACGGTTCTGCCAGCGTATATCACGCAAAGCGCGCCAGTTACGCCGCAAACGGTTTTGCTGTCTGCAAGCTATGTCGCGATTGCCACCTTTGTGCATCTCGTCATCGTTGCACTCGCGGCGCAGGCGCATGGATGGATATCCGCTGGGAACAGGGCGCGCGTCGTCCGCCGCGTCTTTTCCGTTTTATTAGCAGGTATCGCTATTTGGTTTCTGATGAGTTCGGCTTAGCGCCAGCGCAGCATGGACCGGTCAAGTTGCGCCGGTGATGTCACCCCCATCAACCGCATATCGCGTGCAATTTCGTCACGCAATTTGCCGACGATGCGTTCGACGCCGGGTTGTCCCGCTGCGGCCAAGGCATACAGATAGAGCCGCCCGCCCGAGCAAGCCGTGGCCCCTGCGGCCAGTGCCTTCAAAACATGGCTGCCACGCTGCACGCCGCCGTCGCAGATGATGTCGATCTTGCCACCTACGGCATCGGCAATTTCGGCTATTTGATCGAACGGGGAGCGCGAGCCGTCCAATTGCCGTCCGCCATGGTTGGACACCATGATCGCGGTTGCGCCAATATCGACCGCGCGTTTCGCATCGTCGACGGACATGATGCCTTTCAGGCAAAATTCACCTCCCCAATCCGACCGCACCTTTTCCGCCATTTTCCAGTCCATCGATGTATCGAGCATAGTATTGAAATATTCCGCGACCGATACCGCGACATTGGTGCCCGCATCGACATGCGTCTGCAAATTGGGCAGCGCAAATTTTTCGCGGAATAGATAATTTAGCGCCCATTGCGGGTGGATGGCATAGCTTAACACCGACGCGGGTGTGAAGCGCGGCGGCGAGGTGAAGCCACTACGCAGGCACCGTTCGCGGTTTCCCGAAACGATCGTGTCGACCGTCAGCGCGATTGCATCAAACTTGGCCGCTTTGCAGCGTTCGATCATCGATGCGTTCAGCCCCTTGTCCTTGTGGATGTAGAGTTGGAACAATTTGGGCGTTTTGATGGTCGCGCCGATTTCTTCAATGCTGACGGTGGCCAATGAGGAGATACCGAACCAGGTGTTATGTTGCTGCGCAACGGACGCAACGGCACGTTCACCTTGCCAGTGGAACAGGCGCTGCAAGGCGGTAGGGGACAGCATCAGCGGCATATCAATCCGCTGTCCCATCACAGTCACGCCCATGTCGATTTCCGACACACCAGCCAAGACATTGGGCACCAGATCGCAATCGTCAAATGCCGATGTGTTGCGCGTCTTTGTCCGTTCATCGTCGGCGGCCCCATCGATGTAATTGAAGATCGGTGAGGGCAGGCGCGATTCTGCTAAACGGCGGAAATCGGCGACATTATGGCAATCTTTTAAACGCATTTCGGTCTTATACAGACCTTGCGCATAATTGCATGCATTTGGATAATCTGCCCGATCAAGGGGCGCATGCTTTTCTGCCTAGGGGGACGGTCGTCGCGCCGCATATTGTCCTGATGGAACATTGCGTTTAGCGTCGCATTGCGCAAGACAGCGCCATCCAAATTGCAAAGGCATGCTCATATGTTCCTCGAAGGCAAAACAGCACTTATCACGGGTTCAACCTCCGGCATCGGATTGGGCTATGCCCGTGCGCTGGCGGCGCAAGGGGCACATGTGATGATAAACGGGTTCGGCGATGCCGACTTGATCCAAAGCTATGTTGCCGAACTCAGCAAGGTGAGCGGCGGAAAGGCGCATTATTCCGCGGCCGACATGACTCAACCCGACAGCATCCGAGCTATGGTCTCCGAATGCACCAACCTATTGGGATCGCCTGATATTTTGATCAATAATGCCGGAATTCAGCATGTTGCGCCAGTTGACGAATTTCCGGAGGACAAATGGGATGCGATTCTGTCGATCATCCTGTCCTCGGCATTCCACACCACAAAGGCCGCTTTGCCCGCGATGAAGGCCAAGGGCTGGGGCCGTATCATCAACACAGGATCGATGCACAGCCTCGTCGCATCGCCTTTCAAATCGGCCTATAACGCCGCAAAGCATGGCCTGGCAGGCTTTACCAAAACGGTCGCGCTTGAAGTGGCGACGCAAGGCATCACAGTGAATAACATCTGCCCGGGCTATGTCTGGACATCGTTGGTCGAGAACCAAATTCCCGATACCATGAAAGCCCGCGGGCTAACGCGGGATCAAGTGATCAACGACGTGCTGCTGGCCAATCAGCCACAGAAGAAATTTGTGCAGGTGGAGCAATTGGCCGCGCTTGCGGTGTTTTTATGCCGTGATGAGGCAAGCGCGATTACCGGCACAAACCTGTCGGTCGATGGCGGTTGGACCGCGCAATAGCGGGAAATATCGCATGCGGTAGGACAACAAAAAACCGCCGGCATTGCTGCCGACGGTGAGTTGTTTTCCTCCCCAGGAAAACTGAAATAGATAGGCTGGCTATTTGCCGCCAGCGCTACCAAGTCGGTGATATAGCCGCGCGAATTTGACGGATTCAGGCTTGTCCTGAATAACCTCAAGATAATGCAGCAATGCTTGGCGAAGCAACGTCAGGTCCTCGGTCGAAAGGACCGCACGTGCGCGTGGTGGCTCTCCCATATCGAACGCTCCTTACGCGGCTTGGCCAAATTGGTTCATCGTATTGTCTTTGCCGCCCGCCTTTAACCCAGCTTCACCGGCAAAATATTCCTTATGATCATCACCAATGTCGGAACCAGACATATTCTGGTGCTTGACGCAAGCGATGCCCTGACGGATTTCCTTGCGCTGAACGCCAGCAACATAGCCCAGCATGCCCATTTCGCCGAAATAATCTTTCGCCAAATTGTCCGTGCTAAGTGCCGCTGTATGATAGGTCGGTAGCGTGATCAGATGGTGGAAAATGCCGGCACGCTTCGCGGAATCGCGCTGGAAGTTCTGAATACGGACATCCGCCTCAATCCCCAAAGGCGTCTCGTCATAGCTTGCGCTCATCAGGTTTGCACGTTCATAGGCCGAAACGTCCTGACCTTCGGCGGACCAAGCATCAAACACTTGCTGCCGGAAATTCAGCGTCCAGTTAAAGCTTGGCGAGTTATTATATGCCAGTTTTGCGTTCGGTACGACCTCACGGATACGGTCAACCATGCCCGCAATCTGTTCGATGTGCGGCTTTTCGGTTTCGATCCAGATGAGGTCGGCACCGTTCTGAAGCGACGTGATGCAATCCAATACGCACCGGTCTTCGCCAGTTCCTGAGCGGAACTGAAACAGGTTGGATGGCAAACGCTTTGGCCGCAGCAACTTTCCGTTGCGGTTCAAAATGACGTCGCCATTTTGCGCCGTGGCGGGGTTTATTTCTTCACAATCGAGGAAGCTGTTGTACAAATCGCCCAAGTCGCCAGCGGCGGTTGAAACGGCGATCTGCTTGGTCAGGCCGGCCCCAAGCGAGTCGGTGCGCGCAACGATGATGCCATCTGGCACGCCGAGTTCGAGGAATGCATAACGGCAGGCGCGGATTTTCTGAAGAAAATCCTCATGCGGCACGGTAACTTTTCCGTCTTGGTGGCCGCACTGTTTTTCGTCCGACACTTGGTTTTCGATCTGGAGTGCGCAGGCACCAGCCTCAATCATCTTCTTTGCGAGCAAATATGTGGCTTCTGCGTTGCCGAAGCCCGCATCAATGTCCGCAATAATCGGCACGACATGTGTTTCATGGTTTTCAATTTTGTCCATGATGGCGGATGCGCGCGCTGTGTCCTGCTGCCCGCGGGCATCGTCTAAGTCGCGGAAGAGGATGTTGAGTTCGCGGCTGTCGGCTTGGCGCAAAAATGTGTAGAGTTCTTCGATAAGCGCAGGAACGCTTGTCTTTTCATGCATAGACTGGTCGGGCAGGGGGCCAAATTCGCTGCGCAATGCGGCAATCATCCAACCTGACAGATACAGATAACGCTTCTTCGTGGTTCCGAAATGCTTTTTGATGGAAATCATCTTTTGCTGCGCGATGAACCCGTGCCAGCAACCCAGCGATTGTGTGTATTGCGCGGGATCAGCATCATAAGCCGCCATGTCGTCGCGCATGATTTTGGCGGTATAGCGGGCGATATCGAGACCTGTCTGGAATCGGTTTTGCAACTGCATCCGTGCGACGGATTCGGCGCTGATGGAATCCCACGTTCCGTTGTGCGCGGCAATTTGCGCGCTGTTTGTGGCAATCAGTGTCTGATATGACATGTTCTATTCCTTCATCCGTGGGGAGCTATCCCCTGCTTCTCTGCCACTTGCGCGGAAAAGCCGAGTCAATTTTGTAATATTTGTTGTGTTATCGTCGTAAAACTCTATCGTTTGTTTGTAATGTTGTAATGTTATTGACAAGAGTGCGATGGCCGAAGAAAAACTATTTGCAGGACATTCTGTGCGCAGGATCCGCCGCGCTTATGGTCTGACTCAGGGATCAATGGCTGATACGCTTGCGATTTCGCCGTCATATCTCAATCTGATTGAACGTAATCAACGGCCGTTGACCGCGACCTTGTTATTGAAACTGGCGCAATCTTATGACTTCGACCCGCGTACATTGACGGGTGCAACGCCGGGTGGGGGCGTTGATGCCATCCGGCGCCGGCTTAGTGACCCGATATTTGCTGACCTCGCCATTGACCGGGCGCAAGTCGAAGAATGGATTGCCGCAAGCCCAGATGCGGTTGAGGCGTTTGCCCGCGCATTTGACCGCCTTTCCGGTGGTTCGCACGGCGGGGCGACTGCTGCAGCGGGCGGCGCGCAGATTGAGCCTGAAGCCATCGCATCGGCGCGACGCGAAATTGAACGCTGGCGCAACCATTTCGCCGATTTGGATTCTCAGGCGGAGACCCTTGCCGACGAATTGCGGCTCGCCAATGCGGATCTATATGGCGCGATTACCGAACGGCTTCGCGTAAAACATCAGCTTTCCATACGCATTTTGCCATTTGACGTTATGCCAGACAGGCTCCGTCGCCTTGACCTGCACGCACGGCAGTTGCAATTATCCGAGTTGCTTGATCCTGCCAGCCGCACATTTGCCGCTGCGTTGCAGCTTGGCACGTTGGAAGCAAAGGCGGAAATTGATGCGCTGGTTGCCGGAGCATCCTTCCCGGAGCGGGCCGCTGAACGGCTCTATCGTCGCCATTTAAGCAGCTATTTCGCTGCCGCTGTTATGATGCCTTATGCGCGCTTCCTCCGCGCCTGCGAAGCCACGGGTTATGATATCATACTGTTGCAGCGACGCTTCGGCGCAGGTTTTGAACAAATTGCCCATCGCCTAACGACGTTGCAGCGTGTCGGGCAGCGCGGCCTGCCGTTTTTCATGTTGCGCATTGATAAAGCGGGGCAAAGTAGCAAGCGCTACGCGGGTGCAAGCGCATCGCCTTTGGTGGAGACGGACCGGCGTTGCCCTTTATGGCATGTGCATAATGTGTTTGCGCGGCCCGGGACGTTGATGCCGCATTTGGTGGAGTTAGAGGACGGCAGTCGCTGGTTCACTTTGTCGCGTACCGTGCACCCACAAACTGCGGTGAGCGGCAGCGTGGAGGCCGAGTTCGCGATCTGCCTTGGCTTGGATGCAAAGCTTGCCGCACCATTGGCCGCTGCCCGTGGTTTAGACCTTAAAAATGGCATGGCGACGGCCATCGGGCTTGGCTGTTCAGCCTGTACCCGGCCAGAATGCTCTCAAAGAAGTGCGCCGCCCGCTGGACGGGTGCTGGTATTCAACGAACGCGAAAGAGGCATGTCACCATTTACCTTTGATCAACTTGCCTGATAGCCGCCATGAAGGGCTTAGGGTCAGGCCTAGGTCAGCGCGAGCAACTCTGCTGGATCAATGCCTGCGCGCTGCATCTGCGCTTTTACGTCGGGCCAAACATTCTGAACGAAATTGTCGCGTTCAAAACTCCGCAGTTTTGCAGTGGCGCCACGGGCCACAAATAGGCCAACGCCACGTTTGACATCGACCAAGCCGCTGTCTTGAAATAATTGATAGGCCTTGGCCACAGTCAGCGGATTTGCACCCTGAACCGCTGCAAATGCACGCACGGAGGGCAGCATTTCCCCTTCTTTATATTTGCCGTCGAGGATTGCCGCAGCAATCACGTCACGCAATTTTAGATAGACTGGTTTTGCATCATTTTTCATCACATGCTTACTGCCATAATACAGTATGGCGCGTCAAGCACAGGTGAATCTACGTAATTACGGCCATGCGCGGATGATGTCGCTTGGAACGGGGCGTGGGCGTTCTTCAAGCGCGAGCGCTGGGGTGCCGATGAAGAACATTCCGGCCATCTTTTCATCGTCCTGACACAGGGCCGCGTGAACCACAGGGTCGTAATTTGCCCATCCCGTGATCCAACTACCGACAAAGCCGTGCGCATGTACCGCATGCAGTAAATTCATACCAACCGCGCCGACGCTCATCTCCTGCTCCCACAGGGGAATTTTCAGGCTTGGTTGCGGGGCAAATATCAGCAGGATGAGGGTTGGGGCCATATGCGCCGGGGCAATCGCAGCCTCAATTTGCGCAGGGCGAGCGTCGGGGTTCGCGGCGCAGAATGCTGTTTTTAATAGGTCTGCAAAGGCCGATCGGTCGGTGATCTCGACAAAACGCCATGGGAATAATTTGCCATGGTCGGGCGTGCGCATCGCCGTTTGTAAGATCAGGTTAAGCTTCGCCGCGTCGGGGCCAGGCGCAACCATATCGCGTGGCTTGCCAGAGCGGCGGCTTTCCAGATAGGCGGTAACAGAAGAAAGATCGTTGAACATTCCGCACCCTTCGACGAAATTCGACCCTTACCGCAATAAAATTCTTCACACGCGCAATTTTTTCGGTAGGTTCCGGCGCAATCGTCCCATTCAATGGGAGTGTAAACATAACAAGGATGAGGGGTTCGCTCGATGGCGACATCATATGCGCAAGATGGAGATGCAGCAGGGACATTCCTTGGCCATCCCAAAGGTCTTTTTGTATTATTCTTTGCCGAGATGTGGGAGCGTTTTTCCTATTACGGCATGCGCGCACTGCTGATTTTCTATCTGACCAAGCACTGGTTGTTTTCGGATGAAGATTCCGGCGTCATATACGGGGCCTACACGGCGTTGGTGTATATTACGCCGGTGCTGGGTGGGTATCTAGCGGATCGCTACCTTGGGCAGCGAAAGGCCGTGACCTATGGTGCTGTATTGCTAACCTTCGGGCATTTTTTGATGGGCTTTGAAGGTACCGGCGGACAGGATGCTGCCTCGTTGAACATCTTCTGGCTTGCGCTTGCGTTTATTATTGTGGGTTCAGGTTTCCTGAAAGCAAACATCTCGGTTATTGTGGGTCAATTATATCCACGCACAGATGTACGTCGCGACGGTGCTTACACCATCTTCTACATGGGCATTAATCTGGGCGCTGCGCTGGGCGCATTGCTCTGCGGCTATCTGGGCGAAACCTATGGCTGGTCATACGGTTTTGGTGCTGCCGGCGTCGGTATGTTGCTTGGCCTCATTGTATTTGTCGTATTCAAGCCGTTGCTGTTGGGACGTGGCGAGCCGAGTGATCCCGCAGCTTTGAATAATCCTGTGATGGGCATTAAGCTGGAGTGGCTTTTGTATTTGGTCGGCTTGGTCGCCGTTGTCGCTTGCTGGTGGCTGGTGCAAAATCAGGCAGTAGTCGGCACATTGCTGGGCATTGCGGGAACGGTATTGATTTTGTACGTACTAGGCATCGCAACCTTCAAATTCGTTTATGGCTCCTTTTCGGCCGCACCGCAGCTGCCGTTGATGCTATTCGGCCTTGGCGGTGTTATCTCGATCGTGGCTTTTGTCGGAATGTTTTTTCAAGCATTTTCCGATGCGGTCGCGCAAAATGTTGCAATCGCAGGCTTTGGCTTATCGCTGATTGTTGTCATCTGGCAATGTATTGGCAAACCAAATCAGGACCGCGACCGTATTTTTGCAGCGATGTTCTTGATTATCGGCTCAATTCTATTTTGGGCGTTATTCGAACAGGCTGGTTCGTCGCTGAATTTGCTCACCGACCGACATGTCGACCGGAATATTTTTGGTTGGGAAGCGAAAGCATCTCAGTTTCAGTCACTTAACGCAATTTACATCGTCCTGCTTGCGCCATTATTCGCTTGGCTTTGGACTTCATTGGCTCGGCGCGGGATTGAGCCATCGACACCTGCGAAATTTGGCTTGGCAATTGTGCAGCTTGGTTTCGGCTTCCTTGTGCTGGTTGCTGGTGCTGCTTCCGTTAGCGGAGACACCCTGATACCGGTGCTGTTTGTTTTCCTGATCTATTTGCTGCATACCACCGGTGAGCTGTGCCTTTCTCCTGTCGGGCTCAGTGCGATGAACCGACTGGCACCTGCCCAAATGGCTTCATTGATCATGGGAACTTGGTTCTTCGCATCGGCTACAGGCAATTTCGTAGCAGGCTTGATCGCATCGGCCACTGGGTCGGAAAAGGCCGGCGGGGATGATGTAGGACGTGAAGTCGTGATGGCCGTCTATAGCCAGATTGGCTGGATCGCGATTGGCGTCGGCGTAGCTGTTGTCGTCATCTCCCCACTTATCAAGAAACTGATGCACCTTGACACGCTCAAGGACGAAGACACTGCAGAAGAAAAGGCAGCATAAGCATATGAAGAGCAATTTGCGCTGGCCGATCCTGGCCGCTCCACTGGCCCTGATGGCGTGTTCCAACGCCGAGGGTCCAAAGACCGTTTCCGCAACCCCTGCGGTGAAGCCAGCGGAAAAGGCGCCCGCGCCGTTTCCGTCAACATATAAGGCCTATCCCGGTGTTGCGACGGCCATTCGTAACGTCACCATATATGATGGCGAAGGCGGCAAGATCGACAATGGCGTGGTGTTCATGTCTGGCGGTAAGATCAGCAGCGTTGGCGGCGCGGACACGAATATTCCGGCGGGCGTGAATGTGGTTGACGGCACTGGCAAGTTTGTGACGCCTGGCATCATCGATATTCACTCTCATTTGGGCGACTATCCCACGCCATCAGTTGAGGCGCATAGCGACGGCAATGAGGCCACATCGCCCACGACGCCCGAAGTATGGGCCGAACATAGCGTATGGCCGCAAGACCCCGGTTTCAGCCGCGCGCTCGCCAATGGCGGCGTGACGGCGTTGCAAGTATTGCCGGGTTCAGCCAACCTAATGGGTGGCCGGTCGGTCGTCCTGAAAAACGTCTATGCCCGAACCGTCCAAGGCATGAAGTTCCCCGGCGCGCCTTATGGTATGAAAATGGCCTGCGGTGAAAATCCGAAGCGGGTTTACGGAAGCAAGGGACGGATGCCATCAACACGCATGGGCAACATCGCGGTGAACCGGCAGACCTGGATTAAGGCGCAGGAATATAAGAAAAAGCGCGACAGCGGCAAAGAATATACCCGCGATATCGGCATGGAAACATTGGCTGGTGTATTGGATGGTGACATCTCGATCCAGAACCACTGCTACCGCGCTGACGAAATGGCGATCGTCCTCGATATGGCCAAGGAATTTGGCTATAAGGTATCGACATTCCACCATGCGGTAGAAAGCTACAAAATAGCGGATCTGCTGCGCGACAATGACGTGTGTTCCGCCGTCTGGGCTGATTGGTGGGGCTTTAAGATGGAGGCGTATGACGCCATTCCGGAAAACGCAGCCATCCTGCATAATACAGGCGCTTGCGTCGTCATCCACTCTGATGATGAAAATCAGATACAGCGTTTGAACCAAGAAGCGGCAAAGGCGCAAGCGGATGGCCGTCGGATGGGTTTCAACATCAGCGATGCGGACGTCATCAAATGGTTGACCTACAACCCTGCCAAGGCGCTGGGCATAGCAGACAAAACAGGCAGCTTGAAGGCCGGTAAAATGGCTGACCTTGTGTTGTGGAACGGCAACCCGTTGAGCGTTTACGCCCGTCCTGATAAAGTATGGATCGATGGTGCGCTGATGTTTGATGCAAGCAACCCCAAGATACGTCCGGTCAGCGATTTTGAACTTGGCCAACCCGGTGAAGGAGATGTGAAATGAGGCATTTCCTCTATGCCGCTGCTGCTTTGGCAGCCTTTGCAACGCCTGTTGCCGCCGAAACTATTGCCATCATGGGTGGCCGCGTCGTGGTCGGGGATGGCAGTGCGCCGATTGAAGGTGGCACTGTGGTTATCCGCGACGGTAAAGTTGTTGCCGCCGGCGCAACTGTGGCCATACCATCTGGCGCGCGCCAGATTGATGCCACAGGTAAATGGGTGACGCCCGGTGTCTTTGCTGGTTTCACCCGGCTTGGACTAGCCGAAGTGGACGCGGTCAACGGCACCAATGACAAGAGCGGAGGGCGTAGTGGGTTTTCCGCCGCTATCGACGTTGCGCCTGCCATTGATCCGTTTCGCTCGCCTTTTGCCGTCAACCGTGCGGCGGGTGTAACCCGCGCTGTGGTTGCACCGGAGGCTGCGGGTAATATCTTTGCAGGCCAGGGCGCAATTGCCGATCTTGGCGCAGATAGTAACCCGGTGACAAAAGCCCGTGCGTTCCAATTTGCCGAGTTCGGTGAAGAAGGGGCCGCGTCTGCGGGTGGAAGCCGTGCAGGAACGCATCTGCACTTCCGCGCCATGCTGCGTGAGGCCCAAGATTATGCGGCTGGACGTGGTACGTTTGATGACGATTTGTTGAAGGCGGAGGATGCCAAGGCGTTGCTGTCCGTCCTTCGCGGTGAAACCCGTTTGCTGATCCATGTTGAAGGGGCAAATGACATGCTTCGGCTTATGGAGTTGAAGCGAGATTTTCCCGCAGTTAAAATGGTGTTTGTGGGCGTGAGCGAAGGTTGGCGGGTCGCCCGCGAACTCGCACAGGCTGGGATTCCTGTCATCGCGTCCGCACTCAATGATTTGCCCGCAACATTTGAAATGCTGGGTGCGACGCAAAGCAATATTGGTCGTATGAAGGATGCTGGCGTTCAGGTTGCCATTGGCATGATCAACGACCGAGATTCCCACCAATTGCGCTACACAACGCAATATGCGGGTAATATTGTAAGCCTTCAATATGTGCCCGGTGCAACAGGTCTGACATGGGATGAGGCGTTTGCCGCGATCAGTTCGGTTCCTGCCGAGATTATGGGCGTAGGCGATCGTCTTGGTAGCTTGAAAGCAGGTAGGGCGGCAGACGTCGTGCTGTGGGATGGCGACCCGCTCGAACTTTCCAGTGCAGCCATTACGGTCATCATCGACGGTGTCGAACAACCGCTCACCAATCGTCAGAATCGTCTGCGTGACCGTTATGCGCGCCCCACGGAAGGGGATTTGCCGAAGGCATATGACCGTTGATTTTCTGACAGCATAACGGGGCAATCTATCTGGGGGCAGGAGGTGGCGTGTTGGGCGATTATCTAGCATTGGTTGCGGCGAGCATGTTGTTCGTCGGGAGCCATTTTCTGATGTCGCATCCGTTACGGGCATCACTTGTCGGCCGGTTCGGTGCAAACGGGTTTATGGCCGTCTATTCGGTCGTTTCGCTGATTACATTTGTGTGGATGATTATCGCATTCGGACGCGCGCCTAAGGCCGATGGTTTTTGGCCTGTGGGTGACGTCGTCTGGATAGTTGCGAGCGTGCTTAGTTTGGTTGCTGCGGTGCTGTTTGCGGGCTCGTTCATCCGCAATCCCTCGCTCCCCGGCGTGCCTAGCGCGCTGGCCGCGCAAACGCCCTCGGGGGTATTTAAGGCAACACGCCACCCCATGATGTGGGGTTTTGCTTTATGGGGCGTGGGGCATATTCTTGTGGCACCGCGCATCGACAATTTCATCTTCGCAGGCAGTCTTATATTCTTGGCCTTGGTTGGTTCGAAGGCGCAAGAAATTAAGAAGCGCAGCCTGATGGGGGGGCAGTGGGCACAGTGGCTACGCCGCACACATTTCGTTGTCCGCCCCGCTGCATTGTTGCGCGCGGGCATCGGCCCCTGGGTCGTAGGCATTTTGATTTGGGCTATCGCGACATGGGCGCACCCTTATTGGGGCGTGGGCGGCGCTGGCCTGTTCCGCTGGTTCGGCGGTTAATCTTTGGCCTACAGCCGAACCATTTTCATACCCTGCGCGCCATAACGCGGACCTGATGTGCCACCGCGCGGGGCGGCTGCATCCAGCTTGGCAAGATCATCCATATCAAGCGCAATGTCGCAAGCCTTCGCGCTGTCCTCCATTGTCACACGGCGTTTGAAGCCGGGGATGGGCACGATGTCTTTGCCTTGCGCCAATATCCATGCCAGCGCGATTTGAGCGTGTGATGCGTCATGCTTCGCGGCAATTTCACCCACAACGTCGACAATCGCGAGGTTGGCGGCAAAATTGTCGCCCTGAAAACGCGGGTCCTGCCGCCGCCAGTCATTCTGCGGCAATTCATCAAGACTTCGGAACGCGCCAGTCAGGAAACCGCGACCAAGCGGCGAGTAAGGGACAAGGCCAATGCCGAGCGCACGGCAGGTTGGCAGAATCTCATCCTCAATATCCCGCTCCCACAGCGAATATTCGCTTTGCAACGCAGAAATCGGCGCAACAGCAGCCGCGCGGCGCAGCGTTTCTGGGCCAGCCTCGGACAGGCCGATATGCTTGATTTTCCCTTCGGTGATCAACTCCGCCATCGCGCCGACGGTCTCTTCAATCGGCACATTGGGATCGACGCGGTGCTGATAATATAGGTCAAGGCAATCTATGCCGAGGCGTTTCAACGTGCCTTCAACCGCAGCCTTGGCATTCATGGCAGAGCCGTCGACGCCAACAATATTGCCGCCGTCAAATTTGAAACCGAATTTGCTGGCGATGATGAGGCCATCGCGCTTGCCCTTAATCGCTTGGGCGACCAGTTCCTCATTCTGGAACGGGCCATAAATCTGCGCCGTGTCGAAAAAGTTGATGCCAAGGTCGATAGCGCGGTGGATCGTCTTGACCGCTTCATCCGGGTCGGCATCTTCGCCATATGTGATGTTGCCGCCCTTGATCATGGGCATACAGCCAACGCCGAGTGCGGAGACCTTTAAACCATGGCCCAGCTCACGATATTGCATTGGCTTTATCCTTTTCAGATGCCTCAATTGCGGTTGCAAGCGCCACGTCCATTTGCACATTGCCGGTGGTGCGGAATATGTCGGGCAGTGTTTCAACAGCAATCAACAGAGCCAAAGGTTCAATGGGAATGCCAAGCGCGAGACAGATAGGCGCGATGGACGTTACGAAGCTAACCGAGCCGGGCAGGCTCACTGCGCCCATGGAGGTTAATGCAGCGATGAAGATTGCGAAACCATAGTCGAAGCCGCTGAGCTCCACCCCAAACCAGTTCGCAACATATAAAGCGACCGCCAAGTTCATGGCCGGACCCGTGACGCGCAACAAAGCAACGGCCATGGGCAGGACCAAGCCAGCGGTCGATTCCCGCACGCCAAGCGCTTCTGCCTTTTTCAACATGAGCGGCAAGCTGGCCAGCGACGATTGGGTCGAAACCGCAAAGGCCTGCACCGGCGCGATCTGCCGTGCATATTCGCGCAAGCTAACCTTGCCGGCAAACACCGCGACCAGATAGGCAAAGCCGCCGACGATAATGCCAACGATGGAAACCGTGACGATATAATGGGCAACTGCGCCCAATGCCGCGAGCCCGGATCGTGCGCCGACGACAAAGGCCAAAGCAAATACGCCGATGGGTGCGAGTTTCAGCACCCATTCAATGACAATGACCATGGCATCGGCGAGCGCGCTGAAAAATCCGGCCATTTGCGCCCTTGGGCCTTGCGTGAGGCGCGTTACCGCAAAAGCAAAAACCAACGTGAAGATCAAAAGCGGCAGGATCGAGTCATTGGCGGCAGAGGCAATAGGATTGGTCGGCACCAGCGCCACAAGAAAGTCGCGCAACGGAGGCTGCTCTGCCACAGCTGGAACGCCTGTAAGCGCGGCGCGTAACGCGGCTGCGCTTTCCGATGGCATCGGCCATAACGACAGCAATGTCGGCGTCAATGCGGCGCCCATGGCCGCAGAAAGCCCCATCATGACGACAATCCAAGTGACGGTCCGTGCAGCCATAGGACCAGCGCGCGCCGCCTCGGCGCTTTTGACAATACCGGTAATGAGCAGTGCCACGACCAATGGCACGACGGTCATCCGAAGGCCGTTAAGCCATAAGGAGCCGACAATATCGAGCCAATAAGCAATTTGCGTACCAATGATAGGGACTATCGCGGCGGCAAAAATTCCAAGAGCAAGCCCAATGATGAGGGCGAGGAGAATACGTGTAGCGTTAGACATAGCATCGGGTCTTGCCAGCCCGTCGCTCCCTATGCAAGGGAGAGGGATAGCAATGCGGAAAAATCATTGAACAACCGCAAAAGAGCAGGAACGTACATGGCGCGCAAATATTTCGGAACAGACGGCATCCGCGGTCGCAGCAACGTTGGTGCCATGACACCGGAAATGGCTATGAAGGTTGGCCAAGCCGCAGGCACGCATTTCCTGCGAGGTGGACACAAGCATCGCGTCGTCATCGGCAAGGATACGCGATTGTCCGGCTATATGATTGAGAATGCTTTAGTCGCTGGTTTCACCAGTGTTGGCATGGATGTCGTTCAGTTTGGTCCGATTCCGACGCCTGCTGTTGCTTTGCTAACACGGTCGATGCGCGCGGATTTGGGCGTGATGATTTCGGCCAGTCACAATCCGTATGAGGATAATGGCATCAAGCTATTCGGTCCCGATGGCTTTAAGTTGTCGGATGCGGACGAGCTGGCGATTGAGGCTTTGCTGGATGCGCCGCTCGCACTGGCGGATGCGGCTGATGTAGGTCGTGCGCGGCGTATTGAAGACAGCCGGGGCCGCTACATCCATGCGGTAAAGGCATCTGTACCAGAACATATCCGTTTTGATGGTCTGCATGTGGTGCTCGATTGCGCCAATGGTGCGGCATATCAAGTCGCGCCGATTGCGATTTGGGAACTTGGGGCCAAAGTCACGTCAATTGGTATTGCGCCCAATGGCAAGAATATCAACGACAAGGTTGGCTCAACGCATGTCACGACGTTGCAGGAGACCGTGGTCGCTGCGGGCGCCGATATTGGTATCGCCCTTGATGGCGATGCGGATCGCTTGATCGTTGTTGATGAACATGGCCGCGTCGTTGACGGCGACCAGATCATGGCATTACTTGGCGGTGCCATGAACCGCAGCGGCAAGCTGACTGGCGGAGGCATTGTCGCGACGGTGATGTCCAATTTGGGCCTTGAACGCTATCTGGAAACACAGGATTTGCGCCTCATTCGTGCAAAGGTTGGCGATCGCTATGTTCTTGAAGAAATGCGCAAGCTCGGCATCAATGTCGGCGGTGAGCAATCGGGCCACATGATCATGTTGGACCACGCCACGACAGGCGATGGCACCATAGCCGCGTTGCAGGTGCTGACCCAGCTTGTCGCCAGCGGGAAGCCGGCGAGCGAAGTGCTGCACCTGTTCGATCCCGTTCCTCAACTGCTGAAAAATGTTCGTTTTTCCGGCGGCAAGCCACTGGATAACCCAGATGTGCAGGCTGTCATTGCAAAGGCCGAAGCCGAACTGGCGGGCAATGGCCGTTTGGTGATCCGCCCGTCGGGGACTGAGCCGGTTATCCGCGTGATGGCAGAGGGCGATGACGCCGCGCAGGTTGAGCGTATTGTTGATGGCATTTGCGACGCAGTCAGGGCCGCGGCATCCTGATGCTTAACGGCGCACCTGCCCGTATATTGATTATTGCTGGGTCCGATAGTGGCGGTGGCGCAGGTATCCAAGCAGATATCAAAACGGTCACCATGCTAGGTGGCCATGCCATGACGGCGGTGACCGCGATTACCGCGCAAAACACGATTGCTGTCGATGCGGTACACATGATCCCGACGCAAATGGTGATTGACCAAATTAGCGCAGTCGTGAGCGACATTGGCGTAGACGCTGTTAAAATTGGGATGATTGGCAATGCCGACACCGCGCATGCTGTGGCGGACTGTCTTTCGGATCTATCCTGCCCAATCATATTCGACCCCGTTATGGTTGCCACTAGCGGTGCCATGCTGGCCGATGCCGATACCATTTCGGCATTTGAAAGGCTGATGCGGTTGGCCACGCTCACCACGCCTAATCTCCCGGAGATGGAAGCTTTGGGCGGCAAGGATGCCTTGCTCGCGCAGCGGTTTCCGTTGCTGTTGAAGGGCGGTCATGCGGACGGGGATGAGATTATCGACGAACTGCATCTCGCACCGGGGCAGAGCGAAAGCTGGCGTGATGCGCGGATACAGACGCGCAGCACACATGGCACTGGCTGTAGTTTGGCTACCGCTATCGCAACAGGCTTGGGGCAGGGGATGGATCTTGTCCCCGCCATAGAGCGCGCGCGCTTGTTTGTGCGGCTTGCTTTGCGCGATGCGCCGGGACTTGGGCAAGGTCATGGCCCGATGGGGCATCAATCGGTGCGTGAGGACGCTATGGTCGCTGGCCCGTCGCTCAACCATGTGACTTTGGGGTGTCGCGCGTATGCGGCGTCCGTCAATTTTTATCAGGCGCTTGGGCTTTCGTTAATCGTCGATAGCCCGTCCAACGGCTATGCGCGATTTGAAGCGCCCAATGGCGTCACTTTGTCCATTTATCAACGTGACGATATCGCGACATCGACCATGATTTATTTTGAAAGCAAGCGCCTCGACGCGTGGGTGACAGAACTCGTTAGTCAAGGCTATGCGTTTGAACAGTTGCCGCAGGACGAAAGCTGGGGCTGGCGTGAGGCGCGCTTGCTGGATCCTTCGGGCAATATTGTGTGCCTTTACAAAGCTGGCGAAAACCGGCGTTATCCTGCTTGGCAGTTATGATTTTCGGCGTCGACGAGGCCGGGCGTGGGCCGCTTGCAGGGCCGGTGGTGGCGGCTGCCGTTTTATTGTCGAAACCACGTCCGCCTGGACTGGATGATAGCAAGAAACTAACTGCCGCGCGCCGTGCGGAGTTGGAAGCCACGATCAAACGCCGCTGCCAATGGGCGGTGGGTGTTGTCGAAGTTGAGGACATTGACCGTCTGAATATTTTTGGCGCAACGATGCTGGCCATGACCTTGGCGGTGGATGCCTTGTGCGCGAAACTTGGCTGCGATCCGCTTGAGGTTTTGGTCGATGGAAATATGACGCCTGCGGGCCGCCGTCCCGAATGGCGCTGGGAAGCGCGGGCTATCGTCGGTGGCGATGCGATTGAACCGTGTATTTCGGCGGCCTCGATCATCGCCAAAGAACATCGCGACCGTATGATGTACACAGCGGCACAACAACATCCGCATTATGGTTGGGAAAAGAATAAAGGCTATGGCACACCCGACCATATGGCCGCGCTGCGTGAGCATGGTCCGACACCATTGCACCGCAGAAGCTTCGCGCCGGTCGCACAAATGCTTTTGCTGTAATTTTTTTTGCGCAGTGAGTCCTTCGGGTAACACCACTAGGGGTTGAGTCTGCCTAGATTCGCCAGACTCCACATATTGTGCCGGACTCGTTTCGTTCCGCCTATATGATGGCATCATGCTCATTATTCTGAGGAATCCCTATCTACCAACGACCTTGACCAAAGGGCCGTGCTGACTCATCGCAGCTTAGTAAGCGCCAACGGGAGCAGGCAATGGGTGTTATTGAGAAAATTAGACCAGCAACAACAGCGAAGCTGGCACCGGCACATGACCTGCCGCGTAATCAGATTTTGCGGATGGACTGCATTGCGGCCATGCGCTCCTTACCTGATTGCTCGATCGACATGGTCTTTGCCGATCCGCCCTATAATCTGCAACTTGGCGGTGATTTATTGCGCCCTGACAATAGCAAAGTTGATGCCGTTGACGATGAATGGGACAAATTTGCAAGCTTTGCCATTTATGACAAATTCACCCGCGAATGGCTTGCCGAGGCGCGGCGTATTTTGAAGCCCAATGGCTCGCTCTGGGTGATTGGTAGCTACCACAATATCTTTCGCGTTGGCACGGCGGTGCAGGATGCCGGATATTGGATTTTGAACGACATCGTCTGGCGCAAGTCGAACCCGATGCCCAATTTTAAGGGCACACGCTTCACCAACGCCCATGAAACCCTGATCTGGGCGTCGAAAAGCGAGAAGTCGAAATATACCTTCAACTATCGCGCGATGAAGACGTTGAATGACGAACTTCAAATGCGGTCCGATTGGTTGATCCCGATTTGTGGCGGTCAGGAACGGTTGAAGCGCAATGGGGTGAAGGCGCATCCGACGCAAAAGCCCGAAGCACTGTTGTACCGTATATTGCTGGCCTGTACGAAACCAGGTGACGTGGTACTTGATCCGTTTTTCGGAACAGGCACAACGGGTGCGGTAGCCCGCCGTCTTGGCCGTGACTGGATTGGTTGCGAGCGCGAAGCCGTATATTGTGAAGTCGCTGAGGAGCGCATTGCGGCAGCATTGCCTTTGGACGAAAGCGCCATCAAAACCATGCAGTCACCAAAGTCTGCGCCAAAGGTTGCCTTTGGCCAATTGGTCGAGGCTGGTTATCTTAATCCCGGCACAAAATTGTTTGACCGTAAGCGTCAGTTTGAAGCGATCGTGCGCGCCGATGGCTCTATCATCTGCGGTGTCGTCGACGGATCGATCCACAAAGTCGGTTCGAGCATTCAAAACGCACCAAGTTGCAACGGTTGGACCTATTGGCATTATGGCGCCGCCGATGGCGCAATGAAGCCGATTGACGACCTGCGCCAAACCTATTTGCTCGCAACCGAGCCGTGACAAAAATCTATCTTCGTCCCACTGGCTTTGTCGAAAGTCCCCAGCGGCACGAAGGTGAAAGCTTGCGTTTGGCAGGAACCATGCTGTGGTTCTCGCAAATCGAATATATCACACGCGACATAACATCGACGCAGCGGCAGTTGGTGCCTGTTCGCAAATGGGATGAATTTGCGGCGGCACTGCCGCAGTCTGCGCGCGAACGGTGTGCGCTGCTGCTTGGCCGCATAACGGCCCCGCGCGCTGCGCTGCAGTTGGGCGCGCATATGATTAGGTTTGATCAGCCGCATGTCATGGCGATTATCAATGCGACCCCGGACAGCTTTTCAGATGGGGGCAAGAATTTAGACCCGGAAATTGCTGCCGAAGCGGCCTTCGCCATGTCGCGCGCTGGTGCGGCTATCATTGACATTGGCGGAGAGTCTACGCGGCCCGGTGCACCTCTGATCTGGGAAGGCGATGAGATCAATCGGGTCGCGCCATTGATCCGCAGGCTGGCAGGAACTGGAGCGGCAATCTCGATTGACACGCGCAAGGCGTCCGTGATGGAAGGTGCATTGCAGGCTGGCGCGACGATGATCAATGATATCTCGGCGCTTTTATACGATGACCGCGCCGTCTACGTCGCCCGCAAAAGCAACGTTCCTGTGGTGCTGATGCACGCCCCCAGCCAAAGCAGCGACCCGCATAAAGACGGTCATTATGATGATGTCGTATACGATGTGTTCGACTGGCTTGAACAGCGGGTTTCGGCGGTCGAAGCTGTAGGGTTGGCGCGTGAAAAAATATTGGTCGATCCGGGTATCGGGTTCGGAAAGTCACTATCCGATAATCTGGCGATCATCAATAATCTGACAATCTATCATGGACTGGGTTGCGCCTTATTATTTGGCGCAAGCCGCAAAAGATTAATTGGTGCACTCTCGAATGAGGCGGAGGCAGCAGACCGTCTTGGCGGTTCAATCTTCCTCGCTGTGAAAGCAGTGGAGCAGGGCGCACATATTGTCCGCGTTCATGATGCTGCTGAAACCATACAGGCTATTCGCGTCTGGCGCGGTCTTCGCGATGCGGCGTTGACGGCGCCTATATAGTCTACAGCCATTTGGCTGCCTTGACCTTGTGCCCAATGGCGGGCAACTTCGCTCCCTCAAGAGGAGTGTTAAAATGCTAATGAAATATATCATTGGGTACATTGCAACTGGCATCGCGTTTGCGGTCATAGACAGCGTCTGGCTGCGGACCATGTACACGCGGCTGTATCAGCCAGAAATCGGCGAAATGATGATGAAAAATGGTTTTCGTTTGGGGCCAGCGATCATTTTCTATTTGTTGTATATCTTGGGCATGATGATCTTTGCGGTCGGGCCAGCGTTATTGACCGGCAAGTGGCAGACTGCGCTTATCTGGGGCGCTTTGTTGGGCTTTTTCTGCTATATGACCTATGATTTGACCAATTATGCCACGTTAAAAGTGTGGAGCATGAAAGTCACCATCCTCGACATCATTTGGGGCACATTTCTGACAGGCTCTGCCTCGCTGGTAGGTTTTTGGATTACGCAAGCTTTGCTTGGCAAAAGCAGCTAGGTCCTGACCCTAAGCCGCATCGCTGATCCCAAGGTCAGCAAGCTTTCGGTACAAGGTTGACCTGCCGATGCCCAGTCGGCGGGCTACCTCTGTCATTCGGCCGCTATAATGACCGATAGCTAGCCGGATGACGTCAGCCTCAATTTCTTCAAGCGGACGCATGTTGCCGTCATGTTCATATAAGGTGACGCCAATACCGTCATTTGAACCAGCACCAGCGGACCCACCATATCGGGGAACGGCGACAGTTTCGGAAATCTGCGGAAAAGCCTCTGGCGTCAGAGCGTCGCGGTCGCACAAGACGGCAGCGCGCAACAACGCGCTTTGCAACTGGCGGACATTGCCGGGCCATTCATAGCCGCGCAACATAATGAGCGCTTCGTCTGTGATCCCCAAGCTACGAAGGGCAGGCTGACTTGCCATGCGGCCAAGGAAATGGCGCGCCAAGGCAGGGATGTCGAATGTGCGTTCGCGCAGCGGCGGAATCATGAGCTGGACGACATTCAGCCGGTAATAGAGGTCCTCCCGAAACTCGCCCGTCTCCAGCCGGTCGGTGAGGGTATAGTTGCTGGCCGAGATCAGGCGTATATCCATGCGGTAGCTATGGGACGCGCCAACGGGTGAGATTTCGCCGTGCGTGAGTAAGCGGACCAACCGGATTTGTGTTTCACAGGGAAGCTTGTCGACTTCATCTAGAAACACTGTTCCGCCTTCGGCCTGTTGGAAAATGCCAATATGGCGGTCAAATGCACCGGCGAAAGCACCTTTTTCATGTCCAAATAGCGCAGAGTTCAGCAAAGTAGCCGGGATCGAACCGCAATTTACCTTCAGATATGGCAACTTTGCGCGCGGGCCAGCGGCCTGAATGGCATCGGCGACGACTTCCTTGCCAACGCCATGTTCGCCCTCGATGAAAATTGGTGCGCGACTGCGTGCCGCCTTGGCTGCGATTGCTAGCGCCGATCGAAACGCAGGTGCGGAACCGATTATTTCCTCAAACGCCAACGGTCGGCTAATTTTTTCGGTCAATGGATATAGTTCGCCCAGCACCATGCTCTTGTCCGAAGCAATGCCCAATGCGGCAGTGAGCCGCTGGGGCGTGATAGGCTTTAGGATATAATCCCATGCACCCGCGCGCATTGCGCCAATGGCATCCTCGGTTGCCCCGATTGAGGTCATCAGCAAGAGGGGGAGGGCAGGGCGGCGGTCTTTGATTTTGGATATAAACGACCCAGATTCCGCGCCGAGACGGCATTGATCTATGAGGATTGCATCAAGCATCCTGCCGTCCTGCGTCCCCAAAATATCCATGGCCGCGTCGCCATCGCGCGCAAATATCGTGCGCCAACCCGCACGCGATGCAATGGCCGAAACCAGCCTGCATTGCGCTGGTTGGTCGTCCACAAGCATCAATAAACGAGATTCTGTTTCGTGCATATGCCGTCCATTCTTGGTCCTGGAGCATGCAGGTACCGCAAATGGGTAAAGAGCTAATTAAGCAGTCATAATATTTTCTTTGCTCATCGTGCTTGAGCATTGGAAAATCACCAGTTAAGGCGAAAGCGTAACAATATTTTACTCGGAGGCTGTTTTGACAAACGATAATGACCTTGGACCCGCAAAAGAAACCTATGCGGGTTTCGTCACATTTTTCAAATGGGGCACAATTGTTAGCGCAATTGTAACCGCTATCGTGGTTTTGATCATCGCAAGTCGCGCGGCCTAAATGGTGAAAATCGCTGTCCTGAGGGAAACCACTCCTGGCGAAACGCGCGTTTCCGCATCCCCTGAAACCGTCAAGAAATTCATAGCGCTTGGCGCGACGGTTTCGGTCGAGAATGAAGCAGGGGCCGGGGCGTCGATTAGTGACGGTGATTATACAAATGCCGGTGCTTCCGTCGGAAATCTGTCGTCGGTGCTTAAAGACGCAGACATTGTTCTGGGTGTTCAAGGACCAGATCCAAAGGCGCTGAAGGGCATGAAGTCCGGCGCTTGGCTGGTGGCCGGGCTTGACCCCTTTGGCCAGCGGGCACGGGTGGATGCCTATGCCAAGGCGGGCGTAGAAGCGCTGGCGATGGAATTCATGCCGCGCATCACGCGTGCGCAGTCGATGGACATATTATCGTCGCAGTCGAATCTGTCTGGCTACAAAGCTGTTATTGAGGCGGCATCGGTCTACGGCCGCGCCTTTCCAATGATGATGACTGCTGCTGGTACGGTCAGTGCCGCAAAGGCTTTCATCATGGGTGTGGGCGTTGCTGGGCTACAAGCGATTGCCACCGCACGCCGTTTGGGCGCGCAAGTTTCAGCCACAGACGTGCGCTCCGCCACGAAGGAGCAAATTGAATCCTTGGGTGCAAAGGCGATTTTCGTTGAGAATGTCGCAGGTATCGAAGGCGAGGGTGCTGGCGGATATGCGACCGAAATGTCCGACGAATATAAAGCGGCGCAGGCGGAATTGGTCTCCGCGCATATCGCCAAGCAGGATATCGTGATTACCACCGCGTTAATTCCGGGGCGTCCAGCTCCGCGTCTGGTGTCCGACGCGCAAATCGCAAGCATGAAGCCAGGCTCAGTCATTTTCGATCTTGCAGTTGCGCAGGGCGGCAATGTTGAAGGGTCGAAGGCAGACGAAATCGTCATCAAACATGGCGTTAAGATTGTCGGGTACAGTAACACGCCAGCCCATTTGGCGGCGGATGCATCGGCGCTCTATGCGCGCAACCTGTTTAATTTCCTGTCTGCATTTTGGGACAAGGAAGCTGGCATGCCGGTTTTGCCTGATGATGATGAAATTACCGCAGCAATTCGCCTGACCAAAGATGGCAAGGTCGTGAATGAACGCCTGTCGGCGTAAGGGGGCATAATGGACTTTATTTCAATCTTATCCATCTTCGTGATGGCCTGTTTTGTGGGCTATTATGTCGTCTGGTCAGTAACACCTGCGCTCCACACGCCTTTGATGGCGGTCACGAACGCGATTTCTTCAGTCATCATCGTCGGCGCGTTAATCGCCGCAGCAGCAGGGGGATCACCGACCGCGAAGTGGCTTGGTTTGATCGCCGTGGCATTGGCCAGCGTCAATATCTTCGGCGGCTTTGCGGTAACGGCCCGCATGCTGGCCATGTATAAGAAAAAGGAGCGTTAAGTTGGAACATGTTGCTCCTCCCGCTTGGGTCATGCTCGCTTATTTGATTTCGGGTGTGTTTTTCATACTGGCATTACGCGGACTGTCTTCGCCTGCCACATCGCAACAGGGTAACCGCTTTGGCATGGCTGGTATGTTGATTGCGGTCGTCACGACCTTAGTCACGCATGACGTTGCCTCACTGCCTGAGATATTGGGCGCTATCGCCATTGGCGGCGGCATTGGCTGGGTTACGGCACGGAAGATTGCCATGACCGACATGCCGCAGCTTGTCGCTGCATTCCACTCTTTGGTGGGTATGGCCGCCGTTTTGGTCGCAGCCGCAGCGTTTCTTAACCCCGGTGCCTTTGGCATCGTCGGTGAAGACGGCCTCATCAACCCCGTCAGCCGGGTTGAAATGGGCTTGGGCATAGCGATTGGCGCGATCACCTTTTCAGGTTCCGTCATCGCTTTCTTAAAGCTGGCGGGCAAAATGTCGGGCGCGCCCATCCTCTTGCCATTACGCCATGTCATTAACTTGGGCACTTTGGCGGCAATCCTTGGTCTTATCGGCTACTTCACCGTTGACCAAAGCCCTTGGATTTTCTGGACCATCACCGCGCTGGCTTTCCTCATTGGCTTTTTGTTGATCATTCCCATCGGCGGCGCGGACATGCCCGTCGTGGTGTCGATGCTGAACAGCTATTCCGGTTGGGCCGCTGCCGCCATGGGCTTCACGCTGCATAACACGGCGATGATTATCACCGGCGCATTGGTGGGCTCTTCGGGGGCGATTTTGTCCTACATCATGTGCAAGGCCATGAACCGCAGCTTCATTAGCGTTATCGCTGGCGGCTTTGGTGCGGAGGCTGCTGTCTCCAGCGGCGAAGCCAAGGAGCAGCGTCCATGGAAGCGCGGCTCTGCCGAAGATGCGGCCTATATGATGCAACAGGCCGAAAGCGTTATCATCGTGCCCGGTTACGGCATGGCGGTTGCGCAGGCGCAGCATATCTTGCGCGAAATGGCAGATGTTCTGAAGAAACAGGGCGTAAGCGTAAAATACGCCATCCACCCTGTCGCCGGACGTATGCCCGGCCATATGAACGTTCTGTTGGCTGAGGCATCAGTGCCTTATGACGAAGTGTTCGAGCTTGAGGATATCAACAGCGAATTTGCGCAAGCCGATGTCGCGTTTATCATTGGTGCCAATGACGTGGTGAACCCTGCGGCGAAAACCGACAAGACTTCGCCCATTTATGGCATGCCCGTGTTCGATGTAGACAAGGCAAAGACCGTGTTCTTCGTCAAACGTTCCATGGGCGGCGTTGGCTATGCTGGCGTCGACAATGACGTGTTTTACATGGATCAAACGATGATGCTTCTCGCCGATGCGAAGAAGATGTGTGAGGACATCGTTAAGGCATTGCAGCACTAAGCCAGAATGAACCACGCGTCGCTCCAGCAGAAGCTGGGGCGGAATGGCTTGCGGTATGAATGACAGGCCTGATGGTGCCCAGCCTTTGCTGGGACGACGGCTGTTGGGGGAAGTTGAACATGCGTAAACTCGGACTGATCGGTGGTTTAAGCTGGTATTCCACCGAGCTATATTACGCGCGTATCAATACACAGGTCCTGCGCCGCACCAATGGTACATGCAATGCGCCGTTGCTGATCGAGAGCCTCAATTTCTGCGACGTTGGCAAGGCCAGTACGCCGGAAGACTGGGCACATGTTGCAGAAGTGCTGATCGCGTCTGCGCGCCGTCTGGAACAAGCTGGCGCCACCGCCTTGCTCATTTGCGCCAACAGTATGCATAAAGTGTTTGATGAGGTGGCTGGGTCTGTTGCGATCCCGCTTATCCACATTGCCGACGCGGTTGGTGCGAAAATGCAGGCCGATGCCGTTCCGTCTGCCGCGTTGCTGGGTACAGCAAATGTCATGACCGAAAACTGGTATCGTCAGCGCCTAGTGAAGCATGGTGTTTCCTTGTTGCCCGCCGAAATGGATGATGTGAAAGATCTAGAACGCATCATCTACGATGAACTGATGCGCGGCGTGGTGAAGCGCGTTTCCGAACGGACGTTGAAAACCATCATCACCGAAATTGATCAAGAAGGCATCAAAGCGGTTGTACTGGGTTGCACCGAATTAAGCATGTTGGTCGACACCAAAGCCAATGTCCTGCCTATTTATGATAGTACCGAAATTCATGCTGACGCAGGCGTCGACTGGATTCTGGGGGATGCAGACTAAGCCGTGAACGCATAACACCCACCTTCGCGGCGTCAAAATGGCAGAGATTTCGAAGGAAAGGGGCCGCCGCAGGCAGTCTTCCTGCCTGAAAGATCTACTGACGCATGAGCCGCTTCAATTGATACTGGTCGCCATTCCACCCTTCAAAAACCGCATTAATACCCGGATGGTTAATTGGACCTTGCTGATGGTCGGCAAGTAAATTCTGTTGGCTCACATAAGCGATATAGCTGCTCTCGGCATTTTCGGCGAACAGATGGTAAAACGGTTGGTCCTTTGACGGCCGCACCTGCTCCGGTATCGATTGATACCATTCCTCGCTATTGGCAAAAACAGGGTCAATGTCGAACACAACGCCGCGAAAATCAAATATGCGGTGGCGTACGACATCACCGATGGAAAATGCCGTTTCCACAATCTCTGGAGGGAGTGTTTGTTCATTCATGGCTTCATTATCATATCTTCTGGCGTACAAATCAACCTTGTGGCTTGGCAAAGCGAAAAACTTCAGTTATTGGCCCCGCTCTGTCATATGGATGCGCCGTTTTTACGGCAATGACCAGTCCCTATGAATTGCGGAGAGATGGCTGAGTGGTCGAAAGCACCGCACTCGAAATGCGGCGTGCCGGTGACGGTACCTAGGGTTCGAATCCCTATCTCTCCGCCATTTTATCAAAAAGTGAAGTTAACGGTCACGCCCGACCGTGGACATGTTTTTGCAGCGAAGTCATAGCGTTTTCGGGCAATGCTGCAATCACCCCGCCATGGAGCAGCCCGCGCGCCAGCCTTGGCTCATTGTGCATCGCGATCTTCGCCAGCGACAGACTGACAGAATTGTCCAGAAGTGGATCGTGTCAGCGTTTGCCGCGCTTTTTACCACCCGCTCAAACGCACCCACTCGTCTGTAACGATATCAGACTTGCCGTGCACGACGTGGTAGCTGCTATGCTGCGCGCCAGTGGCGCAGGCGTGATTGGGCAAGATGCGCACGCGATCGCCAATGGCAAGTTCAGGAAGCGCCGCCGTCGACCCGGGACGCAGCTTCAATATGCCATGTTCTTGATTAGCATCGGCCAGAATGAGATCCTGAAAGGGCGTGCCGGAGTGGTCGCAGACGAGGCCATAGCCTTGATCCATCTCCTGCTTCGACGTCCCCCGATCTTGGGACATGGCCATCCAGCCCGCATCTATCAAAATCCAACCTTTTTCGCGCTGATGCCCGATAACTGTTGCAAGTACGGACATGGCGATGTCGTCGATTTCGCAAATGCCAATGCCCGCCATGACCAGATCAAAAAAGACGAAGACACCTGCACGGACCTCGGTGATGCCGCTAAAGTCAGTGGCATAATGCGCCGTTGGGGTAGATCCCACGCTGACCACAGGGCAGGGCAGGTCAGCCTTTCGAAGAGTGTTTGCCGCGTCGACGACGCTGCGGCGTTCGGTTTCTGCTGCCTGCTGCAGGGCGGTGCCCCCGCGTGCGGCGTAACTGCCGCCTGCATGGGTCATAACACCCCGCAGCTCCCCACCCTGCGTAATCGCTTGGCCGATGGACAGGAGGCGCTCTATATCCTGCGGCGGCACGCCTGAGCGATGCCCATCACAATCGATCTCGATCAATGCGGGGATGACCTCTCCGCTGGTGCGTGATGCCAGCGCAACCGCTTCTGCTTGCTCAACTGTATCGAGGATAACCGAGAGGTCCACGCCATTTTGGCGCAGCGCAATGACTTTTGCTAGCTTGCACGGGGTAATGCCGACCGCATACATAAGGTCGCGCACGCCAGCGGCGGCAAAAAATTCAGCTTCCTTGAGCGTTGAAACTGTTGCTGGGCCTTGCGGGGTAGGCATTGCGCGCATGGCAACTTCAACCGACTTTGCCGTCTTCAGATGCGGACGCAGCGGCGCGCCCATGGGGGCCAGCCTGTCGCGTAAGCGCGCGATGTTGCGGTCCATACGTGCAGCATCAATGATCAGGCACGGTGTTTCCAGCGTTCCAATGCGTAACTGTTCCATTTCGGCTTGTGCCACTTCAGGGGATAGTGCTTCACGCATGCGTTGTTTTTCCTCCTGCCGGTGCGTTGCGACCCTGATGTCGCACGCTTTATGGCGCCGTTACCCTCTGGGCATAGGCTTTACCACTCGAATTACCGATTTTGGGTGGATTTAGCATCTTCGGCCAAAGCGTGGCCATATGTTTGATGCGCGCTGCGGGCGCGGGTTAAAGTGTCAGCAAATACGCAATGACTTGCTCGCGCGATTTAGGATCCTGTATTGCATTAAAGGGCATTTTTGTGCCCGGCACGGTCTTTTTGGGCGATGTGAGCCAGCGGTCGAGGGTTTTTGCGTTCCATGTCAAACCCGACGCCTTCAGGGCAGGGCTATAGGCATAGCCTGCAAGCGATCCAGCCCTTCTGCCACCGACACCGGCAAGGCTTGGTCCGAAGAGGTTTTTGCCAGCCTCGGTCGCGTGGCATCCGGCGCATTGGGCAAAAGCAGCGGGCCGCGCCTTTTGCGCTGTGGCAGGCGCAATGGACGTCACCATCAGCGCGATGGCAACGCAGAATACAGATACAGACAGGCGCAGCATGAAGGGCACAATATTACTCAATTGAAGGAATGAATGGACGGCGGCGGAATGACCCGCCGCCGCCTTTGTCCGTGTTTACTGGAAACGATCTGCGTTCATTATTTTGTTCCATGCCGCGACAAAGTCGGTCACGAACTTCTGCTTCGCGTCATCCGAAGCGTAGACTTCGGCGACGGCCCGCAATTCGGCATTGGAACCAAACACGAGATCGACAGGCGTTGCGGTCCATTTCGCCGCGCCGGTCGCCCGGTCCTTGCCTTCATACAAGCCTGCATTTGTTGCCGACTTCGCCCAAACAGTGTCCATCGACAGCAAATTGGTGAAGAAGTCGTTGGTCAATGTCCCGGGCTTATTGGTAAACACACCTGCGGTTGAACCACCGGCATTTGCCCCCAATACGCGCATACCACCAACCAATACGGTTGTTTCAGCAACGGTAAGGCCAAGCAAATCCGCTTTGTCGATCAGTGCTTCGGTCGGCCCATAAAAGGCGTCGGAGGCAAAGTAATTGCGGAAACCGTCGGCCTTCGGCTGAAGCTGGTTGAAGGATTCTACGTCCGTCTGGCTCTGCGTTGCATCAACACGTCCGACATTGAACGGAACGATAATCTCCTGTCCAGCAGCCTTCGCAGCCTGTTCAATAGCTGCATTTCCGCCGAGCACGATCAAATCGGCAAGGCTTACTTGCTTACCACCGGTAGCGCTCTTGTTGAACGTTGTCCGCACAGTTTCAAGCTTGGCAATGACCTTCGCGACTTCAGCGGGATCATTGATAGCCCAATCCTTTTGCGGGGCAAGCCGCAGACGCGCGCCGTTTGCTCCACCGCGCATGTCTGTCGCACGGAACGAAGAGGCCGAAGCCCATGCTGTACGCACCAGTTCCGCCGTTGTCAGGCCGCTTGCCAATATATTGGACTTTAATTGGCCAATATCGGTCGTCGTGATCGGTGCGTAGTTTGCCGTTGGAAGCGGATCCTGCCATGTCAAAGTGACCTTTGGAGCATCTTTGCCCAAATAACGCGCCTGTGGCCCCATATCGCGGTGCGTGAGCTTGAACCAAGCTTGCGCAAAGGCGTCTGCAAATTCCTGCGGATTTTTCTGCCAACGCTGCGTGATTTTCCGGAATCCGGGGTCTTCACGCATAGCGATATCGGTGGTGAACATGATGGGCGCGTGACGCACGTCCGCACGAAACGCATCCGGTACCATGTTGGCGGCGGCTGGGTCACTGGGGATCCACTGGGTGGCTCCTGCTGGGCTTTTGGTTTTTACCCATTCGAAATTGTACAGATTGTCCAAATATTGGGTGGTGAAAGCGATTGGGTTTGATGTCCACGCACCTTCCAAACCGCTGGTAATCGTGTCTTCCGAATGGCCTTTACCGCATTTGTTTTTCCAGCCGAGGCCCTGCTGTTCGATAGGGGAGACGCCAGGGTCACCGGCAACGCACTCTTCGGGCTTGCGTGCGCCATGCGCTTTACCGAAGGTGTGGCCGCCTGCAATGAGTGCAGCGGTTTCGGCATCGTTCATCGCCATCGAACTGAAGGCGCGGCGGATTTCGGCGGCTGCGGCAAGTGGGTCAGGAACACCGTTAGGGCCCTCTGGATTGACGTAGATGAGGCCCATTTGCGATGCAGCCAATGGTCCTTTGAGGTTGCCCTTGGCATCACGGCGACGGTCAGCCAAAAGCTCGGCTTCAGGACCCCAGAAGACAAGGTCAGGTTGCCATGCATCTACGCGACCGCCCGCAAAACCGAGGGTTTTGAAGCCCATATCTTCCATGGCAACATTGCCCGTGAGAACCATGAGGTCACCCCATGAAAGCTTGCGGCCATATTTCTGCTTGATAGGCCATACGAGGCGACGTGCCTTGTCCAAATTGACGTTATCAGGCCACGAGTTCAATGGCTCAAACCGAAGTTCACCGCCATCTGAACCACCACGTCCGTCGCCTGTGCGGTATGTTCCTGCACTATGCCATGCCATACGGATGAAGAATGGACCATAATGCCCATAATCCGCAGGCCACCATGGCTGTGACGTGATCAGTACCTTGCGGATATCAGCCTTTACGGCGTCAAGGTCGAGCGAGGCAAATTCAGCGGCATAGTTGAAATCGTCGCCATAGGGATTGGCGCGCGCTTCATTCTGGCGCAATGCGGTCAGGTCAACTGTCTTTGGCCACCACTCGGTTTTTGTTTCTGCGGTTTCGGCAACTGCTGCGGTGGTGAGCGCCATTGATGATGTGGCGGCCAGCAAGGCGACAGTAAGGATGTTGCGTATTTTCATAGCGTGAAAACTCTCCTATTATACCTTGGATTTTCCTAAGGTTGAGGATGTCATATTGACGACGCTGCCAAGAACCCAATGAGATTGATTTGTTAGAATAATCGATTGTATTGATGAAAGCCTGTTTTTGACCGCACATCAGCGGTGATATGGCACGAAGCAGAGCATTTTATCATTCAATTGGAGGCCTGACCCTAGTAACGCCCGATATTCTAACGCCCCAAAACTAAGAGCTCACGGCCTAACATGTCTGTCTTAAGCATATGCACGGCGCGCGTGATCTCTTGCTCGATCTGGGCAAGATATTCATGCTTGCGTTGGGAAAACTCCGCGTCATTGATGTGCTCTAGCTGACCGCAAAGCTGCGATAGGGCGCGCGCCCCCATATTGTTACCGGAGCTTTTGAATGCATGGGCGCAAAAGCGGAATTCGGAAACGTCGCCATTTTTAACCGCCCGCCTCATGGGATCAAGCGTTTGATCGATATCTTCGAGGAAACTTTCGACCATATTGTTAACGAACGCTTGGTCGCCGATTGAACGCAGATATTGGATCTGCGATTGATCAATAGCTTCGATTATGTGGGCCTCTTCGCATGACAACTCGTCTGCCATGTCATGGGAGCAGTCAGGCTTTATTGCAGGCTTCATCAACGATGCGGCTGAAACCGAGCAATATGTTTCAATTGTTTTTAGCAGTAGTTGCGCATTGACGGGCTTGGTGATCCGCGCGTCCATTCCGGCTTTTAGGCATTTAGCCTCTGTGTCCGCCGTGGCGTCGGCGGTGATACCAATAATCGGCAAATGTTCTGTGTCGCTTTCGCTTTGCCGCCACAGGATGCAGGCATCAATACCATTCAGGCGCGGCATATTCACATCCAGCAATAGGATATCGGTTTCACCCTTTGCGAGCTCTGTAAGCGCTGAATCGCCATCTGTGGCCATGGATATATGATGGCCTGCCGCCTCTAGTATTGCGGCCAATAAGTTTCGGTTTGTCCGATTATCATCGGCCACTAAAACTCTTCTGGGGGTGTATACGTCTGCTGGGTTATCCCGCTCTACGTTCGACATCCGCATTTTGGGCGCCAAGGAGCAGCCAATCATGACTGCGCTTCGAAGTTCCGCAGCATTTGGCGCTGCTGGCAGAATCGAGGTAAAAAACTTCAGGTTCTTAACAGGCTCTATAGCGACCGCCTCTTTGTTAGACACCAAAATTGGCGCGATATCGGCGTCGGCAAATTGCGTCCATATTTTGTCGTCTGTTGCCATCTCCTTGGCCAGTATCTCTGGCAACAGGGCAATCTGAAATTGCTGCAGGTCTAGATTATCAATGGCAACAGAAAGTTGCGAACTGTCCGCGCATTTTATGTGGTGGAGGCGCATATTTCCCATAGTCTGTGCCTGCGACAAAAGCTCCCGTGACATATGACCGAAGGCAAGAACGTTCACGCTGCTTGCGGCATGGCTGTCGTCAAGAGGGGCGGAATAAGCCAGCGTCTCCACAGGAATTTCGATGCGAAATGTGCTGCCTTCGCCAATCTGGCTTTTGAGGTTGATGTCGCCATCCACTTGTTCGGTTAGCTGTTTGCAGATCGAAAGCCCAAGGCCAGTTCCGCCAAAGCGGTTCATGACTGTTTCGTCTGCTTGCTGAAAGGGCTGGAAAATCCGTTGGTTTGCGGATTCAGCAATGCCAATGCCTGTGTCAGACACGGCAAACCAGACTGCACGCCTGTCATTCCGGTCCAATATTCCGCAGCTTATTGAAATAGCGCCAGCTTCGGTGAATTTTATCGCATTCCCGACGAGATTGAGGAGTATGTTGCGAATAACGCTGGTCGGCCCGCTTACGACATTATCGCTCAAAGGCTCCGCCTGAAGATGCAGCGCGAGGCCCTTTTCTTCGACCTGGACGGTCATGATATTCCTAATCTCGGCAAGAAGGTCTGTCGGTCGGAAGGCCGTTCGCTGTACTTCGCTACTGCCAGTGCCAGCTTTGGCGACGTCGATAAGTTGTTCAATAAGATGGAGGAGATGCTCACCCGCCAATACGCTTGCCTCTACCATGTCTTTCTGGCCGGCTGGCATATTGGACTGACGCAGATGGTTGCCATAACCGATAATCGCATTCAGCGGGGTTCTCAGTTCGTGGCTTACATTTGCTAGGAAATAGCTCTTTGCCTTACTCGCCGTTTCCGCCTGCGCTTTTGCCTTGGAAATGCTTCGGATAAGCGTCGAGCAATAAGCAGGAATGGCAAGCAATGTGACGGTTAGGGTTAAGCCCAGCAAATAGTTTTGCTGCCAATAATCTGTTGTCATGACCAAATAGCCAAAGGCGACAGTCGACAAGGTTGCGGCAGATAACAGCCATTTTATACCAAAGCGAAAACCGGTGCTGAGTGTCAGCCATAGCAGAACAGGGTAGAAAAGGGACATCTGCTCCGGATAATGATACATAAACGCAAAAGCCGAAATGGTGTCGCAGGCCATCGCCAGAGACAAGCGCTTTTCCAGTTCCAAAATGCCGTGTTTTTGCAAGGCAAACAGAGCGGCGTTAGCGCCAACATACGTGCATAATGCCCCGATGATAAGCGCATTGAAGGCGATGGCATAGCTGACGAAAATGGCCGCGCCGCCCAGCAATATGCGCGTGACCAACAATTGCTGCTCTGGCGTGAATACGCCGCCATTGAGGGGCCGTGGGTGGTTCATCTTGTGCCAGTTCGGAATTGTGCCGGGGCGCTGTTGAACAGCTTGTGCAGATCCTGCACCGAAAGCGGTCGTCCCGTTAGATAACCTTGGACCTCGTCGCAGCCGGAGGCCCGCAATAAGGTGAATTGTGCGTCTGTCTCGACGCCTTCTGCCACCACCCGCATGTCAAGGGCGTGGGCGAGATTGACAATGGTGGAGATGATGGCGCGGTCTGTGGCCGATGTTTCGAGACGCGAAATGAATGTCCTATCGATCTTCAGCTTTGTCGCCGGCAAATCGCGCAAATATTGAAGCGAGGAATAACCGGTGCCGAAATCATCAATGGAAATCTGGATTCCCGCGTCCCGCAAGATCGCGAGCTGCTCATGCACTGTCTGGCTGTTATCAATGAGCAATTCTTCCGTAATTTCGATTGCCAACTTGCCTTTTGGTATGGCGTATTTTTCGACGAGACCAAGTAACTCGGAGCATATTGACGCATATTGAAACTGCTTTGGCGAAACGTTGACGGCGATATGTGGTAGGTCGATATTTTGGTTCGTGAAGCTTGCGATTTGTTTGCAAGCCGCCTCGAAAACCCACGCCCCAACCCGGCCAATAAGGCCTGAGTCATTGGCGACTTTGATAAAATCTGCCGGGACCAAGCGCCCCAGAACGGGGTGGTTCCAGCGTATGAGTGCCTCAAGGCCGACATAGTCGCCTGTATGGGTGTCAACGATGGGCTGATATTCAAGGAACAGCTGGTCATTGTTCAAGGCATCGCGCAAGTCTGCCTCAATTCTCGCGTTCATTTGCGCAATATGGTTCATCTTGGGCGAGAAAAAGCAAAAGCAATTCCGGCCTGATGATTTTGCCTCATACATTGCAAGGTCAGCGAGGCGGAGAAGCTCGGCAGGAGAGGAGCCATCTTCTGGGATTAGGGCAACGCCAATACTGGCGCTGATAAGCTGCTCAACACCGCCGATAGTATAAGGCTCACCAATTTTAGCGAGCAACCGTGTGCAGATGGCTGATATGCTGCCAGCGTCATCCAGATTTTGCAGCACGATGGCAAATTCGTCGCCACCAATGCGCGCAGCAAAGCCGTCACTATCCACAACAGTCATAATACGCTCGGCAACCTGCCGCAGAAGAACATCGCCTGTTTGGTGCCCCCGTGTATCGTTGATGACCTTGAACCGGTCGAGATCCAGCAGCAACATTGCCGCGCCGCGCTTGCTGGAAATGCTGTTGTCAATGGCAGTGCCCAGCCATTGCGTCAACAATGTGCGGTTAGGCAAGCCTGTGAGGATATCATGAAGCGCAAGATGCGTGCGATGTTGCTCGGCAAATTTGCGCGCGGTGATATCCAAACCTGTCGTTAAGACGCCGATTGCTTGATTGTCCTTGTTCAACAAAGGTGATTTGTTGCACTGAAAGATCAGTTCGACACCCTTGCTGACAAATTTTTCTTCGAAATTCGGGATCGTCACGCCCGTATCCAGAATGACATTGTTCCGGTGCATTTCGCGTTCGACCAAATCCGGGCTCATAATGTCACGAATTGACTTTCCGACAAGCGCATCGGGTTCGCATGCAAAAAGCGCTGCCTGATAAGAGTTTAGGAAGAGGAATTTTCCGTCGCGGTCGGTTGCATTGATGAGGATGGGCGTGGTGTCGATGATTTGCTCAAGCATCGATTTTCCGCTTTCATCCGCGCCATCAGGGTTGCCAGAAGCCCTATTGGTCTCAAACGACTGGTTCAGTTCACGTTGCCGGTAATGCTGATTGATCAGCAATAAAGCGCGATCGCGAAATTCCATATGGGTGACAGGTGACTGCAAGAAATCTGTGGCACCTGCGTCAAGCGCGATGATCCGGCATTCCCGATCCTGCCTCGCCGTGATCATAATAGCTGGAATATGCGCGCCGACCGTTCGCGACCGAATTTTTCTAATAAACTCGGCGCCGTTCATGTCCGGCATACGGTAATCGACGACCAATAGGTCCGCTGGTTCAGTTTCAAGCCATGTCAAAGCGTCCATCGCGCTGTGAAAGCACTTGGCGGAAAAACCCGGACCCATCATTTCAACATATTGCGCGTAAATACGCAGGTTCGTTGATCGATCATCCACAATGACAATACGCGCTTGCATGCAAATGCGCTAAGCTCAGAATCTCAAGGAATGGTTAAAGCGGAATTTATGATTGGGTCATATTCCAAGGCGGACCAATATTTTGGAAGCTTGCTGGCGCTAGGCAACTGCAACAGCATGGGAAACGAAGGTGACGCCACGCATATGCATTTTTTAAAATCAGACAAAAAATACAGAATTTCTTTACCCTTGTTTCCCTAAGCTGTTTGCGACTATCTTGAACAAAGGGCGTGAGAGCATGAAAGCAGTTATGGCGTCATTTAAGGCACAGCTTGATCGTAAGAGCGTTTCGACAGTCGCTTGGCTGGAGGGCGGCATGCCTAAGATCATTTTAGGATGGGTCGCCTGTATTGTCGCTGCTGGGATTTTGCGGACCAGTTTTGTAGCATCGCCCATCACGAACGGTGCCAGCCTGTTTCAGACAATATTACCTTATATATTGTTGGGCCTGTCCCCACTTGCCGCATATTGGATCGCGGATCAGCTCTTTCCCCGCGGATTGCTGATGCAACAACCTGAAATCCGTCTTTCGCGTATCGGTAAATGGCGCTCGGTGGATGTTCTTGCTGCACGGTCAAACCCGTTATTTGGTCCAACTGGATTAATGGCATCGCTGCTGGTCGGCCTGCTGCTTAACGTCGCCGTCCGCAGCCTCGAATTCCTTGCGGCTGTGCCTGCTATGAACGGCAATGCGCCATTATGGGGCCAAGTCTTATTCGCCGTGACCACATTTGATGTTGTCGTCATGAACTTTCTCTACGTCTTATGTTTCATGGCGGCGCTGCGCTGCGCGCCATGGTTCCCGCGCTTTCTGTTTGTTGTGTGGGGCTTTGACATCACGGCGCAATTGTTCATGGCCCACATCGTGATGGGGACGGAAGGTTTGCCCGTTGGCGTGGGTGACGCTCTTGGAAATCTGCTTCAGGGCAATTTGCAAAAAGTGATGATCAGCATCGCTATCTGGGCGCCCTATCTTATCCTGTCCGAACGGGTAAATCTGACCTATCGCAGCCGTGTTGCGCTTCAGCCAGCGTGATAGAGATTATCAAGACCATGCGGCATATCGGCGGGTAATGACGGCAATATAGCGCTTCGTCGTGCGGCGCGACGACCCGCAACCCCATGACAGCCGCCCAACTGGGGCAAAGGCCAGCGCAGGTGGCTGCACGGCCCATCCGCTTCCGAAAACTAACGTTATGCATATATTCCGCCGAACATGTTCTGCGGCACTCGCACCCTGCCTATTTATCGGCTGAACCCCAAACATAGTTAACAATTGGCGCGTATAGGCCAGCCGTTTTCCATCTGTTGCAGCCGATGCGTATTAACCATCAGGGTTATATATCTTTAGTAACATATTGTGATTCGGACATTTTTTGACCGTAAAAATACGGTGATGCATCATGGTTAACAAAATTGAATTGTAACGCGTTGTTTACAATGCGTAAATTTAAAACGTTGACGGTGATGCCCGTTTTGGAGGAATTTCTGCTTGTTCTAGGAAAACGAACGCGAATTGAGGCCGGACGCAACTCTGGTTAAAAAAATATAACAGGGCCGCGTTTGGCACCAACTTGCCTCCCTTTCCTAGTGCTCATCTTGTTCGGTCGGATACCGAAAATGTATTTGCTTAGTTTTTGATAAGGGGTTTTTTTATGGTTAAATTTGTAACGTCGTTTTTGCGTGACGAAAGCGGCGCTTCGGCCGCTGAATATGCTTTGATCCTCGCGATTATTGGTTCGGCTATTGCTGCGTCTGCGTTTGCATTGGGTGAGACAATCAGCGGTGCATTGGAGGGTGCTTCAGAATGCATCGAAAATCCTCCTGCGGACGGTCCCTGCGTTGCACCAGCTGCGACTTAACAGCTAACAATGGCCCGCTGCATTGGGCGACAATGCGGCGGGCTTTTTATTCATCACGAACATTGGGGCGGAATGTTGAATGCTTGCAAATCGTAATTTGTTGATTGTTGCTATCGCGGCATTCATCGGCATCATTGCCGTTTTATTGGCCAATAGCTATTTGTCGGGCGCTGAAAAGCAGCAAGAGACCGCTGCGGAACAAGGGCGCCTGGTACAGATAGCCGTTGCGCGGGTGCCATTGGAATATGGTGCCACGCTGACATCGGAAAATATCCGGATGGTAAGCTGGCCAGCCACATCCATGCCCGCGGGCGCGTTTCAATCGCCCAAGGGCCTTTATGGTCCTGAGCCGCGTATTGTGTTGCGTCCCATTGAGGTGGGGGAACCGATTTTGCCCGGCAAGATCACTGGATTTGGCGGCAGAGCCAGCCTTTCGGAATTGCTGGAAACCGACATGCGCGCCGTTGCGGTGCGCATAAATGATGTGGCCGGAGTTGCAGGCTTTGTCCTCCCCGGCGACCGCGTCGATGTGCTGTTGACGCGCACGCCCAAGCTTGATGGCGAAATGGGCGAGGTGGAGCCAGTTACGGATATACTGCTGCAAAATGTCGGCGTTCTGGCCATCGACCAATCACCGAACGAGAAAAAGACTGACCCGATATTGGCTAAGACGGCGACGTTGACCGTAGACCAGCAAGGCGCGCAAAAATTGGCGCTTGCGGGGCAGGTCGGTACATTGTCTTTGGCTCTGCGCAATGCCGCGAACCAAGACGAGTTTATATCACAAACCGTGGGAACCCGGGATTTGGGTCAAGGTAACAGTGGGGCCAGCCTCTATGCCGGGGCCGCACAGCGCAATATTGCGTCGGCTGCTAACGCCAATCCGTACCCTTATCCAGGGCAGCCTGTGGCCACCGTGCGACGCGGCACAATGGCTGCGGCACGGCCACGGCCGGCCAATTCGGTTGGCGTCGAAATCGTCCGTGGGACAGCCAGCACAAGTTACGACGTCACGCGCCAAGGGGGATTTTAAGCGCATGAAAAAGGCATATTTCTTGACGGCGGCATGGCTTGCAATTGCGCTGATTACGCCCCCCGCCGCACTGGCGCAGGGCTATTCCACATCATCTGACGCTGGCCTGCTTGCGGGGCAGTTGGATGTTCCATTGCATAAAAGCCAAGTTGTGACTGTAGACCGTCCCTTTGTCAAAGCGATGGTTGGCAATGACGAAATCGCCGATATTGTTCCTGTTACCAACCGGTCGCTTTATGTGCTCGGCAAGAAAATGGGCACAACCAGCCTGACGATTTATGACCGCAACAATATAGTTATCTCGGTGGTCGATGTCGCTGTAGGGCCAGACATTGTCTCGCTGCGGCGGCAAATGGCCGAGCTGATCCCCAATGAGCAAATTGGCGCGCGCATTTCGAATGATGCGGTGGTGTTGACAGGCGTTGTATCCAACGGCCCTGCCGTCGACCGCGCCATGCAACTCGCGCAAAGCTATGCTGGTGACAAGGTCATCAACATGATGTCGGTAGGCGCAAGCCAGCAGGTTATGCTTGAGGTGCGCTTTTCCGAAATCAACCGCCAGACAGGCAAGCAAATCGGCATTAGCGGATTGACCAGCGGCGATGGTGGAACCTTTGGTTCGGCAACGGGTAATGGCGCTGGCCTGACAACCGATCTGGAAACTGGGCAGGGGATATTGCGCCTCGATTCCGTCACTGGAAGTTTTGGCGTGTTCCGCAAAACCTTCGGCGCATTGGGGCTGAACATAAATGCGACACTCGACGCGCTGGAACGCAAGGGGCTGGTAAAGACGCTGGCTGAACCGACGTTGATCGCGCTTTCGGGTGAGACTGCATCCTTCCTTGCCGGTGGCGAATTTCCCGTGCCGGTGCAGCAAAGCAATAATGGCGGTGGAGACGCAGGCGGCATTACGGTCGAGTTTAAGCCGTTCGGGGTCAGCCTGGCCTTTACCCCGACCATATTGGCCGACGGCATCATCAATCTTCAGGTGGAACCAGAGGTCAGCTCCATCGACCCAAGCGCGTCCATTACTGTAAACGGCCTGACTATTCCCGGATTGCAAACCCGCCGTGCCAACACGGTGCTGGAATTGCGGGATGGGGAATCCTTCGCCCTGGCTGGCCTGATCCGCAAGGATTTCGCAACGACCGTGCGTCAAGTGCCATTATTGGGATCAATCCCCATCATTGGCACCTTGTTCCGGTCAACAGGCTTTAACAAGGGCGAAACCGAACTGGTCATTGTCGTTACGCCGCGCATTGTGCAACCGGTGAAGGCAAGCCAGATTCAACTGCCCACCGACCGCGTGCAGAACCCAAATGAGGGTGACCTGTTCTTATTGGGGCGCACGGACAAAGCCGTAGGCGTCAATCCGCTTGATCCCAATGCATCGCCGCCAGAAGGCAGCATGTCGACGGCAACAAAAAAGGCAGATGGCTATGACTATTAAGCGCATCATCGCAGGGGCCGCATTGGCCCTTATGGTTTCGGCCTGCACGCCCAACGACATCGGCCTCGGCAACGCTGCACGCGCCAATTACGCCATGCAGGTGGTCGAACCCGATCCAAGTTATGAAGGCCCGCAAGTCGCCAACGGCGCACAGAGCGCCGCTGCACAAGACCGTTACCGTAAGGGTACGGTCAAAAAGCCCGTTGGCGTGAAAACGACCAATGGGGGTTCGGGCAGTGGTTCCGGTGCGCAGTCCAATTAAGTTGGTAAGGAGAATGAAGCGTGTTGCGGTTATTATGGCGTCTGAAAAAAGATGAAACAGCGGCGGTCGCAGCAACCGTTGCGTTATCACTTTTTGGCCTGATCGCCGTCGGCGGCATAGCGTTTGACTATGCGCGCATGGCCACGCTCGACACCGAATTGCAAAACGCCGCTGATCAAGCCGCTTTGGCGGGGGTCACGCAGTTGGATGGCCTTCCTGGTGCGCGCGCGCGCGCCAGAACCGCCGCGCAGTCCTTAGTATTGAATGATACAAGGCTTTCAAACGATGGGCTGGGAAGAATTGTTAACATTCCGACCGTGGAATTCCTAACCGACGCTAATGCCGTGGCCACATCCGACGCCGACGCCGACCGTGTGCGCGTTAGCGTTACCCCAAGAAGCGTGACCTATGCACTCACCCCAATTGTCGGCCTCATGGGCTCCGGTAACTTGCAAGCAAGTGCTTTGGCGGGTCTTGAAACGTCGATTTGCAACGTTCCGCCGCTTTACATGGCATTTAATCCCACAAGCGAAGATCTATCGCGACTTGAAGAAGGTACGGGTATCTTACTTTTGGGCGCGGAGGGCGCGAGCCAGTTTGGATATCTCGATAATGGCAAAGGCGGTGGGAAAGCCGTTCAAGAGGCGATGGCGTGGGATGATCAACAAGGAATGTGCCAGCGCACAGCATCTGTTTCGATCCAGCCTGGCGTGATTGCGGCGGTTGAAAGTGGTTTCAACATCCGTTTTGGCGGGAAGGGAAATTGTCCCAATGGCGGCACATGCAGCGCCGCACTCGTTCGAACATTTTATCCGCGTGATTCATGCCATGCTACAGATTTCACGCCTAAAAAGCCGGTCGGGCGCTGCACAACGGTTATCGGCAATGGCGCGTGGCCCGGACAGAATGTCAGCACGAAAGAGACGCGGTACGACCGATATAAAGCCGCCGTTGGTTCAAATTATGACATCGGTAATGATCGTCGCCGATTGACCATTGCTGTTATTCCATTTGGCGCATTTGATAGCGGGAATTCGGACACACCGGTAACGCCGACATTATGGCTGGATGTATTCATAACCGAAGAAATGTCGGGAAATGGTAATTCCAAGAGTAATCCGCTGCGCTTTTATGTCGAGATAATTGGCAAGAGCAGTTCAGCACCATCCGGACGACGCGACGTGCCATTTTTAATCGAATGACCATGAAAATCGTCCGTACCTTGTTATCTTGTAATCATGGTTCTGCTGGCGCCGAAATGGCGTTAGTGACGCCGTTGTTGATCATCATCATGTTCGGTATTTTTGAGGCCGGTAATTTTTTCTGGAATCAGCATATCGTCGAAAACGCCGTTCGTGATGGCGTCCGCTTTGCGGGACGTAAGCCGCTGTCCGAATTTGCCGGCTGCACGCCGAGCACTGCGGTTATCAACGAAACCCGCAATGTGATACGCACAGGGCGCGTTTCAGGTGGGACACCGCGTATTGCCGGATGGACTGATGGCGCTGCCACAATCACCGTCACCAGCCCTTGCAGCGCTACGACCAAGACGGGCATTTATGTGAACAGCCCTGCTGGTGCGCCTGTGGTCAATGTCACAGCAACCGTCTCTTACAATGCGTTGTTCAACAATCTTGGCTTTACGACAACGACCCTTAACTTGCAGGCTAATGCGCAAGCAGCGGCGATGGGCTTTTGATGATCTATCGGATTTTTCATACATGCCGCAGGGTCGCAAGGAACCAGAAAGCCGCGAGTGCAGCGGAGTTTGCTTTGGTTTTGCCGCTGTTGCTGCTGTTCATTTTTGGCATCATCGATGTTGGCCGGTTAATGTGGGAATGGAACAGGGCGGAAAAGGCAACCCAAATGGGTGTGCGTTTTGCCGCCGTGACGGATATCGTGCCTTCGGGGCTGGCGGATTTTGATTTCACGACACAAGCCAATATTGTGCAGGGTGAACCGTTAAGTCCTGCGCTTTTTCCGGGTGTGCGTTGTACGGGCACGGCGAGCACCGCTGTCTGCACCTGCAAAGGGACGTGCGTTTTTCCGCTCACCGCAAACGCCACGGCCTTTAACAATATCTTAACCAGAATGCGTCGAATGGAAGGACAGATAACGCCTGCCAATGTGGTCATTGACTATGATTATTCAGGGCTAGGCTTTGCAGGCAACCCATATGGGCCAGATGTAGCGCCAATTGTGACGGTGCGTCTGCGGGATATGGAATTCGAGTCTATCGTGGGGCAACTCTTCGGTGGCGTAATTGATAAAGAGGGGTTCGCATCATCCCTAACTTTAGAGGACGGCACGGGTTCGGTGTCAAATTAGGTAACATGACCATGGGCACTCTCAATCAACTTCACACATTAACGGAGGAATGGATTTTGGATCTCCATGACCATTCTGTGCTCCTGATATTGTCGGAGGCCGAAATGGTTGCAGCGCAGCTTGATGCTGTGGATATTGGCGCATTACCTATTCTTCTCCATAGCTTATCATTAGACGCCGAAATCCCTTTGGAAGCGCTCGCGAATGCAAGCATTTTGGTTTTGGAAGTGTCTCCTGCCAATGCAGCTTCATTGGATCGCTTGTCTGCGGTCCGCGCGCTTTTTCCTGATCTGCCGGTAATTGCGGCAGTGCGCGATGCCAATTTGCCGCTCGTGCGTGCGTTGCTGAAGCAAGGTGTGCGTGATGTTGTTGGCCTACCATTGCCGCATGCTGAAATAACCGAAATGTTGCGGGAAATCTCGACAGAATTGCGCGCCGTGTCCTCGCCTGAGAATACATTGGGACAGCTGGTAACAATCATGAAAAGCATCGGCGGTGTTGGCGCAACGACCATTGCTACGCATCTGGGCAGTGAACTGGCCGCGCGGAACACTGGCCGCGGCGTGTGCGTCTTTGACCTGGACCTGCAATTTGGGGACGCAGCGTCTTATTTGGGCCTCTCAAATGAACTGACAATTGCAAATTTGTTAGACGCCGGTGCGCGCATTGATGGCGATTTGCTTCGCTCGGTTGCCACAATAACAGACGGAGGACTGCACGTCATAGCAGCGCCGGTTGATATGATGCCCATTGAAGCCGTCAACGCCGATCAGATCCTGCGGATCATTGATCTGGCGCGCCAGCAATATGACTATGTCGTCCTTGACCTGCCGACCAATTGGACCAATTGGGCCCTGTCTTTGGTGGCCCGTTCCACGGCGATATTCTTAATTGTTGAGTTGTCCGTTGGAAGCCTACGTCAGGCGAAACGGCAGCTTCAGCTGCTGAACAGCCAGGCCATTAGCGGTTCCCATGTGCATGTTGTGGCCAACCGCGTCGAAAAACGTATGTTTCGCGCCATCGATCTCGATTCTGCGTCTTTGGCATTAGGTCATCCGGTGGAATTGAGTATCCATAACGACCATCCTCTGGTGCGTGCGGCGCACGACCAAGGCGTTTTGATTCAACAAATCCGTGCGAAAAGCAAAATTGTAGCGGATATCGCTGCGCTTCTGCCGCGCCTCGGGTTGGAGGTCTAGGCGATGTGGCAGATACGCACAGGCGATGAACTGGCTGCGCCAAGCGCAGCTGGCGTCGTCGTCGCCAATGATTTTCAGAGCGATAGGCTTGATTATATCAATCTGAAAGTAGAGCTCCACCGTCGTTTGCTGGACCTGATTAACTTATCAGCATTAGAAAAAATGACTCGGCCCCAGATTGAGACCGAAATTGGCGAGCTGGTTCATGAACAACTCGCGCTCCAAAAACATGCATTGAACCAAGAGGAGCGCAAACGCCTCGTCGCCGATATATTGGACGAATTATTGGGGCTAGGGCCGCTTGAACCCTTGCTGCAAGATCCGTCGATTACCGATATTTTGGTAAACGGACATGAAACCGTGTTCGTTGAACGCGGCGGTGTTCTGGAGCGTGTGGAAACGCGATTTAAAGACGAACGCCACTTATTGCGTATCATCCAAAAGATTGTCAGCGCAGTTGGACGACGGGTTGATGAATCCTCGCCATTTGTAGATGCGCGCTTGCCCGATGGCTCGCGGGTGAATGCCATTGTGCCACCGCTTGCGGTCGATGGCTCATTGCTCTCCATTCGTAAGTTCGCAAAAATCCCCATCAGCATGGCAAAGCTGGCGGAATATGGCAGCGTCCCGCCGGAAATCGCTGAGGTTTTAGGCGGTATCGTCCGCGGTCGGCGCAACGTCCTGATTTCAGGAGGAACAGGTTCGGGTAAAACTACTCTGTTGAATGCAATGTCGTCATTTATCGACGAACGTGAGCGGGTCGTGACAATTGAAGATTCCGCCGAACTTCAGCTTCAACAGAGGCATGTTGCGCGGCTGGAGACACGGCCGCCCAATATAGAAGGCAAGGGCGAAATCGGTCAGCGCGAGCTGGTTAAAAATGCGCTTCGTATGCGTCCAGACCGCATCATCGTTGGTGAGGTGCGCGCTGGTGAAGCCTTTGACATGTTACAAGCCATGAACACTGGCCATGACGGGTCGATGACCACGGTCCACGCGAACACTCCGCGTGATGCGCTGTCGCGTCTTGAGCAGATGATCGGCATGAGTGGCATTGATATTTCGCCCCGATCGGCGCGTGCGCAGATCGCCTCCGCATTGCATGTGGTTGTTCAAATCGGTCGGCTTTCGGACGGTCGCCGTCGGCTCTTAAGCCTCTCCGAAATCGTTGGGATGGAAGGCGAGGTGGTTACCATGCAAGAAATTTTCCGGTTCAAGATGATGGGCCGAGACGAGAATAACAATGTAATCGGGCATTTTGAGGCGACTGGTATCAGGCCAAAAATGATGGATGAGTTGTCTGCCCACGGGATTAATCTGCCCCCAGATATCTTCCGCCCGGAAAGGGTGATCGCCTAATGAACCCTGTAATCGCCCGACTTGTCATCCTCATCCTTATATTTGTGGCGGTGTTTCTTCTTGCCGAGTTAGCCATTTCAGCATTGCGCCGCCGTGCGTCGGGAACCCGTGCCATAAACAAGCGTCTAAGAATGATCGAAGGCGGAATGGGCCGGGAAATGGTGTCGTCAAAACTGCGCAAATCCCAATCAATTGCCTTTGTCAGCGGCAATAGGTTTCTGGGCAAAATGCTCGAGAATATGCAACAGTCGGTGATAGCGAGCGGCGTTGCAATGCCTGCGCATCAGATCATGTTGGCTATGGCGCTGGGTTCTGCGTTGGTTACTATGCTGGTGCTCATCGGCGCGGCATTCGGCGGCTATGCGATCAATTTTGGCAGTGTTCAATTGGCCTTAGTGGTTGGTCTTGCGATTGGGCTTGGCATTCCTTTGGTCATTTTATCACGGATGGCGTCAAAACGGCGGCAGAAAATGCAGGAGCAATTTCCCGTAGCGCTCGACATATTTGTTCGCGGATTGCGGTCAGGACACCCGGTGTCATCGGCGTTAGATTTGCTCACCAAAGAAATGGAAGATCCGTTGGGTTCGGAATTTGGCCTTGTGCTTGATGAAGTGGCCTATGGCGCAGATGTGCGTGATGCCCTTCAATCTATGGCTGACCGCTGGGGACTAGAAGATATCCAGATGTTTGTTGTGTCTTTATCCGTACAAAATGAAACAGGCGGTAATCTTGCTGAAATCCTAGCAAATTTGTCTGCTGTGATCCGTGAACGCGCGAGCATGTATATGAAAGTCCGTGCGCTAAGTTCCGAAGGCCGGATGACGGCCTTGGTTTTGACGGCGCTGCCGCTTTTGACCATCTCGGGTCTCTTTTTGCTAAATCCCTCATTCTATCTCGACGTGGCGCAAGATCCGATGTTTATTCCCGGATTTCTGGGGCTGGTAGTTTTATATTTCATCGGCTTTTTCTCTATTCGTCGCATGATAGATTTGAAGGTCTGAAATGTTAGATGGTCTCTCCCTTAACGGGCCTTTGCGCTTCGTTTTGCTTGCCTTGGTGTTTGTCATCGCGACGGCAATGGTCATTTTAATGTCCAATGCATATGCGCGGCGCGCGGCCACGCGGTCGCGATTAGACGAAGTGCGTGGGCAGCAAAGTCGACTTACGGCCTCTGCCAGTCTTCGGGGCGATGATATGGCTAACGGCTGGCATAAGCTTACCGCGATTATTGAAAAATCAGGTATTTCGCTGATCGATACACAGGGCGATAGCCTGCGTGCCCGTTTGGTTGCTGCGGGCTATAATTCTCCACTCGCGCCCAAGGTATTCACGGCGATCCGTCTTGGAATGCTGGTGTTATTGCCGACCATGCTTGTAAGCGCCATTTTCTTGGGAAGTTCTGAGGTTTCGCCGTTCAAACTGTATCTGTTTGGCGTGGCACTCGCGATATTTGGCCTTTATGCGCCAAATCTGTTCATTTCAGCAAAGGCCGATCGTCGCCGGGAGGCAATCGTCAATGGTTTTCCCGATAGCCTGGATCTGATGCTGGTTTGCGTAGAGGCCGGACTTGGGATGGAGGCTGCATTTGACCGTGTAGGTCGGGAGATGCAAAATTCGCATCCATTGGTAGCGGAGATGCTATCTATCGTCACACTGGAATTGCGCGCCGGGTCTACCCGTGAAGAAGCATTGCGGAACATGGCAAATAGGACCCAAGTTACCGAAATCCGTTCATTTGCGACGTTGCTCATTCAGTCCGATAAATTGGGTTCGAGCATCGGCGAGACTTTGCGCGTCTACGCTTCGGAAATGCGGGAAAAACGTCGGATGCGGGCTGAGGAAAAGGCGCACCGCCTACCAGTGCTCTTATCGGTGCCTCTTGTGGCCTGCATGCTGCCGGTGATGATTGGTGTGCTGATGTTGCCCGCGATTATTCGTCTAATGCGCGAAATGTTGCCTGCGATGAGTGGAGGGTAAGAAAATGCAAAGATCATTTGCGAGAATTATTTTGGGCGGATGCGCAACGCTTATAGTAAGCGGATGCGCCACCCAGCAGAATTCCCAACCGGTATATCGCTTGTCGGGACCGTCAGCGCACATTGCCGAAAGCACGTCCATGTTGCAACGGGGTAGGGCTCAATTGGCCGCTGGTCTTGAAGCCTTGGCAATTGAATCCTTTCGTGCAGAAATTCGCTTTAACCCTGACAATATGGACGCATATAACGGTTTGGCAGTGGCTTATGCTCGCATCGGGCGCAATGATCTGGCGCAGCGTTATTTTGAATTCGCGCTGGCAAAAGATCCCCTGAACGTCAAAGTGCAGGCTAATCTTCATAAGCTACAAGGAAACGACAGGTTTGAGGTTCAGCAAGCCGTTGCCGCGCCCATCATTCCCCCGCGAGAACCCGTCGCAGTCACGGCAAGCAATCTAGAACAGCTTAGCGTCTTTGTCGAAGATGTGCCCAGGATAGCGCCGCTGGCCGCAGCGGAGATAAAGTCTGCGGCATTAAGCGATACAGAAATGCCGGAAATTTTGCCAAAACGCGGAATATTGTCCGCGCGTTTTGCCATGGCGTCGGCGGATGCGGCCATGGGCAAGGCTGACAAAAATGTTGCTTCGCAGGCTGCTATGCCCATTGCGCCGGTCAAGCTACCAGTGCGTCCTTCGGAGCGCCCGATCCCTTATCTCCATCCCGATATCCGGGCAGGCGCTCGGTTGGAACGGGTATCTTTGAACGAAGTGCGATTGATTACCTTGGCAACACATCTTCCGCAGGGCCAGCAGCCAAAACAGAGCTTTGATAGCTTCGGCGACCGGATAGCATTATGGTTGCCTGCTTATATGACCGCGGAACAAGCCGCCAGTCGTTACCAAGGGGATGAGAATATCGTTATCATGGCCGCGGTTGAGCGTGCGACGTCACAGAAAAAGGTGGCGGTCGCGCCGCATCTGAATCAGACAAAATTGCCTGAATTTGCCTATATATTCTTTGCCGACAGCACGGGCTCTGTTGGCAGCTGACGTCATTATGAAACAACTTGTCCCTGGACTTTTTCTGGCGCTCTCTGCGGCGGCTGGAGTTAGCGCGCAGCCTGATGCGCCGGCTTTGAGGGCGCAGGTACATTATTTGCAGCAGGTGGATGTCGCAATTCAAGAAGGCAGGCTGACCCAAGCTGCGCAAATGATCGCCTTGCTGGAGCAATCTGCTCTTGGCACGTTTGTGGATGACCTTCGCCTGTTAAAGGCCGAGTTTCATATTGCCCATATGGATGGTGCATCGGCATCTATGGCCTTGTCCAATATTGAAAACCGTGCCCGAAATATTTGCCGTGTTGATACCGCAATGGGATGGGTTGCGACCAATCAACAGGCTTTTGATGACGCCATCGTTGCTTTAGCCAGAGCGACTAAAAATTGTTCTGACGACGCAGGGGCATGGAATTTGCTTGGTCTGGCGTTCATTGGAAAAGGCGAGACAAAGGCCGCAATTGGCGCGTTTGAACAGGCTTTGTGGCTCGAACCCGACAATGCGCAGTTGATGAACAACCATGCCCTTGCGGCGCTGCAGGATGGTGCTGTGGATACAGCCTTGCACGCTTTGCGCCGTGCTGCCGAAAAAAGTCCGCGCAATGGTCAGATATCTGCCAATCATAATTTCGTCGCCGGCATGGCTGGCCTGGCACCAGAGCGTGAAAAAGGGGAAAGCGATGCCGATTGGGGCGCCAAGCTGCTCCAATATGCCCAAGGCGCAAAATTAGTATCTCATAAGCTTCATGCCACTGCTTTGTTCGCCCGCGCCATCCTGACGCTAGATCGGTTTGACGAAGCCGTCTGGTCCGAATTGAAGCCAGCAATTGGGGGCGTGGCGGAATGAATGTTACGACGCTCTTTATCGCCATTTGGGTGGCGATGTTGCTGGCTGCTGCCATATCTGATTTGCGGGCATATCGCATACCAAATGCGCTGCCAGCCATATTGATGCTGCTCTTTGGCGTAGCTCAAATCATGGATTCAAGCGCCACGGTTCCTTGGAGTAATTTGGCGCATTTCGGGATATCCCTGATTGTGGGCATGTTTTTGTTCAGTAGGGGCTGGATTGGTGGCGGCGATGCGAAATTATATGCTGCAACCGCTTTATGGTTCGCGTGGGACGGCGCGGTGACATTATTGTTTTTTACGACCATAGCGGGCGCGGTGCTTGCCGCTGCGTTTATCGCCGCGCGTTTGTTGGGCCTACGTAAAAATATTCCCAAGAAAGACCGACGTATTCCTTATGGTGTAGCTATCGCCATCGGCGGTGTGGTTAGCGCCAGCTTTGTTGGCTGGCCCGTCCTTTTTGCCAATTTGCCTTAAGGTCAATTCTGCGTAGAACGCATACCTTCGCGTTTGACGATCAATTCCGCACGAGAGGCAACGCCAAGTTTTCGAAATACACTGTTGAGGTGGATTTTAACCGTGCCTTCGGTCAATGAGCATCGATCTGCAATTTGGCGGTTGCGTAATCCTAAACACACAAGCTCAACAATCTCCATCTCTCTCTTGGTCAAAAGATCATCAGAACGAATGCCCCGGCTCGGTTTATCAACCGAATATTGCAATGCTGGCTCAGTAACGCCAGGCTCGAACCACTTGCCGCCGGCTAATATGGTGTTCATGCCATTAATAATGACTTCAGGATCGCTATCTTTCAAAGCGATGCCTTTGACGCCAAGGCGCATGGCGTCGATGGTCTGTTCAGGGTCGATATGGACCGTCAGGAACATCGCGGGAATATGCGGATAATGTAAGCGCATATGCCGCAAGACCCGAAGTCCGCCACCGCCGTGCATCGTAACATCTAGCATCGCAAGATCTGGTCGCGCAGTATCCAACTTAGCAATCGCCTCATCGACAGACAGCGCGGTATCAACCGAAAAGTCGCAGATGTCTTCTAAATATTGGCTAAAGCCATGTAAGAAGAAAGGATGGTCGTCTACTACAAGAACGCTAGTCATTCTCTACCTGCTGCATGGGAATACGGATCGATAACAACGTTCCTTTCCCAAGCCCCTCCACATATGCCTCACCGTTCACGAGTCTCAATCTTTCTCGCAGTGAAGCTGATTTCAATGTTAATGCAGGCTTTTCAGATACCTGCGGCGCTTCAAGCGGGTGACTTAAATCCGTAACCGCCATCATAAGCGCATCTTGCTTGAGCGATAGTGTAACTGTCAAGGATTTGCTTTTGGCGTGGCGAACAGCATTCGTAATCACCTCGCGTAATAAATGTTCGATATTGAAGGACGATTCCGTATCGACCGGTATGGCGGGCTCTTCCGATGCTAGCTTTACTTCAATACCCCATTGCAACGAAATGGTTCGGACGCAGATATCTATTTGGGACACCAGATTAACGGTATAATCCGCGGTCTCGTTGCGTTCCAAAAAACTGCGAAGCCGCGATTGTTCCAAGGTTACAATATCAACTGCTTTCCTAATCTCCAATTCAACGGGCTGTTGTGCAACATCTTCGCGCTTCGTAAGGAGCAATAAACGCATCCGCAACGCGGCAAGTGTTTGTAAAACTCCATCGTGAAGATCACGGCGCGCAACATCATGCGCGTCTGCTATAAAATTCCGTTGCGCAGTTGCGACTTTGCCTAAATACATTGCCATTTCCGTCACATGGCGACCGACAAACGAGGCCTCTGCCATTATTGCGACATCAATCCGGTTGTTTATGGCGCAGATAAACCCACCGCGCATGTGGTCAATCTGCAGGTGTTGAACCAAGGCTGATCTGATGTCAGCGCGACGCAGCACATGCGCAATGCGCTGCTCATGCTCATCAAAGGGCCGATGACGCCCCGTATCGGGGAAGATGACTCGGTTAAGCTGTGTGTCAAAAAGAGTGTACCCAATCGGTAAGTTGTGAAGAGCATCCATCAGCTCTTGGCGCTCTTGCTCCTTCTGTAAAATCGGCAGGTTGCAATGATGATACTGGCCTGTTGCATAATGCGACGGCACCTGCACCAGACAAGCAGCCTGATGCGGCCTGAACAAGGATGCAGCGGCATCTGTCAACGCCTGCAGGTCAAACTTAAACGATTTTTCAAGCGAGAGGGTGTGCAGAGACGAAAACTCTATGCTGAAAAGCTTGAAGCGGTATTTCCGGCTTGCCGATATCATGACCATGCCCATCGCAATGAGCAACATCAGTTGGGAAATGGCTGCTGATAGCTCCGACCCGGCAATAATCGGAGGTGAGGGAGCTCCGGAGAGTTGCGCCACAAGATAACGTAGAAGAAACAAACACACGCCAACAGCAAAAGCGGCCAATAGATGCTTGCCTTTTAGATCGATTGTTATCGCAATCACAGCGACGCAAACCGCAAAGGCCGAAAAGGGGATTGTCGCTATCTCCACCCCCCGAAGCACGATAATGGCACAGAGGATCAAAATCGTGTCGCCGACAACCTGCGCGCGAAGCATCTTTGCTTGCAGCAGTTGGCCGCTAACAGCCAGCAATGTCGTCGCAGCGGTCCAGCCAAGCCAAGCATAAAAGTATAATTGCAGCGAATAGGTAAAATTCAGTTCGGCCGGTGATGCCGATAAAACTAAAAATACGATGCTGCATAACAATATTCGAACAATGGACCACGCCCATAAAATGATGGCCGTAGGTAATCGATTTAGCATTTGGCCGAATGTTTGCATTTTTTGAACTCGCTGAAATCATGATGGTATAACTATTAGTCTAATACCACAGTTATAAATTTGAATTATAATGGTTAAAATTGTTTAACATTCTTGCCAATCGATCGCAGTTGGTGATTACTAGCCAAATAACGAATCAGTTTCACCATTCTAGGGTCGCCCACTGGAATGGCAATTCTCTCAGTTCGCGTTTGCGAGCCTGGGGTTTGTACAGATTAGCATAAGGGCATCATGGCCACCGTATATTGTGTTGGGACAGGCGCTTGCGCTTGTTCTGGTCCATTATTTCACAGTTTTCTGTGGTCCATGCCGTCCGCCGATGGCCAAGCACGCAATGTGCCCGGTCGGGATGACAGCAACATTTTGCATAGGAACGTACGATGGACTTCAAGAACAGCGATATCGCCAATGGTATGGAATTAACCAGCCTGATTGGCGCAGATGCCTCGGCTTCTTTGGAAGGCGCTGCATTGCTTCAAATGGCTATTCAATCTGGAAATATCATGCCGTTGACGGCGGATGGTCAGCTTGTTTTGCCCGCGGGCGTTGGTCTTGATGATATCAAAGTTGTTGGCCGCGACCTGATTATCCAGATGCCCGATGGCACGCAGATGATTGTTCCCGATGGGGCCATTTTTGTGCCGCAAATCGTGGTGGAAGGCGTGGCAATTCCGGCGCTTAACTTTGCAGCATTGTTAATCGGACAAGAACCGCAGCCAGCTGCGGGGCCGCCGCAAAGCTCGGGCGGTAACTTTGCCGATGCAGTGGGCGACATAGGCGACCCATTTGCATTGGGTGATTTATTGCCGCCAACCGCATTGGCATTTCCAAATCCAGAATTGCAAGAAGTTGTGCCAGGTCTGATCGACCGTGACCCAGATGTCGTGATCCAAGATGGTGGGCCTGCTGGCCGCGATGTTGTCGACAATGTTGGCGAAGCCGGCTTGCCCGGCACACGTACGAGCGGCGTTGTCGAAACGCCTGGTTCAGCCGCAGGCAATGGTTCAGATTCCACGACCGGCACAATTTTTGTCACGTCGCCGGACGGCATCGCATCCATTATAATCAATGGCGTCGTTGTCACCGGCGCGGCTGGTCAGCAGATCGTCTCACCACAGGGTGTGATGACGCTCGGTGCGCAAAATGGCGATCAAATTGCCTACACCTATCGTCTTACAGACAATACTTCAGGCGATGCCACGACCGATGTGTTTTTGGTAAGCCTTACTGACCCAGATGGCGACGTGGCGACCGCGCGCTTGACCATCAATATTGCTGATGATGTTCCAACAGCGCGCAATGACATAGACAGCCTCGCAGGTGGTACATTCGGGCCAGAACTTGGCAATGTCCTGACTGGCGCGGGCACAATCAGCGGGTTGGCAGGGGCCGATACGCTTGGCGCCGATGGTGCAGCAATTTCTGGGTTTCGTGCGGGTGCATCAGGCAGCTTTGCCGCCGTTGGCAGTAATATTGCAGGACAATATGGCACGCTAACGCTCGGCGCGAACGGTAGCTATAGCTATGTGCGCAATGGCAACACTCCGGGTGGTGTTACAGATGTCTTCACCTATCAACTCACCGATACAGATGGCGATGCCGCGACAGCCACATTGACGATAAACATCGGCGACGCGCCAAACCGCATTACATTCATTCCAGATATTGGCGATGGCACGATTGTCCGTGAGCCACATTTGCCAGCGCGCGGCAGTGAACCATCGGGTTCGCAATTCGACGGCAATGCGGAAGCCACTAGCGGAACCATCACGTTCAATTCACCTGACGGCGTTGGCAATGTGACCGTCGCAGGGGTTGTTTTAACGCCCGGTGCTTTGCCGCAGCTAGTCAGTTCAAACGCCACCGGTTCGCTGGTCGTCACCGGCTATAACTATGATCCGGTGACGGGCATTGGCAGCGTCACTTATGTGTACACGCTGAACGATAATACGCTTAACACAAATGGTGAATCGTTAGGCTTTCCAATCGTGGTTACCGACCTTGATGGTGATGTAGCGAGCGGCAGCCTGACCATCAAAATCGAAGATGATGCGCCACTTGCCGTCAATGACAGTGCAACGCAGCAAGCCGAAAATGCCCCCGTTTCTGTTAATATATTCGTTAACGATACCTCTGGTGCCGATGGCGTTAACCTTGCCAGCGGCGTGGCAGTTGTAGCCGGATCGCTAACTGGGGCAGGGGCGCTGGCCTATAACAATAATGGCAGCTTCACCTACACACCCGCTTTGGGCGAAGAAGGCGTGGTGACATTCCAATATATAATCACCGATGGTGATGGCGACAGATCGACCGCAACCGTCACAATTTCGCTGCTTAAGGATTCTCTTCCAAGCGTCGAAGTTCGCGGCGAAAATGTGGTTGCTGAGGCTGGCCTTGCTTCTGGATCGGACGCGGCTTCAAATAGCGAAACCACAGACGGCAGTATCGCAATTGCGACTGGCGGCGACGCGTTGGCATCACTCGTCATTAACAATGTAAACGTTACCGCTGGCGGAACTGTCACCGGCGCTTCAGGCATATTATCAGTATCCGTATCACAAGGCGTTTATAGCTACAGCTACACATTGACCGATAATACATCGGGTGATGCGACCACGGATAGCTTCAACGTCATAGTCACGGACAGTGACGGTGACAGCGCTCAGGACACCCTGGTTATCGCCATTCAGGATGACACCCCAAGCGCCGCTGATGATACCGACAATATTGCCGCTGGGGCTTATGGTCCAGTGACCGGCAACGTCATTACCGATGCAGAAGGCGATGGCGGGGCAGATACCCAAGGGGCAGATGGTGCCGCAGTGACCGCAGTGACCGGAAGCGAAGTAGGCTCCATCGGCGGCACCACAGCTGGAACCTATGGCGTTCTAACGCTGAACGCCGATGGCAGCTACAGCTATGCGCGTAATGCAGGCACTGCAGGTGGCGTGTCTGACGTGTTCACCTACACGCTGAGCGATGGTGATGGCGACATCGCAATCGCAACCTTGACCATCAGGATCGCTGATAGCCCAACGACACTTGATGTCCCTGCCGCAGGCGAAGCTGGCACATTGGTTGACGAGGCAGGTCTAGCGAGCGGTTCGGATGCCAATTCCACGCGCGAAACTACCAGCGGATCCATTGCCTTCACGGCGCCTGACGGCCCGGCTTCGGTGACACTCGACGGTCAGGCTGTGACGTCTGTAGGCCAGAGCTTCGCTGGCAACTTCGGCATATTGACCGTGACCAGCATCGCCAATGGTGCAATTGGTTACAGCTATACGCTGACCACGATCACTTCGGGCGACACAATCTTTGATGATTTTGCAGTGGTGGTCACCGATCAAGACGGTGACACGAAAGCTGGCACTTTGGTTATCGATATCATCGACGATGTCCCCACGGCGCGCGCCGATATAGACAGCGTTACAGAAGATGGTCCCACGGTAGCTGACGGTAACGTCCTTACCGGCGCAAACGTAGCTGACGCCAACACTACAGATGGTGTTGCCGATGTCCAAGGCGCGGATGGCGCGTCTGTGACGGCGATATCCTTTGGCGCAACCAACGGCACGGTCGGCTCGGCGCTTGCTGGAGCTTATGGTGCGCTGACGATCAATGCGAATGGCAGCTATAGCTATGCCCTGAACAACGCCAATGCAGCGGTTCAAGGCCTTGATGGCGATGATAGCCTGACAGAAATATTCACCTACACGGCCACCGATGGCGATGGAGATACTTCAACCACGACGTTGACCGTGACAATCAACGGCAGCGATGACCCGATCACGATCAATGGCCTTAATGCCGACGGTCCTGACCTCATAGTTGACGAAGATGATCTGTCCGATGGCTCATCGCCCAATAATGCAGCGCTGACGCAAACGGGCAGCTTCACGGTTAACGGTGTGGATGGCATTGCGTCGATCAAGATTGGCGGCGCCGAGACATCCGTGGGCCAGACCTTTGCGAATGCATTTGGCACGTTCACGATCACTTCGCTTTCTGCGCCTGCAAATGGCAGCGCGACGTCTATCACAGTGGGTTTCAGCTATGTGCTGACTGACAATAGCGCGCATGCAAATGCCAATGGTGAGAATTTCATCACAGAAACATTCAGCGTTGCGGTAACAGACACTGATGGTTCGACCGATACCGATCAGGTTGAGGTCCAGATTATCGACGATGTGCCAACGGCCGCGAACGATAGCGACACCATTGCGGCGGGCAGCAATGTGTCAGCAGTTGGCAATGTCATCACTGATGCTGAATTAGATGGTGGCAAAGACACTGCTGGTGCAGACACCGTGGTGGTTACCGCAATTACTGGCGCTACTGCTGGGACGGTCGGTGGTTCAACGACTGGCGCTTATGGTGTCCTGACGCTCAATGCGAACGGCAGCTACAGCTATGCACGCAACGACGGCACGCCAGGCGACGTGCAGGATGTATTTACCTACACGATCACTGATAGCGACGGCGACACGTCAAGCGCCACTTTGACAATCAATATTCTGGATGATCGTCCCATTGTGGGAACCAACGCAACTGTCCTGCTGGATGATGATGCGCTGAGCGGCGGTAACGATGGCGGCACGGGCGATGATGCCGATGCCCTAAACACATCTGGAACTTTGTCCGGTTCGGGCGGCGATGGAGCCTTGACCTTTGCGTACCAACTGACGGGTGCACCTGACGGGTTCAGCTATGTTGCAGGGGCCAATGGTTCGGTCCTTGTCCAGCAAGCTGGAACGACTGTTCTGACGATTACGCTGAACAGCGGCACGGGCGCTTACGCCGTGACGCAAAATGCGCCTATCGCGCATGCACTTGGCGATAATGAAAACAATGCGCCATTCACCCTTAGTTACACCGTAACCGATGTTGATGGTGACGCCGCCAACGGAACGTTGGTCGTTAATGTGGATGATGATACACCAGTTGTGACTGCCAACGGCTCGGTACCAACGTTGACAGTTGACGAGACGGTTCTTGGCGATGATGCGAGCGCAAGCTTTGCGGGCATATTTACCACCAACTATGGTGCCGATGGTGCTGGCGCGACGGTTTATACACTCGGCGTTGTTGCAGGTCCAAGCGGCCTCGTGGATACAGCCACAGGCCAAGCGGTAAACCTCCTCCTTAATGGCAGTGTTGTTGAAGGCCGCACTGCGGTTAGCAATGAGCTCGTCTTTACCGTTACAGTGAACGGATCGGGCACCGTCACATTAGATCAACAGCGCGCCGTTGTGCATAACGACCCGCTTGATGCAGATGAGGCTGGCGCAAGCGCAGCCAAGCTTGCTGCAGCCAACCTGATCACGTTGACCGCGACCTCGACCGATGGTGACGGCGATACCGCCAGTGCTACTGCGAGCATCGCCAACGCGCTGGCGTTTGAAGACGATGGCCCAACGATTGATGCAACGGTTGTGGATGCCAACACGGTATTGCTGACCACGCAGGATGCAGAGACTATCGGTGACTTGTCTGACACGTCGGTCTCCGCTGCTAACTTTGGTGCTGCGTTCTCGGTTGCGAGCTCTTCTTATGGCGCAGATGGTGCCGGTACAACGACTTGGGCCTATGCGCTCAGCGTAACAGATACCAACTCGGGTCTCAGCAGCAATGGTGTTGCGATCACGCTTGGTATGAACGGCAATGTCCTCGAAGGCCTTGCAGGCGGCACACTGGTCTTCACACTTGCGACCGATCCCACGTCTGGCGTTGTCACGCTGACCCAGTTGGCCGAGATCGACCATGCGGTCGAAGGCACGACCACTGCGCCGTTTGATGACCAGTTTGCCGTCCTTGCCAATGGCAAGGTTGCGCTGACTGGCACGGCGACGATTGTCGACAAGGATGGCGACAGTGCATCCGAAGCGGTTGTTCTCGACCTTGGCGGCAATGTCCGCTTTGCCGATGACGGTCCAACGGTGAGCGCGCTTGGTGCGGTACCAACGTTGACAGTTGACGAGACGGTTCTTGGCGATGATGCAAGCGCAAGCTTTGCAGATGTATTTACCACCAACTATGGCGCCGATGGTGCTGGCGCGACGGTTTATACACTCGGCGTTGTTGCAGGTCCAAGCGGCCTCGTGGATACAGCCACAGGCCAAGCGGTAAACCTCCTCCTTAATGGCAGTGTTGTTGAAGGCCGCACTGCGGTTAGCAATGAGCTCGTCTTTACCGTTACAGTGAACGGATCGGGCACCGTCACATTAGATCAACAGCGCGCCGTTGTGCATAACGACCCGCTTGATGCAGATGAGGCTGGCGCAAGCGCAGCCAAGCTTGCTGCAGCCAACCTGATCACGTTGACCGCGACCTCGACCGATGGCGATGGCGATACCGCCAGTGCTACTGCGAGCATCGCCAACGCGCTGGCGTTCGAAGATGATGGTCCTGATGCGGTTGTATCGAATGCGACAGCTGATGTGCTTGT
>ENA-UOUZ01000006-UOUZ01000006.1-mixed-culture-metagenome-genome-assembly--contig:-NODE-6-length-189873-cov-29.848413_pt1 | contig 189873 bp, 174 predicted proteins | sample MGYA00238154_ERZ761575 | MGnify/ENA primary metagenome ERZ761575 (study PRJEB28896, sample SAMN07631632) | mixed culture metagenome | isolation source: Freshwater growth medium | place: USA...
AGTTGAATCAAACTTCGCCCTTACATGCAACTAATTTAATGCATCCTGAGCCTAGCTTATTCACATTACAGTATATTGAATCTGGTTGGAAAATTAGCAATGCGACAGGTAGTTCATTAATTGTTCTATCTTCAGTTCTTAAAGTATTGAGTCTTGCAGATCGAAAATTTAGACGTAAATCGAACAAAATTCCAAATACTTTAATAATATTAAGTATTATTATGATGGTATTAATTTATGTTTTAGGAGAAACAGTTTTTCGTCTGTTTTTGATCTCAATTTCTGGTATTTTAATATCATTATCAGGCATATTTTACGCGATCAATAACAAACATTGGATTGCTTTATCTTCTCTCAAATATTGCATTGTAATATTGTGGCTGTCTTTTTTGGTTTGTACCTATGCTTTATTTATTTCCTACCCAATCGGTAGCGTAACAAGATTTATACCAACTGACAGCCGCGCCACATATCAAATCGTCTTTCTACCGGTACTTTTCTTTTTCTTTCACATGGCTTTTATTGGGCTAGTCGTCGGCAGACAGGCGCGTGAAAACATGTTCAAAGGGCGCAAGTCCGCTCGAATTCAGCAGACAATTAACCAATCTAAGGCCAGCGAGAAATTGAGCGCTACGCTAGCAGATGAGCGTTATCAACTCCTCAAGATGCTCACCCATGAGGTGCGCCAGCCGCTGAATACGGCACAGGCCGCCTTAGACACAATCAGTCAGCAACTGGGCCGAGGACAGACAGAGCCGGCGGACATTCAGCAAACCGTGGGGAAGGCCCAGTCAACGATCAATTCAGTTGTGCTATCCATATCCAACTCAATTTTAGGCGCGACGTTGATAACGCAAGGCCGACCATCACAACTTCAATCGATTGATTTGTGCGATGTGTCCAGGCTCGCTTTATCCGATTTAGGGCAATCGCAACGCGGCCGCATCCAGCAGAAGTTGGAGCAGCCGGTAATCTACGCCGATGCAGACCCTATTATTCTGCGCCTAGCAATCCGCAATTTGCTTGAAAATGCGTGCAAATATTCGCCTTCCGGTACACCGATATTGTTCGAATTGGTGACCGATGAAGCCAAGCTGGCATTGGTCATTCGCGTGACAAATACGCTCAACGATCAATCAACGCTGAGCGCCGACATATTTGAACGGAACAAGCGGGGCGTTGACAGCCTTTACGAAGGGTCAGGCTTGGGCTTATATATCGTCAGAAAAGTCGCTGAACTGCATAATGGCGATGTTTCATATCATTTAGTGAATGGCAATCAGGTGGCATTCGAACTTACGATACCTGCCTGATAGCAGCGCACATCTACCGGGGGCTTGGCTCCGTATTCAGGTCATCAATCCGGCAAAAGGCGTCTGTTCTGAATGTGTGCTGTTAGCCTCTATCTCCTAAAAGCAGCCGTTCCGCTTCCCACCCAATTGCGGCCATACAGACAACAATGCCCCCACAACCTTCAACCCAAACCTACCCCACCAAACTCCCCGCCGCTTGCTCCCAAAAATGCAGCAGGCCCTGGCTGAAACTTAAGGGCACATAGGCGTCGCAGGTGGTTTCATCGACCCCGTGCAGGTGGACGTTGATATGGTCGATGATCGCTGCACATGCTGAATGCCATCTTGCTTACGGCCCTTCAGACGACAAGCTGCGCGCCGATTGCGACGATTTGGTTGGACGGAATGTTGAAAAACTCGGCTGGATTATAGGCGTTGCGTTGCAGGAAGATGAGAATGATGTCCTGCCAGAAGGGCAAGCCTTCGTCTTTGGACGCTTGCAACATGTTGCGACCGACAAAATAGCTCGTCATTATTGCATTTAACGGCGTGTCGTTTTTCGGAATTGCGAATGCCAAACCAATCGCAATTATAGCTTCGTCCTCTATGATTAATATGGATCTACCGCACAATATAGACGTCACCATGGGGCCGAGAAGTGGCTCGGCAGGCCGGAGGAAGACCGCTATAATGGGCGACCTTAAACCAAATAATTTAACACAGGATAAGTGCATAGATTGTTTTCATAGGTCAATGCAAAGCGTTATGTGCTAAACTATTGTTATCATCGGTCACTCCTAGCTAACCGATGACTGAGAGACGCGATGCGCTCCCGTCAAACGATGGAGCGCGTAGTTTTGAGTGCAGAGCCTAACACTTTGTTGCCAATGGTAGAAAAGCTTCGGCTTTGGGGCGACATGTCATCAGCAGACGAGGCCGCGGTCTTGAATTTACCCTTCAAGATAAGGCGATTGCGCCAAGGGGCCTATATAGCCCGAGAGGGGGACTCGCCCCAACAGACTTGCGTGCTTCTCTCGGGTTATGCCATCCGTCATAAGCTTGCAGGGGACGGCGGAAGGCAAATATTTTCTATCCATATGCGCGGCGATGTGGTCGACTTGCATAATTCGTTGCTGCGCTGGTCCGATCATAACGTGCAAGCGCTTACAGAGGTTAAAGCAGCGTTTATCCCTATGTCGTCAATAAAACGGATTATCGTCGATTGTCCCCGCGTGGCGTTCCTGCTTTGGTATGAGACGCTCGTCGACGGTTCGATTTTTCGAGAATGGACTCTTAACGTCGGGCGGCGGGATGGGCGAACACGACTTGCTCATGTGCTGTGCGAGTTTGCGATGCGGCTAAAAATGGCTGGTCTTAACGATGATAACAATTACGAGCTGCCGATGACGCAAGATGAACTTGCTGATGTGGTCGCGCTTTCTCCCGTGCATGTCAGCCGAGTTATCAAATCGCTTACGGAAGATGGTTGTATCACCAAAACGAAGCGTGCGATCCGCATAGAAGATTGGGAACAGCTACGTCAAATCGGCGACTTTGATCCCAGATACTTGCATCTTAATGGCGCGCGGGATTAACTTTTCAATAATGAAATAGACTATTTATGAACCTTTATCATATCCAGTTTGTGGAATTCGAAGACATAGCAATATTTGCGACGAACGGCGATGAAGCGCAACGATTGGTCGACAAATATTTACTGATCCATTTGGCTGCGGCGAGCAACTACCTAATTAGTCACCCGATCAAATGGTTTCACATGACTGAAGTGGAGCTTCACCAACTGCGTGCCGCGTTCGCGAAGAACCTTCAAGGCTACGGTGTTTACGATAGCACCAATGGGTGGGATGTTGTGCCGCTCTCTCACACCGTACTGCTTCCAAAAATTGAACATCAACTGGGTCAAAGTGTGACCATGAAAATTCGCGGGCCCACCCGCGTTACTTAACTTCGGGTTCCCCTTAGCTATGACCCTCCCAAAAGTCTCCTGTCGCCTTCCCACCCAATTCCGGCCATACAGACAACAATGTTCCACAACCTTCAAACCCAAACCTACCCCACCAAACTCCCCGCCGCTTGCTCCCAAAAATGCAGCAGGCCCTGACTGAAGCTTAAGGGCACATAGGCGTCGCAGGTGGTTTCGTCGACGACATGCAGGCGGACATTGACATGGTCGATGATTGTCGCTGCGCTGCATCCGGCGGCGAAAGTTGGGCTTTCGGCGTCGAACACGCCGCCTTCCATCAGGAGCGTGCGCCAGCCTTTGACGGATAGGCGAATGCGGACGATGCCGCCGCCAATGGCCGTTACCGCGCCGTCATCAGACAATATGCCGGACAGTGCCGATGCGTCGCCCTCGACCAGCCAGACCGTGGGTTCAAAACGGATCAGGCGCAGCGCATCACTGCCGCCTGACCGTCCGGTCGCGGGCAGTGCAAAGCCCATCGCAGCTTTGAAGCGTTTGGCGACAGCCGCCGGATTGCTCCAAATCTCAAACACATGCAGCGGGGCGGCGGGCAAGGTGGAGATCGTCAGTTCAGTCACGGTAACGCTCCCCTGCGGCATCATAGAAATGCGGGGCCACAACGCGCACTCGCGCCTGTTGCCCGCGTGTGGGTGAGCTTGCGATCAATATTTCCCCATGCCGCGAAAAGCCGTCGGTCAATTGACCAAGCGCAACTGACCCGCCCGCGATGATGCGGAACGCCGCCGCGCTGACATGGCCCTGCGGTGACGCGCCTTCGTTGGGGATCAGCATCGCGCCTTCGGGAATGTCGCCTGCAATCGCCTCCAACCCGACCAATTGCCGCCGTCCGGCTTCGGACAAAGCGGGGCGGGCAAGGCCCGATGCGCCGATATATCCACCCGCCTTGTTGAGCATTTTGTCGAGCGCCAGATCATGCGGCGTCATCCGCCCATCGACTTCGCCGCCGACGACCAAATGGCCCTTTTCAATGCGCAGAAACTCCATCGCCTCCAGCCCGTATAATGCGCCACCGACTTCGTTCACTTGCGCCTCGCAGGCGGCCCAGACGGCTTCTGCTCGGCTGGCATCGACATAGATTTCAAAGGCGCGTTCGCCGCTGTAACTGGCGGCCAAGATGATGACCGGGACGCCCGCGATTGCCGCCGGAACGGTTGACATGTGGCGCGGTGGTTCTTCACCGATTAACGTGGTGAGCACCGCTTTTGCTTTTGGCCCGGCAACGGCCAGCCCCGCATAATGTTCCTGCACATTGACGGCAGACACGCGCAAATGTGGGCACAGAGCTTGCCGGACATAAGAGATATGCGTCGCCATGCGGTCCGCACCGCCCGTGGAGCTGGTGAGCAGATAGCGGTTTTCGTCCAACCGCCACACGGTGCCATCATCAAAGACAAAGCCGTCCTCACGCAGCATGAAGGTGTAGCGGCCACGCCCGACGGCCAGCTTGCTGACGGTCGTGGCGCAGATGATTTCGAGGAAGGCCGCAGCATCGGGGCCGCTGACTTCAAATTTGGCGAGCGTGGACACATCGGTCATCCCGACATTGTTGCGCACGGCCTTGGCCTCTCGCAGTGCCGCTTGCGCCAAACTCTCGCCGCTTATGGGGTACGCGCGCGGGCGGAACCAATAGCCCAATGGCTGCCAGATCGGGTTTTTTGCCGCGTGCAGATCATATAAGGCAAGGCGGCGGACATGCGCGCCGGCATCTTTCGCGCCAGCCCCTGCGATCAAGCCCATCGTGACGGGCGTATATGGCGGACGGAATGTGGTCAAACCAGCTTCGGGAATGGCGACACCCTGCTTTTCGGCCAGACGCCCCAAAGCGGCCATGTTGCTCAACTTGCCCTGATCAGTGGCCATGCCCAAAGTGGTGTAACGTTTAAGATGCTCGACCGAGCGATAGCCCTCGGCCCAAGCCAGATCGACATCGGCCAATGTCACGTCATTTTGGAAATCGATGAAGCTTTTCTTAGGGCTGGAAACGGGCACCATTTTGAATATCGCTTGCGGCTCTGCGGCCCCGCCGATGGTCGTGACATTCTGGCGCGAACTGGCGGGGATGAAGGCTTGCGCATCTTCATTCCAGTCAAGCGTCCCACCCGCTTGCATATGCAGATGGACCACAGGGGTAAATCCGCCGGACACGGCCAGCAGATCGGCATCCCATTCCATCGCCTTACCATCGACCAGCGCGCTTACGCTTTTCAGGCAATGCCGCGCGCCTTTGGTCGAAAGCGGAACGGCGTCATTATAGACGCGATGCCCGCTGTTTGCACCGGCAGGTGCTGGCCGTGCGTCGAGGATGGCAACAATGTGCGCGCCTGCGGCTTTTAGCGCCTGCGCGCTTTTATAGGCATCGTCATTGTTGGTGGCAATCACGACGCGCTTGCCGGGAACGACGCCGAAGCGGTGGACATAGCTGCGCACAGCTTGCGACAGCATGACGCCGGGGCGGTCATTATGGGCAAAGGCCATGGGCCGCTCAATGCTTCCGGTGGCGAGAATGACTTGGCCAGCGCGGACATGCCATAGACGTTGCGCCACGCCCTGCGCGGGGATTTGCCCCGGCTCCGATAGGCGCTGGGTCAGGGTAACAAGATCATGTTCCCAATAGCCCGAGGCCGTGGTGCGCGTGAGGATGATGCCCCCTGCGGCGCGGATGCGTTCGGCGGTCGCGTTGATCCAATCTGCATCCTGCTCTTGGCGATCACGCAGCAAGGACGGGGCGAGGATATTGTCTTGTTCGACCAAGATGACGCGCTTGCCGTTTTCGGCAGCGTCGAGCGCCGCCTGCATACCTGCGGGGCCAGCGCCGACGACCAAGACATCACAAAAGGCGGCGCGGTGGCTGAACCGATCGGGATCGGCAAGCGTGGGTGCATTGCCAAGGCCCGCTGCTTTGCGGATGAAATATTCGTAGAACATCCATTTTTTGGCCGAGCCGAAAAAGGTCTTATAATAAAATCCGGCGGACAAAGCAGGCGCAGCAAGGCCCAAAACCGCCCCCATATCGAACGACAAATTGGGCCAGCGGTTCTGGCTTTTGGCGACAAGGCCTTCATAGACGAATATATCGGTGGCGCGGGTATTGGGTTCGGCTCTGCCACCTTCGCCGACGGTGACGAGCGCATTTGGCTCTTCAACGCCTGCGGTCATGATGCCGCGGGGGCGGTGATATTTGAAACTGCGGCCAACAAGGCCAATGCCGTTGCGCAACAATGCCGCTGCCAACGTGTCGCCTTCCTGCGCGATATAGGCTTTGCCATCAAAGCGGAAGTTGATCATGGCAACGCCTCCGGCCCGATAGCGCGGTACCCCGAAATCTCATTGGTGACGCGGTGGCGGGTCAAAACCATCCATGCCCGGCAGCCATAAGTGTGCCGCCAGATTTCTTCATCCATGCCGCGCGGATTATTGCGGGTGAAGAGTTTGGTCATCGCCTCTTGTGAGGGCGCATCGAGCGGCACGACGGAATCGACCGTGCGCTCATAAATGAATTCGGATTGCGCGCGTGGGCCGCAATGGGGGCAGGGTATGCGCATCATTAGCGGCTATTCGGCATGGGGCCGCTCCCCGTTTCATCAATGGTTGCGCCGCGTTCAAAGCGGTCGAGCGAGAAAGGCGCATTTAGCGCATGCGGCTTTCCAGTGGCAAGCGTATGGGCATAAGTATAGCCGGATGCAGGCGTTGCTTTAAACCCGCCATAGCACCAACCGCCGTTGAGGAAGAGGTTGCGCATCGGCGTTTCGCCAATGATGGGCGCGCCATCAAAACTCATATCGGTAACGCCGCTCCACGTCCGCACCATGCGCAGGCGGGACAGAGCGGGCACGAGCGCCAGGCCTTGCGCCACAGCGCCCTCCATCACCATCGGGTGGCCGCGCTGGGCATAGCTTGGCCAATTATCCGGGTCGCCGCCAAAAACGACGCCGCCCTTGTCCGATTGGCTGATATAGCAATGCAAGGATTGCGACATGATCACGCTGTTGATCATCGGCTTGACGCCTTCGGTCACCATGGCTTGCAGGGTTTGGGATTCAATCGGCAGTTTTAGCCCTGCAAGGCCCGCGACATGGCCGCTATTGCCTGCAACGCAAATGCCGACGCGCCCTGCGCCAATGCGTCCGCGTGTTGTCTCTACGCCAACTACGGCGTCGCCATCGCGCACAAAGCCGGTGACTTCGCATTTTTGAATGATATCGACGCCCAGATTGTCCGCACCGCGCGCATAGCCCCAGGCGACGGCATCATGCCGCGCGGTTCCGCCACGGCGCTGGATCAAGCCACCTTGAATGGGAAAGCGCGCATCGCGCGACATATCGAGCAACGGCTCAAGCTTTGCCACCTGATCCCGGGTCAATAGATCAGCATCAATCCCGTCGCAGCGCATGGCGTCGCCGCGTTCCGCCAGCTTGACCATATCGGCGTCGCTATGGCCAAGGAACATCGCGCCACGCGGGCTGAACATCACATTATAATTCAACTCATCGCTCAAGCCGTGCCAAAGCTTCAGGCCAAATTCGAAGAGATTATGCAGAGGCTCAAGCCGATAATTGGACCGCACAATCGTCGTATTGCGGCCCGTATTGCCGCCGCCAATCCAGCCTTTTTCCAGAACGGCAATATTCTTGAGACCATGCACCTTGGCCAAATAATATGCCGTCGCCAACCCATGACCGCCACCGCCAATGATAATGATATCATAATGCGATTTGGGCTCTGGGTCGCGCCATGCTGGCTGCCAGTGGCGTTGCCCGGTAAGAGCGCCGCGCAACAGGCTGAAGGCTGAATATCGGCTCATGCGATGGGCATCCACCCTCGCTTTTCACGCCAATCCTTTTCAAGACCGTCAAAGCGCGACAGTTTGAGAAGGTCGATATTGGTAAAGGAACACGCGCCATCAATCACGAGATCGCGGATCGCATGGCCTGATGCCGGCGACAGGCCAAAGCCGACGCTGGACATAGAAGCGACAACGACATTGTCGGGGCTGGTGAGCCGATCAATAATCGGGCGGCCATCGGGTGAGTTTTCAATCACACCTGCCCAGCTACGAATGACGTTCAGATGCGCGGCCTTGGGCAATAGTTCGGCCAAACGCTTCGCCAGATTGCGCGCCAGCGGCGTCGATGGACGCGCAGCGGGGCCTGTCGCATCGACATCCAGCCATTCATGCGGCCCGCCGCCATAAGCAAGGTTGCCGCGTAACGTCTGACGGCCATAAATCTTATGTCCATCGACGCCGCCCAGCGGCATCATGGGGGCAGGTTCTGTAATGATCATTTCCGCGCGTGCAGCAGCGAGCGGGACGTCAACGCCCAATTGCGCCATCAACTGCGGAATTTGCGGTCCAGCCGCGACCACAACCGCATCACAGCCATAAGTCGCATTGGCCGTCTTCACCGCTGTGACCTTGCCGCCAGCGGTTTCAAACCCCGTGACTGGGCTGTGCTGAATGATTGTGCCACCCAGATCTTGCAACGCCCAAGCATAAGCCTGAACCGTGCGTTGCGGGTTGGCATGGCCGCCAAATTTATAATGCACGCCGCCAAAGCTATTGTCGCCTGCCAGCGGAACGGCCTCTTGCACTTGCTTGACGTCAAGCACCTCGACTGGGTGATTGAGGCGGGTGTGGCGTTCGGCAATGAACCGATATTGGTCCCATTGACGTTCCGTCATCGCAATCAGGATGCGGCCTTTTTGATGTTCCGTCGGATAACCGAGTAGCTCATCCATTTGCGGCCAAAGCCTTTGTTCTTCATCGAACAAGGGGCTGGAATAATGTGACGCGCCGCCGCCATTGCGTCCAGACGCTTCCCAGCCGACGATGAACTTGTCGAGAACAGTGACCTTCACACCCGAACGCGCCAACCACCAGCCTGCGCTGAGACCTGTGACGCCACCGCCGACTATGACTACTTCAGAGCCGCTCATGTATACATCCCCGTGTAGAGCATCTCGCGATGCGCATCCTGATATTCTGTCCCAATATCTTCGACCGGCACCCATTGGGTTGGAATGCCGAACCAGACATCCCAAGCCGCATCCATGGTCGCAGGCTCATCCCATTCTGCCAATATCTTAAGCGGTAGGGGACGCACGGGCGCGCGGTGCGTTGCGAGCGGAATAGTGCCAAATGGCTTATTCGATTCAATGGCCAGCATCATCGCCACCTGATCGCGGCAGCGGCGGCCCTGACACACACCCATGCCAGAGCGCGTCAGCCGCTTGATCTGATCCGGATTGGCCGGGCCATCGTTCAGCAGCGTGTCAAGCGAGCGGGCTTGAATCGCGGCGGGGCGCGGCAAATAATTGGGCGGCTGAATACCGATTAGGTCCGCCAGTGTTACGTCTTCACATTGGCAGATGATTGTATCGGGCGCGTTAACGCGCAGCGCCGCACGCACCCAATCCATCCGATAGGCGACATGGTCAAAACCCGTGTCGGGCAAGCCAGCGCACAGACCCACAGCCGTTACATTTGGTTCTCCCGCCGGAATATAGCCACCGCGCGCCGCATTAAGCGCCCTTGGGCCATGCATGGCATCGACCAGCTCAATCGAGGGAATAAGGCCAATGGCGACGCAAACGGTGTCGCAGGCAATATGTGTGCCGTCGGTCAAGGTGATGGATTCAATCCCATCCAGCCCGCCTTTGCTTGCCGCGATGCTTTGCCCATAAAAAGTGGCAATGCCCGCCGACGTAATTTTTTCGAGGAGCGCAGCGTCGCCTTGCGGGGTGTCGCGAACTTCCACCAGAGCGGCGACATCCAGCCCATGCTCCAGCGCCAAAAGCGCAGTTTCGAGCGCGAGGTCATGCGACCCCAAAACGACAATCCGCCGTCCAGAAAAGGCGCCATAACGCGACAACAACATCTGCAAGGCGGCGGCCCCCATCACACCGGGCTGGTTCCAGCCGGGAAAGGCAATGGCCAAGTCGCGCGCGCCTGTTGCGAGCACAATCCGGTCAAAGCCGACCAGCCAAGACCGTTCGGCATCGGCAAGGCCAACAACTTGCTCTGGCAAGCTCTGCACGCCCGGTCCGTTGCGATACACGCCCCAGGCGGTGGTACCGAGCAGCAGTTCAACGCCAGCTTCCATCGCCTTTTCAAGATCCGGCATGCTCATGAAAATCGCTTCGAGCATCCGGTCTGCATTCTGCGTCGCGGCCGTCATGCGGCCACCGAAATAGAGCGGCGTATCATTGCCCATCAACGCGCCAGACACGGGATTTTCATCCACTAGAAGCACAGACGCGCCGTTGGCCGCAGCTTCGATGGCAGCGGCAATGCCGCTTGGTCCGGCGCCAATGACAACAAGGTCATATTTTGCTTCGGGTGCGCTTCGTGTGCCATTAACGGCGCACACATCGGTTCCGGTAAAGTTCAGATCCATCAAACTGCTTCCAATGCCTGTTTCAAATCGGCGATCAAATCGTCGACATGTTCCAACCCGACCGATAGCCGCATCGTGCCATCGGTTATCCCGCCTTCCAATCGCTTTTCCTGCGCGACTGCATAATGCGTTGTGCTCGCTGAATGGCAGATCAATGTTTCTGACCCGCCAAGACTGACCGCCAATTTCATCAGCTTGAGTTGATCCAACATCCGGAACGCCTCTGCCTCACCGCCATGCAGGTGGAAAGAAAAGGTGGATCCGGCGGCCTTGCACTGCCGATCATATACCGCGCGGGCGCGGCTGCCTTCTTCAAGGAAACCGAGATAGGTCACGTCCGCGACCTTGGGATGACTGCGCAAAAACTCTGCGACGCCGCGCGCATTTTCCATCGCGCGTTCGGTACGCACGGCTACCGATTCAAGTGAACGCAGAACCAGCCAAGCGGTATAGGGGTCAAGATGGTTGCCCCAAGTTGTGCGCTGCATGCGCAAATGCTCAACCAACTCTGTACGACCTGTAATCCCGCCAGCCAGCAAGTCACTATGCCCACCGCAATATTTGGTGAGCGACGTCATGCATAGGTCGACCCCATGCGCAATGGGCCGTTGCGCAAATGGACCCAGCAAAGTGTTGTCAACGACCACAAGCGGGCGGTGCCCTTGCTGTTCCCCAATCTCGTCCGCAATCCGCACCATCAGGTCAAGGTCAACCAAGGCTGCGGTCGGGTTTGCGGGCGTTTCTGCGATAATCAGCTTGAGCGGGCCCTTGGCCATTGCTGCTTGCGCCGCTGCGCGCACATCGGCCTCGTTAGTACCATCAAGATATGCGGCGGCATGCGACCCGAATTGCGGCATGATGCCATTGTAAAGCATGTCGACCCCGCCATAGATAGGGCGGCCGTGCAATATGCTGTCGCCGGGGCGGACATACGCAAGCGCGATGCTGGAATGCGCGGCCATGCCGCTTGAATAAGCAACCGCCTCTTCTGCACCGTCAATGGCCGCCAGACGCTTTTCCAGAAAATCCAATCCGGGATGGCCAAGCCGGGAATAAATATGGTTGGTTTCGCCGACCAATGGCCCCGTGCCGTCAAAATACGCCTCATGCACATTTTTGGCATGCTGCGCTGTGGGATAGACAAAGGTGGATGTCATGAAAATCGGTGGCTTCACCGATCCCATGCCCATTTCAGGGTCATAGCCATAAGCGACCGCGAGCGTTTCGGGACGCAACCCCTTGATGTTATCCTTTGCCATGAGTCGCAATATACGCACGGGCCTTGTCGCAATAATAGTCGGTAAAACGCAGCGCGAGCATTTCAGCTTCTTGCGAATAAGGGCCCGGTGTGTAGCCAAGGCTGTTGACGCCAATTTGATTGTTTTCGGCCAGCGCCTTGTCTTCCAAATTGGTCATGGTCCACAATGAAATCAGCTTTTCGACATCATAATCGACGCCTTCTACGGCATCCTTATGCACATACCATTTGCCCGTCACATGGGTTTCATTGGGGCCAACAGGCATAGCGCTGAACATGAAAACATGGTCTGCCGTGCAATGGACAAAGCAATGCGGATCAACCGCCCAGCGCATCGAACCGATGTCGCCGTCATTGGCCTCGCACATTAATTTTTTGGACAAATGCTGGCCATCACTCGATATCGAAACACAGCCTTCGTTCAATGCAAAACGGGCGATTTGCCAGTAATGCCCTTCAACAGGGGTTTGTGGCAGGCCGAGCGCGTCCATTTTTTCTTCAAAAGCTATGACGCGCGCATCATGGCCGCTGTCAAAATGCTTCGACATGCCCACCGGGAATGTCTTCGACAATTCGGGATGACCGGTACTGCAATGATAGCATTCCCGGCCATTTTCCATCACCAGTTTCCAATTGGCATTTTCGACCAGAACGCTTTCATAGGCTAGCTTTGCGTTCTTCAGGTCATGTGGCGCGGAATATTCGGCAAGCTTTTCCCGAAAGTCTTCAATTGGCGGCGGCGTGTCCGATAAGCAGATGAAAATAGTGCCTGCGATACATTCAATGGCAATCGGCTTTAGGCCATGTGCGCTTTTGTCAAAATCGCTATCCATCCGGCCTGCTGCAAACAAAGAGCCGTCGAGATCATAGGTCCAACGATGATAAGGGCAAACCAGCTTGGGCGCTGTGCCAGTGCCCGGCGCGCAAATCATGGAGCCACGGTGGCGGCAGCTATTGTGAAAAGCGCGGATCGTGCCTTCTTTATCGCGCGTGATAATCACAGGCCATTTGCCGACCATCATCGAGACATAGCTGCCCGCTTTTGGCAGATCGCATTCCATGCCAGCCATCAACCAGCTTTGGCCAAAAATCGCGGCCATATCAAAATCAAAACTTTCGGCTTCTATATACAAAGCCTGCGGCAACGTATGCCCTTCGCGACGCTGTTCAAAAAGCGTGCTGATCCGCTTCAAATCCATGACTTGGCCTTTATGCAATTCCCTTAGCATTTCGAATGGGCCAGATATGTAAACGAATAAAATCGCATTTTCGCATAGCCCTATGTCAAAATGTCGGGCAATGTTGCAGACGTAAAAATGCCCGCAGTCGAAAGGTCGATATCATATCCAATCGTAGCACCATTAACCGTCGCTGGTTGCCGTTGAATGCCCTGCGCGCGTTTGAAGCGGTAGGACAAAATTTAAGCTTTACCGGTGGTGCGTCGGCGCTTTCGGTGTCGCAAAGTGCGATGAGCCGTCATGTCGGCGGGCTTGAGGAACTGTTGGGCAAGCAATTGTTTGTGCGCGACGCATCGCGGCTTTCGCTTACGGCGGCAGGCGAAGAATTGTTACCGGTGGTGAGCAAATGCCTCGACCGACTGGAGCAAACCATGAACTCCATTCGCGATGATGATGTGACGGGCCGTTCGCTGCGGCTGCATGTGCCGCCATCGCTGCTTCAGCAATTGTTCCTGCCGATGCTACGTGATTTTCACGTTGAACATCCCGATTTGCGCCTCGATGTTTCAAGTGCGCATGTGACGGGGTTGCCCGCAACCGATTTCGACATGGCGATTGTGTATGACCGGCCCAATGTCGATGACCGGATTACCGACCTTCTCTGGATGGTGCGCGTCGCGCCTTTATGTTCGCCGGCAACAGCGGCCAGCGGTCAGGGCAAATCACTGGAGGCGTTTTTGAAAAGTGAGGAGCTTTTGCACGTCAAACTAGATGGCGAACCGCGCGACCTTTTGTGGACGGCCTATCTCCGGCAAAGCCAGTTGGCCGTTGCGACGCCCGGTGGTCTTGCCTTTGATACTACGATTGCGGCTGCGCAATATGCCATGGCAGCCAATGGCGTCTTTTTGGGCGATATTGATATGTTCGCGCAGGAAATCGCCGATGGACGGCTCGTGATGCCCTATGACGCGGTGATTGAAGACGGCTATGGCTATTATTTGAAACTGCACGCTGATGATCTGGCTGATCCGGTCATTTCGATGCTTCGAAGCTGGTTAATCAGCCGTTTTGGGGCATTGCGGCAAGCGCCGAGTCCGCCCGCGCCAGACTGACCAAGCGCAGGCCAGCTTTTTGCGCGATGTTGATCGCCAAGTCGGTTGCAGCGGAAATCGTCACGAGCATGGGACAGTTAGCAAGGATCGTCTTTTGCACCAGTTCAAGGCTGCACCGCGCGGTCAGGATGATGAAGCCAGCCGAGATGTCGATGTCGGTGCGGGCCAGTGCCCCAATTAACTTGTCGAGCGCATTATGACGACCAACATCCTCGCGTGTTATCAGTATAGCGCCGTCGGGCGTGCAAAATGCCGCCGCATGCGCCGCACCGGTATGGGCATTCAACGTCTGATGCGACCGCAATGCGGATAGCGCCGAAAAGATCGCCGCATCGGCGACCGCAATCTGCGCCGTTACCGGCGGCAAAGGGCGCATGACTTCTTCGAGATTGTCCATGCCACATAGGCCGCAGCTGCTTTCCGAGACACGCTGACGGGCGCGGGCAACGACTTTCTCGGCGTTTTTCTGGGGTAGCTGAATACGTAATATCCAGCCCAATTCCGACTGATGAACGTCGATGGCCAGAATATCGTCTGGGCGCTCAATCAGCCCTTCCGACAGGCTGAAACCCACGGCATAATCCTGAAGGTCAATTGGCGTTGCCATCATCACGGCATAGCCGATGCCATTATATTCGATAGCGATGGGCGCTTCGGAGATGACGGCTCGGTCTATAGCTTCGGGCGAACCATGATCGGGTTTAAGCACCGCAAAGCGTATAGGTTTTGCGCCTTGTTCAACCGCCATTTTGCGCGTCGGCCAGCAAGCTTATGGCGGCCGCAGCAATTGGCGACAGACCATCGGTCCCATGGGCAAAAATCATCTTTTTCATCCGCGGGTCCCAGAATGTCTGGATATGGTCTGCGACCGCCGCAGCGGGCGCAGCGTCGGTTGCCAGATTGGTCGCAATCTGGTTCGCCATGTGGATGAGGCGCTCCACACTGTTCATTCGGCGGCAATCCCCGTTTCCACGCGGCGGGAGCGGGCCGACAAGGCCTCATATTCTTCCTGCCACTCGGTTGGTCCGTTGGAGGCGCTGATCTGCACCGCTGTGACCTTATATTCGGGGCAATTGGTTGCCCAGTCGCTATAGTCGGTGGTGACAACATTGGCCTGCGTTACCGCATGGTGGAATGTGGTATAGACAACGCCCGGGGCCACGCGGTCGGTCACATTGGCGCGCAACGTGGTTTCACCCGCGCGGCTCGCCAGCTTCACCCAATCGCCCGATTTGACGCCGCGATCTTCGGCATCCACAGGGTGGATTTCGAGCAGATCCTCAGGATGCCACGCGACATTCTCGGTCCGCCGCGTTTGCGCACCGACATTATATTGCGATAATATCCGCCCCGTGGTCAGTAATAACGGGAAACGCGGGCCGGTTTTCTCATCTGTTGGGACATAATCGGTCACAACAAATTTGCCCTTGCCGCGCACAAAACCATCAATGTGCATGATGGGTGATCCGTCCGGCGCATCGGCGGTCACGGGCCATTGCAGCGATCCTACCTCATCCAACCGTGCGAAGGATACGCCGGCAAAAGTTGGCGTCAGTCGGGCGATTTCGTCCATGATTTCCGACGGGTGGCTATAGTTCCAATCCAGCCCCATTGCTTGCGCCAGCTTTTGCGTGACTTCCCAATCCTCCAAGCCGTTCATGGCGGTCATCACCTTGCGCACGGGTTGAATGCGGCGTTCGGCATTGGTGAAGGTGCCGTTCTTTTCCAAGAAGGTCGATCCGGGCAGAAAGATATGCGCGTAATTTGCGGTTTCGTTGAGGAAAAGATCATGGACAATGACACATTCCATCGCCGCCAATCCTGCGGACACATGGGCTGTGTTCGGGTCGGACTGGAGGATATCCTCACCTTGGCAATAAAGCGCCTTGAACACGCCATCGACCGCAGCGTCGAGCATGTTGGGAATGCGCAGGCCGGGTTCCGGATCCAGCGTCACGCCCCAGTCATTTTCGAACAAGGACCGCGCGTTGCTGTCGCTAATGTGGCGATAGCCGGCAAGCTCATGCGGGAAGCTGCCCATGTCGCACGCGCCTTGGACGTTGTTCTGGCCACGAAGCGGGTTTACGCCAACGCCCCTGCGACCAATATTGCCCGTTGCCATCGCCAAATTGGCGATTGCCATGACGGTTGAGCTGCCTTGCGAATGCTCGGTAACGCCCAAGCCATAATAGATCGCGCCATTGCCGCCTGTGGCATATAGCCGCGCCGCTGCGCGCAGCTCGTCTGCATCGACCAAAGTGACTGGTTGCAGATTTTCGGGGCTGTTGCGGGCTTGCGAAACAAATTCGGCCCAATGGCTATATTCATCCCAATCGCACCGTTCGCGGACAAAGGCTTCATTGGCCAGCCCCTCGGTCACGATCACATGCGCCATCGCGGTCAGCACGGCAACATTGGTGCCGGGGCGTAAGGGCAAATGATGCTGCGCCTCAATATGCGGCGAACGGACAATATCGGTGCGGCGTGGATCGATGACGATCAGCTTCGCCCCAGGGCGGCCGTCTTGGCCACGCAAACGGCGTTTCATTCGGCTGGCGAAAACGGGGTGACCGTCGGTGGGGTTCGCACCAATGATCAAGATGACATCGCTGTCTTCGACGCTATCGAAATCCTGCGTTCCGGCGCTGGTACCAAAAGTGGTTTTCAGGCCATATCCGGTCGGCGAATGACAAACGCGCGCGCAAGTATCGACGTTGTTATTGCCAAAGCCAGCGCGCACAAGTTTTTGCACAAGGAAGGTTTCTTCATTGGTGCAGCGGCTTGACGTTATGCCGCCAAGGGCATTGCGGCCATAAGTGTCGCTAATCCGCTTCAATTCGGACGCGGTATAGGCAAAGGCCTCGTCCCATTCGACCTCGCGCCACGGGTCACTGATCGACTTGCGGATCATGGGCTTCAGGATGCGTTCCTGATGCTGGGCATAACCCCAGGCAAAGCGGCCCTTGACACAGCTATGGCCGCGATTGGCTTTGCCGTCTTTATACGGAACCATGCGGACCAATTGCTCACCGCGCATTTCGGCGCGGAAGGTGCAGCCGACACCGCAATAAGCGCAGGTCGTAACAACACTACGTTCGGGTGTGCCGACCTCGACAACTTTTTTCTCGACCAACGTCGCCGTGGGGCAGGCTTGCACACAGGCACCACATGAAACGCATTCTGAACCCATGAAATTGTCGCTGGCAAACCCTGCGGATATCTTGGAATCCCATCCTCTGCCTTCCATGGTGAGTGCAAGCGTACCTTGCACTTCGTCACAGGCGCGGATGCAACGCGAGCAGGCAATGCACTTGCTGGGATCGAAATCGAAATAAGGGTTGGAGTGATCTTTTTCTTGCCCCAGATGCGTCTCCTGCACATCATAACGCACATCGCGCAAGCCAACGGCCCCTGCCTGATCCTGCAATTCGCAATCGCCATTGGCGGCGCATGTCAGGCAATCGAGCGGATGGTCGGAAATATATAGCTCCATCACGCCCTTGCGCAATTTCGCCAGTTGCGGGGTCTGCGTGCGCACAACCATGCCCGGTTCAACCGGTGTTGTGCAGCTGGCGGGCGTGCCCCTGCGGCCGTCAATTTCAACGAGGCACAGGCGGCATGAGCCATAGCTTTTGACGCTGTCGGTTGCGCATAATTTGGGTATGGATGTGCCTTGTTCGGCCGCTGCGCGCATGACGCTGGTGCCAGCAGGGACAGTGACATCACGGCCGTCAATGGTCAGCGACACCGCCTCGTCCGAGCGACTTTCCGGCGTTCCGAAATCTTTTTGCGGCTGGTATGTCATGTCTCTACCTACCTTATACTAATTTGCGATTGTTGCGCAGCATATTGCGCAAGTTCCAAAGGCGTGTTCAAATTGTGAAAAGCATCTGAGGATGCGACAGCCTGCGCGCCACTGAATGTGATCCAGCGTCGCATCGAAAGATCGTCTTGATCGCGCAAATGTCTGTCAAGAAGAGGCGCAAGCGCAACAGGCCACACGCCGAACAGATAATGCCCGCCGATATAGGCGGCACGTCCATCGGCCATATTGCGCGGCAATTCCGGTACAGGGACGACGTCGCAGCCCGCAGTCAGTATTTCGTCAAAGCCGTTTTGCAGCGCATATTGAAAAGCAGCATTCAGGCCACCCAATGGCCCCATATCGGCAAAGGGGGTGTCTTCAACCCAATCCATTCCCGGCCATGCACGCCCGACGACAATGAGCTTATCAACCTGTTCGCGCAGCCCATCGGCCACATGTTCGATCAACGGGCGACCGTTCAATACCGCAGCAGCCTTGTCACTGCCAAAGCGGGTTGCCTTACCTCCGGCAATGATGGCGCCCAGCCTTTTCAACGGAAATCCTCCGGAAAATGCTTGATAGCGCTCATGACGGGATAAGGGGTGAAGCCACCCAAAGCGCAGAGCGACCCAAATTTCATGGTTTCGGACAGATCAGCAATCAGCGCGAGATTCGCCTCGACATTTTTACCTGCAATAATCTGGTCAATGGTCTCGACACCGCGTGTGCTGCCCAAGCGGCAAGGCGTACATTTTCCGCAGCTTTCAATGGCGCAAAATTCCATCGCAAAGCGCGCCATTTGCGCCATGTCGACCGTGTCGTCGAACACAGTGATGCCCGCATGGCCAACCAGCGCGTCCGCAGCTGCAAAGGCCTCATAATCGAGCGGGAGGTGAAATTGCGCAGGCGGCAAATAAGCGCCCAATGGTCCGCCAACTTGCACACAGCGCACCGGACGGCCACTCGCTGTGCCGCCGCCAATATCATTGACCAATTCGCCCAGCGTGATGCCAAAGGCGACTTCATAAAGGCCACCATGCTTTACGTTGCCTGCAATTTGGATGGGCATCGTGCCTTTGGATCGGCCCGCACCATATGCGGCATAAGCGTCACCGCCATGCGTCAATATCCATGGCACAGCGGCAAGCGTCAGCACGTTATTAACGATGGTGGGTTTGCCAAACAGCCCTTCCAACGCGGGCAGTGGCGGCTTGGCCCGTACTTCGCCTCTTTTGCCCTCAAGGCTGTTGAGCAGCGATGTTTCCTCGCCACAGACATAGGCGCCCGCGCCTACGCGGACTTCGACGACAAATGGCGCAATTAAATGGGCCGAAAGCTTGATAGCCGCTTCCATCTTGGCGATGGCATGCGGATATTCGGAGCGGATATACACATAGCCCTTGCTTGCCCCGACCGCGAAGCCGGCAATCGCCATGCCTTCAATCAGCATGAAGGGATCGCCCTCCATTACCATACGGTCGGCAAAAGTCGCGCTATCGCCTTCGTCGGCATTACAGACGATGTATTTTTGGTCCGCATCCGCACGCGCGACGGTTTGCCATTTTATGCCTGCAGGGAAACCTGCGCCGCCGCGACCACGAAGTCCCGACGCCATAACCGTATCGATGGTCGCTTGAGCACCCATTTCACGCGCTTTTGCAAGGCCAAGCCAACCTTGCGATGCGTAATAATCGTCCAATGAAAGCGGGCGGGTTTTGCCCGCGCGCGAAAAAGTAAGGCGAGTTTGCTGCGCGATAAAAGGATGGTCCTCAATGCGACCCAAGGACGAAGCTTTACCGTTGATTATATCCGCAACCTGATCGGCGGACACTGGACCATAACCGACGCCATCGATATCCACCAATGGTTCCAGCCATTGCATACCCCAGCTAGAAACGCGCTCGACGGCAACGCCCGCTGCCATGAACGCAGCCGCAACCGCGTCCGCGCCGCAAGCGATCGCCACCGCATCGTCAGATATCCGGACGGTCACATGGCCTCCAATAATGTTTTGAACTTAGCACTGTCCAAACGGGCATAGACTGTGTCGCCAACCATTGCAGATGGACCAACCGCGCATAATCCAAGGCAATAAATCGCCTCCACTTTTATGCGGCTTTGGCTATCGGCGATGGGAACCAATGCCTCTACGCCCCGTGCTTTGCAGGCTTCGGCCCGGCACAATTTCAAAACGGGCCGGGCTTCTGCTTCTTTGCGGAAATCATGATAGAAGCTGACGACGCCATAAACTTCGGCGCGGGTCAGGTTTAGGGCGCCAGCAATCTCGCGCATTGCATCCTCGCTGATATAGCCGAACAGCTTTTGCACATCGTGCAAGATGGGCAGGAGCGGACCTTCTCTGCCCTTATGTTCGGCCAAAATGTCAGCGATGGACGCCATTTAGAAAACCACTACGCTGCGGATGCTTGTTCCCGCATGCATTAATTCGAACGCTTTGTTGATCTCTTCCAGACCCATGACATGGGTGATCATGGGGTCAATCTCGATCTTGCCGGTCATATACATGTCGACAATCTTGGGCACATCGGTGCGGCCCTTGGCCCCGCCAAACGCTGTGCCGCGCCAGTTACGGCCCGTCACCAACTGGAACGGACGTGTCGCGATTTCCTTGCCCGCCTCGGCCACACCAATGATGATGCTGGTCCCCCAACCGCGATGGCAGGCCTCCAACGCGGTGCGCATAACCTCGGTATTACCCGTGGCGTCAAAGGTATAATCTGCGCCGCCGTCGGTCATGGCCACGATCTTGGCAACAACATCCTCGCGGCTCATACCCTTTGAGTTGAGGAATGCTGTCATCCCGAACTTGCGGCCCCATTCTTCGCGGTCTGGATTGATATCGACACCGATAATCATGCCGGCCCCTGCCAGACGCGCGCCTTGAATGACGTTGAGACCAATACCGCCAAGGCCAAACACCACAACAGTATCGCCCACTTGCACCTTGGCCGTGTTGACCACCGCACCAACGCCCGTCGTCACGCCGCAACCAATATAGCAGCTCGACTGAAATGGTGCGTCCTCACGGATTTTGGCAACCGCAATCTCTGGCAATACGGTAAAGTTCGAAAAGGTCGAGCAGCCCATATAATGAAATATCGTCTGGCCCTTATACGAGAAACGCGACGTGCCATCGGGCATCAGCCCCTTGCCCTGCGTCGCGCGGATCGCGGTGCACAGGTTGGTCTTGCCCGACAGGCAGGACTTACACTGACGGCATTCCGGGGTGTACAACGGTATAACATGGTCGCCCGCCTTGACACTGGTCACGCCAGCGCCAACCTCACGCACAATGCCTGCGCCTTCATGGCCCAAAACGCTTGGAAAAATACCCTCGCTGTCAAAACCGTCGAGCGTATAGGCATCGGTATGGCAAATCCCCGTTGCCATAATCTCCACCAACACCTCGCCAGCCTTGGGGCCTTCCAAGTCCAACTCAACGATTTCCAAAGGCTTCTTGGCCTCAAATGCAACAGCTGCCCGGGTCTTCATGTCAGAAATCCTTCATCATTATCGGCTTTGCGCGAAATTTACTTGAACACAATAGTGCGGTTGCCGTTCAGCATCACGCGATGTTCCAAATGGAGCTTGACCGCGCGCGCCAGAACACGGCTTTCGGTGTCTTGGCCTTGGGCAATTAAATCATCGACCGTGTCTGCATGGTCGACAATGGATACGTCTTGCGTGATGATCGGCCCTTCGTCTAGGTCAGCGGTCACATAATGCGCCGTGGCGCCAACCATTTTGACGCCCCGTTCATGCGCGCGGTGATACGGCTTTGCGCCTTTGAATCCTGGCAGAAAGCTGTGATGAATGTTAATCACACGGCCATCAAGTTTACGGCAAAGCTGATCCGACAGGACTTGCATATAACGCGCAAGGATGATGAGGTCGACTTGCTGCTCCTCCACCATCGCTAGTAATTTGGCCTCTTGTTCCAACTTATTTTCTGGCGTGATTGGCAAATGGTGAAAAGCTATGCCTTCATGCTCTGCGCGGCGTTGCCAATTCAAATGGTTGGATACGATGCTGGTAACTTCCATCGGCAACCGGTTGGTTGAGGTTCGGTACAGCAAATCGTTCAAGCAATGACCGCCTTGGCTGACCATGATCATGGCGCGGAGTTTTTTGCGCAGGTCGTGGATGCGCCACTCCAACCGGAATGCGGTTGCAACTGGCATAAATGCAGCGCCAAAGCTTTCAATCGTTGTTTCGGGCGTACACGAAACGGCGATGCGCATAAAAAACCGATTAGTATTTTCGTCGCTATACTGCGAACTTTCGACGATATTACAATTCTGGCTGGCGATCGAGTTGGCGACAGCGGCAACGATACCTTTTCGGTCCTCGCACATAATCAGCAAAACAAAGTCTGCACCCGTTTTCATCTTCTATCCTACTCCCATAGAAATTGGGCACCGCCTAGCCGTCCAACTCCGCACTAACCATCTCGTTCCGATATATATTAGGTCTTCTAATCGGGATATGAAGATGATGTAATTGATTGAAGAATTTATTTTACCAATCGCGAAAATTTGGTCAGTTGCTTGACTGGGTCTCCAGTTTCAGTCTGTATGGTGGAGATAAATAGCCGCCGCTGTGTCGGGGGATGGTTGAGGGGAAAGAAATTGAAAAGTTACTTAAAAATTTCGACAGCTGCGATGGTCATCGCGTCGGCCAGCGTTGGCATCGGCATAAATCCTGCATTTGCGCAGCAAACAGCGGAAAAACAGGATCGCGGAATCGCTGATATTGTGGTGACAGCAACGCGTCGCGAAGAGTCGGTCAACCGGGTGCCGCTTGCTATCACGGCCTTGGGCGGTGAATCGCTGAACGAGCTGAACATCACTAAATTCGATAAGTTGATCGAGTATCTTCCTAATGTCCGTTCGGCTTCGCGCGGCCCGGGCGCATCTTCCATCTTCATTCGTGGTCTGTCGACAGACTCGCCCGGTCTGCAAATCGCTGGTACCGCTGGTGCGCAGCCTACGGTTGCTCTTTACATTAACGATGCGCCTGCATCGCTTGTTGGCCGTAACCTCGATCTTTACGCAGTTGACCTTCAGCGCGTCGAAGTGCTGGCAGGTCCACAAGGCACGCTCTTTGGTGCAAGTGCGATGGGCGGCGCGGTCCGCTACATCACGAACAAGCCAGACACGAGCGCGTTTAGCGCCGGCTTCAACTCCAGCTACGCCTTTACTAAGGGTGGTGAAGAAAGCGTTGCTGGCGACGCGTTCATCAACATTCCTGTAATTCAAGACAAGCTTGCCGTTCGCGCTGTGTTTTATACCGACCGTCAGGGTGGCTATATCGACAATATCGCAGGCACTTTCCAAATGCCGTTCAACGGCAATGTGGGCGTCGCCGGCAAGTTGCCGACAGGCAATCCGTTGCTCGTGATGCGCGCTATCCAGTCGTGCCAAGCAACGGCAACCACCGTCGTGGCAAATTGTAACGGCAGCCTTTACCGCGCGCCGACCCGTCAAACGATCAACAACGACGCCTTTGTTGAGGACAATTATAACGACGCAACCTATCGCGGCGGACGTGTTGCGCTGACGTGGAAAGTCACCGACGATTGGTCGGTCGATTTGATGCATGTGCGTCAGGAACTCGACACCGACGGTGTGTTCGATTTTGAACCCGATGTGGGCGACCTTAAGGTTACCAAGTTTAACGACAACTCGTTACGTGACCGTGTAAGCCTGTCGACTTGGGGCGTGAATGGCCGTCTTGGTGCGCTTGATATGATCTACACCGGTTCATTCCTAAAGCATCGTGCGACGCAAGTTGCTGATTATGCCGGATATTCAAACATCGGTCTGTATCTGCCATATTATGAATGCGATCGCGGCGTATATTACACCGCAGCGTATAACGGTAACATCGGCAATACCTGCTATGCGCCGAGCAAAAGCTATCAGGTTCGTAACCGGACTGAGCGTATGACGCATGAGTTCCGCGTAACAACGCCTGCTGATAAGCGTCTGCGCGGTACCTTTGGTTTGTTCTACGATGATAACAAATTGTTCGACAATACCGACTGGTCCTATCTGCAACAGGCCGCTGGCTTCATTTACCGTCGTGCACCAAATACGTCAGTAAATGCGAACGACACCAGCATTCGTCCTGGCAAGGTTGGCTTCTTCAACGATATCCAACGCAAGGATACGCAGTTTGCCGCTTATGGTGAGGCGTCCTTTGATATCGTTCCAGACAAGCTAACTTTCACTGGCGGTCTTCGTTATTATGACGAAAAGGCTTCGATTAACGGGTCGTCCAACGGCAGCTTTGGCGGAGCACGTGGCGTATATAATGCCGCTACCGGAACATATTCGTCCGCAGCTACGCCGCCAACGACGTATAATGTGAGCGCCAACCTGAACGTACTTTATGCTGACGCATCGCCAGCAAAGTATAGCGGCACATTGTATAAAGCCAATTTGACCTACCGTCTGACTGATACGTCCTTGGTATATGCGACCTATTCGGATGGTTTCCGTCCAGGTGGCTTCAACCGTCGTCCGTGCCGCGTACCAAGTGCGATTTGCCCAACCAATGCCGACTTTGTCCGTTTGGGTACATATGTGCCTGATAAGGTGCAGAATTATGAAGTTGGTGGTAAATTCTCACTGCTCGATCGTCGTTTGCAGGTTAATTTTGCGGCCTATCAGATCGACTGGAGCAACATCCAGATTACGGTTTTCGACCAGAATATCTCGAACCAGACATTCACCACAAACTTGGTGGATGCGCGGATCAGGGGTCTGGAAGGTGACGTAACGTGGCGCACCACGCCGGAATTGACGTTCAACAGCGCATTTTCGTTCAACGACTCTGAAATGACCAAGTACCGGAAAAACACAACGGTGCTCCGTCCGCTTGGTGGCCCGCTTGCTTTGAGCCCCAAATTCCAGTTCAATGCACGTCTGCATTGGGAAAAGGAGCTTTCCTCGGGTCTGACGCCATTTGCGCAAATCGGCATTCATTATGTCGGCAAGAGCGTCTCTGACGTTATCGACAATGTCGACATTCGCTACCAATCGTCGAACCCGACGCTTGGTTATGCGGCAGCGATCCCTGTCACCTATAACGGCGTAACTGTCCGTCCAGGTGACGTGATTGCGCCGATAGATGCGGCGCAGAATCTCGCTTCCTACACCACGGCAGGAATGTCGTTCGGCGTGTCGAAGGATGAGTGGCGTCTGGAAGTATTTGGTGACAATCTGACCGATAAGCGTCCTGAGCTGTACAAGAGCGGGAATGACGGTGAACTGCGGACGACGACATCGCGTCCACGCACAATCGGACTTCGCTTCTCGTACAAGATTTAAGTGAAAAGGCGGGCGCCCCTGGGAAACTAGGGGCGCTTTGCCGCATCTGCATTTCTGCATTGCGTTAAGCGTGCAAAGTGCTGCAGGGTTCGCGCAACCGTTCGTCACAATATGGGAGAGTAAGTGACAATGTTGGCCGAGGCCTCGCCGGAAACCATGGACGCCAACTTGCGTGAAGCGCGGTCGCATTTGCAAAATGGCCGCTTTGCTGACGCAGAGGCCTTATGTGCTGCCATGCTCAAAACGGCGTCCGATAACATTGATGCACTGTATATTTTGGCCGTGACGCAGCGGATGCACCGAAAAGTGCCGGCTGCACTCATTACGCTCGATAGATTGATTGCCGTTGATTCAGGCTATGGCCGTGCTTGGCAAGAGCGTGGCCATTGCTTTCGCGATGCCGGTCGTGTCGAAGAAGCGGTCGCTGCTTATCAGCGGGCCGTGACGCATAATGGTGCGCTTGTCGCAAGCTGGCGTATTCTTTCCGAATTACATGATGCGGCTGGGCGCGAAGGGCCAGCTAGTTTTGCCCATGCGCAATTTACCCATCTATCTGCCCTTCCGGCTGAGTTGTTGAGCGTCGCGAGCTTTATTCAAGAAGGGCGCATCTACAAGGCCGAGCAATTGTGCCGCGCATTCCTGCAGCGCAACGGTCACCATGTTGAGGCGATGCGCCTGCTTGCTGATATAGGCATGAAGTTTAATGCTTATGACGAAGCGGAGTTTCTCCTCGAGTCTTGTAAGGTGCTGGAACCGGACAATGTCAGCGCGCATTTTGATTATGTGAAAGTGCTGCGCAAGCGCCAAAAATTTGAACTGGCACTCAGCGAAGCTTCAGAACTGCGCGAAAAAGAACCGGGTAATCCCGAGTTTGAAATGCTCTACGCCAATGAAAATCTTGCCGTCGGCAATTTTGATGAAGCGATGTTAATTTATGAGGCCTTGCTTGGATCAATGCCCAATAATCCGGGCATAAATCTGACCTATGGGCATGCGCTAAAAACCGTTGGTCGACAAAATGAAGCAATTTCCGCCTACCGACGGGCGTATGAAGTGCGGCCAGACTGCGGTGATGCATATTGGAGCCTCGCCAATCTGAAGACCTACCGGTTCGATGACACCGAAATTGCGCAGATGCAGGCGCGCCAAGCTTCGCCGATGACGGCGTTGGAAGATCGGTATCATTTGTGTTTTGCGCTCGGTAAAGCGCTCGAAGATCGTGGCGAATATAGTTCCGCGTTTGAATATTATGAGCTCGGCAACCAATTGAAGCGCGAGGAACTGAAATATAATCCGAGCCGGCTGTCGAACGAAATGCGGCTGCAACGCGAACTGGTAACGCCGGAACTGCTGGAGACATTTTCAGGGGCAGGCTGTGCTGCCGCGGACCCGATTTTCATTGTCGGCCTGCCGCGTGCGGGGTCGACGTTGCTGGAACAAATCCTTGCCTCGCACAGCCAAGTCGAAGGGACGATGGAGCTCCCGAATATCTTTGCTTTGGCCTTCCGCCTTGACCGGCAGCGCGTTGTGGGGGAAGAACCGGAATATCCCGCCAATTTAGCGGATTTGACGCATGAAGACGTAACTCGTTTCGGCGAAGAGTTTATCCGCGACACGCAGGTCTATCGCAAAAAAGGCACGCCCTTCTTCATCGATAAAATGCCAAATAATTTCCGACATATTGGCCTCATTCAGATGATTTTGCCAAACGCGAAGATCATCGATGCGCGGCGCGGTGCCATGGGTTGCTGCTTCAGCGGGTTTAAACAACTCTTCGCCGAAGGTCAGGAATTCACCTACGGGCTAGAGGAGGTCGGCCAATATTATGCCGATTATGTCCAGCTCATGGATCATTGGGACAAGGTGCTGCCGGGCAAGATTTTGCGCGTCCGTTATGAGGAAGTCGTGGCGGATCTGGAAACCCAAGTCCGGCGCTTGCTCGATTATTGTGGGCTTCCTTTTGAAGAAGCCTGCCTCAATTTCCACCAGAATGAGCGCGCGGTCCGCACCGCGAGCTCGGAACAGGTGCGACAACCCATTTTCAAAAGCGGCGTCGATCAGTGGGAAAATTTCAGCAATTTTCTGGATCCGCTGCGCAACAAATTAGGGCCAGAACTGGCCGCAACCTGAGGGGAATGACGATGGCGAATAACGAGCCGACCGCACCAGTAAGTGCCGATAATGTGTCCTCGCTGGGGCAACGTTGGTATGTCCTGATCATCATGATGTTGGTGTATACGATCAGCATCGCGGACCGTTATGTCTTGTCCACTTTGCTTGGCCCGATTAGCGAGGAATTAAACCTAAGCGATACCGAAACGGCATGGCTTGGCCTGCCGCTGGCGCTTTTCTATGTGATCATGGGCATCCCCTTGTCATGGTTGTGCGACCGAACGAACCGCCGCAACCTGCTGGCCGCGTCGGTTGCTGTCTGGTCATTTATGACGGCGATTACGGGCTATACGCGCGGTTATTTCGACTTGCTTTTGGCCCGTGTGGGCGTTGGCATCGGTGAGGCTGGCGGCACACCTGCGTGCAATTCCATTATTGCTGATTATTTCCCCGCCGACCGGCGTTCCATGGCGATGACCGTGTTCGCACTGGGCGCGCCCATCGGCGCGTGGCTTGGTTCCGACATTGCGGGATTGGTATCGACATTACATGGCTGGCGCGCCGCATTCTTGGTGCTGGGCATACCCGGTATCATTTTGGCGCTGATCATTCTGGTAACGATTAAGGAACCCAAGCGCGGGCGCCTTGACGTAGTGCAGGAAGATAAAGCGCCGACAATCATGGAAACGATGAAATTCCTCTGGTCACAAAAATCGGCCGTGCATGCGATGACGGGCAGCGGCCTGTCTGCATTTTGGGGCTGGGGACTGATGTGGTTCACGCCACTGTTCCTGCAACGCACTTATGGCATGGATGAAGGCGAAGCCGGCAGAATGTTAGGCTCGATTTACCTTATTGGCGGAATTGGTGCGTCTTTATTGACGGCCTGGGTGGTGGCGCGCCCTACTTACACCGATCCACGTAAAATCGCCCGGCTTTTGGCCGTGGTAACGGCATTGGCAACTATCCCATCATTTTTTGCTTATTATACGCGCGATTTGGGGATGGCGCAGTTCATGTGGTGGTTGTTTATTCCGGCAATCTATTTCTACATCGGCCCAGCATTTGCGCTGTGCCAGAATTTGGCTGCACCCAAAATGCGTTCCATGGCTGTGGCGATATCCCTGGTTATTGCCAATGTCCTGAACCTGATTGTCGCGCCTACTATTGTTGGCAGCCTCAGCGACTTTTTTGATGCTGCAGGTGGCGGCAATGCAGACTCGCTGCGCATTGCCCAGCTCATTCTCGCACCCACCGGCCTGTGGGCGGCCTGGCATTATTGGCGTGCCGAAAAATACATTATTGCAGATCAAAAGAGAGCCATTGGATATGTCTAATTCGCCGCTTAAGTCTTATATCAATGGCGCATGGGTGTTGCCTGCGACTTCCACGGCAACGGTGGATGCGATCAATCCTGCTACCGAAGAAGTCTGCGCCGTTGTTGCGGTTTGCGGGCACGACGATGCTGATCGGGCGGTCCTTGCCGCACGCGCGGCGTTTGACGGTTATGCCGCGACCACGCTGGAACACCGGATTGCGTTGGTGGAAAAGCTGATCAATATTTTTGAACGGCGCTATGACGAAATGGTTACGGCCATATCGACCGAGATGGGTGCGCCATATGACCTGTCTTATAATGCGCAGGCCGAAAGTGGCCCCGGCCATTTGCGCGCAACGGTTAAGGCCGTGCGCGAAATGACATGGGAATATGATGTCGGCACAGATGGCATTGTCACGCATGAGCCTATTGGCGTTTGCGTTTTGATTACGCCATGGAACTGGCCGATAAATCAGATCGTCTGCAAGGTTGGCCCCGCGCTCATTACCGGCTGTACGATGGTGCTGAAACCCAGCGAGATGGCCCCCTTGTCGGCGCAGCTCTTTGCCGAAATGGTGGAAGAGGCCGGATTCCCGAAAGGCGTGTTCAACATGGTCCACGGCACCGGCGCGTCGGTCGGCGATACGCTGACTAGCCATCCCGAGGTCGATATGATCTCCTTTACCGGATCGACACGGGCGGGCATTCAAATTGCCAAAAACGCTGCCGATACTGTGAAGCGTGTTGCGCAGGAACTGGGCGGAAAATCAGCCAATATCATCTTTGCGGATAGCGACTTAGAGGCGGCGGTCACACAGGGCGTGTTGCATTGCTATGGCAATACCGGCCAATCTTGCAACGCCCCGACGCGTATGCTTGTCGAGCAATCCGTCTATGACGCGGCGGTTGCCATTGCGGCCCGTGTTGCAAAAGCGGTGCAGCTTGGCGATCCCATGGCGAAGGGGCCGCATTATGGCCCGGTTGTCAGCAAGGCACATTATGACAAGATCCAGGGCCTTATTCAGGTCGGGATTGACGAAGGTGCACAGCTTGTTGCCGGCGGCACTGGCCGGGCCGAAGGCTTTGATCGCGGCTATTATGTGAAACCCACGGTCTTTGCGGGCGTTCATAACCAAATGCGTATCGCGCAAGAAGAAGTGTTCGGGCCCGTGCTCGTGCTCATTCCCTTTAAGGATGAAGCAGATGCGATCGCTATCGCCAATGACTCGCCATATGGGCTTTACGCTTATGTGCAGACCAGCGACATGGATCGTGCGCGCCGTGTGGCGCGGTTGATGCGGGCGGGCGGCGTGAGCATAAATGGCACGAGCCAAGATTATATGGCGCCGTTTGGCGGATATAAACAATCGGGCAATGGCCGCGAATATGGCGAATTTGGTGTCCGCGATTTTCTGGAGATTAAATCGATCAGCGGGTTTCGCCCCCTATGAAGCTGACCGATATTGAAACCTTTGTCGTCGGTAATCCGCCCCCGCATTTTGGCGGGCGCTATTTCGTATTCGTCAAGATAACGACCGACAGCGGCGTGTCGGGAATTGGTGAGGCCTATTGCGTGCCGTTCGAACCACATCTTGTCGCCAAAATGATCGAGGATGTGTTTGCGCGTTATGTCGCAGGTAATGACCCGCATGATATCGAAAATATGTGGCGCAGGGTATATTCCAGCGGATTTACCCAGCATCCCGATTTGACATTGATGGGCGTGTTGTCGGCGCTGGAAATGGCGTGTTGGGACATCATCGGTAAAGAGGCCAACAAGCCAGTGTATAAGTTGCTGGGCGGGCAGGTGCATGAACGATTGCGCGCTTACACCTATATCTATCCGCGACCCGGCGACACAAAAGATGTCTATCACGACCCGGATCTGGCGGCAGAGCGGTCAGCGGAATATTTAGCCCAAGGCTTTACCGCTTTGAAATTTGATCCGGCGGGCCCCTATTCGGCTTTTGATGGCCGACAATTGTCGTTGGAAGCACTGGATCTGTGCGAACGTTTTGCAAAATCTTTGCGCGAAGCGGTGGGCATGAAAGCCGATCTTTTGTTCGGGACGCACGGTCAAATGACCGCGGCGGGGGCAATTCGCCTTGCCAAGCGGCTAGAGCCTTATGACCCTTTGTGGTTGGAAGAACCCGTGCCGCCCGATGCGCCCGATGAAATGGCCAAGGTGGCAAGGGCAACGTCGATCCCTGTCGCAACAGGTGAACGATTGACGACGAAATATGATTTTGCCCGGCTGTTGCGTGCCGGCGCGGCGGCGATTTTGCAAATGAACCTTGGCCGGGTCGGCGGCATATTGGAAGCAAAGAAGATCGCAGCCATGGCGGAAGTTGATCATGTCCAGATTGCGCCGCATTTATATTGCGGTCCAATTGTGGGCGCGGCCAACATCCAGATTGCGACCTGCTCGCCGAACTTCCTCATCCTTGAAAGCATTGAGAGTTGGGGCGGATTCCATACCGAAATTTTGAAATCGCCTATCCGCTTTGAAGAAGGGCATGTCATCCCGTCGACTGCGCCAGGCTTAGGGGTCGAATTGAACGAAGATGTGGCGCGTGCCAATCCTTATACCGGTAACATGCTCCACCTCGAAATGACGCAGCAGCCCGTTCAGTGACCGAAGAGTTTGACTATATCATCGTCGGCGCAGGCACGGCGGGTTGTGTGCTTGCCAATCGCTTGACGGAAGACGGCAAATATAGCGTCTTATTACTCGAAGCAGGGGGCAGCGATCGGTCCATCTGGATTCAAATGCCCATTGGCTATGGCCGCACCTTTTTCGATAAGCGCATTAACTGGATGTACGATACCGAGCCGGTTGAGGCGCTGGGGGGCAGACGAAGCTATTGGCCACGCGGCAAGGTGATTGGCGGGTCTGGTTCGATCAATGCCATGGTCTATGTGCGCGGACAGCCGCGCGATTTTGATGATTGGAAAGCCTTGGGTAATAAAGGCTGGGGCTGGGACGATGTGTTGCCCTATTTCAAAAAGTCAGAGGATTTCGATTGGCACAGCGCACATCACGGCCAAGGCGGGCCGCAGCATGTCACGGACATATCGTCCTTTGCGCATCCCATCTGTCGTAGCTTTATCGAATCCGCGCAGACATTGGGCTTTCCGGCCAGCAGTGACTTCAACGGCGGCAAGCCAGAGGGCGTGGGCTATTATCAAATCAACACGCGCGGCGGTTGGCGTGCGTCTACGGCGAATGCGTTTCTGCATCCGGCGCGAAAGCGCAAGACGCTGAAGCTACAGACCGAAGCCCATGTTTCGCGCATATTGTTCGAAGGACGGCGCGCGGTAGGGGTTGCCTATAGCTGCAAAGGCGCGCGCAAAGAGGCAAAGGCGCGGCGCGAGGTCATACTTTCGGGCGGCGCGATTAACTCGCCTCAATTGTTGATGCTATCGGGCATTGGACCTGCAGACCATTTGAAAGATATCGGCATTGATACGCTGGTCGATGCAAAAGCGGTGGGCCGCAATTTACAGGACCATATTGCCGTATCCTATTTTTATAAGGTTCGGACGGCCACGTTGAACGATGTGCTCCACCCGTTTTTGGGCAAATTGCGGGCGGGCTTGCGTTATGTTGCCGACCGCGCCGGGCCGTTGTCATTAAGCGTCAATCAAAGTGGTGGTTTTGTGCGGAGCGATGCGACCAAAGAGCACCCCAATTTGCAACTCTATTTTAGTCCGGTCAGTTATACCAAGACCCCGCTGTCGGAACGCAAGCTGCTGAACCCCGATCCATTTTCGGCATTCCTGCTGTCGCATAACCCCTGTCGTCCGACCAGTCGGGGGCACATTGAACTGAACGGTGCGAATCCTTCCGAATATCCGGCCATCCACCCCAATTACCTCGCAACGCAAGCAGACATTGATGACGTCTTGGCGGGCAACCGGATATTGCGCCAACTTGCGGCTACCAAGCCGCTTGCTGATATCATTACCGAGGAACTTATTCCCGGTAGCGATGTGGACGGTGATGAAGCCCTGCTGGCGGATTTTCGGGCCCGCGCCGACACGGTGTATCATCCCACCAGCACGTGTATGATGGGGCCAGACCCGGCCACTTCGGTAGTGGATGTTCGCTTGCGCGTGCATAATGTTGAGGGCTTGCGGGTTGTCGATGCGTCGGTGTTTCCGACGATCACATCGGGAAATACGAACGCACCAACCGTTATGGTCGCAGAAAAGGGTGCGGCGATGATTTTGGAAGATGCAAAATCGATGCGTTAATTTTATTTACCAGTCCTTTTCCGCTGTGCTATCTGCCTGCATCAGCGCGAATCCGGGGAGGGAGTGGCGATGCATCCGAAGATTGATCTTAAGCAATTGCCGCCATTGAAAGCGCTGAAAGGCTTTGAAGCAGCGACGCGTCACCAAAGTATTCGCGACGCAGCCGATGAGCTTTGCCTGACACATCCTGCGGTCAGCCATCAAGTCCAACTGATCGAAGACGCACTTGGCGTTACTTTGTTCGTTCAAGAAGGACGCCATATTGTCTCGACCGAAGAAGGCAAGGTGCTGTACCCTTATGTGCGCGCCGCGTTTGAATCCTTGTTGGAGGGCGTTGAAGAAGTTCATCGCAATGCCCTGGATAAGCCACTTCGGGTGCAAACCTATGTCACTGCGTCCATCCGCTGGCTTGCGAAGCGTGTGCCGCAATTTCTGGCCGACCATCCCGAAATTAAACTCACGCTCAATACGTGCGCGGTCGAATGGGAATTTGATGATGTGCATGCGGATGTGGGGCTGGTCTATTGCGCAACCGAGCCCGATCCAGCCAAGTTTCATTGGGTTCCGTTATATGAATATGCCTTGTTCCCAGTATGTAGTCCTGAGGTCGCGGCGGCCATGGGTAAAAAGCCGACATCACAACAATTGATGACCAAGCCTCTTGTCGCGATTTATACCGAAGTGCAAAATTGGGAGACCTGGTTTGCATCCGTTGGTGCCGAGTTTGAACCATCCGTTCCATATCTGATGGTTGATACCTTGGCCGTCGCGCTTGAAATGGCGCTCAACGGTGAAGGCATCGCGCTGGTCAACGGGCCGTTTGTGGATCAGGATTTAGCCGCCGGACGGCTGGTGCAGCCTATCGTCCATAAGGCCGTTTGCCCCGGCGCATGGGGGTTAATCTGCCGCAAGGACATGCGGGAAAATCCGCGGATCCGGACTTTCATGGATTGGGTGTATAAAAACGTGTCCGATAGTCGCTCGGCGGTTGCGGCGATTTAGCGTCTGGCAACAACCTCGTAACCCGGCTCTTCGGGTTCATCGTCGACCATATCAGCAGGAAAGCCCGTACCCAATACTTTAAGGCCCAACGGCTCTTCGTAGCGGCGGATGATATTGGGTGAAAACTCACGCGGACCATAGGCTGCCTCACCCTCTTTGAATATCTTGACGATAAGTGGCGATAGCTCGACAGGTACATTGGCCGCATGCGCGATTTTGTCGAACAGGCCGACATCCTTGCTGACCAAATCCATCGTAAAGTTGATGTCGCGGCTTCCGTTGAGGATGACCTGACTTTCGGTTTCATGGACAAAGCTGTTGCCGGATGAAATCCGGATGGCTTCATATGTTGTGTTCATGTCAAGGCCGATCGCCTTGCATGTCGTCAACGCCTCAGCCAGCGCAACGAGGTGCACAGTGCATAGATAATTCGTCATCACCTTCAGTTGCGATGCGGTCCCCAGATCGCCCGTGTGCAAAATGCGGCGACCCATCGTTGTCAAAACGGGCAGAACAAATTCAAATGCAGCCCGCGGGCCGCCTGCAAAAATGGCGATATTGCCCGTGTCGGCACGGTGACAGCCGCCGGAAACGGGGCATTCCATGAACATCGCGCCGCGCGCTTCGACGAGCGCGCCGAGTCGGATCACTTCACTATAATCGGTGGTGCTCATTTCAAGCCAAACTTGCCCCGGGCGCATCACTTGCAAAAAGCCATCTGCGCCCTCTGCGACCGCGGCACTGGCGGCGGGGGACGGCAGGCAGGTGATAATTAAATCAACAGCTTCACCCAATAACTTGGGTGAGGCCGCCGATGACGCGCCGCGCGCAACATATTCGGCGACTAAAGCGTCATCAAGATCACGAACCGTTACGTCATGTCCGTTACGGATAAGGCTTCCCGCCAGTTTTCCGCCGACATTGCCAAGCCCGATAAATCCGATTTTCATGATTACACCCAGTTGTTTTTCAAAAAGCGTTACCCGCCGATTGAAAAAGTTAGAGCGCCGTCGATGCGCGGCCACAATTGAAAAATTTGGCCGATTGGGTGAATTATTTTGCTGTTCTTAAGTGAATGCAGGAGTTCAGGTGCCTAGCGCACGTCGTAACCAAGCTTTGCAGATAATGCCTCGGCCAGCCGTGACCGTGCAAGGGCGCACACAAGTTTCCGGTCAGCAAGTGCGCCGGGGTCAAATGGTTCGAGGAAATGTACACCGACGTCATAGCTGCCAGGCCGCGTAAACGCGCGCCACGCACTTTCCCAGCCCGTTTCTTCGCCCAACCAAGCTATTTCTGGACCGTCATCGCCGAAATCAAGCAACACTGGTTGAATCATCATGGGTTTGGGCGGCGGCGCCAATGTCGCAAACAAGGATTGCTTGAACGGCAAAAGGCCAAGTCCGTCGGACGTCGTACCTTCTGGAAACAGCGTCACGGACCAATTTTCTGCGATCGCTTCGCGCAATTCGGCCACTTGTTGGGCGACATTTTGTTTTTCGGAGCGGCTGATAAAAACGGTTCGGTTCAGCTTTGCCAGCCAGCCAATTACGGGCCAATCCCTAACGCCGTCCTGCGCCACGAAAGAAGATCCGGTGATCCCCGCCAAAATCGGGATGTCGTGCCACGAGATATGGTTGGCGACAAAGAATACATCTCTGCGCAACGGCTTTCCGTAAACCGTTACACGCGCGCCCAGTGCACGGGCCGAAATGCGCAGGAACAACATCGCCCATGGTGAAGGCAGTTTTAGCAGATGCCAGATAAGGTGAAGTGGTAACAATATCGCCAAGGGTAAAGCGATCCAAAGCAGCCGGATGGTGCACAGGATATAGCCCTGAAAATCTATCTTCCGGATCGAAATGGAAATGGTCGCCATTGAGCTTCGCTTTACAGTTAAGATTCTTCCCAGACGACAATAGCTTAGATGTCAACTGTGACGGTGCTATGACGGTTTAAACATAGCTGTGTTTCTGCAATGCCCTGCAAAATCCTTCAGCGTTTTCTCAAACGAAGATCATCCCAGCTGGCATCTGCCACCCATCCACCGTCCACAGGGAGGCTAACGCCATTTATGAAGCTGTCTTCATGTGCCAGAAATGCAATCGCGCGGGCAACATCTTCGGGCTTTGCAAAGCGGGCCATGGGCACGCGGTTGATAATGTCTGAATCCGAATAAGCGCCGGAACCTTGGTCCGCTTCGTCCATTTCAGTTTTGATCCAGCCGGGACATACAGCGTTGACGCGTACCCCGCGACCACCCCATTCGGCGGCAAGTGTGCGTGTTAATCCGATCAACCCATGTTTTGATGCGTTATAAGCCGATCGATCAATAACACCGTGTAGTCCGGCGATTGAGGCGACGTTGACAATATTGCCTTGCTGCCGCGCCAGCATTTGCTTGCCGATTTCGCGGCATAATAAAAATGGTCCGGTTAGATTGATGTTTATAACGCGCTGCCATTGGTCAAGGCTGGTGTCTTCGGCAGGGCAAATCATGCTGATGCCCGCATTATTAACAAGGACGTCGACTGCCGCATGTTCGCGCGCAGCTTTTTCGGCGAGTTGGGTAATGAAAGCTTCCGAAGAAATGTCACCCGACAGGGCGGATACGCTACCCCCAAGCGCCGCGAGCGTCGCGATTTGCGTATCAAGCGGCTGCATATCTGTCAGGATGACATGATATCCCATCGCGGCAAACGTCTTTGCGGTCGCATATCCGACCCCTTGTGCAGCACCCGTCACCAATACAACCCGCATATTTCACCTTCACATTAGAATATCGCCTTGCCGCCCTTATAGAGAGCGGCGGTTATGATCCAAAAATTTTTTTAACCGATCCCGTCATATTCCCCATTTGTGCCTGACCTTGAACCCGCCATAAGGTTGAGCGAATTTAATGCCTAAAGGAGCACGGCTGTCATGCAAACATCGGCGCGGGTTGTCATCATTGGCGGGGGCATAATGGGTGCTTCGCTGCTTTACCATCTTGCCGAGCTTGGATGGACCGATTGCTTGTTGATTGAAAAGGATGAGTTGACGTCCGGTTCGACTTGGCACGCCGCCGGGCAATGCCCAAACATCACCGGCAGTTACAACCTCGCCAAAATGCATGCCTATAGCAATCAGCTATATCCGCAGCTTGAAGGGCTGACGGGACAATATGTAAGTTGGCACAAATCCGGCGGCATTCGCCTTGCGACGAACGAGCGCGAGTTGGCATGGATGCGCTACATACAAGGTTTTTCCAAAATCATTGGCTTTGATATGGAAATCATCCCGCCAGAGGAAATCCTGCGCCATAATCCGTTTATGACGCTCGACGGGGTAATTGCTGGTGCCCGTACCACCGAAGACGGGCATGCGGATCCTTCGGGCATCTGCAATGCGCTTGCCATTGGTGCGAAAAACATGGGCGCAAAGATTGTGCGCAAAAACCGTGTGACAGGCCTGACCCAATTGCCAACGGGTGAATGGGACGTCGAAACCGAAAAAGGTGTTATTAGAGCAGAAATCGTCGTCAATGCGGCCGGTTGCTACGCGCGGCAAATCGCGCAAATGGCGGGTATCGATATTCCGGTGACGAATATGGAGCATCATTATGTCGTCACTGACCCGATCCCAGCCTTTAAGGATCGCGAGGAGGAAATCCCCGTCATGCGTTGCCCGCATGTTTCCGGCTATTTCCGGCAGGAACAGAAAAGCGGCCTGATCGGCGTTTATGAAACTACGGGCTTGGCCGAGGCATGGGCACCGCGCGGCGGACACCCTGAATGGGATTCGACCAGCGAGCTGTTCCCCGAGGATCTGGAGCGGATTGCCCCATGGCTTGAACGCGCGATTGAGCGGATGCCGATATTTGGCGAGGTTGGCCTGCGGCGCTTTGTCAATGGCGCTATCCCGCATACCCCAGATGGCGGACCATTATTGGGGCCAGCTGTAGGTCTCAAGAATTTCTGGCATTGCTGCGGCACCAGCTTTGGGATCGCGCAAGGCGGCGGTGCGGGCAAATATATGGCGCAATGGATGGTGTTTGGTGATGCCGACATCAACATGACTGAGTTCGACCCGCGCCGTTATGGTCCCTATGCCGATGAAAATTATAGCCGCGATAAGGTATTCCTAGATTATCGGATGACGTTTACGACTCGGCTTCCCGGCGAAGAAGAGCCCGACGGTCGTCCACAAAAGACCAGTGCATTATATGGCAAGTTGCTGTCCGCTGGCGCAGTCTATGGCGAAACCTATGGCTGGGAACGGCCCAAATATTTCGCGCTTGATGGGGCCGAGGAACAAGGCGGCTATCAACGCACCAATAGTTTCGATGCAGTCGCCGCCGAAGTGAAGGCTGTTGCCCAAGGCGTCGGCGTGCTCGACCTGTCCGGCTTTGCCAAATATGACGTAAGCGGGCCGGATGCGGAGGCTTTCCTCAATCGTATTTGTGCCAACCGCATGCCAAAGAAATTGGGCGGCATTGGCTTGGTACACCCCTTGTCGGTGCAAGGTCGTATTTACGGCGAAATGACGGTCACGCGCTTTGCCGATGATCATTTTTACTGCCTGTCCGCGGCGGCTGCCGAGCAACGCGATTGGGATTTGCTGATCCAAAGCAAATTGCCGCATGAGGATGTCATCATCCGCAATTTGACGATGGACTTGGGCGTTCTAGTGATGAATGGCCCGCGTTCGCGCGATGTGCTGGCAAAGCTTACTAATGCGGACTTAACCAATGCAGGTTTCCGCTGGTTAAGTGGTCAGGAAATCACAATCGCAGGCATAAAAATGCGCGCATTGCGGGTGTCTTATGCAGGTGAGCTTGGGTGGGAACTGCATCCGGCGATGGAAGATCTTGCGGCGCTTTATGATGCCGTTTGGGACGCTGGACAGGAATATGGCATCGTCAATTACGGCCTTTACGCCGCAAACACGATGCGAGTCGAAAAAGGCTATAAGGCGTGGGGCTCGGAGCTCACCAACGAATTGACAATGATTGAGGCCGACATGCCGCGCTTCATCAATTTCAACAAGGATGACTTTGTCGGCAAGCAGGCAACGCTGGATGCGCCGGACCGTTTTCGCATTGTCTATGGTGAGGTGGATGCGTCCAATGTCGATGTGCGCGGCGCGGAACCATGTTTGGTTGGCGATCAATGCATCGGTCTGACGACGTCGGGTGGTTATGGCCACCGCGTGGGGAAGAGCCTGTTCTTTGCCTGCGTACCGCTTGAAAATGCTGCGCCAGGATCATGTTTTGACATCATGCTGCAGGGCGAACGGCGGGTTGGAACGGTGCTGGAGCATCCCGCATATGATGCCGATAACGCAAAAATGAAGGTGTAAGATAGTGGCTGAACTTCCCAAAAAGGCGCGGGTGGTCATCGTTGGTGGTGGCGTCATTGGCTGCTCCATTGCTTATCACCTGACCAAGATTGGCTGGGACGATGTTGTTTTGCTGGAACGCAAGCAACTGACCAGTGGAACAACGTGGCACGCGGCTGGCTTGGTGGGGCAATTGCGTCCCTCCATCAATATGACCAAGCTCGCCAAATATACCGGCGAACTCTATCGTGGACTTGAGGCGGAAACCGGCCAAGCCACAGGCTATCGGCAGTGCGGGTCCATTTCGATGGCAACCAATGCAGAACGTTTTGAGGAACTGAAGCGTAGCGCCTCTATGGCGAAGGTGTTTGACCTACCCGTCCATGTGGTGACGCCCCAAGAAATCAAAGAGCTCGCGAACATCGTTAATGTCGATGATGTTGTCGGCGGCATCCACATCCCAAGTGATGGCTATGCCAATGCGGTCGATATCACACAGGCACTTGCGAAGGGCGCACGCACGGGCGGAGCTAAAATATTTGAAAATACCAAAGTCACCAAAATCCGCCACAATGGCGACAGGGTCACTGGCGTTGATACGGCAGACGGTTCGATTGACGCCGATTATGTTGTGATCTGCGGAGGCATGTGGACGCGCGATCTGGCGGCGAGCATTGGCGTTGCCGCACCCTTGCATGCGTGCGAGCATTATTATGTTTTGTTCGAAGGCGTGGAAGGCATCGACAATACGCTGCCCGTGCTGCGCGATTATGATTATTGCGGCTATTATAAATATGATGCGGGCAAGCTGCTGGTGGGGGCCTTTGAACCCAATGCGCGGCCTTGGGGCATGGACGGCATTTCAGAAGATTTCTGCTTTGACGAAATCGCCGGCAGCTTTGAGCATTTCGAACCGCTGTTGCTCGATGCGATGCGGCGCGTGCCTGCGCTTGAAAAAGCGGGCATCCAGAAATTTTTCTGCGGGCCGGAAAGCTTCACGCCAGATGTGCGCTATCATCTGGGCGAAAGTGCTGAGCTCAAGGGCTGTTTTGTGGCGGCTGGCCTCAACTCCATCGGCCTGCAATCCGCAGGCGGCGTTGGCAAGGTGATGGCTGACTGGATCCGCGACGGGATTCCGCCCGCTGATCTGTGGACGGTCGATATTCGCCGTAACATGCCGTTCCAGATCAACCGCAAATATCTGCGCGAGCGCGTGACCGAGAGCCTTGGGCTGCTGTACGCGACGCATTATCCGTTCAAGCAATATGAAACCGCGCGCGGCGTGCGTAAGTCTGCCATTCATGATCGGCTTGTTGCGGCCGGTGCCTGCCATGGCGAGGCTTTTGGCTGGGAACGCCCCAATTGGTATGGTGCGCCGGGCAGCACGCCCAAATATGCATATAGCTATGGCCGCCAAAACTGGTTCGAGGCCAATGCCGAAGAGTGCAAAGCGGTGCGCGAGGCTGTGGGCTTGTTTGACCAAAGCTCCTTTGCCAAATTCCGGTTGGAAGGCCGCGATGCTTGTGCTGTCCTAAACCGCGTGTGCGCCAATGATGTGGATGTCGCGCCGGGCAAGCTTGTCTACACGCAGTGGTTAAATGAAAAAGGTGGGATTGAGGCTGACCTTACCGTCACGCGGCTGTCGCAGACGGCCTATCTCATCGTCACTGGGGCCGAGACTGAGATCAAGGATTTTAACTGGCTGTCGCGGCATATTCCGGATGATGCGCATGCCATTTTGACCAACATCTCCTCTGCCATGGGCGTGATCTCGATCATGGGGCCCAAGGCGCGTGATTTGCTTCAATCGATTTGCCCGAATGATTTGTCGCATGAGGCATTTCCCTTTGCGACGAGCCAGGAAATTGAACTGGGCTATGCCATCGTGCGTGCGTCGCGCATCACATATGTCGGCGAATTGGGTTGGGAACTCTATATCCCGACCGAATTCATGACCGGCGTCTATGATGAGATTGTCGCAGCAGGGGCCAATTTTGGACTGAAGCATTGCGGCTATCATGCGCTCAATGCCCTGCGTATGGAAAAGGCCTATCGCCATTGGGGCCATGACATCACCGATGAAGATACGCCCTTGGAGGCTGGCCTTGGCTTTGCCGTGAAGATGGACAAGGTTGGCGGCTTTATCGGGCAAGCGGCGCTGGTGAAGCAGAAGGAAGAGGGGCTGAAGCAACGCCTCGTTCAATTCCTGCTGAAATCGCCAGAACCGATGCTCTATCATAATGAGCCAATCTGGCAGGGGAACCGGATTGCGGGATATATCCGCTCTGGCATGTATGCCCATACGCTCGGCGCATCCTGTGGCCTTGGCTATGTGACTGCGGCAGATGGCGGCGTTGTCGGCCCGATTGGCGCGGATAATTATGAAATCGAAATTGCGGGCGTGCGTTACCCTGTAACCGCCTCGCTCAAGCCCCTTTATGACCCCTCAAATGCACGGATCAAATTCTGATGACTGAGACTTCACATGCCATCATGCAACAACTCGCCGCACAAACGCGGATGGGATACAGCTTTGATCAGGAATTTTACACCAGCGACGCGGTGTTCAAGGCGGATTTCGACGAAGTCATCAGCCAGAAATGGCTGCTAGCTGGTCATGTGTCGCGTATTCCCAACAAGGGCGATTATTTTCTGTTTCGGGTTGGCAATGAACAGATCATTGTCATTCGTGAAAATGCCGACACTGTTCGCGCCTTCTTCAATGTTTGCCGTCACCGTGGGTCGACAATCTGCCAGTCGGAAAGCGGCAATGCACCGCGTCTGGTGTGCCCCTATCACGCGTGGACCTTTGGCCTTGATGGGCGGCTGATTTCTGCGCGGCTGATGCCCGAAGATTTCGACAAGGCGGAAAACAGCCTGTTCGCATGCCATATCCGCGTGTTTCACGGCCTGATCTTCATCAATATGAGCGAAGATGAGCCAGTCGATTTTGACGCCACCTTTGGCGATATGGGGGCCATTCTCGATTATCACGGCTTTGCAGATGCGCGCATTGCGCATGCGGGCAGTTATCCCACGACGGCCAACTGGAAACTGGTCGTAGAAAATTTCTTTGAATGCTATCATTGCGTGCCGTCGCATCCTGAATTCTGCTCCATGCATGCATCGGAATCGATTGTAGCCGTTGGTGCGGGGCCCAGTTCCGGGCCAGCCGATGCCATCGCAAGCTTTGCGCCTAAGTTACAGGCTTGGGAAGAAAGCGCCGCCGCCGCAGGTCGGCCGATTGGCACTATTGATGAGGCGCCCGATAGCAGCCATTTGCGCCTGCTGATGCAACGCATGAACAAAGACGGCTGGGCTTCGGAAACGCAAGATGGCACGGCGCCTGCCCCGCTAATGGGTAAGCGCAAGAAAGCCGATGGCGGACGGATGCACTTAAGCTTCAGCCCGTTCAGCCAGATTGTTGCCGATGATCATTTCGCCATCCTGTTCCAATTTACCCCGCGCGGCGCATTGGCGACGGATGTTGAGATGATCTGGTTGGTGGACGGACGCGCGACCGAGGCGGAAGTCGACATTGAAAAGATGATCTGGGGCTATCATGCCACAACGACGCAGGACAAAATCATAACCGAAAACAATCAGGAAGGTATCATGTCCAGCCGCTATCGGCCCGGTCGCTATTCTGATCAGGAGGGCAGCGTGCTTAACTTCCAGAAATGGTATCTCAACCAATTCGGGCTGGAACGCGCGGAGTGACAATGGCCGCCAATATGCGCGCGGTTTTGCTGACCGGCCATGGCGGCTATGACAAGCTGGATTTTCGGGATGACGTGCCGGTGCCTACAATGGGGCCGAAGGATGTGTTGATCCGCGTTGCGGCTGCGGGCGTCAATAATACCGATATCAACACCCGCATCGGCTGGTATTCAAAGGCAGTGGCAGAGGCGACGGACGTGGGCGCCGCGTCCGGGATCGCCGGTGCGCAGGATGACGGCTGGTCAGGGGCAGCGTTTCAGTTTCCACGCATTCAAGGTGCGGATGCCTGTGGCCGGATTGTGGCCGTAGGCGATGAGGTCGAACCAGTGCGCATTGGTGAACGCGTATTGGTTGAACCGGTTTTTCGCGGCGCGGGTCGATTCGACATTCTCTATTTCGGTTCTGAAGTCGATGGTGGCTTTGCCGATTATACGTGCGTCCCGTCCATCCATGCGCACCGTGTTGTTTCGGGGCTGTCCGATATTGAGCTGGCAAGCTTCCCTTGCGCTTATGGAACCGCAGAAAATATCCTGACGCGGATTAATGTGCAGGCGGGCGAACGCGTGCTGATCACTGGGGCATCGGGCGGTGTTGGCTCTGCTGCGGTACAACTCGCCAAAAGGCGTGGTGCCGAGGTGACCGCGTTGGCTGCTGACGCCAAGACGGAGATTGTTCGGTCGCTGGGCGCATCTCGGGTGGTTCCGCGCGATGCCAATCTCGAAGCTTTATTTGGGCAAGAACATTTTGACGCCGCTGTCGATATTGTGGGAGGATCGCAGTTCGGCAGCATCCTAAACGTCTTGAAACGCGGCGGTCGCTATGGCGTCTCAGGTGCCATATCGGGGCCCATTGTCGACCTTGATCTGCGGACTTTGTACCTTAAAGATTTGCGGCTGATTGGTTGCACGGTTTTAGAGCCCGAAGTGTTTGGAAACCTTGTCTCTTATATTGAACGCGGCGAAATCCGGCCAGTGGTAGCCGCAACATATGACCTATCTGACATCGTCAAAGCGCAGGAAGCGTTTTTGACGAAGCAGCATGTCGGAAAAATAGTTCTGTCGCTTTAGTCGACGGTTTCGATCAATTCGGCAATGCGTCCGACGATTTCGTCAATATGGCTTTTTTGCAAAATGAGCGGCGGCGACAGCGCAATGATATCCCCCGTTGCGCGCACGAGCACGCCATTGTCGAAGCATTTGTGGAACAATTGCATGCCGCGCTTGCCAACACCAGCCGCATGCGGCGCAAGTTCTACAGCCGCAACGATGCCCATATTGCGGATGTCGATGACATGTTTTTTGCCCTTCAGGCTGTGCACCGCATCCTGCCAATAGCCGTGGAGCGAACCCGCATGTTCGAAAATGCCTTCCGACTTGTACAGGTCCAATGTTGCCAAGGCTGCTGCTGCGGCCAAGGGATGACCTGAATACGTGTAGCCGTGGAACAATTCGATACCGTCGGGACCGCCTTCGACAACGCCGTCGTGGATATGGCGGCTAACGGCGACAGCGCCCATCGGCACGGCGGCATTTGTCAGGCCCTTTGCCATCGTAATAATGTCGGGCGTTACGCCTAACGTTTCTGAAGCGGTCGTGCCGCCGACACGGCCAAAAGCGGTGATGACTTCGTCAAATATCAGCACGATGCCATGCTTACGCGTAATCTCACGCAATTTTTCGAGATAGCCAATCGGCGGCACCAAAACGCCAGTTGAACCCGCCATGGGTTCGACAATGACCGCCGCAATGGTTTCCGCGCCATGCAGCGCGACAATCGCCTCCAGATTGTCCGCCAAATGCGCGCCCCATTCAGGTCGGCCCATGGTAAAGGCGTTATGTTCAAGATTATGGGTGTGCGGCAGATGATCAACACCCGTCAGCAAAGTGCCGAATTGACGGCGGTTGTTGACGATGCCGCCAACCGAAATACCACCAAAGCCGACGCCATTATAGCCGCGTTCGCGCCCGATCAGGCGGGTACGTGTGCCTTGGCCAATCGCGCGTTGGTAGGCGAGCGCAATTTTGAGAGCCGTATCGACCGATTCAGAGCCTGAGTTGGTGAAGAATATCCGATCGAGGCCTTCGGGCATAAGCGTTGCAAGGCGCGAGGCCAGTTCAAATGCCAGCGGATGTCCCAATTGGAATGGTGGGGCGTAATCAAGCTCTGCGGCGCATTTCTGGATCGCTTCGACAATAGATGGGCGGCAGTGACCGGCATTGACCGCCCAAAGCCCGGCTGTGCCATCAAGTATCTGCCGTCCATCATCGCTGGTATAATGCATGTCCTTTGCAGATTTTAGCTGCCGCGGCGTCGTCTTGAACGCGCGGTTTGCCGTAAACGGCATCCAAAATGCAGCGAGGGGGTCATTTTCCAGTTTCATCACGTCACTCCACCAACGGGTCTTTATCCCTTATGCGACCGTATTACCGTCATTCTCGATTGAAAAGATTGTTGTGTCCGGAAAATTTTATATTGGCCTCATTTGCCGGCGGCTATGCGGTCATAAATATGGTCACAAAGTGGGAACTGACGTCTTGTAAATCACAGGCCGAAGCGCAAAGCTGGTGGTGACATTGGCAACGCCCTTCACCCGCGTGAGCCGGTGGCGCAAAAAATCTTCAAATTGCGTCAGGGACGCGACCAATATCCGCAATTGATAGTCCGCCTCACCTGTCATCAGATAACATTCCATAACCTCTGGAAAGCTCGCCACGGCGGTTTCAAAATCCTCCAAATGCCGGTCATCTTGTTGGTCGAGGCGCACCCGAACAAATGCCGTTACGGACAACCCAACTTTATCCGGATCAACCAGCGCAACATAACGTGTAATTGTCCCATCGGCCTCTAACTGGCGGACGCGGCGCAGACAGGGGCTGGGCGATAGGCCAACCCGTTCGGACAGTTCTTGATTAGACATTCGACCATCGGATTGAAGGCCGTCGATAATCTTACGGTCAATTGCATCTAGCGCGTTTTTTGGCATATTATAAACTCAATTGTTATTATTTAAGCATAATCTATCAAATTAATGACATATACCGTTATGATACGCAAGGACATGCTCGGGTGCGCTGGCTAAAGTCTGGCTTTGATTTAAGCGGAAAATAGCCATGGCCAATATTGTCACCGACACGCGCGAAGAGAAAATAGCTGCAATCGCAACGCTCGATTCGCGACTGCGTTGGTTGGCCTCGTGGACCGTACACAATGCCAACCACATCCGGCCAAAGCGGGATGGGTTGAAGGTTGGCGGGCATCAGGCAAGCTGTGCTTCCATGACGGCGATTATGGCGGCGCTTTATTTTCATGCGCTGCGCCCGAATGACAAGGTTTCCGTCAAGCCACATGCGGGGCCAGTGCTGCAAGCCATCCATTATCTTCTGGGCAATCAATCGTTGGAGCAATTGCAACAATTCCGCGCCCTTGGCGGCGCGCAAAGCTACCCATCGCGGACAAAGGATAAAATTCCAGTAGATTTCTCCACCGGTTCCGTAGGGTTGGGCGTTGCGATTACCGCCTTTTCCAGTCTGGTGCAGGACTATTTGATCGCGCACGGATCGATAGACGAGGGCAATGCAGGCCGGATGATTTCGTTGATGGGCGATGCTGAGCTGGATGAAGGCAATATCTACGAATGCCTCATTGAAGGCTATAAGCACGACATCAGAAACTGCTGGTGGGTGGTCGACTATAATCGGCAATCGCTCGACAGCACGACAGCAGATCGGATGTTTCGGCGCTTTGACGATATTTTCGAGACCACGGGATGGCGGGTCATCACCTTAAAGCACGGCAAGTTGCAACGTGCAGTTTTTACGCGGCCCGGAGGCAAATCGCTGGAGGACTGGATCGAAAATTGTCCCAATGCGGAATTTGCTGTTCTTACCTATCAGGGCGGTGCGGCGTGGCGCGCGCGCTTGATGGCAGATATTGGCGGCAAACCGCATGTGAAAAAGCTGCTCGATAGTTTCGATGATGACGCTCTGGCCGCGCTGATGACCAATTTGGGTGGGCATTGCATCGAATCCTTGATGGATGCCTTTGACAGTGCCGATGATGAACGGCCCACCTTGTTCATTGCTTATACGGTCAAGGGCTATGGCCTGCCACTGGCGGGACATAAGGACAATCATTCGGGGATGATGAATCCCGGTCAGATTGATCAGCTTCGTATGTCCATGGGCATCGAAGCAGGCGAAGAATGGGAACCATTTGCGGGCCTCGGCGGCAATATGGCGGCTCGGCTGAAAAATTTCATCGGTGACAGCGTGCTTGCCGCCAAACCATTAGAGCCCGTATCGCCGCAGATACATGTGCCCGCCCGCTTCGCAGTTCCGTCAGGCGATGTACAATCCACGCAGGCAGCATTCGGCAATGTGCTTCTCGACCTTGCCAAATCTTCGGAAGAACTGGCAGACCGGATCGTAACCACTGCGCCTGATGTGACGCAGACGACCAATCTTGGCGGATTTGTTAACCAGCGCGGTCTGTTTCGCCGGTCCGACGTGGCCGATATATTTCGTGAGGCCAAAATTCCATCCGCCCAGAAATGGGCGGCACATGCGGCGGGCCAGCATATTGAACTGGGGATTGCCGAAAATAATTTCTTCTTGCTGCTGACGTCGCTTGGTTTGGCTGCACCGCATTTCGGTACGCGCCTTATTCCGGTTGGTACGGTGTATGATCCGTTCATCGCCCGTGGCCTCGATGCGCTGAATTATGGTTGCTATTCAGATTCGCGTTTTCTGCTGGTCGGAACCCCATCGGGTTTGACTTTAGGACCAGAAGGCGGCGCGCATCAGTCTATAAACACGCCGTTGATTGGCATGGGGCAGCCGGGTCTGGCCTATTTTGAACCTGCTTATGCCGATGAAGTCGCTTTATTCATGCGGTGGGCGTTTGAATATCTGCAAAAGCCAGAGGGAAGCTCTGTTTATCTGCGGCTGAGTACGCGTCAGGTTGCGCAAGTTGAGCGGGCCGACACGGATTGGGAGGCAGATGCCTTGAAGGGCGGATATTGGTTGCGGCGTCCTGCAGCAGGGGCGGAGGCGGCCATTATATTTACAGGGGCCATCGCGCCTGAGGTGTTGTCAGCATATGAACAAATGCTGGATGATATTCCTGGTTTAGGCGTTTTGAACGTGACCTCGCCTGATATGCTGCATCGTGAATGGTCGGCAAGCAAGGCTGCGCGCTGGATAGATCGCAACGCGCAACCCAGTCATGCAGAGGATTTGTTATCCATATTGGCGCCCAATGCCGGCATTGTGACGGTGATTGACGGTTCGCCCGGCGCTTTGTCCTGGTTGGGCGGCGTGCACGGTATGCGTGTCAGTCCGCTGGGCATGGATCGTTTCGGTCAGACGGGCGATTTGCCCGATCTATACAGCGAATATCGGCTCGACTCCGCCGCCATTATTGATGCCATGGCCGAACTCTTTTTAAAAATATGAGCCACCATCATCCGCACGAAATGGCTTAAAACTTTATTCGGTGGATTTTGCGCCACCGCTGATCATTTCATCTGGTAGTGCGCGGAACGTGAATTCTGCGGGCTTGTCCAAATATCGCTTGGCCAGTTGCCATAGGTCCTGCGCCGTTATCGATGCAAAATTGGACTCACTTTTTCGGAAGCGGTTGAGTCTGTCTGGGTTTGTCTGCGTCTCTGCCGCGACGCCCAGCCAAGTGTTGTTTTGCTTTTTCCAATCGGCATAGCTTTCAAGAACGGGCTTGCGGGCGCGTTCGAACAGGTCTGGATCAACAGGCGACTTTACCAACGCCGATATGACTTGGTTGACAGTCGTTTCTATGGTCGCAATATCTTTGGGGTCGCCCGCGGTAGCTATAGAAAATGTGCCCCGCTGCAGATATAGGTTGGACATATCGGAATTTGCAGAGACGCCATAAGTTGCGCCCAATTTCTCGCGCAATTCATCCGTCAAGCGCAGCGTTACAACGCGTGCAAGAAGATCCATCGATTGAGTGGTTTTTTGGTCAAGATCACCCGTGGTCGTCCATATACGGCGCCACGCCAACTGGTTTGCCTCGCCATTATGGGGAATATCAAAATTCCCCCGCTGTGCACTCCAGCCGAGTTGAAGCTGCGCACTATAATCCTTCCCGTCATCCGTGCGCGCCGGGAGGGCTCCAAAACTGCGGGCAACGGCAGCGATGGCTGCATCCTCATCCAAGTCGCCGACCAATGCGATTTCCAAACGATTTTGCCGTAAAGCGTCACCCAACGCTGTTTTAAGCATCGCAAAATCAGCCGCCTGAATGGTTTCAAGCGGCGCGAGCGCAAAGCGTGGATCATCATCGGTCATGATTTTCGACATCGCGACCGCAAGTGCGGACGCTGGAGTAGCCTTCAACCGCGCATATATTTCGGGTAGTGGGCGACGGAACAGGCGAAGCGCATTTTCCGAATAGCCCGGATGGGTGGTGTAGGCTGCCATGATTTGCAACTGGCGCTCCAAATCGGCGGGCGCCACGGCACCGGCTGCGCCAAAATATCTATCGGCAACACCAAATGCGGGGGATACGGTTGTTCCGGCCAAGATGGATCGCAAATCTTCGATATCATGGGCTTCTAGGCCGCCAGAAACATAAGTTGACGACATTAGGGACGCCAAGACAGCATTTTGTGCACCAAAATGCAGCTGGCCACCATCGATGCGCAGCGAATAGCGGATCCGATTGTCTTCAAAATCGGTTTTTTTGAGGTTCAGCATTACGCCATTGGCAAAGCGGATTGTGCGAATACCCAAGTCTGCAATGGTCTTGTCTGCAATGACAGATCCGGCGGGGCCGAAGTCTGTATAAGCAAAACGCGATGTCGCCCGTGCCATTGGCGCAGCGATTGGCGTGCCACGACTGGCGGCGTAAGCGGCTATTATTTCATCGTCGGGAATAGCCGCGCTCTGCTTTGTTGTCAGGAAAATCTGCGGTCGGTCCATTTGGCGAAACCAAAATGCAAATTCGGCATTGATTGCCGCCTTTGTCATAAACGGGCGTATCTGTCGCCACAACAACTGGCGATATGTGTCGGAATTGTAAACGTCCTCGTCCAGCGCAACCAAGGCGTTTGCAATTGCAGCGCTTGCTTCTGTGCCTTCATCCTTGGCGGCGTTTTCATATTGCGCGTCCAGACGCTTTATCTGTTCGGCAATCTCGGATTCTTCAAACCCATATTGTAAGGCTTGGCGAACAGTTTGCTCGGTAAAGGCGAGCAACGAACGCCAACTGCCGTCCTTGCCCGTGACGCCATAGCCGATGGTTGCATATTGGTCGCAAAGGCCGAAATTGAAATTTACGCCCCCACCTAAAAACGGCATGTCTTCTTCGCGGGATCGACGCGCCATGCGGCGTGATATGATCGCGCTTGCGATGCTCATTTTGAGCTCAACCATCGCGCGTTCTATGGTGTCAGGCCGCTTTTTGTCCTGCAAAACCTGCTGAACATTGATGCTCTCGTTAATCTCTGGATGTACGAAGCTTTGCGCGGTTAACGTGCGTTCAGTCTCCAGGCTGCATTGGTCAATTGCACCCAATGGCGGCGCGTCCACGCGCCAGTCGGCAAATTTTGCCACCAATTCGCGTTCAATGGCAACCGGGTCTACCGGGCCGACGACGATGATTTTGATGCGGTCCGGGCGATAAAATTTGCGATACAGTGCGCGCATACGCTCGGCCGACGCGGTTTGTATGACCTCGGCTGTGCCGATGGGGTAGCGCGTTGCATAGAAGGTGTTTGGGTAAAACAGATTATTTGCTGCGCGTGCGCTTTGAAACCTAAAATTCTCGCGCGCGCTTTTTTCCGCCAAGATAACGCCGCGCTCGCGGTCAACTGCCGCTGGATTAAACGATATTTCCCGTGCAGTCTCCCGCATCAAAAAGAGCGCGCGTTCAATAAGACGCGGGTCGGCCTTAGGCAGATCAAGCTTATACTGCGTTTGCGTGTAGCCCGTTGATGCATTGGTATCCGCGCCAAAGGACAGACCAAGCCGTTCAAGCATTTTGACCATTTCGCCCTCAGGCACATTAGCGCTGCCGTTAAACGCCATATGTTCGATGAAATGGGCAAGACCCTGCTCATCCTGCGCTTCGCCTGCAGAGCCAAAGTCGATGGTCATACGGACCAATACCTGATTCTGCGGTCGGTGATTGGGACGAATGGCGTAGCGCAAACCATTGGGCAGTCGCCCGTAAATGATGCTGGCGTCCGGTTCGAGATCAGATGTCTCGGCATTCCAAGGTTGCGTCCGCTCTGCGCCCGAAGGCGCTGACAAGGCATCGGTTGAACCGCCAAAGACTATCGCGAGTCCAAGAATGAAGCGAAGCGCATTTTTCATACGTTTAGTTTCTTCCGCCGAAGTTTAAACAGCGCGATATCGTCTTGTATAAATTATTGATTTACTTGCCTTTGCGTAATCGGTGGCTGACCATATCGAGAACTGCCCCTTCGCTTTCGTCCGGCATTAGGCCGAGGCGGCGGGCGACTTCTTGATAGGCTTCTGCTTCGCCACCAAGGTCTCGGCGGAACCGATCTTTGTCCAGCTTCTCGCCGGTTTCAATATCCCACAATCGGCAACCATCGGGGCTGATTTCGTCAGCCAGGATGATTCGGGAAAAATCGCCGTCGAACAAGCGCCCAAACTCAAGTTTGAAGTCCACCAGCCGAATGCCGATGGCAGCAAACATGCCGCACATAAAGTCATTGATGCGGATCGCCATGGACGAAATATCCTGCATTTCCTCCTGCGTTGCCCAACCAAAGCAGGCGATATGCTCCTCTGCGACCAATGGATCGCCAAGGCTGTCGTCCTTGTAGCAATATTCGAGCAAGGTATGCGGAAGCGGCGTGCCCTCTTCGATACCAAGTCGTTTGGACAAGGTGCCCGCGGCCACATTTCGCACGATGACCTCGATAGGAACGATTTCAACCTGACGGATCAACTGTTCGCGCATATTGAGGCGACGAATGAAGTGTGTCGGGATGCCGATATGGCTTAACCGTGTAAAGACATGCTCTGACACACGGTTGTTGATGACGCCTTTGCCGGAAATTGTACCCTTTTTCTGGGCATTGAAGGCAGTGGCATCATCCTTGAAATATTGAATCAAGGTGCCAGGTTCAGGGCCTTCATAAAGAATTTTGGCCTTGCCTTCGTATATTTTGCGGCGGCGGGTCATATGCGGTCCCTGACTTTGCTTGAAATGATGCGCCCCGGTGGAGTTAGCCATTGTGAGCCTAACTCTGCCGGGGCGGTTGCATGCGCTATAATCCATTGCATGCGTCGGCGCAATTCGAGATAGGTACATAAGAAGGACACGAAAGGACTTCATGTGCCCATCGATCTGGATTTACTGCTTCAGGCCTACGCCAATGGCATATTCCCGATGTCCGACGCCCGTGATGACCCCGACACCTTTTGGATTGAACCGGAGTTTCGGGCGGTCATGCCGCTCGATGGCTTTCGTTTGTCAAAGTCGCTTGCCAAAACTATCCGGCAGGACCGGTTTGTGGTGACCGCCGATACCGCTTTTGCGCAGGTCATTGCCACATGTGCCGAATCGCAAGCCGACCGGCGGGACACTTGGATTAATCCCGATATAGAAGAGGCTTTCTGTCGCTTACACCAACAGGGGCGGGCACATAGCATCGAATGCTGGTCGGAAGGTCGCCTTGTGGGCGGGCTTTACGGGCTGGCCTTGGGGCGCGCGTTTTTCGGGGAAAGCATGTTCTCGCGCGAAACCGACGCGTCGAAGGTTGCTTTGGCGTGGCTGGTTGCACGGCTTCGACTGGGCGGGTTTGAATTGCTCGACTGCCAGTTCATGACCGACCATTTGGCTAGTCTAGGCGCAGTCGAAATGACTCAAGTAGCTTATCTCAAGTTACTCAAAGCCGCATTGACAAAAACCGCTCAAGCTTCGTCGGGGCTGGCGACGTCAGTCGCTGCGGGAGCAGGCTCGGGCGGCGATTGGGGCGCGCTTGATGGCATGTTATCCTCCGCATCGGCTGCAGGAGCCTCCTCAGAGGATTTCTTCTCAACGGGGGCTTCTTCGCCGGGGAAGCGCATTTTGCAAGCCTTGACCCAAACATCGTAAATCGGGTGCTCTACAACATTGGCTGCGGGATTTTCCTTAAACAGCCAGCCGGAGAAGACGTTGCGCCATCTTTCCGCCTCGGTCGTGCCGGGGGGACGCTCATTGACGAGCAACTGCACAAATGCACCCTCGTCCGGTTGGTTTTCCCACGGCGCTGTTTTCTCGCAAGCCCTGAGTCGGATAACCACTTTGTCGAAGCGAATAGCTTGGCCGGGTTTGAGTTCAACGTCGCGGGTTTGGCCGTTTCGCTTGTTCAACAGACCTAGCACGGCAACGCGTTCTGCCATTGGCGTGCCAATATTTGCACCGGACATGGCAACAATTTTGTCGTTTGTGGAGATCGCCTTGCCCGATTTTGCGGGCGCAAGCGTTTCATCCTCTGAAGAACCGCATGCGGCAAGCGTTGCTAATAAAGGCAACCATATCAAGCCGCGCGAGCGGATCATGATGCGTCGGGACTCCACGCCTCATAATCACCCGTTGCCCGGGCACGGTGGCCGCCACGTTCAATCGAACCCGCCGGACGATAGGCCGCTTCGGTTCCAGTCAGATTGGGTATGGCTGCGGTTTCATAGCCGCGATGTGGTGGCAAATAGCTCTCCGGATCGCCATCATGTGTGCCATGCAGCCAGCCATGCCAATCGGGTGCCACCCGACTTGCATCATTGGGCCCATTATAGATGACCCAGCGGCGTTTGCCGTCGGATGATTGATAATATCGATTGCCCAAGGCGTCTGCGCCCACAGCCTTGCCCTTGCGCCAGCTATAGATTGACGTGCCAATCGTTGCGCCGTCCCACCAAGTGAAGATTTTACTCAGAATACCCATGGCTCACGCGATTAGGACCAAGCATGATTCCGCGCAATCCTTATTTGGCCTTATTTGGTTGTCCATTGCACCTTGTCACCGGAAACGATTCCCAGTTCAGCCGCAAGGCCGCCGCGCAATTCGAGTACAGCGGAAACCGGCTCGCCCGACACAACGGGTGTGGTGGAATAAGGGACTGTGTTGTCGGCGATACTCTCAATGGTGCCGTCTGCGCGCACGAAAATAATGTCTAAGGGGATGACGGTGTTCTTCATCCAGAAACTTGCGACACGCGGTTCTGGAAAGGGAAAAATCATGCCCATATTGTCGGCGAGTTCCGTGCGGAACATGAGACCCCTGGCTTGCTCTGCTGACGTTCTTGCTGCCTCAACGGTGAAGCTATGCGTTTTGGCGGCGCTGGTCACGCATAAGGTAACCTGTTGCAGCCCCGCCGCCGACTGGCCTGCCGCCGCGCCCGGCGCGCAACCTGCGGCCGGGCTTTCGCCATTGGCTGGCATGTTACAGGCGGTAAGCGACAAGGCGATGGCAAAGGCGCTGCAGCGGCTGAACTGGCTAAAAGTCATTGACGATATTCCTCTTTTTGATCGCTGCGCAATGGATGGCAGCGTCTATATTTTGTTTGGTTAAGCAGCGTCCGCTCCGGCCAATCGGGCCTCACCCCATTCAACCCAACCAAGCCATTTTGGCGTCCGTTTCATATAATGTCCTTGCGGCGGCTGACATATAAATCCAGCGTCCGATATGGCCTGCGTTACGGGCCGGGTCAAATGGCAACCTCCGGCAATTCGTTTCCAGATCGGCTCGATACGGTTTTGCCACGCGGCGGCCGACGGATCTGGCGCGCCGCCATGTTCGACAAACAGCAAGCGACCATTTGGCCGAAGCACCCGCTTCGCCTCCGACAATGCCAAGTGCGGATCTTGTACTGAACAGAGGGTGAAAGTCGTCACAACAGTGTCGAAGCTGGCATTGGCAAAGGGAAGCGCCTCAGCAACCCCCGGGATAAAATTGGCCGTCAGCCCCTTGCTTTCCAACGCACGTGTTGCACTGGCAAGCAACTGCGGGGAAGGATCAACACCGGACAGCGAATGCACCTTGTTCCAGTTGTAAAAATCGAGGTTAGGCGCTCCGCAACCAAGCTCAAGAACATCGCCAGAGGCGAGCGGCACCACTTTTGCCCTGTCCTGCATGACTGCGGGTTGGGTGCAGGCGCAGCCGATTAATCGCGGAACGACATTCCGATCCCACCAATTGCTCATGTGAATTTAAAGCCATTGTTCAGGCGCATATGATGCTGCGTGAACTGTGCCAGAAAACATATGGTCTGACCCATGAAGTGCCCCCTTGTGTATATTGCCCCAACAATATGCTCGGCTAGGTTTCGCGCAACCCATTTTTGCGGCTTATCTTGAAAGACCCATTTCCTTCAATATTTTTGGAATGCGTTCCTTGAACGGGAAGAAGCCTTTGGTCGCGAGCGGCCAGAAACTCTCGTCCCAGGCGCGCCGGACTTGAACAATGGGGAGCCCCTCCGATGCTAATGAAGGCGCGATGCGGGCCAAGGCATCCGCGACGGGGCCAACGGGTGCATAAGCGGTGACAACCTGTTTTGCGCCTGCCTCGCGGGCTTGGGCTATCAAGCTTGCGGCATCCAAATGGTTGCACAATTTTGTAGGGCATTTGAAGCCGCTAGCAACGCGTTCGGCGGCGTCGCGTGTCGACCCTTCTAAAAAATATCGGGCATTGTCACCCGATAAGGTTTCGGGGTCAAACAAAATGCCCGCGCCGTTGATTTTGACAGATGCGCCAAAGACGGATTCGGGGTGCAAATCTTCTGGCGTTACCAACAGAAAAGTCGGTTTTTGCGCGTCTAAATACGCAGCTTGTGGCAGGGGTTGGGTCGCGCATACCGGCGTCTCGCTTGGCATTGTCGCGATGGTCGCGAGGCCCTTTGGCGCAAACCGGCCATGGGTAAAGCGGGCAATATTCTCACTGGTCGCAAGATAGGCCTTGCCTGCTGTTTGTAAGCCCGCAACCCACCGCCAGGACAATGTATTGCTCGCGGCGTCGGCATCGACCAAATGCCGCAAGAAGAAGTCAGCGCCCAAGGCCCAAGGTAGGCGTAAGGTAAATATCCAAATGGACGCAAACCACATTCTTGCATGGTTGTGGAGATAGCCGGTCTCCACCAATTCGCGCGCCCAGTCGTCAAACCCTTCAATGCCGGTCTCACCGGCCTCCGCACTTTGTATTGCGCGGGCATTGGGGAAGCTATCACGTTGCCGATCGCGCTCTTCCAGATATTGTGCCCAAACCGATGGCCGCATCTCGAGCCAGCCTTTCCAATAAGTGCGCCACAGCACTTCCTGCACATATTTTTCGGCAGCAGGCAGGCTGTGTTGGCCAAGCGTGGCGCCAACGACTTCTTGTTCGGTTAGCATGCGATAGCGCAGATATGGGGAGAGCTTCGACACCGCGCCTGCTTGCTCTGGACCGGGGTCAGTATTGCGGCCAGACGCATAAGCGTGGCCAGCCCGCGGCGCAAATTGTGTGAGACGCAACAGCGCAGCATTCCGCGTCGCAGGGAAGGTATCGCGGAGCATATTTAGTCCAGTAATTTTTGCAGGCGCGGCCTGATGATGAGGAAGCGGTTATAGAGCCATTCGAGAAGCCCAAGAACAAGCCGGTTGCGGGCGATGAAGCCAAGCGGTTTTAGCAAGGGTATGGCTCGCCACATCGCGGCAAAAGCGGCAGCACCAGACAGGATAACTCCGTCTTCGCTGGCGTGGAAGCGCGCCAGCATCAATTGACGGTCAAGCGGACACACTGCATCTGCAGGTGCTATATCCAGAAAGTCGATAGAGCGCCGCGTGTCGAGCCGACGCATCAACGCAATCTCGCGAATGCACAAGGGGCATGCCCCATCATACCAGACTATTATCTTGGCCATTTTGCCTCATATCATGCGGGCCAACTTATTGTCAGGCTGGGCGTTACGCGGTAGCGTGGCGGCATAAAAAAGGGCGCCGTTTCGAGCGCCCTTTAGATTTTTCCTTTAAGGAGGGTTTATTCCGCTTTTTCGTAATATTGCGGAGCCGCCTCATTCAAGATGACGAGAATTTTCTGGAGCGCGGCCTTTTCATCCGTCTTTTCCATCGCGGCAAGCTCACGCGCCAGACGGCTGGATGCGGCTTCGAAAATCTGACGCTCGGAATAGCTTTGCTCTGGCTGGTCATCGGGACGAAACAGATCGCGCGTCACTTCAGCGATTGATACAAGGTCACCCGAGTTGATCTTCGCTTCATATTCTTGCGCGCGACGTGACCACATGGTGCGCTTCACCTTGGGCTTGCCGGTCAAAGTATGCATTGCTTCTTTCAGCGTCTTGTCGCTTGAAAGCTTGCGCATGCCAACGCCTTCGGCCTTGTTGAAAGGCACGCGAAGCGTCATTTTTTCTTTTTCAAAACGCAGGACATAAAGCTGAAGCTGCATCCCTGCGATTTCGGAATCCTGAAGTTCAATCACGCGGCCGACCCCATGCTTGGGATATACCACATAATCGCCTACATCAAACATCGCCGCGGTGGACGTCATATTACGACCTTTCTGATTATTCGGGAGAAATAGCTTGTTCAGGCAACGGTAGAGTTGCCCATCAGACTTTTTTCGTTCGTCCCTTACGTCATGAACCTGTAGCGACCTGGATTGGACGCGCAGCCATCGACCAAAGTTGGTCTGTCATCGCGAAGTTTAACAGATTCGCAACAAAAATTCAATGGCCGCGTTACATCATGTCATTAGCGCAAGTTAAATCGCGCTTAACTTCCTAACACGGTCATCGATGTCATGCGTATCGGCGCTGATTGGCGTAATATCTGCTGCATTCATCCAACATAGGTCCATATAGCCAAGAACCCGTTCGTCATGGCTGCGGATTGTGACGGGCAGGATGGGTTGGCGGTCACGGTCATCGACCAACACCGGATTGGACAAAACGCCTGTCCCCCATTTTTCGCCCCATTGGCGCAACGCGATCATGGTCGGCAGCAGGTCGAGCCCTTTTTCTGTCAGGCGATATTCGACCTTACGGCGGTCGTCGGGGCAGGGGGTGCGGTGCAATATTCCGCTTTCTGTCAAGCGGGTCAGGCGGTTGGCCAAAATGTTGCGCGCAATGCTGATTTCGGACAGAAACTCCTCGAAATGCCGAACGCCATTAAAGGCCGCGCGCAATATCATGAATGACCAGCGTTCACCCATCGCCTCCAGCGCCATCGGAAGGCCGCATTTGGCGAGTTGTTGCAAAGATTCCCGCAATTCACCCATCACATATCCTCTTAATCGCAGATTGCGACCCTTGTTCAAAATAATCAACTCAAATTACAAATTTAAGTTGCAAATAAAAACCTATACTAATAGGTAGCGATTCGCAACTGATTTACCAGAAGCGCAAAATGCTTGCGAGAGCCCGAAGTTCCAGTCTGCATTTTGATTTTTAGCAAAGCTCAAGGAATACATGATGACCCTCTCCCAAATCTCCGCCCGCATGGGCGCGCTTGCTGCTGCCTCTGCTTTGACCGCAACCCTTTTGTTCGCAGCGCCGCAGGCACATGCCGCCACCAACGGCAGCTATTACAAAGCTGAACTGGCCCAGCCGACCACCACTAAGCCAAAGCTTTTGCGCAGCGTATTTGTAAAGTGCGAAGGCACGAGCTGCCGCGCGCCGCTGGCGTCGACTGCGCCAAAGAATATGTGCATCAGCATAGCGCGTGAATTCGGCGAAGTTTCGGCCTTCACCGCCGGTGAGCGCGTGTTCACAGCTGAAGAGGTTGCGGCATGCAATAGCGACAATGCAAAGGCTGTCGCCAAGAACTAAAGCCACGCCGAATTCATTCGGCTTCGCTCTCCTTCCCCCTTGCTGCTTTTCACGGGCAGCTTCAGGAGCCGAAATCAAACTGCGCCGGAGGGAATGAACCTTCGGCGCATTTTTTTGGTCACGCGGTTAGGCTTAAATATGTCTAAGTCGTAAATTGACCTTAGCCCAAAAGCATTTTCCTGTTGCATCGCCACGTAAAAGACCCAAGTTGGAAGGATGATGCGGCAATATGAACTGGTTGAGCGGGTGCGGGCGTATACACCTGACGTCGATGAAGATCGGCTGAACCGGGCCTATGTTTTCACGGTGCAAATGCATGGTACGCAGAAGCGGGCATCGGGTGACCCCTATTTCAGCCATCCAGTAGAGGTTGCAGGGCTGATGACTGACCTCAAAATGGATGAGGACACCATCATTACCGCGTTGCTGCATGACACGGTGGAAGACACGCTCACCTCTATCGAAGATATTGAAAAGCGCTTTGGTCCCGAGGTCGCGCGCTTGGTCGATGGCGTGACCAAGCTGTCAAAGATTGAAGCGCAGACCGAGGATGAGCGGGCGGCGGAAAATCTGCGCAAATTTCTGCTCGCAATCTCTGATGATATCCGCGTGCTTTTGGTCAAATTGGCCGACCGGCTGCACAATATGCGGACGCTGCATTTCATCAAAAGCCCCGACAAGCGACGCCGTATCGCCAAGGAAACGATGGATATTTATGCCCCGCTGGCCGAGCGGATTGGCATGTATGAATATATGCGCGAGATGCAGTTGCTCGCCTTTGAACAATTGGAGCCTGCCGCCTATCAGACGATTACTGGTCGTTTGAAACAAATCCGCGAGAAGGCGGATGTCGAGATTGACCAGATCAACCAGACCATCGCTTGGGAAATGGAGCAGGCCGGCCTTAAAATCAAGATTTCCGGCCGTGAAAAGCACCCATATTCGATCTGGAAAAAAATGCAGGAACGCCATGTCGCGTTTGAACAACTGACCGACATCAACGCCTTTCGTGTCATTACCGAAACGACTGAAGACTGTTACCGCGCCTTGGGCGTGCTGCATCGGCGTTGGCAGATGGTGCCCGGACGTTTCAAAGATTTTATCTCCACGCCAAAACGCAACGGTTATAAATCAATCCATACGACGATTATGTTCGCCAAAAATATGCGGGTCGAGGTGCAGATCAGGAGCGCGGATATGCACCGTAACTCGGAACATGGTTATGCTGCCCATTGGGCGTATAAGCAGGCGGACAAGCCCGATGGGCAGGCAGGCTGGCTGCGTGATCTGATTGAGATACTCGAGACAAGCCAAGATGCCGAGGACATTCTCGAAAACACGCGGATGGCGATGTATCAAGACCGCATTTTCGCCTTTACACCCAAGGGCGCGCTGCACCAGTTGCCGAAGGGGTCAACGGTCGTTGATTTTGCGTATGCCGTGCACACCGATCTTGGAGACAAGACCGTAGGTGGCAAGGTCAATGGCCGTCACGTGCCGTTGCGCGCGCAGTTGCGCAATGGTGACATGGTGGAAATATTGAAGTCCAAGGCGCAAGAGCCGCAACAGGCGTGGATGAACTTTGTGACCACGGGCAAGGCACGCGCCGCCATCCGTCGTCATGTCCGACATCGCGAACGTGATGAGCTGGTTGTGATTGGGCGTAAGCTTTACGAAGAAATCGCTGCGCGTATGCCAGCAAAAATCGGCAAAAAGGCGCTAACGGCGGCGCTGACGCGTTTAAAGCTGGAGGATGAGGACGAGTTGATGCATCGCATTGGCTTGGGCAAAATCAACGATCGCGCATTGATGGAGGCACTGGTCCCCGGTTTTGACGCCGATGGCATTTATGCCGATTTTCCGGGGCAGGAAAGAGCAATCTCTATCCGTGGCTTGACCCCGGGCGTGGGATATCATCTTGGCGAATGCTGTCATCCCATTCCTGGTGACCGGATTGTTGGGCTGCGGCAGGCGGGGCAGCCGGTTGAGGTGCACACCATCGAATGCGACCGATTGGCGAATGGGACCGACGCCGACTGGGTCGATTTAAGCTGGGGACAAGGCAGCGACGGCGCGTCGGCTCGGCTCCGGGTGATCATTCACAACAGGCCCGGTACCTTGGGCGAAATTGCCGGGATCTTCGGTTATCACAAGGCCAATATCATCCACCTGCGGATGACCGCGCGCGATTTAGAATTCCATACGTTTGAGGTGGATTTGGAAGTCCATGACCTGCAGCACCTCATGCGCATCATCTCAGCGCTCCGGGCGTCAGAGGCTGTGGCCACGGCAGACCGAGTCTATGATTAAAATCAGTCGTCGCTGATCTCATCGCCGGGTTCGGCATATACAAACCGTTTCGCCAATTCAAAACTATGCCCCGCACGCAGGAAAGCGTTCAACTGCTTATTCCGTTTCTCCGGTGGCGCGGGTTCCTGTGCAAAGGGACCAAGACGTTTGCGTCTGGCAAAGTTTTCGGCAGCGGTGAAGATGCTATCTTCCATATGCGTTTTGGCATTGATGGCATCGGCGTCACCAATTCCGCTGGCGCGCAAATCCTCACTCAACCGTCGCTCACCAAAACCCCTGCGGACAAAGGACCGGCTGCGGGCCTCTGCAAATTGGGCGTCGTTGATATAGCCCAAAGACGTGAATTGTTCGGTCAAGCCTGCGATATCCGCCGGCCGTTCCCCATCCCAACCGCGTTCGCGCGTCTTTCGCGCCAAATAGCCTGCCAATTTCGCCTGTGTGGTCGCATATTTGCCGACATAATGCAGCGCCAATTGACGCATCCGTTCCTCATTTAACGGTGGAGCGGGCTTTTTGGCGGGACGAGGTTGGGTCACGCCCTATTCTTGCCACAGTCGGGTCGAAATTTGAACTGCTATCCTCGGCTAAAGGACTGTTCGGATAAAAATGATATGGGCCGTCGCCCCAAAATGCTATGGGAAAATCTATGAGCGCACTCGCATCCACGCCAACGCAGGACAGCTTGCAACGCCGTTTTTCCGACTTTGAAACGCTTGGCGCTGCGCTTGATTATGCGGCATTGGGTAAGCGTGGGTTAAACTTCCACGACATGCGCGGCGTATTGGCGCGGCCTTATCCCTATAGCGAAATGCGCGAAGATGCGTTGAAAATGGCGTATCGGTTGATTAGCCATGGCATAACTAAGGATGATCGCGTTGCCTTAGTCGCGGAAACAGGGCCAGATTTTGCCGCGTTGTTCTTCGGATGCGTCTACGCCGGCGCATGGCCCGTCCCACTGCCGCTACCGACATCGTTCGGCGGTAAGGAAAGCTATGTCGAACAATTGTCAGTGCAGTTGAAAAGCTGTGATCCCAAGATATTGTTCTTCCCCGCTGAACTATCCGACATGGCCAATGATGCCGCGGGTGCATGCGGTGTCGAAGGCTTGGATTGGGAAAGCTTCGGCGAGCGGATTGCGGTGAAAGCTGAATTGCCCGCGGCAGGCACCGACGAAATTTGCTATCTGCAATATTCGAGCGGATCGACCCGCTTCCCGCATGGTGTCGCGGTGACGCACAAGGCATTGTTAAACAATCTGTCGGCGCATTCGCATGGCATGGAAGTGACCGAAAATGACCGCTGCGTGTCGTGGCTGCCTTGGTATCATGACATGGGGCTTGTGGGTTGTTTCCTGTCGCCAGTGGCGAACCAAGTGTCGACCGATTACATGAAGACGGAGGATTTTGCCCGTCGCCCGCTGGCGTGGCTTGACGTTATCAGTGCCGCTGATGGCACGGTTATCAGTTACTCACCTACATTTGGCTATGACATTTGCGCGCGGCGGATTTCCAGCCAGAGCAATGTGAACGACCGCTTTGACCTGTCCAAATGGCGCTTGGCGGGCAATGGTGCGGACATGATCCGGCCTGATGTGATGCAGGCATTTGTGGACACCTTTGGGGATGCGGGGTTCAAGGCATCGGCGTTCTTGCCAAGTTACGGCCTTGCCGAAACCACGCTTGCGGTATCGATCATGCCGCCGGGTGAGGGCATTCAAGTTGAACTGGTTGAAGAGACCGAGCTTACAGGCCACCCCGGCGCGACGGACCGTCCGGTCCGCTATCGCGCAATCGTCAATTGTGGGCGTGCCGTAAAAGACATGACCATTGAGATCCGTGACGAAAACCGCGCGCCAGTTGCGGACAGGACAATTGGCAAAGTGTGGTGCACTGGCCCGTCCTTGATGAAGGAATATTTCCGCGACAAGGAATCCACAGATGCTTGCTTGGTCGACGGATGGCTCGACACTGGTGACATGGGGTATCTGTCGAACGGATATATCTACATCGTTGGCCGTGCCAAGGACATGATCATCATCAATGGCAAAAACCATTGGCCGCAGGACATTGAATGGGCTGTCGAACAACTGCCAGGCTTTAAGGCCGGCGACATTGCGGCCTTCGCCGTGACAACACCGGGCGGGGAAGAAACGCCCGCCGTTCTCGTGCAATGCCGCACAACGGATGAGGTGGAGCGGGCCAAGTTGCGTGAGCAGATCCGCGACAAGGTTCGTTCGGTTACAGGCATGAACTGTGTTGTCGAACTGGTCCCGCCGCGCACTTTACCGCGGACAAGTTCTGGCAAGATGAGCCGTGCCAAGGCGCGTAATCTTTACCTGTCGGGTGAAATTCAACCTTACGCCATTGCCGCGTAAGTCCGTTCACAAAATGTCGTGCACTTTTTCCTGAGGCCGACACAGCCGGACGCCCTTCGCCGTTTCGACAAAGGGACGTTCAACCAAAATTGGGTGCTCAACCATGGCGTCCAATATCCGTTCTGACGATGCACCTTCGATAAGGCCCAATTCTTCAGCGGGTGAACCGCGTGTGCGTAACGCTTCGCGCGGGGTCAGACCGGCATCGTGAAACAATTGTTCAAGCTTATCGCGGGGAAATGGCTGTTTGCGATATTCGATGACATCAACCACGACCCCTTCGGCTTCCTCCAGAATTGCCAAGGTTTTTCGAGAGGTTCCGCAATCCGGATTGTGCCAAATCGTTGCTTGCATCGTTGAAAACCTCCTTCAATCTATTCTTGATAGTGTAAACAATCACCCAGATGCAAAAGCAATCCAATCATTTTTACAATTTTCAATTGCATATGATAACGATTCTCAATAGTGAGCCGAAATCGATTTGCGAGTCATTCGCAATAAACAAAGGTTCAACATGCTCCGCCTGTCTGCGTCTATCATCGCTTTGCTGTCCGCTTCGGCATTGGGGCAACCGGCCTTCGCCGAAGACGCGTTTGACGTGGAAGCTTATGATGACAGCCGCACGATCATCGTAACTGGCCTGAGCGATGGCTATCTTGCGACCAATTCCGTTACCGCAACCAAAACCGACACGCCGCTGATTGATATTCCGCAGACCATTAACGTCGTGACACGCGATCAGTTGGATGATCAGGCGCATCATTCGCTTGCGGACATTTTGCGTTATGTACCGGGCACAACAGTGGGCCAAGGCGAGGGCAATCGCGACCAGATAACCTTGCGTGGGCAAAACACCACCGCTGACTTCTTCTTGGATGGCGTGCGCGATGACGTCCAATATTATCGCGGGCTGTATAACATCGAGCGAGTCGAAATTCTAAAAGGGCCTTATGCCCTGATCTTCGGTCGCGGCGGTGGCGGCGGCATTATCAACCGCGTGCAGAAATCGCCTTTGAGCGATGATTTTATCTATGCAGGGCAGGTCAGCATAAACAGCCTTGGCGCTTATGATATATCGGCGGATGTCAACGCGCCCTTGAGCGATGCCGCAGCCGTGCGCATCAACGCCATTTACGAAAAATTCGACAGCCATCGCGACTTCGTTGGCGGAGAGCGTTATGCTTGGAACCCTTATGTTGCCTTCAACCTCAATGAAAAGTGGAAGCTTGGGCTATCCTATGAATATGTGAATGACGACCGCGTAACCGACCGCGGAGTTCCTTCAATCGGCAATATTGATGGTCAGCCCAACCGCCCGATTGCTGGCTATCGCGACCAATTTTTTGGCGTTCCTGGCAACAACTATACCAAGTTGCAGGCGCACATCGCCAAACTGCGGCTTGATGGTGCGTTGACTTCAAATTTGAGCTTGAGCGGCACAATATTATATGGCGACTATGACAAAATCTACCTGAACGTCTATCCCAATGGCGCTGCGACAGCGCAGAATGGCACTGTGGATTTGGCGGCGTATAGTGATCCGACGCAACGTGAAAATTTCATCGCGCAAGCCAATTTGGTCTGGGATGTGGAAACTGGCCCGCTGACACATAAAATCCTAGTCGGCACCGAATATGGAGACCAAAAATCAGCCAACCGGCGTTTCAATGGCGTGCTCTCCACGCCCACGTTCAGCTTGGCCAATCCCATATTCCCAACCGTCAATTTCAACGCATTGTCACGCGATACGCTGTCCGACGTAAAATTCTTCTCTGCGTATGTTCAAGACCAGATCAGCCTTGGCGACCATATCGATATTGTGGCTGGCCTGCGTTATGATAATTTCGACATTGCAGGCATAGACCTGTTTCCAGCGGTTGACCGGCCCTTCGCACGGAAGGACGAAAAAGTCAGTCCGCGCCTTGGTCTGATTTTCAAGCCGCAGGAAAATATCTCTTTATATAGCAGCTACAGCCAGTCTTTCCTGCCGCGTTCCGGCGACCAGTTTTTGGCGCTGACGGTGACGCAGGAAAATCTCGCGCCGGAAAAGTTTACCAATTACGAGCTTGGCGCCAAATGGGATGTGCGGCCTAATCTGAACCTGACGCTGGCTGTGTTTCAGCTGGAACGCAGCAATGCGACCACGCCTGATCCACGCAATCCTGTGGCGAGCATCAATATTGGCACGACGCGGACGCAAGGCGTTGAGTTGGCGGTCACGGGCAACATTATGTCATCATGGCAGGTGCATGGCGGCTATAGCTATCAGGACGCGACTCTGGCCGGTAATGACCGCGTACGTTTGGGGCAAGTTCCCAAGCATCAGGCGAGCCTGTGGAACCGTTATGACTTTAGCGATCGATTTGCAGCTGGCCTTGGTATCATTCACCAATCCAGCCAGTTTGCCGCCATCCGTACGGTCGCCAACACTACAAAATTGCCTGCGTTTACGCGCGTCGATGCGGCGTTTTATTATGACCTGAGTGATGCGCTACAATTGCAGTTAAATGTCGAGAACCTGTTCAACAGCGATTATTATTCAGACGCGCATAACAATAATAATATATCGACCGGTGCGCCCATGAACGGTCGCGTCACCATAAGAGCGAAGTTTTAAGCCGAAGTTACGGCGGCGGCATGTGCCTTGGCATTGTGAACATAATGCGCAACGCCAAGCCGCATCCCCATGACGGCTGCATCGTCAAGATCGCGAACAAAGCGCGCAGGCGAACCCGCCCATAATTGCCGTGTTTCTATCCGTTTACCTTGGGTCAACATCGCGCCAGCGGCGAGCATGGCGTCGCTTTCAATCACTGCGCCGTTCATGACGGTGGAGGACAGGCCAACAAAGGCGCGATCATGCAAGATGCAACCGTGCAGCATGACATTATGTCCCACGAGCACATCGTCACCAATGAGGGTGGGAAATCCGTCCTCAACCCCGGGCATCGGGCCGTCACAATGGACGATGCTGCCGTCCTGAATATTGGTACGCGCACCTATAACCACGCGGTTCACCTCTGCCCGAATGACGCAATTATACCAGATGCTTGCTTCTGCTCCGATGGTGACATCCCCGATGATACGGCAACCCGGCGCGATAAAGGCGCTGTCGTGGATCTGCGGTGTTTTGCCGTTCAACGTAATGATGCTGATGTCGTTGCGCGTGTGTGTCATTGGCTTTTCCATAGCTTAAGGTGCAAAGGACGGATGCGTTTAGGCGTTAAGCCCTAAGTAAACGCGCCGCCACTGCCGCATGATAGGTCAATATTCCCGAACAACCTGCGCGTTTGAAGGCCATGAGCGTTTCCAACACAAGCGCATCGCGGTCGCCTGCGCCCGCCGCGGCGGCGGCCTCGATCATCGCATATTCGCCCGATACCTGATATGCGAACACAGGCACGTCAAAGCGTTCACGCACTCGGCGGACAATATCGAGATAGGGCAGGCCAGGCTTCACCATGACGCTGTCTGCACCTTCGGCAATGTCCATGGCTACTTCGCGCATCGCTTCGTCGGTATTGGCCGGGTCCATTTGGTAACATTTCTTATCACCCTTTAGCAGACCGCGTGAGCCGACCGCATCGCGGAACGGTCCGTAAAAGGCACTCGCATATTTGGCGGCGTAGGACATGATCTGAACATTATGGTGCCCGTTCATTTCCAGTGCTTTGCGAATAGCACCAATGCGGCCATCCATCATATCGCTTGGCGCGATGATATCTGCGCCTGCATTGGCCTGGTTGATCGCTTGGTCGACGAGCACGGCGACGGTGTCATCATTGACGACATAGCCGTCATCATCAATCAGCCCATCTTGCCCATGGGTGGTGTAAGGGTCGAGCGCGACATCGGTCAAAACGCCGATCTGGTCTCCATGGGCTTGCTTGATAGCGCGAATGGCGCGGCACATGAGGTTGTCGGGATTGAATGCTTCCGCACCATCTTCGCTGCGGCGGTCAGCCTGTGTGTTCGGGAACAAGGCGATGCAGGGTATGCCCAATTCGATTGCTTCGGCAGCGCGCAGGACAATCTGGTCAACCGACCAGCGCGACACCCCCGGGAGCGTCGCAATCACTTCCTCAATGCCTTCGCCTTCGGTTACGAACAATGGCCAGATGAGATCGGCAGGAGAAAGCATATTTTCGCGCACCATCGCGCGACTCCAGCCTGTGACTCGGGTGCGGCGCAGGCGGCTGTTTGGAAAAGAAGATATATCGCTCATGCAAAACACTTAGCGGTGATATATTCTTTCCTCAACGCCTTATCCGCCGGTCTGTATCCGGCTATCGCGAAGTGTCAGCCGGTCAATCTCCCGCTTTGGCGCTTCGTCTTTTCTGGAGGCCGTTTGCAATGGGGTAAGCGCCGCGCCGGGCTTGACGGACTTCATGCTTTGAAGCTTACCCTTGAAACGGGTGAGGTCACTCCCGGACAGCTGCGCGCGCTGCGTAAACTTCACGGACATTGGGTTTACCGCGCGCCCGTTGCGATAAAGCTCATAATGCAAATGTGGCCCTGTCGACAGGCCTGTGGAACCCACATAGCCAATAATTTGCCCGCGCCGGACTTTGCTGCCGGGGCGTGCTGCTATTCGGCTCATATGACCATAGCCACTGGCAAGACCGCCACTGTGATTCAGCCGTACAAAATTGCCATAGCCGCCATTGCGTCCAGCAAAGGCCACAACGCCATCGGTCACCGCAAAAATGGGCTGGCCATAGCCGGCCTTGAAATCGAGGCCAGCATGCATCCGCATATAGCCCAAAATTGGGTGCCGTCTGGGGCCAAAGCTAGAGGTCACGGGGCCATTCACTGGGCGGCTGAGGGTGCCTTTGGATTCACCGACGCCCGATGCCTCAAACCATTGGGTATTGCCGCCCGACGTCCATTTCAGCATCTGGATATTGGGTTTCCCATCGCGGTCCACGCCAGCATAAAGCAGGTCGCCCACTTTGACTTCGCCGGTTTCAGCGCGCTTGTAATCAACGATGATGTCAAATTGGTCAGTCGGCCGGATGCTTGATAAGGATGTGCGTCCAGAAATGACTTTCAGATAATCCTGAATAGCCCGCACCGGCGCGCCAGCGGCTCGTGCCGAACGGAAGATGCCCTCATTACCCACGGTTCCGCGAATACGCAGCGGCGTGTTGTCAACGTTTATGGGCTTTTTGCTTAATCTTAAACTGCCGCCTTCACGATTGATTTCGAGATTGAGGTCAAAGCGCGCGCGAAAGGTAACGGATTCAAGCGGTCTCGGCTGATTTTTAGACGGTCGCGTTCCAAGTATGATGTCAATGGGGGTGCCAGGCTCAATATCCGACAATGCCGTCACGCCAGACACCATGTTCACCACATTGGCGGCCTCACTGCCGCCGACGCCCGAACGTTGGAGCACGCGGGCAAAGCTGTCGCCGCGCCCCAAAGATGCCGTGAGCTCAATGCGCGGACGTTCCGGGCTGTCCGCTAGCGCGATAACGGCGTCTGTTGCGGCCATGCGCTTGCCGCTGTCGCTGCCATAACCGATAGGCATAATCATTTGCGCGCGCGCCTCTTCAAACTCTGCCTCGGTGGGCATTGAAGGCTGCACGCCGAAAATGGGTCCGTAATCTGGCAGAAGTGCAAGCGCAGCGACGCTTAATGCGGTTAAGGTGCCAAGCCCACGGAACCAGCGAAGCGATCCGATATCTTCGCCAAGGTCTGGCACAAAATCGAGTTCGGTCAGGCGGTGAAACCAACTGGCACCAGAGACATCGGGTTCTGATTTGTGACGCACCGACTTGGCCATGGCATCGGGCAACGACATATCCATGTCCCAGCCCTGTCCAGCAAGCCGTGTTTCTTTGCCGTCAAACATAAGGCGTATCATCCACGACCGTCTTCTCATCCCCAGGGGCGTTCCCGCACACACTCCTGTGGCGGGTTATGGTTAAAGTCAAATTAACAGCGACCTTGCCTTTGTCGAACTGCGGCAAACGGTGCAAATTCGCGGACCAGCGTTGGAACTTTCGCCCATGCGCGCAAATCGAAATTTATCGGCTTCATATAATATGACGCAATGCTATGGCTGATATGAGCAAAAGGAGCGGAACATGAACGGCGAACGGGTTGAATTTTTCTACGATCTTTCAAGTCCATGGACTTATATTGCGTTCCACAATCTTGAAGCCCTCATTGCGCGCACTGGCGTATCTGTATGCTTGCGTCCCATATTGGTTGGCGGCGTTTTCAATGCCGTTAATCCGTCTGTATATGCCGCACGAGAAGCGGCGGATAACCCCAAGCTCAAGCATAGTTGGCGGGTAATGGGCCAGTGGGCAAAGCTGGCGGGCGTGGAACTTAATTTTCCCAGCATCCATCATCCGGCAAAAAGCATCCATGCCATGCGTATGGCAACTGCGGTCGCAAGCGATCAGGTAGCGCTAAAGACGTTCACAAAAGCCGCCTTTGAAAGCTATTTTGGTGCGCAGGAAAATCTTGATGATCCCGATGTCTTGGTCGCGGTGGCGAATAAGGCTGGTCTTGATGGCGAAGCGATGCGGATTGCTTCACAGACCGATGCGGTAAAAGCCCTGTTGCGCGCCAACACCGACGAGGTGATTGCGCGCGGTGGCTATGGCTCGCCGACCATATTTGTTGACACCGACCAGATGTATTTTGGCAATGATCAATTGCCGCTTGTGGAATTTGCACTGAACAGGAGCGAAGCATGAACGACCGCGTATCCATTTCCATCGACAATCATGTCGCCGACGTCCGCCTGACACGTGCGGACAAGATGAACGCGCTTGATCCGGCGATGTTTCAAGGGATCATCGCCGCAGGTGAAGAGCTAGCCAGCATGAAAGGCGTGCGCGCGGTAGTGTTGTCGGGCGAAGGACGCAGTTTCTGCGCAGGCCTAGACATGGCCAGCATGGCCAGCGGCGGCGCAAGCGCAAGCAGCGGGATGGGCAGCCTGACCGACAGGACGCACGGCAACGCCAACACATTCCAACAGGTGGCCATGCTGTGGCGCAAATTGCCGATGCCAGTGATCGCGGCGGTACATGGTGTGTGTTTCGGCGGCGGGTTGCAAATTGCGAGCGGCGCAGACATTCGCGTGGTCGCGCCGGATGCGCGGCTTGCGGTGATGGAAATGAAATGGGGGCTTATCCCCGATATGGGCGGCTATGCCTTGTGGCGCGGGATGGTGCGTGAAGATAGCTTGCGCGAACTGACCTACACCAATCGTGAGTTTTCAGGGGCCGAGGCGCTAGATCTGGGCTTTGCGACCTTCGTAGACGAAAACCCGCATGCGCGCGCGATGGCCATTGCCCGCGAAATTGCCGACCGCAACCCAGAAGCGATGCGTGAAGCAAAGGGGCTATTCAATGAATATGCCGATATGGACGAAGACGCGATATTGATGGCCGAAAGCGTCCGCCAGGCCCGCGTCATCCGCAAGCCCAACCAGATTGAAGCGGTAATGGCTGGAATGCAAAAGCGGGCGGGGGTGTTTGCCGATTAAGCGGTCTTAACGTGTAAGCGTTCAAACTCCGCGCGCAATTCTTGTGGTAAGGGGGCCGGGCCGTTCGCATCGGTTAGCACGATGGTCGTGATGCAGGTCGCCTTGCATTCGCCACCTTGAAAGGCTGCGGACGCGATCTGCCAACTGCTGCTGCCCACGCGCAATATGCCGCACGCTACATCAACATGTTCGGGGAAATGCGCCTCGGCGATATACTCAAGCGCAACGCTGACGATCAACCAGCGTTGCCCCGGCGCTCGTCGTTGGACCGCGATGGCGTGATTAAACATGCCGCGCCCATGCTCAAACAATCCAGCCATGGCGACATTGTTGATGTGGCCGAGCAAATCCATATCGGCAAAGCGCGTTTCCGTGCGGTGGCTGAATGGATAGCTTGCCGGGTCAAGCTGCCAGCTTTGCGGTTTGGGCATGTGGAACCTTTATCAATAGTCGTCACCCTGAACTTGGTTCAGGGTCAATTTATCAGCCTCAACCGCCGGTTGTGTGGCACGATGGACCCTGAAACGAGTTCAGGGTGACAGAGTAGTCCGAGTAAATAGCGCGTTCTAAAGACCCCGACCGATCAGTTCTTTCATGATCTCGTTCGTACCGCCAAAAATCCGCGTTACGCGGGCGGCGCGCCACATGCGGGCGATGGGATATTCGTTCATATATCCCGCGCCACCATGTAATTGCAGACAGGCATCGACCACGTCCCATTGCAAATCGGTGTGCCATAATTTGGCGGCCGCGCCTTCTTCGGCGGTCAGTTCTTTTTTATAATGACGGTTCAATGCCCAATCGAGATGCGCCCAGCCGACTTGAAGTTTCGTCTTGATATCGGCCAGCACGAAACGGGTGTTCTGAAAGTCGAGCAATGGCTTACCGAAAACCATGCGGTCACGGCAAAAAGCGACGGTTTCGTCAAATGCCTTTTGCGTGCTTGCCATCGATGACACGGCGATGGAAAGACGCTCTTGCGGTAGTTCGCTCATCAGATAGATAAAGCCCTTGCCCTCTTCACCCAAGCAATTGGTCATGGGAACGCGCACATCTTCGAAGAACAATTCGGACGTGTCGGCTTCGTCCATGCCGATTTTGTCAAGGTTGCGACCGCGTTTGAAACCTTCACGATCGGCTTCGACGAGGACAATTGACATGCCCTTATAAGCTGGCTGAATTTCGGTGTCGGTTTTAACGCAGACCAAAATCAGGTCCGCATTCTGGCCATTGGTGATGTAGGTTTTGCTGCCATTGATGACATAATGATTGCCATCTTTCTTAGCAGTGGTCTTCATGCTTTGAAGGTCGCTTCCGGTGCCAGGCTCGGTCATCGCAATCGCGGTGATAACCTCACCCGAAATCATCTTGGGCAGCCAATGCTTTTTCTGCTCTTCGCTACCATAGCTGGTGATGTAGTTTACGACGATGTCAGACTGTAATGAGAAGCCAGTGGCGACGCCTCCATAATAAGCCGATTCCTCGTCAACAATGGCGTTGTAACCAAAGTCGAGGCCAAGGCCGCCATATTCCACGGGCACGGTGGGGCAGAGCATGCCGACTTCGCCCGCCTTGGGCCAAATGGATTTGGGGACAATGCCGTCTTCCTGCCACTGCTTTGCGTGGGGCGCGACTTCCTTTTGAAGGAATTGGCGCACCGACTGGCGGAACGCCTCATGGTCTTCATTATAAGCGGTGCGTGGAATGCTATCGAGTGACATGTTAAATCCCCTGCAAAATTGTCCTGCGGAATAACCGCATCAATGGCAGTAAGTTGACGCATACGTCAAGACGAATTTAATCGCTCGATTAAGCTGGCTCACCTGCGTCACGTGCGCGCTCGACGAGTGTCTGCTCGGCTTTTGGCACCGTGCGATAGGCAACGATCAGCAAGGCCAAGGCAACAGGTGCAACGGCGATGAGCGACAATATACCAACGCGCAAATCGCCTACCAACTTGCCATCGACCATCGTTCCGGCAAGGTCGGATATCTGCCCGACCATATAGGGGCCGAATGACAGGCCAACGAGCGTGGTGCCCAAGAAGAATGCTGCCGTTGCAGTGCCGCGCATACGGGGCAAGACGAGGTCCTGTGTGGTGGCTGCGGCCGCGCCGAGTGCTGTCGCGCCCAGCATGGCTGCTAGGAAATTCATGATGTAGAATAAGGTCGTGTTATCGGTGGTGTAGCCAATAGCGATGGGAATGATCGGGCCGAGGACGCCGAGAATGATGACAAGAATACGGCCAGCAGGATTTTTTGTGCGCAAGGCGTCTGCCACGCGGCCACCGACGATTACGCCCAGAAAGCCACTGACTGCGCCATTCGCGCCGAGGATAAAGGCCAGTTCCTGCTTTGGCAGGCCAAGCACGATTTCGGCATAAGGCGCAGACCAGAACGCAAGCGCGTATGCAGCCAAAGCGACAAGGCCGTATCCAATTGTTGTGCAGATAAAGGCAGGAGTGCCCCAAATCAGACGAAAGGTCGCAGGGTCCTTGGCGCGGAGCGTCGATGCCCATGAGAAGACGGCGTAATAGCCAAAGCTAACGGCGGACCATTGCGGTAGATTGCCGGTGAGCTGGATCATCCAATACGCAAAGGCCGCAATTGCGGCGCCGGTTGCGACATTAATGGCCAGTGCAGCAGGGCCGCGCTGATAGGCTCCCCATAAGGTGAAGGGCGGGACGATCATCGACAGATCGCTCACAAATGTGCGGAAAGGGGCAGGGTGCGCAGGCGTTGCCAAACCATCCATCGCACCGCGCGCAGGCTCGCGCAGGCTTGCGACCCATAATCCTACCAAAACGCCTGGAAGGCCAACGGCGAGAAACGCCGCTTGCCAACCCACCAGCCCAAGCGGCCCGCCTTGCGGATATGCTTCGTTCCAGCCTTGGACGATGAGTGCGCCAATGAACAACGACACACCGCCGCCAATGTAAAGACCGGACGAGTAAATCGCGAGCGCGGTCGCGCGCTGCCTTTTGGGAAAATAATCGGAAATCAGGGAATAAGCTGTTGGGCTGGCGGTCGCCTCGCCAACGCCAACGCCCATGCGTGCGATGGTCAATTCGGCTTGATTGCGCGCAAATCCCGACAAGGCAGTCATGATCGACCACATCGCAAGCCCGATCGACAGCAGCTTCACCCGGCTCCAATTGTCCGCAAGCCGCCCGAGAGGAATGCCAAACAATGCGTAAAATACCGCAAAGGCCGCACCGCCCAAAAAGCCCATGTCTGCGTCAGTCAGACCAAGATCAGCCTTGATATCGACCGCCAAGATGCTGAGGATTTGTCGGTCGATGAAGTTGAGGATGTAAACGACCACCAACACCACAAGCACATACCAGCTGTAACTGCTTGCCTCGGGCAACGGCGCTTCGGGTTCTTTCAAAACAACGTTATTGTTTTCACCGTCGGCCGTTACACGCACATCTCTCTCCTTATCAGGCTGTTTCGTCCTAACGCGCTATGGCTAGCAGAACAGCCAAGCGGCGCAACCCGATTTACGATGGAATCGGCAATGAACCTCGGGTTCGGTATCGCCGCTTTGGAAAAACCGTCAGGCCGGTGCCCGATGTCCTATCCGTTATCATCTGTAAAAAAACGTTACGTTGGATGTCGTGTTTCGCTTGAATCTGGAACGATTTCATCCAATATACCCGACAGGCGGCTATATTGCCGTGGTTTGAGGAGAAATAAGTCATGGCACAGTGGTCCGATCCGCGGGTAACCGGGACCCAGTCAAGTCTTGCAGGTGTCGGCTCACGCGCCGGTGACGTCGTTTTTGACGCCGGTCTGCGTTCGCACATGCTCAAGGTTTACAACTATATGGCGTCGGGCGTTTTGCTGACTGGCATCGTCGCGATGTTGTTTGCAAGCAGCGCTTTTGGTCAGAATCTGATGATCAACGGCGGCGCGTTGCGCTGGGTTATCATCCTGTCACCGCTTGCGCTGATTCTGGTAATGAACTTCGGCTTAAACAAGTTGTCGACAGGCGCATTGCAAGCCTGTTTCTGGGGCTTTGCCAGTCTGATGGGGCTGTCGATGTCGACAATCTTCTTGGTCTACACAGGGGCATCGATCGCAACGACTTTCTTTGCGACGGCAGCGGCTTTTGCCGGACTTAGCCTTGTCGGGCACACGACTAAGAAGGACCTGAGCGGCATGGGCACGTTTCTGATCATGGGCGTTGTCGGCCTGATCGTTGCGTCACTTGCCAATATCTGGTTCCAGTCGAGCACCTTGCAATGGGTTGTGAGCGCTGCTGGCGTGCTGATCTTTGCAGGCCTTACCGTTTACGACACACAGATGATCAAGAATACCTATCTGCAATTGCGCAGTTCAAATTCTGACTTCATCGGCAAGGCAGCGATCATGGGCGCGCTGACGCTCTATCTGGACTTCATCAACATGTTCCAGTTCCTGCTCAGCTTCTTGGGTGACCGCGAATAATCATCCGCGGTTCAGCTTGAACAGATTAATATGGCCCGGTGGTAAACCACTGGGCCATTTTTCTTGGGGATTTGGTCGAACAAGGCTTTTCTTTCCGCGCAAAATCTTGTTGGATTGAGGCGCAGAACATCGGAGATTACATAATGCGCCGGGGCGTCAAAAATCTAGTAGCACTCATCCTCGTCACGGCTATCGCCGCGTGCGCGCCACCGCCGGTAAAGGTTGCGCCGGTCCCGGTTCAGCTTCCACCCCCTCCACCATCTATTCCTGCTATGCCGTTACCACCAGGCGGCGCTGCATTATCGATGACCCTGCCGCCCATCGGTGTCGATGGCATTCGCGTAACGCCCAATCGCGGGCTCAGCCGGGACGAGCAGATCTGGCATTTCCGTGCTGCTTTAAACGTTGCCGCGCTTAACTGTCAGGGGCCAATATGGGGCCAAATCGCAACTGACTATAACAAGTTCATTGTCATTCATAAGGTGTTGCTGTCGAAAACCAGTAAGTCGGTCGATCGCGAATATGTGAAACGCTATCCAAAGCAGAATGGCCTGCGTATCCGCGACACGCGGATGACGGATTTGTACAATTATTTTGCGCTACCGCCCGTGCGCGCACAATATTGCGATATGGCGTTACGCAAGTTGCAAGAGGCTAATCAGGTGCCGAAAGGCGCCTTGCCCGAATATGCCATGGGCAGCCTTGCCGATATCGACAATGTCTTTGTCAATTTCTACGATGCTTATGCAAAATATGAACGGGATTTGGCAGATTGGAACATGAAATATGCGCCAAAGCGAGCGTATGACCCTGCCATTAACATTATGACCCCGTCGGTAACAACGCAGCCCGTGACCGCCTCCCCCACCAATGTGAGCACGCCATTGCAACCGTGATCACAACAACGGGCGGAGATTTCTTACGCCATGCTGATATAATCGCGCATGGCGGCGGCCTCGGTCTCGATTTTTTCAATCCGGTGTTTGACCAAGTCGCCGATGGAGACAAAGCCGATAAGTGCGTCATCCTTTATGACAGGCAAATGCCGGATGCGCCGTTTCGACATCAGCGATAGAGCGGACAATATTGCCGTATCCGGCCCGACGGTAATGGCAGGCGCGGTCATCGTCTCGGCAACCGTCTTGGTCAGAAAATCTGCACCATGCTTGGCAACGCCATATACTATGTCGCGTTCGGAAAAGATGCCAATCACGCAGGTGCCATCGACCACAGGAAGCGCGCCAATTCGGTTTTTAGCCAATCGGGCGACGACGTCCCCCACGCTTTCGTGGGGCAATGCCGTAAATATGTCCGGATGGTGATTGGCCAGTATTGCAGAAATCGTCATCGACTCTCTCCCTTATGTCCTTGCCCTAGATGGAACTTATAGCATAAGGTCCACTTATCAAGCTATGACTCGTCCCTCCCGCCTCGATGATCCTGAATATGCTAACTTCGCGTGGCAGCGATATTGGCGCCTGATGCGCTGGATGTTTGGCGTCACATTACTTGTGACCGCCATCGCATTGGGGACATTTTGGTGGCAGAATGGGCTGGTTTCGATCCATTTCTTCATCGCGACCACGGGCGCGATTTTTGGCGCAATCATGCTTACAGCGGCGCTGATGGGCTTGGTTTTCTTGTCCAGCGGGTCGGGCCATGACGAAGCCATTGATGATCCATTCGAAGATGAAGCCGACCGGTGACGGAGCATATTCGAAACTTGCCGCAACGCAATGACCCGGTATTGCGCGTTATCCCGGGGCCGGCGGATATCAACGCCAATGGCCACATCTTTGGCGGCTGGGTGCTTGGCGTCATGGATCAGGCAGGTGGCATAGTGGCGGGCCGTATCGCGCAGGGCGCCTGTGCTACGGTGGCGATCGAAAAAATGGAGTTTATCGCGCCGATATTGTTACGCGACATCATCTCGGTCTATGCAACGCTCGAACATCGCGGACGTACGTCTATGGCTGTTCGGATTGAGGTGATAGCCACACGCGCCCGTGGTCAACAAGAGGTGAAGGTCACCGAAGGATTATTCACCTTCGTCGCGTTAGACGAAAACCACAAGCCACGGCCCTTGCCGGAGGGTTGAAGGCGCCGGAAACTAATCCAGCGCCAGTTTTATCGTCCCAATAGATACTGACCCTAATCACTCGGCGGCGGCGGCAATCTCTTCATCACCAGCGGCTTTGGCACGGCGTGCGCGCGGCTTGCGTGCGGGCTTTTCGGCGGCATCATCTTCACCGGACGAAATTGCAATTGAGGGCGGCAATACGGCAAGGTCGAGGCCGGCGGGGGCATCATCAACGTCGTCGCTGTGATGACGGCGCGGGCCGCGATTTGCATTCCGGTTGTTTGACGGGCGATCACCGCGTTCTGGACGTTCGCTGCGCTCATTGCGCTCAACACGCTCACTGCGTTCTGGACGGCGCGCGCGAGCATCGCGCTGCTGACCGCGTGGTTCGCTGTCGTTAGTTTCCTCATCGGAGGCATCTTCTGAGTCATCATTCACAGATGAGGGCTGATCGTCGTAATTGGGGGAGCGATCATAATTTGGCGTGCGGTCGTCATTTTGCCAATCGTCGCGATCATAGCGATTTTCGTCGCGCGCATCCTCACGAGGGCGGCGCTCGCCTTGCTGTTCCTGGCGCGCTTCTTGGCGACCACGGAAATCGGCGAGCACGCGGAAATAATGATCGGCAAACTGAAGATGATATTCCGCGTTCACACGGTCACCATTGAACTGCGCATCTTGAGCCAGTTTTTTGTATTTTTCCAACATTTGCGCTGCGTTGCCGCGCGCACGATTATCAATCTGGTTCTGATAGTCAAAACCGCTCCGATTGTTATTCTGTTGTCGGTTGTTGTTATTATTGCGACCGCGCCGACGATTGTTGTTCTGCTGCTGCCTGTTGTTGGTATTCATCAGGGCTGACCCGTCCTCTATTTAGCACTTCAATTGCATGGAGCCCCTGAACCCGTTTTGGGTTGCGCGCGGGTCGGCCTTGACCCTTATACTTTGTCCATCTGCGCTGGGGGGCGGCTTCGCGCTAAAAAACCATCAAATTGGCATTTTTACGAAGAAGCTTCTTTGCCCTAGTCTTACTATTCTGCGATTCCAAGCGAAAAGCGTATGGCCCTGGGATTACCCGCAAGATCATGATGTAATTCCGTCGAAAATCCCTCTTCTGCGCCCAATTGGTGCACGGCTTGTGCCTGATTATACCCAATTTCAAAAAACGCGACTCCGCCCATTTGAAGTATATGGCGCAGCGATGGGACCAAGATTCGGTAGTCATCGAGGCCGTCTGCCCCTGCAAACAATGCGCTGGGCGGTTCATGCGCAGCCACCATCGGGGCGAGTATAAAGGCGTCCTCAATATATGGCGGGTTACTCAGGATAAGGTCGAATTGTCCAAGCCCGTCGGCCCAGCCCGCCTTGGTCCAATCGCGCAGTTCATATTGGACGCGGTCGGCAAATCCGGAGCGGTTGGCATTATCGCTGGCGACGGCCAGCGCCTTTGCGCTGCTATCAATGCCAATGCCTGTGGCGTCCGGAAATATAGACAAAGCCGCGAGCAATAGCGCGCCTGACCCTGTCCCAAGGTCGGCAATACGCATGGGCCCGTCCTTGGCATCAAACCATGCAATCGCGGCCTCCAGCAACGTCTCGCTATCTGCACGCGGGATCAGCACGTCCGGCGTGACACAAAGTTCCAGATCCCAAAACGCCTGCACCCCAGTGATATAAGCCACAGGCTCGTCGGCCATCCGGCGGGCGAGCAGGCCAGTATAGCTGTCGGGCGCGCTCAAATCTGGCTGTTGCAAGAGCATTGCTGATCTGCCGATACCCAGCGCATGCGCCAGCAATAACTCCGCGTCTAACCGCGGTGTCGGGCTGATGCCTTCAAGGGCAGCGGTTGCTTCCCGCAGGACAGGGGCAAGGCCAGTCATCATCCGCCCGTATATCGCGCCGCACGCAAAGCCCAAATATATTTCCGCCCCGTGCACCCATTTAGGCCCTTGCGACGTTATTGTGCATTGGGGAACCATATAGAAGGACTTAGTATATGAAAAAATCGACATTAACTTGGGCCGTCGGCCTGTCTGCGCTGGCTTTGTCGGCGTGTAGCGGAAGCGAATCCGTGCCAACCGAAACCGAAGTCACACAAGACGACGCCATGGCATCTGACAATATCGTTGCCACCGAAGCCACTGCGAACAAAAATATCGTCGCATTGGCACAAGACAATCCGCAAGTGTCGACGCTCGTCACCGCCATAACCGCCGCTGGCCTTGGTGAAACCTTGTCGGGCACTGGCCCATTCACCGTCTTTGCGCCATCCAATGCTGCCTTTGCCAAATTGGATAAGGCAACGCTCGACGGTTTGTTGAAGCCGGAAAACAAGGCAAAGCTAGCAAGCCTGCTGACATATCATGTCGTCGCTGGCGATGTGAAGTCCGGCGATCTTGCCAAGTTGATTAGCGACGGCAAAGGCACCGCGACCGTCAAGACGGTTAATGGCGGCAGCCTGAAGGCCAGCATGGATGGTAACAAGATTGTCCTGACCGATGCCAAGGGTGGCAAGTCCACCGTAACCGCGCCAGACATGGTTGCGTCAAACGGAACGATCCATTTGGTCGACACTGTCGTTATGCCATAAGATTTCGGGTCGCTGAGGCGACCTGAATGTCCTCAATTTCCCCCTAGCAGGCGAGAGAGGACCAAATGAACCCCGTCCGGAACCCTCCCCCGGGCGGGGTTTTTGTGTGTGCTTTATTGAGGGTCAGGACCCTAAGCCGCAGCGTCAATTTTCACAGGGCCAAGCTCCTGCAAACAGGCTTGTACCTTGGACATGGCTTCTGTCGGGCTTGGTGGGTTGGCGACAAGATCAGCCACGCTTTGGCCATTCATCACCTTGTCCGCCGCGCAGCCGCAGACTGCGTTGATATCGACATCAATGCCTTCGGGAATCTGCTCACCCGTGGCGGTTGTGCAGGTCGCGACCAGCGATTCACGTACGCTAATCTGCACGGTATCATTGAGCGCGCCGCCTTCACCGCATCCTGCCAGCGTACCCGACAATAAGGCTATCGTCATCATCCGTTTCATAAACTTCCTCCGGTGCAGTACCCCCGCACCCGATAAGTGGGCGGCACGGCCGGAATTACAAGGCGGCTTTTTTATGCCCCCGCCTTATTTGAAACGCGCCCCTATTTGAAACCGCCCTTATTTAAAACCTAACGCCGCGCGCATGATGTGGAAGATGGTGTTTTGTTCAATCGTGCCTTTGAATAAATGCGCCTTGGGGCCAGCGGCGCGGGCCACGACATCGTCACCGCCATGCGTTTCGGACATAAGCGGGATCAACGATTGTTGACGATAATTCAACGCGCCTGTGTCCGCTTTCGATGGGTCAGGGCGTTCGGCCGCATTTACCGCGCCGGGGCCATTGGCATAGCCCAAGGTGGTGTAGCCTTTGCCATCCATCGCCAGGGTCGGTGTGCCGACGGGCGCAGAGACCACGCCCAATATCGGGTTCCCGCGCTCGGGATAGCCAGCGATGGTGAACACATGGCTATGGTCCGATGTCACAACAATCAACGTATCGCGCAAATCAACGCTCTCCATCGCGGCCTTGAGCGCAGCGTTCAGCGCGACGGTGTCTTGCAAGGCGCGGCGGGCATTGCCGCCATGATGGGCATGGTCAATCCGGCCAGCTTCGACCATCAGGACATAGCCCTTTTGGTTCTTCGACAGCATCGCAATTGCCTTGGTCGTCATTTCGGCCAGCGATGGTTCTTTGTTGCCCGCCGCTGTCCGGTCCGCCTCAAACTGCATATGCGATGGTTCAAACAGACCCAGCAGCTTGGTCGTTTTCTTGGCGTCAACCGCAGCGAAACTGTCGCGGTTCCAGACATAAGCGCCCTTGGGGTTAGCAGCGACCCAGCTTGCGGCCAGATCTTTGCCATCGGCGCGCTTGCCTTTCCTGTCGGCATATTCGGGGTCGGCCATGGTCGCCGGAATGAAATGCTGACGCCCGCCACCCAGCATGACCTCAAGCCCGTCACCATGGGGCCATTCCATCATCTGCCGGGCAATGTCGGTGCAGCCTGCGGCCTTGGCTGCGGCGGGCATATTGGCATCCACCTCCCAATCGCGCTGCGCGACATGGGCATAAGTCGATGCGGGCGTGGCATGGGTGATGGTCGCGGTCGACACGATGCCGGTGGCAAGGCCGCGATCCTCCGCCATGCCGAACAGCGATTGGACCTTATAGGGCGCCGTCGCGGCGCAGTCATTCTCAATGGCTTCGGGGCCAACGCCAATCACGCCATTCAGCGTTTTGACGCCGGAGACAATCGCGGTCGCGGTGGGCGCGCTGTCGGGCACTTGCGCATCATGGGAGTAAGTTTTGACCAAGGCGGTGTGCGGCAAAAGGTCCATTTGCGCGACATAGGATTCACCATCGAGGCCAAGCTGCTGCCCCTCAAAAATCCGGCCAGCGGTCAACGTGCTTACGCCCATGCCATCGCCAATAAAGATGATGACATTACGCGCCTTGCCGTCATTGGGCTTGTCGGCGAGCAAGCGTTGCAGCTCGGCTTGGCCTGCTTTGAGATAGCCTTCACTGGTGCTGATCGGCGGTTTGGCGGGGGCAGGCGCGGAAGTAGGTGCGGGAGCAGGGGCAGAAGCAGGCGTGCCTTGCGCCAACAATGGCGCGGCGATCAGGCAGGATGCCAAAAGGGCGGATGATAGTTTACGCATGCGATACTCCTCAAAAGCTGGCTTACCCATCGCAGACCATGATGACCAGCGCGTGACAGGGGCGTGATGGGGCGTGTTTACACGGCCAAGCTTGTGTTGGCGAGGGGGGAGTGTGGGGGGTGAGGAAGATGGCGCTTTGTGAATAACGCACAGGTTATCCGAATGCTAAGTTTACAAACTTATACGCAAAATGGGGTATTTCTGTAAACTTACCGCAACGTTGCGCAGTGGGTTCACCGGTTCCGAAAGCCGGGGCGGGAGCAACATGTTCAAAGAGCCAGCCGCGCAACACTTGCACGCGTGAAGCACAGAATCTCAGAGCAAATCCTACATTGCAAGTGGAAGCTGTTTTGGTGGTTTTGCGGGTGTCACCAGAATTACGTAATACCACTCTTTCGTCATCCTGAACTTGTTTCAGGATAACGAACTACGGCTGCATGTTATCCTGGAGCCGTAGGCTGGCAGAGCCAAACCAAGTTCAGGATGACGAGCCATGGGGTGAGGAAGATGGATCAACCGCTATTTCGGTGATGACGCACCTGTCACCGTAACTGCGTGACAGGGGAGGTTTACACGGGCGAGGTTATGTCGGCTAGGGGGAAGGTGTACGCGGTTTTTGCTTTTCGCAATAAGTGTTGCGCGATTAGAATGGCGTCTAGAGCCGTTTGATGGTCATCAATCCAATCCGTTTCATGACTGCATGGATTGCGAATGGCGGCGAAGCTGCCTTCATAAATAAGCATATAACCTTTTTGTTCATCTTTTTCAGAAATACTATTTCTGTCTGACCAAAACAGCGTTGGGTCATTTTCGCTGAAAACTTGCTGCATCAGCTTTCTGTCAGACAAATCATTTCGGCATGACTTTTCTTGGATAAATTTATTTAACGCCTTGAAAGCTTCAAAAACCGCTAGATTATAAAATCCCGACTCGAATAAATCACGGGATACGCTCTCAATCTCAGGTTCTTTTACGAGATGCGAAAATAAAATTTCCTCTTTTGAGCTTTCGTCTTGCGACGACGGAAGTAACAAAAATTTTGGAGCCGGTAGAGAAATGGTGCTCATGCCAAGTCCTACTTCTCTAATTATTTTCTGAATTTCTCTTAGTCGATTAATCAGATTCATCAAAGTAGCGCTTCATCGCAGAAAAAATTGATTCAATTTGTTCAGACGAGGCGTCGGCGCTAATATGTATTTGTATATTTATATTCAAATCTGGTTTATTTTGACGGACAGTCTGTTCAACGGTTTTACCTGTATTATTGATTTCATCGCCTTTATTTTTCTTAATATTTGGTCGCTTCGCAGTCGGCTTTTTATCTATGACTTTAGCGGTCGCGCGCGATCGAGTAGGGGGGCTTGCCTTTGCGTTCATTTCCTCGCCGGACGAAGACTGTGCAATCATGATGTATGTTGCGGCCTTGTTTCCAGCTGTTCCACTGCCAAGACCTTCGCTCATGAACCAACTAACGATTTTTCCCCGATCTAGACTTTCAGGAGGCGCCAAATCTAGCAATGCTTGAGGGTATACTTTACTCAGAATCTCTTCAACCGCTGGCGATGGGTCATCCTGCCTCCACTTATCCGCAAGCGCGGTGGGAGTGCTATCATCTTTTAGCAGGCCCAAAACGACAAGCTGATTCAAATACGCTTTTGCGGCTGTTGGCTGTACATTTAATTCAACCGCGAGGGTTCTTTCATCCAGTTTTCGTTTGGGTGATTTGCGCAACATGTCCCGAACACCGCGCCAAACGGTTGTCGGTAATTGAGGGTAATTACTTTCGGCCATTATTCCTCGCTCTGAAAGGGTGGAAATTTTGTTCGACGATTACAGCTTAAAAATAAATTGTCAATTTTTGTGAACAAAAGCAATTGGTTCATCGAATTACAGCGGGGAATTACGGTGAGAGTTACCGTGGAATTACCGTGGGAATTACCGTGACAATTGCGTCACCCACCAAATGGCTTTGCTGCGTTACGTGATGTGAACTATCGTCAACCAACATTGAATTACGGTGACAGGTGGATCATCCTCGAAATAGCGACCGCTTTTCTCTCTTCGTCATGCTGAACTTGGTTCAGCATCTTACTTTCTGTAGTCGGTTGGAATTAAGATCCTGAAACAAGTTCAGGATGACGGGTTTGTGTTTTCAGGATGACGGGTGGGTGTTTTCGGGATGACGGGTGGGTGTTTTCAGGATGACGGGTTGGTGTTTTCAGGATGACGGGTCGGGCCAACATCTTCTTCTTATCTTCGCGTCTTCGTGCGAGATAAATTGGCGCAAGGCTTCCACTCGAACGGACTTGGCGTTGTGCGCTACCGATGGGGCGGAACCCCTCACCCAGCTTCGACTAACGAGCGCGCTCGTATGTGTGCGCAACCCTCTCCCGCAAGGGGAGAGGGGCCCACCCGGATCGCTTGCGGGAGGGAAATCTTGGCGTGACTTGGCCATGCAACCCCCTCCGTCAGTCGTTCCGACTGCCACCTCCCCGTGCCGGGGAGGATTTGGCTTATTTCGCCTTTTCCAACATCGGCTTCAAATAATGCCCCGTGTAGGACGCCGCGACTTTTACCACATCCTCTGGCGTGCCTTCGGCAACGATTTCGCCGCCCTTCACGCCGCCTTCGGGGCCCAAGTCGATGATCCAGTCTGCCGTCTTAATGACGTCGAGATTATGTTCGATGACCACCACGCTATTGCCCTGTTCCACCAAACGGTGGAGCACTTCGAGGAGTTTGCGGACATCCTCGAAATGCAGGCCCGTGGTGGGCTCGTCTAGGATATACAGCGTCTGGCCCGTGGAACGGCGGCTGAGTTCCTTGGCGAGTTTGACGCGCTGCGCTTCGCCGCCCGATAGGGTCGTTGCCTGTTGCCCGACCTTGACATAGCCCAAGCCCACTTCCGCCAGCATCACCATTTTGTCGCGGATCGGCGGGACGGCCTTGAATGTTTCCACCGCGTCCTCCACCGTCATGTCGAGCACGTCGGCGATGGAGAGGCCCTTCCATTTGACCTCCAATGTTTCGCGGTTGTAGCGTTTGCCGTTGCATTCCTCACACGTCACATAGACGTCGGGCAGGAAGTGCATTTCGATCTTGATCAGGCCATCGCCGCTGCAGGTTTCGCAGCGCCCGCCCTTGACGTTGAACGAAAACCGGCCCGGCTTATAGCCGCGCGCGGCGCTTTCGGGCAATTGTGCGAACCAGTCGCGGATGTTGGTGAACGCGCCGGTATAGGTTGCCGGGTTTGAACGCGGGGTGCGGCCAATGGGGGATTGGTCGATGTCGATCACCTTGTCACAATGTTCCAGACCCGTGACCTTGTCATGCGCGCCGGCAATGACGCGCGCGCCATTTAAGGACCGCGCGGCAGAGGCATAAAGCGTGTCGATGGTGAAGCTTGACTTGCCGGAGCCTGATACGCCGGTGATGCAACAGAATGTGCCCAACGGAATGCTGGCGGTGACATTTTTCAGATTGTTGGCGCGGGCGTTGTGGACGGTGAGCTTCTTCTTATTGCCCTTGCGCCGTGTCTTGGGCACCGCAATCTCCCGCGTGCCATTGAGGTATGCGGCGGTCAGGCTGTCTTTCGATTTCAGGATTTGCTTCAACGTGCCTTCGGCCATGACCGTGCCGCCATGGACGCCCGCGCCGGGGCCCAAGTCCACCACCCAGTCAGCGGTGCGGATCGCGTCTTCGTCATGTTCAACCACGATGACGGTGTTGCCCAAATCGCGTAAGCGGCGCAGCGTGGCGAGCAGGCGGTCATTGTCTTTCTGGTGCAAGCCGATGCTGGGTTCGTCGAGTACATAAAGCACGCCCGAAAGGCCGCTGCCGATTTGGCTCGCCAAGCGGATACGTTGGCTCTCCCCACCGGACAAGGTGCCGCTGGTGCGGTCGAGGTTGAGATAATCGAGGCCGACATTGTTGAGGAAGCCCAACCGTTCGTTGATTTCCTTGAGGATCGCTTTGGCAATTTGCTGCTGCTGATTGGTCAAGCTTTGGTCAACGTTGCCGAACCAGACCAAAGCGTCGCCCACGCTCATGCGGGTTGGCGTGGCGATGTCGACGCCGGCGATTTTGACGCTAAGGGCTTCGGGCTTCAACCGCGCGCCGTGGCAGGTCTCGCAGGGCTGCGACGTTTGGTATTTCGACAATTCTTCGCGCATCCACGCGCTGTCGGTTTGCAGCAAGCGGCGGTTGAGATTGCCGATGACGCCCTCAAACGCCTTGCGCACGGTATATTCCTTGCGCCCGTCCTTAAACGTCAGCTCCACCGCCATGCCGCCCGTGCCATGCAGGATGATGAGCTTTTGTTCCGGGGCCAATTCCTCCCACGTGGACTCAAGGCTGAAGCCATAAGCTTTGGCGAGGCTGGATAGCACTTGCATATAATATGGGCTGGGCGGGTTGGACTTCGCCCAAGGCACAATCGCGCCCTTTTTTAAGGACAGATGTTCGTTGGGGACCACCAGTTGCGGGTCAAATTCTTGCCGCTCGCCAAGGCCATCGCAATCAGGACAGGCGCCTTGCGGGGCGTTGAACGAGAATAAACGCGGCGCGATTTCGGCAATGGTGAAACCGGACACAGGGCAAGCAAATTTTTCTGAGAACACAATGCGGTTGGCGGGCAGGCCAGTGCCCTTCATCGCGCCGCCAGTGACGTTCGTGGGCGCAGGCGCAAATGTCGCGCGCGCTTCGCCAAATGCGGTTGGCACGCCATCGGCATTTTGCGTTTGCAACTCGGCAACCGTGGTGTCCGCCAGATCGACAAAGGCCAAGCCATCGGCCAGCTTCAACGCCGCCTCAAAACTTTCGGCCAAACGTTGCTGAATGCCATCCTTGACGACAATACGGTCAACGACAACTTCAATGTCATGCTTATATTTCTTGTCGAGCGCGGGCGCTTCTTCAATTGCGTAGAGTTCGCCGTCGATGCGCACGCGGGTGTAGCCCGAACGCTGCCATTCGGCGAGTTCCTTGCGATATTCGCCCTTGCGGCCTTGGACGACGGGCGCGAGCAAGAAGGCGCGGGTGCCTTCGGGCAATGCCATTACACGGTCGACCATCTGGCTGACGGTTTGTGCGGTGATCGGTAGGCCAGTCGCGGGCGAATAAGGCACACCAACGCGCGCCCAGAGCAAGCGCATATAATCGTAAATCTCGGTCACCGTGGCCACCGTCGAACGCGGGTTGCGGCTGGTCGTTTTCTGCTCGATGGAGATTGCAGGCGATAGCCCCTCAATATGCTCGACATCGGGCTTCTGCATCATCTCCAGAAACTGACGGGCATAAGCGGAGAGGGATTCGACGTAGCGGCGCTGCCCCTCGGCATAAATGGTGTCGAACGCGAGGCTGGACTTGCCGGAACCCGAAAGCCCAGTGATAACGATGAGCTTGTCGCGCGGCAGGTCGATATCGATGCCCTTGAGATTATGCTCGCGCGCACCGCGCACCTTGATGTGGGTGAGTGACATGGTTCAGCTTGTTCCAGATTTGTTCTAAAAGCGCAAGTGCGCGCGTTGTTTTGGAAGTGGGCTAAAATTCATCGAATTTCAAGCTAGGCTTTTGCCTTAGCCTAAGCCGTGAACTGATGTCGGTGCATCATCAGCCACGACGCAGCCATGACGATGGGTTGATTTTCCGCTTCTAACCTGTGTGAAAGCATGCTTGAGTGAACGCATGGAAACTGAACTGCGCAATCATCCGATCAGCGGCGAACCGCTACCCGTCGCGACACCGGCGGCAACAATGGTCATTTTTCGGCAGAACCCGAATGGAGGCGCGCCGTTATTGTTGATGGTCGAGCGGATCAAGGCGATGGCCTTTGCCGGCGGCGCTGCGGTCTTCCCCGGCGGCAAGGTTGACCCTGCCGATTTTGATTATGCGCAGATGTTGGGTTCGGGACTGTCGCTGAATGAAACGGCTGCAAGGCTCGCGGCTATCCGCGAAACGATTGAAGAGGCCGGATTAGCGCTTGGTCTATCGGGCGTTTCGGACGCTGCGAACTGCATCGACGCTCGCGCCGCTTTGCATGATGGGCAAAGCCTGCAAGCGGTGTGCAACCGCTTTGGCTGGACACCGGATTTGGAACAGTTGGTGCCGTGGTCGCGCTGGCGTCCGCCTGCCCATGAAAATGCCAGCCGCGTTTTTGACACGCGTTTCTATTTGGTGGATGCAGGCGACACTACGCCGCTCGCAACCGTTGACCAGACCGAAAACCGTATGCTGTTTTGGGCAACCGCTGCCGAGGTTCTGGAAAAAGCCGACAAAGGCGAGGTGAAGATCATCTTCCCCACGCGGCGCAATTTGGAACGGCTGGCTATGTTTGGTGACTTTGACGCGGCTGCCGCCCATGCGGCGGAACATCCCGTGTCGACGGTGCTGACCTATATCGACAAACGCGCAGACGGAACCTGGCTATGCATCCCCGACGGCCATGGTTATCCTGTCATACAGGAACCACTCGGCAGCGCCATGCGGGGGTGAGTTCCCCTCCCGCCTGCGAAAACATACTTTGCGCAAACACTTTGCGTCACCCTGAACTTGGTTCATGGTCCATTTTTCCTTTCAAGATCAAGGCGTGCTGCACGATGGACCCTGAAACGAGTTCAGGGTGACGGTAGCTTATGACGGCAAGGGCTGCTTTGCCCACCCCCAACCCCTCCCGCCTGCGGGAGGGGAGTTACGTCAGCGGATTATCAATCCTCAGGCGCAATCGTTACGATCAAGCCATTGAGGGCATCGCTGACGGGGATCTGGCACGACAGGCGTGAGGTGTCGTTGCGGTGATCGGTGCTGTCGAGCAAGTCGTCTTCGTCGGCGCTCATTTTCGGCAGACGATCGGTAAAGGCAGGGTCTATGTGCACATGGCACGTCGCGCAGGAGCAGCAGCCGCCGCACAAAGCGAGCAATTCGTCAAAACCATTGTCGCGGATCACTTCCATGAGCGACAGGCCGTTTTCGGCGTCGACTTCGCGACCTTCGCCGTTACGTGAAATAATCGTGACTTTGGTCATGAACTGTCCCTCTATTCTGAATGTTGACGGACTGATAGTTTGCACCTGCGGACATGTGAAGCCCTAATTTAATGGGGATAAGTCAGGTGCCGCCCTTGGCCAGCGCAGCGCCAGCGCCTATGATTCCAGCCAACAGAATCAGAAAGACAATATATGACCGAAAATCGCCATGCCCCTGTTATCATCATCGGTTCCGGCCCTGCGGGATATACCGCCGCCGTTTACGCCGCGCGCGCGAACCTGACGCCGATGATGATCACAGGTGTTGAAGTTGGCGGGCAATTGATGACAACGACTGAAGTCGATAATTGGCCCGGCGATGATGCGGGTGTCATGGGCCCTGAATTGATGGAGCGGATGCGCAAACATGCCGAACGTTTTGGCACGCGCATTGAAAATGACTATATCGAGAAAGTCGATTTTTCGAAGCGGCCATTTGTGCTGACCGGCGGGGCAGGTGATTATACCGCAGACTCCGTCATCATTGCGACAGGCGCAAGTGCCCAATATCTTGGACTGCCAAGCGAAACGGCGTTCATGGGCAAGGGCGTATCGGCTTGCGCCACGTGTGACGGCTTCTTCTACCGAAACAAGCCAGTTGCCGTAATCGGCGGCGGCAATACGGCGGTGGAAGAGGCGTTATATCTTGCCAATATCGCCAGCCATGTGACCTTGGTCCACCGCCGCGACAAGTTGAAGGCGGAGAAAATTCTGCAAGACCGCCTGTTCGCGCGTGAAGCAGAGGGCAAAGTCACGATTAAGTGGAACCACCGTTTGGATGAAGTCTTGGGTGACGCGATGGGCGTCACTGGGATGCGCATCGCCGCGACCGATGGCGACGGCACCGAAGATATCGAACTGCATGGCGTGTTCATCGCCATTGGGCACAAGCCCAACACCGGTATCTTTGAAGGGCATCTTGATATGGCAGGCGGCTATATCAAAGTGCGCGGCGGGTTCGAAGGACAAGCAACCGAAACGAGCGTTCCGGGCGTGTTTGCCTGTGGCGATGTGATGGACCATATCTACCGCCAAGCCTGCACCAGCGCCGGCACCGGCTGCATGGCCGCATTGGATGCCGAAAGGTTTATCGACGCGGTTGCTTAGGCCGCGTCAGCTTTCCGCTTTCTTTTCCTGCCGGAATTTATGCAGCAGCGGCTCGGTATAGCCATTGGGTTGCATGACGCCTTCAAAAATCAAAGCGCGGGCGGCCTTGAGCGCAAGGCTCGCTCCGTCCAGCTTTTCGTAGAGCGGATCGCCCGCATTTTGGGCGTCGACCTTGGCTGCCATCTTGGCCAGCGCCGCGTCCACCTGTGCCTCGGTCGCAATGCCGTGCAGCAGCCAGTTGGCGATATGCTGCGACGAAATGCGCAGCGTGGCGCGGTCCTCCATCAGGCCGATGTCATGAATGTCGGGGACTTTGGAACAGCCAACGCCTTGGTCAATCCAGCGCACAACATAGCCCAATATACCTTGCGCGTTGTTTTCCAGCTCTTGCGCCACATCCTCGGCCGACCAGTTATGGCCAACGGGGGCGACAGGAATGGTCAGCAGCGGATCCAGCCCTGGCGTTGCTTCCTTGGCAAGTTCCGCCTGTCGGGCAAATACGTCGAACTGGTGATAATGCATGGCGTGCAATGTCGCCGCCGTGGGTGATGGCACCCATGCGGTATTCGCGCCAGCCTTGGGATGACCAATTTTCTGCACCATCATATCCGCCATCATGTCGGGCGCGGCCCACATGCCCTTGCCGATCTGCGCCTTGCCGCTGAGGCCGCAGGCAAGGCCGATTTGGACATTGCGGGCTTCATAAGCTTGAATCCAAGATGAGGTTTTCATCTCGGCTTTGCGGATCATCGGACCCGCATGCATCGCTGTGTGCATTTCATCACCCGTGCGATCTAGAAAGCCGGTGTTGATGAACACAATACGGTCGCGGACCGCGTGAATACAGGCGGCAAGGTTCGCGCTGGTGCGGCGTTCTTCGTCCATGACGCCAACCTTGATCGTATGACGGGTGAGACCAAGCACATCTTCGACCGCATCGAACAGGTCGTTGGTAAACGCTGCTTCTTCGGGGCCGTGCATTTTGGGTTTGACGATATAGATGCTGCCCGCGCGGCTATTGCGATGCGTGCCAAGTCCCTTGAGGTCGTGCAGCGCGCAGAGCGATGTGAACACAGCGTCGAGTATGCCCTCTGGCGCTTCGCTCCCGTCGGCCAGCAATATGGCCGGATTGGTCATCAGATGCCCGACATTGCGGACAAACATCAGGCTGCGGCCAGCAAGCGTCAGCCCGTCATAAACGCGGTCTGGTTCAAGCGCGCGGGTGACGGTCTTGCCACCTTTGTCAAAGCTGGCGACCAGATCGCCGCGCATGAGGCCAAGCCAGTTGGTGTAAGCGGCCACCTTGTCATCAGCATCTACCGCTGCGACGGAGTCTTCCAAATCGATGATCGTCGTCAGTGCGGATTCCAGGATGACGTCGGCAATGTGCAATGCATCGGTGGCGCCTACGGGATGTTGCGGATTGACTAATATTTCGATGTACAGGCCATGATGTTTGAACAAATAACGCGTGGTGTCATTTGTTTGCGTCTTTGCCACGAAATAGGCGTTGTCACCGCCAGCTAAAGCCGCCTGCCAACCGGGAATGGCCTCATCAAGAAAATGGCGCGCATAAGCAACGACTGCGTCGCCACGGTCCGTGTCATAGCCACCGGGCCGTGCGGTGGGTGCCGGAAGGGCGTCGGTCCCGTAAAGCGCATCATATAAGCTGCCCCAGCGCGCATTGGCGGCATTGAGAACGAAGCGATCATTGAGGCTTGGGACCACAAGCTGCGGTCCAGCCATTGTTGCGATTTCGGCATCGACATTTTGCGTACCAATACGGAAAGGCGCGGGTTCGGGGACCAGATAGCCAATTTCGCGCAAAAACGCTTGATAGCCTGCCATGTCCGTGATGGGGCCGGGATTGGCGCGGTGCCACGCATCCAATTTGGCCTGAATCGCATCGCGCTTGGCCAACAGCATCCGGTTTTGCGGCACAAAGCGACCAAGAATATCAGATAGGCCCTGCCAGAGAGCATCGGCAGCGATGCCTGTGCCGACAAGGGCATATTTCTCGATAAATTCGGCAAGCTGCTCGGCAACCCGAATTCCGGCACGTATTGTATAATTGGTCATAATCTGGCTCCAGTAAAAACGGCGCCTGGGGAGATTCTTATCGTTGCGCTTCCCCTAACGGGTGTTGCCCATCGACAAAAGGAAAAAACAGGGCTGGCCGTTAATTCGGTGGCGCGCCTTGAATTGGCCATGAAATCCAAGAAGCATCGGTTGAGAAACCCATGGGGGCTGAAAAACTTTCAAGTGCCAACTGGGCTGAAGACGTAAAATCTTGCACGGCAATGTGTAAAATCGGTGATTACTTCTTGACCGCAGGCAGCCGCATGATGAAGGACATAATCATTATACCAAAGGTTATAGTTTTTCGATTTGGTACTCCCTCGCTGGGTTGCTTTTGCGCGTTTTTGCAAGGCCTCGGCTCATCTAGGGTTTCTCCTTTCGGGCGTGCTGAGAATCTGACGGTAACATCGGGCTCAACAATAGGTTTGCAGGATTGCACGTTAATGGAAACAAGGGTCATCATTGCATATACGATCTGCGCCGTAGTGGCATCTATGCTGGCGTTCGCATATGGCCGTTACGCCCACAAAAAGAAGCGGCATAAGCTCCGGCAAATGGGACGGGGCAAAAACGCACCTATTGCACGCGACGGGAACATGAATCGATCGGAATAGGTTCCGCTTGAATCTTTAGGCGCTTCACATTAGAGGCGCGTCAGTCATCTGGGGAGTAGCCAGTCGTTCCACCCGAACGAGACATGCATCAACATATTTGGCCGAGAGGTCATGGTGCATGTGGGGCCACAGGGTCGAAAAAGATCCCGTGGTTCAAGGCGAGACCAATGGCATCGGTTATCCGTTCCGGTCGGGCGGGGTGGCCGGTGGCATTGCGTCGAAAAACTGCCTGACCCGGGATAGTTTCATGGAAGTCTTTTTTACGTCCACTTTGCTGGTCGCTGTTGCGGAAATTGGTGACAAGACCATGCTTTTGGCAATATTACTTGCCACCCGTTTCAAAAAACCGATCCCGGTGATCGCAGGCATATTCATCGCCACTATCATCAATCATGCCCTTGCCGCATGGGCGGGCAGCGCGCTTGCGGCAATCTTTATGAGCGACATCTTCGGCTATGCTGTTGCCATAGGTTTCATCCTGATGGCGGCTTGGACACTTATTCCGGACAAGGTAGACGACAATATCAAAGTGGCATCGCAACGCGGAGCATTTGTTGCGACCGCCATCGCTTTTTTCTTAGTTGAAATGGGCGACAAAACGCAGGTTGCGACGATAGCGCTCGGCGCGCAATATCATGCCGTTTGGGCGGTTGCCGCCGGGACCACCTTGGGCATGATGATCGCCAATGTGCCAGCGGTTTATCTGGGCGAGAGGCTGGTGGCGAAAATTTCGCTGCATATGGTGCATATCATCGCCGCTGCAATGTTCCTCCTTCTGGGGCTTTGGCAGTTGTGGGAGTTGTCGAGCCGCGCCTAAGCTGTTAGGCGCGCCGCAGATATTTTAGCTTCGGAACCAAAGTGACATGACAGACAGCATCAAGAAAGTCGTTCTTGCTTATTCGGGTGGTCTCGACACCAGCGTCATCCTGAAATGGCTTCAGGTTGAATATGGCTGCGAAGTCGTAACCTTCACCGCGGACTTAGGCCAAGGTGAAGAACTCGAACCTGCGCGCGCGAAGGCGGTGCTGATGGGCGTGCCTGACCATCATATTTATATTGATGATCTGCGCGAAGAATTCGTCCGCGACTTCGTCTTTCCGATGATGCGTGCCAATGCCCGCTACGAAGGCGACTATTTATTGGGCACGTCGATTGCGCGGCCGTTGATTTCGAAACGGTTGATTGAGATTGCGGCGGAAACCGGCGCTGATGCCATTGCGCATGGCGCGACGGGCAAGGGCAATGACCAAGTACGTTTCGAGCTGTCGGCTTATGCGCTCAATCCCGATATCAAGGTTATCGCCCCTTGGCGCGAATGGGACCTGACGAGCCGCACGCGCCTGATTGAATGGGCCGAGCAACATCAGATTCCTGTACCCAAGGACAAGCGCGGCGAAAGCCCGTTTTCAACCGACGCCAATTTGCTGCACACCTCGTCTGAGGGCAAAGTGCTTGAAGATCCGTGGGATGAAACGCCTGATTATGTCTATTCGCGCACGGTCAATCCCGAAGACGCGCCCGACACGCCGGAATATATCACCGTCGATTTTGAAAAAGGCGACGGTGTTGCGCTGAATGGTGAAGCCATGTCGCCTGCGACCTTGCTGGCGGCGTTGAATGAACTGGGTCGCAGACATGGCATTGGCCGGCTTGATCTGGTCGAAAACCGTTTCGTTGGCATGAAATCGCGCGGCATGTATGAAACGCCGGGCGGCGAGATTTACGCGCGTGCCCATCGCGGCATCGAAAGCATCACCTTGGACCGCGGCGCGGCGCATCTCAAAGATGAACTGATGCCGAAATATGCCGAACTGATTTACAACGGCTTCTGGTTCTCGCCAGAGCGCGAAATGTTGCAAGCCGCGATAGACCATAGCCAAGTGCATGTGTCGGGCACTGTGCGCCTGAAGCTTTACAAGGGCCTTGCAAGCGTGGTTGGACGCAAATCGCCAAACAGCCTGTATAGCGAAAAGGTTGTGACGTTCGAAGACGATGCTGGTGCTTATGATCAGAAGGACGCGGCAGGCTTTATCAAGCTGAACGCGCTGCGCTTGCGTTTGCTGGCAGGACGTAAAGGGTAAATCTGCCGTTACAGCGTCGCAAAGGTTCAATTGCCTGATGAATGCTGATAGGCTCCCTTCAAAGATTGAGGAGAGTCGACATGCATGATCTGGTTATTCGGGGCGGAACCGTAGTTGATGGCACGGGCGCGGCGCGTTTTGTGGCCGATGTCGCGGTGGATGGCGGCGTAATTACCGCCGTTGGTCAAATCAGTGCATCGGGCCGCGAAGAAATTGATGCGACCGGTAAGGTCGTCGCCCCCGGATTTGTCGACATTCACACTCATTATGATGGCCAAGCGACATGGGACAGCGAAATGGCGCCCTCCAGCTGGCATGGCGTCACGACCGTGGTCATGGGCAATTGCGGCGTTGGCTTTGCCCCTGCAAAGAAAGACAAGCATGACTGGCTCATCGGCCTGATGGAGGGTGTCGAAGACATACCCGGCACGGCTCTGGCCGAAGGCATGAAGTGGGATTGGGAGAGTTTTCCTGATTATTTAGATGCGCTGGAACGCCGCCCGCGCACCATCGATATTGGCACGCAAGTTCCGCATGGCGCGTTGCGTGCCTTTGTCATGGGACAGCGCGGGGCGGATAATGAGGAGCCAACCGAAGCAGACATCGCCGAAATGGCGCGGCTGGTGGAGGAAGGCTTGCGCGCAGGGGCTTTGGGCTTTTCCACCTCACGCACGGTGTTGCATAAATCGATTGATGGCGAACTTGTCCCCGGGACCACGGCGACCGAACCCGAACTGGTGGGTATTGGCCGCGCTATGGGTAAGGTTGGACATGGGGTGTTTGAGCTAACCACCGATTTCTTGGAAGAATGGGACGAGTTCGGCTGGATGGGTCGGTTAAGCCGCGAGACAGGGCTGCCCATCGCCTTCACCATGTTGCAATCGCCCATCAAGCAAATGCCGTGGACCGAGCAAATGGCAGGGATGCGCAACGCCAATGACAATGGGGCCAATCTGGTCGCGGCGATTGGCCTGCGCGGTATCGGCGTCATCATGAACTGGCGCGGCACGGTGCACCCGTTCATGCGCAAGCCAAGCTGGCAGAAAATCGCAGGACTGTCATGGGATGAACAGAAGGCAAAACTGTCCGACCCAGCGTTCAAGACTATGATGCTCGCGGAGGACAATTTGCCGCCGCCGTCGGTTGATATGGCCCCATTCTTCATGCTGGTTACCGCCGCTTGGGCCATGCAATTCCCGCTGGGCGATGGTTTTAGCTATGAACCCACACGCGAAGAAAGCATCTTTGGCTTTGCACAGGCTGCAGGCAAAGAAAGCGCCGAATATGCCTATGACCAGTTGATGGCCGACGACGGGAACGGCATGATTTACCTGCCGATATTGAACTATATGGATGGCAATTTGGATTTCACCAGAGAACTGCTCCAGCGTGACGATATCGTCGCATCGCTGTCCGACGGCGGCGCACATTGCGGGACAATTTGCGACGCGGCGTCGCCGACATTCCTGCTGTGCTATTGGGCGCGCGACCGTAAAGCCGGAACAATACCGCTCGAGCTGGCCGTCAAACGGCAATGCCACGACACCGCGCGGCTATATGGGCTGAATGATCGCGGCGTGCTGAAGCCCGGCTATCTTGCGGACATCAACGTGATCGACTTTGACACGCTGAACTTGCAAAAACCTTGGTTGGCTTTTGATTTGCCTGCTGGCGGTAAGCGTTTGCTGCAAAAGGCGACAGGTTATGTCGCGACGATAAAATCGGGTGTGGTAACATTCCGTAATGGTGCCATGACCGGGGCGTTGCCGGGCATCGTAGTGCGCGGCCCGCAGAGCATCGATATGGCGGAAGCGGCGGAGTGACGGCAGGCGGAAAGTAAGACCCTGAAACAAGTTCAGGGTGACGGTGAACGGAAACAGCTGTTCTCCGCAACGTCATGCTGTCCAGCCGCCGCGTCATGCTGAACGTGTTTCAGCATCTTAATTTTTAACGGTCAGTCCAATTACACCCGCATGGGCATCAGAACATACAACGCCGCTGACTTGTCATTCTCACGGATTAAGGTTGGTGCGCTGGCGTCGGCCAAGTGCAGCTCAACCACATCGCCTTCGATTTCGCCCAATATGTCCATCAAATAGCGGGCGTTAAAGCCGATTTCGAAACCCTCGCTGCTATATTGGCCGGAGACTTCTTCCGCCGCCGTGCCGTTTTCGGGGCTGGTGACGGACAAGGTGATTTTGTCCTGATCCAGTGCCATTTTGACGGCGCGGGTTTTTTCGGTGGCGATGGTCGCGACGCGGTCGACGCCTTGTGAAAATGCCTTGGGGTCGATGCGCAGCAATTTGTCATTCGCGGTTGGAATGACGCGGCTATAATCGGGGAAGGTGCCGTCGATCAGCTTTGATGTCAGGATGACGCTATCAAAGGTGAAGCGGATTTTGCTGGCCGACAGGTCGATCTGGATGACATTGTCGCCGCTTTCGTCGAGCAGCTTGCGGATTTCGGCAACGCATTTGCGTGGCACGATGATGTCGGGCATGTTTTCTGCGCCAGCAGGGCGGGGCAGGGTCACGCGCGCCAAACGGTGGCCATCGGTCGCTGCGGCTTTCAAAACGGGCTCAGCATCGTCGGTGACGTGCAGGAAAATGCCGTTGAGATAATAACGTGTTTCTTCGGTCGAAATCGCAAAGCGCGTTTTATCGATGATCTGGATCAGCGAACTTGCAGGGATTTCAAAGGATGTCGGCAAGTCACCTTCGGCAATTGTCGGGAAATCCTCACGTGGAAGTGTCGCGAGCGAGAAACGGGCGCGGCCAGCGTTGACGGCCATGCGACCATCGGCGGCATGCAATTGCACCTGCGAACCATCGGGCAATTTGCGCGCGATTTCGAACAAGGTGTGCGCGGAAACCGTGGTTGCGCCGGGGGTTTCGACATCAGCGGCAAAAGTTTCAACGACCTGCAAATCAAGGTCGGTGGCGGTCAGCTTGATCTTGCCGCCTTCGCTTGCTTCGATAAGGACATTGGACAATATGGGTATGGTGTTGCGCCGCTCCACTACGGACTGGACGTGGCTCAGGCTTTTCAGCAGGGTCGCGCGTTCGATCGTGGCTCTCATTCAAATTCCCCTTGTCTGGCCGGATCGTCTGCAAACCAGCCAAGAAACCCTATTTCTATACATAATCTTCCATAACCGCTTTGACCGTTAGGGCAAGCCGATAGCTTTTGCCTCTATCAATATCCTGTGGAATAAGGGCGATATGGGCATTTCAACAAACAATCGACGGCTTTTCATCGCGCGGCATGGGGAGACAGTGTTTAACAAAGTGGCACGGATGCAAGGCCAGGCCGAATTGCATACGCCGCTGACGTGGGAGGGGTGCATTCAGGCGCGCGAAATGGGCCGTGCTTTGGCGGAATATCTGGGGGCGGACGTCCGGCCGCAGCTTTGGTCATCCACCGCAGGCCGCGCGCTGCAAACGCTTGCGTTGATTGCGGAGGAAATTGACGCGGATTGGCACGAGACCAACCGCGACGACCGTTTGCTTGAAATCGACGTCGGACGTTGGTCAAGCCGGACCTATGCTGAAATATCTGCCGAAATCGGCCCCATAGTTGATATCGAGCATAAATTGTTTTCGGTTCGGCCCGAGGGCGGTGAATATTATGAAGATGTGGCGCAGCGTCTGTCGCACTGGCTTGGCGCATTGCCCTTTGATCAGGATATGCTGATTATCTGCCACGGCATGACCGCACGCGTGCTGCGCGGGTTGCTGCTTGGGATGGAACCAATGGCGCAGTTCGGCGCGCCCATCGCGCCCAGCCTGGCACAAGGCAGCATGGTCATGATCCGCGACGGTGTCGAAGCTTTGGTCATCGATGGCAGCGGGCAGGGCGAGCGCGCGTGAAATAGCCGCAGAGCCTATTGTCGATACAGATAATCTTCATGGCGCGCTTAGTACCATTGCCATTGCTGCCTTGAGATGCATTCAAATTTAAAATCGCGTTAAGGCCGAATTGACTCACTGGAATGGCGCAAGTCTGTTACAAATTATAACAGTTGATGTTTGTTCGATAACAAATTGCGCCTAGGTATGGCTCTCGCCCCGAGGGTCTCCAGTTTACAACGGCTCTATGCCATGGAAAAACCGCTGACCCGTTTGCCCGAGCATGCCGACAATATGTCGGTCGCATTGATATCGTCCTCCTTTTCACCGCTTATTTTGTTGCGGGAGGATCTGACCATTATCGCGGCGAGTAAATCCTTTTGCGCTGCTTTTGATCTCGATTGCGTGGGCGTTACGGGCAAAAAGCTCGCCGACTTGGGTGGGGGCGAATGGAATGTGCGGCAGCTCAACGCGCTGTTGCAAGCCACGATCTCGGGCAAAGCTGCAATTGATGTTTATGAAATGGATTTGGTTCGCCCTGAAAAGAACACGCTGCGGCTTTTGATAAACGCCCATACGCTCGATTATTTTGAAGCGGAGAGCATTCGTGTCGTGCTCGCCATTACCGATGTCACATCGCAGCGCTTGGCCGATAAAGTGCGCGACGATCTTGTCCGCGAAAAACAGTTGTTGCTGAACGAAATCCAGCACCGCGTTGCAAATAGCCTGCAGATTATCGCGAGCGTCCTGCTGCAAAGCGCCCGAAAGGTGCAGTCGAACGAGACGCGCGAGCATTTGCGCGATGCCCATAACCGCGTGATGTCCATCGCAATGCTGCAAAAGCACTTGTCGTCGACAGCCGTCGATAATGTCGGCCTCAAAAATTACTTTGCGGATTTGTGCAATAGCATCGGCGCATCGATGATCGGTGACCCCGGGCGCGTAAAGCTCTCCACGCAATGCGATGACAGCGCGGTTGACCCAGATACGTCGGTCAGCCTTGGTTTGATTGTCACCGAATTGGTCATCAATTCGTTAAAACATGCCTTTCCGGGCCGGAACCAGCCCGGGTCGATTAAGGTAGGCTTCAGTTCGGTTGGCAAGACATGGACGCTCATCGTTGCAGATGACGGCGTCGGCATGCCCAAGGATGAAGAAGACCGTAAGCCCGGGCTAGGCACAGGTATTGTCGAGGCATTGGCAAGCCAATTGGGTGCAGTTGTCATGATTTCGGATGCGGCACCGGGAACAAAGGTTTCGGTGGTCCGAACCGCCTAAGCCGCAACGCTGGCTTTTCGCGCACAACATAATTATAGGCGCGGCTATCATGCAGATTCCAGGCCATATCGACCCCGTTGTCACGCCGCGCGCGATTACCCCACGCAGCGATGGACGCATTGATCTCATGGGGTTGAGCCATCTCCAAATTCGGCAGCTATTTGAAGAATCGCAGTTGGACGAAAAGGCAGCGAAGCTGCGTTCCAAGCAGGTTTTCCATTGGATTTACCACCGCGGCGTCACCGATTTTGAGGCGATGACCGATATTGCCAAGACGATGCGACCATGGCTTGCCGATCGCTTTGTCATTGGCAGGCCAGAAGTGGTCGAGGCGCAGGTGTCGACAGACGGCACGCGCAAATGGCTTTTGCGCACGGACGATGCGCAGGATTATGAGATGGTGTTCATCCCCGATGCCGATCGCGGAACTTTGTGCATTTCAAGCCAAGTTGGCTGCACGCTGAATTGCCGGTTCTGTCATACGGGCACAATGCGGCTGGTGCGCAATCTGACGCCCGGCGAAATCGTCGGTCAGGTCATGCTGGCACGTGATGCGTTGGGCGAATGGCCAAAGGGCAATATGGCCTTTGCATCGGCGGAGGAAGATGATGACGACGATGTCGGCCATTACACCGCTGATGGCCGCATGCTGACCAACATTGTTCTCATGGGCATGGGGGAGCCGCTTTATAACTTCGACAATGTCCGCGACGCGATGAAGATCGTTATGCATGGCGACGGCCTTGGTCTTTCGCGTCGCCGTATCACGCTGTCTACGTCGGGTGTCGTGCCGATGATGGCGCGCGCAGGCGAAGAGATTAACGTCAACCTGGCGGTATCGCTGCACGCAGTGGTCAAAGAGGTGCGTGACGAACTGGTACCCTTGAACCGCAAATATGGCATTGATGAATTGCTCCGCGCTTGCGCCGAATATCCCGGTATCAGCAACGCGCGGCGGATTACGTTTGAATATGTGATGCTGAAGTACAAGAATGACAGCGACGAAGACGCGCGCCAACTGGTCAGCCTCATCCGGCAGTATAAACTGCCCGCCAAGGTCAATCTAATCCCCTTTAATCCATGGCCCGGCGCAGACTATGCATGTTCTGACCCCGAACGGATTAAGCGTTTTTCCAGCATTATTTTTGAAGCTGGCATCAGCGCGCCCATCCGCACACCACGTGGCCGCGATATCATGGCGGCATGTGGGCAACTAAAATCCTCCAGCGAGAAGAAAAGCCGCGCTGAGCTTGACCGCCTCGCCGAGGAAAAACAGGCAGCTTTGGGTTAAGGCATGAGCTTACAAAGCGGACAAGACGCGCATGCCGGCGTATTCGCGCGCCACAACCGCCTGCCTTTTGCCATTGATGTGGCCACTGGTTTATTATTCTACTTCATAACCAAAATGACCGATTTACAAACCGCCGCCTTGGTTGGTGTTGCCGTTGGCTTTGGCCTTGTGACGTTCCAACGCATCACAAAAATCGACGTCACGGGCGGCCTCGCTTTGTTTGGCATCCTCATGCTTTGCATATCGGCGGGCCTTGCAGTCTGGTTGAATGATGACGAATGGATCAAGCAGCGCGGTACGATTACGGGCCTGATTGCGGCCAGCTTCTTCATCATCGATGGTGCGCGCGGAGGGCCGTATATCGGCAAAGGCTTGGCACGCTATATGCCCTATTCGGATATCCATGCAGGCCGCTTTGCCATAGTTATGGGCGTCATCGGTCTTATTATGGCGGCGTTGAATTATGGCGCTGCAAAGTTGCTGACCACGGACAATTGGCTGTTCTACAAAACCTTCGTCGATAATTTTATCGTTATTGGCCTTGTCCTGCTTGCCATGCGCTATGCTCGGACAAAGCCGGCCGTTTAAGCGAAAATCGCAACCGATTGCATACCCGTTAGCACTGCTTCGCCGCTGCTGTTCCAGACCGTCATATATTGGCCGCTAGCGCCGTTGGCGGCGTGATGGGTTTCGCTCGATAAATACCACCAGCCATTTTCGGTGGTTGGCGCATCGGTCAACATATTGATCTGCCAGTTCATGGAACTCACCATGCCCTTTTCGGTCATCAGCCCCATCGCCGACGGCGGCAGGGCGTCCCCGATACAGATAAGCTCTGCAATATGGTCCAACCCTTGATGCTCGGTCAGCCGATGCCAGCTTGCCAGCCGATTGGTCGCCATGCCCAGCTCCAGCCTTTTGTCTGGATATTGCATATGCCCAGTGAAAAACTCTGGCGGTCCGCTGCGCACAACATCGTCGGTTGGAATAAGCGGGAAATCTGGAGCTGGGATATTCACATAATCCAAATGGCTTTGCCTACGGTTCATGAAAATGAAATTGCATGTCAACCCGACACCATCTGCGCCAGATATTTCGGCTTGGATGAAGGCGGTGTTCTTGCCGCGCCGCAGGATATGTGCGCTGACCTCTATTTCGCCTGCCAGAGGCCCGACAAAAGCAATCTGGGCCGATTGTAGGGGCGGAAGGTCGTCCGCTGCCAGTTTGGCTGCCTGATAGGCCAGAACGGAACTCATGCCGCCATAGCAGGTACGTCCCTGATGCCAGCTTGGCGGGATAGAGATTGTGTGAGTCGTGGCGCCGGGCGAAAACTGGGCGAGAAGAGATGCGAGATTCATGCCTTTGGCTTAGCGATGGAAAATCAATGCCGCAAGCCGCGGACGAAAACTGGCTTGCGTCGGAATGCGTTGCGTGTTGAACCTTGTGATATCGCCAAAGGGAGACATCCGATTTATAACTGGATCGACGATCTGCTGCAGCATGGAAAAGCTATCCCGCCCGACACAATATCGGCAAGGCTTGCCAGCTGGATATTGCGCGTCGCAGTTGCAGAGGGCGCGAACAGGCGACAGCTTATCTCCGCCATTGGCCTTGATGAAACAAAGCTTCGCAATCCCTTAAGCCGGATTTCCGGGCAAATCGCGTTGCGTCTTTTGAAAACATTGCAGACCATTTTTAACGATCCAGCGGTGCACCTGCGGCTTGGCGGCAAGCCTGTGACGCAGAACTTTTCCGACTTCGGCTATGCCACGCGTTTTGAACGCGATCTTGCCTCCGTGATTCGGGCGCATGTGCGGATTCAACCACTGCGGCAGAATATGGCGCGGACGAACTTCCACGCGGATGGCAAGCCACCATTTTTTACATGGGATTACGCGCCCGAGCTTGCGCAGAGCTACGCCAGTTTCGTCGAGTTTTCGGTCATGAACTTCGCGCGTTTGTCACGGCAGGTGCTGAATGAACCACCTCTGCTGAAGGCTGTGCATTTTCAGCATCAGCCCCAGTTTGGTTCAGCTGTTTACGACGCTGCTTTTGAATGTCCGGTAGAATTCGGAATGCCGCAAACGCGTCTGGAAATCGCTGGGCGTCAGGTATTTCGTCCGTCGCCATTTGCGCAACAGGCGCTGCTTGATGCAGAGTCTGATCGCTATGCGCTTCCAGTCAAGTGGATGTTTGCAGGCAAAACCCAATTGGCCTTTAGCTATTTCTATCTCTCAAGTGAGTTAGACAAGTCACCGCCGACATTGGACCGAATGGCCGCATCCTTTGGCATGAGCGAACGGACATTGCGGCGTAAATTGGTCGATGAGGGCATGTCCTTCCGTGGCTTGCTTGATTTGGTGCGCAAGGACTTGTGCAGGCTGTACTTCATGGAAGGCACGCGCTCCTTGGGTGAGGTCGCGCTGCTGCTGGGCTATGGTGATCTCAGCGCATTTACCCGGGCGTATAAAAACTGGACCGGAACGCCGCCAAGCCGACGTTAAGCCGCAGCTATTGTCGCGGTTAAAGGCAAAACGGTCATGTATGAAGACATCGCAAAGGAACATATGGTGGGCGTAGCAAGGATTGAACTTGCGACCCCTGCGATGTCAACACAGTGCTCTACCACTGAGCTATACGCCCACTCTGCGGCAGCCTCTAGCTGGGCTTGCCCTATCATTCAAGCCTATTTCAGTTCACCGAAACTTTCCTTTGCAAACAAGCGTTCGACTTCGAGAATAAGACCCTTGAGATGGAAGGGTTTGGACGGGAAGTTGGCGTTTGGCCTGTTCAGCTTTTTATTTTTTCCCATTTTGCGGAGTATCTGCCAATTATGTCCCGGGTAAGTTAAGGGGAAGCATGGCATCGACGGAGTTAAATGGATTCGCAAAATGGGGTACGGAAACACCCTCTGTGCCTGTACTGCTGTCCGTGCCGCATGCTGGGCGTGATTATCCATCGGAGATGTTGGATGCATTAAGGTTACCGCCTGCCGTCCTACTGCGGCTTGAGGACAGATATGCCGACGTGTTGACGCGGCGTTGTGTCGCGTTGGGCTATCCTGTCATTATGGCGCATCGTGCGCGGGCGTGGATTGATTTGAACCGCGACGAGCAGGATATTGACGCAGAAATGGTGCAAGGGGCGCTGCGCAGTGATTATCCGCCGCCAGGGGTCAAGCAACGCGGCGGTCTTGGCCTTATTCCCCGAAGATTGTCGGGCGAGGGTGAATTGTGGAAACGGCAATTTAGTTTGGATGATGTGCAGCACCGCATATTGTCGTTCCACCGACCTTATCACGAAGCCGTCGCCGATGTGCTCGAACATATGCGGCAGCGGTTTGGCGTAGCCATATTGCTTGATCTGCACAGTATGCCGCCGATCCGTGGCGCAACGTCTGGACCAGCACCCCAATTTGTCATTGGTGACCGTTTCGGCAAAAGTGCAGCGTCGCGATATGCCGAATTGTTAATGGCGCGGTTGCAAGCCCATGGGTTTAGTGCCGCGCTTAACCATCCTTATGCCGGCGCGTTTATTCTCCGCCGCCATGCGCGGCCACGTGCAAACATCCATGCCATTCAGCTGGAAGTAGACCGTTCTTTATATCTCGACCCCGATTTGCGCCATCCTGGGGCTGGTTTTGACCGCATGAACAGCATGATTGCTGCTTTGGTGTCGGCGCTTGCCGACGAAGCTTTGGGTTCCGCTACCCTGATTGCTGCGGAATGATGAAAAAAACCACCCCGGATCGTTCCGGGGTGGCCTAGGTTCAGGGAGTTGATGCCCTCACAGACATCGGTGGACGGAAACGGGAGGGGATGATTCCGTCCATGCTTAAGGATGGGGTGTTGGCATTACGGTTTCAAGACTCATGTCGAAAACAAACGCAGTTTGCCGACCAGCCGCCCGATGATTGCGGGGAATTGTGCGTTAACCGTCGCTGCAACCGCGTCGGGGCCACAGAATGTAGAAAAGAATCGCGCGATGCGCCCTGCCGTCACGTCCCCAAATCGGTCAGTGACGGCATGAAGCATTCACGGCTTAGGTCGAAGGCAGTTCCGTCACTTGCGGTACCTTACCTTGCGCGACTTGCACTGCAAAGATTTCCCGCATTAACTGCAAAGAGAATAAATGTGCATGGATCAGCGCAAGAATACCGTTTTGGTTCAACTTGCGAACAGTATCGCCCCGAAGCTCGCGCAATTTATTTTCATCGACCATCTTAAAGCCACGATAGATGAAGGGTTGCTCCTGACCTTCTTGCTGAATGGATACTTCACCATCCATGAGAAGGTCGAGCTTTTTGATTTCTTCAACAAAGGCGTGTGTTTGCGCGCCAGCATTTTCAAAGTCTTCGCAGAACTTCAAAATCGCGTTGGTGTTCTCGCTCGGCTTGCCGTCTTCAAACAAAGGCAGTCCTTCGTCAAATTCGCCAACCGCACCGGATGTTGGGTCAAAGCACAATGACAGTTCGTCAGTGTCCGGACGCAGTTTCGCCAGCAGGAAGGGATAGCGGCGGACATAGGCAGGGATGTATACGGGGCGTTCAAAATGACCTTCGTCATTCATGAAGGTGTTCACGCCTTCATTCATGCCCATCAAGACGAGCGGTACGGGATTGTCCGATGCGGAGAAGATGATGGGATAGGTGCGCGACGCCGGCACAAATTCTTCGATCGTCAACGGAATGGCATGTTGACCTTCAAGAAATTTAGCGTTTTCGAGCATGCGTGACTTCCACGTTGCATGATCGTTGCTGCTCAACGGCAATAGGTCGTTGTACAAAAGCGGGAGGTTGGCGGCTTGGGGCGCGGTGGCCATATGTAACTCCATCGTTGAATTATAATAAAGAAATTTTGCAGGCGCCGTTTAAGCGGATAGCCATGTTTACGCAAGCGGAACAAGCTTGCCGGGGTTCATAATTCCCAGCGGATCGAACGCATTTTTAATGGCACGCAATGCAGCAAGCCGCGCGGGTTCTGCCAAACGTTCGAACTCGTCGATTTTGGCCTGTCCAATGCCATGTTCTGCGGAAAGCGACCCGCCATAAGCGCGCACGCGATCGTAGACATGCGACGTGATTGCTTTGCCATCGCCTGCGTACCAAGAGGCGACATCGACGCCATCGGGGGCCTTGACATGAAAATGGATATTGCCGTCGCCCAAATGCCCAAAGGCAAGCGTTTTGGTGCCAGGATAGGTGCTTTCAATCACTGGCGCTTCATCCTCAATGAAACGGGCCATCGCCGACACGGGAACGCTGATATCATGTTGAAGCGCAGGCCCCGCCGCGCGCTCAGCCTCTGCAATCGAATCGCGAATTTTCCAGAATGCTTCGGCTTGCGCATCGCTGCTCGCAATGGTTGCATTGCCGAGTCGATTTTCATGCATGGCCTTTTCCAAAAGGTGCGTGGCCAGCTCGCCGGGGGGCATCTGCCCTGGATCATCCTGCACAAATTCCATCAGCGCGTGCCAGCGATGCGAAGTATCCAAGGGCGGCCGGGTTCCGGCGATGTGGGTCGTCACGGCATTCAGCGCGCGCTGCGGCAGAATTTCAAACCCTTCCAAGCGTTCCCGGCCATGCCGTTGCATGAACAACAGCAAGTCATATGCTTGGGCGGGGCTGTCGACACCGGCCCATACGACGCAGCGATCTATAAGGGCAGGGACTGTGTGTAAGACGGCCTTGGTAACGATACCAATCGTCCCCTCTGCGCCGATCAGCAGTTGTTTCAGATCATAACCACGATTGTCTTTTTTCAACGGTGCCATTGCGTCGTAGATAGATCCATCGGGCAAGACCGCCTCAAGGCCAGCCACCAACATCCGCATCGTGCCGTGGCGGAGTACCTGCGTTCCGCCCGCATTAGTTGAAATCAACCCGCCGACGGTCGCGGATCCCTTTCCACCCAAGGTCAGCGGAAAACGGCGTCCAACCACCGCTGCTGCCTCGTGCAAATTCTGCAGAATAACCCCCGCTTCACAGCATATCAGCCCATCTTCCGCGTCCATCACGGCTAGGTTGTTCATGCGCCGCAAAGACAGGATTATCTGCTGACCGCTCTTATCCGGCGTTGCACCAGCGACCATCCCGCTATTGCCGCCTTGCGGAACCAGAGAAATGCGGTGCTTGGCCGCGAGCTTCACCACGGCTGCAACTTCGTGCGTATTGGCTGGCGAAAGCAGGGCAGGCGCGGCGCCAGTAAATCGGCCGCGCCAGTCGGTTAGCCAAGGCGCAATCACGTCGGTTTCGTCCGAATAGCCCTTCGGTCCCAATATGGCGCGAAATTCGGATAAAATCTTTACATCTGGCACAGTATTTTCCATTGTCCGCAACGGCCCTGGCTTGCAATTCATGATAGGTTCAACCTTATCGAGTAAAGCGACCCGAAGTTCAACGTCATACCGGAATGTTTCTTGCGCGCACTATTGGTAATCATCCTTTTTGGGGTCGCAGGCACAACATTGTCGCACAAGGCTTTGGCGCACTTTAAGGTTGCCGCGATTGATCGTCCGTTCATGCCCTTGCTGGGGTTGCAGACCGACTTTCATCAAGTGCGCATTGACCAACGTGTTATCGTTAGATTTCCTGCCCCAGATTCCATGCCGGCAACGGTGGGTGCGCAACGACAGTCCGTTGGCAAGATAAGGTATAAGGAAAAAAAGATTGGCAAATGCTTGTTGGTCAACAAGCTTGGTGGATCGCGGCCTGGTCCTGACCGCAGCCTGGATTTAGTGACGCGGGACGGCATTCTCATTCGTGCGTATCTAGGGGACGGCTGCCTCGCCCGCGAATTCTACGCTGGCGCTTATATGGAACGGTCATATGACGGCAAATTATGCGTCAATCGCGATCTTTTGCATGCCCGCACTGGGGCCAAATGCGATATCGACAAATTCAGGTTGCTGATCCCGCGTTAGCGCCCGTTCCATCGGGCATGCATCTTGACATTTGTTGCGGTAGCGACCAATGCCCACCCTCGTCCCCATGAATTTGTCTCTGGTGGCGCGGCGCCATTTTTTCCGGAACATTATATGCGTTTTGCCGATATCGGCCTGTCTGACGAGTTGTTGAGAGCCTTGAGTGAGGCTGGCTATGACTCGCCGACCCCAATTCAGGCAGCAGCTATTCCGCAAGTCCAAATGATGCGCGATATCATCGCCATCGCGCAAACAGGGACGGGCAAGACGGCAAGTTTCGTTCTCCCGATGATTGACGTGCTCGCCAATGGCCGCGCGCGCGCGCGGATGCCGCGCAGCTTGATATTGGAGCCAACACGCGAACTGGCAGCGCAAGTTGCAGAGAATTTTGAAAAATACGGCAAATATCATAAGCTGTCGATGGCGCTTCTGATCGGTGGCGTGCAAATGGGGGATCAGGTCAAGGCGCTTGAAAAGGGCGTTGACGTGTTGATCGCTACCCCCGGCCGGTTGATGGACCTGTTTGAACGCGGCAAGATTTTGCTGACTGGCTGCGAAATGCTCGTCATCGACGAGGCGGACCGTATGCTCGATATGGGCTTTATTCCTGACATTGAGCATATCTGCACAAAATTGCCTACAACGCGCCAGACTTTGTTGTTTTCGGCCACGATGCCGCCGCCCATCAAAAAATTGGCGGACAAGTTTTTGTCCAATCCCAAATATATTGAAGTTGCCCGTCCCGCGACCGCCAACGTCAACATCGAACAGTTTTTGGTCAACGTAACCCAGATGAAAAAGCGCGACGTTTTGCGCGACCTTCTGCGTACAGAAACAGTGTCGAACGCGATCATCTTCTGCAACCGCAAGACGACGGTGCGCGAATTAAACACCAGCCTTCAACGCCACGGCTTTCGTTCCGGCGAAATCCATGGTGACATCGACCAAGCGTCGCGCCAGAAGCAATTGGAAGCGTTTAAAAATGGCGACATTGAACTGCTCGTGGCATCCGATGTCGCGGCACGCGGGCTTGATATAAAGGGCGTCAGCCATGTGTTCAACTTTGACGCGCCATGGCATCCCGATGACTATGTCCACCGCATTGGCCGTACGGGGCGTGCTGGCGCCAAGGGCAAGGCATTTACATTTGTCACAAAGGCCGACGAAGAAGCGATTGAAAGCATTGAAAAACTGATCGGCAATAAGATTGCGCGTTTGGGCAAAATCGAAGCACCTGCCGAGGGTGAGGAACGTGCGCCTGCAAAGCGGGGGCGTCGAACACCTTCGGCTAAGGCCAAGGAAGCGCGGTCTGACACGCCTGAGGCAGCAGCCAAAGTGCCAGAGCCAGTGCGTGAGAAAGCGACTGCCAAGCCATCACGTGAGAAGTCAGCGCCTAAGGCTGACGTCGCTAAGCCCGATCAGTCGAACGGGGCAGCAGCAGGTGATGATGGCTGGAATGGGCCAATGCCCGGTTTCCTGAGTGTGGGTTTCGGCAGTTAATCAACGCTTGCGGCGCGATTGATCGGTCAATTTCAAAATTGCTTGTTCTTCGTCATCCTGAACTTGTTTCAGGATAGCAGGCTAGGTTGATGCGTTATCCTGAAACAAGTTCAGGATGACGAAGGCTGCGCGCTGATGCTATTTGCAGTCATCGAGCTAAATCCAATTTCACTGTCTCTTCATCCAACAAAAAAAGGCCCGCATCGCTGCGAGCCCTTTTTCATTTAGCTGAGCTAAGTTCTTAAAACTTGCCGCGCAATGTGATGCCATAGGTCCGCGGTTCGGCAAGGAACTGCGAGAAGATCTGGCGACCACCGGGATATTGTGAATCCACAAATGGTGCCGAGCTTTGACCCGCCTGGAATGGCGAGTTGAAGGCAACCTGGGCATAATCCTGATTGAAGATATTCTGGCCCCAAAGCTCAATACCCCAAGCTTCATCAGCACCGCGCAGACCAATACGCGCGTTGAATACGGCAAAACCGTCCTGCTCCTTCTGCGGGAACAAGTCGGAACCCGTGTTGTAATCGCTGGTCATACGACCATCGATGTAAACAAGGCCGCTCATACCATTGCTGCCAATATCCGGCTTCCATGTGACGCTTGAGGTGGCAACGATTTCAGGAGCGTTCGACAGATTGTCGCCTGGCAATTTGCGCAGCGCAGAATCGAGAGGTGCGCCGTTCTTTGTGCCGATCAGATCGTCCCGATAGGTGGTCTTGGCATAAGTCAGACCAGCCGCCATGCGGAAGTTACGTGCTGGCGTCAGCGATGCTTCAAGCTCAAGACCTTGCGTGCGAACACCATAAGTGATGTCACCCTTGGCGCAGCTTCCGGTCGCATTCGGGGTAGCATTGAAGTTGGTGCCAGCAGCGGACAAATTCTGATCTGTATCCGCATTCGGTCCGCCAACGAGGTTATCACAACCATTGACGTTCTGAACGAGGAACACGGTACCGTTGAAGGTATTCAACTGGAAGCTGCTGAAGTCCGAACGGAAAGCCGAAACGCTCAGGCCAAATGGACCATTTGAGAATTTCGCACCCAGTTCATAGCTGTCCACCAATTCGGGATCGAACTGGAGATTGCCGACCAAAGCCTGCGCACCGCCAAGCGAAGCAAAGGTTGGAACTGGCGATTTCAGCGCCGAGCGGTCAAGGTTGAAGCCGCCTGCTTTATATCCGCGTGCAAAGCTACCGTAGACCAAGAGATCATCAACTGGCTTCCACGAAAGGATGGCCGTTCCGGTGATTTGATCTTCACTGCGGTCATCACGGATCGACACGCCGTTGAGTTCAGCGGTCGAGTTGCCCTGACAGGAAAGGCCGATGATTGCGCCAGCAGTTGCAGCCGCTGGAGTCGTCAACAGCGACGCCAAAGCCGCTTGGTTTGCTGTACAAATCGTGTTGTCGTTGCCGAAGGTCGCGTCGAACTTTTTCTTGTCCTTCGTGTAGCGAAGGCCAAGCGTCAGATCGACAGTGTCGGTGACGTGCACGATGTTGTGCGTGAACAGCGCCCAGTTCGTTCCATTCTGGAAGTAACGATCGTTGGTCGTGCCAACATTGTTCATAGTGTCGAGACGGTCAAATGCGGAGATGATGAGTGGCCCCGCAGCGCCCAAGGCACCCGAAACGGTCGGACGCAATGCCGGCGTGATGCAGCTTTGCGCAGCAGGGTTGTATGCAAATGCCAAGCCGCCGCCGGATATAACGCGGCAATTTGCAAAGCGGCCATATTGATTACCAAAGCGCAGATTATCGCGCACCGTTAGCTTTTCATTGGCAAAGAAGCCGCCGACGAGCCAATCCAGCTTTCCGTCAAATGCTTCACCCTGCAGACGCATTTCCTGCGTGAAGGTGTGGAACTGACGATAGGCATCGTCGCTTGGTGCGCGATACAATATGTCGACCTCACCATAATCGGTGTCGGACGCCTGACCGGAGCGATACTGGCGGTAAGCCGTAATCGAGGTCAAAGTTGCACCGCCCAAGTCATAGTCCACCTGACCGGAGAAACCATAATCTTTGGTTTCACCGCTGAATAAGCGGTTCGGGCTAACCGAAACATTGCGACCAAAGCCTTGGTTGAATGCAGCCATTGGCTGACCCAAGTCGCGCAATACGTTAATGATGTTGTTGGATGTCGCTGTTGAAGCCACGCCGGTCGTGCTTGGTGTGTTCAGGTCACCAATGAATTGATTGACGGTCCGATCAACATAGGTTGCCGCGCAGCATTCTTCCTTGCGGAACGTATAGTCCGCAATCAAACGGACGGACAATGCGTCTGTGGGTTCGAACAGCAACTGACCACGCAGGAAGTAACGGTCACGATTATTGATATCGCGGCCATTTTGGTCATCGCGGTAGAAGCCGTCGCGTTTGACGTACACGCCATCAACACGGAATGCCAATTGCTCCGAAATCGGGCCAGTGACGCTGCCCGCAGCGCGCATGAAATCATAATTGCCGTATGTCAGCTCGCCTGTGCCGCCAAAGGTGAAGCTTGGCTTTTTCGAATAAATGCTGATGAGGCCAGCTGACGAGTTACGTCCACCCAGCGTGCCCTGGGGCCCACGTTGCACTTCGACGCGGTCAATCTCGCCGAGTTCGTTCAGGCCAATGCCCGAACGCGAACGGTAGACGCCGTCGATGAATACCGGAACCGAGCTTTCAAGACCGGGGTTATCGCCCACGGTCCCAATGCCGCGAATACGGGCCGAGCCATTGGCTTCTGATCCGGTAGAGGACACGAGCAAAGATGGCGCAACTTGGTTAAGCTGACGAATGTCGTTCGCACCGCTGTTTTGCAGTGTTTCGGCGTTAACGGCAGAAATGGCGACAGGAACGTCGGAAAGCAATTGGCTGCGACCCTGCGCCGTGACGACGATTTCTGCGTCGGCAGAGTCTTCGCCTTGAGGCGCTTCTTGCGCAAATGCCATGCCGGGCACGCCAAGTGCGAGGCAGGCCGCCGACAATTTTAATGCACGGCTAAAAGATTTGTCACGTCGCAACATTTATTCTCTCCTATTTGACACAATGTTGACATTCTAATGCGTGTGCAGATGAATGTCATCGGCCTAGAGTTCTGCAATCTCTTTAAATTATACGGTGCGTCAATATTGCAACAATTGGATGACCATGCGGGCGCAAGGCGTGCCGCCTCAGCCCGCGGTTAAGCGTCTTTGTTGCAGATATTATTGCGCAGCATTTTGCGTTAGAGTTTAACCAACATCTTGCCAGTGTTCTCGCCACTGAAAAGTCCGATGAAAGCTTCCGGTGCTTTTTCTAGGCCGTCCTTCACAGTCTCGCGGCCTTTGACGGCGCCCGATTGAATGAGGGTCGCCATGTCCGCATTGAACTCTGGCACTTGGGCGTAAAAATCAGGGTAGAGGAAGCCTTTTATCATGATCCTTTTGCCAATGATCATGGGCAAATACTGCATCGGTTGTGCCTTAAAGTCATTATAGACGTCAATCATGCCGCAAATGGCAAAGCGCGCCCATTCCTTTGACATTGCCAGCGCCGCATCAAAATGTTCGCCGCCAACATTGTCAAAATATACATCGATACCGGTCTCGTTTATGTCCTTCAGCGCCGCCATCAATTGTGGCAGCACCTTGCCGGATTTATAGTCAATTACGGCATCGGCACCGATCTCTTTGACCCAAGCGCATTTGTCTGCGCCGCCAGCCGAGCCAATGACTTTCATGCCCTTCGCCTTGGCAATCTGGGTAACAGTTGAACCTACAGCACCTGCCGCCGCCGAGACAAAGATCACTTCGCCAGCCTTCGCTTCAGCCACCTTGAGCAGACCGAACCATGCGGTGCCGCCGGGCATGCCAATGATGCTGAGCCAATGTTGGTCCGGCACGCCCAAATCGGGCAGCTTTACAGGCGGCATTCCAGCAGGAGGCGTATGGCCACCGCCAAAGACAACCGTGTCGCGCCAGCCAGCCATGTGCAGCACCTTTGTGCCAACAGGAAACTCGGCATTGTTGCTCTCGGTCACAGTGCCAACTGCGCCGCCAGTCATGGGTTCACCCAACATGAACGGGTCCGCATAGCTTTTTGCATCATTCATGCGTCCGCGCATATATGGGTCAACGGACATCCAGCTATTGGTTACGCGAAACTCGTCCGCACTCAAGGGGGCGTCGGGACGCTCAACAATCGCAAAATTGCTGTCGTTCGGAAGTCCAGATGGGCGGCTAGCCAGTGTCCATGCGCGCATTATTATCTCTCTCCATTGGTATTTTTACCTGCAGCATTCGCAGCAGCGTTTTTATAAACAGGTCGTCCACCGACCCATGTTTCTTGAACCACTGCATTACGCAATTCCCGAGGGCTTGCAAGCAAAGGGTCAACATCAATCAATATGAAGTCCGCATAATGTCCCGGGGTCAGTGAACCGAACTTGCCCTCTGCAAAGGCCGCATAGGCCGCGCCGGTGGTAAAACCAGCAAGGGCCTGTTCGCGCGACACGCGATCTTCTGGTCGCCAGCCGCCAAAAGGTTGCCCCTCGGCATCTTCGCGCGTCATTGCAGTGGCAAGGCCAGCAAAGGGATCCGCCGATTCCACTGGGACGTCGGAACCAAAAGCGAGCTTGCCCCCGGCGCGTGCAATTGACTGCCACGCATAGGCACCATTCAGGCGCTCTGGGCCAAGCCGTGCCTCAGCCATCAAGCGATCAGATGTCTGGTGCACAGGCTGCATCGAGGAAATAATGCCGTGCTTGCCAAGCTTTTGCAGATCGACCGGGTCAACGATCTGGACATGCTCAATCCGCCAGCGCTGATCACCCTTATATGTTTCGGACAATTCTTCGATGGCGCTAATGACCTCTGCATTAGCGGCGTCACCAATAGCGTGAACAGCGGTTTGGAAGCCGTCCATGGACGCGCGGACCATGAGGTTGCGGATTTCTGCGCTTGCCATAAATTGGAGGCCCGTTTGCCCAGCGGCATCGGCATAAGGTTTTTTCAACCATGCACCACGGCTGCCCAGCGCTCCATCAAGATACAGCTTTACCCCGCCAAGCCGGAGCTTGTCATTATACAACCATGGGCTTGGCCGCGGACCAGCAATTGCGACCATATTATTAATGCCGGCTGCATAAGCGAAAATCCTGACCGTTAGCCAGCCAGCATCACCCGCCCTACGATAGCTTTGCCAGTCGTCCATAGATGTGCCCATGTCGGCAATGGCGGTGATACCCAAGCTATGGAGTTTCTTCTGCGCCTCCCCCAAGGCAATATCGCGCTCCAGTGGCTTGGGCGCGGGCACAAATTTGCCAACCAAATCCGCTGCGGCGTCAATAAATATACCGCTTGGTTTTCCGTTGATAAGTTCAATACGCCCACCTGGTGGCGATTTTGACGCCGTATTTACGCCAGCAATGTCCATCGCGCGGCTGTTAGCCCAGCCCGCATGGCCATCAACGCGCTCAAGCCAAACGGGCCGGTCGCTGACCGCAATGTCAAGGTCTTGCGCCGTCGGAAAGCGACCAAGGCCCCATTTTTCCTGGTTCCAACCGCGACCAATGATCCAGCGGCGCTCGGGATATTTTGCGGCATACGCCTTGATCGCGGCCTGTGCTTCGGAAAGGCTGTTCGTATTGGAAAGGTCAAGTGTCAGTAATTGGAAGCCAAGGCCCATGACATGGCCATGCGCATCAATCAGGCCGGGCAATAATGTCGCGCCCCGTCCGTCCAAACGGAAATCGAGTATCTTGGGAAGCGTATCCTTTTTGGTCAGCAGTTCCGTAACTTTGCCGTCTCTGCCCACGAGCATGGCGTTAAAACGGATGACCTTGCCATTTTGGTCTAGCGTAATGCCGTTCACATTTTCGACAAGCCCTTCGGCGAAAGCTGGCGAAACGGCGGTGCTCGCGAACAAGGCGATCGCGCATAACTTCAAAAATAGCGATTTCTTGTCGGACACGAACGGGGCTTGGAATGAGGACGGAGCTTGAAGACCGAACGCCAGTGATGATGCGGTTTTCCTCATCCTTTAGGCAATCTTTTCACAATCGCACTGGTATCTAGCCGGCCCCCGCCCATATGCTGCACATCCGCGTAAAACTGATCAATTATCGCAGTGATGGGCAAAGTCGCCCCGACCGCGCGGGCTTCTTCAAATGCCAATCCAAGGTCCTTGCGCATCCAATCAACCGCAAAGCCGAAATCAAACTTGTCCTCAGCCATCGTCGCCCAGCGATTATCCATTTGCCAGCTTTGCGCCGCGCCGCCGGAAATGGCTTCATATACTTTCTCAACGTCCAGTTCAGCAGACTGCGCAAACCGCATAGCTTCGGATAAAGACTGGATGATACCCGCAAAGGCAATTTGATTGCACATTTTCGTGATCTGCCCCGTACCCGGGCCACCGACATGTACGATACGTTTGGAGTAAGCTGCGATAATTGGCGATGCTGCCTGAACGGAAGCCTGTGTCCCGCCACACATGATGGATAAGGTGCCGTTTTCTGCACCCGCCTGCCCGCCGGTCACAGGTGCGTCGACGATCAACAGCCCCCGCGATTTCGCTTCAACGCCAAGCTGCCGCGCAATCCGCGCGGAAACCGTTGTGTGGTCAATATACAGGCTGCCCTTGGTCATCGTCGAGAACGCACCGTCGCGGCCAAGCGTCACACCCGACAGGTCATCATCCGTGCCGACACAGCTAATTACGACCTCGGCCTCTTTGGCCGCGTCTGCTGGCGACGTGGCAAGCGTGCCGCCATAAGCTTCGATCCATTTTTCAGCCTTGGCACGCGAACGGTTATACACCGTCACATCATGCCCCGCCTGTATGAGATGCCGTGCCATCGGGCCGCCCATGACGCCCAATCCGATAAAAGCTATTCTGGTCATTCTTTGGTCTTAATGTCTGTTTTCAGTTAACGCCAGATGCGTTAGGGCCATTTTATATGTCTGACCTATTGACCCTGGACCATGTCCGCGCCGCCCATGACCGTATTCGCGATTCCATCGTGGCAACGCCGACCCTGCACAGCCAGACTTTGTCGAAGCTGACGGGCGCAAATATTTACCTGAAGTTCGAAAATCTGCAGTTTACGGCAGCATATAAAGAACGCGGCGCGCTAAACGCGATCCTTCTGCTTTCGGAAGAACAACGCAGCAAGGGCGTGATCGCAGCGTCGGCTGGCAACCATGCACAAGGCTTGAGTTATCATGGCACGCGCCTTGGTATTCCAGTGACCATCGTCATGCCCGTACCAACGCCGACGGTTAAGGTCATGCAGACAGAGAGCGTTGGCGGCAAGGTTGTCCTGTTTGGCGAGACTTTTGACGATGCCTATAAACATGCACGGCAGCTTGAGGAAGAGCAGGGGCTGACCTTTGTGCATCCTTTTGACGACCCGAATGTTGCCGCAGGGCAGGGCACTGTTGCGCTTGAGATGCTTGAAAGCATTCCGTCCCTCGACATGCTGGTGGTGCCTATTGGCGGCGGCGGCTTGCTATCTGGCATGGGGACGGCCGCGCGCGCTTTGAAGCCCGATATCGGCCTCATCGGGGTTCAAGCCGAGCTTTACCCATCCATGTATGCTTTGCTGAACAATCTGCAGATGCCGTGCGAAGGCGACACTTTGGCAGAGGGCATAGCCGTCAAAATACCCGGTGCATTCACTAGCGAAGTCATCCGCGAACTGGTCGACGACATAGTCCTAGTAAATGAAGCGCAACTGGAAACCGCGGTTAGCCTGCTGCTGCAGATTGAAAAAACCGTTGTCGAAGGTGCCGGTGCGGCTGGCCTTGCGGCAGTGATGGCCCATCCTGAGAAATTTGCCGGCAAGAATGTTGGCATCGTCTTGTGCGGCGGTAATATCGATACGCGGTTGCTAGCAAATGTCCTTTTGCGTGACCTTGCACGGTCCGGTCGCTTGGCGCGTTTGCGTTTGACCCTTCAGGACCGCCCCGGCGCGCTGTTCAAGGTGATGCGTTTGTTCAACGAGCATAATGTCAACATCATCGAAATTTACCATCAGCGGATTTTTACGACCTTGCCCGCTAAGGGGTTGATTACCGATATTGAATGCGAAGCGCGGGATGCCAATCAATTACAAGGACTCGTTGATGGTTTGAATGCGGCTGGCTACAAAGTCGAACGGGTCGAGCTGAATAAATGATAAGCCATTGCAAGAAAGATGGTAAATGCGCTTTCCAGCATTGGATGCGCGGTGCATAAAAGGTAAACAATGTATTAAAGGCCAACGCTGCCCAGCGGAGAGAATATGAGTGCACCAGTCCGTTTTCCGCGATTTTTTGTAACCAGCCCTGGCCCTTGTCCTTATCTTCCGGGCAAAACCGAACGGAAAGTCTTTACCGAACTCAACGGCAACCACGCCGATGAGCTGAACGAAGCGCTTGGTCGCATTGGTTTTCGCCGTAGTCAGAATGTCGCGTACAGGCCAAGTTGTCTGGACTGCAAGGCATGCGTGTCGGTGCGCGTGCGAACGAACGAGTTCCAGCCCAATGCCACACAGCGCCGAATTTTGCGGCGTAACGCTGATCTGGTTGTGAGCGCCTGCCGCCCTTGGTCAACGACCGAGCAATATGATCTGCTCAGCCGCTACCTCTCCTCACGCCATCCCGACGGCGGCATGGCGAATATGGATGATATGGATTATGCCGACATGGTCGAACAATCGCCCGTCCGCAGCCAAGTGATTGAATACCGGACTCCGCCGCTGTCCGGCCGGATTGGCGAATTGGTTGGTGCGTGCCTGACGGATCAGCAGAGCGACGGCATGTCGATGATCTATAGCTTTTACAATCCGGAGATTGAGGGCCGCTCTGGTCTCGGCAACTTCATCATCATGGACCATATCTTGCGCGCAAAGGCCGCCGGGCTGCCTTATGTCTATTTGGGCTACTGGGTAAATGGTGCGGCACGGATGCATTATAAGACCCGCTATAGGCCGTTGGAGCGCCTTGGGCCTGACGGCTGGGAATGTTTCGATCCAGATGCTGAGGCGGTCTAGGGTTAGGATAAAAGCGTTAAGAGGCCGTCAAATTCTGTCCGCAATCATCTGGGCAAGCAGCTCAATGCCTTTTGCATCTTCGGTATCAAAGCGGTTCAATGTTGGGCTATCAAGGTCAATGACCGCGATAACGGTGCCATTATGTTTTACAGGCACCACCAATTCCGAAGCGCTATTGGCATCGCAGGCAATATGACCGGGAAAGGCGTGGACATCTGCCACCAACTGCGTCTCGCCTGATTGCGCCGCGGCCCCACATACACCTTGGCCAAAGGGTATTCGAATGCAGGCTGCCTTACCCTGAAAGGGCCCAAGGACAAGTTCGCCATCGACCACGCGGTAGAAACCCGTCCAGTTGACGTCCGGTAAAAACGCCCAAAGCAAGGCTGCGATATTCGCCATATTGGCAACGGCGTCAGGCTCCTCGCTGGTCATCGCGTCGGCAGAGCGAACCATTTCTGCGTAAACTTCGGATTTCGGCGCGCTGGTATCGATGTCAAATGTGTACATTCTCTTGCCTTATCAATCGAAGCTGACCTTGCCACGGTTTTTCTTGATCGTGGATCGGCCCTTTTTGGTGTCAACCCGCCGTGCCTTGGCGGCTTTGCTTGGTTTGGTGGCGACGCGGCGGGTTTGGCGGATATGTGCACGGTCGATCAGATCGATGACCCGGGCGCGTGCGTCCTGCCGATTGGCTTCCCGCGTGCGGTGACTGCGGGCGGTAACGATCAGTTCACCCGACAACGTCATCTTGCTGCCCGCTAGAATCTTCAATTGGCGAAAGGCGTAAGGTTGCAGGCCCAGCGCATAAACATCGACGCGCAATTGGCAGGCGGTCGCGACCTTGTTGACATTCTGCCCGCCCGGTCCGGTGGAGGCCAGGAAGGTTTCTTCAAGATATTCTTCGGGAAGGTCAAAGGCCATGGCGATGGCTGTAACAGCCAATGCCATATTTTGCCAATATCACACGCATGGTTTACCGCGAGTCCACCAGAATGATTTCGGCGTCCTCGACTGCGCATATGGTAATAATGCCTGCGCCGATGGCCACACCATCGCGGGCATTCGCACGCTGCCCGTCAATCTCAATCGCGCCGGTTGCCGGCACCATATAGGCATGACGATTGGCGCCGATGGTATATTCCAGGCTGTCACCCGCCTTGATGGTCGCGCCAAGCACGCGGGCGTCGGTGCGGATCAGCAAGGCATCACTATCTTCGTCAAAGCCACTGGCAAGGATTTGCCATGCGCCTGAACGGTCATTCTTGGGGAATGGCTTTGCGCCCCAACTTGGCGCGCCGCCTGTCCGATCTGGCAGGATCCAGATTTGGAACAAGGTCGTTGGTGTATTTTCTAAATTATATTCCGCATGGCGAATGCCGCTGCCCGCGCTCATGACTTGAACATCACCAGCCCCCGTGCGGCCTTCATTGCCGAGACTGTCCTTGTGGGTGATCGCGCCAGTGCGGACATAAGTGATGATTTCCATATCCGCATGGGGGTGGGGTGGAAAGCCTGACTGCGGCGCAATCAAATCGTCATTCCATACGCGGATTGCACCCCAATTCATCCGTGCAGCGTCATGATAGCTGCCGAATGAAAAATGATGATGGGCATCAAGCCAGCCATGGTTCGCCGCACCAAGCGTTTCAAAGGGACGAATTTCAAATTTCGTTTTGGCGTCAGTCATGTCATGCGCTCCTGAATCAGGACCTTCTTAATAGGTCCTGACCTTAAGATAGTGCACGACATGGCTATCGGAATAGAGACGTTCCAAACATATTGTTTCCATTGCGCAGCTGCCCGATTTTCAATCTTCACTTATGCGGCGCAGGCGCTTGGTCTGTCCAAGGCTCTGATATCCAAAACGGTCGCTGTGCGCATTGACTATATCATCACTGAACGCGGATGACGGCTTTATGAACTGTCGTTAAGTTTTCGCCGTCGCGAATGTGTTTTTCGTTCGATTCTGAAATCAGTCCCCCCAAATGTCACAAAATGTATAAAAAAATTTACATTCTTTGTGCCCCTGCAGCCATTGAAAAATAGTCATTTTTTGTGAATTTATATGTCACAATCGTTGAATATCATGATGTTAATGCCAAATTAACCTTTGAAGTTCATTCCCCTTATGGTTAATAAAGTGCGAAGCAATGCTGGATAAATCCGCGCGGCTTCGAAGGTCCAGCGGTTTGAAAAAGGGGTTTGCCCATGCGTGTTCTTTTGATTGAAGATGAACCTACCACGGCGAAGGCCATCGAAATGATGCTCGCGACGGAAGGGTTCAATGTCTACACGACTGACCTGGGTGAGGAAGGTCTCGATCTGGGTAAGCTCTATGATTATGACATCATATTGCTCGACTTGAACTTGCCCGACATGCACGGTTATGATGTTTTGAAAAAACTGCGCGTTGCCAAAGTGCAAACGCCCGTGCTTATTCTTTCAGGTATCAGTGAGATGGACACGAAGGTCCGCTCCTTCGGCTTTGGAGCCGATGATTATGTAACAAAGCCGTTCCATCGCGAAGAACTGGTCGCGCGTATCCATGCGGTTGTGCGCCGTTCCAAAGGCCATTCGCAGTCCATCATCCGCACGGGCAAGTTGGCTGTGAACCTCGACGGCAAAACCGTTGAAGTCGATGGTAGCCGCGTGCACCTTACGGGCAAGGAATATGCAATGCTTGAGCTGCTGAGCCTGCGCAAAGGGACTACGCTGACCAAGGAAATGTTCCTGAACCATTTATATGGCGGCATGGACGAGCCTGAATTGAAAATCATCGACGTCTTTATCTGCAAGCTGCGCAAGAAATTGTCGCTGGCTTGTGCCGGTGAAACCTACATCGAAACGGTGTGGGGCCGTGGTTATGTCCTGCGCGATTTCGACAATGTGGCGCAGACGCTCGTCGCCTGAAGCGGTCGGACATATCGATTTTATGGGGACAATGGGCGCAGTCAGAAATGGCTGCGTCCATTGTTATATGTGGCTTAACGCCGGGGCGGCAGTCCTGCAAAAGTGATCGTGCTTTCCGCGCCTGTCGCACTTAATGCACTGACGCCCACAAAATGATCATCCACGATCAAGCCCTCTAGCAATGTCTGGGTGCCCTGCAGTTCACGGACAAAGACCCAATCCTGCGCATCGGCGCGGCGTTGATACACGCGATAGCTTTGCGCGCCGGGGCTAGCGTCCCAACTGACACTGGTGTTGGAGGTAACCGCGCCGCCCAATGTCGCCGATGCTGGCGCTGGCGGGGCATCGGCCAAGGCCGTTGCGGTCAGAATATTCAACATCGTCACCTTGGCCAAATAGTCAAAGTCCATCTTGTCGACAGTGTCGCCATATTCGATGCCATTTTCCGCGCGCAGATCCTGATGCTGATGGTGATAATTTTCGACGCCGACGGTGTAACGTATGGCCGGAAAGCCAAGCTCCAGCGCGGGCAAATGGTCCCCGCCACGCGCAAAGCGGTCAGGCCGGCGGACGCCAAAGACATCGAGTGTCACGTCCGGATAGGCTTTGGCCGCAACCTTGTCAGCATAACGCATTAGCGAACGGCTTGGGCCGTCATCTTCACCGCCGCTGTTGCGCCGCGCCATGTGCCCCGCCAGATCTTCAGATGCCCGAATGCCTTCGCTGAACACCCGCACGACATTATCAACCTTGCGGCCGTCAGTGCCAAGCGTGCCGCCGACAATATCATTGTTCAACATGGCGCTGACTTTCCAGCCACGTTCCTTGGCGGTTTCCGCGAGCAGCTGCCCACCCATCAGGCCCTGTTCTTCGCCCGACAGCAAGGCAAAGACAATCGTCGCCTCATTCTGCGGCTGCTGCGACAATATGCGCGCCGCCTCAATCACCAAGGCGCTGCCCGAACCATCGTCATTGGCGCCCGGCGCATCCTTGGTAAAATCCATCACATCGGACACGCGGCTGTCGATATGTCCGGCGATTATGATGACATGGCCCCAGCCCATTTTGCCGGGTTTGATGGCGAGGACATTGACAATATTGACGCCGTTTGGAATGCGCGGGCCCGACATGTTGCGTTCCAGATTTTCGGTCTGCAAGCAGCCATTGCACGCCTTGGCGATTTTTTCGAATTCACTATGCGCCCATTTGCGGGCCGCGCCGATGCCGCGTTTCGGGTCCGTGGCCGATGACAATGTATGGCGCGTGCCAAAGCTGACGAGTTTTTCAACATCCGCCTTCAGCCGTTGTACATTGGGGTTGCTTGGTGGGCTGGCATAAGCGGCCATTGGGGACGCGAAGCCGATAGCGATAAAGCCTGCATATGCGCATAATTTTTTCATCATCGTTCCTGTCCCATCCCGTCCCGCGCTTTATGAAAGCGGTCAGCCTTCAACCGCGAAAATCAATCCGGCATTTTTCTGCAATCGGTCCACAAGATGCTCGCTTAAGGCAGCGCCCGGCGTGGTGACGCCGCCGGCGCCCTCAACTTCGCACAATGCAATGGCGGTTTCGCTGATCATCTTGCTGGTCGAACCATAGCCAGGGTCACGGTCGCCCTTGACGCTGAATCGTGCCGTGCGGCCATCGGGATATTCGGCAACGAACAATATGTCATAAAAACCGGTTTCGCGTTCTTCTTTGGTGGGGCCTTCGCCGGGCTTGGGGTCATCCGCGCCGCCCATCATGGGGGTGGAGGCGACATGTTTGGCAATGGCCTCACCCTGTTCGCCCGGGCCTGTCAGCATCATTTCATCATACACAAAATCGGCGCCATATGCATGGCCAAGCAAATGGTTGGTGCGGTGGACATTTTTGGTGTTGATCGGGGCCATGACGAAATTGGTCGCCCAGCTGCCGAGGCTCTCGTCATATTCGGGCTTATTACCCGCAGGTTGCGGCGGGCCAGCAAAATCTGCGGACAGGCTGAACGGATTGGTCAAATAGCCGATGACCGCAGGGTCCTTACTTGCGGCGGCCATGGTCGCTTTTAAGCTGGCTGCGGTGCCGCCCGAAAACGTGCCCTTCATGGCACGTACACGGCCCTTCACCCTTGGCGCAGGCGCGCCGAATGTCGCCACGCAATGTTTTTGCAGCATCATCACGCCCAAATCGAAGGGGATGGAATCAAAACCAGCGGAAAACACGATCCGCGCGCCCGACGCCTTGGCAGCGGCATCATGCTGGTCGATTTTCTGGCGCATCCATGCAGGCTCGCCGCATAAATCGGTATAATCGGTGCCATTGGTAACGCAGGCGGCGACAAGTTCATTGCCATAAAGCTGATAGGGACCGACGGTTGTCAGAACGACCTTCGTGCGCTTGACCATCGCATCGAGCGTAGCGGGGTCAGATGCATCGGCGACAATCAAATCTGTGTCTGCGGCGGCACCAATAAGATCACGCACTTCTTCCAGTTTGGAAAGGCTGCGCCCCGCCATCGCCCATTTCAGGCCGCTCTTGTCCTTGAGATATTCGGCCACCAAACGCCCCGTATAGCCCGTCGCGCCATAGACAATGATATCGAATTCGCGTGGGGTATTTGGCATGAAGTTTCCTCTCTTTGGGGTGACGGCATTATAGGGTCACCTGACCCTAAGTTTACAAACATATATGCATAAGCCGCCTTTTTTGTAAACTTAGGAAGCGCGCAGGCGTGCTTTGGCATCGCGGCGCGGCGGCGGCAAGCGCAACACTTTCATGATATGCTTGGCATCGGGGCCAGTTTGAAATTCAAACGCGCCGCCCAGCCGCATTTTAACAATGGTGACGCCGTGCATGGCGCGTTCCATGGCGTAATCAAGCATGATGCTCCGCCCGAAACCCAACGCCCGGTCCCATTCATCGGCAAAGCTTTCCGCACCCACACGTTTTTTGAGGTTATAGGCCGAAATCCGCGACATCCCCACCGCCTGCGCCGCTGCATCAACTGTGCCCATCGTCGCCAGCGCAACCAAAAACAACCGCTGCCGCTCCGGCGTCCAGCCATCATGCCGCACACGGTCGAGCGCGACGGGGGTGAAGTCGGGTTCATAGTCTGATATGGTTTGCATGGTCGGTTATATTAACCTATATGGATAATGTAGTCAATTGCTAGTTTCATGTTAATGCACTTGAGAATATATGGACCTCGTGCGCTGTGGAGAGGTTGCGATATGCCCCTCCCATGGACAAGATCAGAGGGCGGGCTGCTTCGGTAGCGCCGCCCTCAACTTTTTTCCAACCTCTGTTTATCATCCTACGCTCTCTTTACGTTGTCCACGTAACTTAGGCATTAGAGATAATTCGTCAATCTTTACAATTACATCATTAATTTATCAAAGACGGTCTGTGATGCGCTTAGCACAACTGGCTACATGCGCAGGTCGTTCAAAAGTGCCGCTGCAGCTGGCCCAAATATGTGCTGGCAAGGTCGGCGTAGCTCGTTTCGCAGGGTCGCTCGCTTTTTTAGAATAGGCACTGGCTCGCGGGTGCATTGGCGCAGATTTTGGGGGATTAGTTGCGCGTCATGTGCCGTTTTTGAATTCAACACAATTTATGGCACGTTGGCCGCTATGGCGGTCCAGTTGGATGACAATGTCGATCATTGACCGCGCGTAATCCATCGTTTCCTGACGACCAAGGCCAAGTCCGGCCTGCATACACATGAAGGCAATTTGTTCGAACGCGCCTTGGGGTGAATTGGCGTGCACGGTGCTGATGGAACCGGGATGCCCTGTATTGATGGCCCGCAAAAACGTGACCGTTTCTCCGCCGCGTAATTCGCCCACAATCAATCGGTCCGGCCGCATGCGCAGCGATGCGCGCATGAGATCGTCCACCGTCACTCTTGCCTCACCTTGATCGCCAGCCACAGCGATCAAGCCAAGCGCATTGTCGCTGCTCAGCCGGATTTCAGGGGTGTCCTCAATGGAAATGACGCGTTCATGTTTCGGAATTTCCTTTAACAACGCGTTGAGCAATGTTGTCTTACCCGATGATGTTCCGCCGGAAATGAGGATCGTTTTGCGCGCCGCAACCGCCGCACGGAAAAAGCCCAGATAATCTTGTTTCTGCAAGAGCGCCGCAAGCACATGGCTATCGTCGGCTATTTTAGGGGCCGATGGCAGCGCACTTTGTTCAAAATAGCTTTCCAGCGTCATGTCTTGCAACCGATGTTTGCGGATCGCGAGCGCAACCGTGCCGCGGGTGGCAGGCGGCAACACCATTTGCACGCGGGCGCCACCCGGCAATATGGCGGCGAGCAACGGACTTTCCCGGCTAACCCCTTGATGGTTGATGCGGGCGATCTGATGCGCAAGGCGTTCCAGCAACTGGCTGTCTATTTGGGGCGCGTCATGGCGTTCCATCTGCGCCAATCCAAGCCGCTCAATCCATATTTCATGCGGCCGGTTCACCAATATTTCGGTGACATCATCGCATGCCAGCCAATCGCTAAATGGGGCTAGATAGCTGTTGAGATACACATTGCCGGTATCGTCGGCGATCGGTGCCGTCTGGTTCATGGCGCATCGCCGTCGGTGCCCGAAAAGTCGAGGTCGCGGGCGATGAAGATACGGATGGCCGTGCCTTGCGCAACTTTTACCGTAGGCGGGATGTTGATGTCGCGTTGCAAGGCAATTCCAGCCACGCTTTTGGCATCATCGGCCGTGCGGACGATGACATCATTGCCCCCCTGCTGCAACAGCCCAAGGCCGGATTGCACAACGGACAATAATATGGCTGAACCAAAGCGCTTCAGAAAATTGCTATCCACTTTGCCCCCTAAGCCCGCACGGCCAAGCGGGTCAGTGACGGGCGAGCCGAGCGAAACGGTTACGCCATCGGGGCGGGTCAGCCTTGTCCAAACGATAAAGGCGCGGGATTGCCCTGCGGCCAGGCCCGAACGATATTGCCCAATCAAGCGGCTACCGCTGGGGATGAGCACCCGTCTGCCATCAAAGCCCATGACGTCGCGGCTGACAACGGCACGCACATATCCTGGCAGATCGGAGTTTATGGCGGTTTCCAGAACGCCCGCGATGATTGCGCCCTGCGGCACTGTATAGCTGCTATTGGCGATACGCACGGCACGGGCAGGGGCATTTTCACCCGCTGCAACGCGGTCGGCAAACCTGTCTTCTGCGCTCAAATCTTCATTTTTTACCCCTGCCAGACCCGGCGTGGGGGGGACCAAAGCGACGACGCCTTTTGTGGTATCAACGACAACGCCGGGGGATTGAAAGCGGTTAGGACCAACCGTTGCGGGGCCAACGATGCCCAATGCTGCTCCATTTGGGGTATTCACAGGTGGCGGGACAAGCACTGGCGGCGGTAATTCTGGCGGTCCTGGACGCAAGGTCGGTTGCGGCACGAGACCGCCCGGCGGGACAATTGCAGTGGGTGTAACGGCAGCAGGCTTGGCCGCAATTTGGTTTGCGGCATTCCGGCTGTTGGCCAAGCTGCTAAAGGTCAATATGGCCAACAAGCCAATACCCGCTATGCCCAATTTCATTCCGGGCGATAGGCCATTTGGCATCGCAACTGGTGACAAAATCATTTGATTGGCGGCATCAAGCGCGTCTGTGTCCATCGCAGCGCGCGGGTCAACTTTGCCGGATTTGAGCAGGCTCATGGCTTTACCTTCGTCGATCTGCAGCCCAACCGACCGCATTTTTTCTGTGTTGTGCGTTGTTTCGGGGCATCTGCGCCGGGCGTCGGCACGGCATAAGCGTCGTTAAAGATGATCGTGACTTCTGTGCCATGGCGCAACACAAACTGCGGCGCGATTTGCTCCACAACAGTATAAGGCCCGCGCACGGCGAAGTTGACGATGCTTTCACCGGCATCGGGGGTGATGCTGAAAATCGCAGGAGCGCCCGATCCCGCGGCAAAGCGGAAATAGGTCGATTTGCCATCATCAAACACTTGTTCGGGCACATTGGCCTTTGCGCCGTCATAGCTATAGGCGCGGTTCCACAATTCAGGCGGCGTCGCAATCAAAGGCGGCGGCGTTCCCATAATGTCGCCTGCTGTGACTTTCGGTGGATAGCGGAAACGCACAGCATAAATAATCTGGCTTTGCGGGACACGCAGGCCCGATTTTGCCAACAGTTCAAGATTGTAACGCCGCACGTTTGTGATGATCGATAAATTGGTCGCAGGCGGCAGGCCCACTGGTTTCAGGAACATGACCGTTCCTGCGCCATTTGGCGTCACCTGCCAGCCAGAGGAATCACCGATGCCAACGGTTTCAATCTGCTCACCCGGTTCAAATTCAAGCATCATTTGATAGCCAGTATGGCCGGTCAGACGAATGACGGCATCGGGGTTGTAATCAACATAGCGGATATTTGACGCAACTTGCGCCGATGCAGCATGCGGTAGAGCGGCTGTGGCGCTTATGGCCATAATGATAAGGGCGAGCCCAATATAATGTCGGATCATGCAACGTTCCTGATGGCTTTAATCGGCGCGCGGGCCGCAGTCACGGGACCTCGCGAAATCCGCCGATCGGAATAATTATTCGGCTGTCCTGCTTGACCAGCGTCTGCATATGCACGCTGTGGCAGCAATATTCCGCGCGGATTGTCTGGGCTGATGCTAACCGTTGCCGCGGCGGATCGCTCAATAGCGCTGACCAGCGACTGCATGCGTTCATTATACACAGGATTGTTTGCAGGCTGCGGGTCATGAGCGACGGGTGCGGAAACCCGATTATCGATTGTGCGATCTTGCCCAAAGGACAAGGTCCATCCGCTTACAATCGTCCGGCCAATGCGGAATAATTGCACCGCCACCGCCACCATGATGAGCACGATCACCAATATGGTCAAAGCGGCGCGCAACGAGAAATCACCCAGCCCCGCCGACACATACATTTGCGCCAATATGGGCTCAAGCGCCGTCATAGCGCCAACGGACGTGACCATCGTCATGACGGGGACCAGTGCCATCATGACCGCCGCACGGCCCCAGCCGAGCGCCAAGCCGCGGGTAGAGGCAAATAAACCGAGCACCGCAAAGACGGGACCAAGAAGCAAAAGCAGACCCAAGATGATTTTCGCCACGACCAAGACACCTGCCGTTGCCAGCACAAGGAACAGCGCGCTCAGCAAAAGCACATTGGGGCCAAGCGAATCCTTTGGCGCGACAACAGCGGTGATATTGTTTGCGGTCACAGGAAGTGTTGCAGGTTCAGGCGCTGTTGGGCTTGTCGGCAGCATCTGTTCCGGCCGCGCGTCAAATTCAGTCCAAGCATCGGCTAAGTCGACCATGCGGCCCGACAACATATCGACACGTTCGGTAATGCCGCGCACATTGCTATCATCAGGGTTCATGGCGCGCACGATTTCCTGCGGCCCATCGGTCAACACGTCGTAGACCAAAACCTGATATGTCGCCAAGTTACTGGTCAACGCCAGCACAGCGCCAATCATGATCATGCGCGGCATCATTTCGCCAACGCTTAGTGCGGAACGCCCAAATATCAGCCGGTAGCCGATGATCGCGACGTAAATCGTCAGCGCAATCGTGAGGGCAAGATTAAACACACTGCCCGCACCCAGCAAATTGGCATAGCCCGCCTGCACGGTCGACTGGATATAACAATCGACAGCGTTCACCATCGTTTCTGCCGAACCTGCAGCAGGGTTGAGGGCAACGCAATTTGCCATCAGTTCGTCATCCCCATCCTGCTTGCGGCCGACAACGGGGGCAATGCCCCGTCTTGCACGGCCTGCAACAATAATGGCATCCATTCGGACGGCGCATCACCATGATCGCGGCGAAGCGCATCCAATATCCGAACGCTGGCTTCCCGGCCGGACAACACGGTTATCGCATCAGGCATATTGCCCATGTCCAGACGTGCAACGACGCTGTTCCCGCCTTGCTTAATTAGTACGCAGCGTAAATGTTCGGGCAAGGAACGCACGAGATCAAGTTCATGCGCCGTCAAGCCAAAGCCATCGCAATAATCGGACGCTTGCGCCTTGGGATTGCTCATGAACAATTGCGTGGCGGATTGTTCAATGATGGTGGCGGCAATCTTGCTTTCAATCGCGTCGCTTGCGCTTTGTGTGGCAAAACCAACCACACCATTGCGTTTGCGAATGGTCTTCATCCAATCCTTCAGCCGGTGGACGAAGACGTCGTCATCAAGCGCCTTCCATCCTTCGTCGATTACAATCATCGACGGGCTGCCGTCCAAGCGTTCATCGACGCGGTGGAACAAATACATCATCGCGGGCGTCCGCAAGGCCGGATTGTCGAGCAATGCCGTCATGTCAAAGCCAGCGGTTCTTGTATCCAGGGTCAACTGGTCTACCGGGTTATCGAACAACCATGCATGCTCACCTGCGCCATACCAAGGTGCAAGGCGCGATGCGAGATCGCCACGGATGGGACGCGCGCCACCAGCGAGCAGTTCCACCAAATATCGCAATTGGCGGTATTCGGCTGGCTGGCTGAAATTGGCATCAACCGCGCTGGAGATAATCGCGTTTTCATCAGCAGTCAGTTGCCCGCCCGCTGGCGTTAAAATCTGCGCCAGCCATTGCCGTAAAAATGCCTGATTTACAGCATTTTCCGGCAGTTGGAGCGGGTTGAAACCCGTTGGGTTGCCGGGCCGCAAGACATCATAATGCCCACCAATTGCGCGAATGAAAATCTCGGCACCGCGATCCTTGTCAAAGAAAAAAGTGCGGGGGTAAAATTTCTGCGCCTGCGCAATCAGGAAATTCAGCACAACCGTTTTGCCAGAGCCCGATGGCCCAATAAGCGTGAAATTGCCTAAATCGCCGCTGTGCAAGTTAAAGAAATAGGGCGTGCTTGATGTGGTTTCGAGGACCGTGATGGGTTCACCCCATGGCCCGCCAGCAGGCACGCCAATCGGAAAGCCATGGAGCGAAATGAGGCCGGACAAATTGGCCGTCGACACCAATGCCTTGCGCGCAATAAAATCTGCATTGCCCGGAAACTGGCCCCAAAAAGCGCTTTCAAGGTTGAGATCCTCACGCACAGCAACGGCGCCAATATCGGCCAGCGATGCCTGTACATCGGCAACGGCGGCATCCAGCGCGGCTAAGGTCGCCGCGCGGACATGGACAGTCAAATGATGCTCGCCATAAGCCGCAGCGCCGCCGGTAAGGTCATCCTTTGCACCCAAAAGGCCTTGGCGCAGCGTTGTGGTTTCGTCCGAGGCCGCACGTAAGCGGCGAAGCGCAAGCCCGATGCGCTCATCTGCAATCTGCCGGTCAATGAAAGCAAAGCTCTCCGTCATCGTCAGCTCATGCGGCAGGCGCAGCAGATTATCGAGCATACCAGGTGCGGTAAAAGCAGGGTAATCCTTAATGGAAATAATGGCGCCAAAACGCGACATATTGGCGCTTGCACCTCTCAATTCCAGAGCATCAAGGCCAAAGCTGATCCGCTTATAGGGTAGATAATGGCCAGCGTCGCCACTGGGTTCCAGCACGGGCTGCATTTCGCCATTATACAGCGCCGACAATATCTCAAGCGGTTCGGAACAGATGCCATTGGCCCCATGATAGCGGCCCAGCAGGCGCGGGCCATAACGGGCTAAAGCGGAGAGCAGGTTGGTGCGCGCCGCATCCAATTCCCGCAATTCACGCGCTTGGTCCGCCAGCCGTTCGACGCTTTTGCGTGCACCATTGCCCCATTTGGTAAGCCGATCAAAAAAGCCAATCTTACCCCGGGCTGGCCGACGGACTAGCATCAGCACTATGTCGTTAACGTAGAGCCTTTTGCCCCGCAATTGCTGCTGCCACGCATCGTCGAGGTCGCGGACAAAACCATCTGGTTGCGTGCCTGAAAGTTCGGCGGTCACTTGGCGGCGAATGACGTGGCAGTATAAAATCAAATTGGAGTTCGCGATGCCGCGCATCACAACATCACGCACGGCCGCCATATAGTTTAGTGTTTCGCTATCGGCCGTTTCAAAGGCAACGCCGTCGACCTGAATCATCTGGATCAGGTCGCCGCTGCGGGTCATAACCGTATGGTCATCCAAATGCCCGGCATAAGGCAGACGGTCCCCTGCGCATGGGTCCAAAGCTGCTGCTTTTTGGGCGACCGTTTTCATGGATTAAGGCCGGTAACTGTTGCAGCGCCAAAGATCATGCGTGCGCGTGCGGCCACAACGGCTTATTTTCGTAATCCAGAGATCAAAAATCCGTGGCTCCCGCAAACAGGCCATATAGCCAATAGCATGGATGACGGCGGCGGCCGGAATCGCCCAGAATGAACGTGTAATCAGGAAAATTTCGGTGGTAACGACCAGATTGATGACAAAATAGCTATAGGTGACGCCCGCGAACATCTGCGGCTGTGTCAATGCTCGGAATATCGGCGTGCGGTTCAGCGGGGTCATATCCTAACCGCCACCGGCAGCGACACGAATACCCGAGACAATCGCTGTGGCGCCAAACAGAATGAAGCAGCCAATGATGACTGTAGCCCCAAAGCGCCAGTTCATCCGCCCCGTTAACATCATCAAGCCAACAACGGCGACCGCGATCACGGCTGCGGTCGTAGCGACATTGCCCAGCAACGTGCCTTGGATCCAACCAAGCGCATTGACGATTGGTCCTGAACCCTGCGGATCGACATTGGATACCTGCGCCATGGCCGTTTTGGGTATCGCAAAAACGAACGCAGCCAAGGCGAAGAAACGAGCGAAACTGCGAGAGAAACTATATGTCATCATGAACCTCAATATCCTGCGCGATAGGCCGACGTTGCCGACAAACGTTGAATGATTTGGCGGACGTAATTTTGTGTTTCGCGGTAGGGCGGGATGCCACCATATTTTATCACCGCCCCTGGCCCTGCATTATAAGCAGCTAAGGCAAGCGGCACATTATTGCCAAAGCGTTCTAGCTGCTGGCGCAGATAGGCTGTCCCACCGATCACATTCTGTTCCACATCATGCGGGTTTTGCACTCCCAATTGCCGCGCAGTCCCGGGCATGAGTTGCATCACACCCATCGCCCCCGCCGTGGAAAGGGCACGCGGATTATATCGCGACTCCTGCCAAGCAACGGCATCGACCAGATTGCGGTCAACGCCGAAGCGTGTTGCTGCAATCTGAATATGCTGCCGCACGGCATTTTGTGATTCCGAAGCGTGAGATACAGGCTCTGCTTTGGAACCCTGTCGACCTGCAACAACTGGCGACGCGTCTGTGCGCCATGCCGGCTGAGATATTTCGACGAGATTGCCATTTTGCCTGCGTTCGAAAACGTTCGCATGCGCATCCGAACAAAATCCCGCGAGATAAAGACCTGCAAAAATCAGAAGAGTGAAGCGCCTGTTGACCATATTTTGAGCCTAAATCACGCTTGTTGCGATGCCGTTGACTAATCTCCTGCCGCACCCACCGCAACAAAAAAATTCAATTTCGGGGATTGTAAAAAGTTTGACGAAGTCGAACCATCTCATTGACATAAGGATTATAATTGTGGTGAAACTAACGTAGAGGCCACGGCATCTCCAACACTTGGAATAGATGCCGGACGCTTGGGGGATTGTGATGACGCAAGCTGAATGCGCGTCCCTTGAAGGGGCAACAGAATCTGATATTTCGCCGGATATTTTCGCTGCGCCGCAGGAAGCCATTGCGAAAAAATCGCCCGCTATTTTTGCAGTCCCCGCCGCCTCATTGGTGGTGGCCGCATGTGGTGGTGGATCGGATGGCAGTTCAAGCAGCTCTGCTGCGGCGCCAACTGTGCAAGTCGCCAAGCCCGCGACAGATGGCGAAGCAGCTCGCTTCATTTTGAAGACCAGCCTTGCGGTGACGGAACCCGAAATCACCGATATTCGATCTGTGGGCTATGCGGCTTGGCTCGATAAGCAGATGGACATTCCGGTTAGCCAGACGGGTGTCGCTTGGCTTTCATCGCGCGGTTACGATCAAGTCACCACCGACGAATATTATAACAACAGCGTGTTCGCAGATTATATGGTCTGGAACCAGTTGATTACCAGCCCCGACCCGGTTCGCAAAAGATTGGCCTATGCGCTTTCGCAATTTTTTGTCGTGTCGACCAATGGCATCGAAATCACATGGCGGTCCACTGCCATGGCGGCTTATTGGGACATTCTGAACCGCCATGCTCTGGGGAATTTCCGTCAGTTGCTGGAGGATGTAACGCTCAGCCCCGCAATGGGCGTTTATTTGAGCACGCTTGATAATAAGAAAGAAGATGCGCGCAGCGGTCGCGTGCCCGATGAAAATTATGCGCGTGAAGTCATGCAGCTTTTCACCATTGGCTTGAATGAGCTGAATAATGACGGCACCAAAAAAATGGGTACCACTGGCGAGCCCATCGAAACATATACCAATTCCGATGTTTCCAACCTCGCGCGGGTATTTACCGGCTATAGTTATGACTGGTCGAATTTGGTCAGAACGCCTTCCGCGCGTGTGCCATCAACCCTGATCGCACCGATAGAAGCCGTGATCAGGCCGATGACAAGCGTGCCGAGCAAATGGCCGAGACCACAGACCGCCAGCGAGCATTCCATGCTGGAAAAAACATTTCTGGGTACAACTATTCCGGCCAACACCGATGCACCAACATCGATGAAATTGGCGCTGGATGCGCTTTTCAACCATCCTAATGTTGGCCCATTTTTTTCCAAACAAATGATTCAGCGTTTGGTGACCAGTAACCCTAGTGCTGGCTATGTTGATCGGGTTGCCAAGATATTTAACAATAATGGCTCGGGTGTTCGTGGCGATCTGCGCGCGGTGTTCAAGGCCATTTGGCTTGATGATGAAGCGACAAATGCGGCTGGGTTGACGTCCCCGACCTTTGGCAAAGTTCGGGAACCGGTGTTGCGCTTTACGCAATGGGCCAGAACTTTCGGTGCGGCATCGCGATCAGGTAATTGGATCATAGCAAATCTGTCCAATCCCAGTAACAGCCTTGGCCAAAGCCCCTTGCGTGCGGCGTCCGTATTCAATTTTTACCGCCCAGGTTATGTTCCTGCCAACACGGCCATCGCAACCAATGCGCTCGTCGCACCGGAATTCCAAATCGTGACCGAGGTTAGCGTTGCGGGTTATATCAACTTTATGGCTTCAGCCATCGGATCAGCCAACGGCCTGAACAATGACGTCAAAGCCACGTATACGCGTGAGCTGGCTATCGTTACCGATACTGCGGCCTTATTGAACCGGCTGTCCTTGTTATTGTCCGGAAATCAGCTCGCCGACACCACCAAAGCAACTATCAAGACCGCACTTGATGCGACCACCGTTACCGACGCCAGCTCTTTGGCAGACAAGGAACGGCGCGTGTTTCTGGCGACTCTTCTTGTCTTTGCATCCCCCGATTATCTCGTCCAAAAATAGGGAGCGTATCGTGCACATTAGCAAAATGGAAGATATCTCTCGGCGCGCTTTCCTTCGCCGCTCGAAACAATTGGCCGTGGCCGGGACAGCGGGGTCGTGGGCCATGGGTCTTGCGGGCATGGGGGAGGCTGCTGCGTTCAGCGCAGGCAATGATTATCGCGCGTTGGTCTGCGTATTTTTCAACGGAGGCAATGACCATAACAGCACCTTAATCCCCTATGACTCGGCAAATTACGACTTGTATAGCGCCATTCGCGGCGGTGGCCCCGGACAAACCGCAGGTGGCATTACCTTAGCGCGCTCGTCTCTCGCGGCAACGGCCCTCACCCCTGCCAAAGGGCAAGTGCTGACCAATGATCTGCAATATGCGCTCGCACCGCAAATGACCCGCATGAAAGCCTTGTTTGATGCAGGCAAAATTGCACCATTGCTCAATGTAGGCCCGCTTGTTGCGCCATTAACCTTGGCCCAATATCAAAGCAGCAATAAGGTCGCCAACCCCCGGCCTGCGAAGCTGTTTTCGCATAATGACCAACAATCGACATGGCAGTCATCGCGGCCCGAAGGTTCCACCGACGGTTGGGGTGGCCGCATGGGTGACCTTGCTTTGTCCAGCAACACTAATGCGCTCTTCACCTGTATTTCGGCGGCCGGCAATACCGTGTTTTTGGCCGGAAAGGACGCGTTTACCTATCAAATCTCGCCAACCGGTGCACCTGCCGTCAGCGGCCTTAAGGGCCCATTATTTGGTTCCAGGGCGGGCAGCGATGCGCTTCGCACGTTGATGACGCAGTCGAGCAACAATATGTTTGAAGCGGAGTATAATCGGGTAACACGCCGATCCATTGATGCAGAAGTTGTTATCAATGCGGCGCTCCTGCCAACATCGCTTGCGACATCATTCCGGCCAGTGTCCGGCACCAATACGCTCGCAGATCAGCTGCAAATTGTTGCGCGGTTGATAGCCGCGCGCCAAGCGCTGGGCGTGAAACGCCAGATATTCATGGTAAATATGGGCGGCTTTGACCTTCACGACAATTTGATCATGGGTCAGGCAACGCTTCTGGACCGCATCGACTTCGCATTTGACGCTTTCTATCGCGCGACTGTGGAATTGGGCATGGCTGATAAGGTGACCACGTTCACGGCCTCCGATTTTGGTCGTACGCTGCAGTCCAATGGCGATGGATCCGACCATGGTTGGGGCGCGCACCACTTCATCATGGGCGGCGCGGTGAATGGCGGTCGCTATTATGGTGTCGCACCACAAATCTCCGTTAAAAGTCCGGACCAAGTCGGCCTTGGCCGTTTGCTCCCAACGGTATCAGTGGATCAATATGCTGCAACACTCGCCACCTGGTTCGGCGTTGCGCCTAGCGAAATATCCAGCATCGCGCCCAACATTGGGCGGTTTAACGGCGCGAATTTGGGCTTCATGCAATAGCTGCCCGATCGTCCTAGCGCTATTCCTGCCTGTTCGCTGCGCATTGGCAGCGTCTGGCATGGAATGAACTGCCGATGTCTTTGCTATTTTGACGCCGCCAAGGTGATATATATCAGTTCACGGCCCAGTTGAAGAGCATCGAACCAATGTCGCGGCCCTTCCAATAGCCAAAAGCAAAGGTAGCCAGCCAAATGGCGACGAGCAGGGAAGCGGCGATAAGTTCCACGGGGCCGACGCCCGCATATGAGGCAGAATTTTGGCTATTGCCCATCAACTTTCTCTCCCGATAATTACAAAATCGGTTATGAAACAACAACATGATGGCCATGGGTTATAGTGTCAAGAAGAAGGCGTTAGACGGATTGGGTCCAATGCACTCCAGCGCGATCTAGGCGCAGCTTCCCACAATATCCCAGACAAACAGACAATAAGTTGAGGGCTTCGCAAGCTGCCTTTGGTTCATAGACTGCACAAATAGCAGCGTTCCGACCATAAGGGTTAAAAACGGATCGTCAGGACACGACAACATTGCGGATGTTGGTAAAATCGCCTACCTTAAGTCTATGATATTAAATGAATTAGAATATCAAAGATGACCATATTCAGGAACGTTGACCCCGAAGTGATTGGCCGCATTTTTGTACTGGTGGGGATAGCACTCTCAATCGCCAAATGGTTTGGTGTGGACGAGATTAGCAACTGGTCGCTCTTATTTTTGCTGCCTGGTGTCTTTTTGACATATGTGGGCGGCCAAAAGAAGAAATCCGAGCATGACCGCTAACCATCCAACCCTTCAAACCCCAATCACAATTTCGGCAAAGTCACCCCGCGCTGGCCCATATATTTGCCTGCGCGGTCGGCATAGCTGGTTTCGCAGGGCTGCTCGCCTTTTAGGAACAGGAACTGGCACGCGCCTTCATTGGCGTAGATTTTGGCGGGCAAAGGTGTGGTGTTGCTGAACTCCAGCGTCACATGGCCTTCCCAACCGGGTTCCAATGGCGTGACGTTGACGATGATGCCGCAACGGGCATAAGTGCTCTTGCCAAGGCAGATGACCAGCACATCGCGCGGCACGCGGAAATATTCGACGGTGCGGGCCAAGGCAAAGCTGTTGGGCGGAATGATGCAGACGTCGGTCTTACGATCCACGAAGCTTTTCGGGTCAAAATCCTTGGGGTCGACGATGGAACTATCAACATTGGTGAAAATCTTGAATTCATCGGCCACGCGGGCGTCATAGCCATAAGAGGATAGGCCATAGCTGATGCAGCCATCGCGGCGCTGCGCCTCGACAAAGGGTTCAATCATGCCCGTTGCTTGCGCTTGTTCGCGGATCCAGATGTCGGACAATATGGACATAATCACTCCTTGTTAACCGAACCGCTTTTGCCATACTGCGATGCGCGTGCAAGAGGTGGTCACGAAAAAATTGTGCGTATCTTGCGCGCCCCAAAAGCGGCTTACTTCAAGCTGGCTGGACCAAAGCCGTGCGGCAGCAATTCCGACAAAGGATATGTCGCATAGCCCGTTGCATGTGCGCAATGCACCGGAATGTCGGTTTCCGTTAGGTCCGCCACTTCCTTGATAATCTGACGGCAACGCCCGCATGGTGTGATGGGGTCTGCGCCCGTGCCAACATGTCCGGCCAGGCCACCTGCGACCGCAATCTCACGGATTGCGCGCAATTGGCCATCGCTATTGGCTTTAGAAATCGCCACGGTTTCGGCGCATAATGTCATGCCATAGCTGGCATTTTCAAAGTTGCTGCCGGTCACAATCTCTCCATTGTCGAGCAGCAACGCCGCGCCAACATGAAAGTTGGAATAAGGCGCATAAGCGGTCTTGGCCGCATCGATTGCGGCTTGGACCAAGCGTGCTGTTGCTGCGCTCATTTGCGCACCACGACCCAGCGTACCGCGCCGTCAATGCCGCTGACGCGACGTTGGCTATTTGCGGTCCACATGACCCAAGGGCGCGCGGAATAATCGGGTGAAATACCGTTGCCCTCAAGCCAGATGTTGCGATCAATTGACTTACCCACTTGATACTCCTTCTCGAATGCGGGCGTGAGTAACAGGATTGCGGGGGTGCCGCTATGCGCCTCAATCTGATTGAGGAAAGTTGCCAATTCCGCCAAAATCAAGGCCCGGTTCGGGCGGCTGTTGCAGCCTTCGGAAAAATCCATTTGCACCGCAGGGGGCAGCGCCCGGTCGTTGCGCGGCACGCTGGTGATAAACATCGTCGCCTGTTCGGACGCCGAACGGCACAGGTCATAATGATGCAGCGCGCCAAAGCGAATGCCCGCCTCCTGCACCGCTGCCAGATTGGCCTGAAACTGTGCATCGCGGCCGCGTGCGCCATCGACGGCAGTAATATAAGCGAAATCGACGCCCGTTGCGCCCAGTTCCGACCATCGGGGTTGACCGTTGCTCGCGTTCGCGACGATGCCCTGTACGGGATAGCTATTGCGCGGTGGGGCCCATCCGGTGACAAAATTCCACAGCCCATAGCCCATAAATGCTATAGCCAGCAGGACCACGCCCCAGCGGATCAATTTGCGATTTCGCTTTAGCATGCAGCCCCGTTTAAACCCTTTGATTCGACGTCATTAATAGGCGCTCCGGCCTCGCAAAGTCGAGAGGCGTTATGGCGCGCTGGACACTATGCTTTGATATGTAACACGCAGATTAGCGTAAACAGGCGGCGGGCGGTGGCAAAATCCACTTCCACTTTGCCGTCAAGCCGTTCCATCAAAAGCTCCGCCGCCGCATTATGTACGCCGCGTCGTGCCATATCGATGGTCTCAATTTCCGCCGCGCTGGCCTTGCGAATGGCCTGGTAATAGCTGTCGCAAATGGCGAAATAATCCTTCACTATGCGTCGAAATCGGCCAAGTCCCAACACCAATATTTCGTGCGGCACCCCATCTTCACGGCGGATATCGAGGATGAGGCGGCCTTCGGCGACGCTGATGCTTAAATGATATGGGCCTGCATAGCCGTCGCCCATATCGCGCAGCGGTTTGAAGAAATTATCTTCAATCAGGTCGAAAATGGCGACGCGGCGTTCCTGTTCAATGTCGGCATTACGCCGCAGGATCGTCGCTTCGTCCAGTTCAACTTTGATGATGCGCGGGTCCGCCATATAGCCGTGTTAGCTTCAGATATTTTTGGGGCAAGGGGTTAAGGCGATACAAGCAAATGCGTTGTGCAAAATATTGTCCACAGCCATATCCCCGCACTTCTTTTTTGCCCCCCTTGCGCAGCGGGATATGGTAAAGGATAGGGAGCCATGGCCGAACTTATCAGACTTGCCGCAGCAAATGAAGCTGAACCCCAACGCTTACCGCGCAATATTGAGGCGGAGGCGGCTTTTTTAGGCGCTATCCTCATTGATAACCGCGTGATTGAGGATGTCTCGATCAAGCTGCAGCCGGATCATTTTTTTGAACCCCTGCACGGCCGGATTTATGAACATATCTTACGCCTGATTGACCGCAACATGCTGGTCACGCCAGTCACCCTGAAGCCGTTTTTTGAAGCCGACGAATCGATGCGGGAACTGGGCGGGCCAGGCTATCTGATCAAACTCACCGCCGATGGCGCAGGCTTGATTGGCGCGCGCGACTTTGCGCAGCAGATTTACGATCTGGCCTTGCTGCGGGAGCTTGTGACGGTAGGTCGGACTCTGGTCGACAATGCGCTCGATACGAGTGAAAGCGTAGATCCAAAGGGACAGATTGAAGCTGCGGAAAGCGCGCTCTACAAAGTTGCCGAGGGTGAAGGCGAAACCGGCTCCATGAAGAGCTTTCTGACCGCATCGACCGAGGCCATTCGCAATGTTGAGAAGGCGCTTAATTCAGGTGGCAGCCTTTCGGGTATCACCACTGGCCTTAACAGCATCAACACCAAATGCGGCGGCTTGCACAATTCCGACCTTGTGATTTTGGCCGGACGTCCCGGCATGGGTAAGACATCATTGGCCACCAATATCGCGTTCAATGCCGCACGGCGCTGGGTACGCGAGCGCGAAGACGGCATCGAAGAGTCGAAGGGGTCTGGTGCAAAAGTCGCCTTTTTCAGCCTTGAAATGTCCGCCGACCAGTTGGCGACACGTATCTTGGCCGAGCAATCGGGCATTAGTTCTGAATTGCTGCGCATGGGTAAAATTTCCCGTGACGACTTCCGCGAGTTGTCGCGCGCGTCGCGCGAGTTGCAGGAATTGCCGCTCTACATTGACGATACGCCGGCGCTCACCATTGCGGCATTGCGCACCCGTGCGCGGCGGTTGCAGCGGCGGCACGGAATCGGCCTGATCGTTGTTGACTATTTGCAGCTCCTCCAAGGCTCAAGCCGCGCGAACGACAACCGCGTCAACGAAATTTCGGAAATCAGCCGGGGTCTGAAGACCTTGGCCAAAGAATTAAGCATCCCTGTTATTGCTCTGTCGCAGCTTAGTCGTGCGGTCGAACAGCGCGAAGATAAGACGCCGATGCTGTCCGATTTGCGCGAGTCCGGTTCTATTGAGCAGGATGCCGATATGGTATGGTTCGTCTACCGCGAAGATTATTATGAATTGATGAAAAAGCCTGATGAAGGCACGCCTGCATTTGAAGCTTGGAACGAAAAAATGGAGCGGATTCACGGCATTGCAGAATTGATTATCTCCAAGCAACGCCATGGTTCGACCGGACGCGTGCGGATGAAATTCGAAGCCAAGATCACGCGGTTTAGCGACCTTGCCGATGATCAATATGCCGATGCGGGATATGATTGAGGCGCGTTTGGAACGACGGTTCAGTTAAAAAACGCGTCACCCTGAACTTGTTTCAGGATGACGAAAGAGTGCGTTCAGGATGACGAGGTAATGCGGTCAGGGTGCCGAAGTGGGGTTATCCACCCCGCAACCGCGCACGCAGTATATAATTCAGCGCCATATTATCACTCAAATGCAACCCCGACATCGGCGAAAAGGCGATGCCTTGCATGTCAATCACGTCCAACCCTGCATCTGCAAGCAAAGCGGTCAGTTCTTCTGGTGTTAGGAACTTGTCCCAATCATGCGTGCCGCGGGGGACTTGGCCAAGCCGTTCGGCGGCCTCCACCAGAAATACGCGCGACGCTGCGGTGCGGTTGGGCGTCGAGAGCAGCAATAGCCCATCGGGCCGGAGGTGGCGGACCAATTCGTGGATGAATGCCGCCGGGTCCATAACATGTTCAATGACCTCCATGCAGGTCACCACGTCAAACTGCCCAAGGCCTTGCGCAGCGATTTCGCCAGCGCGGTAGTTTATGGCAAGGCCGGACAAATCCGCATGCGCCTGTGCCGCCGCAATATTCTCCGGCGCGGCATCAACGCCCGTAACATTCCCGCCAAGCCGCGCCAGCGGTTCGCACAAAAGGCCCGCGCCGCAGCCAACATCTAGCACCATTTTGCCTGCCAATGGGTGTCGCGACTTCGCATCGCCGCCAAAATGCGCGTCGATAGCAGACCGGATAAAGCGCAACCGAACGGGGTTTAGCTTATGCAGCATCGCAGAGCTGCCCTTTGGGTCCCACCATTCAGCGGCGAGAGCACCAAAATGTGCGGCTTCCGCAGCGTTAATTGTCGTGGGCAAGCTTGCGTTTGTCATATCCTGTCCCTATCAGGACCGGCGATTGTAATATAGCAATTATTGAAGGTTTTCATGGCGCGCATAGTAATGAAATTTGGCGGTACGTCGATGGCCGGTACCGAACGCATCCGCCGCGTTGCCCAATTGGTCAAACGTCAGGCCGAACGTGGCGACGAAGTGGCTGTCGTCGTGTCCGCCATGGCCGGTGACACGGATCGGTTGGTCAATTTCTGTCGGGAGGCCAATGCGCTTTACGATCCGGCCGAATATGATGTGGTTGTGGCCGCGGGCGAGCAGATTACCGCTGGCTTGCTGGCTATCACCTTGCAAGCTCTGGGTTGCGAAGCACGCAGTTGGTTGGGATGGCAAATGCCTATTCATACCGACAATGCCCATGCCAAGGCACGTATCGGATCGATTGATACCGACGATTTACTGGCGTCGATGCAGGCAGGGAATATCGCGGTCATTCCGGGGTTTCAGGGGCTGACCGATGATAATCGCGTCACCACTTTGGGCCGTGGCGGGTCGGATACATCGGCCGTTGCCATTGCTGCCGCTTTGAAGGCAGATCGCTGCGATATTTATACTGATGTCGACGGCGTCTACACCACTGACCCGCGCATTGTTGCGCGCGCGCGCAAGCTGAAAGCGGTTACCTACGAAGAAATGCTTGAGCTGGCCTCGGTTGGCTCAAAGGTATTGCAAACCCGTTCGGTTGGCCTTGCGATGAAGGAAGGCGTGCGGGTTCAAGTGTTGTCCTCCTTCGTTGACGACAGCGCCCCTGATGCTGACAGCATCCCCGGTACGATGATACTGACCGACGCAGAATTGGAGAATAGCCAAGTGGAACGCCAACTGATTACCGGCATCGCGCATGACAAAAATGAAGCGAAAATAACGCTCACCCGCGTCCCCGACCGTCCGGGCGCGGTGGCCAATATCTTCACGCCCTTGGCCGACGCCAACATCAACGTCGATATGATCATTCAAAATGTTGGCCGCGATAAGGGCGAAACCGACGTGACCTTTACCTGCCCGCAAGCTGACCTTGCGCGCTGCACTGACATATTGGAAAACCGCCGCGATGCCATTGGCTATAACCGGCTTATTCCCGATACTAAGGTCGCGAAAATATCGGTGGTAGGCGTGGGTATGAAAAGCCATGCCGGTGTTGCCTCAACGATGTTCAGCAGCCTTGCCGACCGCAAAATCAACATTCAGGCGATTTCAACGTCCGAAATCAAGGTGTCGGTGTTGATTGATGAGGATGAGACAGAACTTGCCGTCCGCGTGTTGCATACCGCTTATGGCTTGGATGCGGAGTGAGCCTAGACACGTCGTCGTTATCCCCGCGCAGGCGGGGGGGCAACTCCGACGCTTCCATAATATAGGACAGGAGTTGGATTGCCGCCTTCGCGGTAATGACGATCTGTGTATAAAAGGCCTGATATGACTAAACTCCAACATCTCATGCAACGCGGCACCGACTTTCTGGGCTGCGACGTCGCGATTATGTGCGGGGCGATGTCTTGGGTGTCGGAGCGCAATCTTGTGTCGACCATCTCCAATGCAGGTGGCTTTGGCGTGATTGCCTGTGGCGCTATGACGCCTGCGTTGCTTGATACCGAAATTGCCGCGACGAAGGCTCTGACGTCCAAGCCCTTTGGCGTAAACCTGATCACCATGCATCCCCAGATTATGGAGCTGATTGCGATATGCGCGCGCCATCAGGTGAGCCATGTCGTGCTCGCGGGGGGACTGCCGCCCAAGGGCAGTATTGAGGCCATTAAGGATTTTGGCGCGAAGGTCATTTGCTTTGCCCCTGCGTTAACGCTGGCGAAGAAATTCGCGCGCTCCGGCGTCGATGCGCTCGTGATTGAGGGCAGTGAGGCGGGCGGGCATATTGGGCCTGTGTCAACATCCGTATTGGCGCAGGAAATCTTGCCCGATCTTGGCGAGCAACTGCCGATTTTCGTCGCGGGCGGCATTGCCCGTGGCGGCGCGATTGCAAGCTATCTGGAAATGGGGGCAGCAGGGGTGCAATTGGGCACGCGCTTTGTGTGCGCACATGAAAGCATCGCGCATCCCAATTTTAAGGCTGCGTTCCTGCGCGCCAATGCCCGCGATGCGATCGCCAGCGTACAAATTGACCCGCGCTTGCCCGTCATTCCCGTACGGGCGCTAAAGAACAAAGGTACCGAAGAGTTTACCAAGAAACAGGTCGAAGTCGCGGCCATGCTTGATCGCGGTGAAATCGACATGGAAACGGCGCAGCTTGAGATTGAAAAATATTGGGCAGGGGCACTGCGCCGCGCGGTGATTGATGGCGATGTCGAATATGGTTCCGTCATGGCTGGGCAGTCGGTGGGCATGGTCCATGTGGAGCGGCCCGTAGTCGATATCATCGCGAAGCTGGTGGATGAAGCCAACGCCGCACTGGCTAGGTGACGAGAATATCCTCCCCATCGCAAGTCGATGGGAAGGATTTATAGTGTTGTCCCGAAAATTTGATCGTGAAATTCCCCTCCCGCTTGCGGGAGGGGCTAGGGGAGGGGCGAGCGCAGCGAGTTTAGTCCTTCACCCTCCCCCGACCCCCCGCCCGCGGGAGGGGAGAAGCATTTTGTCTCACGGGTCCGCTATATGCCGCCTGCCGAGGTGAAGGACAGATAAACCGTCTTGCCAACACAACACAGTGTGCGCATATCAGCGACATGACCGATGATGCCCCGCCGGAACTGACACCACTTGACCCTGCATTTATAACGACAAGCCGCATTGCCACGGCCCTTGGCTTGCTGCCATTTGTTGTTGGGGCAGGGGTGTTGGAGTCTGCACAGTTGCTTCCCTCCGGCACCTTCCTCGTGCCCGTGCTTTTGGCCTATGCGTTTGTCGCATACACATTGCCAGCCCGCAAATATCGGCATTGGGGCTATGATATGGGAACGGACCGGCTGCGCGTTGTGCGTGGATATATGTTCTACAGCGACACGATTGTTCCTTTTGGGCGGATACAGCATATTGATGTGGACCAAGGGCCCGTTGACCGGCGCTATGGCCTTGCCAAGCTGACGGTGCACACGGCGGGTAACTATAACAGCAAGGTAACGCTGCCGGGCTTGGCGTATGGCGACGCCTTGGCCATGCGGGAGGCCATTCGCGCCGCCATTCGGCAGGATATATTGTGAACCAAGCCACAGATGGCCCTATAGACGCGACAGGGCAGGACGGCACGCGGTTGCATATCAGCGGCCTGTTCGTGGGTTTTGTTACAGGCCTACCACAATTGCTGTTTCCTGTGCTTGCTGCGGTTTTTGGTGTACGCAAAGCAGATAACCCTGCGCTCCTCCCCATCCTCATCGCGGCGGTGCTGATACTTAGTCTATTCTTCCGCTGGCTGATATGGCTGCGTTTTCGCTATCATGTGGGGGCAGATGATATCCGCATCGAAAAAGGCCTGTTGAACCGCACGGCTCGATCCATTCCCTATGACCGCATTCAGGATGTGAGCATTGAGCAAAAGCTGCTGGCGCGCATCATGGGGCTCAGCGAGGTGAAGTTTGAAACGGGCGGCGGCGATGGGGATGATGCGACGTTGCGCTTCGTCACTTTGGAGGAGGCGAACCGGTTGCGCGCTTTGATCCGCGCCCGCAAGGCAGGCGTAACGGTGACGCAGGATGTTCCACAGACCGTCGAGGCCGAAGATATAGAAACGATCTTCGCGATGGATGGCAAACGCGTTTTCATCCTTGGCCTCTATTCCTTTTCCCTCATCATATTCGCGGCAGTTGGCGGCCTTGCCCAGCAGTTTGATTTTCTGCTGCCGTTTGATTATTGGGATTTCAAACGCTGGGTTGGCTTGGCGCAAGAAAGCGGCGTGAACGTCAACACGATCAATCGCGTCGGCATACTGGCGCAATTGATCCTGGCCTTTGGTGCGTTTACCAGCCTGATTTTCATTGGCTTGGCCACCGGCGTTGTGCGGACATATTTGCGCGAACACGGGTTTCGCTTAACCCAGACGGCAAAGGGGTTTCGGCGGCAGCGCGGTCTGTTCACCCTAACCGATGTCGTCATGCCTACGCACCGGGTGCAGGCGGCCGTCGTGCAAACTGGCCCCATCCGCAAACGTCGCGGCTGGCACAGCCTGAAATTCGTCAGCCTTGCACAAGATAGCAAGCAAGAAAGCAATTATGTCGCCGCGCCATTGGCCACTTTGGATGAGGTGTGGCGCATATCTAAGGCCGCTGGGATTGACGCACCGGATGGCGATGAACGCCTGCGCACAGGGGCGGTATTGCACTGGATAATGCATTGGTTTCTGCTTGTGCCGCCGATATTGGTCGCGATGGCGGCATTGGTGATATTTGCAGATACGCCCGTCGCGCCGACATTATTGCTATTGCTGTTGTTGGTCATGGCCGCATTGCTGTTTTGGTGTGACTGGCGCAAATACCGCTTCGGGTTAGATGATCAGCAATTATACCTTCGGCGCGGCTGGTGGCAGCAGCAATGGACGCTTGCACCACAAGTGAAGGTGCAGAGCGTGGAGATTGCGCAAGGGCCATTGGCGCGGCGCTACGGGCTGGCCTCGCTCAAATTCGGGATCGCAGGCGGCTCGCTGGAAATGGTGGCCCTGCCGCTGGCGACGGCGCAGGCCATTCGCACAGCGGTTATGGAAAAGGTCGCAGAGGTCGATTATTCAGCGATCAATCAATCGCATTAGCCATCTGTGTTTCAATGACGCTGCCATCATCTTTGCGCAAAGTCATTGTCACCTTCTTTGCCGCCCAATCAATGTCCACCTGACCAAAGTTCGGGATACCCCAGAACCCGCCCGTGCGGCGTGGGTCGGGTTCACGCTCGCTGCCATCGCCTCTGCCAAAGGCGAAATTGAGCGAGCTGGATGTGAAATCCCATAATGGCTTGGAAAGGCCGGGTGCATTGGTCTTGTAGAAACCGCCGCTATGTCGGTCGCCGGTCAGGAAAATGGCGTTGTTCACGCCCTTTTGACCGAGCAACGCATATAGGCGTTCGCGTTCCTTGGGAAAATTGGTCCAGCCTTCGAAATTATGCGCGTCGGTAATCACCTGAGTCGATGAAATGATGAAGCGCAGTTCGGCTGGCTTTTCGAGTTGCTGCGCCAACCATTCCCATTGCGCTTGGCCCAATATCGTCGCTTTGGGGTCCATATTGGGAATGTACCAACCCAGTGTCGGGCCGGGGTCGCGATAGGGCATGGTCGCAAGATCAGAACGGAAAAAGCGGCCATCGAGCATGATGAACTGCACGCGTTTGCCCTCTGGCCCGACTATGCGGCTTTCATACACGCCCGGGCGCGACTTTACCTCATCTGTGGATCCCCAATAAGTTTCATAGGCTTTCTCCGCCCATTCCTTAAACGCAAAAGCGCCGCCGGCGTCGTTGGCGCCATAATCATGATCGTCCCATGCGGTCATCATTGGCACGCTGCGACGGAAGCGGTCAAATTCTACGCGGCTATTCAGCTTTTTATAGCTTGCCGCCAGCGTCGGGATATCCGCGCCATTGGTAGGCCTTGTGTCGCCATAGACATTGTCGCCAATCAGCAGGAAAGCCTGCGGGTTCTGCGCGGCGATGACGTCCCAGAATTTCATGTCGCGATTTTCGTTCATGCAACTACCAAAGGCGAAACGCGTGATGACCGTATCTGCCGCAAGAGCGGGGTTAGAAGCAGCCTTGGGCAACTTTGCGTTTAGGGTCGCGTAATAAGGGCGCAGCGCCTCCTGCGCGCTTTGTGGGGCAATTGGGGCCATATCGGACGTCGACGTAACGCTCATGGCGCAGCCAGAGAGCAAGAGAGCGATAATCGGGAGGGCATATTTCATGTTCTGACCTTGCCTTTGATGAACAACTGGACGGCCCCTTCCTCGTCCTTGAAAAGATTCGCGTCAATCCCGTAAACATGCGCAAGGTTGGCGGCGGTGATGACATCTTCGACGCTGCCTTGCGCGAATAGCCTGCCTTCGTGCAGCAGCAATATATGACCGGCAAAACGCACGGCATGGTGCAAATCGTGCAGCACCGCGACGACCCCTTTTCCGGCTTTGGCCTGCTGTTGCAGCAAGTTCAAAATGTCGAGTTGGAAGCCGGGGTCGAGATTGGCCAGCGGTTCATCCGCCAATATCCATGAAGGTTCCCCCGCCAGCACCCGCGCAAGCAGAACACGGGCACGTTCGCCGCCGGATAGCTGTGTGACCGGACGATGCGCGAAGTCTTCGGTGGCGGTCGCCGACATCGCCGCGGCTATGGCCCTGCGGTCGTCTGCGGATGTCCCTGCACCCCGCATATGGGGAATGCGGCCAAGTGCAACCAAAGCCTTTGACGAGATTGCCCAATGCGTTTCTGCGCCTTGCGGCAACAGCCCAATGTGCCGGGCGCGGTCGGTCGGGGCCATGCGGGTGATGTCTGTGTCATGCAGGCTGGCGGTGCCGGTTTGCGGTTCCAAAAGGCCCGCAAGGCATGCCAGCAAGGTAGATTTGCCTGCGCCATTGGGGCCAAGAATGACGGTGAGCTTTCCGCTTTCAAATGTCGCGTCAATCCCTTCCAACGTGGGCCGACCTGCATGGGCAAAACCAAGATTGCGGACGGTCAGGGTCATGCCGCACCCTTGCGATAGCGCAGCAGCAGAAGAAGGAAAAACGGCGCACCAAGCACGGCCATTGCAATGCCCAGCCGCACTTCGCTGGGGCCGGGAACCAACCGGACAAGGCTATCGGCGGTCAGCGTAAGGATTGCGCCGCCCAAGGCCGACGGCAGCAATATTTTCGATGGCTGCTCGCCATAAATGGCGCGGATAAGATGCGGGACAATCAACCCGACAAAGCCGACCACACCTGACACCGCGACGGACGCGCCGACAGCAAGGCCAACGCCCAGCACAATGATCCACTGCAGCCGGAACAGGTTGATACCAAGGCTTTTTGCGCCATTTTCGCCTAAGGTCAGCGCATCAAGTGCGCGGCCCGTAGAGAGCAATATAGCCACGCCCATCGCCATGAAGGGCAAAGCGGTCCAAACATCCGTCATCAATCGGTCGGTCAGTGCGCCCATCAACCAATTCATGATTTCACTGGCGGCAAAGGGGTTTGGCGCGATGCTGATAACAAAGGCGGTCAGCGCGCCCGCCAAAGTCGACAGCACCATGCCGCCAAGAATGAAGCCCATGGGGCCGCCGCCTCGTGAAATGGCGAGCAACAACAATATGCTCGCACCAGCGCCCAGCATCGCACAAGCGAACAGGCCGAAGGGCAGCATGTTGAGCCCAAGGTAAATCGCACCGACGCCGCCCAACGCTGCGCTCGCCGAAACCCCCAATACAGTCGGGTCAGCTAAAGGATTGCGCAGATAGCCCTGCATGACTGCGCCCGAAAGCCCGAGCACCGCGCCAATGCAAAGGCCAAGTAGCGCGCGGGGCAAGCGCAGTTCCAAGAAAATCCAGCCATCAGCATTGGCCGCCGCCCATGAACTCGGCCAAATCCAGACCTTTCCGGCCATGAGCGACAGCAGGAACGCCGCAACCGTGAGGAGCAGGAGAAGCGATGTTAAGGCGCGCTTATTCATGGCTTGTCCTGATGGAAAGTAGCGCGGGTCTTGGACAATATTGATGACGCTTTGATAATCGTCGGCCCGCCGCAATATTGGTCAGGGAATTCGACAATGCGGGTGCGATCACCCAAATGGGCAAGCAGTTTTGACCGGGCGCTCATTTCAAGGGCATCGAAACGGCGCTCGCGGGTTGGCATGAAGATCACTTGTGGCGGGTTGCGCATGAGTGTCTCTAACGGCAATATTCCCCATGATGAAAGGCCATATTGCGCGCTGGCGTTGCGAAAGCCGTGGCGCATTAATAATTCGTCCTGCAACGTGCCTTTGCCCGCCACAAACCGGCCACTTTGCCAGATAATCGCCGACACAGGCGGTCCGGAAATGGGGGTGCTGAGTAGAGATTCCTGAATGTCGGAAATCAGCCTTTCTCCAGCATCAACCCTGTCAATTGCGGCGGCAATTGTCCGGATCTGTTGCAATTCGTCGGCGACCGTCGGCGCGACCCCCAATGCCACGGTTTTAATGCCGGCGCGCGCGAGAAAGGCGTTGGTGCCGCCGCTTGCAAGATTTCCGGTCAGCACCATCTTGGGCCGCGCCAACAATATTTCCTCTGCGCTTATGCCAATGGCGGGCAATTGCCGCGCCCATGCCAGTGGCGCGGACGCGCTATCGGGTTCATGCGAATAGATGCTGACCGCGCTGATTTGTCCGGGCAAAGCGATCTGCGCCAGCACGGCATCAATGCACGGATTGTTGGACACGATGCCATGCGGCGCAATGACCGGTTGGCTGGCGCATCCCGCCACGGCAAAAGCCGAAAGGAGGCACCAGCCAAAGCGCATCAGAATTTGGCCCGCACGCCAAAGGTGGCACGGCGACCAAAGCTGTTATAGCCCGCGACCATTATATAATTGGCATCGAACAGATTATCGACGCGGCCATACACTTCCAACCCATCGCTCAGTGGCATCGATGCCCGAAGCCCGACCAATGTATAACCATCAAGCCGGACGGAATTAGAGGCATTGTCGAAGCTGTCGCCAATGCGCAACAAGCTGCTTCCCACCGACAAACCAAAGGGCGTCTGCCAATCGGCAGTCAGGCTCATGCTATGTTGCGGGCGCAGGGCTTGGCGATTGCCAAAATTGGCCCCTGCGGTGCGGTTGATGGCGTCCACTAAAGTATAGCTTGCACGGATGTCGATGCGGTCGGTGGGGTTCAGGCTAAGTCCGGCCTCAACCCCTTTTGACGTCACTTTGTCGATATTCTCCGATTTAAAACTGACCATCGAAAAAGCGATGAGGTCATTGCTGCGGCGATTGAAATATGTCGTGAAAATTTGGACCTTTCCGTCCAGAAATTGTTGTTCAACGCCAAGGTCGAAATTACGCGCGGTTTCCGGCTTGAGGTCCGGATTGCCATAAGGTGGCTGACCTTCGGTCAGTGTCGGTGCGCGAAACCCTTCGCCATAGGTCGCGCGGAACATCGTCCGGCCAGCATTGGGCGTAAAGGCAGCGTTGCCGCCAAAGCTCGTCTGTCCGCCATAATCGCCATACACATCATGGCGGACGCCAGCGGTGACCGTCAGGCCAGTGACCGGACGCAATATGATCTGGCCAAAGCCGCTGACCACGTCATTGCGGGCGACATTGGGTTTAGCGCCTTCGAACGACGTGCTGGTGAAGCTGCGTTCATATTCTGCGCCCGCAACCACGGTCAGCGCATCGTGCATGTCAATCGCGCTATGCACTTCGGCCCGGTCAATGGACCCGCGCAGGTTGAAATTATTGTAACTGCCCACCACTGGGTCCGTGCCAATGCGCTTTATCTCGGTGCGGGTATAGGCAATGCGGTTCTGCATCCGGCCGTCGAGCGCGTCGATATTCGCCCCGACATAGCCGACAAATTGGCGGTTGCGCGACACGGGCAAGCCATTGGCCCCGCCGCCAAAGGCCGAGTCATAGGCAACCGTTGCGCGGTTGTAATAAGACCGGATATCAAGCGTAAAATTGTCGCTGACACGCGCCTTTAGTCGCGCATTGCCGGACTTATTATCATAACCATCGCGTTCGGTGCCGCCTGCAAGTGCAGAAATGCCGTCGGTGTCGACGAAGGAACCACCGATGCTGCCTTCCAATAGGCCATTGCTACCCGCAATATTGGCGTTCAGCCTTTTGGTGTCATGGGTCCCATATTCGCCCGCAATGCGGCCCTCAAACCCGCTGACGGGCGCAATCGATTGGACATTTACGACGCCGCCAATGGCTTGGCTGCCCCAGATGACCGAATTTGGGCCACGCAAGATTTCGACGCGGCCGATATTGCCCGTCATCAATCCACCAAAGTCAAATGCACCATTTGGGCTGGTCAGGTCGTTGATCCGCACGCCGTCAATCAGGACTAAAGTCTGCGCGCTGTTTCCGCCGCGAATGAAGGCGCTGCTCTGGCTGCCAAGGCCGCCGCGCGCGGCGATGCTGACGCCCGGCACCGTTTGCAAGGCCTCGGATATGGTCGCGCTTTGTAGTTGGTCAAGCCGGTCGCGATCAACAATGTCGATGGCCTGTCCGGTTTCAGATCGCGGCTGTTCAAAGCCGCTGGCGGTCACAATGATGTCCTCCTCTGCGGTTTGCGCAAAGGCGGTTACGGGCAGCATCGCAAATGCGGCTGCCGAATATTTTAACAAGGTCATGGCTTTATCTCCTTCGCATGACGTTCAACCAAATGTCGTCACGCGGAGGAAAACCCCGATTGCGCCAGTGTCCCGCAAGCACAAAGGACAAACCGTAATCAGGCAGGTCTCCTGGCTCCCGGGTCAATGCGTTTTCCCCGCCTTCCCAGTTTCACGGTCACCCGTTTTTCCAGTGGCATTTGGAGCAAAAGCTCGCCGGTTACAGTTGCGGGAACAGCGCCGGATTTCCGCCGGCTTCCCTATTATCCACGCTCTCGCGCAGACCTGATACGTTTCAACGAGTTAGGCCGATTTCTGATGCAGGGCAAGGGCTTTTGCGATGGGGCGATTAATGCCGGGTTTTGCCGGGGCGCTGCATGCCCCAAAATTGGGGGCCTTCGGGGACTTGCCAACTATGTTTGATGGCAAAGCCAAAGCTTTGGTACAAAGGGATATTATATTCATCGGCGGTTTCCAGATAGGCAGGCAGGCCATCTTGATCGGCGCGGTCTAGCCCCGCGCGGATCGCCGCACCGCCAAATCCCTTGCCCTGATAATCGGGGTCGCAACCGGCAAAATGCAAATACCAGACGGGTTCTTGCGGCAAATGTTTTTCGATCAAATGGGATATTTCAAGCCCGCGCAAAATCGAGAAACGCAATTGCTGTATAAAGGGTATGAACAGCCGCGCCGTGTCGAAGAGCGTATCGCGCGCTTGGCCGGGGCCGCGCCATAAGGTGACCGCTTCTATGCCATCGGTTCCGAACACGGCCCCTTTGCGATGTTCGTCGCGCAAGAACAAATGGAACGCCCCTGTCAGCCGCCGTGCGCGCAATTTGGGGTCGGGGATGACATAGCTCCAACCGGACTCATTCTGGAACGCCCGCGCCAGCGTTTCGGCAATCTCCAGATTATCTGTGGGCTTGAGTAATTTCGCGTCCGGCAAAATTATCCCTTTGCCTGCGTCATGATCGGCAGATTGCGGACGCGCTTGCCTGTTGCCGCGAACAAGGCGTTGGCCAATGCAGGTGCAGCAGGCGGAACACCAGGTTCGCCAATGCCGCCCATCGGTGCGCCGCTGTTCAGGAAATGGATATCCTGCACCAACGGTGACTGCGCCATGGTCAGCAACAGATAATCGCTCAGGTTGCTTTGCTGCGCTGCGCCTTTTTCCAGCGTGATCGCCTCGCCAATGGCCGATGATAGGCCCATGATCGTGCCGCCCTCAATCTGTGCCATGGCGGCGTCGGGGTTGACGATGCTGCCTGCGTCAACGACCGTGGTGACCTTGTGCAATTTGGGCATGCCATCTTCGCCAACTGAGGCTTCAACGACCATTGCGACGATGGTTTTGAAGCTTTCGACCAAAGCCACACCGCGTCCCCGCCCGGCGGGCAAAGGTGTGTTCCATCCACTGCGCGCCGCGACTTCATCCAAAACGCGCAAATGCCGTGAATCCGCTTTCAAATGGTTGCGGCGGAAAATGACGGGGTCTTCACCTGCGGCATGCGCCAGTTCATCCATGAAGCTTTCATTGTAAAAGCCGTGCTGTGTGGAATTGACCGACCGCCATGCGCCCGTATTCTGGTTCGACACATGCGCAAAATGCCGACGCGACACGGCAGGCAAGATGTATGGAAATACGGTCTCGCTTTCCGAACTTTCGGGTTGGGCATAATCATTGCGGTAAGCGGCAATGCGTTTCTTGTCGGTCAACGCCGCCGACAGCAAGGCCGAGCTTTGTGGGCGATATGCGCCTTGGGCAACTTCTTCCTCTCGGCTCCAGATCAGCTTGACCGGATAGGGCAATTGCATGGCAAGCTGTGTCACTTGGTCCACAATTTCCATATACATGGGCAAGCGGCGGCCAAAGCTGCCGCCAATGATCATGGGGTGGAACGTTACGTCATCTGCATCAAGGCCCGAAACCTCGACCGCCAGCATTTTGGTTGCCAACGGGTCTTGCATCCCGCCCCAAATGTCGAGCTTACCGTCCTTGAAATGGGCGGTAAGGGCAAAGGGTTCCATCATCGCATGGTGGAGGAACGGTACCTGATATTTGGCTTGAACGGGCTTGTCGCCCAGCCCTGCTTGCACATCACCATCGCCTGCTTCGCTATCGGCTTCTCCCTTGGCGATGATATCGTCATGCGCTTTAAAAATAGATGCAGTGGAAATGTCGGCATGGCCACCGTCGCTAAAGCTGGGGGCCAAAGCGCGCAGGCCGGAAATGGCGGGCCAATAGCCCTTGGCCACGACGGCGACGGCATTTTCAAGCTTGATGACCTTCTCCACACCCTTGATCGCCAAGGCAGGTGCAGTGTCGACGGACGTCAGCTTTCCACCGCGCACGGGGGCGGCTTGGATCGTTGCCACACGCATGTTGGGGATCGCAAAATCCATGCCATATTGCGCAGTTCCGTCGACCTTGGCGGGAATATCAAGGCGCTGCATCGATTGCCGCATCAGGCGATATTGGGCGGGGTCTTTCAGCGACGGTTCGTTATCGAGCGATAAGGTCGCTGCTTGCGCCGCAAGCTCACCATAACGCAACGATTGGCTTGATTTGGCGTGAATGACGCGGCTGTCCTGCGTCGTCAGCTCGCCGACCGGCACATTTAACCGCTTGGCGGCGGTTTCCATCAGTGCAAGCCGCGTGGCCGCGCCCACCTTTTGAAAGGTCATTTGGCCGGTAAAGCGCAAGGCAGTTGAACCGCCGGTAATCTGCAGGTCCATTTGCCGCGCGATGAACGACAGAAAGGATTGCGGAATGCCGTTGATGATTGCTGGCTGCCCAGTCATTTCGGCCAGAAATCCGCGACCCAAGCCGACATTGGCAAAGGCCGGTTCCGCAGGCGCAGAAACGATGCGCACTTGGTCCCATGCCGCATCCAATTCTTCGGCGAGCATTTGCGCAAGACCCGTATTTGCCCCCTGACCAATGTCGGTGTGCGGCGAATAAATGGTGATAACGTCATCTTCGCTGATTTTCAGCCATGTCGCAAAACTATGCTCGCCTTCGCCTGTTATGCGCGTCTTGGCGTCTTTAGCAGCATTGCGGTCAGCAATTGAGATACCAAACAAGCCCGCGCCGACGATGGCGACGCCGCCGATTAAAAAGGCACGGCGCTTCACGCCTTTGCGCTTGATGGGGGTTTCGGGGGCGACATCGGGCGTGGGGTTATCGGTCATCAGACGGCTCCCTCAACAGCTTGGGCGGCCTGTCCGGTGGCGGCGCGAATGGCCTTGCGAATACGCGGATAGGTGCCGCAGCGGCAGAGGTTGGTCATCGCTGCGTCAATTTGCGCATCGCTTGGCCGACCGGTTTTTTCGATCAGTGCCACTGCGGCCATGATTTGCCCGGACTGGCAATAGCCGCATTGGGGCACTTGCGCCGCGATCCACGCTTTTTGCACCGCGTGCAACGTGCCATCAGCGGATTTTAGCCCTTCAATCGTGGTGATTGATTTGCCTGCAACGTCGCTAACCGGCACGCTGCACGATCGGGTGGGCTCGCCATCGACATGCACGGTGCACGCTCCGCAGGCCGCAACGCCGCAACCAAATTTTGTTCCCGTCAGGCCAAGTTCTTCACGGATGACCCATAATAATGGGGTGTCCGGTTCAGCGGACAATGCCACTGCTTTGCCGTTGATTGACGTCTCGATTGCCATGTGATGAAGTTCCCAACCTATATCGCGTTTCATATAGCAACGCTTCTTTCACTTTGCTAGCGGGTAGCCATGAAAACAGGCAGTGCCAACCATGATCGCATCCTTGCCGCCGCGCGTGATTGGGCTGGCGCGCCGATGGCGATTGCGACGGTAGTTGAAACGTGGAAGTCTGCGCCTTGTCCAACGGGTACGCATATGCTGGTCCATGCCGACGGGCGGTTTGTGGGTTCAGTGTCCGGCGGCTGTGTGGAGGCTGATGTTCTGGAGCGCGCGCAGATGGTGTTGGCTGGCGCGCCAGCGGTGTTGCGGCGTTACGGCGTTGCCGATGATGCGGCGTGGGACGTTGGCCTGCCTTGCGGCGGCGATATTGTCGTGCTGGTGCAACCGGTGTCGGATGAAGGATTCCCCGAAAGCCTATTTGCCGACATCGTGCGCGCGCGCAGCAGCGGGGCGATATTATCCGTTGTGACGAACCTTGCCACTGGCCACAGTGGGGTAATGCAAGGCGCGCAGGCCGATGGCTTTATCAATGTCTATCATCCCCCCCGCCGCGTGTTGATTGTCGGCGCGGTCGAGATTGCGGCGGCATTATCGGCGATTGCGGTATCGCAAGGCATTGATGTCACCTTATGCGACCCGCGCGGACGGTTTTTGACGGCAGACCGCTTCCCCGGCGTGCGCCTTGACGACCGCTGGCCCGACGAAGCGGTCAAGGCCTTCGCGCCCGATAGCCGCAGCGCGATTGTGACCTTGAGCCATGATCCCAAAATTGATGATCCCGCTTTGATATCTGCATTGGCGAGCCCTGCCGCTTATGTGGCGGCTTTGGGCTCATCACGGTCGCATCAGGCGCGGCTGTTGCGCCTGTCTGCGGCGGGTGTAAGCGCGGAACATTGCGCGCGGATAGAGGGGCCAGCGGGCGTTGCGATCAACGCGATCAGCGCGCCGGAAATTGCGCTCTCGATTGCAGGCGGGATGATCCGCGCATTCAATCTAGGCCTGCGTTGATGGAGGCAAAGCAGGTCGCAATTGTCTTGCTTGCGGCCGGAAATGCCCGCCGTTTTGGTTCGGATAAGTTAATGGCGGATTTGGGGGGCGCGCCGCTTGGCATCTGCGCCGGGCGGACCTTGGCCGGCGTGGACGCCGCAGCGCATTTTGCGGTGTGTCAGCCCAAGGCAGACATATCGCCACATTATGCAGATTTGGGCTATAGAATTGTCGATAACCCCAGCGCAGCAGTTGGCCTGTCCGCTTCGCTGCACCTCGCGGTCGATGCGGTTGCAAAGACGCAGGCGCAAGCCTTGCTAATTGCGCTGGCCGATATGCCATTCATTGCGGCATCGCATATCCACGCGCTGATCGCGGCGTGCGATGGCGACATCATGGCATCGTTGGATGGAAATCAAGCTATGCCGCCCGCTATTTTCCCGCGCGCCACTTGGCCTTTGCTCTTGGCAACACAAGGCGATGCAGGCGCGCGACAAATCCTTGCGCGCGCCCACAGCTTGGCTGCGCCCGCAGGCAGTTTGCGCGACATCGATACGCAAGATGATTTGGCTGCTTCAAAATCGCGGCCATTTGGCTTAGACCCAATGATATGAACCAGCCCTCCGCTCGCCCGGCGATTGAAGCCGCCTTACGCAATCCCAACCTCATGGCGGCGGCGGCGGCGTTGTTGGAAAACCGGTTGGAGGATGCAGAACCGATTTTGCGTGGCCATTTGCGTGATGCGCCAACAGATGTGGCGGCAATCCGCATGATGGCCGAACTGGCCGCGCGCGTTGGCCGGTTGAAAGATAGCGAGGCGTTGCTGCGCCGCGCATTGGAATTGACGCCCGATTTTGGCGCAGCACGGGCCAATTTGGCAACAGTGCTGTATAAACAAAACCGCTTTCCAGAGGCGTTGGAACATCTCAATGCCGTTTTGGCGGAAGGGGGCGACAACCCCGTTCAGCAAAATTTGAAAGCGGCGGCGCTTGGCCGGATTGGCGGCTATGAAGAGGCGATTGCCCTGTATCAGGAATTGACCACGCGCTTTCCCGACCATGCTAAATTATGGATGAGCTATGGCCATATGCTCAAGACCGTCGGTAATCAGGATGAGAGCGTTGCGGCCTATCGCCGCGCTTTGGCGGTCGAACCCACTTTGGGTGAAGTCTATTGGAGCCTCGCCAATTTAAAAACGGTAAGCTTCTCCGACGATGATGTTGCCGCAATGGACGCGGCTTTGGCGTCTGACGGCCTTGGCACAGAGGATGCCTATCATCTCCATTTTGCGCTGGGCAAGGCGATGGAGGAGCGCGCTGACCATGCCGCAGCATTCGCGCATTATGCAAAGGCGAATGCGTTACGCAGTGCTGAGCTGCATTATGATCCGCAATCTATAAGCGACCAGGTCGATAAAATCATCACGCTGTGCACGCCTGAATTTTGGCGCGCGCGGGCGGGGCAGGGGCATGATGCACCCGACCCGATTTTCATCCTTGGCATGCCGCGCGCGGGTTCAACGTTGATTGAACAAATTCTTGCCAGCCATTCGATGGTGGAAGGCACGATGGAATTGCCCGATATTCCGGCGATGGCGCTGCGCGAGGGGCGCGGGTCGGACTGGATTGACGCGCTGTCTAGTTTCAGCGCGCAGGACGCCGAACGGCTGGGCGCGGAGTTTATCGAACGCACACGGATCCAGCGTAAGACCGCGAAACCCTTCTTCATCGACAAGTTGCCCAACAACTGGAATTATATCGCGTTCATTCGCCTGATCCTGCCGAATGCGAAAATCATCGACGCGCGGCGGCATCCGCTCGATTGCTGCTTTTCCAATTACCGGCAGCATTTCGCCAAGGGGCAGGCGTTTAGTTACGACCTTGCCCATATGGGGCAATATTATGCCGATTATGTGCGGTTGATGGCGCATTTTGACACGGGTAAGCCGGGTCATGTCTATCGCGTCATTCACGAAGAACTGCTGGAAAATCCAGAACGGGAAATTCGCGGGCTATTGGATTTTCTGGGCGTTCCGTTTGAAGACAATTGTCTGAATTTCCATCAGAGCACGCGCGCCGTGCGTACGGCGTCCAGCGAGCAGGTGCGGCGTCCGATCAATCGTGACGGCGTCGATCAATGGAAGCCTTATGCGGCGCATCTGGAGCCACTGAAACGCGCGCTGGGGCCGCTTTGGGAAACCTATCCTGCAACAACAACATAGTTGCTGCATTGCAACAAGGCGCACTAAAGTTTCAAATAAATGCCGCAAATTGCGAAAATATATTGCGCGCCTGCGCGTTTAGGAGCCTAATTGCATCACATTCACCAAAGGGGGGTAATTGTGCGTAAACTACATCATCGGACTAAGGTCCGCACGGCCATGGCCGCATTGCTGACATCAACTGCTTTTGGCGTTGCCGTGCCTGCAATGGCGCAGGAAGCCGCTGACGCGGATAGCAATGTCATCGTCGTAACCGCGCAGAAGCGCGAACAAAATTTGCAGGACGTGCCCATCGCGATCAACGCCATTGGCAATGAAAAGCTCGACCAATTACAGGTCAGCGAATTGCAGGATGTTGTAAAGTTCCTGCCATCGGTCACCATTCAGCAAGGTGGACCCGGTTTCGCGCAGGTCTATTTCCGTGGCGTCGCCTCGGGTGAAAACGCGAACCACTCGGCTTCGCTGCCAACGGTTGGTACGTATCTCGACGAAATGCCGATCACGACCATTCAAGGCGCGCTGGATCTGCATGCTTATGACCTTGCGCGTGTTGAGGCGCTCGCCGGACCGCAGGGCACATTATATGGTGCAAGCTCTATGGCCGGCACGTTGAAGCTGGTGACAAACGCGCCGGATCCATCTGGTTTCTACGGAAGCGCTGGCGTTGAATTGAACACTGTTGCGCATGGCGACATGGGGTCGATTTACGAAGGCTTTGTGAACGTGCCGATTGCGGAAGGTGCGGCCGCGCGTTTGGTTGGCTGGTATCGCGATGATGGCGGCTATATCGACAATGTTGCGGGCAGCCGGACTTATGCCTCGTCAGGCATCAAGCAGAGCAACACCGCCTTGGTTGAGAAAAACTATAACGACGCCGAAACCTATGGTGCGCGTTTGGCACTCGGCATCGACCTTGATGACAATTGGACGATTAAGCCAACAGTGATGGGGCAGGTTCAAAATACGCAAGGTAGCTTCTCGCAGGAACGTTCAGGGCAAACCAAGGCCGAACTGCAGACCGTTCAGTATAATCCCGAAGGCAGCCGTGATAAATGGATTCAGGCGGCGATGACGATTGAAGGCACAATCGGTAACTGGGATGTGACGGCGACGGGCGGTCATTTGCGCCGCAAGACCGAAACGCAGTCGGATTATTCGGATTATGCGTATTTTTATGACGCATTGGCGGGTTACGGCAATTATTTCTACGACAATGCCGGGACTCTTGTGAACCCTAACCAATATATTCAAGGCGTTGATCGTTATAAGAAAAGCTTTGGCGAATTGCGGGTTGCAAGCCCTGCGGACGCGCCCTTGCGGTTCATTGGCGGTGTATTTGCGCAACGCCAATCGCATAACATCGAACAAAATTACATCATCGACAAAATTGCCGATTCCATCACTGTGAAGGGAACCGACAGCAATATCTGGTTGACCAAGCAACAGCGGGTTGACCGCGATTATGCGGCTTTTGGTGAATTGACCTATGATTTGACGGAGAAGCTCTCGCTCACCGGCGGCTTGCGTTATTATAAGTTCGATAACTCGTTGCAGGGCTTTTTCGGCTATGCGGCTGGATTTTCGAGCAAGACCGGCGAATCGGCCTGCCTTAACACCAATGGTACAACGCGGCGCGCCAATCCGGCGGGAACGCCTGTGCCAATTCTGGTCGACGGCAGCCCTTGCACCAATGTCGACAAATCCACGTCGGACACGGGTTTCATCCATAAGATGAACGCAACATACAAAGTCACCGACGATATTCTGGTCTATACCACATGGTCGCGCGGCTTCCGTCCGGGCGGGATCAACCGTCGCGGCACCTTGCCACCTTATGGTTCGGACAAGCTCGACAATTATGAATTGGGCTGGAAAACCACCTTCGGTGCGTTCCGTTGGAACGGCGCGGTGTTCCAAGAAGATTGGAATAATATCCAGCTTTCTTTCTTGGGTGCGAACGGCCTGACCGAAATCCGAAATGCCGGTGTTGCCCGCATTCGGGGCGTGGAAATGGACGCTGGTTTCCGGACGGGTGGTTTCAGCCTCAACACGGGTTTCAGCTATAATGATGCGAAAAGCCAACGCGATTTCTGTAAGGTAGCCAACGCAACCTTTGATTGCACGACGGCGGGCAATGAATTGCTTGCGCCATCGGGGTCGCGTCTGCCTGTGACCGCCAAGTTAAAGGGCAATGCGATTGCACGTTACGAATTCCCGGTCGCTGATTGGGATGGTCATGTGCAGTTTGCGGTCAATCACACCGGCAGCCGCCGAAGCGATTTGCGGCCCGTGCAGAATAGCATCAAGGGCAATCTGGATGCTTACACCACGGCTGACATCTCCGTTGGCGTGAAAAGTGACGCATGGAAGATTGAGGCATTTGCCACAAACTTGTTCGATACACGCGGCGTGGTGAACACCGGCGTCCAATGTCTTGAAACAACCTGCGGAACGGGTGTCACGGCATCAACACCAACGGGCGGCGCGTTTTACGATGTCGTTATCAAGCCCCGCATCATCGGAGTGAAATTCTCGCGTGATTTCTAACGATTTTTTTGCTTTTCTTGAGGCAGAAAATTTGTAAAAAGAAAAAACGATAGGTCGTTTCGAAACGGTCGACACACAGTTTGTCGCTAAACGCGACAGGGGGAGGAAGCCGGATCTGAAAAGATCCGGCTTTTTTGTGACGCTTTGGGGCAAGGCCGCGTCGATGTGGCGTTATGACGCAAGCCCCAAATATTTTTATCCCGCAAAGCCGCAAAGACACAAAGAAGGAGATCATTCCATTTCCTTATCTCTGCGCCTTTGTGGCTTTGCGTGATAAAATTATACGTCCTGAACGTCAGGCAAATATGCGTTTGAACACACTGCGGTCGGCCAGCACCTCTGCGGCGCAATTATGGCCGGGCGCACCGGTTACGCCGCCGCCGGGATGGCTACCCGCGCCGCACATATACAGGCCCTTTAACGGCCCGCGATACGCGCCATGGCCCAAGATCGGGCGCGCGGACCATAATTGGTCAAGGCTCATATTGCCATGCATGATGTCGCCGCTGACCAACCCAAATTTCCGCTCTAGTCCCTTGGGGCTGAGGATTTGGCGACCCAGAACCGACGCGCGGAAGCCGGGGGCATAAGCCTCAACTGTGCTGATGATATCGTCGGCGGCTTGGCCTTCTTCGGCATCCCAGTCGCGTGGCGTGCCATCGGCATTATTAGGCAGTTCAGGCGCAAATTGTTGGCAGAACAGGCTCGCCACATGCTGTCCTGCGGGCGCAAGGCTGTCATCGACGGTCGAGGGGATAAGGATCTCCACGATAGGCTTTTGCGACCAACCATCGCGTTTCGCATCCAAAAATGCGCGGTCCATATAATCCAATGTGGGCGCGATGATGATGCCCGATTGATGGTGCTCGCCAGCTTCGGGCAAGCAGGTGAATTTGGGCAGTTCGGATAAAGCGACGTTCATCCGGAATGTGCCGCTACCGGCTTTGAAGCCCTTCACGCGGCGTTTGAATTCGGGTTTCAGGTCGGCATCGTCAAACATGCGTTCGTACAGCAGCTTTGGCCCGACGTTCGAAATCACGCGGTCGGCAACGATTTCCGCACCGCTTTCAAGGCGCACGCCCGCGACCTTTTCGCCGTCCACTAAGACGCGTGATACAGGCGATTCGAGGCTGATTTCGACGCCAAGATCGCGGCACACCTTGGCCATGATCTGCGTGATTGTACCCATGCCGCCGATGCTGTGGCCCCACGCGCCCTTATTGCCATTCACTTCGCCAAAGACATGGTGCAACAAGACATAAGCGCTGCCCGGCGTGTCGGGGCTGGCATAATTGCCGACGACAGCGTCAAAACCAAATGCAGCCTTTACCGCTTCGCTCTCGAACCAGCTGTCGAGGAAGCTGCGTGCCGATTTGGTGAACAGTTCCAACACATCACGCTGCTGCGACAGGTTAAGCTTCATCAGCCCGCGTCCCTGCACGGCGGCATCGATGAGGGTCTTTAGACCATCACCGACATTGGGTGGGGAGCGCAATGCAAGATCGCGCAGGACGTCCGCGACACCTTCCAACATGTCATAATATTGCGGTAGAACCGCTGCGTCATGCTTTGAAAAGCGGGCAAATTCTGCCTGTGTGCGTTCCAGCCCGCCACCGAGTTTCAGATAACCGCCATCTTCTTGTGGCAGGAAATTGGAAATGGGCCGCTCAATGACGCGATAGCCATGGTCGACCAGCTTCATGTCAGAAATGACCTTGGGCTGCAGCAGGCTGACGGTGTAGCTGGCGACCGAGTTGCGGAAACCGGGGTGGAACTCTTCGGTCACCGCCGCGCCGCCGACAACATCACGGCGCTCGACAATGCGGACCTTCAGGCCAGCGCGCGCGAGGTAAAAGGCGCAGACAAGGCCGTTATGGCCAGCACCAATGATGAGGGCGTCATATTTCTTGGTCATCTTTTGCTCCAACCCGATGCCGGGCGTTGTTCGAGGCGCGCCTCTGGAATGATGTTGCGGATTTGGCGGCAGAAGCTTTTCAGGCACACTTCCTTGTCGGACAGCGGGCCCATGGAAAAACTGCGGCTCGCCATGCCTTGCTGCACGCGGGTGATGAGGACAGTGTCCTCTGCATTGACTTGCCGGTTGATCCGCCAGTTCAGGTAACGCGCCGCGCGCATTTCACGGCGCCATGGGTAATCAGGGGCGTCTGGAAGGACATAGCTGATTTCACGGATGACGCAGCTATCGGGCCCTGTGGGCAGCCATTGCATGAAATCCACCTGATCGGGGTAAATGTCGAAGGCGACCGAGGGCCACAGCTTGAAATAGAGCCAGCGTTTTTGATTGGCGGCGGGCAAATGGGGTACGGGCGGCAGTAAGTTTTGATAAGCGCGTTCCGACCAGTTGGTCGATGGCCGGTCGACAAGGTCGCCCCACATGCGGTCGACATGCGGCTCTGCCTCAACACCATAGCTTTTGCCGAACAGGCGTGTGAGGCCGGGATGCGCGACGGGGATATGCAGGCCGTCGGAATAATTGTCGCCGACATTTTTCCAGTTCACGTCGCGCGGGCGCATGGTGACGCGGCCAAGCGCCCGTAATTCTTCAAAACAATAAGGCGCGACTTGCGCTTCATACGGGGTCATCATGTCGGCAACCGAAGGACCGCCGCTTTCCAGACGGACGAAGATAAACCCGCGCCAGATTTCCATATCGACAGGCACAAGGCCCGCCTTATCCTTGTCGAGCGTCGGGTAAGAGGCGCTGTCGGGCACGCCAGTCAATCGGCCATCAAGGTCATAGGTCCATGCGTGATAGGGGCAGACCAATTTCTTGGCGCAACCGCCCGAGCCATCGACCAAGCGGCTGCCCCGGTGGCGGCAGACATTCGTGAATGCGCGCAAATTGTCGTCCACGCCGCGCACGACAATGACGCTTTCATTGATATAATCGAGGCTGTGCCAGTCGCCCACATGGGCGACGTCGCTGACATGGCACACCACTTGCCAAGACGGCCGGAAGATGCGGTCCACCTCCAGCGCGGCGAATTCGGGATCATCATAGGTCCAGGCCGGCAGGCTCCAACCTTCCAAATGATCATGCGGTGTTTGAATGCCTGATTCGGACATCTTGCTCCCCTTGTTGTACAAGTGTATAACAGTCGCATGCAACCGCGACAAGTCTTCACCCGAAAAAGCGCCGATACACGCCGCGACGCATTAATTGCGGCTACGGCGCGTTGCCTCGCGACGCGGGGTGCACATGGGACGTCAGTGCGCGCTATTTGCCTGGAGGCGGGGGTGTCGGCGGGGTTGTTGCGGCATTATTTTGACGGAATTGATGCGTTGGTGGCCGCAACCTATCGCGCGACGGGGGCCCGCGTAGCGGCGGCGTTGCACGCTGCGGTTGAGGCTATTCCCGCCGACAACCCGCGCGGCCGGTTGCTGGCCTTTGTCACCGCCAGTTTCCGCGCGCCGATTGCGGATCCGGAGCTGCTGGCCACATGGCTGGCGTTTTGGAGCCTGTCGCGCACGGTGCCGGCCATTGGCGAAATCCATGACGAAATCTACGCTGAAAACCGGCAGGATATGGAACGGCTCATCCTTGCCTGCCCACAGGCCCCAGCGGACGCCAGATTGGCGGCAGTGGCGCTGACCGCCTTGGTCGATGGCCTATGGCTTGAACTCAGCTTAGGCAACGCGCCCTTTAGCGTCAGTGAGGCGGAGGCTTTGGCCGAAAAATGGCTGGATAGTTTCATTTGAAACATTAAAGTCGCGGCATGAATGATGCACCTGCCGACGCCGCCATTATGACCTATGCGCGCTATCTTGCGCTAGACAACTTGCTTGATTGCCAGCACCCGCAATCCGATCTGGATGATGAGATGCTGTTCATCATCATTCACCAAACCAAGGAATTATGGCTTAAGCAGATCATCCGCGAGCTTCAATTGGCCCGCGCGCAAATCCGCAATGACGCGCTCGTTCCGGCGTACAAAGCGCTTGCACGGGTAAGCCGTATTCAGGCGGTGATGACTTTAAGCTGGGACGTGTTGTCGACGATGACCCCGTCCGAATATACCCGCTTTCGCCATGTGCTTGGGCCAAGCTCTGGCTTTCAATCCGACCAGTTCCGGACTGTGGAATATCTGCTTGGGTTGAAAGCAGGGGCGTTCCTGAAATATCAGGAGGACCGGCCCCACGCACATGCGGCGATGACCGAGGCGCTTGTCAGCCCAAGTATTTGGGATGATGCGATTGCAGCATTGGCGCGCGCCGGATTTGACCTGCCGTCGGCTTTACTTGTGCGCGATTGGAGCGCGCCGCATATCTTTTCTCCCGAAGTGGAGGGGGCATTTCTGCACGTCTACCGCAACCCCGATCAATATTGGGAATTGTATCAGCTTGCCGAGAAGCTGGTCGACCTTGACGATGCGATGGCGACGTGGCGGCATAAGCATGTCCTGACGGTCGAGCGCATCATCGGGGGAAAAACCGGCACGGGCGGTACGTCCGGCGTCACTTATCTTAGCAGCACGGTCGGTAAGCGCGCGTTTCCCGAATTATGGTCGCTACGCACACAGTTGTGATGGCCTGTCACAGCGTTGCAACAGCAATCGATTAACGCCAAAGATGAAACGTTGTGACGATGCGCCGTAGGGATTGCTGGAAACGCAAAAGGGGAAGCCGATAATGTCATTTATAATCAATCGCCGCCAACTGATGGCAACCGCTGGATTTGGTCTTGGCGGGCTGATGCTGCCGGGCGGCGCTGCGATGGCGCAGACGCTTCTTGGCCTCACCGGATTTACGCATAATGTCGCAAGCGGCGAGCCGGGGCCGGATTCGGTGCTGTTATGGACACGTTATGTGAACCCTACCGGCGGCGCATCCAAAGTGCGCGTCGAGATTTCCGAAAGTCAGGATTTTATCAAAATTGCGGGCGGCGGCGAAATGGTCACTGGGCCATGGCGCGACCATACGGTCAAAATCACCGTCGATAATCTTGCGCCCGGCAAATGGCATTGGTTCCGCTTCATCGCGCCCGATGGCAGCATCTCGCCTGTTGGCCGCACCAAGACCCTGCCCGTGGGCAAGGCGGCGAAATTCAATATCGCGATATTTTCCTGTTCCAATTTGGGCTTCGGCGAATTCAACGCTTATGGCCATGCCGCCGCGCGCGACGACATTGATCTCGTCCTGCACATGGGCGATTATATCTATGAATATGGCCGTGGCGGTTATGATGGCGGCGCAAAATTTGCCGCGCGCATTTTCCCGGCGGATGAAATCCTGACGCTGGCGGATTATCGTTTGCGCTATGCCAGCTATCGTTCGGACACGCAGTTGCAGGCGTTGCATGCCAACTTCCCGATGATTGCCAATACCGACGACCATGAAACCGCCAATGACAGTTGGGAAGGCGGCGCGCAGAACCACAGCGTGGATGAAGGCGATTGGAATTCCCGGCGCAACGCGGCGATGCAGGTATGGCGCGAATGGTTGCCCGTCGGTGAACAGCCGTGGAAAGAATATCCAATTGGCGATCTTGCGACTTATTACCGCACAGATACGCGCGCTGTGGCGCGGTCCAAGCCTTATGCTTATGGCGACTTTATGCGGGCGGCGGATCCGGCAAAGGCACTTTTTGAATATCGCGACGGCGCATGGCGCGATCGGTCCATGACGATGCTGGGTAGCGAACAAGAGGCGTGGCTATCACGCGCGATTGGCCGCAGCAGTTCCACATGGGCGGTGCTGGGTTCGGCCACCAATATGGGCTATAATTCCACACCGCAGAACGCGATGGACTGGTTCCCGGCAAATGCCCCCGAACGCACCCGCAATTATGTGCGGCAAGGCATCGCCGCTGGCAAAGCGGGATTGCCGTATAATCTGGATAATTGGGGCGGATATCCAGCGGCGCGTTCTCGGCTTTTGGCAGCAGCGCAGCGCGCGGACGCAAATTTGGTCGTTGTCAGTGGTGACAGCCACAATGGCTGGGCGTTTGACTTGCCCGAAGGCGGTAAACCAGCCGGCGTGGAATTTGGCGGCCACAGCGTGTCGTCCCCCGGCTTAGAAAGCGCAGCGCAAGGCGTTGACCCGTCAATGATTGCGCGGGGCTTGCTTGAGGGCAATACCCAGGAACTGCGCTGGGTCGATGCATCCAATCGTGGCTATATGCATTTATCGCTCACGCCGCAGGCGGCGACCAATGAATGGGTGTTTATGCAGACGGTTAAGGATGTTTCGCTCGCCACCAAGCAAAGTCATAAAATGAAAGTGCGGCCGGGGCGGAAGATATTGGAGCAAGCATAAGTCTCGCTGTTAACTGGTCAGTTAAATCGCCTTGATTTTGTGCCTCGCCTCGCGCCATAGATGCATCATAAGCGTGAGGAGAGAATGACATGCAAATGGCCGGGCTTGGATATAGCGAAGAACAGATCGAGCTTTTGGATGTAGCCACGAGCTTTTGCCGCGATAAATCGCCCATCGACCGCGTCCGCAAGCTGATGGACAGCGATTTGGGCTATGACGCCGATGTCTGGGCCGAAATGGCCGCCTTAGGCTGGACCGCTATATCGATACCCGAGGCACATGGCGGCGTTGGCCTGACGCTGGCGGAGGTTGTGCCGGTGGTGGAACAAATGGGCCGCCACCTGATGGCGTCGCCTTTGGTGTCATCGACCATGGCGGCGCAAGCGCTCATCTTTGGCGGGAATGAAGCGCAAACGTCCGCATGGCTGCCCCGGCTTGCCGAAGGCGCAATCGGCACGCTGGCCTTGTCCGAAGCGCATGGCGACTGGGACCTTCAGAATATCCTAGCGACAGCAAAGCTGGAGGGTGACAATCTGCATCTGTCTGGCGAAAAGCTTTTCGTGGGATGGGCACAGACCGCCGATATCATCATTGCATCGGTCATGTTGGATGGCAAGCCAGCCCTGGTTCTGCTGACCGCGCAGGACGTCGCGGGTCGCCTGCGCCGTGAGGCGATTATCGATGAAACCAAGCGCAGCTTTGCTCTGTCGCTTGACGGCTTGGTCGTATCGCGCGCCGCATTGCTCGAAGTCGCGCGCGCAACATCCACCTTGTCGCATATCGAACAGGTCGCCAATCTCCTGCAAAGCGCGGAAATGTGCGGCGGATCGCAAAGCGTGATCGATTATACCGTCAGCTATCTGCAAACGCGCAAGCAATTTGGAAAGTTAATCGGCGAATATCAGGCGCTGAAGCACCCGATTGTCGATGCTTATGTCGAATATGAAAAGGCGCGGTCGCATGTATACAGCGCCGCCAACAGTTTCAGCGACCAAGGCGTTGGCGAAATCGCCGTGCGCATGGCCAAGGCGGCAGCGGATGCAACATATAGCTTTGCCGCCGATCGCGCCATTCAATTTCATGGCGGCTTTGGCTTTACCCATGATTGCGATGCGGGGCTTCATCGCCGTGCGGCGATTTTTCATGCGTCGCAATTTGGGGATGCGGCATGGCAACGCGCAAAGCTTGCCCCTTTGCTGCTCGGCTGAATAAGCTTCAGGACATTTTTTGATTACGGACACGGATAGGCGTGATCAAAAGCCGTTGACGCGTCCGCGGTCGCGGCGCAAAAATGCCTTTGGCCGGTGGAGATAGGGGTCAAAACAGCGTCGCGGGCTGATACCGGCTGTAGGACAGTAAGAATTTACTGTTTTTTACAATATGCGCCTAAGCCCCAGTTTTAGCTAAGTTTTCCAAAATACTGCCATATTGGCAGTATTTACTCTCGTTCCGGCGGCGATATGCCGTGCATTTGCACACACCCCGCGTAACAAATTGAATATGGGGTATAAGTATCGGGTCGCATCGATGCTTAGTTTCCTTCATCTTGGGATAAACGCAAAACATGGGCGGTCATTGCCGACGCATGCACCAATGTGTTCTGCGAACTGTGCGGCTGGGGGAATATGTTTGATTCACAGAGCGATATCGATGTGACCGATCACACGCACACCTTTGACGTTCCGATTAAGCTGACGCGGGCGCAATTGGAAACAATGCTGCGTTCAGTAGAGGCGGATGCCAACGGCGTTAAAGTGCGGCCGAACATAGCAGGCATGGGCATAGCAGGTACGGGCATAGCAGGCACGGGCACAGCACATATCGGCACAGCAGACACGGGCAATGCCCTTAATGCTCTTGCGGTGAAAAAGGCGGCGGACCTTCTCGAGATTACCAAGCGGCGCTCGCGATTGGTGTCGGTTGCCAATCTTTTCGCTGACCCTGCTTGGTTCATATTGCTCGATTTGTTTGTACGCCAGCATTCCGGACTACAGACGAGCGTTTCCAGCGCATGCCATGCGTCCTTTTCCCCGGTGACAACCGCGCTGCGGCATCTTGCGGTTTTGACAGAGCGTAAAATCATCGAGCGGGAATATGACCCAGTGGATCAGCGCCGTATTTTCCTAAGGCTGACGGAAGAAGCCAGTGCCGAAATCCAGCGCACATTGTTGACCGACGATTTTCGAGATATGGCGATTGCCTCATAACCATCGGTTCCAAACTGGGCGATGCACTTCCATGCGGATATCGTGCGCGATAGGATGCCGCGATTGTCGTTTTCATAATGGAACGTGCATGAATTTAGTTCACACATTTTCGCAAATCCTTATGATGTCCATATGAAGAAACTTCAGAATGTGGACGCCAAGATTTTGCATGACATTATGCAGCCGTTGAACATCATCCGGCTGTCATGTGGAAATATCCGTGCGCGAATGGAAAACGCTTCGACCGACGAGGCAGAATATCTGATCGCTAAGGTGATGCGTATCGAAGAGCAGGTGGTCCGTGCCACCGAACTTTTGCAGAGTTTGAAGACGCAAGTGGACGACAATGGGGCAGCCGAGGGCGGCTAACGCGGCATCATTTCCCAGCGGGCGGGATAATGATTATTCGCTTTGCGGGTGCAATTTCCAAGCCGTTTCCAAATAACGCTGCATCGCGGTAGCGGCGATGGGCTCCAGCTCTAACAATGTGCGGCGCTTGTCCGTTGGGTCAGTCCACCGCCGGACGAGACCGGCATCCACAAGATTATTGACATGACGCAACGCCGTGCTGAGCGGAACATGTGTAGAAGCCGACGCGCTGGAAGCCGGCACAGATTCTCCGCGCAAAGTGGCTTCCCCAATATCCAGCAATATTTCCCAAGACGGGCCCGTAAGCACTGCTGGGTCGAAAAATTTTGATCTATTATGCTGGAATTTTAACAGCATGCGTGTGAACGCCTGCAGCTCTTCTTCTGTAGGTGTCCCCTCTGTTTTGCTAGGGGGTCGTGCAAGACGGGCGGATCAAGCCGTTTGGTCAGGGCTGTGATCTGGAACCGATAAGCCGTCGCAAAATAATGCACGGATGCCCGGCGCAATGCTTCGGCCAATTGTTCCATCGACACAGGCTTACTGAGCAAATCTATCGCTTGTGACTGCATCGCCTTGGTCGCGATCTGCAAACTCGAATGCCCCGTCAATGCTAAGGTAACAATCGGTCGATGTGGCGAGAAGCGGTTGGAAATCTCCGACAATAAGGAAATGCCATCCATGGCTGGCATTTCAAGGTCCGTTATCACAACACCGATTTCGGGCGATTCCGCGATTTGCTTTAATGCGTCGGGTGCGCTTTTGGCGGGGATCACTTTATACCCCAAATTTTCTATCGCATCGCAATATTCATCAAGACAGGCCGGATCATCGTCAACGATAAGAATGGTGCAACCCTTGGATAAATTGCCAATGGCCATGTCACTGTTTGCGTTGCTGACGTCCATCAAATTTTCTCACGCCCGAATTTGATTTCAAGATACTAACGACCTGGACCGCGATTATGCTTTGCCCCTTACCTTATCTTTAGCGTCAAACATTTGACCATCAACGCTATTTTTATAAATTCGCGTGTATAGTTGGTCCATATATGATCCTCCGCAGTGGCGCAATGGCGTGGAATGGCGCGCCGAGGAGAATATATCCGAAAACAACTATATTTTTGATAGTGTCTTGTAGATGCTTCGCGCGCAAAGATAGCCGCTATCATCATTCCCTTGCGCCTCTGTTCTAAGCGGGCATAGATACAGGCGCGGCTAGGGGCGCGGTGCATTTCTGGGGGGAATAAGCGTGGGTAGGATCGAACAAACCGCAATTGGCCAGCCATCTGGTCACCCCACAGGCTTATATTATTTATCCTTTACCGAGATGTGGGAACGTTTTTCCTTTTACGGCATGTCTGCGCTGCTCACGCTGTATATGGTGAAAGAACTGCTGCTGCCGGAAAATGCGGCGCAGGTCATGGGGCTGGCCGCACTGCGCAATATGTTCGAATTTCGCGGAGCGATGAGCGACGTTGCTTTTTCGGCAATCATTTATGGTTGGTATGCCGGCCTTGTCTATTTCACCCCGATTGTCGGGGGATGGGTTGCCGACCGGATATTGGGGGCAAAGCGCACGGTAATGCTCGGCGTCATATTGATGAGCGCGGGGCATCTGGCGATGTCCTTTTATGCCAGTTTTCTGCTCGCGCTCTTGCTTCTGATCCTTGGGTCGGGATTTTTGAAGGGGAATATTTCTGCGCAGGTCGGCGCATTATACCCCAAATCGGATGAATCCATGCGGTCACGCGGCTTTACCATTTTCTCGACAGGTATTTGCATCGGCGCGGCGAGCGGGCCGCTCGTCACCGGATTGGTTGCTGCCATCTATGGCTGGCACGCTGGGTTTGCGGTTGCCGCGGCCTTGATGTTGATTGCGTTGCTCGCTTATGTCTTGGGCCAGCGCCATTTGCCCGATGATCGTCCGGTGGCACGCAAGCGCGAGAGCAATCCGCCATTAACACGCCAAGAGAAGAAACGTTTGGCGGTCCTTTTATTGGTGATTGCGCTGACGATACCTGCGGAAATCGCCTATCCGATGGTGTGGAGCATCGGCATCTTGTGGGTCGATCAATATGTGAATTTGGCGACATCGCTGGGCGAGGTGCCATCGAGTTGGTTTGCATCGATGGATTCCATCGGCGCGATATTGGCGGCCCCTGCGTTGGTTATGTTTTGGGCATGGCAGGCAAAGCGCGGCAGCGAACCCAGCAGCGTGACCAAGGTCGGTATTGGGTCCGCCATCATTGCCATTGCCGCACTTCTGTTCGCGTATGGCAATTTGGGACAAAGCGCGCCGGACAGTGTGGACGCCGGATGGGCAATTGCGGGCTGGCTGATCATGGGGCTGGCTTGGATGTATTATTGGCCAACGACTTTGGCCATCGTCAGCAGGGCCGCGCCTGCGGGCATGGGCTCTTTCCTGATGGGCGTTGCGTTCCTTTCCCCCTTTATCGGCCATGTGTTGGCGGGATGGATAGGCAGCTATTTTGACCAAATGCACCCGTCGACTTTTTGGATCATGGATTCTGCCATCGCGCTGGCAGGCGGCATTCTCATTTTGCTGTTCCGCAAACGCCTTCAAGCGGCGCTGGAATCTGATGTCACGACTTAACTGCGCCAACCAACCCTAAGCCTTAGAAAATGCGCGCGCCTTGGCGGCGGAGTTCTTGTTGCACGGCGCTGATGTCGACCGCGCAAAAATCGCGGTCGGATTTGACAGCCAACGCGGCGGCAACGCCTGCGCCTTGCCCAGCAACCGCGCAACACATCATGTTGCGGACCGCAGCATGGCTGACCTTATCGCCGCCAATCACACGGCCAGTGGTAATCAAATGCCGCACATTTTTGGGTAACATCGACCGATAAGGCAATTGAAAATAGCGGCCAGTGGTCGGCAAAATAAGATAGCCATAGCCATCGATAAATTCCGGAAAGATGCCGATGCTGTCGTCAAAACGGCCTTGTTCCATCACATCGTCGGCGGTCATGTTGTAGACCGCATCAATCTTGCGCGTATCGCGAATACCCAGCGTCATGCCAAAGTTTCGCAGCTTGGCGTCCTCGCAACCCGGCATGAACGCCTGCAATGCTGATATGGCGTGCATCGCCTGCTTACGCCCTGCCATTTCGCCATGTGTCAGCGCATCGGGATCGGTGCCGTCCAGATATAAATGACACATGTTGAGATAGGTCAAATCCCCCTGATCCGACACTGTGCCCCAAGTGCCCGCCATCGTCTTGACGCTGTCCGGTATCAGGCCTGCCTCCAACGCTTTTTGAAACGGCTTGCGTAAAAAGGGCGAGAACATTGCATCCTCTTTGCCGCTGGTGATCACTTCCCATTCCCCGCCCACGGCCCAATCGCCATAGGTTTGCGGGTCGGCCTTCACCGCATCAATGAACCGCGTTTTGTTCACGCCGCACATCGAAAACATGACTGAGACTGACATCATTTCGTCGACAGGGTGCATATGCGTTGGCGCGCCAGCCCTATGGGCAATGTCAGCGTCCCCTGTCGCGTCAATCACGCGCTTTGCAAGAATAGCCTCACGGCCCGCCTTACTCTCCACAATCACGCCGCGGATCATGTTGCCATCCATGATCGGGGCCACACATAATCGGTGCAGCATGGGAATGACGCCAGCTTCTTCAACCAAAGTATCTGCGACAAATTTGAAAGCTTCGGCATCCAGACTGTGGCTGATCGATTGCGGTTCGGGCATGGCTGCACCCATCAATTTGGCGCGGTCTTCAAATTCGCGCCCGATGCCTTCGCTGTCGATTGTGGCGGGGTGTCGATACCATGCAAAGCCCTCCACGCCGACCTGCGTGATATTGCCGCCGAAACAGCCATAACGTTCGAGCAAGGTTGTCTCGACGCCCGCGCGCGCCGATGCCAAAGCCGCGGCAAGGCCACCGGGGCCCGAACCCACGACGAGAACGTCGGTGTGGCGGATCACATCGATATTGCGGGCGGGTTCGAGTATGGTTTCTATCATCGTTGCGCAATATCCCAATTTGGCGCGACGTAAAATGGCGCATTCGACGGGGCGAGCATGGGTTTGCCCAAGATATGATCGGCCGCCTTTTCCCCGATCATGATCGTCGGCGCATTCAAATTGCCCGTGGTGATTGTCGGCATCACGCCGCTATCCACAACGCGCAGCCCTTGGACGCCGATAACCCGCAATTCTGGGTCGACCACGGCCATCGGGTCACGCGGGCTGCCCATCTTGCAGGTGCAACTGGGGTGCAGCGCGCTTTCGACATGTTCGGCAATGAAGGCGTCAATCTGCGCATCGGTGACAATGTCCGCGCCGGGTTTTATTTCACGTCCGCGAAATGGCGCAAAGGCAGGCTGCTGAAAAATCTCCCGCGTCAACCGCACGCAGGCCCGCATGTCTGTCCAATCATCGGGATGGCTCATATAGTTGAATAGGATTTTGGGCTTGTCATGTGGGTCTGCGCTTTTGAGCGTGACCGTGCCACGGCTTTTGGACCGCATCGGGCCGACATGGGCTTGAAAACCATGTTCGGATGCCAGCGACGAGCCGTCATAATTGATCGCCATTGGAAAGAAATGATATTGGATATCGGGATATTTGATACCGGCGCGGCTGCGGATAAAGCCGCAGCTTTCAAACTGGTTTGACGCCCCCAATCCCGACCGACCCAGTAGCCACTGCGCACCGACCATCGCTTTGCCAAGAAGATTGGCCTTGCCGTATAAAGTGATTGGCTGCGTGCAGGCCATTTGGAAATAAAATTCCAGATGATCCTGCAGGTTTGCCCCCACACCCGGCCGGTCCGCGCGCAATGCTATGCCATGCGCTTTTAATTCCTCGGCGGGGCCAATGCCGGAAAGCTTCAGCAGCTGAACCGAATTGATAGGGCCGCCCGACAGGATGACTTCGCGGGCCGCGTGCACCTGATGCAATTGGCCTGCGCGTTCATACTCCACCCCAATGGCGCGCGTGCCGTCAAACAGGATGCGCGTGACAAGCGCCTTTTCTATGACTTTCAGATTGGGTCGTTTGCGCGCGTCATATAAATAAGCCTTGGCCGCCGAACAGCGCGTGCCGTCCCGTACCGTCATGTCCATCCGGCCAAAGCCTTCTTGGGCATAGCCGTTATAATCCTCGGTCAGGCTGTAGCCCGCCTGCTGCGCGGCATCGAGCCAGGCCTGATGCAGCGGATTGTCGAGCGGGCCATAATTGGTCGATAAGGGACCATCGCCGCCGCGATATTCGTTACCGCCTTCGGCCCGGCCTTCGGCGCGTTTGAAATAAGGCAGCACATCGGCATAGCCCCATCCAGTTGCGCCTTCCTCTTCTTTCCAATGTTCAAAATCGAGCGCATTGCCGCGCACATAGACAAGCCCGTTGATAGAGGACGATCCCCCCAAGCCCTTACCGCGCGGGCAGTTTAGGCGTCGGTTGTTCAAATGCGGCTCCGGCTCGCTTTCATAACCCCAATTCCACCTTTTGGTGTTCATGGGATAGGCAAGCGCGGCGGGCATCTGAATCAAGACCGAGCGGTCACTGCCGCCATATTCCAGCAACGCGACCTTATGCATGCCATCGGCGCTTAACCGGTCCGCCAACACGCACCCAGCCGACCCTGCGCCGACGATAATATAATCTGCGGCCTCAAGAGCGGGCATATATGGCCTCCATATCCGCCGCAACCCCATGCTGCGCGCGCGTCAGCCGGTTGGCAAAAATACCGCCGGACAAAAGGACGATTGCAGATTTGGTGTGTGGACGCATGCCAACGCCATAGCCGTTGGGTAGGGGCAAAGTCGAGACTGTGTTGATGGGCGTGTTGGCGGGGTTTTCTGCGGTGATATTGCGTCCAACTAATGCGGCTTAGCTGTTTGGGGGATAAGGCAACTGTTGTCGGAATTCATTTTGATAAATTTTTACTTATTTTTCGTTTTCGTTGGGTATCCTGTCGCTTAGCAGGGATAGCATGCTAGAAAAATTAATTACCTGCCAGCATTCTCTGATCGACATACTCAACAAAAAGTACATTGAAAATCCAGAAATGTTATTTGCAATATTTTGTTTTATATAATTTATTTTGATTCCGCCCGAAGCCATTATAGACACAAATACTACGCATGAAATGATAATCAAAAGTGAAAGCTGATATCCATAGACATAACTTTCAATCGGATTTTCTTTTGAAATCATCTTCGCTTTAAATTTTTTGTCTTGGAGTATTGTCGCCGCTCTAGAAGTCCACGCGACGGCCATGCCGACAAGGATGGATGCTGCGGGAAACAATGCTTTTGTGGCAAATTCGTATGGACTCACTTGCAAGAAAAATAAAAACACGAGCGCTAACGAAGCATGAAAGAAAAGCCATCCGTCGATAATGGTTCTGACATTGAATCCTCCCCTTTCATGGGCGCCAAGGAGCCATTGCCAAAATGTTGGGATCACGTAAGTGAATTCCTTATCCTATCGTAAGCTGCCCGAGTAGCGGCTAGCATAGCTTGGAATGGGCTTTTGTCGGATGGAATATCCAAAGGCTCCTGTAGTGGGGTTCCTTTCAGATAAATGCGCTTTGATTTTTGGCGCGGCTCCTTGCGTATGCTTGCAGCGGCTTTATCCCCCGTGGATGCAACAGCCCGTGACAATTCTTCCAATACGTCCTTGTTTAAATTAGGTCCCTCAACCTCGACTTTGGTTTGCGAGCCGCCAACAGTCTGGTTAAATTTTTCTGCCGGTCTTTGTATCAAGGTATCGACATCAAACGGATTTTCGAACCCTGCAGTAAAACTGAACTTCACTATTTCGGCGGAGTTACGGAGTTGCTCTATAAAGTTTTCAGGATCGACCAGAGGGTCGACAACAATACGAACCCCGGCGCGCTGCGGAAAGTCTGTCGAGTTTAGCAGCGTCTGTAGCTTGGAACAAATTTCGTTCGCGCTTTGGGAGACGCCGCTCTTCCTGACAATACCGCAGCATTGATGCCGTTGGTCATAAATCGCTAACGTGTATGGCGCGCGTTCAGCCTGTGCTTCAAAGAAACTATGTTCAATGCTATCATACTGGGGCGAGGTTATCTCTTGCACTCGACCCATTTGGAATGAAATGCCATCTCCAGTCATTACATTCGATGCACCAATATGCCAAGATGAGCCACGCCCGACCTCAGCTGTCGGTCGAGCAATTATACAATCGGAAATTACTGTTGTAGGAGAACGCTCCTCTACAAATAAACTTCCTTGCTGGAGTGGTTCGCAACGAATGCGAGCAATATGAATCCAATGCATATTTTAGTATCCACCTACATATAAGCATCGAACCAAGTTCAATGCATTTTTGCAAGGTTAGTAGCTGGACCACAACTTCACCCTAATTACTTATTCGATAACTGCTCTCACGGGTTTACGATAACATGCCCGCCCTCCCCAAAATGGTCCTGCTTCGCGTCCGCTTTTGCCTTGCTGCGTAACATGCTCCGAAAAAACCCGACCAACTGTGATTAAAAAACATGCGATAAGAGTAAGTTAACGAAATTCCGATGAATGTCAATTTTTGTGGATGACGCAATTGCGCTTGGCTTTTCACCCGTCGTCATCCCAGCCTGCGCGGGGATGACGGGGTTTTTTGCGGAATGGGTTGGTGAAGGGGGGAGGGGGCATTTGTCGTCGGTATATTACATCATTGCGATCGTCGCCCCAGCGTAGGCTGGGGCCTATCACGCCTGTCGGCCTCCCCAGACACACGTGATGGGCACCAGCCTTCGCTGGTGCGACGGTGGTTTTTGATGGACGGGTTGGTTTGGGGATGACGCAACAAACCCCTTCTTGGCGCCTTTGCGGCTTTGCGTGATAAAATTGAATCGGGTGACCCCCCTCACCAACTGCGCCTAGGCCATATTGTGGCCAAGGCTTCGCATCCCTGCGCGATCAGTTGGCCCAATAGACATATTCCTGATCCTTCTTCCATTGCGCATTGAGCGGCACATCGATGCGGATGGCGGCTTCGAGCAAGCCGGGCCACAGCGGTTGGGGAAGTCCGGCATTTTGCGCGTCAATCAACTTGCGCAGTTCCGCCACGCGCGCGGGGTCTTTAGCGGCCAAATTGATTTGCTCGGTCGGATCGGTGGCTAGGTTGAACAGCCATGCCTTTTCGGGACGTTTGGAAATTTGCAATTTCCAGTCCCCTGCGCGGACAACGCGGTAATGCCCCGAACGCCAAAAGGTGATGTTGCGTTTTGGCCCAGCGCCCAGCAGGTTGAAGCTATCCATCTTGCGATCAGTGGGCAGGTTTGCGCCGGTTGCCGCCGCAATCGTTGCAAACATATCCAGATGCTGCGCCACATCGTTGCGAACCGTCCCCGGCGCGATTTTGCCCGGCCAGCGCATCAGCATGGGCACGCGAATGCCGCCTTCGAAAAAGGTGCCTTTATACCCACGATAGGGTGTGTTGTGGTCCTTTATACCTGTGTACCACGCGCCGCCATTGTCGCTGGTAAAGATAACCAAAGTATTGTCATCGAGCCCCGTGTCCTTCAATTTTTGCAGGATATCGCCAATCCGCCGGTCGAGTTGGCGCATCATCGCGCCATAGACGCGCTGGGTATGGTCCGTGATCTGCGGCAGGGCGTCATAATCTGATTTCAGCGCCTGCAACGGGGTGTGCGGCGCATTATACGCAAGATACATGAAGAAGGGGCGGTTCTTATTGGCGTCAATCGCGGCCAATGCATTGTCGGTGAAATAATCGGTCAAATGGCCTTTGGGACGAAAGCGCTGACTATCCCCCCAATAGACGGCATAGGGCAAATTTGCCCATAAAAAGCGGTCAATCGGATCCCAAGGCAGCTTTGCATTGACGACCTGCGGGTCATCTTCGGCCATGAACAAATCCCCGCCGGCACGCATGCCAAGGCTTTCGTCAAAACCCTGCGATGTTGGACGCAATGGCTTGGCTTCACCCAGATGCCATTTGCCAATGTGGATATTATGATAGCCCTTGGCTTTCAGCACCTCTGGCAACATGATTTCTGCATTGGGCACGCCCATATCGGCATAAGCCGGCAGGTTCTCGTTCAGTTCTTCATGATAGATGGTCGGATAGGGTGAATTTCCCCCATTATGCGCTAGATTCGACGCAAAAGCGGCTGGAATAGAGGTGAATTCAAAACCGAAGCGTGTGGGATAACGCCCCGTCATCAAGGCTGCGCGCGAAGGCGAGCAGGTGGCATTGGCGGCATAACCATTGGCAAAGCTGACGCCCTGCTTGGCGATTGAATCAATATTGGGGGTCGGCACCGCGCCTCCGGCTACCCCGCCACCGTCCAACGAAATGTCGTTCACCCCTAGATCATCGACGACAATCAGGATGACATTGGTCGGACGTTTGCCCGATGGTGCGACCGCAGGACCCTGCGCCCATGCAATCGGCCGGTTTTCGGCAATGGGTTCACGCCATTCACCGATGATGCCGGGCAGATAGATTTTATACTGCTGAAAACCAAAATAGCCCGCGCCGATTAACAGCATTAAGGCCCCGATCCATTTCCATTTCTTCATTCAAGAATCTCCGGCTCGGTTAAACGTGATCGCCCCACGGACAGCCACAGAAATAGCAAAATCACGGGTAGCGAAAATAGGCTGGCATAATGTTCCGGCGGGTGATGGCCGCTAACGGGTGCATGCTTTATCCAACCCGACCAGCTGAGCAACAGGCGCTCGACAAAAGATACAATAAGAAACAAGGGCACCAGTGCGCGGTAACGCAATGCAACCACGAGGGTGACTATGCCATGCGCAATCTGTGTCGCGCCGGCCCAGGCAAACATGCCAAGGATCAACGTTGGATTATGGCTGAGATCAATCCCTGCAATCGTGCCAGCGCCCCCATCAGGCAGAAAGCTGTGGATCATCCCCGGCACAATCCAGCAAATGCCATAAGCGGCCAAAAACCAAGCGGCGTAGCGTGAACCGCTATATTGACCGTTTGTGCTTGGCGGCAGGAAAATGGTCATCCACTAAACGTCAAAATGGCCAGATGCGCCAAGGCTGCAATCAGCGCCAGCACCAGCGCCACCGTGACGCGCGGGCTGACATAGAAAGACACCACCCGCTGCGTTGGGAAAGAAAAAGTCGCCAGTGTGCCGAGCAGCTTATCGGGATGGCCTTCGGTAAATAAGGGGTCCATCACCAGCTTTATCATATCGCGCCGACTGCGGTAACGCATCAGGCCAAAGATCGTCCAATCGGGGTCCGCCTCGGTGTTCCACGCATCAATATAGCCGCCGACCTTGCGCCCGACCATGCCGGGGTGGCCGCCTGTGCGGAACAGAGTTGGCATGAAGCGTTTCGAATAGCGCTTGAGCAGATCAAAGCCTTGAACCATTTGCCCCGTTTTGGGGTCCTCAACCTGCTCCATCTGCGCTTTGACCAGATTGAGCATGACAAATTCGCGGCCATCATCGGCTTCAAGGAAAGCCCGCATAACCTCCGCGCTATTTCCTGTGCCCTCGAAACGACCCGCCACTTGTGCCAGAAACGCATCAATCTCAGCTGGTTTCAGTGGGCCTGACATATTGTCATACCAAAGCCGAAATATGCCATAGGCAAGCAACGCCGTGCCCCAGATTATCCATATCGTCATGGCTTTAACTGCCTTGCTTCTTGGCGCGTTCGGCATCGCGCCGCACCTTTGCGGCCTTTTGACAAGCGGGTGACGTTTTTTTGATATTTTTGATGAGGCAGGCGCGGACATTTTCACGGCTAAAGCTGCCCAATTCGGCGGCGCAATATTTGCGGATGTCCGGCATGCACGCTTCGCGCACATTGTCCTGTGCCAATAATGGTGCAGCAGAAAACAAAAGGCCAGACGCCGCCACAATGCGTGTTGTTTTGAGCATCTTCATCTTTCACCTCCCCAAAGCTGTCAGCGGAATTATATTGGCATTAATTGTGCCAAAATACATTTGCAATCACTTTTGCCTCTTGCGCCCGTGTCGGTTTGCCGCAAAAATAGGGGGCATGGCCAATATTTCGCACAAAATGACAGCACGCCCGACGGCGCAGCACGCCGATGGCCGCCGCGAACGCAGCCGGTCTAGCCGTTCGAAAATCGTCGCGGCTTTGCTCGACTTGGTTGGCAAGGGCGATGTGGCCCCCAGCGCGGCGCGTGTTGCGGAGGTGGCAGGCGTCGGGCTCCGCTCGGTTTTCCGACATTTTGACGATATGGATGAGCTGTACCGTGAAATGGGCGAGGTGATTGAGGCGCAGGTGATGCCCATCATCCTCCAGCCGCCATCGGGCGCGACTTGGCGGGAAAAATTGTTCGACATCGCGGATCGGCGGGCGATGGTTTTCGAAACCATTTTGCCTTATCGGATTTCCGCCAATCTCAAACGTTTTCAGTCGCCCTATCTGATGCAGGACTATCGCCGGATGCTGCGGCTCGAATCTGATACCATTGAGTCCTATTTGCCCGTGATGGTAAAGGCCGACGTTGTGGGTACCCATGGTCTCAATGTCATATTGAGTTTCCACACATGGCGATTGCTCCGGCATGATCAGGAACTCACTGTGGACGATGCCAAGGCTGTTGTGCGGCGATTGCTGGGCGATGCTATGGCCGGCATGCCGGAGGATTGATGCAACGCTTTGGGTTCGCTCTTGGTCTGGCGCTGGGGTTGTCTGGCTGTAGCGATGCATCCGGGCCGCCCGAGGCTGTGTGCACGGGCCAGTCCGTCGACAATATGGTCTGGGTGCCCGGCGGAAGCTTTGTGATGGGTGACGATCCACATTATTCAGAGGAAGGCCCGCCGCAGACTGTGACAGTCAAGGGGTTTTGGATCGATGCACATGAAGTGACCAACGCCCAATTTGCGGCCTTTGTACAGGCGACTGGTTACAAGACAATGGCGGAACGTAATCCGCCCAAGCTACCCGGTGCGCCGCCGGAGATGCTGGTTCCGGGCTCTGCTGTGTTCAATGTCCCGTCGGACGCAGACCCGTCTTGGTGGCGCTGGGTACCGGGCGCACAGTGGCGGCACCCTTCTGGATTGCAAGAAAGCATCGTCGGGCGGGACCGCGAACCGGTTGTCCAGATCGCCTATCAGGATGCAGAGGCCTATGCGAAATGGGTGGGGAAAGAATTGCCGAGTGAGGCGCAGTGGGAATATGCCGCGCGCGGCGGTGCGGCGGCCTTGCCCGAGCCGGTTGATAAAAAGGGGCAGCCGCAAGCAAATTATTATCAAGGCGTGTTTCCAGTGAAAAATCTGAACACCGACGGCTATGTCGGTCGCGCGCCTGTGGGCTGTTTCCAACCAAATGGATTTGGTCTGTATGATATGATCGGCAATGTCTGGGAATGGACGAGTGCCAGCGGATCGCGCCCCGACGCCAGCGAACCAGTTAACATCATAAAAGGCGGGTCTTACCTGTGCGCCGCCAATTATTGCGCGCGCTATCGCCCCGCCGCGCGCCAGTTTCAAGAACGCGGGCTAGGGACCGACCATATCGGCTTTAGGCTGGTGGATATAAAGAAGCTTGGGCCAGCTTCTTGACCTGTCATTCATAATATGACACCTAAAGTGTCAATATAATTTCTCTTAAGGGATTTAGCTTTGAAAGTCCTTCGCACACCCGATAGCGCCTTTGCCGATATCCATGATTTTCCTTTTGCGCCACATTATGTGGAGATTGCCGATCCCTCCGACGGCACAGAGTTGCGTGTGCATTATGTCGATGAAGGACCGCGCGATGCGCCCGTCGTGTTGATGATGCATGGCGAGCCAAGCTGGAGTTATCTATATCGCCATATGATTGGCCCAGTCGTCGCGGCAGGCTTTCGCGTGGTCGCGCCGGACCTGATTGGCTTTGGCAAATCGGACAAGCCAAGCAAAAAAACCGACTATAGCTATGCACGCCATGTTGGTTGGATGCGGCAGTGGATTGAGGCGCTTGACCTGAACAATATGACGCTCGTCTGTCAGGATTGGGGGTCGCTGATCGGCCTGCGCCTTGTCGCAGAAATGCCGGATCGGTTTGCCAGCGTCGTACTGTCCAATGGCGGATTGCCCGAAGGTGGCCCGCCACCGCGCGCTTTTGCCATTTGGCGCGCCTTTTCCAAATGGAGCCCCTTCTTTCCAATCGGCAGGATCGTCAACGCTGGGTCAAAGCGCGCGCTCAGCCCTGCTGAGATTGCCGCTTATGACGCGCCGTTCCCCAACAGCAGCTATAAGGCTGGAGCGCGGATATTCCCCAGCTTCGTTCCGTTTGAGAATAATGTCGCGATCCCCGATCAGAAGCGCGCCTGGCAAGTATTTGAACAATGGGACAAGCCGTTCTTATGCTGCTTCAGCGATGGAGATCCCGTCACGCGCGGCGGCGAAAGTCGTTTTATCGGCCGTGTTCCCGGTACTGCGGGTCAGCCGCATTGCACGTTGAAGGGCGGTCACTTCATTCAGGAAAATGATCCGCAAGGCTTTGTCGACTGCATCCTAAAAATACGATAGCCATCAAGGTTTCGCAGACCCCAGAGGCTGCTTTCGCCGCCGTCTGCGCCACCAGATCGCGGCGGCTGTTGCCATGACCAATAGCGCGCCCACCGGCCATAACGCGATAAGCCGCGGGATCAGCAAACTGCGCAACGCGTTGGCGAAAATCTGCTTGGGCGCGGTATAGCCTTCGGGCATCGGCAGCACTTTATTTGCCTTGGCAAAGGCGGCATAATCCTCTTGCATCGCAACAAAACGTTGCGGGTCGGAAACGGATAGATCCTTGGTCTCGCCGGGGTCAATGGTGATGTTGTAAAGCCGCCAGCGGCCATCACCATAAGGCGGCAGATTTTTGACGAGCTTGTAATCGCCTTTGAACAACACCGCATTGCCGGACAATTCATATCCCAAAGGCTTGTCTGCCGAATGGACGGACGATGCCGCCCCGGTGAGCATAGGGAATAGGTCCATCCCAATCATTGGTTCGACGCGGCGGCCCGCAAAACTGCCTTGCTGCGGCATGACCCCGGCAAGTTTCAGCAACGTCAGCGGCATGTCGGTGACATGGGCAAAGCCTGTTGCAACGCTGCCGCCTTTGATCGCAGGATTGCCGGGCCAGGCAAGGATCATCGGCACACGCAAACCACCTTCGCTCGCGGTAAACTTATATCCCCGCAGCGGCGAGGCTGATGCGTTTGCAAATCCGGCGCCTTGGGCGGTCAGCGAACCCGGCCGTCCCTGTTGGGCGATGCTTTGATCATAGAGATGATTGGCGTTCCAGCGCGTGAAGGCGCCCATGGCCATGGGGTCCGTGGCTTCGGCGCCATTATCAGACAAAAACACGAAGATGGTATTTTCGTACGCACCTATCGCCTTTAGATGCGCGATTAATCGGCCGATTTCCCGATCCATCGCCGTGCCCATGGCGGCATAAGCGGCCATCGCCCCTGCACGTTGCCGCCGCTGCTGTGCCGTCAATTTCGACCAGTCACCACTGCTGTCCATGGTTGCCATCGCAACACCTGTGGGCATCACGCCTTTGGCAATCGCGGCGGCGCGGCGTTGGTTGCGCAATGCCGTCCAGCCATCTGTGTAGCGGCCGGCATAAGCGGCAAGGTCAGCATCGCTTGCCTGCACCGGAATATGATTGGCAATGAAATTGACAGATGCCAGAAATGGCCTTCCGCTGGCCTTGTCGCCGTCAATATAGTGGATCATCCTGTCGACAATCAGGGTTGAGGAGTAAAACCGCTTAGGTAGCTTTACAGGCTTTCCACCCTCACTCCATTCGGTCTTGTCATAAATCAGCAGATTGGGCTTATCTTCAAAATTGTCCGCGCCCGATTGCGCCAGCGCCAGCGCCCGATCATAGCCGCGCGCCGTCGGCATGCTATCGGGCGTATGTCCCAAATGCCATTTTCCGGTCAGATAGGTGCGGTAACCAACATTGCGAAGCTGGTCAGCAATGGTGACCACGCGGTTGTTGAGCCGCGCTTCATAGCCCGGTTTGCCCAGATGCTCCGGTGGAATGGTCTCTGGCATATTGCCCAAGCCAGCGCGGTGGTTGATCACGCCCGTTTGCAGCATGGCCCGCGTTGGCGAACAGGATCCAGCCACATGGAAGTTTGAAAAACGCACACCCTTTGCGGCAAGCGCGTCGATATTGGGTGTCGCAATCTCACCACCATAGGCCCCGACATCGCTAAAGCCCCAATCATCAGCAAGAAGGATGACAATATTGGGGCGCTTCGTTGGTGCCGCCTGCGCGCCCAACGTGGTCGGGCTCAGCAGCGCCAGCGCCATTAGGAGGGTGGCCGCTCCTTTCAGGCGCATGGGTCGAGCAAGGCGTTAAGGCAGCCCGTTTGCGCCAACAGCGGGTCGACCTTCGCCCGCGCTGCATTGTCCAAAGCGGCATAGCGCGCACGCAAATCAGCCAAGCACTTTACCTGATATTTGAAAACACCTTGCGTGTAAGGCAGGCCCATGGCGGTGATGCTGAATGTTTCGTCTCCGGCTTCAATCGCAGCGGCGTTGGCAAGGAGGAAGGGCATGTAGATTGCGCCCACCTGTTCCAGCCAAGCGGAAATGATCGGCGCAAAGGGCGCATCCCCGCCTGCGATCTCGGTGTCCCATTGCCCGTTGATCCCCGACATATCGTCAATATGGAGCAGCCATCGGAAACTATAGGGATAGTCTGCGCGCATCATTGCCTGTGCGGTTGGATCAACGCCAAGTTGTGACAATTGCCCGTACATCCCGAATTCCGCAATGCTGGGCCGTGTCCCGAATAAGCAGTGATTGCCCACCACATGCGTCTCCAGCGCACCTAAAATTGCGCGGGTTGAGGCCTCGATCAGCGGGAAGTTTTCAGCCGCGCAGCCGACAATCGCCATGCGCCCGACCTGGCGTGCGCGGAACTGTTCGGCAAAGGCCTGACTGCTCGCCAGCCCGCCGCCCTTCATCGCGTCAAACGCGAGCCAGCGGCTCATCTGGATCTGGTCTACTTCTTCCAGCCAGCGATACCCGAACATGGCCTTTGTCACCCATTCGTCGGCAAAATCCTCAATCAAATGGGCGATAAAGGCGTGCGCCGGATCGGGCGGGATAACCGAGCGTTCGGCGTGCCGCGCTTCCAGATCATAGATTAAAGGCGTTGAATCATTGTGAAAGGTTCCATCGGGATATTCCATCACTGGAATGACAGGGGCCTTGACCTTGCCGAGAGCATCGCGCGTGTCTGGACCATGCACCCACATATGCGGAATGCGCCGATACCGCATAAGCGCGCGCATCTTCATGGAATAAGGTGAACCCAGTGCTCCGTTAATCGCGTACATGGGAGATGGTCCTTACATTAAATTGTCTTGTCATGATGTTTGACGCAATCTAATGATATTATCAATGCCATATGATGTGGTGAGGGCCAACATTTGTTTGCCCTTCGCCAATTTTCGGGGATAGAATATATGAAAAGAACAATGCAAATTCTCATTGGCCTCGTGGGTCTTTTGAATATCGTTATTGGTTTGAGCTTCTTATTCAATCCGACGAAAATGGCAGCCGAATTCGCGCTTTCGCCGCTGGGGACGCAGGGAATGGCGACGATGCGCGCCGACTTCCCCGCTTTCTTTCTGACAGGCGCTATCTTTTCGTTGATCGGTGCTTGGCGCGCAGACCGTACCCCCCTGTTGGTGCCATTGACGCTTATCACATTTGCGCTTCTTGGGCGTTTCGTGAGCATTGCGTTCGACGGTATCGCGCCGACGACATTCCCACCCATGATAATTGAAGCCGTTATGATTGTGCTGCTTGGTCTGGGGTATCGCGCTTTTGGAAAACCGACGCAGGCATAGTCGGCCCAATTATCGGCAGCAGGCGTCTCCGACTTGGGGCATTGACAGTCGGATTGACGCGATAGGGATAAGGCCGAGGCTGCATCGCTTGGTCGCCGCTTATGGTTTATATGGTCGGGAAACGCGCCAGCAATAAGCCGCATGGCTGGTTTTGGCGCAATCATTCTGAACAGCGCGTTGTTTAAGACTTTCTGATATTAGACTTTTTTCTGGATTGAAGCCACGTCCTGGATATATTGTTAGGCCGCAATGTCACATATTCCGCTCCAAGGGCTCGGGCACCGGTGTTCTTGGGAGCAGAGCAGTAACTGCAACTGTGAAGAAGATAATGACACCATGGCCAAAACGCACAATATCAACCGATCCATTGCTTGCGAAAATAGCATAGAACTGGATCAAGCCTATAGCCGACGGCAATGCCTGTTGGGCGTTTGCGCATTTGCTGCATTAGCAGGACAGATTGTGCCATCACCCGCGAGAGGGGCAGCGGATCTATCGGCAAAAACGCGATTGATTTTATTAGGCACGGCCGGTGGGCCGACGCCTAAATCGAACCGTGCAGCGCCAGCACAAGTCGTTGTCGTCAACGACCGCTTATATGTTTTCGATGCTGGAAATGGCGTTGCGCGGCAGCTGGCGATGGCTGGCTTAGACATCGGCAAGCTAAAGGCATTGTTCCTGACGCACCATCATTCCGACCACAACGCCGATATCGGCAATGTGTTGTTGCTCGGCTGGGCAGCGAATCTGGCAACGCCGGTAACCGTGGCCGGACCTCCCCCGCTTCGAGATGCCATGGCGAAGTTTTTTGAAATGAATGCGTTTGATATCCAAACCCGTATGGCCGACGAAGGTCGGCAGGACTTGAAGAAAATTGTCCAGTTGAAGGAATTTACAAAACCCGGAGTGATCTATCAGGACGATCTGGTGAAAGTGACTGCGGCACGGGTCAATCACCCACCAGTTGTAAATGCGTTTGCCTACCGGATCGACACGCCGAACCGGTCAATCGTGTTTTCGGGGGATACAGCGCCAAGCGAAAATCTAGTCACATTGGCGCAAGGAGCGGATATCATGGTGCATGAGGTCATGCATTTACCGTCGCTGGAAAAACTCATTGCAACCGAACCAAATGCAAAGACATTGCGGGAGCATTTGATCGCCAGCCATACCAGCACTGATCAGGTCGGTAAGGTTGCGACTGATGCTGGTGTTAAAACGCTCGTCCTCTCCCATTTCGTGCCGGGTGGATATCCGTTCCTCGCCGACAATATTTGGTATGACGCTGTAAGACCATTTTTTAAAGGCGAGCTGATCATTGGTCGCGATTTGATGGAAATTTGACGCAGGGCGCGCCAGACATTGTGGGGGACCGGAACAGCAAATCAGGCTCGATGCGCATCCATATGTAACTAAAGCACCATAAGTGCGCGGTTCGTTGGGTTAGCCTGAAATCGTTCCAGCCGATGCACCGCCGCACCTGTCAAAATTCTGTTGATCCAGTTGATATTCTGCTCGTCCCCGGCATAGCCAGAAACTGCCTTCCTCCGACTTTCTCAGCCTAATCAGGACGTTGGCGGATGAACATAGAAATTTGTGCACGATTTGTGCATAGCTAAAAAGCTTTATTTAAACCGCAATCTGCACAGAGATGCGTTTAAATATTGTTATATATCAATGATTTAAATGGCGCACCCAAGAGGATTCGAACCTCTGGCCTCTGCCTTCGGAGGGCAGCGCTCTATCCAGCTGAGCTATGGGTGCGGATTAGGGCCGGTTAGCAGGCATGACGCCATTGCGCCAAGTTTTTTTTGGGTCCAATTTGTATTTGCGCACGTACATTGACGCGGCCGCATGAAAAAAGCGGTGTTTGTGCGCACGCACTGGCCGAATGCATTGCGGGCGCGATAGCTGTTTTATTCCAAGCTAATGGCTGGATAACTCAAAATGACGATGCTACGGCGAACGGATGCAAAACCAGTTTGAACTCACGGACGATCAAATCGCCATTCAAGATATGGCGC